>JAABUO010000030.1_pt1 | contig 415261 bp, 337 predicted proteins | sample 5559291 | NCBI WGS metagenome assembly JAABUO01 (sample SAMN10711878, study PRJNA513372) | rock metagenome | isolation source: Antarctica rocks | place: Antarctica: Victoria Land, Finger Mt sud
GGGGGGGGGGGGGGGTTGGGGTGGGGGGGGGGGCTGGGGGGGGGTGGGGGGCGGGGGGGGGGGGGGGGGGGGGGGGGGGGGGGGGGGGGGGGGGGGGGGGGGGGGGGGGGGGGTGGTTGTCGATACGAGGCATTTCTTGGGGAATTTTCCGAGAGGGGTGAGGGTTGAGGGGTGTGAGGTTGGGGAGGGGGAGGAGGTGCCGGGGGCGGGGGATGGGAGGTGGGTGGAGGTGCTGGGGGTGGTGGCGATGCGGCCGGATGAGATGCATGAGTTTGGGAGGGGGGAGTTGAGGAATGTGGAGGAGAGGGGGTATACGCATGTTAAGATGACGATGATACCGGATGGGGGGGTTAAGCGGTTGCGGATCTTTGGTACGAGGACGTGAGCTTCTGGTTGACTTATGTATGCAACTCGCATTAGTGTTCAGGGGTATCCCCATAAACGACCAAAGACGAAGCATAGCCTAAGCAGCCGAGGCAGACTCGAGTCGCCCTCAAGGCCCACGATGCAGGTTAAGCTCAAGACCGAAGCACACAGTGCTTCGAGGGTATCGGCGATTGCGAGATCCGGGGAGAGGAGATCAGAAGTGTATACTTCTTTCCAAGTTGCCTGTGCTTCAAGATTGTCAGAATTGTTGGCTTTTAAGGTCTGGGAAAGGCTCTACGAACTATGAGAAGAACAAGTCCCAGAGTGGCACTTGTTCGATCAGAACGCACAGAAACTGTCTAATGTCGGTCCACCAGTGCAGACTCGGGGGTCAAAAAACAACAATATCTTAAAGAGATTGCTACAGACTTCCATACGCCAGACTATGCTGCAGCCCTACACACCCAAAATCCAACACATCAAGAGCAACTCATGCCATTCGGAACAGCCAGCAGACGCCTTAATCATGCCGTTCAGCCATGCCGTCAATTTCCTCCCGTCACTTCATCAATTTGTACCAATCTCCCCTCACGCAACCTTCATTTCGCCACTTTCTGCATCTGCCCCCAGCCCTTACAACCCCAACTTCTGCTTCTTCACCCTCGGCAACACCCCTATGAGCACGATTCCAGCCGTCACAATGACTGCCCACAACTGTATCTTAAGCGTCCCCTTGTTGAAATCCGTCTGCGTTGCCGCCGCCACCGTCGTGAAACTCAGTACCAGCAGCACATACCCACTCATCCGATGATACTTCCACACCGCCTTCGCGTTGTCCACGCCCCCATATACAGCCGGGAAGTAGTATTGCGTGATTCCAACTATTGCTTGGATGAGGAAAACGATGTAGGTGATGAGGCCCAGGATGGCATGGGGACTTTCGAAGTGTGTGCCATTGTGGGCGATTTTGTTGTATTCGATGACGATGAGGCCCGCGAGGAGGCTAAGGACGGAGGTGCCGTTGAGTATGGCGTGTACGTTCGTGCCCTGCTTCTTCTGTTTCGGGGTGTGGGTGGGTTGGAGGACGAGGATGGCTTGGGTAGTTAGGAGGATGCCGGCAGAGTTGAGGAGCTGTTGAGAGGGTTAGCCTGAAGTACTGGGGATAAAGGGAGGAGGTAGAGGGGGTTTCTCTGACCGGATGTGCAGAGAAGAGTATGAGGGGATGGAGGAAGACAGAGGCCCATATTGTTGCTGTGAGCTGGTGGGGGCGGTGATTAGCTGCTGCATGTCTTGTGAGGGATGGGTAAGGACGAACGATCCAGATGCCGGCTTGAGCGATGATGGCGGTACCTGTAGGAGAAGTCAGTGATAGATTCGGTAAAAGTTAATGTGGAGGCGTACCGAGGACGAAGTTGAATTGTATGCCTTTCCCATCTTGCTGCGAAGCATCCCCAGCTCGGCCAAGAAGAGGCTCGTCCTCACCTCGCCCTTGCTGGGCAGGATTCTGTTCAGGGATGCCGGTGGCAGATGCCATACTCGAAGTGTCAGGGAGAACAGGTAGTGACGCCTAGGCACCCAAGGAAAGGTGGGTATATTTATCAAGATGTGGGGCCAGGTGGGGTTGGACTACGAACACTTTATGTAACGGGCATTGGGACAGCTTTCTCGATGCACTAGCGATCACAGGGGAGCTTCGACCAATGACCGTAGAGCTCTTGAATGGTTATCTGCATATTGCCTGCATGTATTTTTAGCCGCATCGTTGATATGAAGCATTGGTGGAATCTTAAAGTCGAACTTCTCGTGATTCGTTCGTACCTCAATATTCAGAATGTGGTTCCCCCCTCGCAACTTTTGAAAACCAGTTTTTTTTTTCGACGCCGGATTGCAAATACCATCTATTCCTCAACACCAACGCTATTTTTCTACATAAAATTGATCCCAAATAGAAATACTATATCTAGGAACACTTTGACAGCACTCTTATTTCTTAGTTCAACTTGAGACAAAAGTTATGTGTGTAATTGCGTTTTTCGAAGCTTCGTCTCGATCTATTTTGGGCACTCCTCACTCAAGTCTTCATCAAGATTTCACTAAGCTCTATCAAATACGTTCGATCAAAGTCTCTCGACAACAATAGATACACACGATTGTAATTGCAATGCTCAGATTGAATCAAAATTAATGTAAAAACTATTATCAATATTTTACTAGAATTTGTAGCAATTTAGATGCGTTGATGTTGAGGCATGGATGATGTTTGCAATCTGGCGTCGAAAAAAAAAACTGATTTTCAAAAGTTGCGAGGGGGGAACCACATTCTGAATATTGAGGTAATCATCCTCGGCCCGGCAATCGAAACATGGTAAATCAAAGAGAATCTACAGTATAGTTTCTATGTTTCTTCTAAGTCTATGAAGGGTATCGGACATGACGTTGGTAACGGCTGTCAGTAATGTTCAGCCATGCAAGCTCTCCATCCAGTCTAATTCGTAATGTCGTCAATTGACATGAAAACCTCATCTGTGCCTCGTGCTTCTGCAGAATCCATCATGTCGTCCCTCCATTCGGCTGCACTTATGGTCCTGCGACACGTGGTCCTCTCCATGGCTAGCCTCGTGAGTAAAGACATTTGAACGGGTTTTCCACCGTGTGCTTAAGCTTCCGCTCGAAACGTCTCCTCGTCGTCGGGCTCCCAATCTGATCCATAATAAGTTCGCAAGATTGCGTGAGCGAGCAGCTTCGAGTCATGCATGCCTGTAGGCATGTGATGCCCGACATCAAACTCCAAGACCGTCTTCTTGATCTCCTTCTTAGATTCGTTGAGCGTGTTATCGTCCTGAAACCCTTCCTTGAAACACCGTGCTAAAGCCTGGCTGTTGGGCAGCACTGGATCCTTCTTCCCATGCATATGCACGCTCGAGACCCCGATCGTATTCCAGTAGCTTTTGTCATCCTTCGACCCTCCGTAGACATAAGGATCTCCAAGCGCTGTAAACCTGCTGTCCAGTGATATAGGGGGAAATCCGCCAACGAGGAAAACACCAAACCGGAATTTCTGATCCTCTCCTGCAAGACCTCCGCCCCGCAGATACTGTTCCATCAAGATCCCTGTCGCGAGCATTGCGCCCTGTGAGAATCCTAGCACGCCCACGAACGGCATCCCGTCTCCTTCCTCGATCATGGCTTTTCGTATGACGGTTCTGACCCTCGCGACGTCGTCGCCTTCTTTGACTGGTGTCCAACGATAGTAGGGACCCGCGGATTCGAAGATAGGAAGAACTCCGGGGCCGGCTGGAGCGGGGAATGGGGCATCTAGGAAGACGAGGTGAAAATGCGAGCGAAGGAAATGAGCCAGTCTTATCGTTTGTATCTTGAAGATCATTGCACTGGTACCGCCCCCATGGAGACACAATATACGTGGGAGGCGCGGTCTGGCGACTGCGGGGTGAACAGAGGATACCATGATGAAGCGTTTTGAGATTCAATCCGGGGATTGGAGACTGGTTGACAGGAGACTGAAAGTTGAAGTCTAAGAAAGCGATAAGTCGTTCGCTCGGATCATGGGCTCAAACAGCGTCGTTCGGTTCAGCGGTCCTGCGCTGGCAACTGTGAATTGAAACCAAGTTCTGAATTGTCTGTCGCAAACATTCGACGGGTGCAGAAGAAATCAGGAATTGCTGGCTGAAGTGGCAGTCGCGAAGGTGTAAGCTCGGAGAACGTTTGATTGGTGGAGAAAGGGTCGGTCCCCGAGTCTCCAGTGGTATCATCAGTCTCCACGAATACCTCCTGTGTTAACAACATTGTTCTCCGCCAATGCATTCTAGAATGCAGCGCTGACACATAGAAAGCACGAAGGTGTCATTCTGTCAAGATACGAATAACCGGGACTTCGCTTTGCAACAAGGCGAGGCGCATCATCGCGATGATGCAGAGTTTCTCTTGTCACAGCTCTGAAGAGGCGTATGCGGTCACGTTTACAAGATCCAACAACGGAAGTAAAGCTGCAGTTGAAGGCTATCTCCCAATGGCCTTTCACAAGACCGTTTGTTAGTCGCCGTTTATAATGCCCCCAACGACTGCCACAACAGGGGCTCGAGCTCTCTGCATATCCACCGCGTTTAGCGAAGCATCGGCGCAAAAAACCTTTTTCTACCCCATGAGCTGGCACTATTGGGTGCTAAACTTGCTTCGCATCTCGTCAACGCGTTTGAAGGTACGGAAGATCGAACTCTTTGGAGCGAGCCACTGAAATTGGCACCGTGCCACTGCATGAGATATAAAAATCTGTTTGGATCTTTAATAAGAAAGGGTATAGAACTATAGATTGATTGATGTTTACAACATGCATCCAGAAGAGTGGACAACAAGGATGGGTCTCATTTCGTGACCACGGATACTGTCTGCATCTCCACCTCGTTACTCCCTGGCCCGGACCTTCGCTCCCAGGACGCATCCACAACCTCAAGCGCTTGGATATACTCACCGTGTTCCCGCACAATCACGGCTTCTCGATCCACTACTAGAACCTTGCCGTCCCTGAACAACGGTGGGTAAATATACTGGAACCCCAGATAATACATAATCCCCAGGACCATACTCGCCAGCCCCGCTGCTGGAACAATGTACCACTGGACACCAATAATTGCCGTGGCGAACGGCGAGCCGGACGTTGGAGGGATGAACCTGGCTGTAATCAAGAATGCGCATACGACGGTGTAAATCATTGCTGCGGTGGGGCCACCCCAAGGTTTGAAACCCGACTTTGTTATCCATTCGCGCCGTTCGCGGGCGAAAAAGCGTAAGTAGAGCAAGCCACCAGCCACGAAGAAGCCGATGAGCGTGACAACGGCGTAGGAGTACAGAGAGACAAGAACAGTGTAAGCGATATCTGGAGTTGTGGAAGCGGTTGCGGCAATCATGACGACAGAGAAGATCCAGTGGAGGAACAAGGCTGCCGTCGGGCTCTGTTCAGGCTGATTGTTAATGTGCTTGGATGGCCAGAAGCGCTGGCGAAGACGGGCCCAAGGGGTTGTGCTGCTACTAGCGAAGAACAGGGAGAAAGGAAGGACGCCTTCCTTGGCTATTTCTTGTTTGACTGAATGACGAATAGGATAATCAGTTCCTCGGTCTTTTCTGGCACCAACATTGCGTCGAAACGTTGGGGTGGCTCTTACCTCTGGCGGCGGTAAATGTCATGATAACAACATTGCCAAATATCGAGAGGGCAATGATGCCTGACATGGCCCTCGGAGCAATCTCATTGCCAAATACCTCCCGAAAGAACACAGTAGCCATGTCGAGTTCTCCGTTCAGGCGTCGATCAAATGAAACTGCACATAGCTGTGTGACCATCAGCGGCGCCTGATGTGCTTTGGTGGCTGATCTACGAACATATGCGGCATTCACCAGTACAAACAGGATGCATGCCAGACCCTGGCCTGCAATTGTCGATTTAGCAAACATCTTCTTTGGCCGATAGACCTCGCTAAGAACCTGTGCCAATCCATCAGACACGCTCACAACTCAGAATCTCCGTTGGAATAGCTGACTTACATAGAAAGGCTGCTCATACCCACTGAAAGTATACACGACGTAAAGCAGTGATTCGGCATAGCTAGCTGGATCGTTGCTAGCAAATGCAAAAGAGGAGTGAGTGCTGAAATTCGAAGTTGCGTTCTGGGTCTTGGGGTCGACAGTTACTCCGTGAACAGGTCCATGGCCGAACGATGCTCCCGCTGACGCCGCAAAGCCGATGATGATGATGGCCAAGAGCACGAGAACTTTCATGACTGCCAGCAGATTATTGACGATGATACCTCCTTTCCGCCACGAAGCGTGCAACAAGCAAGCAGCTGTAAGGCAGACGACCGCAAGACCTCGTTCGAGTTGCTGATGGCCTTCGATACCAGCCGCCTGGCAGATGTAGATACCGAAAGCTACAGCATTCCCTGACAAGTTGCCTAGAACGACATAAATTACTCCGAAGATGCATGTAGTAGTCCGTGTCTTGGGGAATCTGTAGATGTACTCAAGCTGATTGACGGTTAAGCAGGGAAGTGAGATGACGCTTGCGAGGGTACTCACATAGTTCTTCTCGCCACCGTTTCGCGGCACACCTACAAAGTTTCGGAGTCAGCATTCCTCCTTTCATTCAGTTTGTCGAGTCAAGAAACATGTTCCTAGAGCAGATGCTGCTCGGACATGTCTCAGGCCTCTCGGTACACTCGAAATCGGTTATATATGGTCGGAAAATATGACTTACACTGTAGGGATGGACCTCCCTCACGGACGGTGTCATTTTCATCTCGATTTGCAAGCTCGAATTTGGGGATGGAAAGACCGAGCTCAAGCCAGACCAGAAGAGCCGACATGCCTATGACTGTTCCGAAGGCCCAGAACAACAGCGAAACACCTACGCTACCAGTGCTCCGAAGTACTATTGCCGGCGTGACGAATATTCCCGATCCTATTCAAGCGTAAAATGCTCAGCGGTCTGCCCCTGATACGTTTGAATCGTGATACGTACCGATGGTTCGATTGAGGATGGTACACATGACTGTCGCTGGACCTAATTTCTGGGAGTCTGGGGCGCTGAGTACAAGCACTCGGTCGCCACTCGAGTGTGCTCCCGACTCCCGGATGGCCTCAGCCACTCGAGCTTGGTCTTCTTGGTCCAAAGGCATGTTGTGAAGCGATCAAACTTTGAAGCCCGTTCTAGAGTAACGATTCTGCGGCAAAAGTTTGTAGCCCGGATGCACCCAACTGGGAACAGTAAAGTACCAAACAAGTATCTAGCAGTGGCAGCGCAAAGCGCAAGAAGCTGAAATAAATTAGGGGAAACAGCATGATAGGACAATTAAGTATGGAAAGCAAGGCTGACCAGTGCATTTGGCTGGGCTACGGTTCCTCATTCTAGAGAGTCTGGGGGAGGTGTCGTGACACACCTCTCTGTGGGACCGAGCACTAAAAGACGCCTATTGTTGCTTTGCATCATCTGCCATGGTACCCTTTCGGCCAGTCTTGCAGCGCCGTAAAATCGCCTAGCAAATCAAGTGGAAGGCCGAGCGACGAGGCTGTGTCTTGGTGCATCGTGTGAGGCTGCAATGACTATTGGCAGCATCTAAGGCTTGCCGGTCAGAACACTAGCCCGTGGGAGGTAGCGATGGAGGGTGCCATCCAATTCGGCCATTTATCATTCATGGAGAACGACTTTCCTCTTCGAACATTCACCACCGGTTCGTACACCAAAGTTCTCTCTCTGAGGCATCGTGGTGATGAGTTTCGGCTTCTCCATCGGTGATATCATCGCCGCATCGAGACTCGCTCAAGAAATTTATGATAATTGCTTCTCAAGTTCGCAAGCGGCTGGTGAGTTGCTGCGAGATCGTTTCTGTTGCTACACTCTAGTCATGGTCACGTGACTGCTCTCTACTGGCATCGCAGTGACTGACTTCCGCTCCTTTCCTGGATTTTTAAACAGATGTCAAATACCTTCGTTTTCGCCAAGAGATCCAGTCTCTCGGACACAGTCTGAAGCAACTGGAAAACATTCTCATCAATGCTGGCGCTCAGCGCACAAGACGACCATGGCATACCGACGCAGAACACTTCGGCGAAGCGTTACAGGTCCTGCCTGAGGTGACAGGAGACTTTCAAAAGACGCTGAAAGATTGCGAGCGACTCCTGCAGGATCATGCTCGGCTAGGGTATGGGAGAGCAAGCATTGCTGCCAATCTGGCCTGGTGGACCTCGACAGAACCGGATGTCAACAATCTCCGAGAGCGAGTGAATTTCCACATCACGAAAGTGTCGTTCATCGCCAAACCGTTTGAAATACAGTTACTCTTGGAGATTCGACGTGAGCTTCAATTGCTGAGAAGTGATGTGGCCCAACTACGCGGGATCCTGACCAACGGCCCCAACGTGTCAAATGACTCTTCTAATGCTTCGTACCTGCAGTCAGTCCACATATCAGACGAACTAGCAATAAGATTCATGACTGCACTGGGGACAAACAAACCGTCAGCATTCAGTGAAAGAAACGAGTGGCCGGTCAGGGAAGGCTTCAATGCCCTTGTGTTTCACTTTGCCAAAAGTACAGTTGAGTTCAGTTCAAATCGAAGCCTCGGCCAGAATGTTCCAGACCCCCCTCAATACCTAAATTTGCTGAAGTCTGTGTGGACTATGAGGCAACTCAGGGACAGCCCTCGCTTCCAACAGACAGGCGCAGAGTCACTTTGGGCTGACTACATGCGAGAACTTGAAGCCGACATCAAAGGTCAGTTTCACCGTTTTGACGCTCAACAGCTTGTCCGCCCTTCTATTAACGACCTACTACAACTTCCCGACGAGTACTACACTATCTGGGTCGATGAAGAACCGCCATTGCGTTCGCTCGATATAGTGGAGCAAAGACCGTTAGAAAAGAAGATCCTCGAACTTGCCCTGCCAGAGTCCTACGGCACTCGTCAAACTTCGTTGACTGTCTTCCAAAGAAGCGAGTATGAATACCGCCTAGTGAGGACCACCAAAATGACCGACAATCCATTGTACCATAGCGAGGAAGGTTCGAACGTTAGCATGAATTCTACCCGCCTGATTCCAGCCTATGCGACTCCTGATAATGCGTCTTCAGCCGCTAATAACCTTGCGCTCTGCAACGACAGAGGCGAACATGAAGAGTGGCACCTGCTGAGGAATTCTAGCGATGTGGCTGCTCTTCAAAGAGCGTTGACCGGATACAGGATCCACCATGACATGTCCGACTTCAAATGGTGTATCAATGGGTCGCGGGAACCCGAGGATTCGGGAACCGGGAGACTGCAGATGTGGCAATTGAAGCCTCTACCGCCAATTGAGCCAGAAAGCGGACCCAGGCCACTCGATCGGGTCTTGACTGGCGCTAGCCAAGCTACTGTTGTCAATGACAATTCCGTGCAGGCAGGCGGGGGCAGCCTGGATCGGAGGAGAAGCTCTGGTAGAACACCCTCATCAGACACTATCAGACTCATGGACTAAGTCTTTACTAGGATGTTCAAGTACCACCACAAAACCGCGAGCTGAGAGCTCTGATGTGAGATCGATGGGATCATCGCACACAACATTGAGATCGGGCACAAGCATGACAGCATCAGTGAACGGACCGCGTGGCGATGGCATCGAGCTCATGCGCCCTGAAGTGCCCGTACTAATCATCTTCACCATGTGCAGGGGAAAGTACACCTTCCTCCACTTGAAGCGTAAGAGATCCGGACACCTTCATAAACCCTCTCTGTCCCGGCTGACTGCATGTAGTTGAGCCACATATATTCATCAATCCCAAATCGTGTGCCTGCACAAAGCCTAAATCCAATTGCAAACGCGTAGTCCTTGAAAGCAAAAGCAAGAAAAAACCTTTCATACTCCGCAGACTCTCCGCCGATAAGGAGAAAGAGCAAGGACTTTTCAGTTGGGATCTGGCCATGTTCCGATACCCTCATCGGCCAGATTTCAGCCATGTCACGGTTGTTGAGAAGATGAAGTATCTGGATCTGGAGTTCTCCAGTATTGAAGGTAGGTCGTCCCCAAACTCTCCTTCTTCCCTCCTTCTGCAAGATCCTCCGATGCGTTTGGCTCAAGCGACGCGACAGCAAAAGGAGAGTTCATCTCGGAACTTGCACAGCTAGAGAACGTGCGAAATATCGACCACAACAACTACGAGAGATATCTGCGTGAACGAAGAACAAGACCAATGTCATAGAGCGAAGCATGATGACGGGTTATGAATTTACGAATGCGTTTTGCGGGGTGTTGGCTGGTTGATCTACTCCTCGCGATGATACCCTGGGGGAGCTTACGCGTGATTGCTTTCCGGTGAGGGTGCTCTTTTTCTCACCTTTCGGATGACAACCATCCACCACATCAATGGTCATCATCATCGTTTCGAATGCGCTCGAGACATTTCGTTCCTATCACGCTCTTTGATTCACAGCCGTACTAGAATTGCGCAAACGATTACATACGAATAGTTTAAGATCATAGGTTTCCCTTATCAACATCGATTCATTGCTCTAAAGACTTGAGGCCACCTTAGGTAGGTCGGCCCCCGCGCGCAACTTTTGGTGTGTTTCCTTCCTCGTGTTCCACCTATCCACGTAGGCCTACGTAAGATAAACGTTCCCCCTATTGCACTCGTGCTGTAGACCAGGCGTGTTCATTCCCAGTCCCCTACCCGTCCATGGGTCCTCTCGATCAACTTATAGGATTCCACCCTGCAGATCTTCGAGCATAGATTCGACGAGGATCAGGAGAAGGATGGCCAACGGCATCCCGGCTTGCTCCTGGCTTCTGCTGACTGCGAGTTCACCAGCGAAATCACGTTTCAGCCTAGAAATTCTGCGAAAACGAGCACCAAATTTTGCTATTTCTGCGTTGTGCGTCTCACTCCAGACACGGGGGCTAGCTACCAGAGCGAACCCTTCCGTGGCGTTTGAGCACAGCAGTCGATCCTGTATAGCTTCTTCGGCTTCTTCTTGAGCCTTTTCATACACCCTAGCGCTTCTTCGCAGAATCTACCTCTAAGGTCCCAAGCTCGGACAATATACACTCGGACTTTGGGGCTAGCTACAGAACTAGACCCTCAAGAGCAGCAAACGCTTGTGCGAGAGCTCGTTAACTTCATTTGGGTCTCTGCAAAGCCTTATTTTGTGTCGCCACCTGCACGCTCAGTATTCTAGGTTCACGATTTGTATCCTCCTTTAATCGAGATGCCGCCTGTATGCAGGACTCGCTTAGCCATGTTGTCTTGTTGAAAGCCTTTGTTCTGAGTCAGCCGTCCAAAACACCAGGATTACTAGTCGGTCTATGTATTTATGGGTGGCAGAGTCTCGATCTGCCGTATCAGAAAGCTTTTCTCATCCGTGAACTGATCATCATCCGTCCGGTCTTCTAAAAATCTAGGCAAGAAGGTCAGGAGCCGATCGCGGTTGTTGACCAATATTCGCTGCACTGCAGGTGATTTGTTAGGATTTGCCACGAAGACCTAAAGGATCTTGTAAGCGAGCTGGATCATGGTTCTTAGGGGCTGGCCACACCTTGAAGACATGGAAACCCTCGTATTGCACCATCTTCCTATCGTCTTTCAACAGGTTCATGCACAGCTTCAGGTGCTCTCCTCGAGCGACGTATTCTGTCATCACGCTGTAGTTGGCCCTGTCGAGGAGGATCTCCCCTAATAGCTTGATGGATTGCCTCTTTGTGACATATGAGCTGGACTGTATCAGGATGTTGTTGTATTTTTGGAAGAAGAGATCGAAGTTGATGTCGAGGTAGTGGGCAACCACTTGCTTGTGCCTCGTGAGGAGTTCCTAGCCCTTCAGTCAATGGTCTCGCAAGGCACAGTCACGAAGCATACCCTGAACGTCGTGAACGCATCCGTGCTGACTTCGAAAGCTCCGCCGTCTATCCAGGAAAAGAATTGCCAGAAGACTCCCTCCCCGGATTGTTTGGCATCTAGATTCTTGTCCTCAAGTCTCCCCCCCTTCTCGTTTTCGCGTGACTGGTCGTAGAGGATGGTTGCCGCTACCCGCTCAAACTTCAGAGCCTCCCGCAATACGACACCACATGGCATGGCGCTTTCCTTGTGCTCATATCCTCGACATAGTGCGACGAGTACTTCCGGCCTTTGATGAACGACGTATCTAAGGGCGGGCGGATCCGACTTAGCGTTGCTCGTGGGTTGGTGGCGCAGAACGTAAGAGAATATCGATTGGGTATCTTTGCGCGCTTCAAAGGGAAGGAGATGGACGCTGCGCGCGAGGGAAAACAGAAGATCTTCTTGGATGATCGAGCCGACCAGTTGGGAGACTTGTTCGGGGCTACTTTCGGTCTCTATTAAGCCGTTCAGTAAGACCTTCCCACTAATACCTTGGTACTGGATTCACTACCTTGTGTGCCTTGCAAAACTAGCTTCATCTGTGCAAGCAACCTCGCCAATTCCTCTATGGTCTAGGATACAAGTCAGTGGCTGTTCCACAGTTGAATCGACCGTCCCCTACCTTTGGTGCAACTGGGGGTTGCCATAGCCGTGTGAGTAATTCTTTGGCGGGTTTGGCGAGATCAGACTTTGTTTTACTCCTAAAGAGGAAAGCCATGCCGGCTTGGTGTGTATGATCGACTCAGATGGTGACAAGGTTGAACTATGGTCAGCGTGTCCTTGTGGAACAGATGTTTTCGCTAGGCCACTTCTTGGGTGTGCTCAAACAGCCTCTAGATGCTCGAATCTGGAACACAATGGTGTTGACATGCGCCATTGAATGTATAAAGACCAGAGGCAGAACGCAGAATGCTAACAATATTATTCAAGGGGGGGAAAGGCCTCGGCGGCCGGTCCCGGGCCAGACCAGATCAAGTCAGATCGCCGCTAATGCAGGCGCGATCCACGGGAACAAGCGAGACGCTAGTGTTTGAGAATAAGTTGAAGCACTTCGACTCCGTGGTTCAAATGTTGTTTTCTGTTTTCGGATGATTTACGAAGGGGAAGTGTAGCCTGGACTCTGGATCTCATAGATTTGGCGATGGATGACTGAGGTGACGCCGGATACGCAATGCTCAAATCGCCTCTTTGAAATCCGTTCGACGTATCAACGATGGTCTTACTAAACGTCGAGCCTCCTAGTCCTATCAGCGATTCGGACTGCGGTGACCTGCCGAATGAACAGGATGATGAGGGATGGGAGGACGCAGAGCCAGACGAAGAGAATATATCCCTGACGTGCCTGTTCGGCCAGACTCAATTCGACAATGTCCTCTCCCTGTTGCAGCACTGCAAGGACTCGCACGACTTTGATTTAGCTAGCCTGAAGACTAAGTTTGGTGTGTAAGTCTTTGCTTCTCCTATCTTAACTGGAATTTTCTGAGATGGGTTGTTTTGGCAGCGCTTGATTATCTCGGCTTGGTGAAGCTGGTCAACTATGTTCGGAGTCAAGCGCGCACTGGGATCTGGGGTAATCATCTGGAGATAAACGATGAGTCCGTATTTCAAGACGACCAATATCTGCTTCCTGTGTTAGAGGACGATGCGCTTCTTTACAGTCTCGGAGACATCGCTGAGTCTGAGGGTCCCAACGGACGGTCACCGGGTCAGCCATTATCAGATACCTCACCGGAAGTGAAGGCTCTATCGCGGATCGTTGAGCTCGAAGAACAGATGAAGGAGCTTCAGCAGGAACTTAAGAACTATAAAGAAACCGTAGATAAGACCTTAGAAAACCGCTGGGACAGTAGCGACAGCAGTGACGGACCCTCGAGGTCGAGGCTGGCCGGAGAATTTCACTCAGCCCCAGATGAAGACAAGCACTATTTCCATTCCTACTCTTACAATGGTAAGGAAGTACCCAAGCGGAAAACACCAGGGCGCTGCTGACATGCGCCAGAGATACATGAGATCATGCTGAAAGACACCGTACGGACAGACGCCTACAGAGACTTTATATACGAAAACAAGAGCCTCTTCTCAGGGAAGGTGGTACTAGACGTCGGCTGTGGAACAGGCATCCTGTCAATGTTCTGCGCACGAGCGGGTGCGTCCAAGGTGATAGCTGTGGATAATTCGGACATCATTGATAAAGCACGCGAGAACGTCTTCGCAAATGACTTGGGGCATATCATCAAGTAAGGTCTTCAGCACGATCCTCGCGAAAGGGGCTAAATTTCTGTCTCAGCTGCCTCAGAGGCAAGATCGAAGAGGTCACGCTGTCCGTCCAGCACGTCGACATCATAGTATCCGAGTGGATGGGCTACTGCCTGCTCTACGAAGCCATGCTCGACTCCGTCATATGGGCCCGGGATCGCTACCTCGCTCCCAACGGGCTAATGATCCCTTCTCACACCACGCTTCACATCGCTCCACTGACAGATCCGGATTACGTAGCCGATCACATCTCATTCTGGCAGTCCGTGTATGGCTTCACCATGACCAGCATGCTAGCCCACATCTACGACGAGGTCCTGATTCGAGACGTTCCAAGGCCGAACATACCAGCGAAATCGACGGCTTTCCGGCAATTACCTTTGCACACGGCGGCTCTGCAAGATCTGACCTTCAGTGCATGCCCATTCTCGTTGGAGATCACAGAAGATACAGATAGCTTTGACGGCTTCGTCATATGGTTTGACACGTTCTTCATGCGCTCGAGGGATGCCTTCGATCCCTCGAGCTCAGGAGCAAACCAACTGGCGAAGGAAAAGGGTGTGATAGCGTTTACGACGGGTCCTGATGGGCCTGGGACACACTGGCGGCAGGGTACGCTTTTGATCGATTACGGCAACAAGCAGTCTGAGGCACTTAGGAAAGGGTCGGTCATCGATGGAGAGATAGGGTACAAGAAACATGAGGATAACCCAAGGGAACTAGATATCGAGATCACGTGGAGAATCAGAGACAGCGAGACGAGGTGGCGGCAAGTCTGGTTTATGCGGTAGATAGAGTATCCGACACAATACATTGACTGGATGCAGCATGCAGTTTCCCCCTTTCTCGTATATTACCATCAAGCTGATACGAAGATTACTGTCGTAGGTCATCAATTTGCTATGATAATAATGCCCATATTGACATTATTTCTCCTCAAATAGCTTCGGTACCTCATAAATTGCCAAAACCAGATTGACTATGCTCACCAGGCCCTCACCCAGGATGAGCCCAGAAGCCAGCACAATAACAGGCGTTTCCTCCTCCCGGCGATAGATCCGCCAATACCAATTCATCAACCCACCCACCGTTCTCGCAAGCGTAAAAGACGGGGTATTGAACATGCCTGCCCCACCATCAGCATTCCTATCTTCTCAACAAAACCGACACATAAACCCCCCAAAGCACCTACCAACAGCAACCGCAATCCCTCCCGGCACCCACCCCACCCACCACCGCTCCCTCCCCCACACCCTCACCCCCGTCAAAACCATCCACACCGCCCCCGCCCCCACCGCCCACTGCCACGCCATACTCGGCAGCCCCTTCCCCGTCACCAGCCGCGCCGTGAAGATCCACACATACGCCGTCGGCACCTGGAACATGCCCCCCGGCACCTCGTACACGCTCGTGTACAGCCGATACACCAGCGCGCTGACCACCGCCCCGGCCGCGCTGCCGATCATCTGCCCGTAGAACTGCGCTTTCGGGGTGGCGCCGAGGAGGTGCCCCGTCTTGAGGTCCTGCATCATGTCGCCGGCTTGCAGCGCGCCGGACTCGGAGATGGCGCCGGCGAGGAGGTTGATGGTGATGGCGTTGGGGGAGTCGGGGGGGGTGACGAGCGCGAAGATGAGTTGCTGTGGGGTTTGAGGTGTTAGGGTTGCTTCTTGCAGAGTGGGGATTGGGAGTATGATGTCAGGGAGCTTCGAGCAGATGATCGCTAGTCGTGTTTCAAGGCTCTAGATGTGCTCAAATAGGGAGTGGGATGCGTAGAAGATGACTTACGGTGATTTTGCTAATGCCGGACACGGGATTGAGGTCTGTTTCGCCTAGGGCGCGGACACCCATGAGAGAAAGGATGAGGGCGAGGAGGATAGCGAGGAGGGTGGAGGAGAGCGGTATCAGGGAGCCGAAAATGGAATGAACGGCGATGATGCAGAAGAGGATAGAAAGGATGAACAAGATTAGGATGGTGCGGTTGCTGATAAGATGTTCGGGTGGGGCGTCGGGTTCTTCGATCTGTTCGGGGTATTTAGAGAGTTTGGAGGGGGGAGAGGATGGGGAAAGGACGGTGTAGGCGCCTCGGGAAGGGCGAGGCACGCGGAAGAGGGAGGAGAGCTTGTTCTTTTTGACATAACGGCGAAGCTGCGAGAAGTAGTGCGGTCCGTGGAGGATGATAGGTCTCAGAATAAGCCAGGCAAGGCTGACGAGTGAATCGGCGAGCATGATGGCTAGGCTGACCCAAACGATCCAGCCTTTGCTACCACTCTCCCAATCGTCGACGGGCCCCGGAGCCCATCCTTTGTGTTTGGCTAGTGGCGAGAGAATAGCCCAGCCTAGCATGGCTCCGAGAAGCATGTGGAAGGTCGTAGCTGGGCCCATGATGATGCCTTGCCCAACGTAGGCGGGGGAGGGATTCAAACTCCATAGCCAGTTGTGCGCCAAAGGGAGGCCAAAGATAGGAACGTTATGAAGCTGAGGAACGAAATACGATGCAAGCGTCTGAGTGGATTAGCGAGTATAAGGATGTCTCGTTGTTGCACCACAAGACGTACGTAGACAGCAGAGATGGAAAATGCATATATTAATAGCTTTATCTTAGACTTCCAGTCATCCCTATGGTCTATCTCTTCTTCCATTCCTGAAGCAGCCAAATCCGCAGTGGCTGGCTGTTGAGATCCTTCGGCCTGAAACGACGCCCTGGGCAAACTGGACGTCGAGCGCATGAGATCCTGACTTCGCCGCCTGAAGGTTTGCAGCCCACTCTCCACTTTTGTCAACTTTGCTCCATTAGGATTGCCGTGCAGGACACCGATGACAAGCGCCGTCGCCGTTCCGCTTGGGAACTTGAGCTTCTCTCTGATGATGACTTCTCGACGTAGTGGGACCGCGAAAGCGACTCCAAAGAAGCAGATGCCCAGCGCCCATATGACCAGCTTCCCCGTTCCCAAGACCAGAGGCCCGTTCTCATCCTTTCTCAGCAAATAGTTCAGCGCAGGCATGACACCAACGAATCCACACCCTAATGGCATAGTACCCACTGCTCCTGCCACGGTCTGTACCAGCACGTTCTCCACAGGCGTGAACGGGTAGTTGATCCATCTAGTTATGCTCTTGAACCAAGCAAAACCAATGAGGGCTGCTGGCATAGCCATTCCGCTGACCCATCCTGTCTGCAGCCCAAAGTACGTATTCGAGAAACAAATGATCACTCCAATAACAAGGCCAACAAGGACGCCTCGAACGGTGAAGTTTTGTCCTTGGTCCGCTTGCTCGGCGAGGAATTCTTGTGCTTCGTGGCGGTCCTCGAGGAGGATGGCTCTCTCATTGTCTCCGTTGTCGACGTTATGCTCTATTGCTTCTTCACTGATATTCTCCCCTTGTCCCCCAGCATCGATTGCCTTGACCTCGAGCGAAGGTAGTCCTCTATCCGGTGCCATTGTTTCTAGGGTGTTGTCTGGCCGGCCTCATCCGTCAAGGACTGCGAGGCTTGATATACTCACACCATATCGAAGAGTCTCACCGGACCTGCCGGGCTGAGGGAGGAGTCACCCGGCCATTCTCGGTATTGCGCAAGTCGGTCAACGTCACGCGTAGACTAGCCCTGAAGATTGCGCTAAGCCCTAGCGATAACCCTTATCAGGAATATCTCAACTTCGCCTCATTCTTGATCTGGCGAAGTACATCAGAGGACTGAGCTATGTCTGTGCCCTTGGTATCGTACATCACGAAGATACTTCACTGTTCCCAGGTCCTAAGTGCTGGCACTCATGTGCTAGGTAGCTTGTCAAAGTCAGCCTTAGAAACCTTGAACGTTTCGACGCTTTCACATTAGGCTATCATTATTGAGTAAGCTATCGCCATTTCGTCAACACGTCGTCCCAGTGTGCACGGCGATCTCAGTGATTTAGCCAGTCGCATGCGATATGTATGCTCCAGTAGCGTAATACTTTATCATGGTTAATAATCGGAGGGGGGACTCCCGCGCTGGCATAGTCAAGATACTCAAATGATAGCATTAACACAGCTTGTTTTCAGTTTTCAGAACGGCGCACGGGCGGTCGAAACTAGACTCAGGACGATGGCTATATTGATGCATCCTTTAGCGGTACCCTTACACAATGCTTCATGCTATGCTCCCAGATGAATTACCCTAACATGCCATGCGACTCGCAGCACTAACGCCGCCACATTAGAACCCAAAACTGTCGAGCAAGCTATTCCCAGTCGGCTCCTCGAATACCGGTTTCGGAGTCTGCTTCCCAAAGTGGAACTTCTTTTCCGTCGGCGACTTGGGACTCGGCAAGTCATCGACAACAAGACTACTTCTTCGCCTGAGAAGCTTCCGGGGATCGGGCGGCTCGTCTTTGTTCTGCGGTAGGGTTTCTTTGGGTTGAATGTGAAATTCCCAATTGCGCACGAGATCGAGGGCAAGTAGGTCACAGCCCATGCGATCGTAGAGTCTTGCGTTTTGGATGACGAACTCCCACTCCGTGCGAGGTGATATCTTCGAGGCGCCTTTGAGCGTTTGCAGTGTCTTATCTCTGAGCTGCTTGTAGAGCACCACCAGCGCCGGGTCGCTTGATAGATAAGACCTTGATTGCAGGTTTGGCGTTTCGGGAGTATCTATCAAGGTGTAGACGGGTGAGATGAGAGCCCGGACAGCCATATCACGTCTGCCAAGCATCCAGAATGCCCAGGTGGCCAGCCATCGATTGCCTTCGAGAGCCGCTTGGGGCAAGACTCTATCTTCGAGTAATGAGCGTAGGACGGGGCTTTCGTCGCCGTCGTAGACACGTGCAACCGCTATAGCAAGCTGTAAATCCTGAAGCTGGTTCGCGCAGACCTCGACCGCGCCTTGAAGGTTGCCGGCTAAGAGGAAGAAAGCTGCGGCGTATTCGAATCGATGCCGACCGAGTAGCGCGTACGCATTCTTCAAAGCTGCTGTTTTCCACCGGCTTTCTTGGAAGTTGTTCGACAACAGTCTCTGCGTTGCCGACTGCTCTCGATTCCAGGCCGCCATGCGCCATAGCCCTATCAGAACGTTCTTCTTTCGGAGTGCAATGTAATAAAGACTACAGTCGACTGGGTTCTTCTCATCGGTCTTTGTGTATTCGTTACGAGCAATGACTTCGAACTGCGCCCTAAGCGCAGTCAGATCAGTCATCCACATGAACATACCACTCTCTCTGGCGTGATCCCAACGTATCCTGCCGCTGAATTGTCTAGCGACCAGATCTAACAGGATATCTTGACTCTCGCTATGGTATGCCCAAACGATCTCTCTCCAGGTAATGTTCACTCGACTGTTGGGGATCTGACCCTTCCTGAGCATATGCTGACGGAAGAACAACAGATATCGCATAGCGTTATCGTCCATAGAACGTCTATGCTTTTCTGCTGTTGCAACGCATTCGATGATATCAGCTAGATGCATCTGCTGATGACTCGACAGTTGTGGAATGGCCATCTTGGCAAGATTCTCGTTCAGCGAAGCAGCGAGGTCTTCTGTGACAGTTTCAGGCACATCGTCTTCTTGATTGTCAGAAAAGGACGCGTCCACCCCCCTTTTAGCAACATTTAGGGCGAACTCTCGGTCTTGAAACAAGCTTTCCGGCGGTAGGGTCAAAAAGCTATCAAGCTCATCTCCAGGGCTGAAGAATCGAAGAGCCTTGTGAAGGCCATTGATGATCCTTTGGACTAGCGTGGACTTGCCCGCTAGGATACACTGGCCAAGGAATTGCGGATGGAATAGGGGCAGAGGACCGTTCAAGTAAGTAACCAGTTTGAAGAGGTCCATCGCTTTATGCTCGTGCACCGGTATCGCAAGTTCTGTGATTATATCATCCGAGGTGGTTACCTCTTTATCATATATGAAAAGCTGATTCCCCGCGCCGATAACAAAGTTGCCGCCCCCGAGCCACGTACTGTCCCCAATTGGATGCGGTGTAGACTCCTTGATGTTGATCTCACGGATGGGAGCCCATGCCGGCCCAGTACTAAGATAATCGAAACGCATCTGAGCCAAGATAACGACCTTGTGGGGAAATCCCACGGCCAAGATAGATTGGTCGTCAGGTGTTGACGACCAGTCTAGATCTCGAACTTGATCTTGTGCTTGGTATTTCACGTCATGTTCAAGCTGACCGCTGCTCATGTCCCATATGGTCAACCCGGTCTTGGATGAGTCAACCATAGCGCTTTTCCGTATGGAGCTGGTACTCGCAAGAGACGGCATCATCACACCCGTTTCCACCGTCGACGTGACGAGCCATGCCACAGTACGCTTTTCTAGGTCAAGAGCAGCAGTCCACGTACGAAGGACTCCGCGGTCAGTGTAAGATACCGCGACATCTTTGGCGAAAGTATCCAGAAAACCAGAAGTTAGCACTAGCGATCCTGCTGGATCAACGGGCAGAATGAAAGTGAGATCATCATGCACCTCCGTCTGGAACGTGCAAAATTGCTTAATCGTTGCCTGGACGGTATCAAGAGCATTACGTTCTGGCTTAGAGGGCAACTGAACTTCCCAGACGACGCCTTTCATTCTTGAGCTGATCATGGCAAGATAAACCGTCGTGGATTCCCTTATGGATACTGGCAACAATATGAGGCATAGTGGCTTCCCTTCAACCTCGTAGTCGCACGATGCTACCAATGCGGCAACAGGAGATTGCGCATCCCATACTGTTATCTTCTCGTGATGCAGATTGACAACAATATCGCCTTCTCGAAGCAAACAGGTTCGGTGGATATGCTCAGGGCACTTGAGCGTGCTTGCTCGCGCCAACAACGTTCTAGTGCTTTTCTTAGGCTGCTTCCAGACCAAGCCTTCATTGTCGCTTGTGCGAGATATGAGGGCGCGCCCGCTGGCATTCCTGACTATCTTTCTGATTTGAGCGTCGTGCCCGGTCCACAAGGCCTTTTCTTGTATACGATCTAGACGTGGAGATTGGTCAAAAAGTTTGTCAGGCCTGACATCAAGCCATTGGATCCTGCCGTCGAAATGGTGCACCAGCAGAATGAACGTCGACCCTGGACCTATTTCACAAAAGGTGAGGAATTGCAGGTTCCTGTCCTGCGCCGTTTCCTCACGTGTCATAGGAAGTCTAAAATAGTTAACGTGCGTAATGTTGAAGATGTTGGTGGCTGTTCGCGCTTTGCATCCAACTTTTTCCAAGCCCCAAGCGGACATGTGGCCATTTGCATCCAATACCACCATTATGTCTGGGCTCCTGTTCGCAATCTCCGATAAATGCTCCCGAGCATGTGATTTCGCCTCGCTTTTATTTGAGACTTCTTGCAAGACATTCTGAGATACATGCTGAAACTCTTCAGCGTTGATAAAGAAAGCATAGCGTTCATCAGGGCGGTTTAGCAAGTCATTCAGCCTGGGTTGGATTGACTCCATTAGGTCTATCTCTGCCCATAGTTGAAGCGCTTGCACACCGTGAGGGTCCATCGTCGCCCAGACTCTGACCTTTTCATCGGCGCATAGCGAGTATAGAACGTCGTTGACGGCATGCTCACCATCGCGGCCTTTTTTCCAAGAAGCTCCGGTCACTGTTGCTGGATGGTACAGGTACGTAAAGTCAAATCTAGTGTCTTCAGCCCCGAACGACTGCCTTCGCCAGACCTTGATCAGTGAATCATAGTAGCCGGTCGAGGCGATGAAACTAGCATCGTGTGAAAAGATCGCAATCTTTACAGGCTTAGGCAGCCTGCGGTGCCAGATTACTGAGTCGTCCTCTGCTGTCTGTAACAGCTTTAACGATGACGTTCCGAGTAAGAGCTCTTCTGCCGATCCCCAGGATAGCGTTGGAGAGTGTAGACATTCCTCAGAGATCTGGCAGGTGCCTTGCAATGACCACTATAGCGCGTTAGCGAAGTGCTCCAAACTGTAAGACCCCATGAATACCTTGAGAGCACCCTCTCCCTGCCCATAAGGGCGATATATGTACACTGCTCTTGGGTCGCATGTTGCGATCTTTCCTGTGGACCCGCTGACTACTACGCTGTCAAGTGTACTGCAGCCATCGTGGTATATAGTCTGGAGGAGTGTATGAGGGCCAGATAGGATATTGAGAGCATTTCCGCAGATATATGCCTACGCAACATGCAAATCAGTGCCGCATTGATGAGAATGGGTCCAGATCTGTACCACTAGGCGTTGTCCTCCCCATTGCGCGGTGCAAACTGTCTGCAGTCGAGCCTGAGGTTTACCGGGTAGCACGGCTCGCATGGGGTCAGAAGATGGCCGAAGTACGAGTAGTTATTTGTGTCTTGTGCAGAAGACGCGCTCATATCGAAAGGTGAAGCCGCAAAGAAGGGAATTATGGCTGTGTTTCTCGAATATTGGGAAGTAAGCATCTGTGCTCGATAGATTACAATTCACGATCAGCAGCTAAGACATAACACTGCCAGCAGCGTTTCAATGATGAAGGTAATGCTTCGAAAAACAAAGCAGAGCAACCCGCGATAAGAAGCTTTGGCGTGTCGAGCATGTGGTGATCTCATATTTGCCTGTGAATGTCTTGGCGTCGACATCTAGATTCAAAGGAAGTCCATATTCGCAAATGAAGAGCTACTTTACATAAACATAGACCACGATTGCACGTCTCAAATTAATTGGAGTTGACCATCATCGAATTGATTATATTATGAATGAGTCACAGACGGAACGCTGTTGTAAACCTCAAAACGTCCGCCAGGGGTATCACTTATGCACACAGTCCTTGATACCATATCCAAAGGCGCCCTTCCTAGATACGTATCGCATAAATCGTGGAAATCGTTCATTAGCCTCTGAGTGGCGTTCGCGGTGGAGCTTCTGGTATAGCTGCAAAGGCACTGTCACGTAACGTGGCGGTCCTTGATAGCTGTTTGCGACGTGGGGAGCGAGGCTCTGTCGCCAGTTTAGATCGTAAACGGTGTTGAAAGGGTGTGCCGATTGGCGTCGTCGAAGGCTCAACGATTGCTTTTGCCCACGCAGCTCGTTTCGAAGGGGTACTGAGACGACCATGTAGAGGCGTGATGCCAGTCTGTGCTTTCAATGACGGGATCCAATCCTCTTTATCAAAGCCTTCATCGAAATCCCTTTCGTCCATGTGACTAACAACGTTTTTATAAGTGTCTGCACCATACGGAAAACCTGGCTGTTGTGTCCTTGAAAACAGAGCAGGATTCTGTACAGGCCGGTGAAGGCTCGCGGCGGTCTTTGCTTGCCAGCGCCTGAAGACATTGTAAAATCGACGCTTTTCATGGAACGATTTCAAAGACTGAGCACTTGCCTCCGGTCCACGCGTCACTTCGATCACGCGCAGGCGCAGCTTCTGAAGCCATTGGGAGGTAATGCCCTGAATCCGCAACCTGTCGTTCAGGTTCGCAAGATCTGCCATCCTCCATTGTTTCTCCGTTCGGCCGGACCATGATTCAAGGTGCTGCGCAGTAAGGTTCGCGTAATAGTGGTGTTCTGCTTGATCGCCTTGTACCAGCTTCAAGTCTGCTTGGTTTCTCCAATTATCAAAGATCTCGGATCCAAGATGTAGTAGCCGTCCTTGATCACGCAAGCGAGCCTCTTCCAGCAATTGCCGGGTATGGGCTGCCATGTTTCGCCATTGATGTAACAAACGGGTTGCATGGTGCATCTTTACTGTACGTCTTACCTGTGCGTACGCGTCGCGGCGCTTCTGTCGCTTTGCCTCGATCATGGCACCATGCCAACGCTTTTTGATCAGCTTAGTTGCAAGAAAATAAAATTCCGCATCCTTCACCCATGTGTGAAGCTTCTGTAAGTGGGCATTTCTAGCTGTCCACGACTGCAGCGTCTCCTGAGTAATTCTGGGAGCATGGAACCTGGATGCAAGTCTTTCGTCCCGCGAGTTATCGTCCATCTTCGAGCGCCAATGCTTTACGCTGGAGGCCAAAAGCGTTCGGTTTGCAGCGGTTTCGGTAGTTCGAGCAGCAGCAACACGATGTCCCTTTCGATCCGACCAATGCTGGACCAGGCTCAACAACGCTTGTCGTTGGATCCGCTCTTGGTGAAGCCGCGCTAAAAGGATGTGTCGTTCTTGAATCACCCATCGATAGAGAGCCTCAACAACAATTCGATCATCGATTCGTCTAATTAGTGTCTGCTGCCGGAGTTGATCATTCCAAAAAGTCCACGCGTTCCTGATGACACGCGACCGAGTTACCGAAATCGCTTGTCTTTCAGTCCTGTATCGAGCAACGACCAGAGCGAAAGTTATTCCTGCCACCCTCCAGTCAACCATATTAGACACTTGTCGAGTCAGTGGAGCATGATACGTTCTGCGCCTCCATACTACGAGGGTTTGGTTGATGACTCTAGTTCGGTTGAAAGAACAAGCGGTTTCCGAGTCTCGAATGAACCCTCGGACTCTGGCAAGCCAGGTTGAAAAGTGTCTTTTGGCGATCCTGTAGCTTCGCTCATTGGCAATACGCTGGTCCCATTGTGCAAGCTGATGTTGCTTCGTCTCCCATAGTGAGAAAAGCTTCTTCTTCATCCTGTTTTCTCTCCACACAGGCGCACGCGTCTCGCAGAACGTCCAGAACCAGGTCCAGTAAGCGGTTTTAGCAACCCGGTGATTATATAGGAGCATCGCCCTAGCATTGTATGCAGAATTCTGAGCAACGCGATGCCGCCAGACCTTGAAAGCTTTCGAGAGTTGCTGGCGGCGGACCTTGAGCGAGTTGACGGTGGTCAGATCTAGCCATGCGTTAAAATACTTAAGCTGTAGAAGCCGCTTGCGAGCCTGATCGTTTCGTGTCTTGATCTCGGAGGAGCATTCTGCCCAGTGAGTAAAAGCCTTTGTTAGGAGATATAGATCACGGTCATGGCTCATTTTTTGTTCCTGTTGAATGAAAAATCTTTCGATATCCGCTGTCCGCCGTTTGCGTCGACAGCAGGCCCGCCAGTGTTCAAAACCGCTGCGTAGCAACGTACTAGTGTCATGGCTTGTTGCTCGTTGCCCCATGCTCCAGTGAGCATTCCTCGCTCGGAACGCTGAACCGCACCATTGTTCGAATACAGTGCGAGCGACCTGATGAGTCCGGTAATACTGGAACGTCTCCACATCTCGCGTCAATTGTGTATCAGATGGACGATAAAAGAGCGCTTGCTGATCTACAACGTAAGGTGATTCCGATTTGTGGGAGTCTCCTATTGTGTTGGGGTCTATATTGTCAGCAGCATTGATAGCTGGCAATGCGCTACTTTTGTTGACAGAGCCATGAGATCTGGCTCTTGCCGACTGTGACGGACGACCATGGTCTGATGCATGCCTTCTCTGATAGTGCTGAAGATTACTCGCGAATTCTCGGGCCGTTAATCTGTTTCTGCTAGGCTGTATAGGAATGTTCTGCGTTGACAGAGAATGGGCTCGGGTCTTTTCTGTTGGTCTTGTAGTCGCTCTGGTAGATGGTCTTCCCATCTCGAGGGTCGGCTCCCCAGACTGTGCCTGAGACATCGAGGCCCGCGAGCGCGGACGGAAACGAATCTGTCTGCTACTTGCTTCCTCGATGTCGCGTAAAGAGTTAAAGGAAGCTCGCCGTGAACGCGCATGGTTTCCATCCGTGGTGCGCACGCGTGGGGCAGCGGCATTGCCAGCTGCGGACATGTCCTCGTCCTCGTCCTCGAAGTGATTCTGTTGGCTCTCGAACTCTCCATTACTGAATTCGATCTTGATTCCGAGCTCTTCCAATAACGTTTCGAAGTTACTGGAAAGGGACACGCCTGGTTGCTTCTTGTCGCCCAACTTGAAGAGGAAGCGCAAATAGACCTGGTCATGATCGGGATTGAGTCCATCTTCCGCCAGGACTCTATCGTATGCAGCGAAGATGGCTCGGAAAGGAAGGGTATCGACATTAGGGCTCTGTTCTGCGGCAGTGATGATTCGGTAGAGGATCGCAACTTCTACGCCCGTGTATTAGCAACAGAGGTGAAGTGGGCGCTTTGACGGTCTTGCCTTCATTGGTGAGGGTCGGATAGTCTTCTGCAGGCTGTTCTGGCTCATATGGAAATGGCACTGGAGGCATCGACAGATTCGGCGCCTACTTCGCGATTTCGAAGGCATGAAGGCATGAGAATTGGTCAGTAACCGTATAAAGGTACTAGGTTGCAGCAATTGATACTGGCCGGGCGATGCGATGTCGAATGGTATGAGCAAGCTAAGAATGCAGCAATGGTCAATACTATTGTAGAATTGACGAAGGCGCATTGATAACACGGAGAGTCGCGTCGAGTTAGTATGCCATGATTGAAGCGGCCTAGCGCGGCCAAGCTCAAATAATAATGTCACGTGTCGCTTGGGATTCAACCTTATCAATTTTCCTGACTTCAAGCATCTACCCCGTGCCTTAGTTGACGATACCTTACCTTACAATCCCCTAGATGACCATCGGCAATGTCAGGCGTTTGAACTATTAACGTCGGTTTGGTGACGTTCTGCGGATGTATGACGTGCATCAGCCAAATACCCTAGGACCGCCAGGGAGAGAGTATTCGCGATCAAAGCTATGCGGTCCTCTGTTAGCAATGGCATCACCTTTGACAAGGTGATGGCGATTGCTAGCTTGATCATGAAACTTACCACTGGATGGGTTGTTCTACCATTCTGAGTTCATGAACTGGTTTTGCGCGCTTGCAGCCGCGCTCATCCCACGTTTTCTACTACAATGATCCCTTATCCTTCCTGTTGCCGACCTCTAGCTGCGGTAAGTAGCTTTTCAATCGTTTGTCAAGTCTAGTAGTTGCTGTCTTATAGTCGGCTATCCAGCTGTTGTGGCATGGTATGTGGGGTTTTCTCCACAGCGGCCCATCGCGAGTTGCGACTCTCTATACTAGGCCAATGTTATGCGGTGTTAATGTCAATCATGGGACTACGTCGTTTGTAACCTATCGATAAATAGATGTTTCTGCCTTGTGAAAGCCTTGGTCCGTTCCTACAACTATGACTCCTGGACGAAGAAAGTAACCACGGCATTGCTCGCCTTCAACGAACAGGATATTAGGGATGTCGGCGGCCAACATCATGTCGCTCGCGTGGGTAATGTTCCTGTCCACGACATCATGGACAGCATTCGGCCAGGCGTCCGTAATTACGCTTCCTTCGCCCAACGGTACAGAGCCGGCGCTCTTTAAGTAAGTCGAACAAATCATATCTCTGGCCAGACTGACAGATGGCGAAAGTACAACCGCTGGACTCGCAAACACACATACCGTCGAATTTTCCGCAGGCTTAAACACCTTTGTCCGTCTCAGTTCCTATCAAGAAGGAAACTTTGTGTCGGCACCGGACGTCTACATGTCGTGCACATATGGCTTATACAGGCTTTCTCAGCGAATCCCTGCTCGCGGTCTCAAGTCGTCTTTGCTCATGGATGAACGCGTCGTTGAAGTCGGTTCCTCCAAGTTAGAGGTCCGCGACTCCGATAGCAGCCCTTACTTTATGACAATCGGCTATATGACCGATCTGCTGTACGGTCTATCGGAGGCGCTCCACTCGGCTCTTTGGAATGTGGAGGCTGATATTGAGATATGGGATCGAACTACGCGGCATCACGTGGGCCATGGCACTCTTGAAAACAGGTATACACCCAGACAAGCAGCGGGTACCACGAGTAGAGGGAACGGGACTGCGACAGCGCGATAACTAGCAAAGCATCTTCGTTAGCGATTACGAGAAATAAACGAATGCTTCTAGGGATTTGGATATCCTTGTATATTATATTGAGACCCTGAAATGGTCACAGATGGTTCATGAATCAGCGCATATGAAAGCAAGAAGAACCTGCAACTGCAATTCGAAAGGCCACATGATGGAACAACTATTCGACGACTTCCAGTATAGCTTCTCAAGTAAATTCGGACATATGTGTGAACATTAGGTAGGCTTGTGAAATTTCTAGCTAACTACATGATCACCACCAACACCATATGCTTACCTTACAATTTGAAGATTGTGTATATGGGACTCCGGGGTACCAAATCATACACCAAGAACCTCTGAAATACCTTAGTATCTGGCCTTGGAGTGGTGGGAAGAAAACCTCAAATCACCAACTTCTGGTATAATCGTTGCACAAGTGTGCCATTATTATGAATGAACCTAGTCTAACGATCACCCATCCAGCGTAGCGTGAGACTGCGATCGTAATGGATCGATACATGTACTTTGATTCCTGCACATTTGTTCCATAGGAGTCCATCCTGTGTTTCTTTCCTCCAAAGCCTCTTCCTGGCCCCTTCTTGGCCCCTTGGAGTTTCCGACAATGCCAGGCCGAACGCGCCCCATTGAGAAATTCGCTACCGCGGTGGCGAAATGTTCCGCTGAAGTCAGTATCTTGCTCGAGTCAACCGCTCTGCTTCCGTCCGATTGCTTGCCTTGAAATGATTTTCATCTTGTCTTGATTCCATTGTCCACTTCTTTTTTTATAATGAAAGGGATGAGGTGCTGAGTTCGGTATTAATACAGTCTTCCACATACGGAAAGTGTGTACTAGCGAATTATCAGAGCACGCACAAGGATATGTGCGCCACGGAGTTCTTGAGGCTGAAGGATTGTTATCTGGTCAGTCCGGTAGTCTTGGAGATGTTAAGCTAGGGTGGTGGGAAGAGGGCTGGGCTAATGGGTGGTGCATAGGCGAATGTAAAGAAGAAATGAGGATGCTATGGCCTGGAGTACCCACGTTAGATGTCATGAACGCATTGGTAAGTAGGGAATATGGATCCATCTAGTCTATTTGTATGCTCGTCCTCACATACAGCAAATGTAGCTTTCTCATCGGCAAGTCGACTCGTGGACACATCCATCAACCCCCCCCATGTCCGTACTCCATCTTACAGCTTCACCAACCGCAGCAAGAACGTTGCCTTCTGCACCTCCTGCTCCTCCTCCGCAATCACCACATCAACGTCACCATTCGGCACCTCACCTCCGAACTTCGTGACTACATGCTTGTCCAATGGCCTCCTCAATGCTTTCTCAAACGCCTTGCCGTGACCTTCAAACACCTCTTCAAGGCCGATCTTCTCTGGGTCTGAGAGAACCTTGTACTCCATCTTCACATCATCGGTGGGCACCAGCTTCGCCCTCTTACGTAGCTGTTGCACGCGGTTGATGACTTCGCGAGCGATACCTTCGCGTGCAAGCTCCGGGTAGAGTTCGGTGTCGAGGATGGTGAGGACGTCGTTGTCCGTGTTTGTCTCGAGGGTTTTGGAGGTGTCGTCTTCTTTCAGTCCACGTCTGACGATGAGGTCCTCTTCACCAAGCTCGATGTCCTCTACGGTGATTGTCTTTGCTTGGACGAAACGCCGTACGTCGTCACTTGTGAGGGTGGGCAGGGCTTTTTTGACTTTCTGAGCGTCTTTTTTGAGCTTCTTGCCCAGGGAGGGCCAGTCTGCGGTCACGTTGTATTGCACTTGGTACTTTTCTTCGTCGGAGGATAGGATCAGGGAGTGTATGTTGAGTTCTTCGATGATGTAGTCTTCCAGAGATCGAATGTCTGCTAGGTATGATTCATCCGGGTGAATGACGATAAGCGTCTTCAGTGGCTGCTTTAGGCCGATGGCCCTTCGTTCTCGTGATACTCGGCCAAGCTCGATGACACGCTGCATGCGACCTACTTGCCGCTCGACACCTTCATTGAAAAGCTCTTCTCGCACTTCAGGAAACGGCAAGAAATGTACACTTCGTGGGTCTTCGCCCTGAAGCGATTTTGGGATATGAGGGAGAAGTCTTTGGTAGATGTTGTCGGTGATGAAAGGCGTAAAAGGAGCGAGACCGCGCGTTATTGTGTACAGAACTTCGAACAGGGTATTGAGCGCTCGCTGGGTATCTTCTATGCCATATTCGCCTTTTAATCGTCGCCGGTTGAAGCGAATGTACCAGTTTGTTGTGTTGTCGATCAGCTCAAGCAATTTGGGGACCACAGTGTATAGTCGATAGGCTGCCATCTCTTCATTTGTGAACTTGAGCAAGCTCTGGCAACTGGCAAGAATCCATCTATCCATGACATTTTCATTAGCTGATTCTGCGTTGGGGTCAAACTGAAAATCTATGCTTTCGACCTTTTTCATCAGAAGGACCTGATCCCGGAAGAACTTGTATGAATTCCAGAGCGGTAACAAAACTTTTGCGACGATCTCCTTGACACCGGACTCCTTGAAGCGAAGGGTTTCTGCACGGACGACGGGCGAGTTGATCATGTATAGCCGAAGAGCGTCTGCTCCGTACTTATCAATGACAAGGCTGGGATCAGGGTAATTCTTCAGCCGTTTTGACATCTTCTTACCATCCTCGGCAAGAACTATGCCGTTGACTATGCAATTCTTGAACGGGAGCGTGCCAAAGAGATGGGTGCCAAGTACTGTCAAGGTGTAGAACCATCCTCGGGTTTGGTCTAGACCTTCAGCGATGAAGTCGCCAGGAAAAGAAGCCTTGAATTGCTCTTGATTCTCAAAGGGATAATGTGACCCGGCATAAGGCATGCTACCCGACTCGAACCAGCAGTCGAACACTTCTTCAATACGTCGTAGCTGACCTTTCCCTTGCTTGCTGGGAATAGTAATATTATCGACTTTATCACGATGCAAGTCGGTGATATCGCCCTCGTAGCCACTCAACTTCTTCAGCTCTTCCACACTCCCAATACAGACGATCTCTTTGTAGTCGTCACTCGCCCAGACTGGCATGGGCGTGCCCCAATATCGATTCCTCGATACATTCCAATCCCTAGAATTGGCAATCCAGTTGCCGAATCGATTATCTTTGACAAAATTAGGGACCCAGTGCGTCTTTCGAAGCTCTTCAAGCATTTTAGGGATGATGTCTGGAATTTTGATGAACCAAGCCGGGACCGCCCGGTAGATGAGAGGTGTGTCTGACCGCCAGCAGTAGGGGTAGCTGTGAGTTATCATGCTGTCCACGATCAGACGACCCGTGCCCTTTAGATGCTTAATGATAGCCTTGTCAGCAGCTTTTACGTGTTGACCAGCAAAATCTCGCACTTGGGCGGTGAAGTGGCCTCTTTCGTCAAGAGGATTAGGTGGCAGGCGCTTGTCGCTGATGACCCCACCGTCCATAGCGACCTTATAGTCCTCTTCACCGAAGGCAGGTGACTGATGAACAATGCCCACGCCGCTATCTGCCGTCACGTACGTGGCGTTGAGTACCCGAAAGCCGGCATCTTTGAATTCTTCGTAGAAGTAGTCAAACAGAGGTTCATACCGCCAACCTAGCATGTCTTTTCCTTTGAGACGCTCGACGATTTGGAATTTGGCTTTCTTGGGGTCCTTGTACAGAGTCTTCGATAGCGCTTCTAGCAGTATGTAGTGCTTGCCGGACGCTTCATCTAATATTTTGACATACTCGAAATCAGGATGCGCGCAGAGACTTGTATGTGACGGTAATGTCCATGGCGTTGTTGTCCAGGCCAGCAGACATGTTTGAGGGTCGCTGAGGAGAGGAAACGTGACGACCACGGCAGGATCTTGGGTATCCTTGTAGTTCTGCTGCGCTTCAAAGTTGCTCAGAGGAGTATTGAGGGCTGTCGAGTATGGCATGACGCGGTAACCTCGATAGACAGCGTCCTTTTCATAAAGCTGCTTGAAAACCCACCATACCGACTCCATGAATGTTGGGTCCATCGTCTGCCTTTCGAAATCAGCACAGTATCTACAGCCATTCGACTCTCAAAGTGCCCATGCCTTGTAGTCATTGTCAAAGTCAATCCACCTCCCCAACCTGTCAATGGTCTGCCTCCACTCCGTAGAGAATCTCATGACAATCGCCCGGCACTCTGCATTGTACTTTGACAGTCCCATCTCCATGACTGCATCCTTGCCAGAAAGCCCCAACTTTTTATCGATCTCATATTCGATTGGCAATCCATGCGTATCCCAGCCAAATCGTCTCTCGACATAGTGACCTTTCATAGACCAGTATCTCGGAATGATGTCTTTGATTGTGGAAGCGAGAAGGTGGCCATAATGGGGCAGGCCTGTTGCAAATGGAGGTCCATCATAGAATGTGAATGGTTTCCGGCCTCTAGAAAGCTCGACTTGTCGCTCGAAGGCTTTGATCTCTTTCCATCTTTTCAGTACGGCCTCCTCCTCTTTAGGAAAGTCGATTGACATGATTCAAGGGCTTGGAAGTGTGTCATGAGAAGCCGAATTCGCAGGGTGGAGTTCAACTTTATATTCGACTCTGACGCAGTGTGACTCAGATGCGGCCACGGACGCTACCACTGATGGAAGTGTTCGTAGGGTACCCAGAGAAAGACTTATAGCAGTGACAGTGCGATGAACCCCGACAGCATGTACTCATAGCAGCTTCCAAGAGTACAAAGGCGTAGTGTTCTACGCATCTATCGAAATTAAATTTCTACATGCCCTTTATATTTACAAATCGAGTACGAAAACCACTGGCTAGGCCTCCCGTCAATCATGCTGGCCCAGACCACAAGGCTGCCCTATGCTTCATTTTCGTCCCCGGCTTCCTCACCTGCATTATCGTTGTCAGATTCACCGTCGGAAACCGCTTCGCCATGAGCCCGCAGACGTTCCTGGCCAAATTAGATCCAGATGAATGTGCTGGCCGGGTGGAGAACATACCTTATCATTTGCCCGCTTTTCCTCAAGATCACCTAGGACGATGAACAGATCATCGAGCTCTCCTTGAGCGGTCTTTCGAGCTTCTTCTTTTGCGTCGACATCGCCTTGCAGGCTGGCTGATCTCGCTTCAGCGTCCGCTGCCTTATCCTCGGCGCGCTTTAGACGAGCTTCCAGGTCTGAGAGCTTTAGAGTGTAGTCTTCGTGTGCGGTTTGAAGGTCTTGCACATGCTCCTTGCTTGACTTCTCAAGTTGGCCCTCTAAGCGGCGAATGGTGGTTTTCAAGTCTTCAATTTCCTCGTCGTTCCTGCTGCGGATTCGCGCTGCCGCAGCTTCGATTTCCTCTTTCATCCTGCGCATGTCCGCTTGCACAGCACGCATCGCCTCTCCAGATGCCTTTTGATGATTCGACTGTACCAAGTGATGATCTTTCGCGATTCTTTGTAGATCATCTTCATGGTTACGCTGAAGTGCTTCGTTGATACTCTTTATTCTCGTGACCTCTATAGTTGCTGACTCTTTTCCCTTGCGATGGTCTGCCTGCTCTTGAGCCAGCTTGCGGTCAAATGTTACCAGCTCAGCCTCAAGCTTTTGGATCCTTTGGTTGGCGTCTTCCACCTGAGCCTTCAGGGAGTCAACGAGCTCTCTCGAAATGCCTTTCTGGACACCATTTGCAGCAACTGGAACTTCGAGGTTGGGTGATCGATCTATGGCACGTATAATGCGGCTGAAGTTATCTTTCAAAAAGTCCACGAAAGTCTTGTCGAAGAAAACCTCTGGCAAACCCCCGAAATGACTAGAGTTTAGTCCCTGGGGCAACACTTCGTAGTCGCGGATCATATGATGTTCTCTCAAGCGGGTGATCTTGCCAACGTATTGTTCACGACCTAAGCGCGTTGCCAGAATTTGTTGGAGAGTGGCTCTAGGTATCGGAGAGTCTTTTGTTGAGAATTCGTAGACAATGCCCAGGAGGAATGTGCATAGACCAGAGACCAGGGGCCGGGATTGATTGTTCTGAGTGATTAGCTGCACCATGCTCTGAACACTGCTTCCTTCGCTGAGGAAGTCGTTGACTGCATCATGGTCCTCGTAAAGCCATCCGCAGAGGACCATCAGGTAGCCGAGAGATACTCTCTCATCTTCACCCTTGTGCTCGCAAGAGATGAGATTGCCGGAAAGGGCTTGAACGCAAGTCACAACCTCCTCTCCTGTACTGGCATCGCCTTCTGAAACAGCCATGGCTACATTCTTGGCTTCAAAATCTTCGAATAAAAGATGGAAAACAAGCACAGCCGCAATCCATGAACGATAGGGGTCTGCTCCGCGTCCAGACTCCGAATCCTCGAGTAGAATTGAGAGAACATTGTCATCTTCATGACGGTTATGACCCTCTATTGCTCGATTGAGAAAGAACAAGCGGATAGGCGCATGCTCCCAGAAGTACGCCTTCAAACATTCGCATGCAGCCAGTCGGACGTCGAATGCATTGACTGATGACATCACAAGCGCTAGATCTATCAAAGCCGAAATTACGTTGTCCCTTGGCTGAGAAGGCTTGTCACGAATATTGCCGTTGACTTGTGCTGGCGCAGCTTCGCTTCGCGATGAAAGAACGTCAAGTTGTGCGAACGCTTCCTGCAGACCTCCGTTACCCCGTATGAGGTCGGCAGTGGTCACCAAAGCCTAAGAGACAAGCATCAGTCCATCTATAATGACCCAAGTGATTGTCAATCCTTACTTCTGCCCTGATGGTCATATCCATCGAGCGGTGAAAAGCTATGTCAACCACTTGCACCAACACACCACTCTGCCAGAAGGATTTCTGATTGGACTGCGAACCGATGCTGCCTTTAAGCAAGAACAGCCTTATAACCACAAGCAGACCCCACAGATTCTTATCGCGCTGAGGTCTGGCCCACTCGGCCACGCCTTCTGGGGAATCTTGCTCTCGGAGTGCTTCGTGCAGAAGCGCAGCCAACTTTTTGACCCAGCCAGTCTCGCGGAAATAGGATTGGTTCGACACGTTCAGGCGTAAAAGATTGGCGAGCAGGGAGAGACAGTCTTGTACGGTGACTCCACCCTGCGTCAGCGATCCTTCCGCATCGATAATGTCGAAGATACGATCAAACGCGCTCTCGAATGCTACGAGCTTTTGCAGGTCTGGAGAAGAGGGAGTGAGAGCCCCAAGCAGAATTAAACCCTCTAGATAATTGCCGGACCGTTAGTGAAGCCTGAATTGTTCAGAATCTTTGGAGCTTTACCGCTACGCACCGCTTCTCGCTTGTCTTCAAGAACAGCTACTAACCTAGACACCCCCAAAGGCGCAGTATACACACATTCTTGTGTTCGCTCAGGCCTAGCAGACGAAATGGCGGATATCAATTGAATGGAGTACAGCCGGGAGAAGAATTCATTCGTATCTAAGAGATCCAAAAGTGCTGTGATGTTCTCTTGCCGCTAGTCCCTGACTTCAGACCCCAGGCTTCCCATAGCATCCAATTGCACATACCTGGGTGAATTCGTCGGCGAGCCAAAGTGCGATGTCGTCAGAGGCCTCTGGCTTCTCAGAGTCAGCAGGAGCTCAGCAATTCAGAGAATATTTGCTCACGCTCGTTTCGTCCGGATTGAAGAGCATCAGCAAAGTTTCCAACGTGACCTTGGTGGAATCCACATCTTCCACATCTTTATTGAGACAACTGATAAGAGTCCGCAGCGCCCCTGATGCGACTGAAGCAGGGTATACCTTGGCAAAGCTCCGAAGACCTAGGATTGCCGCCCGACGATCTTCTAGTAAAGTAGCGCTTTGCAGTCGACCGCTTAAGGTGGCTATGGTATCTTCCGCAGTCTGTTTAGCTGGTGCTTGAGACTCGAGTATGCGGAACATCTTGTCAATGTGGAGTCATGGTAGTCAAGCTAGCAGGTCGCAAGCTTGACAAGGTCGACCAGGTTAGCGCAAGATCCGCCATGCCAGTATCTCCCCAGGGCCGTCCATAATGTCACGCTGAGCTTCTCTATCGTGGAGAGTGTGCAAGTGCTGGCGCTGGCATGTTCGGAGTTGTAATTTAAAAAGAACGTTAAATTAGTGCCTGGTAATAAATCTGCCCAGAAACGGTTAGATGCAAGTTTTGGCTGGTGAGACATGTTCGATGATGTCGATCAGAATCTTCTGCGGCCACGGAGCTCACGTTTCTCTCTGCGAACCTCAGAGACGAGGTTGGGTATGATTCGAAGTTCAGATTCAGCACTTTCCTAGAGTGCGCGCCTCTTTGTTCTATCGAAAGCTTCCACCTCCGTCACCCTGGACTTCGATCAGAGATCTCTATAATCTTTTCACGAGCTCTGCGAGCGAACGCGACTGGGACCGTTTTTACGTTACTGATGTTTATCAAGGCATGCGATAACTAGCAGCTTTTACCGAGAAGTGTCACCTTACGGTGGACCGAGATCTCGTGGCTCTACGCTCTTACTACTAAACCTTCAGCGGTAGCTTCTCCTATATCAGACTATGGGTGTCCCGGCGCTTTTCCGATGGCTCTCTCAGAAGTATCCGAAGATAATCTCCGCGGTTGTAGAGGAGCACCCGGTAGAGGTTGATGGGCAAGAGGTGCCGATCAATACTGCTCTCCCCAATCCGAATGGCGAAGAATTCGATAACCTGTACCTTGACATGAACGGGATTGTCCATCCTTGTTCTCATCCAGAGGACCGACCACCTCCAGCCACGGAAGGTGAAATGATGAAGGCTATTTTCGAATACACTGAAAGAGTGACTAACATGGTTCGGCCCCGGAAGCTCCTGCTTATCGCTGTCGGTACGTTGTTAATGTCGACTATTGGGGCTTTGAATGGGCTTTTGTTCCCTTGCGGACGGCTGCTTTATCTATATAGATGCTGAAGTCGCCAAGGGGGGCACAATTTCTTCCTTCTGCAACTCATGCTGACTGTTGCTTGTTTAGATGGAGTGGCACCTAGAGCAAAGATGAACCAGCAACGATCTCGCCGTTTCAGATCTGCGCAGGAAGCTAAAGAGAAGGATGAAGACAACGCGGAGTTTGCGAAGATGCTCAAGTCCCAGAATGGAGGTGTCCACCAGCTTGCAGATAGCATGGCGTCAAAGAAGACATGGGACAGCAACGCTATCACTCCTGGGACTCCGTTCATGGACATTCTCGCGGCCTCTTTACGTTATTGGGCTGCATACAAGGTCAATACGGATCCTGCATGGGAGAAGGTACCCGTCTACACTCTATCACAATGACCGATTATTGATGATCTAGGTCAAAATCATCATCTCCGATGCTACGGTCCCTGGCGAAGGAGAGCACAAAATCATGGAATTCATCCGTTCGCAAAGATCGTCTCCCGAACATGACCCCAATACGCGGCATGTGCTCTACGGTCTTGTAGGTCAACATTCGATGCAATCAACCTTGCTGCTAACATTAATTGTAGGACGCAGATCTTATAATGCTTGGGCTGGGTGCGCATGAACCACACTTTCGCATTCTTCGTGAAGACGTCTTTTTCCAAGAAAACAAAGCTCGGACCTGCCGATTGTGCGGTCAGAAAGGTCATATGGCCGAGGCTTGTCGAGGTGAAGCAAAGACAAAAGAAGGAGATTTCGACGAGAAGGACAAGGCGATGCCATTAAAACCTTTCATATGGCTCCACGTCTCTGTCCTTCGTGAGTATCTGGCAGCTGAGCTTTACGTGCCGCAGCAGCCGTTCAAGTTCGACCTAGAGCGGGCACTAGATGATTGGGTCTTCATGTGCTTCTTCGTTGGAAACGATTTCTTACCGCATTTGCCCAGTCTCGACATTCGCGAAGGTGGCATTGACACTCTTATAGCAATTTGGCGCGACAACATACCTGTAATGGGCGGCTACGTAACCAAGGATGGCCACGTTGATTTGGAGAGGGCGCAATTCATTCTAGATGGATTAGCTAAGCAGGAGGATGCAATCTTCAAAAGACGAAGACAAACAGAAGATCGTCGGGAAGCGAACGCCAAGCGCCGGAAAGTCGAGCAAGAGAAACCGAACGGCAATCGACGCTCGGGTGGTCCAGACAAGCGTCGGAAATCTCCAGATTATAGCACACCAAGCAACATGCGTGTTGGTGCAGCCAAACAATCTACCGCTGCTCTTCCCGAGCTCCCGGTATTTGAGCAAGGAAAAGGCCCTACAAGTGAACAAAAGGCTTTGACTCACGAAATGGTCGTCAATCGGGGCGCGGCTTACAAAGCCAACCAGGCGAACAAGAGTGCTGCCGCAGTCTTAAAGAGCCAAATGTTGAATGGAAAGCAGATTAGCGACGGGGAGAGCGCGGCCCAGGAAATCGATGATGATACAGCCCTTGCAGGGAAGACGGACAGTCCTACGAATAATCTCATGGAGCTACCCAAGACTCCCGGCTCTGCTCTGGGTAAGAGAAAGGCAGATTTTCTGGACGAAGATGACAACAATACACCTAGCCGCAACACGCCCGATACTGCCTCGAAACCCACAGACCCAGATGAGCCGCCCCCAGATCACGTCAGATTATGGGAAGAAGGTTACGCCGATCGATATTACGAGCAGAAATTCAAGGTGGATCCAAAAGATATCGCCTTTCGAAACAAGGTCGCAAAGGCTTATGTTGAGGGCCTTGCATGGGTACTGTACGTTTCTCCTCCCGGGTGTTGGGATCTGTTGCTGACAGTGGCAGTCTCTACTATTTCCAGGGATGCCCCTCCTGGACGTGGTATTACCCATACCACTACGCACCTTTCGCCGCGGATTTTGTCGAACTGGACAAGATGACCATCAGATTTGACAAGGGTCGTATCTTCAAGCCTTTCGAGCAATTGATGGGTGTCATGCCTGCAGCTTCGAGTCACACAATTCCCGAAGTGTTCAGAGATCTAATGAGTGAGGAAGACAGTCCTATCATCGACTTTTACCCCACAGAGTTTCCGATTGATCTGAATGGCAAGAAATTTGCATGGCAAGGGGTTGCCTTACTGCCATTCATCGACGAAACCAGATTACTAGCAGCTATGGCAACGAGGTATCCTCGGCTTTCCGCAGAGGACGTAACTAGGAACGAACCAGGAAGAGATGCGCTCATTATGTCGCAGCGCCATCCTCTCTACGACGTACTGGCATCGAATTTCTACTCCAAACGGAATAGTTCACAGAGCTTCAAGCTAGACTCTAGGGTCAGTAGTGGACTTGCTGGCAAAGTTACAAAAAACGAGGATTATATACCCCAAAGCTCGCTCTACTTCCCGCTTGATGGCATTGAAATGCCGAGCCTTGAGGAGGATCACAGCATCAGGTTAGTACTGTCACAGTCCGCAATCGACCTTTACTGACAGCAACTAGCGTCCACTTTGAGATGCCGCGAGCCAATTATGTACATAAATCGATGTTGTTGCGTGGTCTCAAGTTGGCGCCCCCTGTGCTTGATCGCGCAGACATTGAATCTACCAAAGGCCGTGCCAGCCACTCGGGACGTTCTTTTGGTGGTGCGCCTTTACGAGGGGGTGGTGGACGTGGCCGTGGTGGGCATATGAATTATGCAGACCAGCGACCTAATCCCTTCGCCGAACACCTCAACTCTGGGTATGGAGCTCCAGGTGGCGGTCATCCAGGTCCACCTCCTCCACCCAGTCACGCAATGCCTCCTAATGGCTTCCCTCCGGCCCGTAATGGCCATTACAATGGTCCTCCTCCACCACCATCCAACGGATATTACGGAGGTCCGCCTCCACCACCTCCCAATTTCAACTACCCCCCCGGTATCCCGCCGCCCCAAAATGGGTATTACGGAGGTCCACCACCACCTTCCAATGGCTATTATCCACCTCGACCGCCTCCTGGTAGCTATCATGGTTCTGGTAATAGTTCATATAGGTAGTCTCTCGACGAAATGTAAAGGGGGCATGGATAGGTATTGAGGTCAATCATCAGGCTTCGATTTCTACATTATTGCCAGCTTCTGTGTTGATAATGTATCTAGCTAGGCCACGCCTACCTACTGGGTAGGACCCAATCCGGTGGCTGGTTTATGTCACAGGGGTCTTCAGAGAGGAACAACATACATGTATCCATTGCCTTCTCAGAAACCTTGTATCGGGTGCTCCGATCGCCCAGGACAGATGCTTTGATGTTTACCTTTTTGATGATGTATCTACATTGGTCGTCCAATCAATTGTAAAGCATCATTAGAGTAAGGTACATTTCTCCTCTCCGAGGACTGTCAATAAGATGTGCCTCATTCCTTTACACTACATGGGATGAAAGCTACCATTGATTTCGAAGGGTTTGCCGCCGATATCGGCCGAAGAAGGAAGTTCTCCAGGCTGACCGCTTCGGGTGGGGCAATGCTCGGGTACCTGCCAAGAACTCAATTTTGGATATTGTAACTTTTCCCCAACAATCTGAGAGTATCAGGAAAGACAACGTGATTCTCTGTCAGCACCAGAGACAAGGCATCCCACTGTCTCGTTATTCCTTACTGCCCCATTCAAGCTGTCAGCTCATGATTCAATCCGCAATCTAGGCTTCCTGTAGATCTGACCACTTCGGAGTACTTGCTGATGATTCAGCTTCTTCCCAAGTGCGGAATTGATATGATTGTCGAATCCTTACACTCAGAACAGTGTGATACGCTAACTCGTTTATTTGTCGATTTGCCCGCATGCTGACGCTGATCTCCTAATGAAGAAAAGGCTCAAAGCCGCACAATGTGTACTCTTCTTACTTTATCTCACAGCATCATCACTTGCTACTGACGGGTGGTTGAGTCAGATAGCGCATCATGGTTGAGATCGAGGAGCCCACAAAAATTTCCATACTGGGTCAGGAGAATATCGTTGTGCATTATAGCATCTGGGGCTCCTATATTATAGAGGATCTTCTCCATAATGTACGTACTTAATTCAACGTCTTGACTCTACAAAGCATTGCTGACTCCGAGAACTACCCAGATCGCCTCCTCTACCTACGTCTTGATCACAGATACCAACCTCTACGGCAAATATGTACCGGCGTTTGAAAGGAGTTTCAGAGAGGTTGCTGGGAAGAGCGCTCGCCTTCTCACATATCAAATTCCTCCAGGGGAGACTTCGAAGTCACGGACCACGAAAGCCGAGATAGAGGATTGGATGTTGTCAGAAGAAAGAGATCCGCCATGTGATACAAAGACGGTCATGATTGCCTTGGGCGGGGGAGTCATTGGGGACATGATTGGTTTTGTGGCCGCGACCTTCAAGAGGGGAGTCAGGTTCGTGCAGGTTCCTACGACATTGCTGGCGATGGTGGACTCCTCGATCGGTGGGAAGACTGCCATTGACACGGAAGCTGGCAAGAATCTTATCGGCGCTTTTTGGCAGCCAGCGAGAATATACATAGACCTACAATTTCTCAATACCTTGCCCATGCGCGAGTTTATAAACGGCTTTGCGGAAGTCATCAAGGTGCGTAGCAGCCACAATGTCCACAGGAAAAAGGGCCGCCGTAAACACGACTGATCAGCTTTGTAGACCGCCGCCATCTGGAATCAGAAGGCATTCGTCGAATTGGAAAATAATGCAAAGCGCATCATGAAAGCTATCAAAGCCGCACTGGAGGAACACAGTCATAGGCTAGTAGACGTCAAAGATATCTTGAAGAAAATTGTCGTCGAGTCAGCCTCAATCAAAGCTCACGTTGTTTCAGCAGACGAGCGAGAAGGAGGTCTGAGAAATCTTCTAAACTTTGGCCATTCGATTGGCCATGCTTTTGAAGGTATCTTGACGCCGCAAATACTTCACGGCGAGTGTGTTGCTATTGGTATGGTGCTCGAAGCCGCGCTTGCAAGGCATCTTGGGGTCCTCGATGGAGCCGCCGTAGCTCGACTCGTGAAATGCCTCTCAAGCTATGAGCTTCCATCATCTCCGAATGACTCTATAGTCCGGAAACGATCTGCAAACCGGCACTGCTCCGTGGAGCAGTTACTATCCATAATGAATGTGGATAAGAAGAACGAGGGTAAGAATAAAAGAATTGTGCTCCTGTCGAGTATAGGCAAAACATACGAGCAGAAGGCCACCGTCGTAGCCGAACGAGACATCAGAGTCGTACTATCTGATGCCATCCAACTATTGCCGATAGAGTCCAAGGTTCTCACAGTCAACTGCGTTCCTCCCGGGTCCAAGAGCATCAGCAACAGAGCATTGATTCTTGCAGCTCTCGGACAAGGCGAATGCCGCATTCGAAACCTGCTGCATTCGGACGATACCGAAGTGATGATGAACGCTATATCTAAGTTGAAAGGGGCCAACTTCACATGGGAGGATGATGGCACAGTTCTTGTAGTAGCCGGCAATGGAGGAAGGCTGCAAGCGAGTGAACAGGACCTATACCTAGGGAACGCAGGAACAGCGTCTAGATTCCTTACCTCCGTGGCGACATTGGCAGAGCCTACTACTCAGGATTACTCGATATTGACTGGTAATGAAAGGATGAAGTCCCGTCCTATTGGACCATTGGTAGAGGCCCTCAGATCCAATGGGGCTACAGTCGACTTCATGGAGAAGGCGGGAAGCTTACCTCTCAAGATTAAAGCGAGTAACGGGATGGAAGGTGGAGATATCAATCTTGCGGCCACTGTCTCGTCGCAATATGTCTCGTCGCTCCTCATGGCGGCGCCGTACGCCAAAAAGCCTGTCACTCTCCGGCTCTTGGGGAACCCGATCTCGCAACTCTACATTGACATGACTACAGCAATGATGGCCACATTTGGAATACGAGTCATAAAGTCTGATACCGAAGCTAACACCTACCACATACCTCAAGGAAGATACCAGAATCCTTCTGAGTACGAAATTGAGAGCGATGCTAGCTCAGCAACATACCCACTTGCAATAGCTGCGATAACTGGGACGGTATGTACTGTACCAAATATAGGATCATCGTCACTTCAAGGTGACGCCCGATTTGCAGTGGACATCTTAATGCCCATGGGTTGCGATGTAAAGCAAACGGCATCAAGTACAACTGTCAAAGGCCCACCGAGAGGATGCCTGAAACCCATTCCAGAGGTCGACATGGAGCCCATGACCGACGCTTTCCTGACGGCGTCCATACTTGCCGCTGTGGCTCAAAGTAGCAATGGAAAATCTACGACGAGAATCACTGGTATTGCAAATCAGCGTGTCAAGGAATGTAATAGGATACAGGCCATGGAGGATCAGCTAGCTAAGTTTGGTGTCACCTGTCGACAGCTGCCAGACGGTATCGAGATTGACGGGATTGACTATGCTGATTTGGGATGCTCTCCCGACGGTGTGGAATGTTATGATGACCACAGAATTGCTATGAGCTTTAGCGTTTTGGCCACAATAGCCCCTCATGGAACGTTGATTAGAGAAAGACTCTGCGTCGGCAAAACCTGGCCTGGCTGGTGGGATACACTACGCCAAACATTCGGCGTGGATATGCAGGGTATTGACTTACAGCATGCCCACTCTGAACAAAACGGGAAGACGGACAACCCTAGATCGATTCTTCTAATAGGGATGCGAGGCGCGGGCAAAACGACAGCAGGAGGCTGGATAGCCGACATACTGGGCTGGCCTTTCGCAGACCTCGACAGCGAATTAGAGCAACAGTCAGGAAGTCAAATTCCCAAAATAATAGAAGAGTCTGGTTGGGAACGCTTTCGGTCCCTAGAGGTGGACATACTCAAGAAGGCACTCAAGGAGAAGCCAGAAAGTCATGTTTTCGCATGTGGCGGAGGAGTAGTTGAGACACCAGAAGCACGAGAAATACTAATCTCATACCACCGGTCAGGTGGTCTGGTCATCCTAGTAGAGAGGAACATAGACGACATCATGGCCTATCTGCAAATTGATAAGACTCGTCCAGCTTACGTCGATGACATGCAGAGCGTGTGGCAGCGAAGACGAGCCTGGTACTATGAATGCAGCAACTACCAACATTACAGTCAGAAGTCGGGAGCAAAACAAATGGAAAGCTTCGTATTATCCATTACGGGGGGAAGACGATCTTTGGATGTGATCAAAGCCAAGAAACGCTCTTTTTTCGTATCGCTTACTGTGCCTGACGTTGCCGTTACTCTCCGTTCACTTCCAGAGGTGGTCGTAGGCTCGGACGCAGTGGAGCTTCGTGTCGACCTACTGGAAGATCCGCAGAGCCCGAAGGGTCTACCCTCAAAGGAATTTGTCGCGAACCAGGTCTCGATCTTGCGTGGCTCGACGAGCCTACCGATAATCTTTACTGTGCGTACAAAAGGCCAAGGTGGCAAGTTTCCAGATGAGGCACAGGACCACGTCCTGGCCTTGTCTCTTCTAGCATTGCGCATGGGTGTCGAGTTTCTTGACTTGGAGATCCAGCTTCCTGAACAGATCCTCAGTTCTATTACTAGAGTAAAATGCTATACGGCCATAATTGCATCTCACCATGACCCCACAGGAGCCTTATCTTGGAGTAACGGGTCTTGGGTTCCATTCTACAACAAAGCCTTGTTATATGGAGACGTAGTCAAGCTCGTCGGTATCGCTAAGGACCAAGATGACAATCTCAAGCTTGTGCAATTCCGTTCATGGGCACAATCGGCGCATCAGACTCCTTTGATCGCGATTAACATGAAGCCAGAGGGCCAACTCAGCCGGATACAGAACACATTCCTCACTCCTGTCTCTCATCCAAAGCTACCATTCAAGGCTGCGCCTGGCCAACTGTCGGCTGCTGAAATACGGACTGGACTTGCTTTACACGGTGTGATTAAGCCCAAGCGGTTCTATCTGTTTGGCAAGCCAATATCGCAGTCTCGCTCGCCTGCATTGCACAACGCCCTTTTCAAGAGTAATGGACTACCTCACAGCTATGAGTTCTTTGAGACAGATGATGCATCCGCGCTGCGCAATATTCTGCGGTCTCATGATTTTGGTGGCGCATCGGTGACTATACCGCTGAAGCTGGATGTTGTCCCCTATCTGGACTCGGTTTCTTCAGACTGTAAGATCATCGGTGCAGTCAATACCATTGTGGTAGACACAGCACGATCAGATAAGAATGGCAAAGGTCAGCACCTTATCGGTCAAAATACGGATTGGCAAGGCATGAAGCTAGTCCTTGAAAACGCTGGCGCTCAGGGTGGACACGGCCAGGGTGCCCTGGTAATAGGAGGCGGCGGCACTGCACGAGCAGCTGTCGTGACTTTGCATGCCATGGGTTACTCTCCACTCTACTTGCTTGGCCGCTCACCTCAAAAACTTCGGGACCTCGTTCACAGCTTTCCGAAAGATTATGAAATAATGTTCATAACATCCAGGGAAGATGCGAGGATCCATATACAAAGTCCACCGAGTGTGGCGATCGGGACCATACCAGCTGACAAGGCCATCGACGACACAGTGCAAGAAGCCCTGCAGTACATTCTCCACATAGGCAAGCCCGATGAAGCCAACCGAGACGCTCCTCCGGAAGCAGCAAAAGTGCTGTTGGAGATGGCTTATAAGCCCAGCGTCACGTCGTTGATGCAGCTGGCGCAGCGGGCAGGGTGGAAGACCGTTCCTGGACTGGAGGTATTGGCAGGCCAAGGCATGTATCAATTTGAGGCATGGATGGGCATTACTCCCTCATTCGAGCAAGCAAAGGTCGGTCAAGCGCTTCATTCTCCCTGTTCCATGATGGACGTCTTCGATGTCCGCAATGACCCGTGCTTTACAGCCATCACTGACGATGTTTGCAGCATCTGGTGATGGGTTCAAGCTAGGGTCTGAAAGCCTACCTATTAGAAGAGATCAACGCAGGGTGTGCTCTATTGGGTTGCTTGGAATGGTTCGAAAAGGTGTTGCGTCTCGTTGAAGAGATCCTATGATTACTTTTACGACCGTAGGTCTTCCTCAAAAAGCTCAGTGCATGAATGTGGAGTTTAGGATAGATGTAGACGTACTGATGTCCAAGACTCTGGGCTGGCGAAAATGCACTTTATTCTGAGTCCAGTTTGATAGAAGAAAGACGGAAGACGAAATACTCTGTAGAAAGATGCAGAATGCCAATCGAGCTCGAGAAGGATTTATATCCTCTCGCTATCAGCATGTAATCTCATCATAAGTAGGGAAGCTTCAACACTTTGTGTGGGTGTACCCCCTTTTGCGCAAGATTAGCCCCGCCGCCAGCCCCCTCGCCTAAAGCCGACCGTTTGGACATCCGAAGCTCGAGCTCACCCTCGCTGATCTTCAAACACTTTGTTGCCCAAGCCTACAGCCTGAACGTCGCAACGATCGTCCTTCCGGCACATACGCAGCCTTGTTCACGGTGCAAGTGAAGCTGTACAATGTGCCTCTGGCGCCTGCTTTGACCGCCATCGGAGCTAACATGAGCTCACTTCATGAGCGGCATCGGGACTTAGTGCGATTTTGATCGCCGCGCAATCATCTTGTCACCAGCTCAGGGCGCCTTGAGGAATTAGGCCTCCGTCGATTTTCGCAGCCCAACTCTGTATCACCTCTACCACGATGCCTGCGCAACGACCCTCGGCTTCGTTCGAGCCGATATCTCCAGATCTCGACCTAGCTGCCCTAGTTGAGGAAACTCCCAACTTCGAGTATGTGGTTCGCATATCGTACGATATGATTGAGTCGCAAGGGTTGGAAGCTTTCGAGAAGCTAGTCTTATTGCACGTCATCATAGGGGGGAAACCTTTGGTTATCGAGGGTTTCCATCGTCAGCTTGACTCATGGTCATTTGCAAGCCAGTGGTTGCAGGACAATCTGGGCAAGAAATGTACGTTGCTATTGTTACATTCGTGGTCGGTCGTTGCTTACACATGGATTTTCAGTCGAACAGGCACGGAACCTTACACAGCAACAAAATATGCCGCTCTCGATCGGGCACTACTTGAGTAACCTGGCCAATCTTACCAACCAATGGAACAATTACAACTACAAGGAGCCGGACAGACAGCGGATTTATCTAAAGGACATCGACTGCCCTCAGATCTGGCATGATAAACTCAAAGAGCATATTCCTTCCAGCGTATTCTATCTTAGTGAGAGTACGGGCGAGTTTGGAGGGCCTGGCTCTGCTGACTACAAGTCCCGCGGCATTGCGCGAGCCGGAGACCTCATGAGTTGCCTACCTCCGGCCATGCGCGCCGAGAATCTGATGTGCTATATCGGGCATGAAGGGACATATACGCCAGCTCACCGCGAGATGTGCGCAAGTCTAGGGCATAATCTCATGGTGGAAACGTCTGGTACTACATACGAAAACGGAAAGCCAACGAAGCCTGGATCGTCCATCTGGTTTATGACAGAGACGAAAGATCGGCATTTAGTATCTGAGTACTGGCTATCGACGCTCGGTCACGATATCGAGATCGAAGCACATTTCGCGCAAATCAATGCTTGGAAGGCCGCTCCGTTCAATACATACGTCGTAGAACAGAGGGTCGGTGATTTCATCCTGATACCTCCGCTGGCTCCTCATCAGGTCTGGAATCGAGGTACTCGAACAATGAAGGTGGCTTGGAATAGAACAACAGTCGAGACATTGGAGATGGCTCTGGACGAAGCGCTCCCGCGTGCGCGTATGGTGTGCAGAGACGAGCAATACAAGAATAAAGCCATCATACTTTTTGCACTGGACAAGTATTCCAAGTTGCTGAGAAGAGTGGACCAACTCAAGGAAACAGCAGCAGATCCGCAGGTAAAGATGGACCTCGGTTATAGCTCTAAGATCAGGCAACTCCAGAAAGACTTTAAACGACTATTTTCGCTCTATACAAGGATACTCATCTCGGAAATGCTAACACCCGTGCCGGCGGAAGAGAAAGGTCAGTGCATTCCTTATGATAGCAACATCACTTGCTCCTATTGCCGGTGTAACATCTTCAACCGTTTCCTCACCTGTCCCACGTGCATCGTTCCTTTAGACAATGGTGAGGAAGATACGTACGACATTTGCCTGGAATGCTATGCCATGGGACGGAGCTGTAGGTGCAATTCCGGCTACAAGTGGGTAGAACAGTTTCCATGGTCAGATCTAACCCAGAAGCATGAGGCATGGAGGAACCAAATTATAACTTTCGACGGCCTCAACGAGAAGTCGCCAAAGCCCCTTCACGTCGAGCGGAAAAATTACAGAAAGAAGACACTGGCGCAAGTATGCCAAGAACAGCTGAAAGAACGACCCTGGCTTGATCCGAGCAAGGACCCCCCTGTGCCTCCATCCACTCTAGCAAAGAGAAAACCTATAACCGAGGCGCAAGTTAACGCTGACGGAAGCGTAAAAAAGCAGCAGAAGTCACAGAGGATTCGAGACATAGTGAAGAAGTACCCAAATTGTCATGTGTGTTGTTGGCCCGAATTCTCCTGGAAGCTCGCCTTCTGTAGCTGTGGTAGAGGTTATTGTTATGGTAGCCTTTTCCGGGCATTCGATCTGATGCCATCAAGCGTTATGGAGGACCCTGACTGGAAATGTCCACATTGCTTGAGGATATGTTCATGCGGAGGATGCAGACGACTAAAGAACGCCAAACCATACGAGCCTACCGGAACGGTTCTAGGTTGCGACACCAGAAAAGTCGCAGACCCCAGAAGCTGGGAGAGTCTTGTGAATTACAGCGTCTCGAACATTAATTGGGTCAAGAAAGCAGGGGATGATCACATACACGGCACAAAGCGAATAAGACGTCGGCAAGATGAGGCGAACATTGCAAAGTCGAAGGACCCAGCTCTCGATGCAGACAATTACGTTGATGAGGAAGAACCTACGACCGCGCGTAGCCAGGCTCCTGATGGCAGAACCAACGCCCCAACTAGTGATGGTATTCCTATCGATCCATTGTTGTTTGCTGATCAGACCCCAGCTCGGCACAGCGTTAGTGATGCCAATAGCGAGATTGAAGCCCCTACATCAACTCCACCAATGCATCAAAGGAACCCGAACAGTACTTTGGGGCCTGTATTCTCCCGCTTCACGGCCCCAATGGTAGAACAGCATAGTGAAGGAGGGAAGATCAGGAGTACCGATGTCAACGGGATTACTTTCGAATACCCAGACCCTACACTTGCACCAACAGGGGCGCCGCATACAGCACCAAATCGGCAGCCATATCAAAGTGACGACACGAACGGTCAACTCCCGCATCAAGACGGTCACGGCATCCCGCAGAGCGACTTAGATATCGATACGGAAAGCGCCGCGCAGGCTTATCATCAGGCGTTGCTTCACCGGCCTTCGACAGAAGTAGTTGGCAATAATGGCCAAGCTGCCCAACCAGTCAATGGAGGACGAAAGTCTCTGATGATGAGATTGCGAGTTGACGGGACGAAATTGGCGGAAGTCAAGCTGAGGCCTGTTCAGCTCAGGCCCGAAGCAAGGATCTTGCAATCAGATTTCCCCAACGGACATCAGGCGCGGACCGTGAAGAAGCGGTTAACCCGAGACGAGAAAGACGATGACTTTTCGAGTCGGAAGAAGTTGAAGATCGCCGAGAACAAACCCAAGACGCGGATGAGCCTTCCGAACTTTAGGCGTTCTGGAGATGATAGCCATACCTCAAGCGAAGACGAGGATGAGGATCAGGCACCACCTAATACTAATTTTGCTTCCGTCAACGGAACGCGCAAACCACGACAGCTTCCAGCATATCTCGCACGACGAAGCCTCGGCAGCCACGATGCGCCGATCCAGGCCGCGACGCACTCTTCGGGAACGCCAAAGGGACGAAGGGGGAGGCCACCGAAGTCGCAGAACTCAACGCCTGACACCCGTCAGGCTCCACCGAAGCCGAAAGCCGTTGCTCCCACCCCGTCTCAAGAACCAGACGATGCCTCCATAGCGACCGACGACGCAGCCATCGACGCCTTTCCCCCCAAGCAACCCGTTCCCAAATCCAAGACCGACGTCGACCTGTCGAAGCTTGGTCCTGGACAAGCCGAAGAGGCCTCACCAACTGTCAATGATGCAGAGAAGATGATCACCCCACCCACGGACCGAGCCGAAGACGACTCCCCCTCCCTAGACGAACTCGAAGAGCGTCTCCCGCCCATGGACGAAGCCACGAGACGAGCAGAGGAGAACCGAAAGGCCAAGATGAGGGCGCTGATGTGGGCTGAGGGCGGATCGGACGATGATGCGGAGATGTTCGATGGTTATTGAACGGTGGGGCACGGTTTCTGTTGTCCCAAACCATTGTAGCCACATCTGGTCTGTTTTCAACAATGTGTTACATATTTTTTCTACTTTTTTATTTGCGATACCCACCCCTGGCGTGTGATATCGAGGGGCTAGGCTGGGAAGAAGATATTACGAGGATCGAGGGATGCTCGGGGGAGGGCTCACGGTGCACCAATGTGTATCAAAATCCGATATCTGGGAAACGATGTCTCTACTTTACTGTGCTAGACCATCAGATCCAGGCTAAGACAGTACGTTAGAATCAATCTCTCGGAATCTCCAATTGGCCCTCTATCTCCTTCATCGACAGAAATATAAACAACAGCGAGCCTTGCACAAGCTATTGTCCTGCTCAACTATGAACAACCCCCCCCTTCATCCCTCCACGGCATCTCTCCTTTGTTCCGCACAAAGCATTGTCCCTCCGCCTCCCCCCCAACCAAACCCTTTATCCCCCTCTAACTCACCCATCCACCATCCATTAAACCCCCTCCCTCATCACAACCCTCCCCACCATCTTCTCCTCATCCATCACACTCCCACCCTTACTCCCCAAAAAACCCGGTGTACCACTTACGGCTAAGCCCATACCCTCCCAAAACCCACAACCCATCACAAAACCCTATTTCAAAACCCACACCCACCCCTGTCCCCCCCACAAACTCCCTACCATGTGCATCACAACAAGGGTCCGCTTCTCGACCTGCACCCACGCCTACCTCTCCCGCGCCTCGCGCTGCATGCCGTCCCAGCTATCGCACGGCAAGTTCTGCGAGGGGCAGGGTGTGGGCGGGATGGATGTTGAGGGGCTGTGTCCGGGGTGCTGTGCGCCGCTGCCTGCGGAGACGGAAACGTCGTCTGTTGCGGGCGCTAGTGAGACGGAAACATCCTCTTCTTCTTCGGCGGGTAGTGTTGCTGATGCGGATGGTTGTGCCGGTGGGGAAACAGGTGGGGATGGAGGAAAGAAGGAAATCCCGGGGCCGGGCAGTTCTCTGGATGATATCCCGGGGTTTGAGATCCGGGATGTGGAGAAGTGGAGGTTTAGTGCGTGGGGGCTGGGGAGGGGTGTGGGGATGAGGATTGGGGGGGAAGAGGTGAGGAAGCCGAGGAAGTTGCAGAAGGCGAGGCAGGTGCCGAGTGTGAAGAGGGCGAAGGTGAGGATGGTGCTGGAGGAGGAGGGGGAGGAGGTGTAGATGGGAATCAGGAGATGTGGACTTTAAACCTACGCGTAGAGAGAGTGGAGTTTTGTTGTAGTTGTCAGGATGAATTGAATGCAGTTGATGAAGCATGGCTTTTGAAGCTTGGTCTGGCTTATCTATGAATCTCGTCGTAGTGTGGCATATGCGACATTAACCCACGCTCAGGTTTCATATCTTGCTACCTATGCATGTTGTTGACGCCCTATCTTGCACGATTTGCATTAGCGATCAGTGCGCATCAGGCAGTCTTATATGGGCTACTCGGGAGAGTGGGAAGTGCTCACACTGCTCAATCTCCTTCTCGCTGATTTCCCTCAACTTATTCACCTGCGCTGCACTCCCTGTCAAGGCTCCCTTGGCCACCTCCAAACCACGCCCCAGCATGGTGCTCGTGGCAATCGCATAAGTCGCCGTCTTGGCGTTCACTTTGATGACGCCAATTCGCGGGTCCTCAGGCCCTCCATCATGCGTGCCGTCTTCCAGATCGCCCAGCCAGGCTTTTAGAGACTGAGAGTAGTATTTGCGGACAACTTCGCGGTCGGTAATGATCTCGGCTTCACCCGAGATCGAGGCCCATTCGCCCGTAGGGTTGAGGAAAGCGATGTTGATCTTGGGGTCGGATTTCAGATCGTCGGTCTTTCCGGATTCGGTGTTGGTGTGGAAGAGGAGATCAAGGCCACCGCCTTCCTATATGATCGAGCTTTGAGTCAGCATCGTGGAGCAAGGCCTGAAGGATTGAAGTTTGTGGAGGGGCAGGGTTTTAGTACCTTTGCGGCCACTGCCATGCAGCGAGAGGTGAGCAGACCGCTGCTGCCAATGCGGGTGGTCATCATGCCGAATTTACATGAAGAGACGAAGTTCCTGAGGTCCTCGACTTTCTCCTTGAGCTCCGGCTCGCTCTTGTTGGCGGCTTTGTAGGGGTCGGCGGGCTTGTCGCCGGGCACGTCGGCGTTGCTGAAGCTGGAAGACATCCTGAATAGCTTTACGGATCTCAAGACGTGAGTTCTTGGTAGTGTATGGGTTGGGTATGTGACGGTAGCGTTTCTTGGACGTGGTTGTGAACTTGAATATGAGGAGTGGCAGCGGACGGACAATGACGAGATCCGAGGCGGGGTGGAGTAACGTCGGCAGAAAGGAATGAGGGGCTTGCATTTGGACGACATCTCCTACCCCAACTCAAGCAATGGTCATCAACTCCGACTTTTCGTCACTTCTGACTTCACTGAGAATTACGGGCGTTTCCATCCTACATTGCTGTCTCGAAGTTCATCGTCATCGAAGAGCTTACATGAAGGACGCCCGGTTAGCCCACCTTGGGCCTAGCTTGGAGGAAGCCTTGCAATCAAGAGCTGGACTGAGAGTCAGACGGGGACAGGATAAAGCTCAAATCAGTATGCCTTACTACATGGCCTACTCAGGCCAATTTCTGCTGGAATGCGGACGCAAGAGAATTTCAACTTCGAGTTCGACAATCGCTTCGTGTTAGAAAGGCTCAATAACGCTTTGTCTAGGTGCCCGAATTGGTTGGATGGCCAACGTGGTATCGTGCAAACGTTGATCTATGTCGCGCCCAACTTTCTTCATCTTGTTCAATGTTATATCCGGCGAAGGTGAGCGCTCCAGAAGATCCAGGCTGAGTACCATCATCGCAGAATCCACAAGCCAAGTGCTCAAATGAGAGTTCCTGGGCCAGGAAGCGTACGATCTGGCCGCCACGGATCCATTCAAGGCTAAAGGAGAAGCAGTCTCACCCTCACCCGATCATACCATTGCAACTTAGACACCGTAAGTCTGCCCTGAATTGCTCCTTGCTCAATGGATGCTCTGGATACGAGCGGTTTCCAATGACCCCACGCATCAGCTTTGTTGCTGTCTTCGACCCCAGGACATCTCGGATTTTGCCGGCTGGTCTTTGCCCGTCTGTACTAGACCTGCAATCTCTATGCCAACGTGGCGCATGCGAATCAATCGACCGATCCGAGTATGGGGGCTCGATCTGTTCACCAATGGTCACCAAAAGCACGGAGAACGTTCTTCAACAGTGTGATGTTACTTTAATGCAGTGACTTGTCCGGGGAAAGGCCACTTAATCTCCGAGGCTTTGTCCGGAGAAAGGCCGCTTATCTCCGAGGCTTTATCCGTTCTATATCGCCAAGCTAAAGTACGGATACTTCGAAAGCTTAGGTTGTTATAGAGATGGAACCCAACCACCTTACGGCGTGTGAAAACGCGGTTCGGTCCATTGTTGAACGTCTCGAGCGTCCTTGGACCACGCGACATCTGATTTGATATCGTATTATGAGCCGTTGACCCTCCTACTACTCCTCTAGCGGCGGGATAGAGTTATGCTGTGCTTATCAATCCAACTCCCGTTTCGCGCATGTTTTTCGCCGGTACTTTCCCTTCTCGCAATATCAAGCGCTTATCCTTTGCCTTCACTCTTCTGCCCTTGCCATTGGGCCAGCGTTGCATTTTCTCTGTAGATTCGGTCTTTGTGAGTCATGTCATCTTCACAACAGCCCTAGTGGCTTTCCTTCTCTTCAAATGCTATCTCGTAAGCATCGCGCCTGACGAGCCTTCTTATATCAGTCTCTGAACCCTTCCGTCCTGACTTGAGCAAGTAACTCCTCGCAAACCTTTTACACGTTGCGGTACTTAGCCTGTTAACTACTCTCTTTGGCATGACAATGGCAAACATGGATCATCAAAACGGAATAAAGCTGGAAGAGAAGGCTATACATGAAGAGAAGGATACCTCATCACCGCCCAGTCTCCTCAAGCCGGACGGCCCCTTCTCACCAGGGACTCCGTCTGGGAACTCCAATTTGAGTGATGCCGCGTCTGCTGAGAAAGCTCTCGAGCCTGTCGAGGAGCAAAAGCCACCACGCGACGTTCATGGCATTGCCTGGGCCCTTGTCGTGCTCTCCATCTTATCTTCGACGTTCCTGTTCGCTCTTGACAACACCATCGTTGCTGACGTCCAACCGGCCATTGTGGAACGCTTCGATTCGATAACGAAGCTGCCGTGGCTTTCCGTGGCTTTCTTAGTCGCTGCCGCCGGCACAAATCTGATATGGTATGTGGTTCGTAAGTACCGCTGCAAAGTTGGCATAGTAACAAGTATGCAGGGGTAAATTGTACGGTCAATTCGAGACAAAGACCTTATACCTGATCTGTGTCTTCCTCTTCGAGGTCGGCTCTGCCGTTTGCGGGGCTGCTCCAAGTATGAACGCTCTCATCATTGGCCGTGCAATCTGCGGTTGGGGTGGTGCCGGCATGTACACAGGGGTGATGACACTACTTTCCGTAACTACGACGGAGCACGAGCGGCCTACATATTTCGGTTTTACTGGCTTGACCTGGGGTGCAGGTACTGTACTCGGTAAGCTCGCCTTATAAATTCGCGGTTGCATGAAAGGACCAGCTAATGCGTACAGGTCCAATTATTGGGGGTGCATTCACTGATAGCGGTGCTACCTGGCGATGGGCTTTTTGTTAGTACCAGAGCCCCAAACAGAAATATGATCGAAGGGGCTAATCACGTACCAGATATCAATCTCTGCGTCGGAGCACTCTTTGCGGGTGTTTGGATCTTCCTTTTGCCTCGCCATGATCCTCGCCCCGGCGTCCCCACCAAAAACCGCATCACCGAAATCGACTACGTCGGAACAATCCTGATCGCAGGTGCTTTCGTCTCAGGAGTGATGGCTATCAACTTCGGGGGCTCAGTCTATGCCTGGAACAGCGGCCGCATCATCGGTCTCTTCGTCGTAGGTTATCCTTTCCGAGCTTCTTTACCCCTTTTCGAGCACTTGAAGAGCCTCAAGACACGTCCAGCGAGCATTCGCTCGAAAGACAGGCGTTTTGTCTCATCGCCAAAGTTTAAGAAAGAATGCTGACTTCGACATCATATAGTGCTCCGGCGTCCTCTTCATCATCTTCGGCATCCAACAAAGCCTCGCCCTCCTCACCACCACCGAACGCCGCATCTTCCCCATCGAATTCCTCAGCCGCAAAATCATGCTCATCCTCTTCGCCGAAACATCCGCCGCCAGCACCGCCACCTTCATCCCCATCTACTTCATCCCGCTCTTCTTCCAATTCGTGCACTCGGACTCCGCCCTCGAAGCCGGCGTGCGCCTCCTCCCCTTGGTCGTCTTCCTCGTCGTCGCCTGCGTCGCCAACGGCGCCATCATGAGCGCCACGGGCTACTACTTCCCCTGGTACATCATCGCCGGTGTCCTCAACATCGTCGGCGCCTCTCTCATGTACACCGTCACCGAGTACTCCAGCACCGCCTCCATCTACGGCTACACCGTCCTCATCGGCATCGGCTGCGGCGCCTTCATCCAATCCTCGTTCGCGGTCGCCCAGGCCAAGGTCGACCCCAAATACATCCCCTCCGTCATCGGCTTCATCACCGCGGGCCAGATATTAGGCGCTACCATCTCCCTCGCCATCGCAAACTCCGTCTTCCTCAACCATTCCACGACCTCTATCGCCAAGATCCTGCCGAATGTCCCGATGTCGGATATCCAGGCTGCGATCAGCGGCGCAGGGAGCGCGTTCATCAAGGGGCTGGACGCCGCCACGAGGGAGAAGGTGCTCCATGCGATTGTGGAGAGTATGAGCAAGGTGTATATCCTCACCATCACGGCGGGGTCCCTGGCGCTGGTGTTGGCGTTCTTGATGAAGCCGGGCGACAAGCTGTTTATGAAGCCCGGGGCTGGTGCTTGAAGTGGTGGTTGGAGAGATCGTACGGAAGAAGACGCTGGCTGCCGTGATCGCGCTTGTTCCTTGCCTACCAGGGATGCCGATGTGGGGAGGAGGGTTGCATCATTGGGGATGAATAGTGCTGTCAGTTGCAAATTCAGATGCGTGGCGTGGGCATAGACACGCATTGCTAGAGCTGCAAGGCTTGTGCCGCATTTGATGAGAATAGACAATACCCACTCAATATAGATAGACTGCTATAGTACCACTAGATTATATAACAAAAGAACAAGAATTCTCTGATGATGGGTCCTCGAAGCACCAGATCATGGCAACTTCAGCTACAGAGGTCCCTCTTTCCTAGTGCGTTGCTGTCCGTCCATCGAGGCAGCAAGAATAAAGAATGAAACGGGCAGCTGGACAATATGTTAACCTCATCCTGTCGACTACAGCAACCACATACGCCAATAATCCACCACATTTACCATAGCTTTCAACCCCCAATAGATACGCATCCCCACACCCACAAAATCAAGCAGTCGGCGATGGCTTTAACGGCGAGCTGAGGTTGTGGATGAAACCACTAGTAAACCAATTTCATTGTAATCGTAACCTGGATGTATGTCAGGACTCATAGTCAGTAGTCGACTGTTTCATTTTCATTGTCGCAGGTCGAGTGTTCTTCTGGAGACTGCTATCGTCTCTTGTCGGTTGGGTGATCTGACTTTGATCGGGGGGGGGGGGGGGTGGGGAGATTAATAGATGTGCGCCCTCGATGGATGATATATAACGCATGGAGACACGTCTGATCTTGAAACGTCGATGACATAACGGTCAGATGTGTGACTACTCCCGCCTAGAACAGTTCGAACATCCATCGTTCACCAAACCCGGCTGAGAAACCTTATGCGGATCTTCAAGCATCACATGTCAGCTTTCTTCTCCCGCATCTTGCTTTTTTGCAAGCGAACCGTCCTCCCCTGCCATCCATTTACAGAGCCATCAACCACCTACCTCCTCCCCAAACTCTCACCCCACCGGCATATTAACCCCAAACCCCCCCGTCCCCCCCGCAACCACCCTCCCCACGCAAATCCTCGCACTCGGCCCCTTCAAATCATCCCAATCGCCCTCCAGCACCGCATCCCTCAAAAACCCCACCGTCGTCTCAAAGCTCATCTTCCCGAACGGGCTCGTCTTCTCCCTCAGCCCCACCCTACTAAACGGCCGATACGACCCCGCCTGCGTCATGACATCGGCGATGAGGTTCAAGTGGCGGTTATCGACGGCGATGCTGTGGCCTTTGAAGACGGCGTCGAGCTCGAGGATGATGAGGGCGCGCGCGGCTTCGATGCCGTAGGTCTGGTGCGCGTGGTGGATGCTGTTGGTGGCGAGCTTGTGCGGGTTGAGAAGGGATTGGTAGGCGTGCATGGCGGGGAGGTTGACGCCTTGGGTGTGGATGAGGCTGGAGGTGGTTTCGGTGCCGGTGGTGGGGTCTTTGGCTTTGGAGGTGCTGTGGACGGCGCTGCCGAGGCCGGGGATGGATTGGATGATGGTGGTGCGGCAGATGGATTCGATGAGGGGGAGGAGCAGGAGTTTGGCGCTTGTGATGTCGTATTCGAGGCTTAGTGTGCAGAGGTTGCCGGTGGTGGTGTCGAAGGTGAAGGAGGTTAGGGGCGCGTGTTTCGATTTGAGGCGGTCGAGGCGCTCGGCGGCGAGGGTGGAGGCAAGTTGTGACGGGGTGGGCTCATCGTCGGCGTCGTCTTTGTCGGGATGAGGTGAGCGGGGGCTGCCGCTGAAGCCTTCGTCCTCGGGTTCGAGGTCTGGGGTTGATTGGCGTTGGGCGTCAAGAGCAATGGCCTCTTCTTCTTCGTCCGGTGCGGCGTAGGAGATGGCTTCCCGCTGGTTTTGCTTTTGCTTGTTGTTCGTAGTATCGTCATCACCATCGTCATCTTCATCATCATCACCCCCTTCGTTTTCGGCTTCCGGCCGTGAAGGTGCATCCCTGATGGTGCCGGACGATTTGCCCACTTCGGGTTTCGAAGCATTTGTCTTGAGCACAGTCATGTCGCCCTTGAGCAGCAACTCCTGCTTGATCGCTCTGACTAATTGGGGTATAAATTTGTATTCCAGAGTTTTCAGGACGTCGTCGATCTCAATGGCATACGTTTCTTGATATTCTTCCGATGGGAAGAGGTTCAGTCGAATGTCGTACCTCTTTGCCGACTCGTGTCCAATCCCAGTGCCTATGCTCTCGCTGACAGTGATACTATCAATGATCTCTGCAAGTGTAAGCTTGGTCAGAGCTTTGGCGAACCTTCGGCCAGACTCCTCTGTCAGTTCGGGAATCAAATGCAGGGTCATTGTGGGAGTCGAGATGAACTTGCTCGCGGTCATGACGATCTCGCGCAGTCGCGGGATACCCAGCGTAACGTTTTTGGCTGAGTGACCTGCCAAATGGAATGTGTTCAGGGTCATCTGAGTCGATGGCTCACCGATAGATTGCCCTGCTACTATGCCAACTGCCTCACCCGGGTCGACAACGGATTTCATGTACTTCATGTCAAGTAAAGCCGAAAATGTCTTCTTAGATATGGTGGTAGCATCGGGAGCCCTTTTCTTGTCTTTAAGAAGTTTTTCCGGATTCTCATCACAGTAGGCCTTCAAGGCAGCCGCAAACCTCTCAGAGGTACTGCCCATTGAGCTCCCGGGGTTGAAGTGTGCCAGGACAGGATCCATGGCGTCTAGGTCTCCGGTTTTTCTGACCTTCTTCATCGCCGTTTTGTGCCAATCGGCAGCTCCGCTATCGCCCAGCCTAGAGTACTCCTCCTTCACATTCAGCTGCGCAACCAGTGACAGATAGTTCTCAGCGAGAAACTTGAAGTCCGTAAGATGCTTCTGTTTCGTCACATCCAAGCCATCCTCACCGTAAAGAAATTGGACCATTGTGCCGTCAGAGTCTCTGACCGAGCTGTCATACTCCACTTTTAGACCCTCCATGCCTTTGATCAAGCATCGCTGCAGGTAGCCTGATCTAGCCGTTTTGATTGCAGTATCAATCAACCCTTCGCGTCCAGCCATGGCATGAAAGTAGTATTCTTGTGGTTTGATACCCGTCAAGAACCGATCAGTAACGTAGCCTCCAGCGCGGACATTTGTCTCGAAAGGCTTGAACGATGGTAGTGTCTTCCCGCTAACCATTACAGGCACTCGCCTTCCTTCGAGCACTTGCTGGCCGAGGTTGCAAGATATTAGACTTGCATTGACCGAAGATCCCTTCGCGCCTGACGTAGTCATAGTCTGCATCTGATTCCAGGGGAAAGGTTTGCTCAAGCCGTCTGGTAAGCAAGTAGAATTGATCTCGGACGTTAATACGGCCGTTCGAGAATTGTAGACTACGTCGAGCCCTGCCATCTTCTCTTCGTCTCTCAGGAGCTCTTCCAGGCGAGAAACCAACTCTTTGTCATTATTATCACGTTCACCCTCTAGTGTCACGTACTTCGAAGCAACTTCCATTCCTATCTTGTCGGTATCTTGGAGCTTTTGGCGTCGGAGCTTGTTCCCCTCATCGGTCAAGCCTAGATCATCCATTCCGCAGGAGAAAGCACGCATGTGAAGAAGCCTCGTCAGAAGTCTACCCAAGACGCTCAGAAGCTTCCCCGCTATCGTGTGGCCGTAAGCCTCGTACACTGCATGAATGAACCCACCCGTGGTCGGTCCAAGCTGGGCTTTATCGAGGATCCCGCACAGGAAGTCGCCATCTTTGAACAGGACTTTGCCTTCTTCTGACTTGTCCCCCCACCGCTCAGCCGAAGTGGAAGACTTGCCCTCCAGAGTAATTCCAGGGTGCGATATCGGTGTGATATTTTTCAAAACAGATGTGATGACTTGCTTACCTGTCCATCTTGGCGAGGGTTTTATCACTGCAGGCGGTATAGTCTGGATCCTATCAGAAGTAGTATGGTTGTCTTCGACCCGCAAGCAGCTACACAACAGCTGGTAGTAGTCATCCCGATTGAATGAAGTGTCTCGATTTGTTAACCAAACCCCCATGGATATGTGATCTTGAATCAAGCCACGAAGTGGCTTGCCCGAGGTTGCTACCAGATATTGGTGATCTGTATCTGCTATACCTAATGCTTCCGCTCTAGCAATCTCATTTTGTGGGAAGTGCATGTTCATTTCGTCGCCGTCGAAGTCTGCGTTGTAGGTGTTGCAGTTGGCGTAATGCATGCGAATAGTCTTCTCCCCGGGTAAAACACGGGTACGATGAGCCATGATGGAAGGTTTGTGCAATGTAGGCTGTCGGTTCATGAGAACAATGTCTCCGTTATTCAAATGCCTATGGACCTTCTTGTTCCTAGCACCATTGACACCGATATTAGACCGCGCTAGTAATTGATTGGCCAACGCCTGACGCTCTTCGCCATTTTTCGTTCGGAGGTTGATGACTTGGCCGTTCTCATTCTCGATTGCAGAAGCGCCAGGCCATTTCAGAGGCCCATTGAGGACAGCCTCCTTCAATTCGAGAAAGTTGTGGTCCGTCACGGGCTCAGGATAGGTCAACTTCATCGCAAAAACGGGAGGGACTCCTATTTCATTCGTTTCTATATTTGGATCCGGAGATATAACGCTTCTAGCAGCGAAGTTGACTCGTTTACCCATCATGTGTTTTCTGAAGAGACCTTCCTTTTTCTCTAGCTTCTGCTTTATCCCTTCTTCGTTCTGCCTACCAGCAGCTCCTTGGATGGGACTCCGACTGGAGTCGATAAGTGAGTTTACAGCGTCCTGCAAGCGTACCCAAGCGTTCTGGAGATCTCGGAAGTCTCGAGGCGTGCGGTCAGCCTTTGATTCAGCTGCGCTTATGTCGTTCCTAATCATTGCCATCGTCTGACACTGCGTCAGTATCTGCTTGTAAAGAGCATTTTGCTGTGCTTCTGCAATTTCTCCTTCGCCCGTCTTGGCTTCCGGCCGGTATTTGTTGGGTGGTACAAGCAGGTTTCTAATAAAGAACATATCTGCTGACAACGGACTACTGTTCTTCATGTTCCGTACGTTGTAGACTAATTCGAATATCTCCCGCTCATTATCGAAAAGCTCCGATATTGCTGCGTGAACCTCATGCGCATTCATGAAGACATCGTGCTCCTCGGTCTTCGATTTTGACTTCGCTGCTCCTTCTTTTCCCGTGTTCTCTAGGTCAACACTGGCATTGCCGACATCAAGCATCTCGATATCCTCGCCCGACTCTCCCGAAGTAACATCCTCGAAATCTGCAACGATACCTTCATCCACTTCACGATCCTCCCGATTCTGCTGCTGCATAGCTTTGCGTTGATTCATAGCCTTTATCAGAGGATTGGTCGCCTTTAAGCCGCCTTGTATCGCCTTCGCATTGGCCATTTTGCTAAGAGGTTTCCGAAAGATCTTGCTATACCTATCCTTCCGGAAAGTGTGCGGAGGTCTAAACCAGTTTAGTCTTACCGTTCATGAACAGTGCAGAGCATTCCTACCCGTTGCAGTGGCCGCACGCGCCCCCGTTCGTGAAATCGCCAAGGAATTGTTTGATGACAGCTCGTCGCTGCTCAGACAAAGCTTCCACTTTTTCCTTGGACATATCGTATCTTCGCACGGTACCGCCGGCTTTTTTGACAGCACGCTTCGTGAATAGACTTCTGATCTCCTTCAAATCCATGTCATCTTCCGAGTCATCTTCACCGCCTGCGCTAGCCACCGACGCAGCCCCGTTCGGCAGGTTGTTCATGCCTTTCCGTTTTGTACCGACATTTTCCAGTTCTTCTGCTTCTTCAAGTAGGCCGTATTGTAGAAGACGTAGCTTACATGTGACTAAATTGACCTTGGCAGGATCCATCTTGAGATGACCGCAGTAGACACATTTCGCGCGTAAGAGTCGAAGCAATTGGTCCATGAAAGTAACATTATATACAGGAACCGGTAGCTCAATATGACCTGCATGACCAGGGCAAGCATAGGAATTAAGGCGGCATGTTGAACATCTGTCCGTATGAGATGAGTATTTCGTAGACAAGGTAAGGAAAGCTCACGGATAATCAGCCCATGCACCTAGTGCAGGGTCATACAGGCCTCCTGGCACCGGGTGAAGGAGGGAATCGAAGGTTGTGGGATTGGAGATATTCTTGACTGACAGGGCTTTGATGTCTTCCGACGACAGGAAGCCGAAGTCTACGCTTCCAATGTAGGAAGCTAGCGGCCGCGAAATATTCATGATGGGCTAAACAAGCCATATCACACAAACTAATAAGACTCACGGCTGGCGTTCAGTTTGCGATGGGGTTGTTCGTAAGATCAAAAGTTTTATCGAAGCTCTTCAGATTCGCAGTCTTTAGCGATTAACGTAGCCAATCACTGACAAGCCCCACTTTGCCAAGGATTCGGCTCCGGCTGAACTTTGTTCCATCCTGGCGTTATAAGAATCGTGGACTACTCCTTCTTCATCAACCACTAGCATTTCCTCCGGACAGATCGGTGCGCATAAGTGTAAGTAGACTCTCACTCCAGAGTCGATTAGCACCGCTAGATTCTCAATATGGCAGAGGCCTCCACCAACGGCTTGAAGCGCCCTCACCCGGACGAAGACCAGCAGAATGCTCAAAAGAAGTCACGCTCAAACAATGGCTCTCCACTACCTCTCACCAATGGCTCGGTGCCTACTGCGAGACCAGACCTCACTAAGGCCATCGCAGAGGCAAGGGCAAGGGCCGCTGCTGCTGCTGCCCGACTACAAGGGACCGCGAGCCCAGCAGCACAATCTCCGTCGCCGGCACCAGCCGGGAGTACTATGGACAGAATAGCACAGATGAAAGCCAGAGTTGCTGCGGCAACCCAGAAGGCAAATGCTACCACTCAGCAAAGAAATGCTCCATCAACATCAGGCCTCTTTCAGCCGCCTGGTCTAGACGATGGCTTTCCACGCGTAAGAGGTGGACTAGATGTCGGCTTGCATCCAGCGTTGATGGGTGACACCGGCAATGATGCAAAGTCATCAAGAGGCAGACAGGCTATCCAGCCAAAGTTCGCAACCACTATGGCGAACCGTCGGGCAGAGTCGCCGTCAAACCAGGTTTCGAAGCCCGCCAAAGGCAAAAAGCAGCTCGATCTATCAGGCCCTTCTCTCGAGGAGACGAGAAGCAACCCCTACTTTGACGCTTCGCTCGGCGCAAAGACAGCGACGATGAAGTCCCGCAAACCCAAGCAGCTAGTCTTCAATCAAAAGGGCAAATTCATCCTACAAGCCGCCGCTCTCCGCCGGCAAGCCGCCCTCGAAACGATGAAGAAGCGTATCGCCGAATCTTCACGCAAAGTCGGTATCGACGAAGATCTCGACACCGAGAAAGGTTTCCTCGTCGAGAAACCACCAGACATCGAATGGTGGGACGAAGGCCTCGTCAAAGACCAGAACTACGACTTAATCGAATCTTCATCGGGCTTAAAGCTCGACACCTCCGACTCCATCGTCACAGTCTACATCCAGCACCCCGTCGCACTGGAGCCCCCCTCCCAACAACTCCTCACCGTCCAGAAACCACTCCCCTTGACATCACGCGAAGCAGCCAAAGTCCGCCGCCAACGCCGCATGGAGAACCTCAAAGAAGAACAAGCCAAGATCCGCCTCGGCCTCGTCCCCGCCCCGCCTCCAAAAGTCAAACTCGGCAACCTCATGCGCGTCCTCGGTGAAGAAGCCGTCCGCGACCCCACGAAGGTCGAAGCGCAAGTCCGGGAGCAGGTCGCAGGGAGGGAGAAAACGCATCTGGATATGAACGAGGAGCGAAAACTCACCAAGGAGCAGGCGCATGCAAAACTAGCGACACAACAGGCGCAGGACGTGGCGAAGGGCGTGCATATCTGTGTGTATCGCATCGATAATCTGAGTAACGGCCGGCATCGGTTCAAGATCAACAAGAATGCCGAACAGCAGAGCCTTGTCGGGCTGTGTCTGATATCGCCGAATTTCAGCCTGGTAATTGTAGAGGGCGGTGTGCATAGTATTGCGGCCTACAAGAAGCTGATGATGAACCGGATTGACTGGACGGAGAACAGCGCGCCGAATGCGACGGTCAGGGAGGGCAACAAGGAGGCGTTGGCGAGCTGGCTGAGGGCTGAGGATGAGAGCGGGCAACTGCGGGATTTGACGGCAAACAGGTGTCAGTTGGTGTTTGAGGGGGAGGAGAAGACGAAGGGGTTCAGGCGATGGGGCAGTCGGGTTGTGGAGACGGATAAGGAGGCGATGGACGTATTGAGGAAGGCGAAGATGGAGAACTTTTGGGTGCAGGCGAAGGGCATGGCTTGAAGAGTGAGAAACGGTTAGGTTTTTAGGCATGGCATTGCACGTAAGGGCGAGACTGAGCTTTTGCGATCAAATTGCACAACTGCAAAAGCAATTTGGCGGAGATTATGGTACAGCTTTGTTGGCTGAGAATCATCAATTACATTACGTACTAGGACTTCAATGCGCATACAATACCCCGTCCGTCTATGTATACTCCATATTCACGACTAGCTTCTACCCACCGAGAAGGAATGGTTTTCTGTGATGATATTACTCTCCCATGTCGTTAATAGTGTTTACAAGCTTCACGTTCTCAGCCAGGCTTGCCACCGACGCTATTCCAACATACACTACAAGCCTCCTAGTCCTGAGGCTATAATCAATATCCAAGGGAATTGAGTATAGAACACGAAGCCAGAGGCCGCCAAAAGAAAGTTAGGCTCGTGAGCGACAAAAGCGCCTTGAAGCCTCTATTTAGTACTGGTCCTCGATCCTGTACTTAGTGGCACTGGTCTCCGCGAGCGAGGTCGTCATTGGCCAGAGCAGAGGAAGTCCTTCGTGTGTGGCCTTTCCGATGTGTGTGTCAGACATATGCCCGACAGGCATTGATGTGGATATTAAACTCATAGACCATATGGATATCCCCCGTCGGTATACACTCATTCCTTGGCGCTCGTAAATGCACGAAATGAAGGATTGTCGGTGGATTGAACGAAATTAAAGCGCAGCAAGGACGTCATCCATATCCGCGTGGCCCCATCTCCTCGTCCCACTCCATCTTGGTATACGTCCTCGAGATTGTAGAAAGGCGCTTTTGATGCCTCGAAGCGTCGATGGCCGCCATTTTCTCCAGATCCATTGTCATTTCATATATTGCCAAGCTCACGTCAGGTGGAGGAGGAGGAGGAGGCCTTCTGTGAAGACTCCAGTAAAACTCATATATTGGTATTGCGACCTTCTTCCAAGCCATTTGTGAGATCCTTCGGGTGAATCTGTTGAACGCCACGAGTAGCGCTACAACGATGACAGCAAGTGAGATGGTACCCATGTAGAGGAAGATGTTGTAAAGGCTCAGGTTCGTCGATGTGCCACTCCATTCGCGGGCATTGATCCCAAAGACCGAGGCAAAGAAGGACAGGGGCAGGAAAATAATGGTGAAGATAGTGAAGATCATAATCGAGCGAGACTGGTCGGCGGCGACCTCGGTTTGTTCACGAGTAAGGTGCGCTTCGTCGATATTCGCTTGCTTCTGCTTCATGTCCAAAAGCTCCTTGTAAGCCTTCTGGGCAGTTTGCGCACTTTTTAAACTCAGCTCAATTTGCTCTTTATACCCGTCCAGTGTGAGTTTGACTTCTTGTAGAAAATGGCTGCCATGTAACCCCTTCTTGTGACATACGTTCAGATGCTCATATTGGGGAATCATGTCCGCAACGCTCTTTTGCTGCTCCTTGAACAGCTTGTCCAATGTGTTGAGTTCGTCTTCTATATCGCGGAGCTCCAGCAAAGCGTCCAGGTCGCTAGAATTGTCAAAGTATCGCAGCCGCTTCATGGCAAGATTTGCTGGATCTTTCGAACGGTTGTTGTTTCTGAATTCCTTGAAGCTAACCGTTTGACGTTCGGTAAGTATGCTGATGTATTCTTCGAAAATTCGGAACACCTGTAAATTCAGGTCGTTTGTGTGGTCTAATAAAGTTTTGACAGCGTGGAAAACCGCAAGCGCCGCAAAATCAAAGGGATCTTCGCATTGCCTGGCGAAGTCGCCGTTGATGTCCTGATAGATATTCCCGACAAGATCAGCCTGTTTCCAAAGGCCGCCATCGTTCTCGTCTTTCTCTTTAGGTGATGCGAATGTGACTACAGTCTCGCCATCCAAGACCCACAGCCACAGCTGATCAACCATTAGGACTTTCGCGGCTTTGTCGTCTGCAAGGCCACCGGATATGGATGAGCCACCAGCACTACGGCCGACATGCTTCGGATGCTTCGCCGCCGTGTCACGCGGAGGATGGGTATCTTTGTCAGCTTTGGTACGCTTGTACAAGATTTGATCCCCATCTCTGACTGAGGTATTCCGGAGACTTGGGTAGCCGAATTGATCCAAAGTCCTGCGGCAGTGTAATGGGAGATCTGACATGAGATACTGCCAGATCAATTTGCTTTCCATGGAGTTGCCTTCTGCAATCTGGCGATCGATTGGGCGTGCACGCGATTGCTCGCGTCTTTTCTTGATGACAGCAGCACGATCTTGGAGCCGCTTAAAGTTATCCCAGTGAAGGTAAGGCATGTATATAACAAGCTGCACATCATCGATCGCACTTCGAAGTGTTGCCGATCCCTCGATTTGATTGAGATCAACTCCCTTTGGAAGCAACGATTTGACAGAAGGCCTAACGAAGCGAGCATGGGGTGACGCATGCCGTGATCGATTGTGCTGCGAAAGCCACATTTGGTCTAGCAATAGCGTTGTATGGAGGTTGAGATTGGCTTTTTCTGCTGATATGGTCGTAAGGACGTGCGGAACTATGAGGTTCGGTGTCAGTATTCCTTCTGGAAGTTTAGGGATGAAGACATAAGGCATGTCCTTCGGGTGAATGCTCGCTAGACACGTCTCAAGGCTCTTCAAACTCTCGAAAGGGGCTAAAAGATGCTCGAGAAGAATAACATACCCCAACCCGTATGATTCCACGGAACATGAATCCACCGAAATAGGTTCGAGGCCGCGCTTGGAAGTTGATAGGTGACTGATCGTTTAGGTCGCTGGACATTCTCGCTATCCTCATAAGCAAGGACATTTGGCACAGACTCAGCTAATCCGGAGTCATGAAATATTGTTTCAGCAAAGTGCACGCTTCGTGGCTGCCTTGTTGGAATGTCTTCGACGCTAAGTGATGGCCGTCTGACTGAGGATGAAGCGAACGGTATCGATGGTACCGATGGGCGCCTTGTATGTATCGTCGTCGGAGGTTCCACCTTCGGAGTAGCCAAGGTGTTCCCATACGTAGATGAGAGTCTCATATCAACATCATCTGGGGCAATAGCAGAATCGTCGCTGGTGTTCGGCGGCGGCGCAGGTGCCACTTTGATTATCGGGTTCCCTGGTTCTGACGGATGGCGAATCCGAATCTCCGGCTTTGAGACGCCATTGCTCGAAGTGCCTCCTTTCTTACCTGTCTCGAGTCGTCTGCGTAAGCACTCAGATGGGCCGTAGTCGAGGAAGAATTTGAGAGAGGGGTGGCCGGTTATTATCTTCGTAGACGCAGGCTCCCCTTTTGCGCCTGTTCGATAGAATTGATGCACGTCCACCTTTACATCGTTGAGAATGTCATTATTCAATTTGTCGTAAGCAGAACGCTCTTCAATGCTAAACCCCTCTAGAAAGAGAACAAGCTCATCCACGTAGAGCTTGCGGAGGGTTTCCTCCTTGGTGAACCTTGCAGCACCAATATGCGTAGTGTTCATTTCAATGACCTCTTCTTCCTCAACTGGTACATCAGCATTTCCAAGCTTAGCAGATCGATTATCAACAACACATAGATTGACTTCCACGATCGACTCTCCGCCTGTATCGATAGTAGACAAAACATGCAGCTTTGTATCCTGTTTTTCAACGTAGCTGTAAATCTTGATTCCCATGGCGGCAACTGCAAATTTGTAGTTCAGAAGCTCACGATGTGGACTTTGTAGTGAAAAGTCTTGCCGGAGACGCTCCGCCATCTTCCACTTGAGCCCCAGATGATGCTGCACAGTTTGCACAAATTCTGGGGAGGAAAGAACGCTTGAGCCATGGTGTGGAGTCGCTAAACCCGGGTCAGCCACGCGTTCAGAAGCCTTTATGGTCCAGGCATACCAAAGAACGTTATGCCTATACAGGCTGTAGCAAGATTATATTCCTCTTCTTTTAGTCTGTTGCTCATTGCCTTTAAGAAGGTAAGCCAGTGACCACAGAATTAGCAATACCCAAGACTCACGGACTTCACAACAATGCCTCCAGTGCTGTGACATATGTATACAACCGGCCGCTGCTCCACCTTAGAACGCTCCACTATTAGCGTGTTCTGTGGTTGGATTCAACAGATCGCCCGACGGTTTGTAGTGTTGCATACTCCAGACATCCGCCGATATTCCTCCAACACCGTGCGGAACCTCTCAGCATACTCATCGACGCCAAACGACGCAAGCGCCGCTTCAGCTGCAGCGAACTCCTTCGCCGTAGAAGCATCGCGCGCATGTTTCAGTTCTAAGCGTCGCTCTCCCGGCTCGAGATGGTCATAAAGGAGGACATTGGCAGACGGTAGCTTGCGCTGCAGCGAGCCTAGCCAGCCAATGCCCTCCTCTCCAGTGCCGGACCACGTCTTGCGAGCATCGGCTCCAATCGCAGGGACACAAATGACACTATTGATCATCAGTCTTGAGCCTCAGAAGAGACAAGGTACGCGACTTACTCGACCTTGAAATCATCTTTCCCCGCGTCGACATTGATGGTTGATGGACTCGGAAAGACGATGGCCATTTCCCACCGGCCCGTCTAGAAAGGACCCTCGGGCTTGGCACTGGAGCGCGGCACAACGCGCAAACGCAAACGCTCAAGCGACGTAACGAGAGCAAAGCCAGAATTGGGAGTGCCAGTGTCCAAGGAAGCAAGATGAAGCAGCGCAGAAGATGTAAGCAGAATGTAGAGCACAGCATCCCGCATTAGTACACTTCCAGCCGCACCATCGGCCCCGGACCATACCGCTGCCACTGCTGATAAGCTCGTGCTGCAGCCACGAGCGGTTTTGGGGTGAAGATCTCTGCTGTTCTCGCCCGCTCAAACGATCCGATCCCCACAGTAAGCGCTTGGCAATTGCAAGGCAAGGCTCCCAAATGACAAAAGTATCATCTCGCCTCTTCTGTCCTACAACATTTTCCAGGTACTAGGCAGCCATCACTGCATTGTGCTGGAGTCTCCATGGTCGCTCAGAACGTGTTCCATGCTATCCATAGCGACTACCAATGGATTTGCGATTACATGGTTATGCTTTATCGCTATTTAAGATCAGTAAAAGATGCACGGATCACATTATCGCCTATAATTGAGTAAACCATCAAAAATCTGAGACTTTACATCGAAGATATAGAGGCTCTGACTGAAAACATATTGTGACACCTGACTCGAGCCTTTCCACAACAAGATCTCCAAAAAGGCCCACGTCGCGAATACTCTGCGATGAGTGAAGAATTGAACATTCACATATCAAAGGTCGGAAAACGCAGGAGAGAAAGAACATCATTGAGAGGGTGTCGAGCTGTTAGAGGAAAGGGAGCCTCTAGCAACAGAAAGCGATTCGTAGAATATAGACCCGAACACGCCAATAAGAGAACCAACAACGAGGTACAGCAAATGCATAGTATGTCTTAGTGGAATCATAAGAACTTGGTGCACTTGCTTGACACCATTGTTATCGCAGGGAGAGCATTGTGGATGCTGGTCTATTGGACCTTGTTTCGTACACTAGCCTCATGCTTTTGATTGCTCATGATCCCCCGCTCCCCTCAAAATCCTGGGCGAAGGTCAGCATTCCTGTCTGGATATTCGAAATTCTATTCAGGTCGCTCACTCAGAGGTGTGAAGAACCACCTATTCTTCCCACTCGTGTAGCGCTCCTCCAAAGCCTTCTTCACAGTCTTCTTGGCTTCTTCTCGCTGTGAAACCTCCTTGAAGGTGTCGTTCGTGACCACGCCCTTTAGTCCTTCCAGCTCCAGAGTATATCGCGTTGGCATCAGATGGTTGTAGTTGATCGTCTTGATGAACGGCTTGACCTTGCTTCGCTTCGCTTGTCTAATGTTGGACATACGGCGTGTGATACTGGACGGGTAGCGCTCAATGCCAGCAACCAGAGCGTGGGGAAATGGGTGAGATTTTGAGCCAGTGTCGAGAGGTTGAATGATAACGACCTGCCAATAACATAATCAGTCTTTGACCAGAGGAGGGTTTCTTGCGACTGCCTTGTAAATATCCAGCACTGGGAGGACAGACCTTCTTCCCTGCGTATCTGCCCCGGGTGATGATGGCCACTCGGCCAACTTTGAGGACTACACCAATGTCAGTGCTGTCTCGATAGAGGATCATGTGCTGCAATCGACCTACATTTCATCGTGGCTGTACCTGTCGACGATTCTGACGCTTGTGGTCGAGATGCGATTTCTTGAACATGAGTGTGGGTTTCATGTACGCTAATTTGCGGCCGCTAACGCGTATTTGGCTGGCCCTATAATGCTAGCCTTTCTCACCTAGCGGATGTACGGCCCTGTATCCGTTTTGTTTACTCCCCAACATACTCGCATACTACTCAATCTCACAATTGCAAGATCTGCGAGATTTCAATTGAACGTCGAGGGGACCAGCGTTAAGGAGATCAAGCAAAAAGAAGTTGCTCAATGATTCCACTCGCCACGTGGTGATGTTTGCTGCTTAGGTCATTCGCATTCCTCGGAAACTCGGCCCTCAGATATCAGAGACACGAATTATGCCTTCGCAGGATAGGGAAGAGTCTCGTGACCGGGAACTCGTGCTGAAGCATCATCCTTCCATTTCGGACAATGGGCGATCATCGATCCCTATGTAAGTCCTACCAGCACGCGGCATGCGCTGCGCTGCTACAATTCGTGGCCTCCCCATCTGGTGTTTAATTCTGTGAAGCTAAGATCTATGCTCTAAAAATGTAGGTGGGATAGCTCAGACCCGGAACGCGCACCACCGCCTTTGCCATTGAACCCGGGCACCTCGAGCCCGGTAACGAAGCCAAATACCTCAGCTACTGTTGCAGCGGCAGCGGAAGCTCTAGCGGCGAGAGCTCGTGAGAGCAATTACATCACGAATCCATCTCCCAATAGATCACCGGAGAAGTCCCTGATCAGGGGTCAGTACCACAAGCGCATGCAATCGCAGCAGAACGGAAATGGCAGCGTAAGGGATCGCAGCAGCTTCATTGAGGGAGCTGCTTCTCCAGAGCGGTCTCCCGAGCGGTTACCACGCACTCCAAGCTTTGATCAGGACGTCAGATCTCCGGAGAGAGACTCCACACGTTCAGCAACCCCAACTCCGAGCACGAGAGATTTCGGTAGAGACACTCCGGTGTTAAGACCCACCCCTCGTTCGCCTGTCAAGGCCATACTCGGAGAGAACACGCCACCCTCAGCGACAATGCTTGCAATCCAGAACATGCCTCACTCCAAGGACACAGACTCATCGTTAAGCGATGTCACTAAGAATTCTTTCCCCACAAATCGAAGCCCACAGACCTTTGATGCGATATCAACTCAAATTCTAAGTTTAACAACAATTGCTACGAATCTTCAGCGGGAGATGGCACAACTCAGCCGAAGAAGCAAAGATAACGCGACAGACCTAATCTCTCTGAAGGAGGCCACTAATTCTCGGGACGAGGACATCCGCAAGAGTCTGCGCGACTTGGCCACAAATCTATCATCACGTCTACTAGCACCCGCAGCAGACTACTCGTCACGTGCAACTAGTCGGTATGGAGAACCAGGAGCTCTCTTTCTGGACAGCAAAGCCCACGTATCGCCACCTAGCATGTCCAAGAGCTACTCTATGCCTCGTATTGCAAGCCCGAACACATGTGCTGCAACTTCGGACCGGGAGGTATCGCCTGCTCCGTACAGTACGGATGGCGCAGCTACGATAGCGCTTCTTGAAAAGATCTTTCGAGAAATGGGCACCAAAGAGGGTCAAGAGCGTGTAATGTCATCTTTGTCGGAGCTCCAGGACCTACCAAAGACGAAAGATTTGGATGCAGCTGTAGTCAAGAAGCTGGAGGAAATTTTGAACTTCCTGAAGGATGGTAGCGCAAGTCGTGCGCTTGTTTCTCAACGAGATCAAATTAATGGGATGGGGGATGCTCCGCCAAAGCTTGAGCTCGATTTCGATCCTATGCCTAAACCTTTGGCCCGAGCCTCAAGAGAAATAAACCCGGTGACTGGCCGAGAATATGTGGGCAGTAATGGAAAAGCAATTCTTAACGATGAAATATTAAACCTACTCAAGAGAATGAAGGATAGCATCACTGAAGGTGGGTGTTTGACGGCGGAAACCAAGGCGCTCGTACGTGAGCTTCGTGGTGAGGTGCTAGGCATGGGTCGGGAAATCGGTCGGAAACTTGAGCAAGCAGAGACAACTCGGAGCGATGCAAACTCTAGGGGCGATGCACACGGTCCAGGACGTGAAGAGATTGTGAGAGTCGTCGAGGAAGGCCTTGCTGATCTCAAAGAACATATGGGAAGCGTAATGCGAGAAAGGCGACGACAATCGTCTTCATCCATCATTTCCCGAACCACAGCAGACAGTCAAGAGGTCTATACGGCCGTCAAGAATGCTCTAGCAGAGATACCGCCCCAACAGCAGGTAGCCCTTCAACAGCCAGGATCTGGTATTGAACGGGAAGAGATACTTGAAGCCGTCCGTGAGGCATGGGAAACCTACAAACCCGAGATCGAGTTACAAAATTTTGGCCTGGAGCGCGATGAGATCTTAGAGTGTCTGAGAGAAGGACTAAAGCAGTATCAGCCTCGCGAAGAAAGCAAGGACGTAGCAGGTGCTAGCTATGAGGAAGTTCTAGATGCCGTCCGCGAAGCCTTACAAGACTTCAAACCACCATCGCTCGTCGAGAACGAAGCCAGCATAACTAAGGAGGAGCTCCTGATAACTGTAAGAGAATGTCTTGAGTCGTTCGAGTTCCCGATGTCTCAAGTCGGGACTTCGAGGGAACCAGAGATCACGCGGGAGGACGTCCTTGATGCTGTGAAAGAAGGACTCTCAACCCAGGCACCGATCTCGAAAGAACTAGAATTCAACCGCGATGATCTCTTCGAAGCAGTCAGAGCAGGTCTTGAAGGGGCTCGAACTCCAATGGGCGGTCTCGGTGAGCAGGTACTTGAGAAGATGCAGGACCTTTCTGATGGCATGAGACTCGAATTCAAACAATATTCGGCTGCCAACGGTGGCGATACGGAGCAGGTTCTTGATGCTTTGAAGGACGGTCTAGAAGCCTTACGAGCAGATGTCGAGACCTATGTGGATCGAGCCGCTGATGTTACAGGCAAAGACGAAATTATTGAAGTCATGAAGGACGGGTTAGACGGTCTTCGCAACGATTTGGAAAAGACCATCGCAAATATCCCTCAAGGTGCCGGACAACACCCGAACGGTGAAATGCTAGATGCTATGGAAAAGGAATTTGAACATCTACGACAAACCATAGCCACTACAATGCTTCACTCTGAGCAGCCTCCAGATGAGAGGGAAGAGCTTCTGGATGCCATTAGAGACGGATTCGATAACATGAAGGCTGCACCCCGCGGCAGTCCGTCAGACTCTAGCGCAGAAAATCTTGTCAACGTGAAAGATGAGTTTGCGCATCTCCGGGAGACACTGTCAACAGCTCTAGTTCGCGGAGGCGCATCAGTTGACAAGGAAGAAATTCTAGACCTCATACGGGAGAGCTTCGAGTCACTCCGCGGTGATCTTGAGCGAAGGCACGAGAGACCTGAAAGTATCATTTCCAGCACTGGCGAGATTCTGGATGCCATGAACGAGGGGCTCGACAACCTGCGCGCGGATGTGGAGAAGATTGTTAATCGACCCCTGGATATGACTGTCAATTACGAGATTCTCGACACGCTCAAAGAAGGTCTTGCCGCTGTACGAGCCGATGTCGATCGCTTACATACAGCGCAAAGCGAGCAGGATGAGGTCTCGTTGAGAAGGGGGGGCGAGGTCGTTATCGCCGATGCAAATAGAGAAGCCGAAGGACTGCGACGCAACGACATCGAAAACCTCGAGATGATGATAACACAGCTAAGGATCAAGGTCGAAGCGCTCGACAATATGCCACCACCTCCACCGCAAACACCACCGGTAAATGAAGGGGCTGTAGTGAGAGAAGATGTTGAACGTATCGAAGCCATGTTGCAGGATGTCCAAGCTGCTGTTGCCGAAGTCGCGCAACGTGACAAATCTGCGGATGATGATGTGGCAACCAAGGCCGATACTGAGGCGATAGAGACTCTTGTACGCAACACGAGAGCCAAGATCGATGAGTTGTCGTCCATTGAGTCGGAGGGTCTTGCGCGAGTAGCACACCTTGAAGCTCTTGAGAACGTTGTCAAGGAGGCTCGTGATGCCATGACTGGTCTCGGGTCTGACGCTGCCACAAAAGAAGATATGGATGTCCTCGGAGCCATACTGATAGAAGTCCGTTCCGGGCTTGAAAACATGCGTGAAAATTTGGAATCTGATCAAGTGAATGACCGAGTCCGCAAAACCGATATTGATGGTCTCGAGATCCTTTGCATGGACACCAAGACCCAGATAAATGAGCTGATCTTCCCTGACGTTAGTACATTGCCCACGAAGTCCCAGGTAGAGGCGCTGGGAGATCTTGTAAAGGGCTTTGAGGACAAGATGCTCAATGAAGCTGAAGGTACTGCATTAGCTTTGGGTGCTCGCAAAGAGGAACACGAAGGACTCCTTGATATGCTTGTTGATCTACGTGCGTCCCTGGATGAGGTTCGGCACGAATTGAAGTCAAAGATAAAGGAGGGCCATCACGGCCTCGAGGACCTCTCGAAGACCCTCGAAGGGCTGACGGAAACCGTGGTATCTACTGACGCCGCTGAAACAGCCAAGGAAATACTGGAAGCGGTCAAGAGTGATTTCAAGACCGTTACCGATCGAGATGCAGAATTCAAGGAAGAAAATCATCAGAATCATAACGCAATCCTACAAAAGCATGATGAGCACAGATCTGCAGTCGTTTCCGAACTACAGTCAAAGCTCGACGACCGGTTCGACGAGATCATGATCAAATTCGACGATGCTCAGCGGGCTGCAGAAGCAAAAGAAACGGCCATCGGTGAGGTAGACCAAGAGCGGACGGAAGCCCTCAACGCTACTAGAATCGTTGCTGAGGACCTGAGAGCTCTTGTTGATACTCTTGGACCGACCTTCACAGCATCCTGCGACCGGATTGGAGAGGACTCCAAGACAGTCTTCAACCGCATTGAGGACCTGGGAGCCAAACTTGACAGGCTACTTCTAGCTGATATGAAAGTCGAGCATCAAGCTACGAGAGCGGAAATATCCAAGACACTGACCAGCGTTGAAGGTGTGCAAGCACATGCGAATGAGTACCAGCCTAAAATACTTGAAGCTGTCAAGGACGTGCTGAGCATTGTCGGCCAACATTACGAGCAAGCCAAAACGTCCACTGAAGAGATCAAGTCAAGCGTCAATGCCATCCCCAGCGCCATTCCTTTCCCAGCGATTGCAGCGCCTATGCCGTCTCCGGAGCTTCCCAAAGTCATGCCCGTGCCCGAAAAATATGATGATTCCGAAGTACATACCAAGCTCGACCGGCTTGTGGAACATGCTGCAGACGCAAGCAGAGCTAATGCGCAGTTTGACCTATTGGAGCAAATAAGAGAGCAAGTTGCCGCTTCGGCAAACGAATTCACTGCATTCATTGCCGCACAGCAAGCTAGGATCACCGAGGGCAACGAAGCCAGCGCGAAGGAGGCCGAAGAACTTGCGTTGGCTCTGCAGCAAAGGATGTCGCAGAAGGAAGGCCTTGAAGCCGACATTGTCCGCCTCTCGGATGAGAAAGCGCTTCTGTTCAACCAGATCACTGACCTCGTCCGAGAAAAAGACGACATGATGGCCCAGAAGTCAAGACTTCAAGCAGACCTCTCCTCCTTGCACACAGCCCTCGACATTCGTCGCGAGGAACTCAACGTCATGGAGGCCAGAGCAGACGGCCTCGAGCGTCGGATCCTAGACGGCGTGCTCGATCACTCTCGATCACTACTCACAACCTCCAAACCCACCAGCCTCAAAAACATGAACGTCAAGCGCGTCCCCTCCGCAGCCAGCAATACCACCTCCGTCCCACAAACCAGCACCGTAGGCACCGGCACCAGACTCTCCTCCCTGACCACAAGCGCCATAAGCAGCGGCATCAGCATGGCCGTCAAACGCCGCCCCCCACCTCGAAGCACCCCCTCCACCACCTCCAGCAAAGCCGACCGCCGCATCCTCAGTCTCAGCACCCTCGGCGCCAACAAAGGCCCCGGCGCCGACCGCTCCCTGGTCCTCGCCCACCCCGCAGCAAAAGGTACCGCCTTCGCCGGCGGCCCTCTAAAGCGCAGCCACAGCGTGAAATCCAATTTCCCCGTCCGGAAAAGTAGCTGGGGCGGCACCAAAGCCCTGGGCATGTACGCGGACGACGGCGTCGACGACGCCGGCGACGACAAGGAAAACAGCATCCTCGAGCACGACGACGAGGGCAGCGAAGCCGGCACCGAGCGGCGCACCAGCTTCTCGGGAACGTATGCCGATAGCGACGGCAGCGCGGTGTCACGGCCGAGCTATGCGACTTCCACGGTGGGAACGGTGGGGACGAGGGAGTTGCCGCTGACGGAGGAGGGCGAGGAGGAGGGGGAGAGCGAGCGCGACTACGAGATGCATATCCCCGACGCGATGGGCGCGAAGGGCGAGATCAGCAATGCGGCGGAGATGATTGTGTTTGAGGGGGGTGGGAGTGATAGCGGGCTAGGGACGGATCTGCCTACGGCGCAGATTGAGGGGGGGGGCAGTGATTGTTTTGGGAAGTAGGAGGGTTGGATGGGAGAGGAGATATATAGCGGGATTAGGAGGGGAGGGGGGGTTGAAAAAAGGGGGGATGGGGAGTTGAGGCGCTGGGATGGGTTTTGGGTTTGGTATCTTTAGCGGAGGTGTTTCGAGGTGTATGGAGGGCACAGAGTACATGGCCATGTTGTGCATAACGCTCCTTTCGGCCAGGGGGGAGTCGGGCCAATGCTCTAGAGAGAGTCTTGTGGCGGTCGGGCGTATCTAAAGTACATTCTAAAGTACCATTCCATGTTCCAATCTTTTCTGCAGTGCACCAATACTGGCTGTTCATGCTGCGTCAGCAATGAAGTCAATTGCCTTGGTATTTCCAATCCAGTAGATGAACCATCACTGCTAACTTCCCTAATCAGAAACCCCCTTTGCTCCAAAGATGCCCCCAAATCAAAAGGTCCTGCTCCTCGCACTTTCTTCCCTCCGTCAACCCCCCGCCCCACCCCTCCCCTTCGTCTCCTTACTAACCATCAACCCCACACTCTCCCTCACCCCCTCCGTGCCCCAAACCCCCCCACCACCACCCCTCCGCCACTCCCGCCCCTGCATCCCCCCCTCATCGACCCCCCACCGCTCCCCAAGCATAACCTCCATATCCCGTCTCTGGCTGCCCATCCACCGCTTCAAAAACCCAGCAGGGTCTTTACTCATGCTGTCCATGAACGCGTGTTTCGCCTTCGAGACCTGCAGCGCTTGGATCGTGAGCGTGATGGAGCTGTCGAGGGCGCGGATGCTGTGCAGGGTCTGGGAGGCGGATTGCGGGGAGAGGGGGTTGGTGCTGGAGGTGAGGTAGGGAGGGGGGGTAGGGGGCAACGGGACGGGGATGTGGTAGATGGTGGGGGGTGGGGGCGAGGTGGTGTGGAAGGTGGGGTCGACGCGGATGGTGTAGGGGAGGGGGAGGGGGGGGAGGGGCGAGGTGTGGTTGATGATGAGGTGGCGGAGGTCGGGGAAGGTGAGGGTTTCGGCGTGGAAGACCTGTAGGGGAGGGGACGGTCAGTGAGGTGGTCTTAGTGCTACTGTGGGAAGAGAGAAGAGGAAGGAGGGATAGCAGGGATACGTACGGCTCGTAAACGGTCGTCGCAGGAAAAGCGCCGCTTTTCGTCGTCTTGCTGCAGGCCCATGGCTTTGACATAGTCCCACAGCTTCATCATGATGGAGGCGCGGTCGTCGGTCTCCATGTCGAGCAAATCGGCGAGTTCGGGGCTGAGCAGGAAGCGCTCGGGTTCTTCGTCGCGGTAGAGATTGATGGTGCAATTGAGGTTCTCATCGCCTTTGCGTTCAAATTCCAGGCAGTCGAAGTCGGCGGCTGACGGGAGGGTGGCGCTGTTGAGAGGTATGATGGGTTTCTTCCATTCGATTGCTGTGGGCGTATCGGCTGTGATGCCCGCTTTGCCGCGGTCAAAGTCAACGGTGATGGCTTTAAAGAAGTGGGAGAGTTTGGTGCGGGAGCCGGGTTTGGAGGGGGTGTCTGAGTCCTGGTCCATGGCGTCTGGGACTTTGTCTTTGGAGGCTGATGGGTCGTCCTCTTCGGCTTCGCTATCGTTCTCCGAGCTTTCGTCGTCCTTGTCATCATCGTCCAGCAGCTTTCCCTCGATTTTGACCCTATACGTCGCTTCCTCCCCAGTATTGAAGTCAAACGTGTTCTCATCTAGCCCTTGTCCTTGCCACGGCTGATTCTCAACCGTATTTGAGATCGAGACTCTCAATGTTCGATATTGCTTAGTATTGTGCTGCATCGAGTCCTGCATATCCAATTTCTTCCTCATCATTATAGCATCCAATCTTCGCTCCAGCTCCCGCAACCGCTGATACTGTTTCACTCCATCACCGATGATAAGGACTTCCACGCCATCGGGCATACTTCTATCAGTAGGCCGGGGCGTCTTGCGCGAAGCTGGGTCCGTGTCCATGACTTGGGCAGCGCTCCGCTGCGCGGCGGCGTATTGAGATTGCTGTGCAGGATGATGGGGATGACCATTGACTCCTACAGGAGCTAAGTCGAGGAGACGTCAGTGGTTTGAATCAAGCCTGGGGGCCGCCTCCCGAGATTAGAGGATGAAGGACCAGGTACTTACGGGGTCCTCGTGGGCGAGGCGCGGTATGAGGTGAGCGCTGTGCCAATTGACTATGGCGGGCATATTGAGGATGCATGGAGGCATTCATCTTGATGATACGGTAAGCTGCGTTAGGTAGCGCTGTCGCTCACGGCTGACTGCAGATTATCATAGAGGCAAGCAGACGTGGTGGTTGGACGGGTGAGAAAGGTTACAGGCCCTAATCCAACCCTGATCTCAGATCTCCAGCGTAACAGCCTGTCTTGCCTATTTACCCTCTCCCATATACCCACCGAATTTAGAGCGATGATAGCGTTGTAGAGGCCTGATACACGTCGTAGCAGACGAGTCACTTCTTCCACGCTCAGAGATGAATTGTCTCTCGGCCTGCTGTTAGTCTTGTGGACTTAGCCCTAGCAATCCGGCGATTCAAGTTTGGTTCTGACACCCAAACCAATATCACCAGAGGTCAAGACGGACAGGATAGTCGAGCTTGAATATTTTCGTACTAGCTGCTGTAAAGGCCTTCAAACATGTTCAGCCACCTGTGAACCGCAAGCTCAGAACCGGAGAAGCTATGGCACTTCGTGCCCCGATTTTATGAGGTATCAAAAACCCAGGACCGTGCATGGCCCCCACTCGTTCACGCCACCGAGAACCCCATTCCCACCGATTACTGGTTGCCAGTCTTCTCCTTCGCAGCCTCCTTAGCCTGTTCCTTCTTCTGGCTCAAGAAGTCTGCCAGCCACGCGAAGGAATCGCTCGTGATTACCAGACCGCTCGTGATGACAGCCTTGCCGCCAGCGATATACCCATCTCCACCGCACTTCTTGTACTCGTTGACATAGGTGTTCAATGCATAGTCCTTGGTCTGACCAACGACGTGAAGTGGGAAGAAGACGAAGTCCAGCACGCTACCCTTCAGCTTCTGTGTGTCTTCCTTCATAACCGGGAATTTCTCGTCGGCCTTGCTCAGCACACCGTCTGCGATCTGGTCGGCCTTGTTGACGTAGGGTGCGACGTAGCCGTACGGCTTCTCCGCGTATGGCACAACAGGCGCTACGAAGTTCTTGTACCCGGCATCCGCGATATTCAGAGACTTCTGGCCATAGGGGTTCTGCTTGATGGCATTGATGGAATCCGAGACGACGGGGTACGACTCAAGGTGCTACGTGAAATATTGGATCAGCATTGTAACATTTGACTGCAGTAACCTTTCTCTAACGCGCTAAAGCCGTTCAATGGCAGTAATGGGGCAAGGGCGTCCCAGATGTGGAACGTACCGAGAGGAATTGCGACGACGCATCGCCGTTGGTCATGGTGTTCTCTGCGTGAGGCATGGAGGGCTAGAGAATGTCTGGATCCTGTCAGTCCTTGCTCTGATACAGATGATCGCTGCAGGAAGTATGGCCCGCTTAGGGAGCTTACAGTTGGTATGAGTGGTAAGGTTTCCTAAGAGAGATTCCGTGGGAGATGCAAGTTCTGTGAATGGGTAAGTGGAAGGGTCAGGACTTATGTAGAGAAGGAGCAGAGTGAAAGTGAGTGTGATAAGGCAGGAAATAAATATGGCAGGAGCAAACGCGTACCTTTGTGTTGACAGCGGGCAAAGTGTGTTGGTCGTTCTGCCTGTGAAGTAATTGATCTGATGGAGACAATTATCGGTAAAGAGAAAGGGAAGGAGGGAGATTGAGAAGCTGTTGAGGGTCAGGAAGATAGCTTGAGTTGCTAACAGAATTCACATGTGAAGGGCAGGGTTTATGTCACTCGTACCTGAGCAATTGCAACACAAGGGAGGAGTCTAACACGACTACTAGCACCTTAGTGACACAGCTTTCCGCTCTGTCATAGCTTCCGGAACACCTGATTGAGCATCGCATTCTTCTTATCGGCTGCACCAGCACGTTCACGCTCAGGCAGTGACGTGCTACGGGGTACTTTACACGTGAGTCCAACCATGTTTTGTCACTTCGCTGCTTTCTGGGCAGACCGTTGCAATGTCGCTCCTTGAAATGAGCGCCTCGGTCACACAAGGCTTAGCAAAGTGCATCCATGTCTACTTCTGCCAATCTCAGCTTCGGAAGCGCTCGACCTCGCCATCTTCCGACTGTCGGCAAGAAGCTTGGACCCTAAAGCTGTACTTTATGCAAACTACAAATTGGCATGTGACAACGCCACTCGCTATTAGCCGCAGATCCGATCCAGATAACCAAAAGGGGTAAAGTAACCTCCAAATTTCCTTTTATGAGAATGGACAGAGTTCTCATTAACGGGCTATACTGAATCGACGATGAACAGAAGTTGAGCAACGGTACTGGAGCGAGACCAGACGACTTCATAGAGTAGTAGTGCTAAGTTCAAGAATCGTTCATTCCAGCATTGACGCTTGGTTGGCATACAGCACATCCACCACATTGCCCAGCTTCTCAATCGTCTCCAACGCCGCATCGTACCCTTGATCCCTCTCCGCCTCATCGTACACAATCAGACATCCAGCACCCTGATCAAGCACTCCGACTATTACCTTATCTAGAATCATCTGGGAAAGCTTTCTCTCCACCTGCTGCGTATCCAAACCTACCATCTTCGCGATATGTGCAATCTCCACTCTGCTGAACGGCTCAATAACCTTGATCAGATTCTGCTCCAGCATAGCATCGTATAACCGTCTGAGATGATTTCGAATGAAGGTATCACTGCCAAGCTCGAATCGATAAGCTGAGAGCGCCTTCTCGTACTCCTCCAGGCTGCGGTTCGAATGTGCGCGTGCAACAGCCTTCATGGCCTCCAGATTTTTTCCTGAGTACTTCATAGCTTGTTTTGATGTCATGAGATGGTTGACGTCCTCGACCAGGTTCAGCATGATCTTGCACAGAAGCATGTATTGTAGCGCGGACGTTGCCTTCAAAGCTTCGTCTTGTTGATGGTATCCTTCCAATGCCTCGATAAAGTAGGAGAACGCGGTGTTGAAGTCTTGATCCTCGGCGTGGAGCATACCCGATTGCATGTCCAAGCCTGCCTGCAATAGTGGAGGTGTGTAGACTGAGGCGGCTGATGTACGGGCAGAGGTGAGCGCAGCGCGTGCTTTCGGTTGGTTGCCTAGGGCATGGTAGACCCTCGACTCAAGCAGCTGAACTTCGACCAGAACCAATTTGTCGTCTAAACGTTTAAGCTCTTTCAGAAGACCGTTGATGAGTGTGAGGGCATCGTAGTAGGATTGCTTTTGCATGTACAGGGAGACAAGGCGGGTTTCGAGGTTCTGACGTAGAAAGCTGCGTCGTTCTGATATGGCCCATTCTATACATGATTTGGTGACAGTGATTTGGATGTCGGTAGTATCAGGGAGGGCAGTGAAGAGGTCGAGTAGCTGGCGAACTGTCAATAGTCAGCAAGGCCGCCTCAAGAGCGTGCAGTGCATCGCCCTCACTAATCTTTGCGGTCTTCGCTTTGGCAAAAGATGACAATGTCGATTTGCTTCTGGTCACCAGGTCCGCGAGCTCCTTTGCTCTCTTGGTGTCGCGATAAAGTTGCCCCAGGTCCATCAGCGCCGTCTCATACTCGCGTAGAGCAGCCTCACCGGAGCCCGGGCCTTTAGAGAGAATGTCTTGGTAGATAGCTTCCGCCTTCGAAGGGTCTGTCCTGCTTAGCTTTTGAGCTTCGTCTATCCGTAACGAGTTCGCAGGAGCTGGCGCCATGGTGATCGGAGAAGACTGGAGAAGACGAATATATGGAAATGGTGGCTAGAGTCGTGTATCTTGATACCTCCAGACAATTATAACTTTAGAAATCTAGGAGCTAAAGTAAATCAATGCGAAGCTCTAAGTATGTGTGAAGCTTCTAGGGTATGGCGCTTCGGAGAAGTCGACGCCAAGTTCCGAAAGAAACCCAGAACAGACCTAAGAATATCGCTTTCAACGGGTTGACACCAACATATCTTAACAGTCAGTCCTCCGACCGGATAATTCTCTATGACAAATCATTCGTCGTTATCAAGGCTACATTTTTGTCACTGAAACTTCCCTCATTGCTCTTCTATCCGCGAAGCTAGGGACAGCTCACAATGCCAAGTTTTGTATTCTAGTCCCACTGTTGAAATTCCTGCCCCTGAAGGGTAATGAATATCTCTTCTCCATGATTGAAATATTCGCTACCGCATGGATCCATTATTTGTATCTAGAAAAAGCAAGTTTCATTCATCCATTATTACCTAGGTACGTCGCCTGCCTGGGACTGCTACCTTAAGGACATGAGTGGTCATACGTCCCAGCTAGCCGCATAGTAAACTATATCTACCGATGACTGTACTGCTTGACATGCAGCTTTTCCAGCGTTTATAAAAGTCGATGGTCCAGAGATATAGATCCATGTCCTGCCGCCCCCCTCCGCGATCTCTCCAAGCTCTTTCCTCAGATCCACTCGTTTCCTTCCAGGCCCAGTCAGGAATTTTCGCAGCTCCAAGCCTTCTGCCATGGGCTGGATAAAGGGTAGCTCGATGTCATCTGTCTCTTTCACACTCCATACAATAACACATCTGCGCCAACGCGATGCCGTGTGGACTTTGTCACCCTTTTCTCCGCATTCTTTAGCATTTTGAGCGAATGCATTGAAAGCAGCAGCAATGGCAATGGCACCACTGATGCCTGTCCCGGCTACCATGCATACCACTGTGTCATAGCGAGATGCGTCCGCGGGCGAGAAATATGGCCCTTCTAGCCGAAGTGCAACATCGACGCCACGACTATAGGGCATCTGGCCTGATTCCAGGTTTGAGGTTTGGGACAAGGTTGCCTGGCGGTGCGGCGTGTACTGATCAGCCAGTCCCGCAAGCCTCCCCGTCCATTGTGTACTCTGCATGCGCTGCTTCTTGCCTCTGAAAATTCGCTGCCAAAGGGTTACAGGCGGTGGAGACTCTTCGACCTGAGTCGCCGCTTTGCCACTCTTCCGAAAAAGGAATTGAATCCGAAAGTCGTCCTCGTGGATTGGTGTTATGGCATTCTTGGACGCGAGATGAGTGATAGTCGTAAAGGGATGTAACTCTCGAATGGAGGAGTTGGCATGGTGAAGGTAGAAATGTGCGAGTGGTGAGCGACATGAACAACCCGTTAATCTTGCCCGAGGCAAGGGTAAGGTGATGCTTCACATTTTGTCAGTACAACGGTCCTCATCGTCATCTGGAGTCATAACTTACCAGAACCATCCATTGCCAAGTGCGGATATGCTACCGCGCAGAACTCTTCTTAATTCGTGTAGTCGCATGCCCCAATCCAGAACCCACATTGCCAGACCTGGAGCCGTACAATAGAACATCGTACTTGCGTGGAGACATATGATGATGACCATAAGGATGCTCAGCAGGTGAGTAAAATAGAAAAGGTTGAAATGTAGCGCCCGAACCTTGGGAAACGTTGTTAGAAGTATAGCAAGCATGATCAAAGAGGCAACCGAGCCCGTAAAAATCAACGACGCTCGCCATATGCCAAGGGGAGAGGTATTGCCAGGCCAAGTCTCCACGTAGAGGTACGTTGGATTCAGGACGGGTATGACTCTACGAAGAGCGCTCGAAAGATTGCTATAAACAGGCAACCATGAGATATAGAGAAGACCATGAACAACGACCAGTGAAAACAACGTATAAGCCGTCAAGACGTGAAGCGTGAGTGTAGTCGAAACGGAGATCTGAAAGAAGGATGCCAATGCGCTATGACGAGAGATTGGGAGCAGTGCCATGCCCATAGTAACATCGCAAAGATGGCCCGTCAGTGCAACGGCTGCAAGTCGATTGCTCCCATGGTATATGCCGTTTGCTGTATTGCGATCTGTGAAGTAAGCTTGGAGCCGGATCCACCAGAGTCCAACAATGACACCGTATAGTCCGATGATCCAGGATATTATTAGCGATGCGCCGATTGTTGCTTGCTTGTGTATCAGCGGTAGTTTCCTCCTCGTCAATGGATGCGCCAGACTCTTCTGCATTTCTGGATGGAAGGCTCTTACGGCAAGAAAGGTAATCGAAATGGAGAGCCAGGCATACCAAACCACAACATGCAGTCGTGCCTGCAGAGGGAAAAGCCATTCACCGCAAGTGCCAGCATAACAGTGGTGATCCGACCGGAACGTCAAGCCAATTGAAAGGCCAAACGTAACCACCAGGCTCAGGGCCAGCGGCCAAAGGCACGTACGAGGGGTGATTCGAGTACCATGACGACGCTCAGCCTGTTTTTCGTCGTCATCCGAGCTCATGTTGAGGAATTATATGAGAGACACATAACGAAGAGAGATTCATCAGTAGGCCTTTCGAGCAAGCTATGGAATTAGAGAAGGGATCTGGCAAATCTTGAAGAGACAGGCGACAGACGCAAGAGCGCGGAGCAAGAAGCTAAACCTCCCATGGGGCCATGACCCGCATCTCAACCTGTCAAACATGACGCGGGACTAATATACAATATTGCGACCAACTGCATCTGACCACTCTCTCGCTCTGACACGGCTGGATTTGGATTAAGGCGGTCTGTCAAAGCACTTTTGCGTACTAGGTCGCAGCTAAGGCGTTGCTGATCTTCGAATTCGGAATGTTGCCTACCCGGCTGACGCTAGGGCACAAGCAGCAGCAGACCGCGAAGTGAACGGACCCGACCGAATCACAGAGCGAACGAACATCGCTTGGAGGATCGAGATGCATTACCTCAAGCGACGAGTCCTTTCAGAACCGCACCAATGCGACTCGAGTAAGCATACGATCAGACCATGGAGAAAGCTCATCGAAGATTGTCAGATATCCTTCATTTTATGTCGCCTCACCAGTAGCCGTTGGCTGGATCCATTCTCAGGCCGGTTTTTCTGGATCCACAAACAAGCGAACTTGGACAACAGAGTCCCATGCTTTATGACGGCGAAAAGACGGAATGATCGTTTGACAATGGGCCTACATTGGTTATGGTGCCCAATGGAAAGTCGTGTAATCGTTGAAGCATTCGTAATTTCACATTTATTGAGAATTTGCACACTCACTACTCACCAAGATGAGGATCCTGCAAATCCGGCCTGAGTTTCCAGTAATCCAACAGGGGGTTCTTTATGCTGCAAATGGATGCCCGCCAACCACGGCATGAGTTCGCGACGTGCGCGGAATGCATGGACGATCATCGATTTTGGCCAACCCATCAGCTGATTGACTGTTCCAAATTCTGTCATCGGGTTAAGGTGCCTGCAGTGGTATCCGTCTTAGCCTGAGGTGGATTGCAGCCTTCGATACAGCACTGCATCTCTTCTTTGGCCCAGCTCCAGTTCAAGGCGACAGATCTCTGCATATTCATCGTTCAGACAGAAACGTATTTCGTCAAGTTTGAGCGCTGTTAGAGTGAGTTGGTCGTGGGCATTGTAAAGCCAGCGTCCGTAAGCACCCAGAATGTTTCAAGAATAGAGACCTCATAGTACCACTTTCAGATGGGAGTGAGGATAGCTCCATGGGTGATTTAAAGCCTCGAATCTGACTATGGAAAGAAAATTGTACGAAACAGCCTCAACAACGATTGAGCAAAGGTAGGAAAGACGACCAGCTGACTCAGTATGATCCAGAACGTGTATCTAGAATCCTGGTCTGTTACCATGACTTTATGTCTCCTGAAGCTCGATCTTCACGCAAAGTAGTGAGAGATCACAAGTTGAGAGATGTTTGGGACCATATTGATACCATGTTTGAGCATCCCGAGGTGGCAAGCATTAGAGACAAAAGTGTTTTCTGACAGCGTAAACATCTCAATCGCCAAAAAATCAAGCTTACAGGTAGTGGATACTTAGAGAAGAGGGAAGAGCATACGATGGAGAAGGAGCGAGGAACGACCTTGGTCTTGGCGATGAGACTGCGGGTGGACCCCGGTCACTCGCTAGACGTCGATCCTGTTCCTCCACTTTTTCCCACTGCTGCCGCTCCTCTGCAGGTTGCCTTCCCTTGTGCGCCGCACAGCTTACGACAAGATGGTGAGACGACCGCACTAGTCACATCTCTATGTAAACTGACAGCATTAGAAAATCAAAGCTCTAACCCGACCCACGTCGGCGCACCAGGCCCCAGGTTCGAGTGTTGCCCGCCAGCCCCGCAACCTCGACCCAGCGCTCCACCCCTTCGAAAGAGCAAGAGAGTATACCCGAGCCCTCAATGCCACCAAGCTCGACCGCATGTTCGCCGCCCCTTTCATTGCCCAACTGGGTAACGGTCATGTCGACGGTGTCTACACCATGGCCAAAGACCCTCGCTCCCTCCAACGCTTTGCCAGTGGCAGCGGCGACGGCGTCGTCAAAGTCTGGGATCTTACGAGCAGAGAAGAAACCTGGAACGCTCAAGCGCACGAGGGCATAGTCAAAGGCATGTGCTGGACGCAAGATCAGAAACTCCTAACCTGCGCTTCCGACAAAACGATCAAACTCTTCTCCCCCTACGACACTCCCTCGCAATCCCCCCCGTTAGCAACCTACCTCGGCACCACAGCCTACACCTCCCTCTCCCACCACCGCTCCCTCCCCCACTTCGCCGCCTCCTCCAGCGTCATCTCCGTCTACGACCTAACCCGCACCTCCTCCACGCCTTTGCAAACTCTCCACTGGCCTACCTCCACCGACACCATCACCACCGTCTCCTTCAACCAAACCGAAACCTCCCTCCTCGCCTCCACCGCCACCGACCGCTCCCTCATCCTCTACGACCTTCGGACCCAATCCCCCCTCACGAAAACCATCCTCGCCCTGGCCTCCAACGCCATCTCCTGGAACCCCATGGAAGCCTTCAACCTCGCCGTCGCCAACGAAGACCACAACATCTACATCTTCGACACCCGCAAGATGACCCGCGCCCTCAACGTCCTCAAAGACCACGTCGCCGCCGTTATGGACATCTCCTTCTCCCCCACCGGCGAGGAACTCGTCTCCGCCTCCTATGACCGCACCATCCGCCTCTGGAGTCGCGCCGGCGGCCACAGCCGCGATATCTACCACACCAAACGCATGCAGCGCGTCTTCGCCGCCACCTTCACCCCGGACGCGCAGTACATCCTCAGCGGCAGCGACGACGGCAACATCCGCCTCTGGCGTGCGCAGGCCAACAAACGGAGCGGCATCAAGAGCGCCCGCCAGCGGCAGAAGCTCGAGTACGACGATGCGTTGCAGGCACGGTATAAGCATATGCCGGAGATCCGCCGCATTGCGCGCCATCGCCGCGTGCCGAAGCAGGTGATGAAGGCGGGGGAGATCAAGAAGGAGGAGTTGGGCGCGATCAAGCGAAGGCAGGAGAATGAGAGGAAGCATAGTCGGAAGGGGGAGAAGCCGAGGAGGAGCGAGAGGGAGAAGATGGTGTTGGCGACGGAGCAATGAACGTTGAGCGTACTTTGAAAAGGAAAGAAACCGGAATAGAGAGAGATCTATGTCGTGCGGTAGCGAAAGAGAACGGTGCATACTGTAACAGGCACATACAGAAGAAGCGTCCGGACGACGCTATGACAAGTTGCACAGCCAACGCAGGCCCACATCTTGGAATGGTAAATCGTCAAGCTCGCTCTCGCTGGAACAGCCATGCACCACTGGACGACCCTCCCCAAAAAGTGCACCATACCCACCGGCCTTGGCTCTCTAGCAAGCCCATCTCAGCTACAGCCCTGCCCACGACTAGGCCCACGACCAGGAACGCGAGCCCAAGGTGTAGCTTTCTAGCGCGTCATATCTATACCAAGTGGAGGCAAACGAAACGAAACGGGACAGGACGGAACGGAACGCTGTGCGAAGCGACAGCCAGGCGGTTGGAGGCTATGAGCTGGGATACCACATCAGAGGGCACAAAGCCGGGGGATGCGATGGAAGCACGCCCGCTCAAGACGGTGCGATGAGAGATATAGCACCGTTCAAAAAGAACGTGGAACTACTAGAACAAATGCTTAAGACGAGGTATGGTATGTAACATTGTAATTAGAAGTAATGCCCCGCTGCCAGGTCACAGCGAGTAGGGTAGTCTAGGCTATCAATACAGATTCTCTTTTCGCAATCAATCATGCCGCTTGCCGAAAATCATACGCATAGCGCAAAAGGTATTTCCACAATAATGACCTTTTCGTCCTCAGCCGAAGAAACGGCGAAATGTTCCCAGACTCCACGCTCAAGTAAACAAAGAAACGCTCATATCGCGCGGCGAATCGCTTAGAAAGAATCTTGAGTATTCGACCAGCAAGAGGGAAAATAGTCTAGCCACCTCTCCTGGCCTTCTTCCCCGGGAAATCGACCTCGGGATGCACCACCCGCATATGTCTCGTCAACGCATCATTGCGGCTGAACGTCTTCTCCTCAGTGCACAACCGACAGCGCACCTTCTGCTTCTTCCCATTGTGGATCGTGTCCTCGTGTCGCGTTAGGTCATAGCTCCTGCTAAAGACCGTATTGCACGGCTTGCCCGTACTCGGGTTGGTCCTCTCACACCTATGGGGCCCGGACTGCAGGTTGCGGTTTGCGGCTGCGGTGGAGGACGAGGCGCCGCTGGGGAAGGTTGCGGAGGTGGGGGTGTGTGAGGCAGATGAGGGGGGGTAGGGCGTGGAGGGTGTGTGAGGGGGAGAGGAGGGATGGGAGTCGCGGCGGTGTTTGTGCAGCTTGGCGGCGGTGTCGAAGCGCGCGGAGCAGGAGGGGGCGGTGCAGGTGTAGGTGCCGGAGTCGGCGGCGGTGTTGGAGGGGCGCTGGAGGATGGGGGAGGAGGAGGATTGGGACTGCTGGGAGGAGGTGGTGGAGGAGGGGAGGCCGTGAGGGAAGGGGTGGGAGTCGGTGAGGGAGGACTCGGACTTGGTGGATTCCATGGAGGTGAGGTGGGCGGGGAATTCAGGGACTTGGTCGGAGGTGCTGCGGATGGAAGATTGGCGGCGGGCCATGAAGGGGTATTGTGGGGGTGGAACTGAAGGAGGCATAAAGGTGTAATTGGAGCTTTGTTGTGAGGAGACGGTGGAGGCAGCGTAGTTTGAGGATTCTTGGTTCGCGTTGGAATTGATGGTCTCGTGTCTGGTGTTGACTGCAGCGGATTGCCTTGACCGCTTCTGTCGAGTTTCCTGGGGAAAGAGGGGCATCTTGGCGTCGTGCTCCGTTTCGTGGTAATCAAGGAAAGCTTCCTTTGGGGAAATGGTGTTCGGTGCGACTAGATCGTCGTTGCGTGGTTGGTGCTGGGCGAGAGCGATGGCATCCGATTCGGCTTTGGCTTGCTCTCGCATGCGCGCGGCGGAGTTTAAGCGAGTGGCGGGCGAATGTGGGTTCGAGGCCACGGCCGAAAATCCATCACTTGCAAACTGCGAAGTTTCGCGGAACGGCGACTTGCCTCGCGAGACACTGCTGGTCGGTGACGCTGATCGCGCTTGATTGGCTTCTTGCAAGCGCTCCGAGAAGACGCTGTTGTACGGCGACAGGAGATCAGGCTGATTAGCTGCGACAGGACGAGGTTGCAATACCGGTGCCGACTGTGTTATCGCAGGCTGGTACAGCTCGTCCTGATATACGTCTGTCAAAGTCCGACTGAATTTGGGAACATTGTTCTCGTAGCCCTCGCCATACGACCTCCGCGAGGGTGCTCCTCCATCCATGTTCTGGTTTCCCCGCTGCTGCCCCAGCGCTTGCTTCATTGCCGCCTGAGTCGCCATGAGCGACTCCGCATTGTATGTGGATGGGTTGTAGTTGATAAATGCTGGCGCAAAGATACTCTCGTAGGGGTAGTTCGCAGGTGCGGATGCTGATTTTGGGTGTTGAGTCGCCGAGTATGCGCCGTCGAAAGGTTCGAGCTGCTGAGAAGCGCCAGTGACCGAATCTGGATCGACGATGTACGGATACACCAGACCTTGTGTATTCGTATAAGGAGAATCTGGACCGGCAGATCCGATGGTGGATCCCGACGAGAACCTTTTGTGCGTTCGGTATGCCGGAGAAGAGTGCTGCTGCTGGAGCTGAGGGCTCAAATGATAATTGTTAGCGAAGTCCCAGTTGGCTTCAGGCGCAGAGTAATTGTCGGGCATCGACGAGGGTGCTCCGTAAAGAGGTTGCGATAGTTGGTTTGGCGTGGACGAGAGCAGGCGGATTGGTGGGTTTTGCGACGAAGTTGTCGTCATGTATGGTGAAGCAATAGGCGAGAGAGCTGAGTGATCCGATGGCGTCGACGGCCGTGAGTCGTAGGGGTAATCGGTAGAATATTGCGGTGAGTGGAAATCTGGAGGGTCGGGCGAAAGTGAATAGGATGGAGAAAAGAAGTTGGTGGAGGATGAGGATGGTAATTGCAGATCTTCTGGTCGATGATGTCTTCCAGTATTATGGACTAGCATCGTAGGGTATTCTCGGAAAGCCGAACCGAGACCAGCGGATAATAATAGGTGATGGACCCAGATGAATCTCAATGCAGTGCAATTCGAGGCAGAACCAATTTATCAATATCGTAACAAGGGACACGTCGTTTATGGAAAATAATATCTCGTCTTGCGTGGCCTCGAGGTATGGACTCGGATACTAGAGTGGCTTAGGGGGTACGAGTGAGTACTTTGAGACTCTAAAGTAGCCGATTACTCATAAAGGTTTGATGACGGAATCGGTTGGAAGCGAGTAGCGAGCGCCAGATGGTTCGAAGAGGCTGCTGCTTGTAGCTTTGTGAATGCGCTCTGGTTCCAATATTGTACCGGAGCTTTGTTGTATTGCGCTGTTTGGAGAGAGTCGTGTTGTTGGCTTTGATAAAGAAAACCCTTTGAAATATCGACAATTCGACAGCCATCTTTCTGACATCACAGGGTCCGAGCTGTTAAAGCCGGACAGGCCAGTCCAATCAGGATTCGTACAAGAACCCGGCAAGTGCGAGACGCTTATGTGGCTTTCTGCACAAGCGGCCCTCAGAGAAGAGATTTTCAGGCCCTCTCGTCCGATGCCATGCTCTCTAATTCATTTCATTTCCATAATTAGACCGATCCCGATTCTTATTGGCTCAAATGCTTTCTTCTACATCGGGCCTTCTCCTCCCGGATGTACCGTCTCCGGAAACGTGTCACTGCTGCGCCTTCATTCGTGGCTGCCCAGATACCCGAGGCCTTACGGAACGATCGGAACTATTGAACCATTCTTCTAGACGCGCAAAATATGGTCTATTCGGCATGTCTCCCTACAACTAAGGTACAGAACAATGCGACCGTTGTCCTCGTGATCTTTTGCAAAGCCCGGTGCGACCGCGGCTGAGTAATGTTAGTGTTGCAGAGCCCGTCAAGCCCATTCGAATTGTGTCCCGACAGGGGAATCAGGTGACTCGGTCAGATGACCACGAACGCAGTGCTTGTGCGGAAACTATTCAATGTGGTGCGTGAACGGACCAAGGGTTCGGCTTCGCAGTGTCGTGTCAATCGCGTAGCACATGGCCCCGTACCTTATCCATCCTACGTGACCTCCAGGTCTGTATGGTAGATGTACGAACATGATCGGCAAGACCAATACGAGCAGTGTCCATATTGGTGTAGTGCCAGAGAAGGGTGCAGTAGGTTCAGAAGGACAGTTGATGCTTGCTGCAGGAACAGCTGGTCGGGTCCAAACTCCAAAGGCTTGCCATGCTCCCCCAGATTTTCCGGGAGGGAGGTGTGGCTTATGTTGCGTATGAGGCTGAGTCTTGATAGAGATGCTTGATTGGATACCCAAAGCCGATCGCGTGGAAGTTGCAGTGATCGTCGGATTGTTCCAGAATGAAATCACACTTTACCTCGGCCATTCTCTATTGATCCTCCAAATCTTTGGTTTTCGGTGCAGTAGTCCATGATCTAGACCAAGGCTGCATATCTGGGAGTGTGGCTGGTGAGCTTTGCGCTGTCATGTATCGAAAGGTCAGTGTCCCGTTGGGTTAGTCCTTGCGACACACCACTCGATCTCCTATTACTCACAAGATTTGAAATTGGAGCACTGGCAACAGCATTGCCAAATGTAATCATATTGCTCAGCCAGCTTGACGATGTTGCAGTTCTTCAATACGACAAGCGTATTTCCGTGAAAATTGACCAAAATAGGCAAGTGCTTGCGACGTTGTGTCTTAGCTGTGAATATGAACACATCAAGTCGTAAAGTCTGCAGAACTTGCTCCGTCAGGTAGCTTTCTATTACTCAGCTACGAAGCTCAGGTTTGCGTTGAAGATCGGTATTAAGCGTGAAGTATTAGCTCGCAATTTGATAATGCTCTTGGGACCTGACACTCTGATGGGGGTCCATGACCAAGGTCCCGGGATTATGAGCAAGCTTCCTGGTAACAGTCCTATCATTGGATGGGGCCAGACAATCTCTTAATGCTGATCCACAGACTTCGCGCGCCGGATGCTTCAAAGTATGTCACCATCGACAATGTCTTATGCGCCAGTGAGACCACATGTACGTTATGACAAAATTAATACAATGCGTAATTGGATATGTACTAGCCCTAGAAAGACACCAACTGTATACATTTACTATACATATCAGAGAATATTACCACCTCCAACCCTCACGATTTCTCAAAGTGCCTCGTGAACCACTTCACCGCCTGTTCCTCTGCCTGCACCGCCTGCTCCGTCTGCTTCGGATTCGTCCGATCGATACGCACACTGAACCCATGTCCAGCGCCCTCATAGATCACCACCTCTTGCTCCACCTTGTTCTTCCTTAGCACCGCTTCCGTCTCCCTGGCCTGCTCCAAAGTCGTTAGAGGGTCCTTGTCGCCAAGCGCCACCGAGAACGGCTTCCTGATCCCCTCAATGTCCTTCGGGTACGACAGCCCCGACGGGTGTGCGGCGAAACAAACATCGACGAGAGCTTTGCTGTCGCTGGGCGCCTCAGTGGCCAGGCGGACAAGGTGCTGACCACCCCAGCAGAAACCTGCGACGCCAACTGGGAGCTTCGCGGCCTCTGCGTCGCGGAGCTCGGTGAGAAAGCTCATGACGCGTGGTAGGGAGACGCTGAGACGGTTCTTGAACAAGAATGGCCCGAAGCCATATAGTGCACGAACGATACCGGACCTGAGATGGATCAGTAGGCCTGAATAGGCAGCATATTGGTGTAGGATTTACAGGTTTCTGAAGTAGCCAATGAAAGATTCGATTCTCATGACGGCGTCGAGCGGCTCATCACCCAGAGAGGGCAAGAGTTGCCTAGTGTCACGAGTTGCAAGTCAGTGATATTTCCTTGATTTTAGATTCTGTGGTAGATGAATATAGGTTTCAGTGGCCAAGATTTGGCAGACTCCAAGCCATTCCATTTGCGTTGCATTATATCACATGTCGCTATTTCGTCAAACAGCCCTCCAAGCGCACACTACCAAGCCCCGGAAAATGAGATCACAATGTATTCGATTAATGTGATTGGATAGTACTAAACGCTTAAAGTCGTGCTTACCATTCATGAAGTCCGGTAGGTAGACTGTGAAATCTCCTGTTCGTGCGTATTCATCGACCAGCAGTCGGTTATTCACAAACTCCCAACCGAAAGCATCGGGAATTATGACAACGATTCCTTTCGGGCTTCGTCCCTCAGAGGGTTCGGCGATATAGGTAGGGAGGCCATGAAGCGTAGTCACCTTGCCCGTCGGGGTTGTGTCTGTTCTCTCAGAGCCCTTGAAGCAGTCGGGACAAGACATTGTGCTCTTGAAGGATGCTGATCGATGTGCGGTCAAGGAGTTTTCCCTGTGATAATGCAAACGGTGGATAGTAGTTAGAGGGATTCCGGAGGCACTAACTTGATGATAAGCCTGAGGGACCTAATCTATTTCCTTATGAGAACCTTAAATAATATTTCTAAAGACTCTCAGTTCCACGAAGCACTCTTGCCGGAGAACCACCTTGATTGGCATACAGTACCCATTATTTAGATGTACTTTTCGGAAACCGTCATAGGTCTGTACTTCCTTTACTTCGCTTCATCTAAATGAATGTTACAGATATCAAAGTTTGAGATATCGCTCCATCTTCAACCTAAACAGCCTCGTGGACTGCCAACCCTAGCTTCCGATGGTCTCTAGGTATATCTAAGGTAAGCTGAGATACCGTGGGTGCTATGATCCTCCATGCTCGTTTCATGATAGGACATATGTATTTTCATCAACGAAGGGAGCAGCTGTATTGACCTCTCTCCCTAATAAGATATTCTGTGATCTTTGTAGACTCTCCATCATCTATTCATCACTTAGTTGTAAGACCAGAGAGTCTTCCAATTTGACGTGTCAAGATTTGACAAGAGAGCAATATCTCCCACACCGTTCTTGTGCGGACACAGTCGCCGCTCTTTCATAAAGTATGGAAACAAGAAGCGACCTCGAAAAAACAGTCTCTTTGAGAATTAGCTTTATCTCATTGTTACGCTTGCACCAGTCGTATTAGTCGAAGGCTACTTCTACTCGAGCCGCACATAGACGGGAAAAGAGATGCAGTATGGGATTGAAGGTCAAAACAGCAAAAAATGGGCGTCAGCGCAGCGACTCCCTTACAATACTGTTTCATGTAAAACCAGGCAGCATCTACTAGCTGAGCTACAGGCAGGACAACGCCCGCTTATGGCAACGCGATGTGACTTGCCACATCTAAGCTTGAAGGTCCTTGACGCTACCGGTATGAATCAGCCCTTTCAAATCGCCAATAGCAGCAGTGCACAGTAGCAGGTAAATGATGGTCAAAAGACTAGACCCCAGCCATCCGGGTGCCAGTAGGCCGATAGAAAAAAGGATTGTCTCTTCCTTGCTTCGTCACTGCCCATTGTCATGACACCAGCAAGACGCGTCAGGGAGGGCGGAGGACAAGGGCGATGGAAAGACATAGGATGAGTCACAGAGGCCTGAAGACAAATTTAATACTTCAATGAAGCTGGAATTATCTGGTATCATTCCATGCCGCCTATGACTCCGGTTCTCCTATGATACAAAGCACGAGAACCCCGTTAACCCATCGCAACACCGCCAAGTCATCATCTGCTGTCCACGAGGAGTCCCATACCATGATGTGGCAAGCTCAGAGAAAATGTCGTAAGTATGAGAGAAGACGCGTCTAGCCACCGAAACCATACAGGGTGCGGCCTTGTCGCTTGAGGGCATAGACCACATCGAGGGAAGTGACGGTCTTTCGCTTGGCGTGTTCGGTGTAGGTGACAGCATCACGAATGACGCCTTCGAGGAAGGTCTTGAGGACACCACGCGTCTCTTCGTAGATCACTGGAGAGATTATTAGGATGGATGATTTGATGAGCACGGTGTGAGAGGGAAGATATACTGGCTGAGATACGCTTGACACCGCCACGGCGCGCGAGACGACGGATAGCAGGCTTGGTTATGCCCTGGATGTTGTCACGAAGGATCTTTCGGTGACGCTTGGCACCACCTTTGCCGAGACCCTTGCCACCTTTTCCGCCTGTGTAAAAGACGCGTCAGTGAGGTTGTCCAATGGTGTAAAGAGCATCGACACAGCCATGGCCGGACGATGAGGAAAAATACTTACGTCCAGTCATGATGATAGAGTGATGGAGTTATTAGCTTGAAGGCTGGAATAGTGGATGTAGATACGTGGTATGGTAGCTTTGGGAATTGAGATAGATGGTGGTTGGGTGGATGGGTTGTAGAGCAAGTCAGGTGCGGAGGGAGGATATTTGAAGACCGCGCCCCATTCTCTGCGTATCACTGCCGCTGTGGAGCTAAGCCCAAAGCTGAAGGCAAAATAAGAGGATTTTGGGGGTTACTGCCCACTAGTGCGCTTTTCACCGAACATCAAGAAAGAACCACCAAATCTCTCCTTTACAAGATGCGGTGACTCACTCATTCACTGTGAACCAAGTGATGCAGTAAAGCTATCAGGATCCCATTCACAGTCTTCAGTGCAAAGTGTGTCATAATTGCGCACACCATTGCAACTGTGGTTGCATATTCCATGATCCCTTGTCGCTTAAAGCAATTCTCTAAATTTTGATTGGCCAAGAAATCCCCCTGACATTATTCTGAAGTTCCCTCACCAAAAATCCGGGGGTGCGAAACACGCGAAACAGCGGCTGCTTTCCAGCACATCGAAAAGGAATATTCGCTAGCGGCCTTTTGCGGTCGCGCCTGCCTGAATCACCGCTTTCTTCGATAAACTACTTATTCCCACTTTCTTTCGCTTTCACTCCACCACTCTTACATCATCCACCGACCACCGATCATCATCCACATTTCCATCCACCACCACTTCAGTTCATCAATCTACCACTTCAAACATCATCCAACTATCACTACGGATCATTAGCAATGGCTCGTACCAAGCAGACTGCCCGTAAGTAACCCCACCACCGTTGTCGCACTGTCACCTCACCGCCGGCCTTGCCTCACTCCACCCTCAAGATCACACATCGTCTGCCCACCAAGCAACAGCCTCTCTAACAGCTCATTTCAGGTAAATCTACTGGTGGCAAGGCCCCACGTAAGCAGCTCGCATCCAAGGCTGCTCGTAAGCAAGCCCCATCGACCGGTGGTGTCAAGAAGCCCCACCGCTACAAGCCCGGTAAGGTCACATCGCAACAACTTACGCGTCGAACTCGTCTAACAACGCGTCTCAGGAACCGTCGCTCTCCGTGAGATCCGTCGTTACCAGAAATCCACGGAGCTCTTGATCCGAAAGCTGCCGTTCCAGCGTTTGGTTCGTGAGATTGCCCAGGACTTCAAATCCGATCTCCGATTCCAGTCCTCCGCCATTGGTGCTCTTCAGGAGTCCGTTGAGGCTTACCTCGTCTCCCTCTTTGAAGACACCAATCTCTGCGCCATCCACGGTAAGCCCCTGTTGCTCATCTACCCCAGCATCTATGCTAACAAATTGCCTCAGCCAAGCGTGTCACCATCCAGTCGAAAGACATCCAGCTCGCTCGTCGCCTCCGTGGTGAACGTTCTTAGGTTGTCTTCAGTACGCTAGCTACCACCATGTCAGCCAAACTTCAGCCACTGTCTCTCCATTCGCTATGACAACATGATACTTGTGGGGAGCATGGCATTTTCCCATGGCGGTACTCAGCTGGCTTGGTGCTTCGTGTTTAATGAGCATAGGGAAATGACATGGGGGTTCATTAAGGAGTTTGCTCTGGTTCGAGCATGGGCTTGTGTACATCAATCAGCCACAGCGATTATTCGCTGAATGAATTCTGCCACAGATACACCAATCTTCAGTCTCTTGGTAGTTGCTCGCTTTACAACGTGACCTTGTGCAACCATATGAAGGTGAAAAATATAGCGTTCCGATGGGGAGTTGCGATCCGGCTTGGCTCAGCCAGGTCATAGAGAGATTTCCACCTTCCCAGTCCGCACGATTTGATCAATTAAATTCCTTTCCCCTCAATCCTGGTATGCTAGATCCATGAAGATATTACAACGCTCTCTTCTCATTCCGGGTGGCCAGTATGTAGGTTTTCTAGGTGCGGATTTTTCGTCACGCATCTCTATTTTGGCATTTCCTCGTCATCCTGTCACAGTGCAACTACATGGTGGCTATATCTCCTTTCACCCAGTTTTCCTGATTTGTCTCTTATGCTCCTCCTTTCGTAGACAGGTGATCAAGGCAGGGGTATTTAGGCCTACGGTCAAGGAACATTGTGCGAATTGCACCATGTACAAAATTGTCCCCCTGCACGGTCGACCATGCCTTCGTGGAAGTCGATTTTTCATTTCTTCTGTCAGAAGACGGTCCAAGGCGGATGACACCGGAAGCATAAGTAAAGCGTCCAAAGACATTGAGAAAAAAACATTGCCCAACTCCGATAGTCAAAAACCTCTGCACCTCTGGCAACGCCTTGGCCCCGTTACAAAGGCCTTCTATGGCTACGGACGGGCGCAAGCGACTAGACCGTACGTCACCCAAGTGGTTACTTCTGTGGTGATCTACTTCTGTGGTGACCTTGGAGCGCAAAAGATTGGGGAGGATGCATACGATCCCTGGCGAGCAGCGAGAAACATGATCATCGGTGCAGTTGTTTCAATCCCAGCCTACAGATGGTACTGCTCAGCTCCATACCCTACATACAATGGCGCTAAGAAGCACGCAGGTTCATGTACCTTGGCCGCTCTTTCAATTACGCCTCCAAGCTCCTCTCAATAGGCGTCAAAGTCATCGTCAACCAGATCGTCTTCGCGCCAATCTTCCTCTGCTCTTTTTTCGGTATGCATACTCTATTGTCAGGCGATGGACTAGTGGAAGCCTGGAATCGCATCGAGCGGACCTTACCGACGAGCTTCATCAATTCATGCAAGCTATGGCCCGTAGTGACGGCTTTCAGCTTTACATACGTCACGCCTCAGTACCGAGCTCTCTTCGCTGGTGAGTCAGCGCTGGAAGCTTTGAGGTCGTGATGAAGCTTGCTGATAAGGATTAGGCGGAGTCGCCGTCTTCTGGCAGGCCTACTTGTCATGGCTGAACCAAAAGGCTATGAAACAAGATAAAATCGCGCAGTCTGCGTAGCGAATACCTCCTCAAGACCGGTAAGTCGCCAATACCGAACAATGACTCCGCTTTCAGAGCATCGGTGAACCTCCTTGGTGTTTGCGGATAGCTGAAACACTTTTCTCAGGGTGTATGGCGCGATGTTGGGTCAATCTATTGTGTAAGATGGTCAGGAGGCATCGACTGTAGACCAACTTCTTTGATTTCAAAGCTTGGGATGAGTACGGCTTGTCACTGGGAAAGCTGTACACAATTGAATGTATTATGATAGATTGTAGACTATAGAATTTGGTGCTCTTCATGTTGAGCCCCGATAATCCGACTCGTGGTTCAATTATTGAAACTTTGTAATTAGCTAAACGTAAAATTATACTGGACGGAGAATATGCCCATGTGAAACCAAAGGGCCGTTATCTTGAGACCAAGCGTGCGAAAGATTTATTCGAATGCGTGTTCCTGACACTCCGATTTAGATTACTTTGGAACAGATCCTCAGTCTTTCCTCTTATTGGAGCTATGAGCAAGTATTGAGTATCCGGTTGTGCGTCCCGAACCCTAGAAAGAATCATGATTTATCGTGGCCAACCCTAGTGCTTCTCTTTACTTTGACATGCCCTTACACCACCAATACCTCTTCTTGACCTAATATCCGCGGCATGTACTGCGAATGCTTAGGGCCATGGATGGCAAAGCCTCCGCCCAGAAGATCGACGACAGTGACTATGGCTCTGAGCTTGAGTCGGACGAAGAAGTGAGCCTGACTGAACTTCTGCAACAGGCGCCTGTCGAGCGGGGCACCACACCACCGCTTCTGTTACGAGACATTGAGGATAATGAAGGCCCAAAGTCGGCAAGGCGTCCTCGTGCTCTGGGCAGTAAGCGGCGCGGAAAGAGGTTTTTTAAGTCGAGGCACTTGCCAGAGAAGGGTCCTACAGAGAGAATCCCAGAGACGATCGAAGGCTACCGCAGCGTCTCAGCGCCTGGTAAGTCCAAAGGTGATTCACAAACGGTACTGACTGACGATGAAGCGTGTAGTAGAAAGTTCAGAAAGCCGTGCAGAAAGAGCCACGCGGGGGGCATCTGCTGAACCTTCCACCAGTCTGCCTCTAGAGCTTGAGAGACCTGATCTTCGCTCGCCACTGGAGCGTTTTCGAACGAAGTCTAGGAAAGTTCTGACTGTTACGGACTTGATCTCGCCTTCCTGGTGCGAGTTACAATACTGGTATACCCTCACCAAGCATGGAAAGAAGCGCCGTACCCCAGCCATGAAACAAGGTTCGGCTATTCATAAGACACTTGAGCGCCAAGTGCATCGTACAGTCGAGGTCAAGATCAAGAGAGTTGAAGATGCATGGGGCTTGAAGATCTGGAACATCATACAGGGTCTGCGCACACTTCAGGAAACTGGCATTACACGGGAGCTAGAGCTCTGGGGTATGATCGATGGGCAGGTCGTTAATGGGATCGTTGACGAGCTAACCTATATGTGCCCTGATCGCGAGCTTGAGGAGGCCACTGAGAAGTCGAAGAAGGATAATCTTCCGGAGGGCCAGGCGACAATTGACAGTTACTTGCAACAGAGCGGTGGTCGAGCCATAGAGCAAGGGTTGTTGACAAGGCTGAGCTCCATGCGGACGAAGACATCTCGAATCTATTTGACAGATGTTAAGACTCGGGGAGTGAAGTCTGTTCCGAAAGGTGCATCTTTCCGGCCTACGTTGATGCAATTGATGCTTTACCACCGTTTGCTCTCGGAGCTCGCGACCAATAAGGTCGACGCTACCATAATCTTTGCTCGGTACAAGGTCGACCCGCACAAGCCTTTCAGTGATACTTTTATTGCACAGATAGGCAATCTTCACGAAATAAGCTATGACGCAATAGACGATCCATCACAGTCCGTTATGGAAGACCCACCAGCCTCCACGGAGGATTTTATGCAGGTTCTTCTGGAACACAATTCCTTGGCTCAGCTCTGGCAGCTCATGATCCAGGAGTTTCAACGAACGATGCTAGATGGGGTTGAGAGCATCGGTAAAGTGCTGAAAGCCGAATACCGTGGCCAACGAGATGGAGAAGTCCTTGGCATGAAAACGTTCCTTTACGATGATGAATTATTACAGGACTACATAGACGACGAGATGAAATGGTGGCGAGGGGAAAGAGAAGCTAGGGGTGTGGACATCCAAGAAGCCTACAAGTGCGGATACTGCGAGTTCTCAGACGAGTGCACCTGGCGGAAGACTAAGATCGCGGAGGCGACTGATGCACACAGGAATAGAAACACAGGCGAGAGAACTAAAAGCTCGGTGTGATGCCCCCGGATTACGCTACCCGTACTTTGGGACCGAGATCCGTATATAGAGTGGTCTCACTTACGGCAGCAAAGCCGTTTACGTGACTGGTTATTGAGAGCACTTCGGCGCATGGCAATCGGGTGACCCGAGCTGGTTACTCTCCTGGCGCTGCCTTAATGCGAAGGACAGTCATTTAAGCTACCATTCAGGACGGACCACATACACAGATAAAATGTAAATTACTCTATTTACGAATAACGACCACGAGGTTTATACATTTCTAAGTCGCACAAGACTATCCTCAGCGAACAGTATACCGCTCCGGAAATACACTCGGCACCTCGACCAAAGAGAGCCCCGCTATTCAGTTCTTGATCTGATTCGAGTCAGCCGTGCTAAAGTGCAACAATGCGGGTGCAAGTACTCACATCAGCGAGCCGAGCATTGACGTCCAAGATATCCCATTTGTATGGGTCTAACCCCTTCTTATCCCCATTGAGACACACGTTCTTGTACCAATCCTTCCGATACTTGTCGCCGCCCCTGGTCTTCTTGAATGTATCTTTCAGATCCTCCCATCCAGGTGGCCCTCCGCAGTCTTCTGCACATGCGTGCCCTTCACCAGTAACGCAAATGAGCTTCTGATTGAACTCATTGACACCTAAGGTCTTGCCCAAGTGGTCATCTGCGCGACCGAGGACACAGATTTGGTGCTCCCAGGTGTCGCCCATGTCGTACTCATATGTCAAGCGCGTCCTTCCCTTATACTCGGCCTTGTCGAGGATATCAGCCAGGGAATATTTTGCTTCCTCTTTGACCTCCACATCCAGGCCACTAAGCGCCGAATCCTCCGCGTTTGTTTGGAGGTACAACACCGTCTTGCCTACCATCATAGGATCGATCTCGCTTTCTTCCGCAAGCGCGAACTGGTGCATATGAGAATTGGCCCAGCCAAAAGCGATCTGCAGTGCTTCGTGCAGCTTGTCAAAGGTCGTCTCAGGCGGTATCGAAAGGAGACGAGAAATGCCGGGCTCGTAGGTGTCGCACAAATGCACAAGTAGGAGGTAATTGCCTGCTTGACAATCCTTCGCTGGAGGTTTTTCAGGATTTGTTTTTCCTATGGGCTTTTCAGTCGCAGGCTTCGCCTTCTTGGATGCATTGCCGCTTGTGCGTTTGAGTGGATCATCCCGTGCTGACGCAGAGGTGGGAGCTTTCTTTGCTCTGGGCATTGTCGTCGGGTTGCGCTGCTGTGGGTTGTTGAGTGTGTAAACCGGTTCTCAAGGTTTCTGAATGTACGAACGAGATTGCAGTCTCAGGGGTCTTGGCACGCGTTCGGTCACGCTAGGCTTCACGCCATCACGTGATCTTGTAAGGTCTTTCCGAGCCCAACTTCAACGCATGGCTGAGAGATCCCCTACCACCCTCCACGGTAGTTTTCGGTATGCTCAAAATTCCGAGGATTCAGTGGGCTCTGTTCAACGGCCCCAGACTTAGCTTTTCCTTCTTGGAGTCACTGTCATTAACTACTTGCTGGATCATTCGTACCGCGCCCTAATCCTGTTTTCGGACCTCATTTGTTCCTTCTCAACGTCAAATTCAGACTTCCGTCTGCGTGTTGCGCGTCTATCCGGTGGCTTGATGGTCCAGGTTGAGCAAGTGACAGAATCGTGGCTGACACGTGTGCCGCCTGGAAGGCAATGCTTGGAAGTCCCAGCACCCACGACTTCACAGATTATGTGGCGGTAGGCAAATAGACTAACAATGACAAGACAGAGTTCGTTCGCATGAGGAGAGCCAGAGAGTGCCACAGTGCCTGTGGTCAGAGAAAGGCCAGCATGACCTCATCACGAGTTTGCTGTCATTCAGGCCTACAACAGTACCCATACTGCTATAAAAGGTTTGATATCCTATTTTCTCCTTTGTACTAGCATAGGGAAGTCGATATTCCTTCTCTCATCATTCTGTTGATTATCCTACAATCTCTGCCTGTGGCCAGCTACTTTCCTACGGTAGCGAAGATAACGACCAATCCACGATGGCCGGTTGTCAGAATCCTCAGCCGGCAGACAACCGTCAAGATGACCTGGAAAATCAAGCTCAGCCTACGCTAGCCTTCCACGACATGATGGAGAGGCAACGGCAGCTAATCCAGCAGCAAGCTGATCTTGATTGCGGAAACAGGATTCTGAGAGGCGAACGCCCTCCGAGCGAAGAGGTCGTGGATATGCTCAGCGACCCCGAAGCATATTTCCGCTGTCTTGAAGCCTCGATCAAGAAAATGACAGAAGAGAACGAGAGACTGAAGAGCGAGCAAGCGCCCAAGGAAATCGTAGAGCCTAATGCCAACGCATCAACTGCTGACACTCAGCGCCGGAAGACACAATATGCATGTGAGGGCTGTGGAACGGCCGTCTGGCTCAGCGGCCAGGAAGCGGGAAGGACTCGTTGCATAAAGTGTCGTTGTATCACTGTCAGAAAGGTCCGTAAGGGGTAAGCGACATCTCTGGCCGAGAGCTCGGCGGGCGGTCCCGAGGGACACGGCATAGTGGAGCAATAGTAGTTGGACGAATGCTGACTTGCAGGAAATAGAATCACCGAGTACGATGCTCGCTGATAGCACAAAGCTGGGCGGCCAGGGAAGGCTCCACTGTAAAGCTTGTGGAGATAACATTCTATGACCATGCGGGCTTCGTAAGTGGACTTGACTGGGTGGGGAGGTTGTCCTGGTGTCTGTTGGTATGGCAAGTTCAAGATTCTCTCATATCTTTGCTGAGTATGTCTCATGGCGCGGCCTTTCTTTCAAATGCGTTGCTTTGGGAAATAGGAATCATCGCCTGTCATACTTTTTCTGAATGCAGACCCACTGCGTTCCCATGGCCTGGAAGGCCTGTAAAAATTTCTCTGCTCCCTTAAAGTCACCACCAGGCATTGCCAGTCCGTCAAAGAACTTCCCACACGAAGCATTGTCCAGACTGCGCATGCATAGACACCCATCGTCCATCTCACCCTTTCCTTTGTCCTGCAACTTCGCAAAGGGCTTTCCGCTGCCCCCGCAGCAAACTTCTATATCACTACCTCCCAGACCCTCTTCTCAAACCTCTCGCATTCCCATCAACGCAAATCTCCACACCACAACCATGGCCACCACACCAGTCATCCACCCCCTCCGCCTCAACTGGCACCACGAACTGACCCGCCGCTTCTACACCTCCGACATCCCGAACACCCTAACACCGAAGGCGATGCACTACCAACGCCTCTTCGAAGAGTGCTTCTTCCTCCGCCACGAGAACGATGTCTTCAGGGGCACTCGTCGCCCTAACCCTCTCGACATCCTCTCGGGGCGAGACATCGGGGTGATTATCCATTTCATAGATGCGCGTATTGGGGCGCTGGAGGTGGGGGTGGAGGTGCTGAGAAGAGAGAATCGGTGGTTGAGGGGGGTTGGGGGAGCGGTAGGGAGGGGGGAGGAGAGTGTGTGGGGTTGGGAGGTTGGATTGAGGAGGTGAGGTTGGGGGAGGGGGATGGGGATGGCGTGGGGGGTAGAGCTTGGTTGGGGCTTGATGCGGGACGGGGGTGCAGGGCAGGGGAGCTAAATCTGATGTGGATGCTGTTGAGATGAGATGGGGTTTCTAATAATTGATTGTTGTTTTTAGTTTTAGAACAGAACTGTAGTCTTGATATGTTTATGATGGGGTTTCTTCGCATCCTTGTGCAGAGAGCAGGAGGGGGGTCGGCTGTGTTTTGCGGGGATTGGGGGCTCAGGTGGCTGTGGGGTGCTACGGAATCGAGTTTGTGGGTTACGGATTGGGTAGGAATAGTGGGTGGAGGGGGATGGTCTGGTTGTGGCATGACTTGGAGGATTCGGGTTGTTGAATGGTTTGCGTGATGCGGGATAATAGCAAAGAGAAGGGGGTGGGATTCCTGGTATGATAAGGCAGTAGAGGGAGGCTTGACGGAAGGTGGGAAAGGTCGGAGAGAAGAGAGAAGTGGTGCTGGGGTCGGTTATTTGGGTTTCGACAAATGCTCATTCACTTGCGCTAGGCATGAAGGTTCATAAGCGATACCGCAGACGGAGAGAAGGAAGGATAATATGGGAACACCGTCGCGGCCATTTCGCAAACCAGGTCTTGCCTTATGACGAATGGCGTCCAGATCTCACTTTAGCTCATAAGCGGATATTCTCTTCCTCCAGCCGCCAAACCTCCTCTTGCAAATCACCAGTCAACTTTCCCACGGTCATCATTGCTCTCTGCATCTCGTCAACGGTGCAGGCGCACTTGATTCCGTTGAAAGGAGCTCGCCATGTCTCATCCAAAGGATCGGGTAATGGAGGCATCTTTTCCAGGAGTCGCTGCCCTGGGGTTTTCGCCTGGTTTTGCGATTTCAGGATGTTCATTGTAGCTTGGATGGTTGCCTCCCACGCTCTTGACGCCTGATCCACGTTCATTCCCTTGCGAATGTCGACATGTTTCTGCCAGGTAGCTGCGTCGAGGCGAAGATTAACTAGACTTTGATAGCCGATTTGCAGCTCTGTGATCAGAGCTTCCTTTTCGTTGTCAGCCGAGCTTGTTGAAAACCCGCTTTGGTGGTTTCCAGAAGGGTTTATATCGTTTCCCTTTTCATCATATTTTGACGAAATTGCTGCCCTTCGCTTTTGGCCGGAGAGGGAAGGGTGGGAGGATAGGTCCATTTTGCAGGGTAGTTCAATTGCTGATGAACGGAGGACACTGCGGTGCGGTCAAGAGAGAGCTGCTGAGAGATTTTCAGAGCGCCTTTATACCGCCACCTCGCTTGTTTGCTGTCGCGCAGCTGACCGAAAGATCTATCAGGCAGTACTTACGCCTGACCCCTGTACCGTGGTCATGTTCGATCGATTCCGAGGCTCCTGGAAAGATATGGTACCAGAACCAACAATTTCCTTTCTGTATATATGGCCATCCGGCCTAGTTCCTTCGACTCGATATATATCAATCGCACTCTCCACGTAGTTTACATGCCAAAAGCAGTCCTTCAAGCCTGTCACCATGTCGCGAACCATATTGTATGTTAATGGCCCTGTTGTTTTATGCGCTTCGACTTCGAGACTGTCCTCCTGGAAGCGGTAAACGTTATCTCCTAGAGGAGAACGTCCACCATGCTTATCGATCTTAAGTCGCAAATCCGCATCGGCATGATTCAGAAGCTGCAGAATCCCCAGAAGGGGCATCCTCCGGCCATAGACCAATTTTCCGATGATAATGAACGTGTCGGTATTCGGTACCCGATACTCCCATGCATCTTCCCCCAAGGGCCCTATCGTCGTTCCGTTTGATCCATTCGAGAAGTTGGGTGCGGTCACGTTGGTCCTATTTTGTCCACTCAAAGAGCCTGAAGAGGTACTGTTCGCCCCATTCGGAGAATTTGGCGTAGTTCCATTGAGACCGTCTGTGGCAAAGTCGTCGAGAAACCCCAGGGACCCACCACCTGCCTCATGAGATCTTCCCTCAATCATCTGGCCGAGGTCTACGCTGCATTCTCCGAGGGCAATTCGCAAAAGGTTGTCCCTCAAAGCAGTGATCATGTCGGAAACCATTGTATATGTCACTTTGATCTCCTCCTCTGACATGTACTGCCAGGCTCGAATATGTAAATCACGGTGTATAAACTCGTAGTCTTCCAATAATGGGGTATTCCCACCGTGCTGACGAATCTTGCTTCGTATATCCTTTCCCGCTTGGGTTATGAGCTGTGAGCTCATTGTAAGAGGCATCCTCTTGCCGTCTTCTTCTCTGGTAATCACCATGTGCGTATCGTGTACCGTGATTTCAAGTACTTTCTCCGTGTTTAAGGACCTGCAGTGGCAATGATAAGCAAGCATAGAATGGTACGTCAGAACAGAATCTTCTTTTGATGAAAGTACTGCAATGTTGGGCACATACGGAGAGGTCAATACGGCCGCACTTGGTGGGTTAGAGCGTTGCGTAAGAGCAACCGCATTGGATGGTTGCAGGAAAGGGATCAAGCTTGATAAATGGAAAAAGATTGAAAGGATAGCCACACGATATGATTTCCCATGAAAAAGAGCCATGGTAGGTTTGGGAAACGGTTTACCAATTTCTCTTGGAGGTGGCTTGGAACTTACTATGCGTATGGTGATCTACTTATAATTGCAAGAACAACAGGGCTGTCATGTACCTTGGGCGATGTCTTGTCCTAAGCGCAAAGTGTATGCCATTAATTCTGACGTTATATCTTGCGCATAGTTTTTCTTCTTCCGTCCATGCGCTTTGGAGGCATAGCTCCTTGATGTACCACATGCGATGGTATCGCGGTACCTCATTACTGATCCCGCATTCGCAGTGGTCAATGGTCTCGCCTATATCTGCTAAGACTGGTAGATGATCGCGAAGGTGAATGAAAGATTCAATGCCTCCTGACGAAACGAGAGAAACCGTCTTACTACACTGGCAAGCGATCTATTTCCCTGTAAAGGTCGAGTACAGTCTCTGTCCATGCCGTAGACTCGAACTTCGCGGATAACCGGCCACGTTCCCAATAGCCACCAGAGTTACTATAATTGTACAGCACTGAATAGCCTCCCTCCCGTGTCCTCTACGGCTAACATCGACGATGTCGGCGCATGGACGCTCAGATGAACCCACACCCGCGCATGAACAGTCGGCTGTACCTCTCATTCTTTTACTAAGAGCAGCCAGCAAATTGCCTAGAACGTAGCTCCGCACAGCAGCAAAGGCGGAATATGGCGTGTTTGGAGTCAATGAGCGTTGCTTGCCTTAGAATCCAGAAGCGCCAGAAAGTCCAGATCCACCAAAACTGGCACCTTCCCTGATTAAGCGCTAGTCGGAAACGTAGCGGATAAGGTCCGAGGACTTTACTGAGGCAAGAACGTTACGAACGTCCACATAGTAATGATAATCATAACAATGCACGACCTCGAGAATCAGGCGGCGAGTCTTTTGGGCGAAAGACGGTGGCAAGGAAGCAGGATGTCATGCGACGTCGTTGTGGAAAGGCTTTTGAATCACTGCTGACCAAAACCGGCTCCTTGATCATGGTGAAAGTGGAGAGGAAAAGTGATGGAAGGAATCTCATCGAGAGTTTACTCGTGGAGAAAATCGACGATCATGACCATCAGAACCCCTAGAGAGCCAAGAGTATCTAAGAACAGGCCCGTTTCAGGTGAATAAGCGATTGTCATCATGCACCAAGCTGACACAATAATGCTGTCTTCAGACATGTTCGAGAAGCACTGGACGAAGGTCCTAATACCCCCAATCTCATTCTGGACGAACAGAAACCTTGTTCCTACTCAGAAATCGAACACGCCCGATACCGCTGCACACCTCGGGGACAGAGCTGAAATCAATCCATATATGCTCACTCTTAGATTGTCGGTCAAGGGGCCTGATCAGATCTCCTCTTAGGCTCCAGAGAGGTCATATGGCTACTTGCCGTTCGTTCTGGATGGTGTCGCGGACTTCTTCGAAGTTCTTGCTCAACCACGGATTCTCTCACGCCTTCTCATCGGGTTATGTAATAATCTGAAGCGTACTTTTCTCTGTTGAAAGGCCTTATACCCATTTTATATCGGTTCAAGTATGATTCTTGCTCGATCAGTGTGTTCAAAGACCGAGACATCTGTCGCTTCACTGGAATGATCTTTCCTTTTGAATTCTTCAATGTGCAGCCCAATATCAATAATCACGTGAAAAGGCCATTCCGAATCTGAAGCCTCATCTGTCCGCAGCTCAAATGACGCTCGATGTTTGCTCTTTGCTGACCCCAATATCAAGCACTGTAGGAGTCAGCAGACCGTATCTTCCTTCCAATATAACACCTATTCTGCATCGCAGTGTCGAGCATGAAACCATAACACCTATATTCATATAACAGCAAGCCAGTGAAGACTTTACTCACTAGATCATGTAACGAGAAGTGTTGTTCCCCATCTGCCATATGAACCCTCGTATCTCACCTCTTTCCACAACTTTCCGTCCAAGTCAACCTCCATAATAACCACATCCAAACACCCCAACCAAACTCTCCAGCCATCACCTCCAAACACCCTTCGCTCAATACCATCATGAACGACCCATTCTCCGCAATGCCCTGCCTCCACCTACCCACCGACCCCGTCAGCCAAACGATCCACCGCCTCCAAAACCAAGTCCACCGCTATTCCGAACTCCAGAAATCGATCATCCACCACACAAACCTCTACAACCAGCTGATCAAGCACCTCTGCGGCTTCAACCTAACACCCAAACCTGAAAACGCAGCGCTAGAACTCTTCGGTCCAGAGCCGACAGTAGAAGCTGACCACCTGTTGCCGATGACGAAGGAGTACTGGGAGGAGAAGAAAGGGGAATCCGTCGAAACGCTGGGAGCGATGGCGGAGAAGGGGAAAGCGTGTCTTTGGGTGTTTATTGAACGGGAGGCGAAGATTAGAGGGGAGGTGTTGGCGCTCAAGGAGGAGTTGAAGAAGACGTTGGAGGAGAAGGGTTTGATGGGGGATGTAGGGGAGATGTCGAAGAAAGGACGGAAGAAATAGGAGGAGGAGGGGGTATCGGAATGGAACGGCGGGGTGTTAGATTGAGGGTTGAGCCGTTTGACCATCTAGAGAGCATGCAACTGATGGGACATTGATGATCAACCGTTTAGCTGCCACCTAATATTTCGTTCCCGCCTTGTGAGCCGCGAAGACTGGCTGTTTGCGGTAGGAGCTAGCAATGAGGAGCTTTCGTTGTAAGTTCTCAATCATATGTTGTAGGTTATCCTTCATTTGTATAAGTCATCGTACTGCCTAAGTAGGTTTTGGGGTCAGCATTCCTCCTTTCAGTCAATGTGCAAGCGGATGTTGCTGAGACATGTTTTAAGCATCTTGAAGCGCTCAGAAAGGGGCAAGAGATGCTCGGAGATATACTTATCTGCCGCCATGATGCTCGTCCCAGGCGCTGAAATGAGCTGCGCTGCAGCTTTGTCCTTGTTTATGTGTAGGTCATAAGGCCATGGCAGGTGCATGACAGATTGCTATCATCATGTGTCCCAGGGGGTTTGGCGCAGACTCTTCTTTCTACAAGGCTAGATAAGACCGCATTCTGCCCTGGCTTTCCATACTTTCAAGCACAGTAGAATCTGCTACGTCGATAAGCGATATGACTTCCAGCTACAGCCCTACGCCTTCCCCGTCCTCCAAAAACCTCGATCCTAGAGGTCCTTTTATTCACCGCATGCACCGCCTTGCATACACCTACGCACTTATCCAGCAGTCCATTGAGTCGCTTATAATTGAATACAACGATGCTGCCAAACAGACCGCCCGCTTGGGAAGTGATCCCCGCACAATCATCTCCGATTTTGGTGAAGAGCCTGTTCCGGAAGCCAGCTACCTCCTGAAGCCATCGGATGAGGAGGTGGTTCAGGAGACGAAAGATTTGTCGCTTGAACAGTTGGAGGCGCCAGAGGAGCTTGGAGAGGATGGTGTGAAGGATCTTAAGTTAAGGAAGGAAAGGATTAGGAAGGGGCTGCTGAAGCTGAAGGAGGGCAACGGCTCTTTGCTCGGAAAGACAAAAATGATGGAAAGGTAACAAAGCAAAGAGAAGCTGGAGAAAGAGCAAGTAGCTGGAGACTCAGGAGTCCTCAAGGAGCAGGAGAGGGAACCCATCATAGAGCACGGTAAATAGGCGAGTCTATGCTGAGCTAGGAAACCATCTCATTCATCTCTAATGTGTATTAGTGCAGAAACTACTTACCTTGATTCTCACCTAGCGGTTGGGTAATATTTAGCGCCTGATCGGAGAGTATCATAGCATTGAGATCTCTAGCTTTAAGATTCAAAAGAGGAAGAGGCTGCACCTTTTCCGTGCTTGCTCGAAATCAAATCATGGAGTGTATCTTGGCATCCGTACCACGAGTCCTCTTCCTTAGCATTGCGCCCTCTTATTTTGGCTTTGTTTTTGACATTTTCAAACCCCCGTCAGAAAATGCGAAGACGTGCAGCAGTACATCGATTCTCGTCAGAGTATTCCGATACCGTAAGCCTATCCCCACGGACTTGAAGAATTGCTTCACGTTTCTTAAAATGAGCATGATGATTTGGTCGATGCAGAGATCTCGAGAAGCAAGTCGAGTGGAAATCGAAGGGGCTAAGTGAGATATTCTTACGCTTTGCCATTTTGGTTACAGGTTTCTAATGGTTCTCACTTCTTCACAACGTTCTCTTCATGGAAGTCCCCAAAACAGTACACCAATACTGCAAGCGCGTGGGATGATACTGGTGGAATGTGCTAGTCACGTCACTTCTTGACGAGCATGAAACATCGGTAAGCAGCGAGCTCCATGGTCAAGAACCAGTTTCGGCTGGCATTTTGACGCAAATGCTCTGTCATAGAATCGGTTAGTCCCCAGCTGGCTTCCCACTTTGGGTGTTATAATTTAGTGCTTGGATGCGTTCCCTTAATGGGCATTCAAGATCATCGGAAGCTGCTCGAACCTCTAAGTAGTTGTGTACCAGATGGTCCACCGTAAGGAAGGTAGTATAGCGATCAAATTCCACGTGCCACTTGCCTTCACTGGGGCGAAAACCGATATCCCCCCGAATACTGATTTCCTCGGGGCGACTGCGAGAAGAAGGCAGGATTGATGAAGGCTCCAGGCGGTATTCTAGACTCTGCCGTCTGAGGCTGAAAGCTTTGGTAAGGTTGTGGCGCAAAATGTTGCTGTTGGTAGCCGGAATAATTGGCTGTGGTGGCATTTGGCGGTGTCTGCATCGTTTGGGAATTGGAGGTGTACGCTTGCTGGGGTGAGTACTGAGCCGGAGAGTATACGTTCTGCTGAAGAGGGGATCCGTATGATGGCCCTTGAGGTTGACTTACGCCATTCCAAGCAGGTATCACGGAATTGCGGTTTGTGGACAGTCCATTACCGTCATAACGTATCTGACCGCCTCTTCCTCTGCCACCTCTTCCACGGTCTCCTCTTCCTCTTCCTCGTCCGCGGCCCTGACCTCCGGCGCCACGACCTTCCTTATTACCTCCGTGGGCGCTGTTGCCGTTGACATGAGTTTCTAAGGGCGCTTCGCTCCTGCCCATCAGTTCATGTAGGTTTGCGGGTCTAGCGAGGGGAGTGTATGGGCCATCAGCCTCTACATCATCATAGTTGATGGAACCACTAGCATCGTTTGTCTGGGCCTCGCGATCAGGTCTTCCGCCCCGACGACCGGGCCTGCCACGGTTTCCTCCACGGCCGCGCCCTGGTCCTCTTGAAAAGCCGTCGCCATCAGCTGGTCTTCCATCTCGCCTTGCTTGCTTTGCTTGCTTCATCATCCTCTTGTACTCGGCTTCCTTTTCGTCGTCTGAAAACTCCATCTCGTCGTCTCCGACCTCCTCATCGTGCAGGTTTGAGGCGTCGGAACCTTTGTAAGCCTTCAGTGGTTGTGTGAAGACAGTAGTAGAGTGCTCTTCCACATAGAAGATATGTGTTCCCTTCGACAAGCCAGCTTCCCCCACAGCAGCTGCATTGGTAAAACGGACTGAATAGTACGGTTGTTGAACCCTGCCTAGTGTTTCCGCGACGACACCAATGACGGATCTATCAGCCAGGCACAAGACCGAGCCAGTCTCCAAAACCTGGTACTCGCCAGATATCTTCGCCTTGATTAACGCCAGATTTCCAACTAAGACATCAACATCGCCAAGCTCCTGTATTCTCATTGCTGGGGTGACGATCAGATCTGGCTTTGGCACGACTTCGTCGGGCTTCTCATTCGTAGTTCGCAATGGGCCTAAAAGAGTTCCATTACCACCCTTCCCTGCACCTTCATCATCCGAGCCCATATCCTCTTGCATCAACCTTCGCGCTTGTTCTTCAGGACTAAGCAGCTCATAGTCTTCGCTGTCATCGGATGAACTGGTGGTATCGGAGCCGCTGTCGGACGATGATGACTCGATTGGCGATGAATCCATCTCATATTCGGGCTGTTCGTCCGTTGTGTTCGCTTGCGCGCTATCCTGGGGTATTTGGTTGGGTAGACCCATTGTATCTAACGACCGTGCGTCAACCCTGAGTTGAGTTGAGCGTGTCCCAGGCAGCCACTCCGCGTTTTCGGGTCTGGATATTTGACCTATGGTAGGCTGAGGAACGGATAGAATTGCTGCAGTATCCACAGCCAGCGGTGGTAGATTCTCAGACAATGATATCACGTCATTGTCTGCAGCTGTACCGGAGACCCTTGAAGCCGAGCGTGCTACGCTAATATCTCCTAAACCTGCCGGCATTGCGTGCTGGATTCCTGCTTCGGCAGGTATTGTCCTCGCGGTGGATGCAAGAGCAATAGATGATTCGTTGGCCACCACATCTGTATCACGTTGCTCATTGTTGACTTGTGCATCATCCTTCTGAACTTGTCCCTCCAGGCCACTGACTTGATGGCCCTTTGTGACTTCGAAGCCCAGTCTAGCATGCATGTCTTTCGAGCCATTGGAGCTGTCCAGACGCTCGGGAGAGCTATCCGGATTCTGTCGAGCATCGAGTGGATCTAATGAGTCCGCCCGGGGGCCAACGGAGCCTTGCTGCTGCTCATTGGTAGACTGGCCCAAACCGGGCAATTGAAATGTTCTTTTTACCTCCATGGGTTGAAAGGTCCCTTTTTGCTCTATTCCCGTTGATGAAATCGTACCAGAATCCCGTAGCGATTCGCCGGGCGTGCCGTAGAGATCATCCAGATCGTCGAAGGGCGTCCCAGGGGTCGAGACTTCAGCTTTGGGCTGGTACGGTCCCGTCTGGGACGTGTCAAGGCAAGTCCGCTTCGGGGAAGGGATATCGTGGGGTTCGTCACTTCGCGCCCGCTTCGGAGATGAGAGTGCAGGATCCATGGTTTGTTCCTCGATATATGCGATATCTATGGCGACATGCCCGTTAATTGCAGCCGAAATTTCTGGTAAGATATGCGAAGAAGTTATTCTGCGATCTGCAATGACGCGCTAAGCGCGCGGAATTTTTCCAGCCTTGGCACTTTTGTCCCACCTGGTCCTCTTCCATAACCCCCTTCTCGAGTGTACAACCACATAACCATGTCGGCGAGGAATCCCAAGAAGGCAAATGGCGTCAAATTTGCGCCGGATACCGTGGACACGGAGAGAACGTCGACGCCACAACAGCAGAAGCTGCAGTTGCAGAAAAACCCAAATGCACGCCCAAAGCCCCAGCAAGCTGACCAGTACCTCGTGGACCCAATATCGGCCTTCTACATCTTACTAAGTGTCAACATGCTGGCTGCGCTGTATGCGCCGATACAAGACTGTGACGAGGTCTTCAACTACTGGGAGCCGACCAACTATCTCAACCGTGGCTTTGGTTTACAGACATGGGAGTACTCCCCCGAGTTCGCGATCCGCAGCTGGACATATGTAGTGCTTCATGCAATACCGGGAAAGTTTGCTTCGTTTTTCTCGTCGAAGACGACGTTTGAGTTCTACTTTATCCGTGCAGCACTTGGCATTGTCTGTGCCCTGTGCGAAACACGACTATTCACCACGGTTTCTCGCATCCTAAATCCCAGGGTCGGGATGATGCTTTTGCTCGTGATGGTCCTGAGTCCAGGAATGTTTCATGCCTCCGTAGCTTATCTTCCCTCAAGTCTTGCTATGTATACCGCCATGCTAGGCACGGCAGCATTCATGGATTGGCGAGGTGGACTGAAGACTAATCAAGGTATCATGTGGTTCGGTATTGGAGCCATGATTGGTTGGCCGTTCTCTGCTGCCCTGATACTACCCTTCATCGCCGAAGAGTTTGTTTTGGCCTGGATGGTTAAAGATAAAAGCGAAATCATTTGGAGGTTCGTTGACGGGATTGCCAGATGCTTGATCGTACTGGTAAGCGTATCCAGCTTATATTTACGGTATGATCCTGATCTTGTTCTTTAGGCATTACAAATTGCAATAGATCTCTTTTTCTACCACAAGGTCGTAGTAGTGCCCTGGCGCATTGTAATGTACAACGTGTTCAGCGGCGCTTCTCGAGGCCCCGATATATTTGGGACCGAACCGTGGCATTTTTATATTCGCAACCTATTACTGAATTTCAATGCATGGTTCTTGCTTGCAGTGTCGGCGGGACCTTTGCTAGGTGTGCAATACCTTCTGCGCGGACGAGCTATCACAAAGCAAACTCCGGTTCGGAGCATGGTTTTTGTTGCTCCCTTCTATCTGTGGCTCCTCATCTTTTCGACACAAGCGCATAAGGAAGAACGCTTCATGTATCCTGTATACCCGTTGTTGGCTCTCAACGCCGCCATTGCCTTACACTCTCTGCTCGCCTATTTCGGGACGTCCGACCCCAAGACTGTCATTGGCAAGATACCGGCGGCGATCAAGCTGGCCGTTGTCTGCTCGTTCATCGCTTTGGCGATAATTACAGGAGCTTTGCGTACGATTGGTTTATTGACCGCGTACCGTGCGCCTCTCAAGATTTACGAACCATTAGCTCGTCCCGAATACGCCAGGTCGGAGGCAACGGTTTGCCTAGGTAAGGAATGGTACCGTTTTCCATCCTCGTATTTCCTGCCTCAGGGCATGCGGGTGAGGTTTATCAAAAGCGAGTTCGATGGCTTGTTACCCGGCCAGTACAACGAAGCAGCAATCGGGTTTGGTTTATTTCCTGGGACGTGGCTGGTACCGCCCGGAATGAACGACGAGAATATGGAAGACCCAGGCAAATACGTGAGCTGTTCTTCCGCAACAACGTTAATTGATCCAAGCTTATGAAGTCCAGGTCGATGTCGCACACTGCACTTTCTTGGTCGACTCGGAGCTCCCAGGATCGCAACCATCCGAACTCGAGCCAAACTACATATCAGACCACAAGACATGGGAGCTATTACAATGCAGCGACTTCCTAGATGCATCGCAAACTGGTCTTTTGGGCCGGATATTCTGGGTGCCAGACTGGAAGATCATACCGGCGAGGTTTCGGAGAAGATGGGGCCGCCATTGTTTGGTCAAAAGGAGAATTGCGCCTTAAAAGATGCCGAATGCTGATTCACAAAAGGCCGCACTAAGGTCCATCAAAGTCATTTCACAACTCCCATATGCGAATATATCAGGCTTCACCGACGAGGCCTGCTCGTGACTGGGCAGACCTCCTGCAACAAGCAGGACCCGACTCGATGCTGTGAGTCGCAGAAGTTTCTTCGCCAGCTTTTGGATCATTAAGCCAGCGCGTTCGCGATCGCCAAAGACCCAGGCAATTTAGGTAACGAAATCCAACTACGATGAGGCATAGAAAGGCGAGATTACCATATGACTGCGACGAAGTCCTCGGGACGCTATCCGTTGCGGAGGGCACTAAGCCTGGTTAAGGTCGGCGATCCGGCAAGATAGAATGACGAATTAACCAATTAACAACCCCAAGCTTCGAAGCGAAGATAGTCTAAATGCAGTCCCCTCACAGAACATTGCTTGAGCCATTCAATGTCCATCCGCCGAAGGCAGGTGGTACCAAACATTTTCTCTTCGCTAGCATTTCTTCTATCGTACTTTACTCTCTCTGAGATCCCCAATGTCCTTCTTGCTCTACAATTCTTATTATAAGGCTTAAATATTAAGATCGACGACCATAGCCAGACGCTCACACGAGAGATAAGGGCCTACAATGTACACCCTAAACCTCAACCACTGCCTCCCCTTCCTCTCAACCTACAGTAAACCGCTCCTCTACATTGCCCTCCTCCTATCCATTCTAGCCTACTTCACCACCACCAAACTCCTCACCCCCAAACCCCCCACCCAACGTCCGCCAACCCCCGACCTCGAAAAACCCTCCCTACGAACAGCCAGCAAGTTCAAAGCCCCTAAGCGACCCTTGGGAGTATGGACGCCCGTCGCCTTCAAACGTCCCGCCGCGCCTCCATACCCCGATTGGGACGTGCACACCACAGAACCCCTTCCATATCGTCCCTTCAAGTATGGCACGTATCACATCACGATGGGCCTGCGCACTATGCACTGGGATGACTGGATCGAGCTTGATAACCAATTTCTGAAGTTTCACGCTATCAAGAGCCAGCGCATCAAGGAGCGAGGGGAGAAATGCTGTCGGACGGCGCCGGAAGCGTATGATGGCGCCGTTGAGCTCTTGGAGGAACTGTCCGTCCCTCATTCTTCAAACCCCTCATACTTCAGCCCACTGATACGAAATGCAACATGCAGAGCCGACTACCTTTCCCAACGCTACCCCTCCCTCTACACCCGTACCCCAACCACCCTCACCAACACCCTCACCCACGAAACCTTCCCCCTCGTCCCACCTCTCCCCGAAGACCCCATGACCACCTGCGGCCGCCTAGTCCAAGACGACCTCGCCATCATGTTCGAGCGCCCCGACGGCCAGTACTACCTCCTAGCCGGCTCCATCCTCCTCGCCGGCTTCTGGCGCCTGCAAGACAAATTCGGCATGCCCCTCTCCGAGATCCACACCTCGGGCGACGTGCCCGGCTTCAAACCGAAGCTCGAGAGGGGGATGATGAGTTTCTTCCGCCGGATCCAGCCCGCGCAGCCCGTGGTGCGGAACAACTACTTCATACAAGTCGACGACGAGCTGGCGTGGAGTTCATCCATCGGGTCCGAGGACGTGGAAACGGAGGGAGGGCAGCAGCAGGTGGAGGGGTGGAGCTCGGCGCAGAGGAATAAAGCGGTGGAGCACCATCATTTTCGGTCCGAGAGGCAGAGTTTGAGGCGGCTGCCGAGGAGTGGGGGGGTGGTATTTACGATCAGGACGTATTTTGAGCTGGTCGTGCGGATTGCGAGGGAGAAGGGGGTGCCGGGGAGGTTGGCGAGTGGGGTGAGGAGCTGGGGGGAGGACACGGCGAGGTATAAGGGGAGGGAGACGTATGGGGAGGTGTTGCTGGAGTATCTGGATCGCTGCCATAGGGAGCAGGTGGAGAGGGGGGAAGTGGTTGAGGACCAGGTCAAGGATGAGGGAGGGAGGTATCCGTTTTAGGCTATGATGAAGTGAGAATAGGGCGTGATACGCCTTTCGCACGGCTTGTCCATCATACCGCCAAATCTCGGTTCCTGTATCATGGAATTAGGGATCTTAAGGGATCCCAGCGAGCCAGGGAGGGGGAACAAATTACGTCCCGGGAGACATGAAGACGTGAAGACGTTCAGCCGTGAAATGCTGTCGGCTGTGGGCTTTAGATCGATCCAAGTCTTGAGTCACACGCAGCGCCTCTGTCAGGGTTAGAGCTGCGGCGAACCATTAATCGACACTCTCTTCTTGAAAGAAGGGATGCTTCAGCGCCTAGTCATGTTTTAGTTAACGGCTTAGAGAAGCCAAATGATAACTTGAACGGTCGCTCACATCAGATGCCGACAACCGCCACGTGCTTTGATATTGCACCAGCTTCCCCACAAGATCCCTGGCAGTGACAGAGACAGCCGGCAGGATATCTGTCCAAGGCTTGGCCGGGTACTCCTTGAATTCGAATTTGCCCCAGTCGGAAAAGTTGTGCGCTTCCTGCAGCGCCACACTAAGCCTTTATGATCGCTCATCTCTTTGCGGGGGACTTACGGGCCAAGTTTCATCAGTTGGTGTGCCCAGCGTAGAAAATTGGCTCTTGATCAGCGCAAATTCACTTCCTAGATCTCCAGCATCAAACAGCTCCCCCTTCCCCACCGTCTCCGCCACTACACATCCGGCAGCCCAGAGGTCTAAGCTAGTTCCGTACGCCTTGTTGCCGAACAACAGCTCCGGTGGGCGGTAACAGGTGGTTCCGACGTCAGTGACCTTTTCGTCCGTAGGCTCGGAAGCTGGATCCGCCGGCATGTAAGCAATGCCAAAGTCGGCGAGGTATGCTGGGCCGCCGGGTCCCTCGAGCAAAATGTTGGAAGGCTTGATGTCGCGATGTACAATGCCTAGAGAGTGGATATGGCTGAGGGCTGAAAACAGAGACTGTAGGTGATTACGGGTTTGGCTTTTGAAGATGGCGTTTTTCCTTATTTTCTGCGGAGCATCCAGTAGTGACGCAAGATCTAGACGCGCGAATGGAAAGCTAAGAACAAAATAGCCGTCCGAAATCGAGAAGGTGGACAAAAGAGGTACGACCGATACATGTCTCGCTGCGGCGAGGATGCGAGCCTCGCGCCTGGGGTCGTGGGGAGCTCGGGCCTGCGAAGGCTTGGTGACCTTTAGAGCTATGAGTCTGTCTGGGATATTACCATTGCCGTTCTTTAAGGCTTTGTAGACTGTTGAGAAAGCTCCTGAGGCATGGTAAACGGCTTGATAAACGCCGATCTGTTTCGTTGGCTGAGACGAGTGGTCGAGTGTTGGAGGCCGACCTTTTTCAGACTCTTTGCCAACCTCTGCATTCCTGAGAGGATCGACGAGAGCCTGTAATTTGGCCTCTAATTGGCTGTCGTAGTCTTGCTGTGTATGTGGTCGGTGGTCAATGGCCATGGTCTTGGGAGACGAAGATTTTCTACTTACCTCGGATGTAGCATTATCATATATCTCAAGCTCAAGTTGTTGAGCTTCCTTCTGATATTTGTTATAGTCTTTAGCTTCACACGTAGATTGGATTATCTCGATGCTTCTTCCGGTCAACAATGCTAGCTTTAAGTTCTTAGGCACCTACATCTGGTGGATAGTATCTATCCGATCGGCAAAGGGAATTTGGAAAGTACCAGGCATGGTACTAGCTAATGCAAGAGGTACAAGAGATATGCAACGAAGGAGATTACAATTCTGGAGAGATGGGCTAGACTGCTAGTCAGACATTAATATTATCAGGGATGATGGGACTAGACACGCGGTGAAGAGTGAATAGGAGATGACCCTTGATGCATTCAGCATGCAGCAAGCCAGATGCTCGGGTCGAATACTATGCTAGTTGTCTTTTGGACCATGATGGAATTACGGATAGATGCTTTGTACTCATCAGTTAGGTACCCATTGAGTGTAGAACAACCACGGGACCAGAACGTCCATCCGCGGTTCCCCAATCGTTCCCCAAAGGTGGAGCTATCGGCCATCTCCCGGATAGCCGCTTCTGCCGCCCGGGAATCCGAGAATCCCCCAGCGACGAGACCAAAAGTTGCCCACGAGGGCCAGCATGCGCCAATCTGAGCTTGGTCCAGCAGCATAATAGGTCATTATTCACCTCTTCCGATGTTTGCGAATATAGCACGCTACAATGGATCTCTCACGGCAAGAGTATCCTGCGCTCCTTGTGCGTCACCTCGTCAAGTCCATTCAATCTTTCTGACATTTAAATAGCGTGGCCTCCAACCCAATCAGGCTGTCGCTGTGCTCGAAGATCGCGTCAGAGCGATTGGCAAGATTAATAATGATATAGCTGACTTCTTATCGGTACGACATTCCGCCAATCGCCATTGCGATTAATGGCTTACCATTGCGGTAGGAGCGGCGAAAAGTTGAGGAAGCTTACGTGGCTGGGTTGAGAAAGCTTGCTGGAAAGAACGTCTTGGATGGTTCATCGGAGCTTGGGTAAGGGCATGGCTTCGCAAATGGCGACAGCAGTTGACAGCTGCAGAATCTTTCAAACACCATGGCAGAGCATTATCAGCTCGACCGAAGCGCTCTCTCAGTCCCATCAATCACTGGCCCAAAAGATAGAGGCCGATGTGGAGCGTCCTTTGCGGGAATATCAGACCAAAACAAGGGAGATGCAGAACATGAGCACCATACAAGGCAATTTGGCTTCAGTAGCTCGAGAGGTCGACTTGGCTCGGAAGAGAGCGGACAAAGTTCAAAGCGGAAGGACTTCAGCGAACAAAGTTGCAAACGCTAGCTCGGACGTTGAGCATGCAGTTCAACAGTGGGATTCGCAGGCGCCGTACGTCTTCGAGCAATTACAAGCCCTGGATGAAAGCCGAGTCAACCATCTACGCGACGTTCTCACTCAATTGCAAACGCATGAGGTCGACCAAGTGGAACGAAACCGAGTCTCCGCAGAAAGCTGTCTGAACGCTATACTAAACGTCAATACTACCGATGAAATTTCCACATTCGTAGCGAGGAGATCAGGGAGTGCACCAACAATGTCGCCTCGACCAAAAAGTCGCGCTGCGTCAAACAAAACCTTACAGGCACCGTATCGAGCCGGATCTTCCGATGATAGGGCAAGTGTTGCGACAGATGCATCTAGTGGCGCTGTCCGAGCTCGATCGGGATCTGCGTCTGGTCCGGCAACACAAGAGTCGCCTCGTCGCTCGACGGGGTTTGGAGGGCTCAAGCGCTTGGGAACGGTGATTGGGCGAAAGAAAGATAAGAAGCCCGAACGTCCACCATCCCCGGAGAAGCGCATGAGGTCGAATCTTAACCCATTGCGGAGAGGAACAAGCTCGAAGAACATGCAGATGATACCCTCGCCAGATGCATCTACTGTGAATCTGCCCCCAGCGTCACCTCGACAAGAAACCCCATTACCGAAGACCGTGGTGACAGCAGCTCAAGATACGCCTCGGTCACCTATAGAGCAGCGACGTATCAACGACGAAGTGAATGGGGATACCATCTCTCCAGCACCGAGACGGTCATCTAGCTTGCCGACGGCTAACGGAGTCGCGAGCAATCGTGAGATAGCCCAATCAGAGGATATTCCACCTGTACCTCCACCACCGAGGCCAGCAGAGGTCAGTTTTCGTTAACGGTGCAAAATCCCGAGTACTTACAATACCAGGAGAAGCGCGACAACGAAGGTTACACTGTACCCCCAACAGCAAGCGATGAAATCTCACGGGTTCAGCAAGAGGCGGCCGGTTCATTGTACGCTGTTGTCCCTTGATTTGTCTAGAGCCTACTAAGGAGATTATCAGCGATCCAGATGCACCCCAATTCAAGCTTGATATTCGAGACGAGCCTATAAGAGAAGAAGGTGATGTGCAATCGGTCATGTCCAATGTTGCGAACACTCTAAGACTAGTAAGGATTACGTCTACGAATAACTATTCAGCAGAAGCTGACATGATACAGCAACAAGGGGTCACACCTCGCAAACCAAGTTCGAACAGAGGGCGGAGAGACGTGCGCAATACGGTATTCATACCTACCCCTCAAGCACCTGAAGCAGCCGCCCTCGGAGATCCCCCGATCCCAATTCTTTCACCATTCGCCCCTCGTTCGGCTCCCTTGTCGACTGAAACCCTAAGTGCCTCAGACGCACGTTCCATTCGCTCCTCGCACTCTTTAAGTAGCTTGATGCCCGTAGGCATCAGGCACCCTGAGATGACGCAACCAGGTCTCAATGCCTCAGTAATCGAGACTGTCAGTGCTTGGTTCTCAGAAGGCAAAGTGACAAGGGCGGTGGTCATCGGCGAGCTTGCGTTGGCACACCACGCTGGCGACAACCTGCAATCTTCTGGCTCGGAAAGCATCAGACTCGAGAATTTTCCGGTTCTAGAGAAAGTTGCACCAAACCCAAGCTTTATCACGCAGGCGGCTTCACGGTCTGGGGAGTACAATGTCAGCCTCTCACACATTCCTCGCACTACGGTGGCTTTCAAGTATCAAGTTCACCTAGAGGAGTCGACGTTGACCAGCCATGCGCCTGTCACGCTCGCTCCAAGCTGGAAGATCGAGCCAACGCAGACGTCTGTCATTCTGCATTACAGCTTTAACCCGTCATTTGCTTCTCCAACTGGCCGCAGTGTTTCATTGAAAAACGTCGCAGTCCTCATCAATATCGAGAACGCCAAAGCCCAAAGCTGCGGATCCAAGCCTGCGGGAACCTTCTACAAAGAAAAGTCGATGATGGTATGGAGATTGGGAGATATCACCCTCGATGGCTACGCCGCAGGACCACAGAAACTTCTTGCTCGCTTCAGCACCGATTCCGAAGCGAAACCTGGCAACGTGGAGATGCGGTGGGAGATCAGCGGAGAACATGCTGAAGGGCTGGGTAGCGGCCTTAGCCTAAGTCAAAGCTCCAGAGAAGAGGGAGGATCGGACCCGTTCGCCGACGAGGGTACGGTATCAGCATCGACGGGAGCATGGAAGGAAGTGCCAGTGACGAGAAAGATAGTCAGTGGCAAGTATATGGCTAGTTGAGCGTTTTTGAATATATGGGTTTGCGTCTGTCGATACCACTGACTATTTATTGTACAGAATTCAACGCAGCGACGCACAGGTAGACTTATATATTGCACTAAGGGAGATTTGCCTGCTCCGTATGCTTTCTGACCCTTCCCAGATCTCAGCGTCTACAATAAGTACCGGGGGAGTACGAGGTACTATCTTGTTGTAGTGACACGCCGGGTAGATCATCGTGCCAAGGCACATTTTCTGTTCATGCCATTACAATCAGAGCCTCTAGAAGTAGACGTACCTCATCCCAAGTCTTCCGCTTGGCCAATTTCAGACATGTCTTTACTCATCTTGGTGAATTAACGAGATCATACAGTGTCTGAAGCATCTGTTGTTGGTAGCAAACTCCCTTAGACCTGGGATTGATCATTGCGTTCTCTAGCTTCTTCGATGGAGCAGTTGCAATACTCGCCATGTCGATGCACGTCGAACTGCTGTTCTCTATCAGTGGGCGTCCACGCCGTAATTGCACCGCCCAAAATCACCGATAATCTAATTAACCAATCAACAGAGGCAAAAGGCGCAAAGAAAGGAGCAAATGTAATTTCGCTAAAAGTCTAGGGTCCATCAAGACTGGACCCGTCCCGTCGCCCTGCCAGAACCGCACCCTCTTCGACCTCGCTGTGGCCATCCTCACCTCCACCCATCTTCGGGCTTCCATCTCGCACACTATCACGCTTTGCTGCTCGTCGCCCTTCTTTTACCGGCGGACAGCAATCGTGTTCCTTTTTTATCGTGCGCTATTCTCATCCCTCTGTTTACTTCACATTCCACGAAAATGAATCCAGCGCTGAGACCAGCAACAATACACACCCTCAAACATATTCTCTAATTGTCCGTGATCTATCGCAGACAGATACGCTGTTGCTGAGCTTGCAGATCCACTAGTTTAATATCCAATTGCGATCATTCCTGGAGAGAGTCGCCCACGATGCCTCATCATGCCCACGCTCACCACCAACACCCTAGAGATAACCATCGCGTCCGGAACGCCCACGAGCTCTACAAGGCGGAGACGGTGTACAATGTTGTCTACGTAACTGCCGCGCCCACGTTCGATGGGCCTATTGGCGGATACAAGACCATGGATGGCTCCAACCAACAGCAAGCACAATCACAACAACCCTCAATTGCAGCTGCGCCTGTCCAGTCATCCTCCCCGCCTGCCAATGCTGTACCAGCTGTGCTCGCCCTGCCAGCTCCAGCCAACAGCCCATCTCCCTCGCCCGAAACTCAGGCTGTTCCCACCACTCCCACGACATCTCCTGCCGAATCCACAACAGCCATCCAACCCACAATCCAGCCCACCATCCCGCCAAGCATGACGCCAGCCACGATTTCAACGGCGAAAGCCACTTCGTCAAGTCCTTCTGCTGTCGTCTCATCAGTCCATGAAACCAGTAAGACGGATCATTCGGTCCCCCAGACTCTCAGCGAGATGTTGGTACCGACCAATTCGGCGACATCATCGTCTCCGAAGCTGGAGACGCCAACTGTCGTTTCCGCTGCCAATGCACAATCCACATCAAGTTCCATCCCTGCAACATCAGAGTCCGCGTCTGGAGGTATGTCTGGTGGGGCAAAGGCTGGCCTGGCGATCGGTATACTCTTGGCCATTGGTGCTTTGGCAGGCTTGATCTTCTTCTGCCTTCGACGTAGGAGGAATCATCGCAAGGAAGCGTACAGCAGAGCGAGCGACGAGAAAGCTGGGCTCGGGAGCGAAGGCGCGGCTGTCGGTCTAGGTCGCTCTGCAAGTGTTCAGACATCGAAAACATTCGCTACAGCACCGCGTTTGAGTCTTCGACCAGTCACGCAATTCTTACCGGACATTGCTGCGCAGAGAAAGAGTGGGAATAATTTCGCCGCAGCAGCTGGACCGCTTCGTCATAATGCCCCAATGTCACAAGGATCGGACGCGGAGAAAGCCGCTGTAGACAATTGTCCCAACGACCCGACCAACCCATTTGGAAATCATGCAGAGATGTCCGAGAAGGAGTCGTTCCAACGCAACCCCAAGAATCCTACTAACCCCTTCGGCAACCACGCCCAGACAGATCGTCAACTCACCGAAGCCAGCGCTGAGCCTGAGGTCATCCCGCCAGCGCCGCTAAGGATTCGCACGCCTACTCCTGATGGCAAAGCGGTTGCGATAGCTGCTGGAGCAGCTGCTGTTGGCGTCACGGCTGGTGAAGAGAGGAACGTTCCGAAACCGCTCAACCTGTCGCCAAACCGTGCGGCCTCTCCAGCTATGAATGGAATGCCAAGTCCTACTGCTTCTGATTTCAGTACCACTCCCGTCTCCCCTGGAACCTTTCCCAATGGACCGCCACCAAGTAACGTTCATCGCATTCAGCTTGACTTCAAGCCTTCCATGGATGACGAATTGGAACTCCGTGCTGGCCAGCTGGTTAGGCTTTTACACGAATATGATGATGGATGGGTGAGCAAAGTCACAGAATCATTCATGTACAATCACTAACCGGTGCCTAGGCGCTCTGCATCCGTCTTGACCGCTCACAGCAAGGTGTGGCTCCCCGTACTTGTCTTTCGGCTAGGCCTGTGAAGCCTCGCCCACCGCCAGGCGCTCGCGGTCCTCCACCACGAGGACCTCCACCGCCCGGAATGTTTTCCAACCAGCAGCGACCCGCGTCTCCAGCGAATGGTCGTGGCTCGCCAAGGCCCTACAACCGAGCTCCTAGGCCAAGCTCACCAAGCCCCGCTCCTAGCCAGCGATCTATGTCGCCAGGCCCCTATGGAGGTGGTCGCCAGCGTCCCACAATCCCCTCACCAGGAGGAAAGAGACGAAGCAACTCGGCTGGCGCAGTCCGTGAGCGACGCAACAGCCCTGTCGGGCCGAGCCCTATGAACCCGAACGTCCAGCGCGTGCCAATGCAGCTTCAGGCCGTCACCGCTCCCGGACAGGTGGGTTCTCAATCTCCACCGCAAGGCGTGGCACGGAAACCGGTTCCTGGTCAAGCCATGTAATATCGACGTTGACGAATTGCTACTTCGGAGTACATACGGGCGGACGATATGGACGGTGTTTTCCTAGATTTGGGCGCATATGTCCGCCGAATCTTCACCAAAATCTCTGCGTGCGATGAGTCCTTCAATGTGCTATTCAAATTTCTCACAAGCCTCGGCTTCTAATTCTACAACCTTCATGGCCGACTGGCGGCCTGATGTTATTCGCTTCTTAATACTCTGTGTTCCTATAAGAACTGGAGGCTTTAGATACCACTTGGTGCGTTGGGCTAGGCCGTGAGAGCGAGAGACAAGAGTCTCATCGAAATGTGTACCATAGCGGAAAAACAGCATGCTGAGTACAGGCTGCTTAGCAAGTCATATCAGATCAGACGTATCGTGAACTCGGCAGGAAATCTTTTTCACGACCATGCAGCTCGAGGACAACAACTCCCAATTAGGTAAATGAAAGGATTTACGTGATCACGTCCCCTGTTCTTCTCCAAAGCGAATGAATACAACTACTAGTAGAGCCTCGGCAGACTTTCCGTTTGCAGAACACGTTTCTGCGGTGACTTTCTCACTCCGCGCCAATTGCGACAAGACGAGCTGATTGACGTCAGAAATTCATTATGAACTCTCCCATGCGCCAGGCACGAAGGCGCAGTCAGATCTTGGATGATAACGCGTCGCCCCCGAGTCGACAGAGCCCCAGTGGTGCGCGATCGCGCAATGCGCGGGATAATTCAAGGGCAAGCAGCATATGAGTTGCATAAACGATCTTCTGTTCAATGGCTGATGTTTTCTAGTTTGCTGCCAGCAGAATCGCAAACACACAGCCTACGTACGACATCTTTACCGGGACTGCCATCCCCCCATCTGTGCAACCATTGCAGCAAAGTCTCCGGCAGTCGCAATCGCGAGTTGTCAGCGCAGGTTCTTCAGGCCTCTCCAATGTTTGTCTTGTATGCTGAAGACGATCAGATATCGGCAATGAAGACCTTCGCGCCCAGATCAAAGCGCTACAATATGAGGTGGAGTCCTTGAAGCAAGAGCGCGAATACAATAGTCTACGGCATGAGAAAGAAGTTCGTGATGCCCAAATCAAAGCTGAGGCGGACTACAAGAGGGCGCAGGTGCGTATTTAATTCTTCGCTGAATACGAAGACTCACGGGTTTCGCAGGCTTCCGAGAGCAGTCAGCACGTCAGTAGCCGCAAGTATGAGGCGCTGAGCAAAGAGTTGAAGGAGACTCAAGATAAGGCCATCAATTATCAACAAGATGTAGAGAAGAAGCTTCGTCTACTGCAGGAGGAAAATCGATCACTCAAAGAGGATGTGGAGGAGAGCCAGACGGAGCTTTCTTCACTCGACCGCCAGCACAGGCATCAACTACAGGGGATCGAGGCCAAGCACGCGACTCTACAGCAGACGCTTAATGACCTTAGGACCGATCTGGAAAACAAGACCGCGGTTCTCAATACTACACAGGAAAAGCTCTCTGAGGAAGAAGCCAAGACCGGCGACCTGGAGAGTGAGAACCTTCGGCTGAAGGCGCAAAATGGCGATGCGGATATAATTGCTGTCATAAAGCGAGAGCTGTCCGATCAAGTCACGCATATCAGGAAGCTTGAATCGACTAGCCGAGAGCAGAACTCCGAGCTCAAGCATCTGCGGAGAATCCACAAAGCTGTGGAAGTTGTCGAGGAAGAGAAGAGGGTGTTGCAGAACAAGGTTGCTCTGCTCGAGGATCTTCAAAAGGAACTACGAGAAGCTCAGTTGCAGCGTCAGATCCTCGAAGACGAGCGCCAATCTTGGACGTCTTATCTACAAAATCAAAGTGAGACGGGTCCAGTCAAGTTCAGCTCACCTGAGGATCTTGCCCGGACGCTTGTCCGAGAACGTGTGGAGACCGCGTCTCTCGCTCACGATATGGGTGTCATTAAATCGGAGCTCTTGGAAAGGGATGGCACAATCGCGAGTCTGGAAGAAGAATGCAGTAGATGTCGCGCCGAAATCGAGAAGCTCAAATCCAGCGGTGGTGGGAATGACAACCGTGCCAAGGCCCGCCTCGAGCGACAGAAAGCTTTGGCCGTGAAAGAAGTCGAATACCTGCGTGAGCAATTGAAGACGTTTGACAGCGAAGAAATCACCTACCACTCCGAGCACCTCTTCGACGCCCAGAAGCAGAAACGCATCCAGGATCTCGAGTCCTTGGTCGACCAATACAGAGGCGAGCTCCAAACCCTCAACAACGACCTCTCCGCGCACGACAACAGCCCCGCCCCATCCAATCCCCTCAAACGACCCCGAGAACCAGAAGACGACCCCCACCTCGGCGAGCTCTCCCGCAAGAACCGCGCACTCCAAGACACCCTCTCCACCCTGCAAAGAACCCACGCCCACCTCCAATCCGACCACCAAGCCACCACCCACCACCTCACCGCCCTCCAGTCCTCCTCCCAAACCCGCATCCTCGCCCTCCGCGCCAACCCCACCGCCGACGCCGAAGCCCTCAAACTAACAACCCTCACCTCCCTCCGCACCGAAAACGCCGCCCTCCTCGCCCAGCTCGAATCCCCCACCACCCACCCCCCCACCGAAGTCGTCCCCCTCTCCACCCTGCACAACGCCCGCCTCGAGCTCTCCGCCCTCGCCCAAGTCGTCGCCGACAAAGAAAAACGCATGCTCCGCCTCAAGCAGATCTGGACCCTCAAATCGCTCGAGCTCCGCGAAGCGGTCGCCTCGCTGCTGGGCTACCAGATGGATTTCGTGGCGAACGGCAAGTTTCGGCTCACCAGCATTTTCCACCCCGGGGGCGAGGAGGGAGGGGAGGCAAATGCGCTGATCTTTGATGGAGAGACGGGGACGATGAAGATCGCGGGGGGGAACGAGGGGGCGTTTGCGAGGGAGATACGGCCGCTGATTAAGTTCTGGGTGGAGGAGAGGGGGGAGATCCCTGCGTTGATGGCGGCGTGGACGTTGGAGGCTTATGAGAGGAGTACGAGGGCGGCGAGGGTGTAAGATAATGGTGATGTATAAGCAGGCGTCGGGAGCGTGAGTGTGACCCGCTGTGTAGCATTTGGTTAAGGAGATTCCCCTTCAGAGCAGTCTTAATCCTGGAATTAACGCATTCCCTTCTTGCCCACCATGCAGCCAGCGATGTCTCCCCACCCTCTGCGCCCCTCACCCCGTCTGAACCATCCTCCTTTCAACACACCCCTCCCCCATCTCTCTTATTCCTCTTATTCTCATGAGCTCTTATATCTCTTATCCTTCCCATCTCTTTGATCTCTCTTCTCTCCTTTATTCTATCTCTTCTATTTTCCTCTTTTCTTCTCTCTTGACTTCTCTTTTCTCTCTTTTTTCTCTCGTCTCTCTTTCATTTTCTCTGTCTTTCTTATCTTATCTTCTCTCTTCTCTCTTCTCTTTCTCTTCTCTCTCTTCTATCTTCTATCTCTCATCTCTTATCTCTCATCTGCTATCTTCCATCTCTCATCTTTTATCTTTCATCACCAATCTCTCATCTTCCACCTCCCACCTCCCACCTCCCATCTTTCACCTCACACTACCTAGCACCCACCCTTTCACCTCACACTACCTAGCACCCACCTCCCATTGCTCACCACCCTCCTCCCACCACCCACCTCTCCCCACCCATAGCTGCCACCACTACATAAAGCGCGAAACGGTCGCTCGGAAAGAAATCGTAAGATTATGAAATGAGGAAGAGAGTGATTGTTCAGTGAGAGCTCAGGATGAGAAAGGGGGTGGGGGTTTAGGAGTTTTCGGTGGGGAGTCTTGTAGGGGAAGGATGAGGGAGGATATCAAGCGGCTGGGTAGGGAGTATTTGTTAGTTGATGGTTCAAGGGGAGATTGGTGGTGTGTGAGGTGATGTAATATCTTTCTAATGCGGTATGGGGGGGGTTCTGTTGGTTGAGAGGTTCATCAGGCGGTTCGTTGCACATGGGGGCGTGGGATAGAGATGGTGGAGGTAGTGAGTGCGGATAGGGAGTGGGTTCGTGGTTTCACTGCTCTCTTGTCAGGAGTAAACTGTTAATAACTCTTCCTACCGACCACAACCAGGGAAATTGCTCTCATACATCATATATACATTCCCCTCCTCCCCCACACCCCCTCCTAAAACATCTTATTCATAGCCTGATGCGCCAATTCGACCCCCAAAAACGTCGCCGCATTCGCCGGCACCGCCCTCGCCATCGCCGGCGCAAACCCTGGGAAAAACGCCCTCAGCCCCCCATTAGCATACAAGCCCCTCACCGTCCCCCCGATCGTCGGCCTCCCCTCCGCGCTCTGCAACCTGCTCTTGATCGTATCCACCGGAAACACCGGGATCCACATCGCCACGCCCGCGCACGCCCCCGCCACCGTAATCGCACTCAGACTCAGCTCCCCCTGCGGCTTCCCCTCCGCGTCCTTCGGCGTCATCCTCCGCTTCGTGTATTCATAAGTCGCGAAATACGCCGCGGAGCCGGGCCCGTCGCGCGCGAGCGTCATGGCCGAGCCGCGGAAGACGCTGCGGATGCCGCCGTCCTTGTAGAGCTGGCGGACGACGTCGACGCCACCGGCGTAGCGGGGTTTCTCGCCGGGGGCGAGCGTCTTCTGGCCTTGGATTTGGAGGAGGACTTTGACGCGCTCGAAGGGGGCGGTGATGAGGGTCATGGGGATGGCGGAGAAGAAGCCGGCGGTGGCGATTTGGGCGATGGTGAAGGGGGTGGAGGGGGAGGTTTGGGGGGAGAAGGAGCGGACGAGGGTTTTGCCGACGTCGTAGCCCTGGGGGGAGGGGAGGGGGGTTTAGAGTGGATGGGGAGGGCGCTGGGAGAGGGATATAGGGAGGGGCTTACCCAGAAGCTGACGGCGACTGGGCGAGGGGTTAGCTAGGCTTTGGGAGGCGGAGTTGCGGAGTCCTTACACATTGGCGTCACGCCTGTTAATGGTGCTGAGACACCAGCGTAAAGGCCCTGGACCGCAATTCAGCATTGGAAGTGGTTTAGTGAGCTTCGACATCGTACTCGTCTCAAGCCTTCCCGCGCAACGGTTCTGCGAACGCAGTCAATTGCGCCATTGTAGACACCTTTTTCTGAAGTCTGTAATCGGACTTTGACTAGGTCGAAGGGGTGTCCCACGAGCACTGCGCATACTCCGCCTACACCACCTGCGGCGAGAGAGCGCAGGCCGGAGAGCGAGGATTTGGTGGCTGCGACGACTTCTTGCTTGACTTCTTCTGTCGAGGGTAGTGAGGGCGTCGAGGAAGAGGAGGAAGAAGAAGACATTGCTGTGAGGAGAGTACCTCAGCAATGGTAGGAGGACGAGTAGACGAAGAAGCAGGAGGGTTGGTTTACATGTGATGTATCAAGCCCTAAATCCGAGGCATGATTTCGGACTAGTGGAACAGTTCAAAGGCAGAGGGGCTGCCATCGTCCGCAGCCCTTGATTGACCTACAGCTGGCATTTCGTAGAGGATTGATTAACTGGCGCGCCGCTGGGCGGATTGGGTGCCGAAGGGGAAATCTGATAAATGCATAGCATGTTCTTGATACGCGAAAGGACGTGATTAGTACAGGCGACGAAGAGGATGATGCTTATCAGGCATCGAGGACGAGTTACAGGGACTGACTCCATACATGGAACGTACTCTACTAGATTCCCACTTCGTAAATAAATGCATTGCTCCATAATCTATCACCGTATATTACAGAGCGCCAGGTTATTCAGAAAGGACAGTGAAGTGAATCAATGCAGTAGTGATACGCCCGTTGCCCGCACCGTATTGCATCCGTGCACTCTGGCAGCCAGGTTCTGGGAGTCTGCATCTCCTGTCAATGAGCTGGAGAATTTGACTCGGCTGGCGAAGGCAGTCTTCAACGACAACCTGCCACCAAGCACCAACCCGATCGGCACCTTGGCTATATGTATATGGGTCCTACTGGATAGCACCATTCAACTCTTCGTCTCCTACCCAGCATGTTTAGATACGAAGACTCTCGTGAGCCATCGTGGCAACCTTGTGGAGATCGTCACCCATAATGAGTCTGAGCTCACCGATGACGAGACCAACAAAGAAGAGCGTAGTAGTAATCTGGATAGCAAGGATCTTAGCGTAGAGCGTGACCAAGCGGATTCTCGCAGCCCAATCGAACGTCCTCCATGCGTCAAGCATCTTCACACATCCACCTGGCTGGACTTTCCCACCAAAGGTCCGGTCAAAGGGCACAATAGGCTCGTCTTCCTCGGGCAACATCGAGGCCTGGACACGAGTGAGGGTGACCTCGGCAGGGAAGACAATGGCAAAGATAATGAACAAGCCAACGAAGCCACAGAAAAAGAGCTGAGACACGTCGCTGGCACGAACGTTGGAATCCACTGTGCGGAAGTGAGTTGGATCTTCGGTATAGCGGTGAAGGCCATAGAGGTTGAACATCACGGCGGGGATATACAAAGCGAGCTGCTCAGCAGCGGCCCAGATAGCCGTAGGACCCCAGACCTTGAGGGCAGACTTGCGGTCAGGAAGCCTCTGGTACCATTTCTTGGTGCTGGGGTTGCTGATGACAACGTGTGTCCAGGTCATGTGAATGCGGGCCAAGATGGTGTGGAAGAGGATCGCGAAAAGGGCTCGTGCCGATGGGGAGACGTAGTCGCCGGCGCAAAGATTCATGAAGAAGCCGAAGGAAAGTTGGTAGACGATGGCGAGGGAGAGACCGCGGAATCGAGACCACGGACCCGCTTGAGCGCGGAGATGCTTGACTGTAGCGCGGATGCTAGAGGTGATGGGCTTGGTCTTGATAAGGAAGACTTCTGGCTCGGCCGGAGCAGCCTTCTCGGATGGCTTCTGGTCTAGAAGCAGATCCGTCTCGTCAGACTCGGGTGCGTCGACTTGAAAAGCAGTTGCTGTAGGAGTTTCGATGGTAGTGAGCGTGGCTACCACGGCGCCGTAGGTGTATTTGATCTATGGCATGAAAGTCAGTCAACCAAATCGCGAGATCGTTCGAGCCTGACTTACTATGAACTGAAGGAAAATGAAGGCCATAAAGGTAGCCCACAAAGCAGCGACGCCCCATGTAGGGATCCGCCTGATCTGTTCATCGGGTTGGTCTTCTTGCGGGGACACATCCTGCCAGTTCTGCTGGGTGGCCTCGAAGCCTCGCCTCACGAGGTGGTGTACGACTGCGGACATGCTGCAGTGACTGAGGAGTGGACGAAGTCAGTTGACGGATGGAAGATAAGGTTATGAGAGCAGTGTAAGTTGGTATCGATGATCTTGGAAAATTGAAAATGGCAGTTGAGGACAACAGAATAAGAGTGATGGAGAGTAAAGTAGAAATAGGCAGCAGGGAGGCAGGTGAAAGGAAGCGGCTCGGTCGACTCAGCCCCCCGATGGGTCACGTGATAAATGCACTGTGAAACTGGCTTGTCCTCGACAATGCTTCAAAGAATCAATGAAGCAACTGATCCATAGCCAGATTGACAGTGCGTCGCGATCTCCCCAATCTCCCCCAATGCTCTGCACAGTCCATCAACTTCCTTACCTCCATGACCTTCCGATGGCACCGTCGCTGAAAACAATCCTGGGGTGCTCAACGTGACGCCTGCCGTACTGGTATATACCAAATACAAAAATCCGCCTGTGGAATGGGATTTTTTAAGGCAATACATAGACAGGAGAACTCGCCAGGGGCAGTCTGATGGCGTGGCGCCGAAATTGGGCTGACTGCTGAGCATCGACTCACGTTCGGAGCCAATGCGTCTGGTTGTCCGACGCTCGTATAGAAAGATGGGGTCATGGGGCTAATCATGGTAGATGGCGGTAGGTCCGACGACGAAGAAGACGAAATTGTAAACTGAGGGCTTTCACGAGTGTTTGGCGGCTCAGGCTCAGGTTGTAGAGGAAGGAGGTAGGCCTACGAGTCACTACATTTAAGGCTCCGTCGTGTATGCCTACGGGATGACTTGCTGCAATATACTCCTAATTCTCTTGAGATTTCATCTTGTCGCTTGTCATTCTACTCGCAATCCATAGAAGACACGCTTAGCTCGTGTTGACTGCAACGACAGTAGCTGAAGTCTGAAAGCTTGCTTCATCTCGATCATTGATTAATTTCCTTCCCAGATGCTAAATGCCTATCAGTAATGTATGCTAGGCTCGGATGTCCATACAGCGACGGCTGGCCTGTCCATATCACAGCATTACCGGGGCAAAGAAGCCCCTTTTGGTAAAGATAACGTAGAAAATAGACCCGAAGAATCTGTAACCTTCAACCAGCTCTCAATCCACCTCTGCACCAACACCTCCCGGATCCTTCCCGCTCCACCTGCACCAAGACATTCATCCCTCTTGTCTTCAAGAACGCCACAGCTCTTTCTTTCACATCCTCCATGTCTGCGTTCTTTGCAACGAAGACATGTATCACTCCGAGCACTCGTCTTTCCTCCCTTTCGTCGAGCCAGAACTTCGGCACTGCATAGCCGACGACGCCTTTCAGAGCGCTGACTCCGGCTAATGCCTCTCGGAGATCAAACTCGGTGTCCTCGGGGATCGTGAGTAGCAGGGTTCTTGCCGATGATTTGACAAGCGGGATGGCAGACGCGAAGATGAGGACGGCAATGATGACGGAGGCGATGGGGTCGAAGCCCGACCAGCCGTAAAAGTGGATGAGGAGAGTGGATATGATGACGGCGACTGAGCCCATGGTATCTGCAAGGATGTGGAGGAATATCCCATGCATGTTCTCGTTACCATGATGATGATAGTGATGGCCATGAGCATGCGAGTGGGCGTGCACGGGCTTCGAGGGTGTTGCTGGTATGGACCCATGGGGTGATGGCGATGGACAAGCGTGGAGATGATCGTGGAGGTGGGTATGAACATGATTGTCGTGATGATGATGATCGTGCTGGCCGTCATCGTCGTGCGAATGCCCTGAATGCTCGAGAGGAGCGGGAGTGTGTTCATGGTCATGGTTGTGGTCATCACCTCCGTGAGAGTGTCCATGTCCATGATGAGCGTGGCCGAAGGCAGTCATACCAACCAAATTCACCATCAGACCAAGACCACTGACGGTCAGTAGTTCGCCAAGCCTGTGCATCTCACTACCCTCTGCTAGTCTCTCGATGGCTTCGTATACAATCTCAATGCTGATAAGCCTGTGGGTTCGTTAGCTTGCGCACCAATCATCTTGGACCAGCGACGTACATGAGAAAGATGCCGTTGGCGAACCCGGCAAGAGTATCCACCTTTCCAAACCCATACGGGAATCTGGTGCTCGGAGGCCACTTGCTCATGACAGCGGCACTGAGGCCGACGATCAGGGCTAGGCAGTCGAAGAACATGTGTATGCTGTCGCTGAGCAAGCCTAAAGATCCAGTAGCTATTCCATAGAAAGTCTGAACGAGCATGAAGGCGAAGTTGAGTCTAAGGTAGACGGTTAGCTCGACACCGCATTAAGATCATTGGAGTGACATACATCATGAAGTAGAAGATTCTCCTCGAGTCTTTTTCTACTAGGATGCTGTGCAGTAGAGGCCATTTCTGAGAAGATCCGAGGACATATTTGGAAAACCGAGAAGGTTCATCATGGTGGCCCAAGTGCTTTTCGGGATGCTCGTGATGAGAATGGCCATGACCGTGGCCGTGTGTGTGATGCGTAGAAGAACGCGATGAATGGGTATCTTTGATCGTTGCGGCAGAAAACAAGAATATAAGAGCGGCCTGAAATGCAGATATTATCCATGGTGTAGGTCCCAGGAATTGTAATAGAGAACAAGAAGTAAGAGATCCAATCAAAAGCCCAATACCCCGACTTTCCCGTAGACTCTGCGGTTGCGCCATGGTCAACGATAGGGCTGCCGTAACTATGGTGAAGATTCCCCCACCTAAGAGGTTCATTGAAATTGCGCTAGCGCTGGGTATCGAGGAGAAAACATATGATACAATGGTGAGCAGCCCGGTCAAGGTACCGGCTGCTAGTGTCAGGTCGATGTCATTCGGACTCAGGGTCAGAGAAGACACCTTTGGATCAGGTAATATTGCGCTAGATGTCGTCGGTATTTCCTTCAATGTCGTGAGAATGCTTGTGCCGGAAGAAGGGGGAGGTTCGGCTGGGGACGTGATATGGTCCTTCTTTGAACTGTGTGCAGGAAACGGCGGCGGCAGAATAAGCACACATACAGAAAGAGCAACGAGCCCAGAAAACTTGTCAGCCAGCCCTGTGCCGCTGTTCGGGATGGCTAGATTATAGATGGCTTGGAGAGAGATCGCTGCCATCGTCCACCGCCTGGACTTCAGCAGTCGCTTCAGGCCTCCCGTACTCGCAAGATTCAGCTTGTCGCCCGAGCCCATCAGATCTGTCACCAGTGCGGTCAACAGGACCAAACCAGTCTCAACACCTCCGAGTTTTAGGGTGGCGTAGAACGGCAAGCCGATACTGAACGATCTCGCCAGTATCTTCCGGATACCGCCTATAGTCATAATTTCCGCCTGTGTGCTTCCAGTCCTTCGATGGCCTATTGCACCTGGCTTGGGTTCCGAGCTCCCGCTGAAGAGTCCGCGTATTCTAGCAGTGCCTCCCACAAGCAACAATGTGCCAGCAGTAACCGCGCACGTAGATAGTAAATTGGGTCCTATTGCTACCAGTGGTATCGATGTGGTAGGCATGACCTCCTCCTGAGCTTCCGTTCCCAGCGAACCTGATTCTAGAGCGCTTTTCAAGGAGCTCGACCCGGTATGCAGGCTATTCGCAATGGATAATAGACTATAAGGGAGAGATACAAGTATCGCGCTTGCGAGCTCAGGAACGGTGAACCAATGTCGCCTAGTCTATCAGCATGGTACTCATGCCATCACCTCATGGGGGGGAAATCATACCTCTTAACGCCCTCGCTCGAGGTCGCATACGCAGGCTTGCTCGAAGACCGGAAACCATAGTTGGTGGGCTCGATCTTCAGATGAGTGGGAAGTCCTGAACTGAACCTTCTGCCTTTGGGTCTCACACTGGGGGTATCCATTGGAGGGAGGCTTGGTGGGGGTAAGTGTGATCTCGATCGAGAATGATCTACTCTTGGTTTCTCTGGGTCCTTCTGTGGTTGTACATGTAATGACTGGCTATGCGCGTGGTGCTTGGCTTCCCTCGTATATTGATAACCATTCAGGTGCGGGCCACTGTTTGAAGATGTTGGTTCCAAAGGGAGCTTCTCTGACACTGACTTCCTGCTGTGACCCCTGACATGTCCATTACCGTGCACAGCGCCGGGTATGGCATAGCTTGTCTCCATCATCAGCACCTTCCCCATTCCAGTGGGCAGCTTGAAGGGGCAGTCGTATCATGAGTGAGGTAGGTATGGCTCAATTGCGGAAGTCAGCGCACTTCTATTGGTCTTGGATCTGTAACCTTCGAGTCTCTGACACAAGGCAGGGTATCATGCAATCGGACGCTGGTGGGTATTGCTGGTGGCTTTGTGTCAGTCTTTGGGCAACATTATAGTACCTTATACGCTTTCCTTTTCCGGTCAGGGGAAGTGTGCTGCACGTGACAAAGATCTGCCTCGGAGCAATTTTCTAGGTTGGGACTCAGCTACTTTTGGCTCCATGCAGACTGACGGTTCGCAGATTTCTCCTCTGATCGTCAACAGCAGATTCCCTGCTTTGGTTGGCGTAGAAATGACCTCTTCATCATCATGAGCAAGCTGTCATCGCTGTTGAGGCCCTACTTTGTACCTTCCTTAACCGCGTCGTTGCTACGACAGATTTCTATATGACATTTCTCGAAGGCTCTCTGCCATTCTTGGTGCTCATCTCTACTCTCATTTCCGTCTGTCTGCTATTGTTGCCCTCCCAGCATGGCGCTAGGGTGAGGAACTCTGATGGTAAAAGCAAGATCAGAGTACAGGTGCTTGTCTTGGGAGATATAGGGAGAAGTCCTCGGATGCAGTACCATGCATTGAGTATTGCTCGCCACGGAGGCCTCGTCGATCTCATAGGTGTCCTAGACAAAACCACCCTGCATCCCGACATCAAGGCGAATCCCTCGATCCAGATCTACCCTCTACCATCTCCGCCCTCCTTTCTACAGACTGGCAATAGATGGGCTATCATAATTCTCGGACTTTTGAAGGCTTTAATCCAAGCATGGAGCTTGTGCATGGTACTTGGATACCGGACGAAGCCCGCAAAGTGGTTACTCGTACAAAACCCACCTTCCGTACCTACACTTGCCGTTGCCGGCGTTATCTCGTTTCTACGCCATACTGGCTTGGTAATCGATTGGCATAACCTTGGTTACACAGTCCTCGGCCTCAAAATTGGCAGGGAACATCCCTACGTCCGATTCTCAAGTCTCTACGAGCGGATATGCTCTCGCTTTGCGACCGCTCACATAACCGTGACAGACGCAATGGCACGAGTGATAAGATGTGATTACCGCACCAGTGCTCCTGTATTCACTCTTCACGATCGTCCGACGTCGAGTTTCCGACCTTTACGCCCAGAACAGCGTTTGAGTTCCTTACAAAACTTGCCAGAGGTTGCTGATTACGCCGAAAGTATCGAGCTTGGGAAAACCAAGCTTCTTGTCAGCTCTACCTCCTGGACGCCGGATGAAGACTTCGGCGTGCTCCTTGACGCTCTTGTTTCGTACTCTGATCTGGCAATGACTTCGCATCCGTACCTACCGGAAATTGTCGCTGTGATCACGGGCAAAGGACCGCTCAAAAATCAGTTTCTCGATCGGATCCAGCTACTGAAAGCTCAAGACAAGCTTGAGATGGTCAATTTCCGCACGGCTTGGCTTAGCACAGAGGAGTACGCGAGTTTGTTGAGCGCTGCGGACCTTGGTGTTAGCCTGCATCAAAGCACTAGCGGGGTCGATCTGCCCATGAAGGTTGTCGACATGTTCGGAGCCGGCCTGCCTATAGCTGGCTACGGTGACTTTGAGGCTTGGCCGGAGCTCGTGAAAGATGGAAAGAACGGGACGAGCTTCTCCAACGCTCAAGGACTACAGGCCATTCTTATGGATCTGTTTGGCAGCAACGGGTCTGGACTGCGCTCGCTGAAGGAAGGTGCTATCCAGGAAGGTAGGAGAAGATGGGACGATGAATGGGACCCAGTAGCAGGACGACTATTTGGGCTAGTCGAGTGAGATCGGATCCAGTGGGTATGTCCAAACAAATTCGACACATAATGCAAACCGTCCGACATTTATGCGATAGCACGTTGAGCACTCCGACCAGATCGAACGATAGGCAAAGCGTCATTGAGCCTCCTCGATTCAGAATGAAAGTGGAATTTGATGTTGAAAACCGCTTGCGCCTGCGATCCAGGGGACCGGCCTGAGCACTGGGTGGAATATTCGACCCGCCTGCTTCAATGACATCAGATACTGCATTCGAAAAGGGTGGATTGACAGGCACATCGACTGAAGTCTCAGCTATCTTGTCTTTTCATTTCGCTTTGTCAATGCCACGATGCTGAGTGTCGAGGTTCATTTGATAAGAGGGTTTGGAAAGCTAGGAACGCTCAGATATTGTGTCTTGGTTGCAGAAGGCCAAGCTCGCCAAGCTGCCGCACCAAGCTTTCCTTCCCTCCCGAGATTCCCGACTGGGAAATTCATCGGCCAATCAAAGAATCACACTTCGTCATGATTCGCCACGAGATCATCATTTTCAATGTGAAAGACGTTCAGCATTGCATCATGAAGGTGGAAACCGCAAGGGTACTTGTCCAGGTTGGCGTAGCGAGCCCAAAATGGCTGCATGCGGACAAGTCAGCATTCCTGATTGGGCATGCACGTTCTCGGGGGACACATCAGGAACAACATGCATTGGCGCGTCTGAGAGTCCCCATCCCAATGGTGTGGTAATTGCGCTGTTCTCCGGTCATCCATTGCTCTTTCCCCAGCTTACATCCCATACATGTTTGCGTTGCTTTACTTCTTTCATTGATTGACACTCAGCTTTTCTTTGGACGACGCGTTAGAAGAGCTTCCGTTGACACTAGCTTCTCCTAAATTATAAGCCAAAAACGTCTTAGAGCTATGCAGTTTTCACAGCTGGCCGTAGTCCTCGGACTGGGTACGCCGAATCCCCTCCTGGACGTTAAGTAATCTTGTCAGTTAATGGAAGGCAGTGTCACTGGTTTCCGCTCAAGACCAGAAACCTTCCAACTATGACAGCGTGGTAATCGCCCATGCTACTCTTATGGGCGCCGCCTTCGTCCTCTTCATGCCCCTAGGGGTCTTCCTGATCCGCCTGACCTCCTTCAAAGGTCTCGTATGGGTCCACGCTGGGATCCAGGTCTTTGCATACATAGTCGCACTCGCCGCGTTCGGACTTGGAGCTTGGATGGCGACTGTCAGCGGGCAGTGGAAAGCTGGCAACGGTCACCCGATCATCGGCACCATTGTGATAGGGCTACTGATAATCCAGCCAGTGCTGGGCTACGTGCACCATGTGATCTACGTCAAGGAGCATAGACGTACATTCTGGATCACCGGCCACATTTGGTACGGTCGAGTGTTGCTTATACTGGCTGTCATCAATGGTGGACTGGGACTGCAGCTCTCTGATAATACGGTCAAGGGCGAGATTGCATATGGAGTCATCGCGGGCGTCATGTTCTTGCTCTATGTTGCTGTACTGGCCATCTCGTATGGACGGAAATCCAAGGGTCTTGAGAACGAAACTGGGGAGAAGATGGTCGGTGGCCCAAAGAGCGAAAAAAGCGATGAGGAGATGACTGATACACGAAACAACGGCACCTACAACAGCCATCCGACTGGGTCGCCGATCGCTGGCTCGACTGCCAAAGGCAATGGACCCGCATATGCGAAACAAGAAGATGTGGAGAAGGCCCGTAACTTTTCCGCAAACGGGGCAATTGAGAGACCGAAGACAGGACCGGTGCTCATTGAGCATGCGACTGCTGGGTATGATGCTCCGCTGTTGGTCCGGAATGTGTGATGGAATCAGTACGCCTTGAAGTAACTGCTGGAGTGTTCTGTATTTAGTGGGTCGGTGGGGAGTACAGTGTCATCGCTGGGTATATCACTAGATCGGATGTCTGGTGCAGCGTTTTGGCTCTTTCAAGGTAGCTGATGCGAATAGAATTTCTACCGAACGCTTCAAGAATGACGCTCATGAAACATTCTACCAAGGCAGAGCATGCGTTCTGCAATAGTCTTACTGCCTATTTTTCTAGAACATTACCATCCCTGGGTAAACGAGCTGTTTATGTGCTGGTGAGAAGTTTTGCATCCATCTATGTATCGGCTTACTACTATCCCATGCGTCGGGTTGGCCCTCTTCTAAGCACTCGTCGAAAAGCGATTTGACGGAATCACGGTAGGTTGATCAACCAGCGAAGACCAATAGCTGAAAAGGCGAACCCTTTAAAGTAATTGCTTTGCTCCATGAAAACACTCAACAGGAAATTGAAAACCCGCACCGTAAAAGTTCGGGACTTGATGCGGCCTAAAACAGCGAGCCTTCGTATGGGGTGCTGTGCGATGTGAGTAGGGAGTCTGCAGGCATGGATTGGCGATGATATATATGATTAAATAAAAGGCATGGATGGAAAGGAGTATGACTTAAATGCTCCGTATTATTGTTGGGAATTATGTAGAATGAGAATTAAGTAATGAGATTTCAAGTGCGTCTCAGTAGATGATGATGGATCGCGCGGGTGGAGGTCTGACCGGCGACTTTTCTCGAAGCCCCGGTTGTTCACTGAAGAGCACACAAATTGTGAAAGAATTATAAATAAAATAACGTGAAATGTTGGTAACCCAGACTAGGTGGTGCGCAACCCCTATTCGAAATCTCCTTAACGAAATACTGATTATGTAATCAAGATTTAGTATAGTGGTTAGTATATTTCGTTGTGGTTCAATCCATTTCGAATCCGAAATGACGGCGGTTCGATTCCGCCAATCGCCAACTAATTGTTTTTAAATTTTGGCTATGGAATGGTTGGATGAACGAGGGGTACAGGATGGACAAAAATGTTCACCCACCATACCCAGCCATCGACCGCTACCACTGGAAAAGCTCATTTACTGTGGAGTACATGATCTGTCCAAGGGCCAAATGCGGAAGCTCAAGAGCTCGCTTGCTCGAGTGGTGTACGGAAAGAACATAGAGCATACGCTGGACTACGCGAAGGCACTGAGGGAGCAATTAGAGAAAAGCAGAGCGTCTACTTGCATAGTCCATATAGATCTCGATTGCCTGGACACCTCCATTGGTAAAGCCAATGAGTTTTGCCGCGCCCGGTGGTCTAAGCGAGGCAACTACTCAGCTGCGTGGACGCAATAGCTGCACGGCGTCGACTTGTTGGCATTACGATAGCCTCCTTTAATCCGCCTCTGGAAGGTGGGGACGCAATTGCGGATGTTGCGGTCAACGCCATTGCACGCTTGGTGAGCAAGCTCTAGCCACTGAGATGACCACAAGGCTCCTCCCTTGAGTGGGCTGCTCTACTGGGAGTCGCACCTTCCGAACAGCGGCCAGACTGTGTGTGGTATACACAATGACCATGACTTCCTGGTTACCCCCGTCAAATTTCAACAAAGACTCGTTCAAATCGGGCTGTGTTCTTCCCTCGTCCAACCCGACCGGTATACAGATATACTCCCACACTGCCCAAAAGGCAAACAACGGCCAAGGCATTCTGTGTGGTCTGCCAGCCGGTTTTTTCGAACAAGGTACCAGCGAGTATAGGCCCCAAAGCCGTTCCTAGACCCACTGCAGAGCACAGCGATGAATATGCTTGAGCGTATGCTCCTGCGTTGCCAAAGGTTTCGGGATGGCTTTCTGCCAGGATTTCCACTTCATGAAACATATCTGCAGCCAGGGGCGCCAGGATAAGATTTAGACCTACGCCTGAAGCTGGTGTCAATACTTGGAGACCAGGAGAATGTGGGATGAACCCACCGGTCAGGAGCAGGAAGAGGCACAGCACGACCTGATCAACGATAGTGTCGTCCTTGACCAGGTCAAGCAGAACAAAAGCCGGGGTAGTAATGGCAAATCCGGTCAAACACACAAGCCTAGGGCCATAGCGATCCGAAAATGAGACGAAAAGTGGCCCAAAGATGCATGGTCCGGAGATTGCTAAGAACAAAGTGCCTGCGCTGGGAGAGCCCCACCCCAATGTACGCTTGACATATTGGGGTAGGATGGCATCAAAAGAAGTAAGCAGGAAGATGTGTGTAAACGAGCCGTAAACCGCCGCCATCAATCTTCGAGAACTGATCAGAACAGCCACCTTACCAAATGCCTGGGCCAACTTCGATCCGTGTGCTTCGATGTTGCGAGCAAACAGCGGCGACAACTCATCTGGTGCCATTGTTGGTAGTGTCGGGTACTCTCCGCTTCGGAACTCCATATCTGTTGATTCTTCGCTCGAACCGGCGTAGTCACTGTCCGATTCTGGGAAATCTCTTTCCTCTTCAACAACGTTATAATCAATAACATATCGATGATCCTGTGCCCACCGAGCGTATGCCTCCTTCTTATCGATCATAAAGAATCGTAGTACAACATCGAGCCCAATCACTCCGAAGATCATGGCAAATACTGCGAGATAGCCTGCCCTTTGGTACACGATCCCCGCGAGAACTGGTGAGACTAAAACACCAAGTTCCATGCCACTGAATACGAAACCCATCCTTCTGGCTCGTCAGCCATGCGTAGGCGCAATGGAAAGGGACTTACCAAGAGCCGATTTCATCAGAAGGGACCGCATCTGCAACAAGTGCCAAACCAGCTGTATAGACGATGCTGCTGGAGAACCCTTGTAGGGCTCTTCCTAAAATCAGAACATTCGGGTTCGTGGCCATGCAGAATACAGCGCTCGCCGCGAGCGCCAAAGCAAGGCCTGATAGGAAAGTCGTCGACAGGGACCCTCGTTCGGCAGCCCACCCAGCAATTGCTGCACGATAATTAACAACAGCAACTTCTGTTTCGTGGATAGCACTTACGAGCCCCGATGGCCAAGGAAGAGCCGTACACCGTCAAGAGCAGAGAAATCCAGAATTGGACTTTGCTTCAATCAGGCACAAATCTCCTTAGAACATCACGCGAGAGGAGCCTACAGTGAATGTTGCAACAAACGCTGTGATACCAATTATCCATTTCGATGACCGTATCTCCAGCAATACCGAGACTCTCTGCTGACAGCAGGGATGTGTGGTAGGTTCATATACATCCTCCATGGCAAATCACGCTTCATCGACTTTGGACGGATTATAAAACTCTGACGAGTTATGGAAGAGGTAAGAAATCTACAAGACCTTCACGGGCGATGGGCACCGTGACCGAAATATATATCACGCAGGATTTCCAAACGCAGAGCTGGCGCAGCCACGGGAAGAAGATAATTGCGTCGGCTGCAAGGACTGCTATGCTTGAGTGTCGGCCCAAGCCATTTCGTTCTAGGCGAAGCATCGAGGGGGCAAAAGTTGCCTATGGAGCCTAGTGCGTTGATATCATGTCATTTTCCAGGGGATATGAAGTGGTTTCCGGTTAGAGATTCAGAGGGCGGACCTCTAGCCGGATGCCGGACAAATTCCACATCTTCTCAATGGCTTGGTAACACCCAGCGATCCCCTCAAGATCTGATATAGATTGGCCTCTGTGGTTGCGGATCACACCATTGCACGCCATACATCGGATCGCGCAATGAAGCTTCTTATCACTGGCTCTCAGCATACATGGTGGGGTAAGCCGCGCATTGTTGATATCATCGCTAAGTGTAGAGTGCCGGGTCTCTCAATGTTCTACAATCGCTGATACACTCGGCCGACCATGTCCGGCGGGGCAAGCACAATGTGTCTGCAGCTTCCTGCAAGTTCGCAACTTCCCTTCGTTCTTCGGCAATTGATCAAGCAGAGCACAGAGCGCCTGATCTATGGAGCATGCTAGAAGTCCGGTTCTGCAAGATTGTGCAAGATCGTTCCAGAGTGCTCTTTTACTATCCTGAACGATATGCTGGTTAACGAACGCCGCCGACTTCTGATAGGACATCTATTTTCAAAGTATGCAGTCTTCGCAGCAACTTCATTTCTTTATGCTTGACAATCAACAGAGCATTCACTATAACCTCCTCGCAACCTCGTGGTAATAAACCTCATTGGCCGCAATCATTGTTTTATTCATAACATCAATGTCAGGTACTATTATCGTATAGTTCATTCATCCCTGACAAACCCCCTCCATCCTTCCTCGACGATTTCTTGGCCTACCGGCCTTCATACCTGTGTACCATAAGGTCCATTTCGACCGATCATGACTGTAACACCGTGGCTAGGTAGGTTCCAGGCTAGGAAATCCATGCAAATATTCCATCACAACGAAGAAGCTATCAATAGACGTCTCAGGATAGAGCACTAGGGCTTTGAGTCGGCAGAAGCACCTCAGAAGCTATACAACAATGCCACGAAAACCCAAGAACCCTTCCTTGAGCACCTCAGATCATCCCTCGAGTGGACGTCTTTATACATCACGGCGAAAGAAGGATCCCGTACATATTGATGATTTTTCTCCAATTACCAGGTAGCTTGACATCTAGTCTTTCGAAAACCACGGCCGGATGTGAACGTATGGACCATGAGTCTACTAGCTATGGAGGTCTACTGGATTTGCTTCTTTAATGTTGATTTTGTTGTGCGTCCCCGTCTATCTGTCTTCAAGGTTCAATAATCTACCTTGGAAATCCTCTCAAAATCTAGTTTCGCTAACGAGGAATGTGCATTGCTGAACTTGGCGCTTGCACTGTCATCGTCCACGCTCTCTTTGTCTCTCCTCCATCTACATCATCTCCAATTTCTTTGTTACATCAATCAACTCCCCTCATCGATCCTCGAGCACCACGCACAACACAATGGGCACACCTTACAAACCGCAAGCGGTCCTCCGCATCCGGCCACAGTACACAACATCGACGATGTCCATACACCTACGCTCCAACCACTTCCATCCACTTCCCCTTCTCCTCTACGACTTCCCGCCCTAATCATATCTTCACAACCATCCAACTCTCGCCGTCGCAATCCCTCTACCAACCACCAAACAACAATCCCCAACAATGTCCACCTCCCCCTCCCCCAAAACCGCCACAGCCTCCTCCCTCCCCCCCCTCTCCCCAGCCCCAGCACAAAAACCCTCCATCACGCCCGGCCCCCTCCGCCCCGCCCGCTCCTCCCTCCTCCTCCACGACTCCCTCCCCCCCTCCTCATCCTCATCCCCCACGCCCACCCCCGCGCCCACACGCCACGCCTCCCTCGCGCAAGACCCCACCATCGGAATCGCCCTCTCCAGCCCCCTCGCCACACCCATCCCCGCCCCCGCGCTCGCCTCCCTCCCGCCATACCGCCTCATCGACTACAACCGCACCATCGACCGCTTCTCCGTCTCCTCCGCCGAATCAGACCACAGCAACAACAGCGACGCCGAGTCCCGCTATCCGGAGGGCTCCACCGTGGGCATCAAGTCCCCGCGCGAAACGAACCGGTTCGTCACCCCCCCCACCACGGCGTCCGCGACGCGCAACAGCTTCGCCGAGATGGCGGATGTGGGGGCGCGGTATGCTGCAGGCAGCAGCTCGACCGCAAACACCCAGGAGGCAAAGAGCTGGGACGAGAACCACGCCCGCGACGAGGAAGAAGAAGAAGAAGAAGAAGAAGAAGAAGACGGGGGTGTCTTCCCCGCGAGTGAGGGCACCCCAGTAACGACGACGATTACGCATCTAGATCGCTATCCCAGCAGCAGCACGCGCGCGATCAAGAGCCCGCGTCCTCCTGCAGAGGAGGGGCTCGACACGCCGCCGACGACGGGGGGGAGCGTCGCCACGGCGGATACGAGCGCGAGGGCGGAGAGCGGGCTGCATGTCCCGTTCCTGCCACGGTTTCTGAAGCTGACGAGTCCGCGCCGGAGTAACGATACGGCGGGACCGGGTGGAGAGGTGGAGGGGCAGGGGGCACTGAAGAGTGTGGATGAGGGTGGGGTTAGTGATGTCGATGAGGGGGAAGAGGAGGGGGAAGCGAGGAATGCGTCGCGCGTGTCGTTGGTGAGACCGATGGTGGTGCAGACGGGGAGCGCGAGGAAGGTGGGGCTGAAGGAGATGTTGCTCAGTGAAGCACCTGCTAGTCAGCCCGGGCCGTCGTCGAGGAGCAAGATCGCGAAGTTTTTGGGGGAGAATATTGAGTTTGGGACGAAGAAGCGGGAGGGGATTGTGGGGATGACGAGGGGGGGTGATGATGCTGCTGGGGCGCCGGAGGAGGGGGTGCAGGAGGAGAAGGGTTTAGGGATGGGGGATGGGGCTCGGTCTGCGGGGTTGAGTGGTGCGGATGGGCCGAGGTCGAATCCGGTGAGGAGGGCGAAGACGGTGCCGGGGCTGGGGAAGAGGAGGGTCACGTTCCCGACGATGGCGCCGGTGGAAGTGGGGCCGGAGCAGAGGCAGGTGTGGCAGAGTATTGTTAGTACGCCGTATCCGCTGGGGTATAAGGGCGCTAAGGAGGGGAAGGAAGCGGAGAAGAAGACTGGGAAAGAGAATAAGGCTGGGGAGAAGAGGGAGGAGGGGCCGAGAGATGTACTGATGCTCGTGGTCTACAGCCCCAACAGCCGCGGCCCCAGGGTCAAGGAAGTGGTCATTCCTGAGCCAAAGGAGACGGTCTTGGTGGATGACAGCGATGAGAAGAAGCCGGTCGCTATGGCGACGATGAGGAAAGACTTCGATGACGAGAAGCTGTTCAAGCTCATCCGCGCTGAGTATGGCAAGATGCGAGGTTTTGCGGGCAGCATTGCCAGCGCCAGGAGCGTCAAGAATGTTGGTGTTCTTCATTACAGCAATATCGCTGAGTTGAGCCATCGAGGCGAACAACGCTTCCCAGGCATGATGTTTGGAGCCGAGAATGAGGATCTTGTTGGGGACGGAATGCTGGCATTGCTTCAAGATCCGAAAGTTGGTCGAAAAAGCCACACATGGACTGAATGGGTTAAGAGACTGCCCGGGAACAGCAAGAGCGAAAATGACGCCCGCGAAAAGATCGCCATTGAGTTCATACAGGGGTGGTCACCCACGGGGATTGTGCTCGCGGTGACGACGATCTTGATGCTGAGTATGGCCGCTATGCTCTTGTGGATCTTTCTGGGAGTGGGAAATGTTTCTAGTATTGTCCCTGAGACTGGCGACGCAGGTGGGGGATTGAAGGGGAGGACTCGAGGTGGGTTTCGCGGTGCTGGTGATAGGGTTGAGAGCGGTGTTGCATTGGGAGTGCTGGTGCTGCTGTTCGGTTGGACGGGGGTCGGGGCGTGGATTTTGGTGAGTTGGCTAGGATATTGAGGTTGTAAGATTAGTGTGAGCGGAAATGTCGTGGCCCGATAGAGTGATGCAATATTACCAATGTCTTGCTTGCAGAGATGGTTCACCTTAAGACTCCATCCACGAGCACTTCAGCGAGCGGCAATTGCCCAGCTTGTGTGAGCATCGTCATATTAAACCCACTCGAAATACTTTTCAAGAGTGCAACCTCAACCTATATACTTCCCTCCGCAGTACGGACACGTCTCAAAATGTTTGAAGAGCCAACAAGCCAGAGATGGCGCCCGCGTAGGCTCACCAGCATTTACATGAGGAACCGAATCTTCAGGCGCTGGATTGGGGTGCTCGTTGAGAAAAGTCCGTTCACACCGCTCGCAGTGTTTGGAAATACCAGGAGCGGTTATTGCGAGGAAGGTCAGGGCGCAGCGAACTGTAGACAGGACACCGTGTCAGCCTTTATCTCATGTCACAGTTGATTACATGTAAGAAACGTTGATCAAGCGCCGAAAAATGCAATGACATCTCAATTGCTGCCATGGTGCACTCCTCAAGGGTTCTTCCAGTAAAGGTAAAAATCTAGTACGTTGTTCAAGGCCCCCCGTAGGCCCAACTGTTCAGTAATTGAAGTGCTCTGACGGTTTGCCTCTTTAGCTAAGGGTCTTCACTTGCTGAGCAGCCTATCGTCATTCTGTCGAAGCGCTTTCTTACGGATGTGTGCCAAGATATAGTGCATCATCCCTTGCCACCGCAAGGGATATAATGCTTGTGTTCGCCTAGGTTAAAGTGATTCGGATCGTAGCAAACTTACCGAACTGATGGCCTTGGGAACAGGCTGCTTCGATGAGTCCCCCGAACAGGATTTCCTGACTGCAGATGGAGCAGTTCTCCTCGAAAGCAGGAACAACGTGCTCTCCGCTATCCTCCACTGGAGCGAGAAGCTTTCTGGCAGCACTTGCTGCTTGAAATATACGCCAGCTGAATGCGCTGCCAATTTGATTGTCAACCGAGTCGTAGTGAGAGATCTTCCGAAGGATATCCTTCTGTACGACGGAGACGTCCTTCACCGGTGGCGGAACATCCTGCCACGGAAACATTTCTTGTCCGCTATCGGATGTGAAAAGCACCGTCGATCGCTCCTTGGAAGGTAACGAATACTCAGGCATATCACCGCCGTGGACGCTAACGCAGGCGGCCACGATGTCGGTAATTGGCAAAGATGCAAGGCCCCAGGTTTTTAAAACAACCAAGCCTCCAAGATTTCTTCTATGATCTTCGTGGTTTAGAAAGGTTTGCAGCTTTCGCTTCAAGGGTGAGGTTTCCACCCTTTCGGTGGTGCATTTAAGTATGGTTTGATCGTCGATCTCCGTCGAGAATCTGATGGCTGCCATACGAGACATGTGAGTAGCAATATAGAGCGATGCTTTTTGGTCCGCATGATTGGTGTATGAAGCAATCCCTGGGGTGCTGTTAGCTTTATCATTTAATCGAAAACCGTCTTCTACTAGAATTTACCACTTATTGGTTCCCAGGGTTGTATAGTCCGAGGCTCTTCCTTGGGTCCATTACTCGGCTTGTTATGTATCGAATCTAGCAGAGTCGGAATCGTAGACATGTACCCTATCCATCCGCCACGCATTTCGCTCAAGTCGATGCGATCAGGACCGACGCGCACCACGAGGTCACAATTACCGGAAATCTGCAGCGCTTAGCTAACCCTTTCAAGGACTGGGAAGCTGTACTTTGTGAAACCAAAGTGTAGAGCGCTGAGCTGGTTCGAGTATATCTTGCTTCCTTGTCATGAGGTCCGAGCAAAAGCACCAGATGCTGTCTTGCTTGAGATTGGTCTGAAAGTTTAACTGCGAGAGCACTCCGTTGCGTGTAATCGTCAACATGTTATGATCTGTCACTTCACGAAAATCTCTTATCCAGGGACTCCAAGACACGTCATTAATGAAATTCACCTGGTCAAACGCAGCTGCCAAAAGAGATGGACTTGGGTTGAGGGCTTCCTGAATCTTTTGCTGCTCTATGTCCTGGTGCTCGACCAATTTGTGGCAGACCGTACCATTAGCCGGTAGAACCTGGGGGGTGTTTTCAATCATATGTCCATGGGTTGGAACGAAATACATTTCCACAACTGCGGCTTCCCAGACGTTCAAGGTGCCTGTGGAAGGACTGCAAACCTTGAGAATATAAAGACTACCACAGTCGTTGGCGACTGCAAGCATTTGCTGCGTGGTGGGCAAAGAGAGATGGTTGTCGGTTCCAGATATCTCCAAAGTACCCTTTCGATCAGAATGCGCATCATGGCGTTGCAAAGCTTCCTTCGCAATCATGTAACCACTGTCGTCGAAGCGAATCAGGTCCCTCAAGGGTGCCCAAGCCGCGCTCCTAATCCTCCTCAACCTCAGACTACTCACGCTCTTAAACCGACTCTTGAATTTCTCCTCTCTCAACGCAGCTTTGATAGCGTCATTCACCAAACAGACCCTCTCCCAACTTTCCGGCACGGCCATGTCGGAATTCGAAGCCCACAAGGAAAGCACATGGTTCGAAGTTAACACAGCAAGCACAGAGCGCTTGTGCTTCGCCAATCCTGGCGGGGACCAGGCCAGCCATGTCACGGTGCTTGGTGACTGCTCCTCCCCAATTGAGAACTCCCCAGAAGGTTGCAGCTCCTGTTCGGGCCATTCACCCCAGGTAAAAGTGTTCGTGCGGAGATGGACATGGGCCCAATGGTCTCGGGAAAGTTGTTGATTCGATTTTCGTCTTTGTGGTATCTGCTTCCAGCTCAACAACAGTACAAGTTGAAGACTGAGCCTTCAAATTGCACATACCAGGAGATGCACAAATTCCCCAGCAGCTATTGCAAGTTCCCCATCTTCAGACCATGCCATGCAATTGGTTGTCGATGGCACCACGGGAAGCTGTGCGTCTTGCAACATTTTCGGTTTCGGAGAGTGGTTTGGACAGGTTAGATGTCAGCATCATGGCATATGCTACTTTCTCGAGGAGAGATGAATCGAACATGATTCTTTATCCTATGCGTCGGTGGAGAAGTGTTGTGAATCGAAGTCCAACAATCGCGCTTTCAGGTTTGGCGGGACTATTGCTGAAAATCTTCGGGTACGCCAAAAGTAGATGGAGCTAGCCATTTCAGGGCGAGCTCGATTGATGGCACTCTCTCGATGTCAAAATATTCCTATATATCTGTACAGTTCTACGATTACAACATCGTAGGAAAATGGTCGATTGTATTACTATCATCGCTCTGTAATAGGTTAAGAGAATTTGACGAAAGGTCACAGAAAGCCGGGAGTTATTTATTGAATCTATAAGGGTCCACGTTACCTTCAAGAGGCCCTTACGCATCTACAGAAACTCCTAGACGGCATCCCTATGCAACCTCTATATGTGTTGAGCCTACTCTCTTTTGTACTGACCACCTCTCTGTTTCGTAACCCCCGTACTTGCTCCTTCCTCTGCTGCAGACCATTTGTCTTCTTGACCAGAGGATTGACTGTCTGTCACGTCCTCTCGCTCCTTGTTGTCCTCCGGCATTCGAGGTTTGCCGCCCAGACTTGCCAAGACGACATCGTTGTCAGCGGTTGGCGCATCTAGCACGCGAAATTCTTTCGGCGTGAACATTTTCGGTAGGATTTTCCAGCGTAACGGTATCAGGCAAATCATGATGACAGGAAAGCCTAGAGAGGATGATTGTCATTATATTTCCCAAAGCCGAGAAATATGTGGTAATGCTTGAATGAAAGGGAATCGTTTCATTTCAAGTAGGTGGGAGAAGGCCTTCGCAATGTAGAGATTAGTCGGCTCACCAATGGCTGCGAGAGTTTGCGAGATAGCTACACTGGATAGGACGCCAAATAGCTGGAATGAAATGAAGAGGCCTATCTTCTTCTTCGAAACCTGGCGCATTGGCTCACTTCTCTGGATATAGCGAGGCTCAGAGATAAGGTAGACTAGCTTTTGCATGATGCCGTTGGACTCGATGGAGCCCCACTGCAAGGGTCGAGGGAAAAAAGTCAGCATTGTGCTTGAAGATTGAATTGGAGTAGTGGGTAGCTGTGAGAGTGTCGAACGTACCCCAACCACGAAAAATACACCAGCAAAGAGAGATCGTGGTATGGTGTGTAGGACAACGAGGAGTGGTCCTGTCATTGTTCCGAGTATTGCAAGACCCATCAGGAAATGCGAAATGCGCTGTTCGACCACGTTGGAGGCGATCATCTGCTGTTCCCTGATTTCGTCACCATCCTCGGTTTTGACGATCTTCAGCTCGCTCTTGTACTCGGTCAGTGAATCTGTGTGTACGGGCGCCTGTAGTCACATAAGTCAGTTGTCCCTCCCGGACATCGCCAGGCGAGATAATACCTGTGGTACTAGACCATTCGGCATAGGTATGTCAAGAATGCCTGAAGCAAAGCTGGTACACCCAAGCAGGAAGAAATCCCAGTGAAAGCCTCCTGGCTTCTTCAAAGGGAATTGCTTTGCCTGGGCGGTTATGCTACTAATGTTCTAAGTAGAGTCTTAGCGCATGTCGCACTTCCCTGATGTTGGTGCTTTGACCTACATGATCGAAGTAGAAGAGAAGCATGGTCAGAAACCCGATAGGCACCGCTACGAACACCCATTTGACTGGCAGATTCCAAAAGTCGACGACCCAAGGGCGAGGCACGGTAGCGTAGAAAGCACGTGTGTGCGGCAATCTCTGAATGTCCGCTGATTTAAGTGTGCCAGGGATATGCGAGAAGCCTGTCCAGAAGATGGTAGCGATCTATTGGAATGTCAGAAATCGATCATGCTTGGTAAGCAGTAACATACGGGATACGCGTAATCCCCCAATATCTCCCTGATCCATGGTCGAAACCAAATGCGATTGCCGACTGCCTCCAATGCATACACAGTGCCAAAGAAAAGAAGAGCAATCATCACAGCCATGAAGCCATCGACGGACCCGTAGTCGGAGAACTCGGAGGTTAATTCTTCGACTCCTTTGACTGGAAGTAGGCCTTAGTTCGGCTGGGAAGCCTTGAACACTGCTTCGGCGTCGAAGAAGCTTGACTAGCTCTCATGACTTACTTATATAGATTATGCCGACGTAAGCTCCGAAGCTTTGGCTCGAGAAATCCGTCACATAGCGCATGTAGTCGCAGATATTCCAGATTGCCACCAGCCAATGAAAGATAGCAGTCCATATTGAAACCCACACCATCATTTGAGGATAGAGAGAAACGTCATGAAGCTTCATGATGTCGTAGATGGTATAATTGAAGAGAGATATGAGACCCGTGATGCCAACGATGGTGATGGGCTGGGCGCCAAGGGTACTGAAGACGATACACGCAAGGGCAGACGACAGAAGAGCTTCGTTGACACCGTAGAACCCGCCGGTCTGACGGTTCATATCCAAAATGAATGCTAAAGCTGGTAAAAGACTATATCTGCGTCAGTGCTTTCTATAGTGGAGTGAAGCACATTGATGAAGTGCGTTCCAAGATTGGCTGACTTGACAAAGAAAATTCGCACAGTGCTAGCGAAAGTGCGATATGTGAGCGCATCTGCAATGTCGCTCCAATAGTATGGCAAGCGCCTCTTTACATCGTGATACATGCCCCGGCAAGGCCGAAGCACTCGGTAGCGTCGCCACCCTACTTCGTTATCGAAGTCGTATGGGTCAGGAACTTGTTGGGCCATTCTCAGACTATGAACATATCAGAGTAAAACACTGGTGGAAAGGAAGATTCGGGGACTCCTGCCACTATCAGAGGAGATTGAATGAATCTAAACATCTCACCCGCGTCAGTATGGAGTATCTTATACGGGGTTAAAGTTTGGGCAGAATGCTCTGCATTTCTGTCGTTGCTTGGCATGACGTGGTTAGCTGCCAACGGACCGCGGAAATCTCGCGAACATGACGACGGGAATAATCTAGCACCAATTGGCAGTTGATCGGTGTCGACTTAGCTTCCGAACTTCCGAGCCCCAAGTCTGATCAATGTCAGCAATTGCACGAGTCCACACACGAATTCTCCATTTGTTCATGGTTCAACGTGTTGCATCCGCATGTGATCATAGAGGCATTCATCCTTATCGTAAACATCCACAAGAGATAATCGCTTGGGCGGTCAGCGCCATGCCATATCATTCTCCAAAGATCCTCCGCCATACACCGGGCTATGAGCTGCCGTCCCATCCAGAAGGAGTACCTGACTGCCTTCCTCCAACAGTCATAGGTACTTGATAATGCGGAGATAGGCTGATCGTACCCGTTCGATCAGATCCAGGTTCTCCACCGAGCTCTCGACAAAAGAGCACCGACAACCAGAGTCGATTCAGTCTTCCCAGCTCTTTTCGACCGTCTCCCTCACACGTTTCGTATATTCCCGTCTGTTGTCCTTATAGAGATTCGACGCTTCTACGTTTGCTGGGGAGGACGTGTTCGGATCGTTGAGTAGACTGCACAACAGGGCGTTAGGTCAGATCTGAACAGCGTGGCTCGGAGAGGCTGTACAGACCTCTGAATACTGGTCAAGATAGCCGCTACGTCGTAAGTCGGACTCCATCGATTTTGCAGGATGTCCAAACATAGCTCTCCGGTACCATAGACGTTTGGATGGAACATTTGGCTTATAAACTTGACCCCTGGTGGTTTGTTCGGATACTGCTCCTCAAAGTGCATTACCAAGCGAAAAGTCCCGTCTTCGAATGGTGTATCTGTGGGTCCGATGATGACTGCATTCCTTTCACTTCATAAGTGAATTGGTTGCGTAAAGTGGTATCGTGGTTCGTACCAGGTCATAACATTATCTGCTATCGGCGAAGCAGAGACTCCCGCTGGTGGATCGGTTTGCATACGCTATGCGAAGAATTCGATCAGCACTGTCCGTAATGATGCTATTTATAGGGACGGAACATGAGAGCTGTTGATAGAAAACCCATAAGTGGGGATCCTACCTTGAAGTCACGCATAAGCCGACGCCGTGCAGAGGTGGACATTTTTAGAGGGTTGCAGGTTGTTCGATAGGCCACTCCTCCTAGGATTCGGACCTGGTCTGCGACGTGCTCAGTCTTCCAGTAGTCTAACAGCTAACATTCCAAGGCCGATGACTATGGCGGTGCTCTGAACTTAAGAAGGTCACCGAGGTGCAAGCAATCGAGCAATCGAACTCCTCCACACAACGCGCTAGACAAAGGGCCGAAATTTATCCTCCCATTCGATTTGGACCTCGGCTCTCACGACAGACAACAATCCTCAGTTCTTAATACTTACATAGGAGATGTGCGTGTCACTTTACCTCTCTTCTCTCCTACGGCTAGGGACTTCTTCTTACAATTGTAAAGCCAGTCGACGACGCTGGGCTCTGACGCCCTTCTCTAGTATTTGTTTGCTCAATATCACATGCAAATTCTTGCTCTACTATGCACAAAGCCCTTTTGCAGTCGGGCGTCTTTTTGACCTCCTGTCATACTTCCTCACAGCATCTGGACTTTTCTCAGACACTTTAAACTCACAGAAGTTTTCTAAATGTCTGCTAACCTTTCTCGAGCCTCGACGCGCATTTGCAATGTGTCAGCGGCCCAGCGTCCCATTCACAGAGTCGACCAGGTAAGGCGGCATTTCAGCAGTACGCCTTCATTTCGAACTGAAGTCCGCGATGCCTACATACTCAGCGCGGCTCGAACAGCCACCGGGAAGGTAGCCTCAGTACCCATCGTTATTCAATCAGTCGACTGATACTCTGCATATCAAGTTCAATGGGTCCCTTATGCCTATGTCTGCCCCCGAACTTGGCGCCACTGCCATCCGCGCCGCTGTGAGCAGATCTGGCGTACCACCAGAGAAGATCACTGATGTATATATGGGCAATGTGCTCCAAGCGGGCGTTGGTCAATCCCCTGCACGCCAAGCAACGATACTGTCTGGACTTTCGCCTGAAGTTGATGCTATTACCATCAACAAAGTATGCGCATCTGGACTGAAAGCGGTGGTATTTGCAGCTCAGAACATCCAATTAGGATTGTCGGAAGTCCAAGTAGCTGGAGGCATGGAGAGCATGAGTCGGGTACCGTACTATCTGCCCAGAGCTAGCCAGCATCCGCCGTTTGGAGAAATCAAGCTAGAAGATGGACTTATTAAAGATGGATTGTGGGATGTGTATAACCAGATACATATGGGAAAGTGTGCAGAAGAGACAGCGAAGAAGTACGGAATCAGCCGAGAGGAGCAAGATAAGTATGCAATTGATAGTTTCCACAGAGCGCAGACGGCGTGGAAGGAGGGCAAATTTGCAGACGAGATCTGTCCCGTCACTATCAAGGGAAAGAAAGGCGAGACGGTAGTAGATGAAGACGATGGTTATAAGAATCTAAGAGAAGAAAAGGTGCCAACGCTCAAGCCAGCGTTCGTTAAAGAGGGCGGGACTGTCACCGCAGCCAATTCATCAACCATGAACGATGGGGCTTCGGCGCTCGTGCTAGGGAGCAAAGACATCGCGACGGAGTATGGCTCAAATAGCAGAGTTTTGGCGCGGATTGTCTCTTTTGCGGATGCGGCCGTTGATCCCATCGATTTCCCAGTGGCACCGGCAAAGGCAGTCCCCATTGCGCTGAAGCGAGCGGGGATATCGAAGGATGACGTCGCTATCTGGGAGTTCAACGAGGCCTTCGCTGCTGTCATCAAAGCGAACCAGAAGGTTAGCACACCATATCAAGGTAGTTGTCTTTACATCGTCAGCTAACATTGCGCTTCTAGATCCTATCTCTGGAATCTGCAAACGTCAATGTCCTCGGAGGTGCCATCTCGCTAGGTCACGCATTGGGTAGCTCAGGATCGCGGATCTTGACAACACTACTGCACCAACTTCAACCGGGACAGTATGGTGTGGCAGCTATCTGTAATGGAGGAGGCGCAGCCACTGCTATGGTAGTGCAGCGGATTGAGAGGCCATGAAGCGGAGACGTCGCTTCAGTATCTCATGCACCCGCAGAGAGCCAATTTTGGGTCCCCTTGAATAAGAGCCTATGCCTTTACAATCTTGAACTTCATTTGAAGGGACGGCGATAGCCCGAAGAATCAGCGATGTTCTATGGCCGAAGCAGCAAAGCGTTCAAGAAGATCGCTGGCATAGTCAGGGGACTTCGAAGGAGCATTGAAGGAAGAGTTCCACATAAGAGTTGCGAAGTGAATCCACCTGTACGAGCGCCTGAGATAGGGAGAGCGATATACAGGGGACATATGACATGCACAAATGACGCAGAGGATCCGGGAACGGAGAGTCGTCGGCCAATTAAGTTGATCATGATCAATACCAAGCGGTGCCTCGTGGACAACAACGCAAGCCAACAACGGTAAGGTAATTATGCATGGGAGCTTTGGGGAAAGCTCTGGCCACACTTTCAGGAAATGACATATGCCGTTGTTGTAGTTTTGATAAATCATTCAACTTTTATCATCGTCTTACATGGTCGCATCATCTTCCGCTGCCCAGCAACTAGATAGGTACAAAAGTCTAAGAACCAACAAGTGTTTGCATCTGCGAGATGAGACAAGATGGGCACTGGGTACTGTTGGAGATGTGCGAATTCGCTTGGGATTCAATCTATTGGTAACCAGCCTTCTTGGGTAAGTTTCTTCTTCGACATACTGCGAGTACGATTGCGGTCGTGGGCTGGAGAATTCCCCTCGTTATAGGAGATCGGTCTCCGCGGAGAGAGTGCGTGTCCAGTATATTGAACAACTTAGAGATTGTACGAGACGTCAGAGGTCGAAGAATTCCCATAACTACGAATTACTATGCACGGAAGGACCTCTCACACCTTAATTTCGGCAACCCGTTGTTTTCGAAGAGATGAGTACCTTCTCCACTTCTTCCCTACCTTATAGTCTATAGCATTCATGTCCTCCCCCCCATCTCCTCCTCACCCCACCCCCAACCCTTCTCAATCGTCACCACTCTTCAACATACAGCCCCCCAAGTCCCTAATCCACTCAGCGTGTGCTCCTTTCCCAGAGACGGGTCTACCGCATCCTCAACCACGAAGCTACAACAAACCGTAAGCTTCGATGAATATTCACGTGAGGAGGGACTTTGATCATCCGCTGTGCCGTGGCGTGAAGTAGTGCACTCGTTTTATGGAAGAATGGAAGGGGGGAAAGTTGAGGGACTGGGTTATCAGTGGAGACGCGGAGTTGGAGAGGTAGGCTGTTGAGGCTTTCGTCTTATTTGGTTGGAATATTCAGGAGTAGGGCGGGGAGAAAGGATTGAACTCTTTTGCTTTTGGTTCGGTGTAAGGGGGGGTGCGCGGGAAATAAGGAAGCTTGAGGGAGTCATCGGTTTTAAAAGGATGTATGGCTGGGCTTGGGGTGTTTGTCTGGATATGCCAACGTCAAATGGAGACGAGAAGTATCGATTGCTGGGGATAGTTCATAGATGAGGAACGTCAGACATCTCGCTGTAGGCTGTATCAACAAGGTACAATACAGCCGTCTCACAGCCCGTATCCAGGTTTCATAGCCCGTATCCACACCACTGGAAGTGTCTGAATCATGATTACTACCTCAGCAAAGCTCGTACGTGACCGTATCTATCTACACCCAAGGCAGAAAAAAGGCCCAATAATCACAGCTACAACACACGAGACACTCCCAGCCCGCTCCGCCCCCAACGTGAGCCAGAGCGCACATCCCCAATCCAGCTCCACACACCCCAACAAACCCCACAAGCTCCACATCCCAAGCCCCTCCTCTCGACTACGCAACCACCTACACCACAATACCCACCCCAACCCACCCACCTCACAGCAACAGAAGCCAAACAACAAAAACCGCCAACCCCACCGCAGCAGCAGCCACCCCTCCACTTCCGAGACCTGCACCGCCAAGCCATCCGCAAACGAGGAGCAGCGATAGAGCTACGCGCAGGATGTGCTTCGCCTTCGTCGACGCTACGTCTCGCTGGCTATGCGTTATTGGTGTGCCCAATAGATAGTAGTCAGTACTGATGGGCAGGCTAGGGTCACGGTATGCTGGCGCAGAGGGTATGGTGCGTTTGTAATCTTGGTGCAGGGTTTTGCAGAGAGTGTCGTATTGGGCGACGGTTCTGAAGCCGGGGTTTTGGTGCGTGAGGTCGTAGCGATCGAGAGATTTGGGGGGGAGAGAGGAGGTTTCGTCAAGACGGGCATGCGTGACTGGAGGCCTGGTGAGGAAGCGGAGAGGGTGCTGCAATAGGATTTTGGGGTCGGGGGGGAGGTGGCAGCGATAATGTCGTTCCTCACGCTTCTTGCCTTTATTGGTTTTCGAGTTCTCATCGTGTTCGCGATGTTGGCCGTTTGCGGTTCGTTGATTAGGCCCTGCAACGGTGTGCGAACGAGGACGATACCTCTCTGTCGGGCGCGTTACTAGCGACGGCTGGGATGCAATTCTACGATGTCCGTTCTGAGCATCGTTTGATGGCGGGTGCAGCCGGGCCATTTCCTCACGATACATCCGCTCCGTTCTTGGTCGCCGCCGCCTCGGCCGGGCCATTTCCGCACGAAATCTCTGTTCGGTTCTTGGGCGCTTCTGGGGTGTGGTGTGCTCATCCTGGCTTGCCTGTGCTATAGTGGCCTCCGCGGTCTCTTTCTGAGCAGCGCTTTTCTTCTCTTTGACTTGCTGCTTTCGGACCTCCTCCTGCCCTAGTATTATTCCAATTGCCTCATCGCGCGTGACGTGAAGGCCGTCCATAATGCGTTCGATGCGCGGGTCCTCGGGGTTGTTCTCGCGGTAGAAGCGTGACGGATCAGCGTTCAGGATGCCGCCTTGGCCCTGTGGTCCTGATCGTAGGGCGGCGATGAGATACCGGCTATGGCCAGGGCGGTAGGTGGTCCTTTGATGGATTGACAGGCTCCGGTAGTCGAATCCCTCGTCCCAGACAGGAGGCGTACCTCTGTCAGTGGCATGGGCTTGTGATGTTGTCGATGGCTGCGACTCAGAAGAAGCGGGCGTACTTGATCGTCGATCGTTTGATGCATTTCGGTGGGAGTTGGGTCGACTCGAAAGGCTAGTTGATGGACTCCCATTCCGGCCAGACGTCCTGTTCCTGGGAGTGGGAGACGCAGATGCGATTGACGATGAACGCGGTATAGGTGGAGTGGAGGTGCTCGTTTGCCGAATATTAGTTTCGCGGCCATTTGAGAGAGACGCATTCGTTGACGGGCTTGGTCTCTGTGTAGTGGCTAGGCCTGATCGACGATGGCCCGAATTGCTAGCATTTGGACGAGGCGTGCTTCTCGTTTGGTGTGGGTTCGGCGGAGTGACATTGCTTGGCCGTGGAAGATCCACCATACGAGGAGGGGACGTGCGAGCGGCTGGGTCTGGCGTCGAAGAAGCAGCAACGATTGTACGCCGGGAAATGGTTGCAATGCTGAAAGAGGCGGACGGAGCCGCGTTTGTGTGGATTTGGGGAACCGCAGCCTCTCCTACTCCTTGAGGAGGACTTTGGGTGCTACGAGAGGATTCAGTGACCGACGTTCTGGGTCTCTGAGTAGCCGGTTGATCTGTCGGAGAAGAGTTTCCCGACCTCGGTCTCTTCGATGCGTTTTGTACGTCCGAAGGGTTAGATGAAATACCAGACTTTGTCTCGGGTGAATGCACTGGACGCTCATACTGACCACGGGCGGTGCTCGGCCTGTCCCCTTGGCCTGTATGGGATTTAGTTAAGTAATGGGGGGGTTCATTAGTTGCATGAAGATTCCGGTTTGTCTGACGCTCATGAGCCCTGGTGTTCCACAGCTCCGCCTCTCGGCGTGCGAGATATGTGGCCGCGCTCGTTGCGACGACGGTCCCATGATATCCACCTTGCCTGAAGGGCTCGTCCGGTACCTGCTGTTTATATGGTGATGGATGCGAAGCACGTCCAGGTACAGACTCAGGACCCCTAGATGAGGTCGTTCTGCTAGCGCGAGTTTGCCCACCAAACTGACTCGCAGCCAGATCAGAAGCTGTAGGGATTGGGCTAGAGAACTCAGAAGGCTGCTGAGAAGCAATTGGCGGTCCAAAAGATAGCAAAGGTCGACCAGCCGGAAGGACTATATGGCCTTGAGCATAGTTTTGCTGAGCATCACCATTTCCTATCGCAGGTCCCGGAACAAGCTCCTTTACGTCAATCTCATGAGAGTCATTCCCTAGCTGCGAGGCCTGGTGACTTAAATCCCGTTGTGCATATTGACGGTGAGGTCTATAGGAACTTGGACGGCGAGGCTCGAGGAGAGGTGTATAGGAAGGTCGCTGTACCCTAGGCCGTGGTCCAATGTGAAACCCAGGAGCTCGAGATGACGGTGTCCTATCTCGAGGTAAGGATTCCCTATATCCTGGCTGCCCATAATCAAAATAAGAAGGCGGATTTGTAGAAGGAGGTGACGTTCCGCTTCGAGATGCATGTGTCTCTTCACCGGGATCTGTTTCTGGAGGAGTCAATAAACTCTTCGAAGATTTTTCATTTGACTCTCTTTCAGGGGTCTCGTCCAGCCCCAACAGGCTCCCCGCACGCTTAGTCTGTCTATAAGACTGCTGAGACATATGCTCCCGAGGTAAAAGCCTTCTTAGACTCTTAGGAAATAGATGCCCAGAAGGTCTTTATAGAATATCAGGACAATGAACGATGGGACCATAGTCTATTAGAGACTCCAGGCTCCCAAACACACCTGTAAGTGAGACCACATCAACAGTGCACGCAGAATCAGAGATTCTAAGGGGTCCTGATTGATCAGATTATTTCAACCAGAAGAATGACAAAGGAAGGCCACATCTACTTGTAGGTTCGGATTAGAGAAGACGGCGGTTGTTTGTTTTGAAGCTTGCCCATAGAAACCATATCCACCATACCTTGACCATGGAGACCAACCTTATCAACAAAGGCTAGCTTGTTGTCTGGAGCGAACATTGGACATGTCCGCCGATATGTTGTTAGCCATTACGTTGATGTGTTCGTGATAGACCCAGAAGCAAGACGGCAGTCAATCAGTGCAGCGTCGTTGTCATCAGGGTACATCCCAAATCGTGTAGGTCGGATACGAGGCATGATATGTCCAAAAGTCTTCTTAGAGAGCAACAGGCTTATGGTGATCAGCTTTTGCATCACAAAGGTTGCTAATAACTTACTTTACCATTCCGCAGTTAGATATCAGAATTCGGCGATCTCGTCTCAGTTCCGGACGCGATTGACCTTGTCCTAGGAGGCAAATTCGGATCTATGTGGATACAAAGTAGCTGCCGCCATCTCCATCGGACCTGGACTGCAGCGAGATCTTGCTACCTAGCATGAGGGTGAAGAAGGTCCCGGATCGGCATGCTTGCCACATATTGTAGACGTCCCCTATGCACGAGGCCAGCGACAACGATTACCTGGCCCATGCGCTGGTATGATAGACTCAGGCAATCTTTCGAATTCTAGATGCACAGACGATCGTTTGGATCCGTTCTTGGGGCCCCTTATTGACCGGGTGGGATGCTTTGAAGGTTTGTCACCTGAGCTGTAAGTCTTTACCAGCCGGACAGCCCGTCATCAGAACCTTTCTTTCAACATTAATGGGAGAAAGTGCAACAGTTCTTGGCAGCGCATGCGATAGAGTAGAGACAAAATCTTGACCACCTATAATCTCTGAATCGTGATATATATCCCTGCCCCAGCTTTCAGTACGAGCGTGGCAAGTCAGTACCGTTGCAGGATATATACTCAATTGTATCGTCATGCTGGCATCTACCTTCAGTTTGAGGAATCTAAAATAATCCTTTGTAGGACGTTAGTATCACCCTCTGCGAAACTTACAAACTCCTTGAAAAAAGTAAGGCCACCTCAACACCGCAGCTATTGAAACGCCTCCCTCCCGTGCTGGGGTATCAAGTTACATCTCTCAGACGTAGCCCATGTCAGCCAAACATGCTTGCCGTTACCCAATGCCCCAAATATCATGTACCTTGTGCCTCACGACCTGCGATCAAAGAACCAGCTGCTCCTCTTGCCACCTCCACCGTTGGCATCTTGCGCCTGCAGCCCGTTCAAAAAGGGTAGATTAGGCCCACCGCCGTTGAGAGATTCGCCGCCGCCCCCTCGGAGAGGTTTCGCTATTCGTGAGCCTGCGCCGCCGAAGCTGAAGCCGCCAGATGCTGTTGACGATGTAGAAAGACCACGGGTGGAGCCGAGCTTAGCAGCTTCTAATCGCTCTTTGACCGCGGAAATCTGTGCTTCGAATCTGCGAGGGTTGTCAGCTCATCATCCCAAGGACGACGGTTGAAGCTCTCATGCTGCTTACCTGTGGTTTGTCGCAGTCAACTTCTCTTGACTGTCTTGCAACAACGCTTCGAGACTCATGATCCGATCATTCCTTGCCAATAGCTTTCTCTCAGCAATGGCGACCTCCTTCTTTAAGCTGCCATTCTGCTCGACGAGCTGCCTCTGCACGTGCGTAAGCTGTTCCAGATTGCGCTCGAGGAATGCCATCTTCTTTTGCTGGGCACGATTGTTTGACGTGCGTAGGACGTTGTTGTATTGTTCCCGAGTCTCGTCTAATGATATTTCGAGCTCCACGACTCGCTCGCATCGATTCTGCAGATCGCGCATCAACGACTTCTTCATGACATCAAAATCGGCAATCTGTTGCTGGACTAGCTTGCTGTTCAGAGCGACCGGGCTGGTGCCATTCATTGCTGGGCGAGATTGGCGTTGCATATTCTCTATGGCGGTGCGCAACTTTTGGTTGTCCTCGTCTCTCTGTCCGATCTCAAGACGGAGCTCTTCCACGAAGTCGGTCTGCGCATCCCGTCTAATGGCGTAGGCGTCTGCAAGACGGCTCTTGATATCTTCAACATCCTCGTCCGAAAGATCACGCTGAAGTAGCTCTTCATATCCGTGCTCAACCAAGGCTAGGCGATCTTCGAGCTCATCCCTTCTTCTGGTACGGCCGTCACTAGACTCTGCCGCGGCATGTATGCTCAGATCGGCTTGTCGAACGATGCCTTGCGCTTCGACTAATTTGCACTTGACTTCTTCAAGCTGGTCTGGGGCAACCATCTCACCGGCAGCGCTGGTATCATGCAGGCTGTCGATCGTTTCGATGCACTCACGTATCTTGCCTTCGTTTTCCGAGAATACTTTCCCACCCAAGTCAAAGCCAGCCATCATCTGCGCCATTCTCTCGGCCTTCTTCTTGTCCTTCTCGTCAAGCGCAGCGCTTGTTTCCCGGGCGCTCATGCGTACATCCAGGAGCTGATGCTTGACTTCGTCGAGCTCCGTAGTGAGCTCCGTGTTCGCCTCCTTCAGGCCGTCCATTGTGATAGAAGCCTCCTTGCTCTCAAAAACAACTCGCTCGAGTTGCATTTTCAGCTCGTTCATCTCCGAATTCAGCCGATCATTGTCTTTTCCACTTCGGCTGCTATTCTCCTTTAGGTATCGGAGTTCTTCTCTTGCTTCGTTCAAGCCTTTCTCAGCGGCCGCGGCTTGTGACTCCTTTTCGGCGATCTGATCTTGTAGCTCGTTCTCACGACGCAGAAACTCCTCTCGCTCATCTTTCTCCAGTACCATGCTCGGTGTACTTGACCTATCGCCTATCCTTGACTCGGATCGGCTGGGAGTTTCTGATCTTGATAAATCCGACTGTAATCGCGATGGCGTACTTGGCCGCTGTGCTCTTGACTCTGCCTTAACGCCAGCTACAGCGCCAGTAGCCATGGGCTGAGCCCACTGCTCCTTCGGTACAGTGTCGCCGTTCCGCCATATGTGAACTTCACCTTCTAAGCTTGATATGTAGTTTTCATAGGTAGTGGTCTGGGTCTGGGCCTTCTTCAGTAAGTGCTTAAGTTCCATCGGACTAAGCTCAGCGTTGATCTTGGCCTTGTTCTTGATTGCCTTCGCTCTCACACCAAACCGTAGCGTGCTAGTTGTCTCCGCGTCATTGAAGCTACTTGGCGAACAGTTGATGATCAGCGTTGTCCTTGAATTACCACCTAATGATTCTTGTAGGATTCTGGTGAGCTTCGAATCTCGGTAAGGAATGTGGGTAGATTTCCCATCAGTCAGAGAGTTGATGACCATGCCCAGCGCGCTCAGACTTTTGTTGATCTTCTTAGCTTCCTCCAAAGTCTGTCCGCTCGCGCCAGTTTTGCCGACCTTTTCGCTACCCGCTAGGTCGACCAGGAAGAGCTGTCCACTTTTCGCCGAACCTGTCTCGACATTCTTTTGTGTGATTGTAACTACGAAAATGGAATGCGACCTTGAGGATTCCTGGTTCATGTTCGTAGCGGCCGTAGCTCTAGCAGCTCCTCCTCTTCTCATGACCTCGTAAACTTCCTGCACGCTTGACACATATATCTCTAATAGGCCCTTGACGTACACCCCCCTGCTCTTTTCCTCGTGTATGGGGAGGTTGTCATTCTGCGGTACCAGCAAGTCTCGAATCCGCTCCATGTAGATCTCCATGTAGCTGACTCGGACAGTGTATTCGATATTGCCCGGGCTTCGCAGTATGCTGTCAAACATCTGCTCTACGATCCGCGGTATTATGCCTCTTTGCTCCGAGTCATCGATGTCTGCCCCCATCATGGTATAGGATTTTCCTGCTCCGGTCTGCCCGTAGGCGAAGACCGTCCCATTGTAGCCATTGAGGATATCGTCAACGGTAGGTCGAATGGAGAAGTCGAAGACATCGATCTGCCGAGAGTGGGTATCAAAGACTCTGTCAAAGGTGAATGCGCCAGCTGCTTCATTGGACTACCAGCAGTGTCAGCCAGGTCTCTGTTGCCCTCACATCCTGAATATGATATATGGACAAGCTGCTCGGAAGGGCGAGTATTGGCTCACATTGATGCGGCAGGTATCCTCTGACTCGAAGTCTACTATGGATTCTCCCCCTGCTGCGATCTCGGTCTTGTTTGGTGGCCGAAACCGTGCAACAACTAGTCATACCTCTTAGTATCGTAGTCGTAAGTACCTCACAATTTTTTGATCAGCTTTACCTTTGATAGTATTGCCTGAATTCGCATTGCTCCTAATCACGGCAAATTAGCATCTCCTGCAGCCTCTGGTGAGAATTGATGAAACTCACGCCATATTGAGCGAACCCGAGCTCAACAGTGACTGCACATTGAGTAGTATAACAAGGCGAGTGCCGTGGCGTCAAGAATCTTTGCGCTACGATATTGGGTGTTTTTCACGGCGTGATATCATCGCTGACTTTGATATCGCACCAGGGTACTCGCCCGGAGTGACGCGCCGGTGTTGACGGGAGAGTTAACCAATCCCTGGATCACATGTTATGCGTGAATTGCGCTGCTCCAACCCTGACTGACACTACACCGATCACTGCAACCGACACAATTCTACAATCTACAGTGTTCTATTCTCCTGCAAACATGTTCAGATGTTGAGGTCGGAAGATCTATCTAGAGCAGCTTGCATCATGCATCCAGGCCAGATCCGGCAGCTGTCCCCATGCAGGGCAAAGGCTACCCGCATCTCGCGAAAGAGCCAAGAGAAAGCAACGAAAGAGCCAAGAGAAAGCAACGAAAGAACTAGTTCAAGAGGACCATGATAATAATGCAATTGGACATTCATTAAATATCGTCGATCCATGATGATCTGACTCCTCATTGCTGCCAAAGCACCCAACCATGCGCACATCCAAAGCCCAAGAAAAGATCTCTGAAAACCGTCGGAACTCCACCGTCTAGGCCAAAGCACCCATCGGATCCCAGAGATCGAGCCTGGAGAATCTGATCAGCTTGCACATCTAGCCACAATGGGTGAAGGGAATACACACATCTTCGGCGCCTGGTCGAGGACGTTTCGAATTTCCTTCAACACATACCTAGCGATGATCAGTCTCAGAAATTGACCAAATCAACTACGCTTTAGACTCACTTTGGGTCCACAACAGCCTGATAGACGAATTCATCCATCCAACTGTCACTCATGACAAACCAACCCTTCGTGCCCGCCCCTTCGCCCCACGAGTTCTGTACTCTCCACCTCACTGGCCTGCCATCGACGAGATGCACACCTGTCAGTACCATGGCATGCGTCATGGCACTTTCGCCTGTCATGAGTCGCTGTTCCTTCGAAAGACCAAGGCGAATATTAAAACCCAATTCGTAGTCGATGGCGTCATTATCCATGATGCCTGCAGATGATTGCAAATATTTGCCAACGTCGCTACCAAAAAAGACCGGCAGATCGCCCATCAACATGCAACAGCATGCCTTCTTCATAGTGTTCATGTTCACATTGACATAGCGTACAAAACGCATGCCAACGACGTTGCCAAGTCTGCTGACGCTTAACAATTGGCCAAACGCATTCCTCGGGTCATTGACCAGGCTGAAAAGTTCATGTACATCAGAGCCGGCGTTGGAACGTACACTGGCCTTGCTTGACAGCTCTGCAGCGAATTTCAAGGGCGTTGTTTTGACACTACCGAGTTTGTCGTCCTTGTCGTAGTATTCCCACGTGAACTCGTTGTTGGGTTTCGGAGGTGGTCCAAGCATCAGGGTCAGGATGAGTTGAACCTCCCTCATCATTCTACTTTTCACACCCCCTATCGATGACCTAGCGTCGGCAGACTTTTTGGATAGTCTTCGTAGTTCAAGCGCATTCTCACGTAACTTCGTGGTTATAAGAGAACTCATGGCGCTGGAGTTCATGGCGTTGTATGAATCGGGATAGAGATAATGAGGAACCTGAGGATGTTAACAAACGCTTCAAAGAATCAACAGGGTTGCGGATTGCTTGTTTACCAGACCGTACTTCTTCACGAGATTCGCAACCATGTCCCATTGCCCTCCATCGCCAACAGGTGAAGACAGTAAAGTCTGTACAAGTCTGCCATCGAGATCCTCATCTACCGTATCGAGTATTTGCTCCAAAAAGTAGTTTGCCTTCTCCAGCTTATCCCAGAAAAACAGATATGCTTGACTGAGCTCAAACTCCTTCAGGTTGTATCTCCGCATAATCGCCACGCGGAAGACATTTGTAGCCGCAAATAGCCAGCATCTTCCTGAAGCTCGCTGATTTGTGATGGGACTCCCCTCGAGACTGATCTTGACGTTGAAATTCTGTGTGTCCAATACGTTTGCGGAGCGCTGTGTCAGGACTGTCTTCACCTCGTTGGCGGACAAGGCCGATAGAGCGAGCCGATTCTGCAGGCTTGATTAGCTGAGCCTACATGGTCGAGAGACTCATGCCACCTGCGTACATATTGGAGTCAGCATTCATCCTTCACGTTAATGGTTCAAACAGGCATATTTTGGAAAGGGTTACTGATATGACGTCTTTCAAGCAAGAGATACTCGGAGATTAACGTACCTTGGGATCCTCCAGCAGCTCCTTCTCCCATAGCTCAGCAGCGCCGATCGAAACAGTTGGAGAATATTTTGAAGAAGAGAGCTTTTGCTCTTGGTCAACGTGGACATAGTTCTTTTCCAACTCTTGTTGAGTATCTTCCACTAGTAAAGCCTGCAGTCTCTCCGCAAGCTTCTCTTGGATGATCGGCTCTGGGAGCTTCGACTGTGAGGCGCCCATTGTGCCGCTGATATTCAGACTCGGGTTCCAGGGCTGTCGTGGTTGCAGAGGATCTGCTTTGTGGAGGCAAGTCTCTCTCTCAGCTTGGGTCGAAGGTCAAGGCGACCCGGCGTTTGGAGACCGGAACAGCTGATCGAAATCTCACGGTCACAGGACGCTAAGGACGGCTCGACGGTACAACATACATGCTGCTTATCGGGAAGCCTTATCGCCGGCATCTTGAACACATGATTCAGGGTCAAGAATGGAGCGGAAACTGCATCAAGTAAAGTAGATACGTTATGTTCATCATGCATTCAGGGCGGATATAGGTCAGCGACTCCGTCCTTTTACTACATATATACATTGATACATTTGCTGCTATGCTAAGATTTTGGCTGATCAGAGGCTATCGTACATGTACATTTGCCCGGAATATTTAAGTTAGAAGTGAATGTTGCAGGCCTCATGGTTCGCGGACTATGTCTTCTCACAACTGGGGGGAGCGCCGATGTCAATGCCTTTCTTGGTTGACACCTGCTTATCCACGCAATAGCTTGAGGATGGTTTTCCTTCACCCATCCTTCATCACTCTCTCATGACCAAGGACGGCTTCAAAGCTTGCATTGAATGCAACCATTGCTCATATTCGTCTTATTCGGCTTTCAACTCTTATTGCAACAACGGCGGGTTAGGAAGGACTGGTAAAGTCTTTTCTCGTGGATTTCTAACCCGACGTCTGTATTTCGACCTCGGTCGTTGCACCGGCGGCATGGACAATGCTTGAGGTACAACGCTAGGTGCGATGGATAGTGCTCGCGCATTGCCAAACGTCCAATGGGTAGCTGTGGGTATTTCGGAGGAAGCATAGGTGAGATCGGAACGATCCGATAACACGGAAGGACCCCGTGGTATGTCTTTTGGGGTTTTGCTGCTTGCCGAAGAGTCAATGAGCCAGGATTCCCTGGTACCCGGAATCCTGGTATTAATGTCCGGCGGCCTGTTCTTTCTCCGTGGAGGCGATTCCTTATTTTTCTCCTGCATATGGTCTGTCTTGTGTTCATGGATCGTTGTATGCGAAATATGTTTCTGTGTAGATGACGTGCGTGGGGAGACTTTTAGAGGATTCATTGGTTGTACTATCGAGGAAGAGGGCGAATTGGAAAAGAATGATATCGGGTGTCTGAATTCATGCTCCTCCACAGATTTTCGAAAGCTATCCTGGTCACCTAGGAATCGAGGCGTCGGTAGTTGAACCTCTTCAGGCAAGCTTGGTTTGCGTGCTCCCTCACTATGCCTCCTCCGATCGGGCGATTCAAAAGTCACCGTCTTGTTGGCGAGGGTCCTCGGTCTCTCAGTACTGTTGGATCTCCATTCTTTCGTCCGAGGCGGCGACGGTTTCTGCTGGTGAGAGGTACTGGTCCCTTTATGCGATAGCTTGCGAACAAATATCGGGCTGGACAGCGGAATCGCAGGGAGTTCCACAGGCTCTGTACCCGGAATGGGCGGACCCTTGTAGGCTTTCAATAGTGATTCGGTTATGGAAGCCTGACGTTCCTCATTGGTGCCGCGCAGCTTCCTAGGCACGGCCAAGGCCTTTGGCGATGAAGGTTCGGATTCGCCTAGGGTGCGGAGTACTTTCTCACTAATCCGCTGTCGCTCCTGTCGGTAACGCTGAGCTTCGAGGTCCACCGGAACGGACGCGTGAGGCCGATCAGATATGTACAATGGTGCAGGATACTGTAACTCCTTCTCGTTCAGTGTATGCGTCGACCCCCCTGATCTCAAGCTACTCAAGTCCAATGAGTTGAAACCATCAGTGTCTCCCTTTTGCAGAGCTTGAGATAGCGGAACCACCCGTCCACTCCGTACTGTGAGCTGTCTTGTAGGTCTGTCGGTGCTCTCTCGATGATGTCTTGACGTACGTTGTTTTCTCGACTTTGTGTAATGCCAGGCAAGCATTACAAGCATCAAAGCGATGAAAAACACGAGAAGTGAGACGACAATTATGATTGGTAGGAGCTGCATAGCCGCTGGAAAATTGTTCCTACTAGATGAGAATAGCTAGGTCTCCTCTACTGAACGTAGGAGCCGGATGGAATGCGTATGCTCGCATCGAAGAGATGCTGTTTTGTCGTCCGACTTGTTGATAGAGAAGACGGCTTCTAGCAGCCCGAAGTCAAGCCCTTGATGTACGCCTCAATGACATACACGTGTGCTTACTTGTGTCGAACTTTTAAATCTTTGTGTCTCAGATTGCAGGCTGTTATGGTTTGCAGATGACAGTATCGCTGTGAGGCTGACTCCTGCTAGATGTAGAGACTAAGGTCGGGGGACTCGGCAGAGTTGAGTGGCGAAAAGGAGAGAAAGAGGGTATAGGTGTATATCGTGAGCAGTGAGTGACAAGGATTGAAGAAAGGGACAACGCAACAGGGAAAGAATGATCGCAGAGACTCAATGAGGGATATATAGCTTCCAAGTGCAGCAGTAGTGTTTAAAGACAACATACATAAGCAGGGACTCGACCATGTCAGCAGCCGGCAGCGGATACTGGCATGCATATGTGGATGCATATCGGGATTTGAATGGCCCCAAGACAAGACAATGGCGTGCTACTGGCTCTGTGTGGTCGCATACTGCATGGAAGACCCGACCATATGTTCGTGCAGTAGCATGGTCAAGCGTAGATGGTCGGGAATCGGCCCTCGACTACCCCGTAAAGGATGCGATAACGCTGACAGTCCGACGGTAACATAAAGCCTAAACTCACGAAGTCGGCATTGCTTGTGCCTTTCATTGAGTACACCAGATAACGATGAAGGTTGAGCTTCACGATTGACAGCACACGGTATGCGATCCTGTTCGGACTGAATGCGTTCGCCGTGATGAAACAGGGTTATTAGACGACATCCTCGAGTTGGAAATCCATCAGCAGTCCAGAAGTACTCGTACAGCCTTACGTCGGTAATGGCTGCATTAGCATTTGAGCCGGGTGTATTGTTGGTTGCGGGAGCCTAGGTGAAGGCTCTTGTGGCCTGGCGTGTCCTTTGCTGGCGACTCTGGCGGGTGTCGCGATCGCATACAAGGATGGATTCTTGTTTCCATTCATGTGAAAGGTGGTGGGGCTTTGCTTTTCGACTAGCGATGCAGGCGACGACGAAAACGCGGTTCCGATATGATCGCTTACACGCAGGCGCTCCTTGCAATTGGTTGATGCGCCAGCGCAGGAAGCCAGCATGACTTGCATTATCTTGCCGCAGTCAAAGCATGGATGACGAAAGATCAAAGATCATCTTGGAGCTGCAGCTGGAATTATATGTGAAGCACAACTGGATGGTCATCCACTGCGGCGACCCTTTCGCCAGCGCTCTAGAAATGGTCTCTTCCGAGCTTGGAAACAGCTGGAGTTCTAAAGCCTCCTAAAGCGCTCCGTCCTGAGCAAAGTTTTCTTCTGGTCATAGGAAGCTTTGGCCTTCGCAGACCCTGCGAGCTATCGACCTTGCTTTATCAGATCAGAGATCCGCATCCTTTCATGTTTCAAGTGATCGTTCTCTGTTTTCTATTCCCATTAGCGTCAAGAAGGACTAAGGTCGCGAAGAGCCTCGAGGCGCGCCAGCGAGGACATTGTTTGACCCCTGTCTCAAAATTCAGCACCATCAAGACAGTGCTACAACGTAATCCGTCTAAGAGCCAGAACAAAGTACCGTCGTCCATCCGAAGGCTACTGGCATGCAGGCCAGGCCAAAGCGGTAAACTGCTGCTTGTATATCGCTGTACTTCAACACCAAGCTTGTACTTTTCGCTCGCAACTCCAGAGTCCAAAACTCGGTACCTGATCTGGGCAGGTTTGCAACTTCGTAGCAATGGGAGCATGAAAGTTGTACAAACTAACTGTTGCAATGAATGGCATAATCAACGATAGATCCAAGCCGCAGAACCTAGGCTAGATTAGTAATATCTGTGTGCTTGCCATAATGCAAACGCTTTCAAGACAATGGTGAATCTCCGTTCTCGCATCCTCCGACGACGGGGAAGATTATGCCTAGGTAGCGGCGTTCTGGTCTCTGTGAGTGAGTGTCTGGCACGATCGGCTATTCATGAGCGGACATGTCATGAGATGTTGATACGCCTTGGTCACAAGTAGCCGACATGCTTGGGTGGAAACCCTTTTGCGTTCGATGCACAGCGTACCCTATATTGTACCCCTCGGTATCGTTGATGGACGAGTATCTGTTTGCCCACGAAAGAAAGGAAATGGGAGGCGATACGGGGGAGAGAAGGTTCCCAGTATTGCGCAGGTAATGAATACCAGGACAAGTACCTACCTGCCACAGTACACGTCGAGCTCTGGTTATCCGAGACCAGGTGTCAGCTACAGATAATCAAACTTCCGTACTCGACACTCTACTTTGCACAATCCCCAGGCCGCGATATCGGGTACTTCTGTGACTCTGGCAGTCTGACTATGTAACATCACTGCGAATCTTGCATGCACCAGCACCTGAAGATCAGTGAGAATATACGAGGAGTTTGAAGTGCTTCTGAACGGACGGTAGAAACATTTTTGAGGAGCCGAGAACGCAAACAGAGCAAACAGAGCAAACCCGAAAAAGCCGCGGAGCCATCTCCCTTGAGGAAGGGACTGCAGATAGATAGTACTAGTACTGCGGACAAATCTTGCGCGAATAAGGCCTTGATCCTTCTGCAGCCGGTGTCAGAAACAGAAATCTCATTTCTAGGTCTCCTTGCTCGGGTGTTTTAGTAAGCGGTATCATGGCGTGAGGCCATGTTGCACACCTTGTCGAAACGCACCATGCTCGAGCGTCTCTGGTGACAGCATGTTGCTCAAGGTATTTGAGTAATCGTTGCAAGATCCTCTGGGACGACTTTTCCATGATACAATCAAGAAGTGCTGTCAGGTCTAGCACTCATGGCTTCGTCAGCTTACAGCACGCCTTGATGAGCGCTGAGGAGCGGCGCTGAGAGTGGATCTGTTGGTTATTATGGGCAAACAACCAGCCGTAGTCATTGTTGCAAGGTTGGCCATGCCAGAGGCAATCATGGTTACCACTGATCTTGTCTAGGCATGGCGCACGATTGGACGCAGCGGACAAGCAGTGGCATCTTACATCCCCAACGCCGTATGATCCGCCTTTGACATATGGCGGATGGAGACAATCCCACGCCCTGGGTGCTAGAATTGCCAGCATACTACATCAACGAGAGAATGAGGCCAATTCTCAGCCATTGAACGGCCTCCTTCAGCATCCTAGCATTGCTACCCTCGATGCGAACGATCATACCGACGATGGACACCAGGCACCAGATCGGAGAGAAGCTGGGGGAAGAAAGCATCGAATCATTCTACATACATCTCCCTTCCTGCGATGTGTCCAAACCGCAATCGCCGTAAGCGCTGGCATCTCAGAAGCCCACGAGGGTTTGAACACGACGAAGTCTCATGCCGCGCACCCTGCGCACCCTGCGCATCCGATGCATTCTGGCTCACCACACATCCGTGCCATGGAACATTGGAACTCTCCGCAGCTCTCTGCAATATCGGAGCCGGAAGAGTTCGATGAAGGACAGTCTCGGACCAGTCGAATCACTACCGGTCAGGCCTCGAAGCCACTTCTACGGACGGACGCTTTTCTTGGTGAATGGCTGTCGCCGGGTTATTTCGAGGATATAACACATCCGCCAGACTCGGTCATGATGGTGGCCGGAGCAAAGGCGAATCTACTACGCGAGAAACATCATGCGATTGAGATTGAAGGCGGCGGCAGTAAGAAGGCAGCTGTGGGAAATTTCCCTGGAGGATGGGGTGGCAGGACGATTGACGCCAACGCGAATGCCAACAGTGACGACGACGGTCCGTTGGCTCGCTTGTCAGGTCTGAATCGAAGTCTACCAAGGCTTAATCGGTCGAGCAGTCATAGCAGTGCTGGAACCCTAGCTCACCGATCCATGAACAAGCCCCAGGGTGAAATCGAGAATGCGACGAGTTCGAAAGATGGTGGATATGCATCACCAACGCCTTCGTACGCCATTTCACCTTTGGCACCCATCCCTCCAGGGTACGTAGCCTATGCAAAGGATACCTGCGTAGACGTGGACTATCAGTGGGATAGTATGCGTCCACCTCACGAGTGGGGTAATGGAGGTCAATATGATGAAGAATGGAGTTCGATGCACAAGCGTCTCCGGCACGGCTTGCAGCAAATGATATTCTGGTACGGGCAGCTTGATTCTAGGAGACTGGCGCCTGTGGGCGAAGAACCCGCAGAGCTGGCAAGGCTTGACGAGGAGGATGAAGATGATACTGACATCGTCTTGATACTGGTAACCCATTCTGCTGGGTGCAACGCGCTTATGGGAGCTCTTACGAACCAGCCTGTTCTGCTCGATGCCGGCATGGCCTCTTTGACAATGGCAGTCCGGAAACCAGAAGCAGAGGAAACATGTCTTCACCCATTAGTACCAATATCTTCAGGCTTTCGTCGACGAAGGTCATCCATAGATCTCGGTCTCTCGGAGCTTTTCGAAGTCAAGATCATGGCTTCGACTGATCACCTCAGGGCTGGATCTGTAACGTCGTCTCACCGATCAGCAAGCGCATCTATATCCCACAACTCACCACGCTATCGGTCTGCATCGCCTGCATCCACCAGTTCATCGTACAGCGCAGCTGATGGAGGATCCTTTTCGGACATGAACGGCTCACACGCGGTAGGAGGAGGTATGCACAGAAGTTCTAGTGCCGCAATCCCTCGCTCGAATGGTTTGTGGAGCAAACCCACTGGTACTACTCCCACCGGCCTTTGGGGTAGCCCTGTGACTACACCATCTGAAGCAACGTTCGAGCAGAGGCCGGCTCGGGATAAGTCGCCATTGCGTGAGTCTACTACACTGAAGCAAAATGAAAGGGAGGAAGAAGAAGCCGACACACTGCAATCGACTCAGCTCAAGGAGAACAATCGTCCTGAAAGCGGTGGATTGTGGGGCGTACCACCTACTACGCCTCCAAGTGATCGAGAAAAAGGACCAAAGAGACGATGGACCCATTCCGAGCACCGATAAATGATCGGTCTTATGACACTAGGCACGAATGCTGGAAGGATATATATGACATGACTTAGTTTACGACTACGAGCATACCTCGCCGACGGGACTTACCCTGCGACTCCACTCGCATCCTAGCGCTGGCGTTCTGGGCTTGGCCACCTTATAGATTAGAAGTCCTTTCATTCTCTTATAGTTGTTCTCGCACTTCTGTATACTATTCTCCCTCAAAAACATCCGATCACTCAACGGGTCGACGAAATCAGGTATTGACTGAATGCTAACGGAAGTGAAAGAGATACATGATTTCCCTACTGTGCCCCATCAGCTCTGATTCACAATCTTTACTTGTCTGCCTAAACTTGCTGTGTCTCTGGTCATTTTTTTGCGTTGAGAGACTCCACGACTATATTAACATAGATTTTTACGAGTGTCTGATCGCAGAGTATCTGGAACCAGTCAACAATAAGTACTGCCACTCTTACGGGCGCACCATTCTTGAGGTACGGTAAAGGAGAATACATGTACTTCTCCTGAAAGGGCCAAATTGTGTTACCGACGGGCCGCTGGGTGATCGAGTCTTTTATCGATGATTCCTATATATCTGCTGTTCATCAACCAAAGGTGTCGGTAAGCTACGATTGGTGTCCGATAGCGACCCCAATTGACTTCCCTTCGCCAACTTTATGAACGCAGCTATAGGTCCCTGCGGAACGAGCAAGCATAATTGTTTGATGGCTGGTAGGTAGGTTGCTGCTGTAATTGCTTTATTTTCTGACTGCTTGCTTTGGGGTATCTGTTCATACGTCGAATCCAAAAGTGAGCGCAAAAGGACTGGAAACTTCATCGAGAGGCTTCGAACCAAGAAGCACCACCCCAGACCAATGCACAGCCAAGCAGTGCCGAAGCACCCAGGACTTGCTGGCCCCATCCCTTCCCACCCTCGACCTTTGCCGCACCCTCCCTCCTCTCCTTCCCCAGCTTCGTTCCCTCAATAACAACCTTCTGCGGTGCCTCCTCCCTCCTCGACGCCGTCCCATTCCCCACCTCCCTCCTCCTCCTCAAAAGCTCTCCCAACCGTTCCAGATCCTCCCTCCACTCCGTCTCATTCGCAATCCCTTCCACCTCCACCCCCTGCACATTCCCAAAGAAATCCACCACCAACCTCTCCCTCCCCGCCTGCTCCCCCCCTTCGAAAAGATCCCACCTGACCCCCGGATGGCTATGAATCTTAGCCTCATCATAGCTATCAAACAAATCCCCCAACGTCCTCTTGCTCTTCCCGCCCTCCACCTCTTTCTCCAAAAAATCCAGATTATAATACGTATACCGATCAATCACCGCGACGCCCACATCATTATCCGCATGATGGCTATAGCTACTCTGATCAATCTCCGAGCTCCCCGTCGCAATGATATTCGGCGAGTAAAACCGACTATACATCGTATTCGCCTGGCACGTATCGATCATAAACAGCATCTCGCGATACCTCCTCTTCTCCCACATCTGCTCAAACGCGTCCGCAAGATCCCAGCTCCCAATCTCCTCGCTGTCCTGGAACTTGAGAAATTCATTGCCCCCATGCCCGGTCATGTAGATCAGCAGGTTGCTGCCGCTGTCGCTGCCGAGCCGCTTCCCGCGCGGGACCTCCTCAGGGAGGCGGTCGGTCAGCAGCCGGATGAAGGCCTCGACGGTGACCTCGTAGCCGCGGTAGTCGACCTCGATGTTGTCGCCGTAGAGGTCGAGCGCGCGGTCGGCGTTGTTGTAGACGGTGCCCGGGAAGGCGTTGCGCGGGTTGCAGGCCATGTCGTCGGGGAGCATGAGGATGATTTGAGAGTCCGGGATGCCGAGCCGTTTGACGGTGCGGTAGAGGGAGAGGACGTTGGCGAGGTGCCGGTAGTTGAACCAGAAGCGGGAGGTGGAGACGAGGACGGCCCAGTTGGAGGTGTGCTGGGCGGGGGTGAGGAGGGGGAGGAGGGAGAAGGGAAGGAGGTGCAGGAGGGAGAGCTTCATTGTGGCGGCGAAGAGGGGCGAAGAGGTGGAGGAGGTATCACCGCAGTGGAAGGGCGAGCGCAGCGGAGGTTGTTCTTCACAAAAGTACACCCTTGAAATGAGGTTCTCTTTATTGTAGAGTGAAGTAAAGTAGTACCTCTGGAGGGCGTAGGGCCAAGCCTTGGCAATGGCTTGGCAGTATGCGTTTCTACGATTTCCGCTGGTGCTTCCTGTATGACATCTTCTCACCGAGGATACTGTTCATCTCATGCGCTGGCGAGGAGTGCAGCACGAATTGTTAGCCAGAAAATCCTTCTGGCGAGATACGACGGCCTGATAGATCAGAAACGACCAATAGCTGAGAAGTCACCCCATCGAAGGACACGAGGAAGGTGTGTAAATCCACTTCTATTCCAGTGCACTATACCATGTGTATGGGATATCAGTTAAGAGGATGCCTCGCTATCTTCTTTCCACCGAGGCTGCCTCCCTGCCTTACGCAGTCGCTTGGTCATTCAGGTCCCATCCTCTGCTAAGATACTAAGGTAATTCCGGATCATGGCTACTGAGCCGTCTTCCTCCAGAGCATACCACACGCTCCCTTACCAAGGACCCTGCCTTACCGCTTCAACTTCTCCTGCTCTTTGAACGAACGCATAGCTATTTCTACCATCCCTGAGAAGTCGAATGCATCCACTGGCTGTCCTGCTGCTACTGCTGCTCTCTCTTTTATGCAACGAGCACACTCGCAGACCTTCCCTATATGCAGTTTGACCATACTGCGTCTTTTCTGCTCTGGCAGGTCTACATCCGTGTAGGAAATGCAGATTTCCTCGCCTTTTACGATGTTCCGATAGGCGAGTACTTCGATGGGGGCGCCAACAACAGCTCCCACGGCGAGCCACATGGCCGCAGGGTCGCAGGCATGATTGAACATTGAGAACATTGGGTTCAGGCCGCTGTGAGTCCGTCCCCCAAACCTGATTCCTTGCTTGTTGTTCTCTATTCGCAGGAACAGGGTCTGTATCACCCAAGAGTCGAAGCGTCGGTCCGCAAAGATATCGACGCCCAGAGTCTGTAAAATCTTCGTAGGAGCAATGACATTGTCCAGGAGCCTAAAGAAGGACGGATCCCTTTTCCCAAAGCCTGCCTGCATCGTTCCGATTCCGGCAACTTTGAGAGGTCTTGCATTCTTCTCTAGCGCCGTAGCTAGAATCTTGACCATGAGCAAGGGGACCGTGTCATTTCCGAGCGGATCGGCGTCCGGGTATTCTTTGTACAACCAACCCAAATCCTTACCGCATAATGTCTTGTGGTACGATCTGGCGACTTCTGCCTTGCAACTTGCGCTGCAATAACGAACATTGCAACACTCTGAAGTGATGGGGGTGCTGGAGAACGGCGCGCAACACGCATCACAAGCGTTTCTGGTGGTCTCGTTGAAGGAGGAGAAGATCGATTTGTCCAGCACAAGCCGTTCGCCCTTCGAAATGTTCCGCTTGGCAAAAAAGCCTAGACTATCCTGAGTCCCATTGCTAAGAGCACTTGCATCGAGCACGGCGTTGTCCGACACGGCTTCGATGTTTGCCTTGACCCTCTTGATGGCTTTCTTGCTCCTTGTGACTTCTTCCTGAGTGATCCATGGATACTGGACACGGTGGGCGCGGCCTACCTTTCTTACACCAGGGTTCACAATCCCCTTTTCACGGCACTTCTGGTCCAGTGCGCGTTGGTGGAACGGTAACATCTGAACGTAGCCTTTGAATATACCGTTCGCCGGAAAACGCTTCTTTGCTTCGTGTGCTACTCCAATGGCATCATGAAAAGCTCCTAAGCGCCTCAGGCCTTCGATCATGGTTATGAAGGCCCTTTCCTCCATTTCGTTGAATACAGCTGTGATTTGCTGGTGGGCTTTAGCCATTCCCATCCACTTTGATGGCGTCGCAACGCGGATGAACACGGTCCTGTAGATTTTGCAGACAAATGTATCAGCCGCGACCTTCTTGGAAAGGAAGTCCTGGAAGAATTGCTTTTCGCCCGCACGGAAAGCTTCAATAAGTAAGCGACCTCGATAGGCGTCAGCGACCGCGAGCTCGCCGTAGCCCAAGTTCAGCAAGGTCATTCCTCGGCCAATCCATGCTTGAGGATAGTAAGGCTCCAGGCGGATCTCACGATGGTCCGATATCAGGCCTTTCTTTCTCAAGATTGTCATGTATTCCTAACAAAGATTAGTGAGCACTGGTCCATCTAGGTGGTGACACTGACCTCCACGGGGGGTTCCTCGCCGATGATGGTGCTTGTTGGCTTCCAAGGCTCATTCAAAGTGTCAATTGAGTCGAGAAGGTTCTTCAACTGAGGTTGATGCGTGGGTTCGCCTACGACAATAGCGTCAAGGTCTTTAATGCTTTCTTCGAGACTTCTAGCGTTTCCTAGAGCCACTTTTAGTATTCCACTGTTTTGAAGCAAAGCTGATGAGACTAGTAATCTCTCACAGTCTTGGCTGATTTCTGCCGGGACCTGAGGAAGCTCTGGTGAGGAGGTGGACGCCATCTTGCCAAATATGATGCTCCACGACAAGCAGAAGCGATCCTATTCCCAAAGTGTGGATGGTGAGAGATGTATTCGACCCTAGATAGGGCAATCAAGAGATAAAAGTTGGCAACTGAGCACTGAGTGCAGGGCGTTCGAAGATATGATTGCCCTCAGAATGCAGGCTCTATGAAGATCTTCTGAGCTCAGCAAGAAGCTGAACCACGAGCGCAGCTTAGACAAGCTTGCACAAAGGCCACTTAGTCCTTGACCGGAGGCGTATGAGCCGTCTGATGATTGTTTGTCAAATTGGTGGAGTTACATGAAGGTGGATCTTCTGCAAAAGGCGATATTCACTGCGCCCATCATCACTCAGACCCTGACAGTGAATGAAGGCTCATTTTACCTTGGCTTTAGCCAATGGGTCAGGTCGATTTTTAGTAGATTGGTTCCCTTCCGTTCGGACAGCTCCCTGGATATATCATCTCAACGACCACTTCTACGCAATCCTCAAACGTTGTTCACCGATCAGAGCAAGCGAGCCAAGAGGTGTGTGTGTGTCAAGCCATCTGAGAAATTTGGATCTCCGGGTCCATACCGATGACGAAAATCTTTATTTTGTGCTCTCCGGCTCTCGAAGCACTACTGAAGGCCCGATAATTCCACCAGAACGATTATAGTCCCAGGCGGCCAAGGCTAGTACGGCGTTACATAGCTATTCGCTATACATGCGCCGGCACGGTGAATTTGTCAGAGCTATATCGGATCACAAGTGAGTCTAAGGTCTTCTTCCTCGAGTCCTGTTCTTGGGTAGTCTTGCTTGAGTGAGCCATACTCTTTGATGATTCGCCTCTTGATCTATGGATCTTCACTGGTGAATCAGTCTATCAACAATTCATCATTACATCCTTACACAACTACGAAGAATCGGGTACACGAAGAGAAAACCACCGAGTGATATATCGACAAAGTCTGCCTTATCGATTCGAGTCTTCGAGGACTATACCACGGTATCTAGGCGGTAGCGATCCTGGGAGATACCAACGGGTGTTTCAGGGAGTGGCTGCCCAGCCTGCCCAACTCATCCGGTGGAAAGGAAAGGGTGGAACAATCTTTTACGATCCTTTGGCAAAATGTGTGAAAGGCTTTACGATAAGTCGAAAGACCAATTGGAGATCCACCAGTGGAAAGAATTATTGTTTAAAGCATTTGCCTTGCTCATCACAAGATTCTGCAGGAGGTCCCAAGAAGGCATTGACAGTATATTTGACTCGATTGACCGCTAAGGAAGTGCACCAGGCCATCGCATAACATAGATGAACGCGAGCTCACACAATCAGCAGCTTTATTGGGGTGCTTTCACCGACACAGCCCAGTCTCAACCACCCCATGGCATGTCATGGAACGGCTCGGCTGATGCACTCGACTCAGCGGCGTCGTTGTCGGCTGCGGAGAAATGGAAGGGCATTTTAAGCTCAAAGCTACGCGGGTATTAGCTTGGCCAGACGTGAACAGAGAAAGAGAGAATCGTACGAGCGTAAATGCCGGGTGCCTGCGACCAGAAGGAAGCTGATGAGATGAGAATGAGGAAGCCAAACACAAGGAACAAATGGATCCAGTGTCCTGAAGGTTTGACCCAAGCGTCTGAACCTCCAAATCTCCTAAGACTATTAAACAACAAAGGCGCTACCCCAATCAACATCCAGCATACGGCCCAGTCGACGTTAAAGGTCGTAAGCCAGAATCTGGACCAGAGGATGCCTAGGAACGGAATCAATGGCAAGAGGATAGTGAGCGAGGTCAGCGGCCACTCCATAGCCATCAGAACCGTATTTATCTCCATCTGAGTCGTATATATTCGACACAGAAGCTCTAGAGTTGATCTCTCCTCCTCTGTATCGCTAAGCATAGGTATTCGTGAGTGGGCGACCTCCTCGGTTTGAGTCCTCCTCTTGGAGCGAGAATGTCTTCTAGATATAGCATCTCTTTCCGATCGTAATTTCCTCTTTGATGTAGCACTGTCCCTGGAGTGTTTTTTCTTCTGCACATGGGCTTCGACATCAGAACGAGTAACTCCCTCCCAATGAGGATCTTCCTCGAGCAGGGGATTAGATGAAGATGTTGGGGGCATATCGATGACACACGGTGCGTGTCTGTCGCTGCGTTGCGAGTTGTGATCCATAGAGACTCTCATGTTGAATTCAGTATGACAAGCTAGAATATCGATGCTTTGGAGAAAGAAAAACATCTAAATTCAACGCAAAAGGAGAAAACATATCACGTGCCTCCAATGCCAAGCCTCAACGACTTCGGTCCATGCCCATCCGATTGACGGGATGGGCAAGCCACGCAGAAATCTGCACATACGTGCTCTCTGAGTCCATTTGATCTTGTCTACACATTTGGAAATACACATTGTGAAAGATCCTATTTTAGTAGACCAATCTCAGCGGCGTGCTGTTATACTGTCTAAGCACGCCATCTCGAATCATCTGGTATAGCTCCTCGGGCCGCTGCTTTCAGAGCGTACTCTACCTTACGTCTTAGCAAGAGCCCCATCTAAGACATTTTAGGGCCATCCCAAGAACAGCGATATGTAGAGTAAAGCGTGAGCTAGATTGAGCGGGGCCCCATCTGATATAACGTACTCCTGCTGTACCTACTTCCTTCACTAGCACGCATTAAGGAAGGCGTCTCTTTTAGTCTTGTGTCAGGCAACAGCCTACCTCAGGCATTCTGTGATCTCTCTACAGCAGAGCCAGGTCGTGAATAGCACTCGGATTGACGATCTGGATCGAATTGAAATACTGTGCACTGTGAAAGAACTGGCCGGAGGCGGCCCTAAGCGCTGGAGAATGGTATCCATGCAGCACGAACGCTTGCCTGAGACGCATGTAGTGGGAATCATAGGGGCACACGGAGTGGGGAAGTCCGACCTCACCTATCGCGTCTGCCCCCCCTCCCTGCACCAAGAAACCACTAACTCACGCGTACCACCAGCTAGTCACCGAGTCTTTCTGCGAGGGCTATGACCCTACAATGGAGGCTCGCGATAGGAAACATCCCCTGGTAGACGACCGATCTTGCATCCTCGATCTAGCGGAATGGCCCTATTTTGGCGACTGGTCTAATCCCCATTATCCGGAATATCGGGAGAGGATTATGAAAGACAGTCAGGCTATTGTGCTAGCGTACAGCATCACGTCGCGAACATCCTTTGCTTTAATACCGCAGTATCACACCCAGGTGAATCAAGTTAGAAGCCAGCCGCCCTACACGCCAATTCCCATTTGTATAGTAGGTACCAAGGCCGAAGAGGAAGGCAAGCGAGAAGTCAGTTTCACAGAAGGTGTGGCTGCGGCGGAGGGGCTGGGTTGTGCGTTTGCTGAGGTTTCGGCCAAGGAGGGGACGAATGTCGAGACAGTGTTCTGTGACATCGTTCGCAGCATCAGGAGAAAGCGAGTCGACAGTGCTGCAAAGTCAGTTGAGAGTGCTCCGATGCGTAGGAAGTCTCGGCTTGGCTCTTTCTACCGGATGTTTAGGCGGTAAAGGGCAATGTCGGTCTTTCGCGGGCTCCTTATCGGTTATTGATAAGTACTCCGAGGGGCAGTGATACGTCAGGATCTTAGGCTCATTATACTAAGGTGCGGGACCCAAAAGAGTAGTGTGGACCGCATGGTGGTGATTGTTATGTAGCTTCGACTCTATTCATCCTGGCAGTCGTTTCGTCTTAGGGATATGATGTAGCGATGACACAATAAAGGGTTTTCGAATACTGTCGGCGCGCTCAAGCTGGTCAGGGACGCCAATGAATTCTTTTGGGAAACTGGGGCTATGATCGTGAGAAGGGGGTTATCTCTGCAAGGATCCGATTAGCAAGGGAACAGACACGAGTTGAGCCCTGTGAGAGAATATAGCCATTCATTACTTACGGATAGTATAGCTGGATCTCAAGCATTCATCTATGCGTCACGATGGTTAATAGAATAATCGCCAGCTTTTGTCCAGTTGAAGCAAAATAGTCAAAGACGCAGCGACAGATATGTCTGGCAATGCTGTTACTGGCGCGTAAGGACACCAGAACTTTTCATATATCTCCAGGCTTCTCCCAAGCCTAGGATGGACTTGTATGGTGTGTCTGTCACTTCTTCGTAAGCGTCCCGTATCTCTCCTGGACCAAACTCCAATGTCGAGTCGCCCTCACTGTCTCGGACAACGATAGGGGCTGAATCGATTGCCATATACTGCCATTTTGTGATTATCACCATCTGAAAATTGGGGTCGCTTTCCACAACCTTTTTGTTAATCTGAACATCTAGACAACAGATGGGGCAGCTTAGAATCCATGAGCACTTGACACAACGGTCCTCATCGTCTCGTAGGTGAATAAGGTTGCACAGCAGTAGCGAGCTGAAGCGGTCCTCCTCGCGACGACTCGAGTTAAAATGGTCGCAGATCGGGGTGAGAAGTGTAGGCAAAGCATACCCCCGAAACCTCGACACAAACATCCAAGTCTGAGAGCGAGTGCATACCCGATTCCGCACGAATAACGCTTCGAAGAGTCGGAACCCCCAGTTGTCCGGTACCACACCGATTAGTCGTAATAGTGGTTGAGTGATTGATGCGCACCCGAGGTATCTGTCCGCATCTGAAGAGAGGTTTTGCCGAGACAGGTTGACAGCAACTTGCGCATGCTCAATAGTAAAGTGTCCCCGCTTGAAGTAGTAGTCCATTGTACCCCTGGGAGCTCTGCATCGACTGTTGGACGTTCGAGAGAATCTTAATGCTGCCGTGTTGCTTTGTCCACGGTCTGGTAAAATAGATCGGAGCTTCTTCCAGAAAATCCAGAGTAACGCACCCTTTGAACCTTGTCCCCATGATTTCCGCATGAAAAAGTGGATTTTCTTGCAGGAAAAGCAGAAAAATGTATCCACTATGTCTCTACACAAGGCCAGCAAAAAGCGTTCGCGCTCAATAGGATTCGAATCCAGAACAGCAAGAGAAGATCTACCGAGGAGAGCGAAAAGTTTGTGGTTGCAAAGTGCTAGAGCTGCGCTGGACGGTAGCCAGGACGATATCTCCAGAACGAGTTCGGGAGGTAGTTCATCGATCAATTGGAAGCTAGCTGGACGAAGCTGTATCGTTGAAATGAGCAAATCAGCGGCATTAGAAGACGGGCTTGCAGCCCATAGGAGACTTGTTGGCGACGGTTGCGTCGTCGAGGTTGTTGTGGACATGGTAATGATGAGTGTCAGCTTCGCGGCTGACTAAGGCCTTCTCGGGCTTTCACAGCCTTGATTTCGGGTTGCTTTGCGACCTGTCCCTTCGCTATCGCGATACGAGGAGCCTAGATGGCCGCGGCGGCGTTGATCAATTTGTTGGCCTTTTTCGGTGATTTAACGGTCTTCGGACGGCTGCCTCTTAAGACTGGACTAGAGGTAGGGCCAGGGTAACCGGGGATGAGCTGTTGCCTCGACTTCTCTCAACTTGGGAACGGTTTCTTCGAAAATCTATTGAGAAGCTGATGTAACATAAGCAGCGCTGAATGGCAAGCTTTGATTGTAAGATGTAGTTCTCTTGGCCGTATATTAGTGCTCAGTCTTTCGGTAATTGAGGAAGCTTGCCAGAAGTAGACGATAACCGTGACCAAAGGTATTCCGAGGCGACCCTGATCCTACTTATGAGACTGTCAATCTGCTTGAAAGATCTATAACTGCCTCAGTGGCGCGCTAACATCTAGAACACACCGAAACAGGAAATCTTTACAGATATGTCTGGCAAACATGCACGATCCGTTGGATTACATCATCCCTGCGGGTTCGATACACCTCCAGGACTGTGCGAGAAATATAGTATACTGCTGCTCAGGCCAGATTGAACATCTTAACAAATAATCGGAGCACACCCAAATCCATGAATACTGATGAAGAGACCAAGTGCCAAGAAACTACTACTTATTGAAACCCACTGGTCAGTGCAACCCGGAAAAGCGAGCCTTAGCAGTGACTCTATATAATTATAGAGCCTAAGGATGGAAATGAGTGCATCAAGCAATGAAAAGCCCAGTTTTGCCTGGCGAGTTGTCTTACTCTGGTAGACTGTAGGGCAAAGAGGACGATAACAGCGACCAAGGTGCGTATTGTGTACTGTTCCAAGCATCATCCGTTTATAATCAGCTGCACCTGATCAATATACTTTCACAAGATGGAGGCTTGGCCATTAAACAGCCGGGAAGCTGGCTTTCTGACACCGGTTACCGAGAAGAAGATTGGGATGTTGCAGCCGGTTGTGTTCGCTAAAGCCCCCAGTCGTTATCCCATGCTTTAGCATGGTGCACTCTCCAGGAGTTTTCCCAGTTAGCAGGAATATCCGGCGGATCGTCCATATAGGGCCAACAATTGAGCAACGAAATGCTTTGACGCTTTGCCTCTGTAGCTATGGGTCTTTCCTAATTCAACAGCCCATCGTCATTAGGTCTAGACACACTTTTTCCCGAAAGTGCCGAAGAGTAGAGCTCTATTTCTTGCCACCGCATAGGCTGGTCAAGCTCCGGCATCTCAATGTCTGAGGGGCTACTGCAAGGTCACTTTGCTCCGTAGTCCGCCAGCATTTGGCCAGCTTATCCACTCTAACTCAAAGCCTCAAAAGCCGCTGCAGTCTGCGCACTACTTACTGCCAAGCTCCCGAGAGCTAAGGCAACACTGATCGTTCCAAAGACCAAAACAGCCCAGAACGTCACATGCTGTATTCTGTCTCGGTTGTCTTTCCACATATGATACCACCCCCTGGGCTTCTGGTTGTCCATGTAGAATTTGAGTTCTCGCAATCGCGGCTCAAAGCGAGGGAAGTGGCTGAAAGCACGTGTGTTGTCGCTCTCTCCGAAGTATTGAGGGTAGGGCAAAAGTATGTTCTCGAGGTGCCAACACAAATCGAGGGGATATGGTGGGCCAGCGGCGAGAAAGGTGAAGAGTGTTTGAGGAGCTAGCTTACGCTCCAGAATACCTTTCACCAACTGGAGGACACGCCCAATGCGCCACCAAACGCGTTTCGAGCTTCTGGAGATTGCTTGGATGAGTTTGTTGCTCGGATGATTCCGTTCCAGCTCGCTGGGTATCCGAGATTGAAGGAGGAACTTGAGAATTTTGCGCGCTCTAGAGCTATAAATGTTGACGCGGAGATCGTGAATCATGATTCCAGATCCTTTACTTGCGTTTACCGCACAGGTTTCCTTCGACAAGAAGTGACGGGCGTCCTTGTTATGGAAGAGTACTCGATATATAGTTCTAAGTTCTTGAAGTATCGGGATTTTGGTTGCACCCGAGCTGTTATGAATTAGTATAACTCCAGCTTATAGCGACAGCTAAGCGACACCGTCTAAAGCACATAGCAAGACCCAAAAGGCTACGTCACATGACAGGACACGTTATGCACTTCAATTCCGACGGGACTCACCTGGATTGTTTCAAGCATCGAGCATCGAACCAGAACAGGAGGGACTGATCAAGTAAGCTGATGTCCCAGAAAAGTTTCAGAGTCCGGGAGCTTGGGGAAAGGCGCAAATGGTCGTCAATACAGTCAGTCCAGATGATACTAAGACCTCCAAGCGATTTCAGCATTCCAAAATTAAGTTCTTCCATAGAAAAACCATGGCCATTAACTTGTTCCAGGCCTTCCTCGAATTGCAGTGGGATTAGCTCGTCAAGAAAATCAAGGATAAACTTGTTGCAGTCCTTGTCGCCTATCCTTGCCAAGAGATGTTCTGTGCTGGACTCCCTGTTCTTGATAGAAAGCACTATCTCGAGAATGTAGACCAACTCTGCTTCATGATAGGGTATGCTGAGGGCTGTGTGGGCACCCGCAGCATCCCACATGAACCGTCGAATTCGATTATTCTGCCAGTCCTTCAGCAATCCTTTCGAGTGACAGCGCTGGTGTAGACTGTTAAGTGTATACTGCTTGCGTATATAGTCTGGCCATTGACCGTTGGCGAAAGGCCCAACGGCCGCCGGAATGTTGCGTTTCTCAAAATCTTTGGGCCTATTCGAGTAATCGATTTCAGTGAAGAACCTCCCGACTTCGATAATAGCTGAGACAATATCACTATCCACAAAGCCTATCGGATTGTCGCATTTTGCAAACCCTACTCGACGAACAATACTCTTCAAATGATGTCGATATGAGTTCTCAAGCTGAAATAAGTCTCGGAGTTAGCATAATTTCTTAGATTTAAAACATTGCAACATAAATTAATTTGCGAGAGCGTATGCTGTTCAGAAATGTTCCAGTTTTATGAAATAATCGGAAGAGGGAAACGAACGCTCCGAAGTTCACTCACCTCCGGCCAGGACATGCATTGTATGTGATGGCTTGTTCTCAACGGAAACAAGGCTTCCATGAGCTCTGCTTTCCTTTGAAGCACCATTTTGTATGGCAACTTACCGTGCTCCGAGCGGCCATGAGCACTGGAATCATCGTTCCGGAATTGCTCTGGCAGCTCAGAAGCCCACAGCCAGGGGTCAAAGCCCAGGACTGCAGGATCACTGGCTGCTTTCTCATACACATCATCCGGGTAAAACTTGTCTGTCCTGTCTGTTCGGATTTCCAGTTCAGAACGGATACTCATGGAGTGCTTACACTGGAAATGGTATTCTCGAGATAGATATGAGGCCCCCGCACGATTGTACATATCGAGACTTAAGTTCTGCTTGTCAAAGTACATTTTCCTCGCTCTGGCATTTTCAACCTCAAATATTCGAACACCTAGAAATTGACTAGCAACATCATTGCGAGCTTCTGCGTTGACTTTGCCAGTATCACCAATATCATGAAGATGATCGTCCTCATAATTTTTGCTTGACTGTCGAGCTAGCGACTTTTCCCTAGCAGGATCTTCCGAGACATCTCGCGGGCATGACTGGTGGTGTATCGATTTCGAAGATTCTTGAAGAATGTCAATGATTATAGTAACTGATTCCTGAAGAGCTCTTTGAGATGCCAGGAGGCTTTGAAGCTGTCGACGGTTGATTGCAACCCCGTTTGTGTCACAACGAGATTCCATGAAGTATGAAGGGTCAAAATCTTAACGATAGTCAATTAAAAGGCACAACAAAATCCCCAAATCGTGGTAAGCATAAGACTGATGAGATTTCCGTTCTTGCCATACCAATGACAATGTATCAGTTGTAGAGTACAAGCAATGGTACGATAATTGATGTAGATGTCATGCTTTTGTAAGGATCACCGCGCCTGGCTTGGACGGAACCGCTCCGCGTCATTGTATCAAAATTGGAATATCCAACGGGACGCTCACGAACAGTTCAGCTGGAGTGGGCACTCGGCTGACAGGGTTGTCACCCCTCCGGAGGCGCAGCTCATCCTTGGTCGTACAACGCTTCGAGTGTCGAAAGTATGATGGCCCTTGCCATTAGGGGCGGAGGCTGAGGCAGTTTCGTAACGCGACCAAAGATGGCACAATTTAGCACTCCGACATCTGTGCCAACCTTTGTGGCGAGACCGATGTAAGGTAGTAGTGTCTTTGCAGTTTGCAGTGGTAGTTTGCACTCTCTCTAGCACTCCTTTATCTCGGCCGCTAAAGCGACATCGCTCGGGGGCGCCCCGGCGCGCCAAGAAAGATGGATAAGGGCACTTATCGGTCTTAGCAGTCAGCCCTACTATCACCGAATGCAGCCCGGAAGTACCATCTACTCCGCAAACTTGGTTGAACCACTGACAACCTGTGGACCTCTCAGTCGTTCCAGAATTAATCGTGCCCAGTCGTACAACCAATATATACTCAACTTTATATTCCAGAGACCCATTTCTCACAGATATTCAAAGTGACCGCCATGCCCAAGAAGCAAGCAGGCGAAAACACCAAAAAGGCCGCGGGCAACGCAAAGGTTCATCCCAGCTTCTCCCCCTTCAACGCAATCTCCCGCACTAAGACAATACACAGAAAGCAGAGGCAGCCGCCCAGAAATCCGCCGTCGAGAACCAGAAGGGAGCAGCAGCTGAAGACGCAGAATGGGCCAAAGGCTCAAAATCAAGTGCCAAGAAGTCCGCCTCTTCCATGCCTCTTGCAAGCCACCTCTGACCCAAGACGTCCGTACAGAGAGGACGCAGAAGCCAAGAAAGCAGAAGCTGCGCGCAAGAAAGCCGAAAAGGATGCCCTCCTCGCCGAAGAAGAGCGCAACGCCCCCTCCAAGCCTAAAAATGCCAAAACCGCAGCCAAGAAGACACGCGGTCTCGACCTCTCACAACTAGACGAACCAGATCCCTCATCGAAAGCAAGCCCCGCGCTCAACGCTTCGGGGATAGAAAATGCTCTGGATGCTTTGGGCCTGACGGCGGACAACAAATCGGATAAGGTGGATCGGCATCCAGAGAGGAGGTTCAAGGCGGCGTATGCAGCGTATGAGGCGAGGAGGTTACCGGAGCTGGAAGAAGAGCATAAGGGGCTGAGGAGAAATCAGAGGGTGGATATGATACGGAAGGAGTTTGAGAAGAGCCCGGAGAACCCGTTTAATCAGGTTAATGCGCAGTTCGACTCCACGAGGGAAGAGATCAAGGAGATGAAAGAGCGGGAGAGGGACAAGACTGAGGCGAGGCTGGTGGGGAAGTAGACGTTGGGGTATGGTTGGGTGGCGTGGTGTATGCATAGCGTGTGGATAAATGTTCTAGCATTGTTTTGCGAATAAAAGCTGCTGTGAGTTGCCCCGCTTCTTCTTAGTCTGCTCTATCCTTTTTCTTCCAACCCAACCTTTGACTTGCAGCACAGCTGTTTCCCAAAGCCCCTTCCACGCATCGCGGGATGGACGATCGATGAAGATGGCTTGTCAATGGATGGGTGCCTGGTGGTAAGGATTTATGGGGAAGTTATTAAGTTGTTGAAAGGGAGCATGTGTGTCTTGACGTCTAGGTTTGGGATATTGAAAACTAGTCATCGATACTAATTGACAGTGGGATGAAGGCAAAACAGACTTTCCCAGGGCTAGCCAATGCAAGTATGGTGTGCGGATCAAACCAACGTATGCAGGAAACGCTCATATGCTATACCCAAGAGCCAGGAACCCGCAGAAACTCCAGCATATGTGCAGGACAACAGAGGCGACCCTGAGTCCAAGAGCCCCAGTACCTACCCAACCACAGCTTTCATGCTCAAACTCTCCAGAAAGCCGCTCAAGTCCTCCTTTTTGACTTCGACCACACAGTGCTCGAAGCTGTCAATCCTGACACGAGCATTCGTCTCATCCACGACCTCCTGGAATACATTGCCGAATCGATTCTTGCCATACCCCCTTTCCTCCATGTTCTCGTTGATGTCGTCATCGCTACTATCGCCGCTGTCCTCGCTCTCAGTATCTTCCTCTTCTTCCTCCTCACCATCTTCGTCCCCATTATCGGCTCTCTCGGCAGCCTTTTCTCTTCGTTTCCTCTCTTTCTCGGCTTGCTTCTCTTCCTTCCGTTTCCTCTTGGCTTCAAGCTTCTCTTTCCGTTCTTGCCGGGCCTTCCAATCCACGACTCCGCCACCGCCTCCTGTGCCTACAACAATGTAGACCCCTCTGCTCTCATTCAGACCGGCAAGAACAAGAGGCGTGCCTTTGCCGCCTTTGCCGACTTTGCCCTTCTGCTCTCGTTCCTGCTCCGCAATAGCTTCTCCAACCCACAGTGCCAACTTCGTCAGAGCAGAAGGATGTGTGAACAGCTGGACATCTGGGCCCTCCTTGACAACAGCCATACGAAACGCTCTCAAATGCCGAATCTGTTTCTTCTCAAGCAGTGAAGTTCCAGTGCGCAGAATAGCCCGGTGAAGATGTTGCGCGACTGGCAGAGCATGCTTCAGCACCTCAATATCTCCAAGCGCGTCGTACGCTTCCCAGAATCTGGCAACCCATTCCGCGCCCTCCTTCTTGCCGTCTTCGTCTGTGAGCTCGATGCGCTCGCCGCGGCTTCTGCTGAGATCGGCAGTATGAGGACCAGCTTTGCCGACTTCGAGAACCGCACCGACTATGACGCCGACATCGATGGCGCTGAGTGTCGCTTTCCAGCCCCAGCTGCGCACGAACCCCCATCCTTCTCTGTTGCCTCGACCGCTGGCAGCTGGAGGAACCAAACCGTCAAGACCGTACTTCGGCGCGTATGTTAACAGGCGCTGTCGCAGGCCTTTCTTAAGATCCATGTCCATATGAGTATAGCTCTGCTTGCACTGACTGAGTGAGACGCCCATTTTAGCCAGAAGCTTGTGAAGACGTTTTCGCCCGACATCACTCCAGATGTGTAGGCGTGCGGAAAGGTAGGGCGAGTGGAGCATGCTGTCATATAGGGACCAATGACGGATGAGGAGGAAGCGAGGTTCAGGTGAAAGTCGAATGGAGGTATCTGTGGGTGATTTGGCGGTTGTAGGAATGACGCCTGAGACTTCACCCCGGAGCAGTTCCCGGTTCGTGTCGTTTGCATCAGGCGGATTGAGTCGACGCACTTCATCTCGTAAGATTTGCCGTATTCGTTCCCCACGCTGGCCGCCCCAGCCTGCAGAACCACCTGATTCTGAAGCTGTAGAGATGCCGACGCCGGTCATGGTACGACCGTAGAGCTCTAACGAGCTTACACCAACTATGGACCACCACAAGAGATTGTTGTCTTCGCGTCCCAGATCCTCAGCGAGGGAGTAGAGCAGCGAAGAAATGGGTTCGGAGTAGGACGTGCCAAGGTTGTAGTAAGCCTCAAGGACCGCAGAATGTTTTCGACGAAGTCGCAGGAGCCTTCGGCGCAATTTGCGAGCCGATGGCTGTTTCGGTAGAGGAGGAGAGGATGGGAGGAGAGCCGCTGATGGCGAGTGAGAGACATGTGATCGAGAATCGTGGTAGGCTTTTGTAGGGGAAGAGGATGATGGGGTGTCGGAGTTGCTTCTCCGTCGTTGGCGTGGTCTGCTATTCTCCACTTCACTGCCCTCATCGTCTTCATCCGGATCCTCCCAAGACTTCCTCTTCTTCGAACTTCTCCCACTTGTCAAAGCAGGTGCATCGCTGTCGGATTCCGAGCCATCACTCTCACCATTATCTTCAACATCTGGCATCTCTGCAAGCGCACAGTAGGCATCACGCTCCTTTTCCAGTTCTTCGTCAATATCCCCGTCATCATAGGCGATGATCCCCCCTCGCCCAGGCTTGTACGTGGACTGTATTTCACCTCTAGCAACGCCCGAGCCCCTCAGTCTTGCGTTGTCATTGGTCTCTTGCAGGGCATGATCGGCGGGATTGCCACCAAAGACATTTCCTAGGTTCCAAGGCCGCTGTGCATCGACTATCCAGACCTCAACGCCGCCTGACGGATCCTCCCCGTCTTCTGTGTCATCCAACCCTAGCATACTTGACATGTCCACCAAGCCTCCCACCCCAAGACACACGACTAACCCTCCACTGCCACCTTGCTGTACCCGCATGGGCTGGACCAATGTCTCGCCAACATACGCCAAGTCGCTATATCCTGCAATTGGCTGGATCTTGTGCTGTATGTAGTCTCGCTTGAGGAGAGCAGTCAGAATGCGACAGGCGCAAAGTGCATCTGGCTCGAGAGCGACTAGGACAAGGACAGGAGGAGACAGGGAATGGTAGGTCCGTCGGAGGTGCTGGTAGAGGTGGGATATCAGACTGCGAGGAAGGTACATGCTGGGAGCCTGGTAAACCGTAGACTGAAGTAAGAGCCGACGTAGGGGGTGATTGGCTGGATCGAGGAGTTCCTGCTGGGTTGTTGTCTGCGCACGGCATAGAGGCTGGACAGCGGACTCGCGCTTATTGATTTGCGTATACAGGCAAGGACTGCAAGCCAGCTGGGTGTATAGCGGACATTCAATGTAAATCTGTGCAAATCGGTACTAAGTCTGGACGTGAGACGGAATATTGATCACTTGGACAATGGCCTACAGTAATGTTAGACACGGCATCAGAAGACGCGACTCGCGTCGAGGCCCGTCGGCCGCTTTACTCCTTTTCACCTAGTAATGCAATTCACCCGGTAACGCAACCGCTAGGTACATGTAGTGAATATGGTGCATAAAATCCGGGGCTCATACTTTACTCATAACCACTGCAACTTTCAACATAAAGTGGAATAGAAGTCAATGATCTTAGCACTGGACAGGTTTTTCAAGACCCAATAACATGCATGAGGCCAACCCGACTCTTCTTCTATCTACTTGTATACCCTACTCCGACAGCTCTTCCAAGTACCTTCCTTGCATGCAGCATACTACCTCAGCGACAGACATGCGAGTACGAAATGTCGGAAAGTTCCTCCTTGCCAACAACGAGTATCTCTATTGGATTATATATCTGATACGGCGTTCCTGTGCCTACAAATCCATCATTAGTCCACCTGCGACTCGTTGGCAGGACGATGGTCCTCATCATGCACCCAAGTGGAATCGTGATAGCGAAAGGCATCGTCCTTTTCTGAAGTCCCTGACTCCGCTGAATTTTCATGCTCATACGGTTCTTGAGCCAGAGGCCTGTATCTGCCATGCAAAGTGATTGCAAAAGTACCAAATGTACAAATGTAGGTAAAGTAGCGACCTTTCATTCTTCGATGGAACAATGCCAGGGATCGTTTGAGGCTCGTCATGAGGAAGGAAAGTAGGATTATAGAGGTGGAGGTGGTATGTAAGGTCGTCATTGAATGTTGCACTTTATGTATGATTTTAGGTGCAAAGGTATGGACGTTCCGAGACTTTTGAAAGCTCTTAGAATGTGACCGCGGTGATGTGATGGAAGACACATTGAGTATCGGTAAGCTCGAGAGGAATAGTAGTTTTCGGCCAAAAAAATCTATTCTTGCTCAAACGCCAATTTCATGGTGGCGAAGTTACTGTACCGAAGCGTTGGGAAATCGAAAAGACATGATTCCAACACGCTGCAGGACATGCCTTTGGGCGCTTCACAAGACTACAGCGATTCGAGTGACGAGTTTATGGTCAAGAGATCATGAAAGATAATGACAGAATTGAATAATGATCGGAAATTCGATTGGCGGTGAAAGAAGGATGGACTGATGTTCGCAACGATGTTGAAAGCTTCATTACCGCGATTGATTTACCATTAATATCATTTTGTTCCATGGTTCCGCGGACGATCAAAACATTTCCCCAGACATCAACGAAGCATATCAGATCGCCAGCTTGCCGGCCTGCGCAACCTCAACGCAATCTGGATATCTGTTCCTGTACTTTGCCAGTTAGCTGCAGCGTTTCGAGAAATCTGAGAGAGTTAATAGGCACTGCAGCGTCTCGTCAACATCGATAGAGAGGGTATCAAGGATTTTCCCGGTGATGCATACAGCAAAAATCACAATCCTCGTTGATCCAGACACTCTTACGCAGGGTCGGGCTTCGTAGCTGTTAGTCAAGTCACGATCGTTTCTGCCTGAGCAACACTTGGTGCCTACGTCACAGAGCTATATGTCTGGAATATAAGCGTCGGAAGTCTAATACACTCTTTTGTCAAGGATTAAGATGCCTTTTGCATATGGAGTTCCAAAGCTCGGTAGTGAATGGACATCATGAGATACTTAGAAATAGGTTCCAAACCTATATTCCTTGCTCTATATAATAGAACAGCGAGCCAGCCAGTGTCAAAAGAGTATGACTCAACTGTCAAGTCTATGGCAACGTCACCGTACGAGCCGGCACAAGCGCGCAGGTCGCTAGCCAAACATCCCGTCCCGTAACAAGCATCCGACTGAGGTCTTTCAGGTCCTTCGAGGCTTATACAAGGCGGTCGTGGCTGTCCGCGAAACTCGTTAAGTACGGGCATGTCTGCAGTGCCGCCAACACTGATCTACAATCGGTTAGCAATGCGTGGGGCCCTCCAGACTTTAAGGACAGCCCTCCATGTTAGAAACCATGGCCGATAAGTAGACCACAGTAATTTCTGATTTGAGCACGAAGGAAAGCCGGCTTGGTCATACCGTGCGGGTAGCCGGTTTTTGGCTTTATAGCCACGTCGAGATCCAAGCCTCGCTTCAGCTCACCCGTTGTTACGTTCAATGGGTCCGAGATTGCTGGGCGATTTAATTCAGGTTGTCGTTCGATCGGACGGTGTTGATGGCGGGAGTGCCGTTGCCGCAGAGTTTTCTACGGGTAAGTTCTGTAGGCTTTTCAGACATGATATACAGAAGGAGAATTCGTGGCTACGGTAGACTGCCAGTATGACCAGCTTATGGAGAAGTTCTTGGGAAGAAAGAATAGTTCACACACGAACTATGACGGAAGTCCAGTGGGGAGTGCAGTACGCGGGGTATTTCCCTTAAAACAGTCGTCATGAGCAACAATTAGGGAGTTCTTATGCTGTATAAAAAGGTTTTGCTTATCGAGCTATGCGAGAAAGCTGTCGATAGTGGTCTATGGGGAAGAGGGAGTTATTCATCGTATGCTTGTATTGTCAGAGAGATGGAGAGTTCAACGGGAAAGCATTGAGATAGCAAAAACTGGAGATGAGGAATCTTCAGACAATCATGTATAGGTAATAAATATGACTTCAGCTTCTGGGATAAGATGGTGATTCTTCAGCTGGGGGACCAAGCTAATCGGCTTGACTCTGGAACGCTAGTAGCACAGGAACAAAGATTGTTGCGAAGCACACTATGAGCTCAGCTTCAGACGTGGGTGAAAAGTGGTAGGTGACTACTCCAGTCCTGCTGACACAGCGATGTCTGGCTTGGATCATAGTCGAGTACCGGCACTTTACAGCAACCCTTCGTCACAGAAGATTCTGCAAAGACTTTGTAAGCCTTGAGCTATGTGGTAGGTCATAAGACTCTGAGACCGTATAGACAAGAAGAGCGCACCTCAGGGTACTGTAGATGTTGGGTGATGAGCAAAATAGGCAATCAGACGACAAAGTGCACTAACCGGATACGGACCGCTTATTGACTGGACTCAGTCGGCTCCACTTTTCGCCGCTGGCCGTTTTGAACATCACATTTGCCAGATTTGTCGCTCTCGGCTTTCTACCATTTTTGAGATGTGATAATGGGACGGTTGTACCCAACAACGTCTTCGATGATGGGGCTCTCCTGTTCCCACATGCTACGTTCGACAAGTCTGCCTAGTTCAAGAATCCTCTTGTCCTACCTAAAACCACCGGATGCGGTCAGTCACAGTATGGTGGAGCCTGTCCTCTCTCTTTTCTATTGTTCGTTGAAGTGAATTTCGAGTCTTCTTTGTTCAGCATGAAACACCCCCCTTTAGCTTCATCTCCTGAATACGGATCAACAGAAATCTGTTCCAAAATGTTTCTCTTCGGTTTATCGTCCGATCTTCTGCTTCCTAAAACTTTTCACAAACTTCCTTGCTGCTGTACACCTCGAAGCTCCGCGCTCAAAAGCTTGGGCTGTTCTCATCCATATCTCTTGAGCTTTCAATTGATCATAACTGAACATGTCATCTGGAAATGACACTATACCATGGCGTGGCCGCAGTTTTGCCTACTGGTCAAAGAGAGCAGTCAACATGGCGGGTCTTCGCAACGTTATTAGCATGTATGGGAACGCCATCAACTCCAATGAGGGAACAAGGAAGGACCTCCTTCTTCGAACAATGCAGGTGTTGGACAACTACCAACCGCCGCTTTCCGATAAGGATGCTGTAGCTGCGATCCGTTTCCAAAGGAAACCCGTCCCAGGACCTCAATCCTACCCAGCTGAGCAGCCGCTAGAAGCTGGCCCCCCGACGGCTCTAGAGGGGCAACCAATTACTACACTAGCAGCACTCACAGCTTTGACCTCCTGCAAGCCATCGGCAGAAGGCGGGCTTTCCGTAAGCTCGGAGCAGTTACGGCATGATCCTGAGACGACGATTGGAGTTTCCTATACGGATGAACAGCCGACAGGTGGCCAAGCTCCGAATGCAGATGCACAATCCGTCCCGGAAAATGGAAGCACGGAAAACCTAGAGAACATATCGTCCAATGCTAGACTCACCGGTAGTTCAACGAGCGCACATCCTTCTGAAGCGCCGAATGCAGCCTTCAGTGCTGGCTTGGAATTCCAGCACAACGAGGTCACAAAGCTGCCCCAAGATACAGCGTCTTCTTCCGCTGCCGACCCAGGAACTCCTTCAACTTCGACCGCAAAGGCGCATGCCCAAAGTAGAAATCTCAATATACAGCCGTCAATAAAAGGTTCGCCGGATAGCCCGATCAGTGTCGACGATACTTCGCCGGTCGAGGCTTACATGGTAGTGTGCCAACAATCAACCTTTTCAAACGCTAGAGCAGATGATCTCAACCGCGCTGTAAGACGATACCTGTTGCAAGTGACAGACGATCGGCTGCAACCAATGGCAGGCTATCGTTCTCTCTTACCTATCCAGGACTCAACCGCCAATAAGAAGATCGTTGAGGAAAAGGCTTTCTTTTCTATCTTTGATGACAAGAATGATCCGCGCATATATTCCGTCCAAATTGCAAACGTGCAGAGGCAAGTCCCTGATAAGCATTCATACCAATGCTCAAGGGTCGGATACCCAATGCCGTACCGTGGTCGCGGCCCAGTATGGGGGGAGAATTCCTGTCACGTAGACTGCTGCATTGTAGCTGCTCGGCTCATGTCGGTAGGCCAAGTTAAAGCTGATCTGTTGGAGCAATCTCGTCCAAATCATCTCAAGGATCTGACACCGTTTCAAAAGTGTTTTAGAGACGTGCTTGCGCTTCCTTGGGAGATATACACAAGTAGAACCAATATCAGTCGACGACATGAGTTCCTGGGCCAATATTACGCCCGGCGAGCTGAATTGGGAAAGGATGGCCAGAAAGGATCCATGCAGGCTGGTAACGATTCTTGGCAGATATGTGCAGAAGGATTTGGGCAGTTCGAGTGCACTGTTTACAAGCAGACATCCTGCGACAAGTGCTCGTATGTCTCTCCTGCACCTGCAGATCCCCCCAGTACTGGTGTACTCGAATTCGATGCTCCGGATACTGCATACTGGAAGGGCAAGGAACGGGACAATATTACAGATTTCTTCAGGAAACATTTCAACCCGAAGCCTTTCCGTGGCGGCTGCAAACAGCGAGGTTGCGAAGGTCAAGTATTGAGAACCCGGATTATTCAAGGTGAACTGCCCCAGCGGCTCGTCTTGCCTACACCGACCATACCTCCGGGGAAAGTTGGTCACTCGCCAATTCCCAAGCATAGGGACATTGTTGGAGCGACGTCAAACCTGATAACCGTCACTTACCAAACCGCGACAGGGCAGGACATTGCACACTATCGATGGCTGGGAGGCATCTATCAGCGCCAAAGGCATCTCAGGCTGTATTGGTCCGATCGCGACAGTGGTGACGGAGATAATCTGATCGTCTACGATGGTATGAACCTACAGGGCTCGATTATTGGAGGAGTGCCGCCATACGAGCCACACAATGCTGTACCACCGCCGTGGTCCCAAGGCTGCGATGTGCTCTTCTATGAACGCATCTATCCAGAAAAGGCACACCTCAATGGCGAAGCAATCCGGGCGAAGATCGACGACATCCTGAACCAGGAACAGCTACCAGGCCAGAAACGTCGGCATAGTGAAGAGTCGGAGGAGTCGTCGGGATCCAAGAAAAAAGTGAGAAATGGCGGTTCGCGAAGGAGGAAAAGCGGTAATGCATAGCAGTGGGGGCCATAGTTTTGTAGCTAAAGTACAGCAATCAGTCTCTACCTAGATGATGGATTTTGTGAAGTGTATTCTGGCATCATGTTGATTCCTACTGCGCCAAGACTCTGAGACCGCTTGTACCAGAGTACCTTGTGGAAACCTTGAGAGTTTTGTCTAACGCGCGGATCTACAGCGCTCGAAGATCCTTCCTTTTACACAACGCGCCACCTGGAATAGTTTCACTCCAATGATAAGGCCTCTTTAGACTCCGCGGTGGACTTTCCATGATTATATCAGTGCAAGTGTCACGGGTAGGCGCGACACAGAGCGACCCAAAGTGGCAAGCGCGAACGCGGTCGACGCAAACCTTTCACACGGCGTCTCAGCCGCGCAATCGGGCGTCACACCGATGGTCTTGTTGTCAAGATCGCCTGCTGTAGCTTTTCAACAGTCGCTCCCCCTTCTTCGTTCATATCGTAGCGGGTACCAGAGATGATGGCCGCTCCAGCTCAGTCATCAAAGTCCACCCGCAAGCTGTCCGACCTACCAATCGAAGTACAGAAGAGCATCATACAATATGTGAATCTCTCTACCATAATCTGGCCTTTCCATATCTATGCTGACCCACATAGGTCCCGCGCAAACACCTGTTCAAATTGCAGAAGGTATCCAGTCATTTTTTCTCGTTAGCCAGCGCAGAACTGTATGCAAGTCTGAACTTTCGGTTCACCACCACTGGAGCCAAGGATGATGATACCCCGGCCACGAGATTGTCCGATGTAAGTCAAGCTCTAAAACTCTCTTTACGCGTTTCCGAGGGTTTAAGCAGCTTGAAATACGTCTCAGCGACATCCGCTCTCAGCGACCTGCTACATAATCCGACGAATTAACTACAGAGAGCAACGCTGACTTCGAAATTCACCTAGGCCCTTGAAACCTTTGCTGTCAGCGACCACGACTACGTTCAGTATGTCAAGAGCTTCAGGCTTTCTATTTCCCAGGAAGATAGCTTCAACGCCATGACTTTGACTCGGCTGTTCTGGCCCACCGGATCCGATCCAACCAAGATGCTGAACATGGCCATGTTACTGATGTTGAGGAAAGCCGTCATGATGGAGTCCTTCCTGTAAGTACTCGGTCGAAGTGGGAGAGACTGTGATAGCTTGTAATCCCGAATCCGTACCAGCGGATTGACGAATCAACGATCTACTTACTCCATTTGCTAATGTACATCAGGTGGGATGCGCCGGTCGAGCTTTCGGGGACGGTATACCGAGCTCTGCATAGAATACATAGTCTCCGGAACCTGCGTATCAAATCCGCGGGCATTCCCATCAAACTAGCCATTTCGCCATCGTACTCCACACCACCTGGAGGCTGGGCAGCAGCCCCAAATCCTGGAACTACGATTGCTCAGAACCAAGGCCAAGCAACGCTGTCAGCGGTACCTGCCTTCACGAGTACTCCAGGCTCAGCAACGATTGCAAAACGCCTAGGCAAGAAGGCTAAAGGACGTCTCGACGATGCTGGAGCTTTCGCAGGGTTTACGGGACTCGCCAGCGTTGCATTCACTGATCTTACTAGCCTTGACTATGTCACTGACATTGCCAATTGCATCAGGGCCTCCTCGACGAGTCTGAGGAGTCTTAGCCTGTCCTTGTCCTGGGACCTGGCGCAGAAATCTCGCAAAGCTACAACAACAGCACCTCCGGCCAATGACGTAGATGACGGTGACTTCAGTGACGATACGGAGGATATGCTAAATTCTGATCTCCCTCCACCACCCCCAGCGCAGCCTGTCAGCGCAGCCGACGCCAAAAAGGACAGGCTCGCTCAGGATGCCATCCTCTCCAAGATTTTCGATATGGAAGGGGTTGCTGCGGAAGGCAAGAGAATCGAGAAAGAGGTCTCGCAATCTTCGGAGAACCTCAACGGTGCGACCAACGGCAACGTCAAAGATACTGACTTCTCGCTACTGGCGGATCTGGCTAAGTCTTTGACTGCGGCCTTGATCGCAAAGGGTAGCCAGAGAAAGCAAGATATCCAACGTGCAATGGAGCTTATGAGTAAAGCAACCAACGAATTGATGCAATCACGAGATGTAGCTGGAACGGCGGGCCCGATAGACAAGCCAACAATCTTGAATGATAATGATGCCTTTGGAAACCCTGTGACGGGTGCAACCTTGGGCTTCGGTGCGACGGCAGCGACTGTGCCTCAGACTAATACATCGAGCGCAACCAGCGTGCCATACACACTAAATCCACTAACGGGCAGCCCTGACACCTCTGGACTAAATTTACACAAGTCTTTCGATGTAAGCTCATCCATATCCTGCATTCCGATGCCTGATTTTCATAATCAATACACAGGTCAACACCGCACTTTGCAACAAAGTGGATGAAGGGTTGTTGCATGGTCTCGTATGTAAATTTCCGAGCATCTCTTACCCCTTTCTGAAGTTTTCAAGAAGCTTGAGACATGTCTTAGCGGTATCCGCTCTCAAGGCATGCTTCTTTGCTGAACGCATTGACTGATAGGAGGAATACTGACTCTGAAATTTGTCTCAGGAGGGACTCACTCCAGCACAAGCAGAAAAGGCAGTCCTGCAGACACTCATGCCTGCATCTGGACCTGGATCGATCGCCTCAGCTGCGTTTCAAGCATCACTTTCGCAGAACACTACGGGAGAGCAGTCATCGACAATCCTAGATCCACAGCCTCCGATTACCGAGGACGCTAATGATGACATGGATCTGGATATGGATCACCCTGACGAAAGCACCATCGATGAAGGCCCCGATCAAGAGATGGTGGATGGGCCGGAAGAGCCAGAAGGCAGCCCAAGGAAACGAGCTAAGTTTGAGGAGTCTTTGGCGTCTGGAAATGCCCAGCAGCCTGGTGCAGCATCAGCTTCGATCGGGTCAGAACCCATTGCAGCTAGAGCGACCTCCATTGTAGAAGTCAAAGAGGATGAGAGCTCTTCCGAAAATACGATGCAAAAGTATATACGAGCGGCACACGGCTTACAGCTCGAGGAGTTCTCCCTTTATCTGATACCGCTAAAAGCTTCAATTGTCGCGCGAGCGCTCGATTTGAGTGTTCTAAAGCGTCTCACACTATTAGACGTCGGCTGCCAAGCCTCATTCTGGCAACTATTGCAGCGACTTAGTAAGAGCATGCCAGATCTTGGTTTCCACATGATCCACACAGACAACGTTTCGAATGCTTTCCTGAACTTCCTCTCTACTTCTGTTGGGCTACAGGAGCTATACCTTCACAAGAAGAAGACCAAAGACCCCGAACCTGAGACCACTGGGCCAAAGGTGGATATCAAGTCAATCTGCAAGCTCGGGCTTCGTAAGCACTTCGATACTATCACCCATTTGATGCTCAGGAACGACAATGACGACAGCTGGGACCTCGATCAATGGAGCGTGCGGACGTTCAGTCTCCGTGGCAGTGGGTTCGTGGAGCTAGCTGTCAGCATGAAAATACAGACAATGGTAATTCCTTCCTGAACCAGTAGTTTTGCTGTAGGCCACCTTCAGTATAGTACGTGCTAACCAACTTCTAGCACACCCTTGTGCAAAACATCACCTGTTTTACGTCCCTCCGCGCGCTTTACTTCCCCCATCTTCGGACCTCCACCTCCGGGACCAGCTCTATCTACGAGATAGACCCCGTCTGTTTCCTCAATGACTCCCTCATCTATTTCCCTGATCGAAAACTCAAATACATTGGGGTCTCCGAGCGCTACGCCGCCGTTGAGTCCCCTGCCGAGATTGCACGACGTGTGAAGGTAGTCGCGGAGAGAAAAGCGAGCATGCAGAAAAAGAAGAAGGCTTCCAAGGGGAAGGGCAAGGAGGCCTGGCGTGACCTGAGCGTGCTCCAGGGTAAAGGGCTTGACGACTTCATTGCCATAGCAGAGGACGACGAGGACGGGGCTATTGACCATATGGCGCTGAGGGTGAAGGAGTGTCACGTCAAGTGGGACACGAAGTTCTGGCAGGTGAAGGATTGCAAGATCTTCGAGAGGGGGATACGCTTGGGAAAGTTGAGTTGGGGAGCATGATGTGGATTTGCAGTGAGCGGGATCGTAGCGATGAGCAGGCTTGCGGAAGATGCATTAGCGAACGGGGAGCTTGTTGTCTGTTACTGGCTCATGTTCGAAACATGATTAATTGCATTAGCGAGTTGGCTCTGTGAGTATCATAATGTCAGCAATGGTAGATAAAGTAGCTTTGTGCTTTGGACATTGCTTGAGACTAGCTATAGAAGTAAGCTAGGCGGTCGATGGTGCTTTGTGCAGCCAAATCTCAAGATACCCTCCGCTCGGGGACCAGCTATAGTAGGTCATAGTCTGATACAATGCGTTTATTTGCCTCAGTAGTCAGACCCTATGAGAAAGATTATGTTTGAACACGTCGCTTCGCGATCCTAACCTTCGATTAAAATTGATAAATTCTTAATCCTAGCATAAACTCTAAAGTCTTTTTTTTTAAAAATAGACGCTTAATAAATTAATTCAATACTAAATACGAAGTCTTATTTAGTTTTTGTCTACTAATTTTAATAAGCAAAGCGCGCGCTTAAATATAATCTTTTTATAAAATTTAAGAACAAAATCTTATTTTTTTGTTAAAATAAAACAAATCAAAATTCAAAGTTTATTTTGTTAAAAGCTTAACAAATACAAGATTTTTAAAAATTGATTATAACTCTTCTATTTTACAATATTTCTCTATAGATATTCGCAATTTAATTAAGATTTTCGATATATTATTATTAAATTACTATTAACGCAAGTATCTAATAAGCAAAATAAAAAGTTGCAATTAAAATAAATATTTAATTGCAATTACAAAAAGATATATAAATATAAATTATTGTTTATTTGTTACTTAATTATCTTGAATTACAAGCTATCTTAAAGAAATTTTAAGCACAAAGAAAATATATTAAATATCGAAAACAAATTTTTACAATATTAAAGAAGCGTTGCGCATTTTTATAGTAAAAACTATCTTAAACAATATTGCTTACTCTTAATCGATCTCTCTTTTGTATTTAAACTAGATTTTTTGTTCTTTAAGTTTTAAGTTTTCTTTAAATGTTAAGTTTTTGTGCAACGTTTCTTAATCTTGTTTGCAAGCTTAATAAATTTGTTAATAAATGCAATTATTTTTTCGACTAATTCGATAAATTCGATAGCGAGCTTTGTTGTGTCTTTAACAAATTTTGTTATTTTGTAAAAAAATATCTTAAAAATATTTATATGCAAAATAAGCTTAGATTTCTTAATTGTTAAGTTGCAAAAAAAAATCTATCTCTTAATTTTAAATTATTTTGAGAAATAAATCTTGTTAATAAAATATTTTAAATTATAATAGAATAAATATATAAGAAATGTTTTTAAGTCGAAATTCTTAACTTTGCAAAGCAATAAAATATCTTAATATTAAAGATAATATTATTCTTCTTAATTAAACTTTAAAATATAATTGTTGAAATCTATAACATTAATATTAAAGAATTGTTTTGTTAAACTTGATTAAATATATTTTATAAAGCTAATTAATTATTATATTAAAACAAACAATTAAGAATACAAGTTTATTATTTAGATAAATATCAAAATTAAGTATTTTCGAGTTCAAAAAAATCTATATATTATTGATATATTTATTAACTATTAGTATATAGTTCTTGTATTATTTAAATATTAACAAATTACTATTCTTAATTTTTTTTGCTTAATTGTGATTTTTTCACTTATATTATATATAGCTCTTTGTATTGTACTTTAATTTCAAAATATTAAAGAGATAAAATAATGCAAGCATTCGATTTTTGCAAGTAAAAAAAAATTAATAAATTATTGCTATCAAAGTTCTTGTTTCTTAACTTATTTTGCTTCTTAAAATTGTTCTAATAGTAGAAGTATTAGCAAAAATTTTAATAAAGATTGCAAAAGAAAAAAATATATATAAGTTTCTAAATTAAAGCTATTTTGTTTAATATTTTTAACAAAACTTTTCTTGTACTATTGAGCGCATTTTTATTTTTCTTTGCTTTCTTAATTGTCTTCTAAAATATATTCTTAAATTTTTGAATTTTTCTTATAAACAAAAAGCTTAGTTTGAGAGCTTATATTAATTTATCTAATCTTTTTTTGTTAAAGTAGTTAATAATAGAGCAACGTTTATATTTAATATCTTGAATAAAAGATTTAACAAAGTAATAATTGTTTTAACAAAAATTCGACAATTAAGTATTATAAGACATTTAAAAGATATTAAATTCTTATTAACAATTAAAAATATCAAATTTTTGTTAGTAGTTAAAGATATCGAAGTTTTAACAACAATTAAAGATATTATCTTTTTAACAATTTTAATTGGCGCAATTTTTAGAGAAAAGTTGTACTTATCTATAATGCAAAGAATTTTGTATTAAAGAAAGCAAAATATATAGTAAAATTTAATTTGATATAGCTAAAAAAGCACAACAAAGCTCGAAAAAGCAATTATTTATTTTAAGAAAACTAAATAGATAGAAGAATTTATTTTTCAAAAAAAACTTTAACAAGACATATAAATAATTAAGTATTAGATCGAACAACAATAAGAGATATATAAACTCGCAAAGTTAACAATATTTAATAACAGACTAATCGCGAGAAACCGAAAATATCACGTGCAAACGTCAAGATTCGATTCCTTGAATTTTTTTTAGAATCGAATTGCTTAAAATAGTAACTTTTCGACTTAGCTAAACTTACTATAGTAATAAGCTAGCTTCTTTAAGCGATTCGATTTTATTCGATTTCTTGACAATTTGATTCAATTCCAAAGTTGAGATCGAATATCGAATCAACAATTAGTCTACTTAATAATAAATAAATAAAATAAAGTATTTGACAACAAATAAATATTGCAAAGTGTTAATAAGATTAAGCAAAACTTATATTAATAATTTTATTATATTGAAGAGATATGTTTTTCTAGAAGTATATTACGAGTATTTCTTGACTTATTAAATTGTTAGTAATCTTGTATTAATAAGAATCAAGATATAGATTAAAGAGATAAAAAAATAAGCAAATAATAAGAAGTAAATAATAAAGATGTATTGCATATCTTTATTTTAATAATTTGTAAATAAAAAAGTATTATATTAAGTATTTCGAATATTAATATTATTTGTTGATTAATTTTTAAATTTCTAAATTTTTCTTTAATTTTTTTTTTGTAGACAAAATTCTTTTATTTATAATAATCGACAAAAATAGATTAGATCTTGCAATTATATTTGCAAGTTTATATATTAATTTTTAAAATCTAATACAATTAATAATTCATTACAATTAACATAATATTATACAAAATACTAAGAATTAAATATTATTCTTTGCGACAAAAAAAGAACAATTCGAGATTATTATTAAATATTTCAAATATATTAATAAGTATATAGAGATTGTTAAAGAAGTTGTAAAAAAAACCTAAACTTTGCTCAAATATCGAAAGTTTTAAAAATATATTTATCGAAATAAATACAAGATATTTGCGAATTTAAAAACATTAATTTTGAAATCTTTTCGCAAAAGTTAAGAATATTAATACAAAAAATATAAAGAAAGAATTTTGTTAATTTGCAAGTACTAAAGCAATACAATAATCGATTAAAAATTTAATTACTTTTAAGAAATTAATATTTTAGCAATAGCAAAGATCGCGAAACGCATTTCAAATATAAATTAAATATACAATCTTGTAAGTTATGTTGTCTTACAATATCTATATTAAAGTGCAAAAAATTAAAAATTAAAAAAATTAATTATCTTAAATAATTGAAAAAAGATTATTAAAATATTAAATTTCGAAATAATATTTTTTCTTAAAAGCTTAAAATTAAACTTATTTAATTAAAAAGCTTACAAGTTTAATAAAGTCAAAATAAATATTTTTAATTTGTTAGAAGATTATAAGACTAAAGTTGTTAAAAACAATATCTTAATATTAGCGTTAACAACAATTTAATCGAATAAACTATTAGATATTTGCAAAAAACGTTATCGACAATTAAATTTAATATATTAAGATTTAATATTAATATTAAAGAAGAATTTGAACAATGTATTAAGCAATAAGTATAAAATCTTGCAAACTAAGAAAGTTATAACTAAAATATAAACTTCAAATCTTCTTAACAATTAATATTAATATTGCGATATTAACAAGACGTTAACTAATTATATAAGACATTTAACAACAAAAGAAGCAAATATATATATGTAGGAGCAATACTTTAAAGTTGTTTATTTGTTGTTAAAATTCTTGTCAACAAATAGTTTTAAATATATTTGTTTTAATTATTTGCAAAACGTTATTAATTTTATAAGACTTGTAAACAATAAGACAAGTATAATAGCTTCAATTATTAGAAGTTGTCTTATTTAAGTATACAACAAACGTCTTGCGCTAAATTTGTTAAAGCGCAAAAATTCGAACTAGTAAAGAATAACAAATCGATAGAAAAATAAAATAAATATCATAAGAATCTTTAAATATATTGTCGAAAAATTTAATCTTCTAATTAAGTATAATAAGAATATTGCTAAAATAATTATTATTATGATTGTAAATCTTAACATCTAAAAGAACTAATATTAAGATAAAAACATTGTGTTACGCTAGTACTTTCGTAAGAAGTTCTAGAGAGAATTATGTTATTAAAGAGATTTATAGACGTCTTTAGACAATGCAAGCAATTACTTGATAACAAGAAGTTGCAACTTAGTAATCGTAACAATAAGTAAAAACTTAAGATAAATTAAATACAATTTATAAAGAAGTTGTGTTCGAAGATCTATATATTAAAGAAGATTCTTTTTATTCGTTATATTTGTTATCAAACATGTCAAATATTACTCGCTTAACTTGTTGTTAAGTATGTCAAACATTGTTCGCTTAGCTCGTTGTCGAACATGTCGAACATTGTTTGTTTATTAAGTCGTCAAATTTGTAAATAGTTGTGCTTCGTATTACATGTTACGTCGTAGACTATATATTACATTGTTTCGAACTAGATTCGTAACACTATTTCTCTTCTTCAAGATTTTTATTTCGAAAGTTATCGTCTTTTTATTATGTCTTTTTAGCAACAAAGTTGTCTTTGTGTTGCATTCGAAATTGAACGTTACAATATATTAGTAAATATTGCTTGCAAACGTTGCTCTCTCTTTAATTGTTTTTGTATCGTTATAAAAGATATATTATTTTGTTTAAAATGTTTGAAATGTGTTTGTACGAACAAATTGTGGGTAAACATGTCTTGATTTTCTTTCGATTATAATAGAAAAGATCTTTTTGTCAAAATTGCTAAAGATAAAGTTTTGTTAGCAATCGTCATAATTTGATTACTACGAAATAAGAAAATTTTAAAGAAGATCGATGCAAAAGTAAAACGAAAGACATAATGTCTATTGTTAAGAATAAAAGAGTTGAATGCTTTCGAGTCTTTTAATTGTCTTATTATTAATGCTCTCATTAAATTGTCTCTTGTCTTCTTGTTATCTTTTGTTATGCTAAATAACTTTTCGAACGTTAATAAAACTGTTAAATAAAATTATAGTAATTATTAAGATTCTTCATTGATTCTTACGTGTTTTTTAAGATAAAATATTTTTTTTATTTAATAAAATAGTTTTGATCTTGTTATTTTAGAGTTTTTTTCACTTTGTATTTGCTTTCTTCTTAAACTTTGTAATAAAATGTTTCTTGTATAAATATATTAAAATTGGCTAATTTTAACAACGAAATATAAAATGTTAGAAATACTTTGACGTTCTTGAATAAATCGAATTTGTAATTGATTAATTTCTTGATTGTTTTAATAAAAAATAATTCGATTTTAACATAATTCAATTTTTTGCTTTTTTTCTTTGTCTTAAGATTTTTAATTAAAAAAAAATATTATTTTTCTCTTTTAGTTAAGATGTTATTTTTCGTTTTTTGTTTTAATACTTGATTGATCTTTTTTGCATAAAAGAGATGTTATTTTGTATTTTTTTTAACGTAACTACTTTTTTAATAGTTGATTGCGCAAATAGATGTTTTTGTTCGTTCTTAAAAAGATTCGATTCTTTATCGTAATTTGCGAAGAATAAGATTATCTTCGTAATATTCGAAATCTTTGAGTTTAACGTTAGTCAAGTTATAAATAATAGTAATATTTAATTGTTTTAAGTATTGTTAACATAGTATCGCAAATATTGTTTAAGACTTTAATTTGTTCTTTTTGTTTAATTATTTGTAATCAAGTAATAAATAATAAATATACGAAGTCTTGTATTTAACATTAATATAAGTGTTTTTTAATAGTTAAACGTGAAGAGCTTATCTTTGTTACTAATTAATTCTTTAAATATATTGTAATATTGTACAAATCGATTTAGTACAACGTATTTTAGTTGTTTTGTTATAAACTTCTTTGTGCATGCGATAATATATAAGTACTTAATAAGCTTATTAATTATTACTAGTATCGAATTATATCTATTTTTAATTGTTAAATTTGTCGACTTTAATAGCTTAATAATAAAGTTTATTATAACTTCGTCTTATAACAATTTAAATAATTTTTAATATTAAATTTCGCTATAGTTCGCATGTGTATTATATTTGGTTTGCTAACAATTAAGATATTGTTTAATGTATATTTCGATAACTTGTTTTATTTAAGAAAACTAACAATGCTAGCGTAAAAGTTGAAGAATTTTGATTACTTTTAAATGTTTTTGCAATAATTTATTATAATGCTTCTTTATATATTCGTCAATTTGATTAATAGATATTTGAAGTTTTTCTTTTTTTATTAAAAAATCTTTCTTTTTGTCTCTAAGTATTCGTAAAATAATATTTAGCTTGTATTTGTTTATTAATAATAATTTGTTTTTGTTAACTTTAAGTATATTGTAATTAACTAATTTTTTCGTTTTTATGTAATTACTTCTTCTATTAAGTGCGTTTGCTCTATTATTATCTTTGCTTAATATATATTGTATTTTAAACTTATATTGTTTAAGTTATTTTAATTATCGCATTTGCTTTTTGTTAAATTGTTTAATAATAATGAAGTGCAAAAGATTTTTATAATTTGTAAAAGTTGTAAGTTTTAATAATTTTTTAATATATACTTTTTATAATTCTAGAAAAATTACAATAGCGAGTAACTTCTTATTGTAAATATTATAATTTTGTTCAATTAACAAGAGTTTTTTCGAAAGATATATTATTAAGTATTATATATTTTTATGCTCTTAATTAAAGTATGCATTAATAATTAAATTTAATGCATTAATTTTAATTTTGTTTAACAATCGTAAATTGTATATCTTTAATATTAATTTTTTTAAGCATTTTAACTTAAGATTTTGAAATAATTTCTCTTTTATTAATTTTTATATTTATAACGTCTTCTTTTTCGTAAGATTCGTTAATAATATTGCGTTAATTAAGTAATTTTTAATAAATTTTTTATTATAGTTTATAAAATCTAGAAAAAATTAAACTTTTTTAACGTTAATAGATAATTTTTATTTTTTAATTGTTCGTAGCTTTTTGAAATTTATGCGTACTTTATGTCGTTTAACAACAAATTTAAGAAAATTAATTTTTTTTTAATAAAATTCGCATTTCTTTGATTTAAGATGTAGATTTCTTTTATTTAGACATTTTAGTATTTTAAAAATATAATTTATATGTTTCTTTAAAATATTTAAGTAAATTATAATGTCGTTCAAGTATGCTATAACAAATTGATTCAAACATTTAGACTGGCCGCGCTGACCCGGAAATGTCACGTGCAAATGCCAAGACCTAGGTCAAAAAAAATTCGAGGAATCGAATCGCTCAAAGTAGTTTAGTCGATTACTATAAGTAGTTTAGCGCGAAGCGCGCTAAACTAATTTGAGCAATTCGATTCCAAAAAATCGTCGCGACCCGGTCTTGGCGCCGGGTCGAGTTAGAGGGGTGATATCATAACTCGGCCCGACGGTTAGTCTACAAACATTGTTGTAATGTATTATTAATTATTTCTTAACACATTGTTAAAACGTTCGTAAGTTCGAACGACATTATTATATATTTGTATAATTTATGTTGTATGCGAAAAATTGTTTTTTACTTCTTTTTTGTTTTTATTTTAATTTGATTGTACGCTTTTCGTAAATTTAATTTGATAAAATACTTTACTTCGAATAATCGATTTTGAAGCTCGCTAATGTTAAATAATAAATATCGATTTTTTATTGTAATATTGTTTAGCTTTCGATAATCGACATATAAGCGAAAAGTTTCGTTTTTCTTAAATATAAAAAGAATTAAGTATCTTGCTTGTAATTAGAATTTTTTAATAAATTTTTCTTTTCATTTTTTGTTAAATATTTGCGAAGTGTTTTTAGCTTTTTTTTGAATAGAATATATATAAATTTAAACGTAAATTGCTTGTTTAATTTAAGTTTAATCTCGTAATTTTACGATTAATGTTTAGATAAAGTCTTGATCGTTTTTTTTTAAAATAAATGCTTTTAATTGTTGTATATTTGTAATACGTACTTTAGCGATTCTCTTGTTGTACTAAATAGTTCAAGACTTTCAAAAGATTTGCAATTTTTTTTACTTTTTTTAATTTTTTAATTTGATTTATTTTTGTTGATGTTTATCTAGTTGAACTTTATTAAATCGTTTTTTTGCAAAAATGCAAACTCGCTATTTGTAATTAAATTTCGATTTAATCTTTTATCTATTATTGAACGTTATTAATGCGTAGATTAAATATAAATTACGTAATTACATTGCGCGAATTTAAGTACTTATGTATTTTAGTTAACTTTTAAATTGTATTGCTTTAATTAAGACATTTTTAAAACAATATTATAAGTAATTATTTTTACTATATTAAAGATTAGTTTTTCGTAATATTGCTAAATAACAATTGATAGTAATTTCGTTTTTTGTTTAGTCTTTTATTTCTTGCGAATAATAAGTTTTTATTTATAATTACTAGATTGTAAGCGTTAGATTTTTTTCGAGTAAAGTATTCTTCTCTTTTTACAAAAGCTTTGATTATAAAATTACTTATTGCATTAAAATTAATTATTGCTATAAGTTAACAATCGTTAATCTTAATTAATATAATAAAACATTGTGTGTGCGTTATTAAGTTTAGTTGTTGTTATTAAGCTAACATATTGCATTTCTTTAATATGCTCTTTATTTAAAAAATTTGAATTTTTCTTTGTTCTTGTGTTGCGACTTCTACTTTAAATGTCTATTTATATTATGCTTTCTTTTGTTGCTAAATTGTTAACTTTAACTTTTTAAAAAATCAATTAATTTCGTTCTTTTCTTTTAGATAAGTTTAGCATAAGTTGTTGTAACAAACTATTTAATTAAGACTTATATATGTTGTAAAATTCAATTGTTTTATAATAATATTAAGTATGTTCTTTTTTATAATAACATTGTTTTTTTGTTTTTTTTCGCATTTGTTTATAATCTTCGATAAATTAACTAAAGTTTCGAAATAATTCGTGATGTCTTTTATGCATTTGTAAAAGTTCTTTCAATTATATTTTTTATTTGAGTTAATAATTAAGCTATAAAATTTCATAATTTTTTAAAGTGCTTAATTAATTTTTTCCGTAAATGCGAATATTTTGTTTAATAATGTTTTATCTAGAACTTTTTATAATTGATTTAAGTTCTTTATTAAATAATAATTGTTGTTCGATTTAATTTTAAGAGTGTTCGTCTTTGTGTTAATTTACTTTCTAATGTCATTCTAACTATTAAATATCTCTCTTAACATAATATTGATTTGTCGACGATTTATTAAGTTTCGTAATTGATAATTTCTTGCGAAGTAATTCGATTTGTTACATAAATAATACGTTTTTTAAAATTTGTTATTTTGCTTTCTTCTAAAGTTTTTTTCTTTGCGTTGTTAAATAAAATTCAATTTTATAGATGCAAGCTTATAATAGTTTAAATTATTATATTTTTAATTAGAACAAAATTCTTTTTAATGATATTTAATTATTGACTCAAAGAAATTTTTTACTTTTTCGTGAAATTGATTGTATTGCTTTTTCATAGCTCTTTTATATAGTTTGTTGTCGAAATTGATAACTATTTTGATAAAATCGAATATATCGCTAATAAATTTGTTATTGCGCATAATTTCGTTCTTAAAATTGTTTTTAAAATCTTTTCGAAATATTGTTATAAATGCGACATTGTTTTATTTAATAAAATTGACATATTTTTAAAATTTTGTTGCGTAATTTGTTGTAAAGATTTGTTAAATTAAGTGTTAAATTACTTTTTTTGTAATTTTTTTTTCGTTAAATGTTTCGAAAATTCTTCGAAGTTCTCTCTTGAAATTGTTGAAGTTCGTAAACATTGTACGAGAATTTTCGTTATAATTTTTTAGATATTTGCGTAAATTTGACTTAAGTCAATGTTAAGCTCTTTCTTTAAAAAATATTAATGCGAAAATTGTCTTTTGATTCGCTAAAACAAGATAAAAGATAAAATAAATATTTATTTGCATAAGTTAGTTTTTTAAATTAATACGATCTTTATAATAGATGTTAAGCTTGTTAATTTTTATCTTGTTGTTTTTATTAAACATTAATTGACGTAATGTTGTTAAGCTAATGCTTAAGATAAAGACGCGTTAATCTAATATAAACATTCTTAAAGTATTTAAAGTGTTACGCTAGTACTTTGGTAAGAAATTCTAAAGAGAATTATGTTATTAAAGAGATTTGTAAACGTCTTTAAGCAATGCAAGCAATTACTTAATAATAAGAGATTGTAACTTAGTAATCGTAATAATAAATAAAAACTTAAAATAAGTTAAACACAATTTATAAAAAAGTCGTATTTAAAGATTTATATATTAAAGAAGATTCTTCTTGTTTGTTATACTTGTTGTCGAACATGTTAAACATTTTTCGCTCAACTTGCTATTAAGTATGTCGAACATTGTTTACTTAATTCGTTGTTAAACATATCGAACATTGTTCGTCTATTAAGTCGTTAAGTTTGCAAATAGTTATACTTCGTACTACATATTACGTTATAGACTATATATCACATTGTTTCGAACTAGATTTGTAACACATTGTTGCGTCGCAATTATTTAAATAACTCTAAAATAATATTATTAACAAAAATAACTACAAATTAGAAATTAAAGATCTAATTAATATTAAGTACAATATATATCTTTATTATCTTAGCGCATGCAATAATAAATCGAATCTAGAATAACTTCGCAATATAATCTATTTTTTTACGCAATAAATTATTTAAATTAATCTTTTCTATTAACTTCTTTATATTGCATTAAAATTTAATCGAAATTGTTAACTTATCTCTTATTTATATTACGTAAAATATATTTACGAGAACAACAATATATATTTTTTATATTAATATTAATATTTTAAAGTATGTTAAGATCGACAAGAGTTATAATATAATTTAAAACCTTATATTTTTAAATAATAAATTCAAAAACAATTGCACTTTAATTATAAAAGACTTTTATTACAAAATTTAATTATAATAATTTAATATTGTAAAAAGACGCAATATATTAATTAATATCGAAAAAGCATATATTTATAGTCTTAAGAATATATTAATATAGAGATTAGTTAATGCTACAAAGTATAAAAGTCTAGAATCTATTATTTGCAATTAAGAAAATATACGTGTAATACAACTTAAAATTGTGCATAATTTAATTGCACAAGAAGAAAAAACTATTAGAAAAATAGTATTGCTCTAGTATATAGCAATTTAATTTGACAAAAAGTCTCTTAATAGCATTAAGTTAAAAAGTATTAATTAATTAATTGTTTATTATATTTAACAAATTGTTTTAATTCTATTGTTATCTAGAAAGCACAATTAATATAATCGAGTTAAAAATAAATTTCTTATATCGACTTAACTTTTCTTAAGAAATTCTATTAGCAATATTTTAGTTTGCAAAGTTAATTAAAATAACTTACAAGTAAAGATAGAAACAAATGTATTACTAAATAGCAATTGTATTGCAATTAAAAAGATTATTAATCGTTAACAAATTAATTCTTTAAGAATATCTAAAGAGATCTAAATATTTGTTGTATAAACAAAAAGACAAACTTACTCTTTAAACAGTTTTTTTAAAAAACAAGAAATAAATTTGCAAAGAAAAGTTAATCAAGAGTTGCAAGCTTTGTCTTTAGTATAAAAGTATTAATATTGTGCGATATAATAAAAATTTGTGCAAACAAAAGATAGAAAGATAGAAAAATAAACAACAATTAAAGACATTTTATTAAACAAGAAATTTAATAAATTCTAATTGCTAATTGAACAATTAAAAATGCGTAACACATCTTTAACGCTTTAAAGATCTTTGTTACTTAAGTAACAAGCTTACTTTTACTTGCATAATTAATTTAGTTTTATTAAATTTTCTTAAAAATATAAATACTTGTTTTACTTAATTTCTTATTGCAATTATCATTGTAATTAATTATAGATAATCTTTTAATATATTTCTCTTCTCTTTCTTTACTTAATACAAGTTTTTTTTGTTGTTATTCTTTGTCTCGACTTTTTATTGTTATACTTTGTGTTTCTTCTATTAAATCTCGTTAACAAATAGTCGATCTTTGTTATTATTAATTTGCAAGTTATTTATTGAAAATCGATTCTCTTTTGTTACAAATTATCGAAAATCGAAATAATTTAAATTTTAAAAAATAAAGTAGATAAATAGTTTGCTAAAGCAATAAAAATAAATTTTATTCAATTATCTTCGAAATCTTATTTGCTTTCGAAAAGACAAAATTTTCGAAAAAAAATATAAAAACTATTTCGACTTTGTCTATAATACAATAATTGACATTTTTTTTTATAAATACTAGAAAATTGCAAGAATTAATTTATAAGTTGCTACAATTAAAAGTAAATTATTAATAATTTTCGCAAAGAACTTATTGCGTTAATTAAAGATTAATTATTCGATTAATTTTGAAAGTTTATTGTAAATCTTAATTAAGTTTCTCTTATTAAACTTAGAAATGCAAAGAAGATAATAAAAATTGTTGTCTTTTGTTAGTAAAAGATTATTGTTATTGTTATTTGTTAAAACTTAGAGATAATAAAATTTAAAAATACAATCGATTAGCAACTTGTTATACTATTTACTTTTTTTTATCTTTTGCGCTCAAAATTGTTGTTTAATTTTCAAATTATATTTGCGCTTTATTTGTAACAAAATAACGCAAAACAAAGAGTAATAAACTTATTATATGTAATGCTATAGCGTCATCGACGCGCTAGCGCCTTAGAATATAATAGAGCACGTAATCTCGACTAACTACGAAAGCTTTAAATCGTACAACTTCTTTTTCTAGTTAGAAAGCAAGAAGTAGGCTTGCACATTATAACGAGTATTAGATAGAAAGAAAGTTCGTTCCTTGTTGTTTTTCAACAATTAGTCTTACTACTATCTACTCTATATAATTGGGAAATAGTAATAAAAGTTTATTATATCTTACGTCTTTTATATTTTAGTGCGTTAACAAGTAGCAAACGCACTCGCATCTTACAATTTTAATTGTTTTATCTTTCGAAGAAAAAGACTTAAGATATAATAGTATTATATTAAATTATAATAGCTCAAATTATAACAATTATTCGACTACTAAATTAAAGTTCGATAGATTTGATTTCTCTTAAGACAACAATTGTTTACAAAATATTAACAAAGATAATTGTTATTAATATAATGTTAACAAAGACAATAACTTAAATACGATTAGAACTTTAACTTTATATTAATAGATTAAAACGTTAATAATAAAGATTTAAGATCTACAAGATACTTAGCAAACTTAAACTATAATAATTGAAGAAACAAATTCTTAAGCTTCTCAAATTGCTATTGAATTATTGATAATTATATTTAAATTTCTAAAGCTCGAAAAGCTAAAACTATATAAGAGTTTAAATATAAATAAATATATTATTTAGTTTCGCAAAATCAATATTAATATAATGCGATTCTTAACATATTTTATTACAAATAAGAACAAAATTCTCTATTGTATATTATTCTTGAAAAATAACATTGCTACGCAATAATATTTAAGAACAAGCAATAGCGCTAAATTGAAGAACAAGATCTCTAAAGAATTTAAAAAGTTTCTATTGAATTTGATAACTAATTTTGCTAGTTGTCGTCTTCTCGTCTATAAAAGATAAAAGTACATTAGACAAAAATTAGATTAAAAAATAATTGTCTTTAAGAAATATCTAGATAATCTAGAGATCTATCTATTATTGCTCTTAAAAAAGCATAGAATCTATATATTTTTTATTAAACTTAAGTCGAACTTAAAAGTAAAGATTTTAAATATCAATAATATATTAAACACTTGTTATAAGCTTCTAGCTATAATTATTATGTAAAAACAAACGTTAAATTGCACTTGCAAAGCAAACTTAAGCAACTTTAACAATTAGCAAATTACAAAAGATTCTAATGTCTCTTTAGATAAATTTTACTAGAATTTTTGCTTAAACAAGATTAACAAGTTTATTAAGGGTAGAAAATTCTATATTTCTAAAGACTTGTCGACGTCGAGCAAGCGAGTCTACAAAGATTAGTAACGCAAGTTATTTAAGTTATATCAAATACTTTAAATATTATAAAAAGAAATATTACAAAAAAAAGTATTTTAATAAATACAAATAGAATTAATCTATTGTTGTTGCTATTATTATAACAAATGCAAAAAAAGATTAAGTTTCATTAACGTCTTGCAAGCAAAGCAAAAAAGACAAATAAAGATAACAAACTTAATTTTAATAAAAGATTAAACTTAACTCTTTAATAACAAACGTCAAGTTATAGATTTAATTAACTTGAGAGCTAAGCTAAATCTTATTAATTATATCTATATAGTGCAATGAGAATTGCAATTTACACTTGCTATTTTATTGATACTAGATTTTCTTAATAGCGATTGTTATTGTTACAACGTCTATAAGTTGATCTATTATCTAATTGACTTGTAAAATTAACATCGAGAATGCACTATTTTATTCTACTTAATTAAATATATAAGTTTTAATTTTATATTAAATATGTTAATGCTAGTTAAGCAAAACATATTGATTAATTCAAAGATAAAAGGCTAGCAATTTAAGATTGCAAATAACAAATTGAAAATAATTAATTCTAAGCAATTTGTCTTAGATTTTGTTAAGCATAATACAATCTATGCTATTGTTTGCGCTAGCATTCCGAAGACGTTAAACAAAAAACTAGCAAAGTCTAAGATCTCTAAGAAGTTAAAAGATCTAAAAAATGTTTGTAATAATAAATTGATCGAAATTTTATCGAAATTAGAAAGAGAAAATTATATTATTAAGTTTTAGAACAACAAAGAGTTATCTTTTATATCTTTTTATAATTTTTTATAGAACAAGCTAGCAATACTTCGACGATATCTCGATAATATATTAGTTAAAGACTAGATTAAGCATTTAATTTTGTTTGTAAATATCTCTATTCTATTTGTATTAAAATTGAATAGTAAATCATATTTATGCGTCAACTATAGAAGTTTAAATGCGATTACTATCAAGAATTGTTATCTATTGTTCCTAATTATAGAAACGCTAGATCGTCTATACAAAGCAAAGCGCTTTATCGTTTTAAATCTAAAGAACGTCTACTATTGCATTCGCATTAAACGCAATAATAAGTAAAAGACAACGTTTTGTACGCGCTATAATTATTTCGAGTATTAAGTTATATTATTTAAACTAGCAAACGCACTCGCAACTTTTTAAGTCTATATTAATAAGATGTTGCTAAAATTAATTGATATAACTTGCGTAATCTATATAAATAATATACTAATATATAGCAATAATCTAGCGAAGCACTAACGTTATGTTAGACAAGTGCTAGAACGTCTTCGCGAATATTTGTTGTACATCAATCTAAAGAAGTGTAAGTTCAACATTACAAAGATTAAATTTCTAAGCTTTATTGTGTTCTCAAAAGATATATAGATAGATTTAAAAAGAATTAAAACAATTAAGAAGTAATTTAAATTAAAAACTTATTATAAGCTTTAAATGTTCTTGAACTTTGTAAACTTTTATAGACGCTTTATATATTGCTATTCGAAAAGAGCTATCTCTCTTATTAGTTTATTAAAAGGAAGTAAGAATAACAAGAAATTTAATTCTTTTGTTTGATCGAATAAAGTAAAGCAAACGTTTCGCCAATTTTGCGACATTTTTATATTGACTTTACTACTTTGTTACTACAATTCGAGCAAGAAAATTAGAGTAAAGACTAACGCGTCTAACTTTGCAATTGCGAGCATTCTAAGTTAACAAAATAACGACAAAAACTAACGCTTAATAGCGTTCTAATCGCGAAAGATAATTTCGACGAAGCAAAATGATAAAACGCATAATTAGAAATTGCTAGCTATTGTAGTTGCTAGTGTGACCGTTGGGTCGGGTCGAACACTTTTTTCTCAACCCGACCTACCCTCTTGGGCCCCGTAGGGTTGGGCCAGGATCAAGGCGCGAACTCGACCCTAGGGTCGGGTTTCGTCGGGCCAATGCCAAGAATCCGAGCTAACTTCGTCACGTTAGCATTCGCTTATCTTATCTTATCTTATCTATGCGCTAACTCGATTGAACTAGCGCAGGGTTCACGCTAATCGCATATGATTAGCGCGTCACGTGACGTCACGTGATCGGGTGGGTCGGGTTGGACACTCGACGCGTATTCTTCGTTCGCCCCACTCTGTTGAGCTAGGAAATTTGCCTGACCCTAGGGTCAGGGTTGGGCGAGTTAACCCGATCGGGTTGAAAACCGACTCGACGATCACACTAGTAGTTGCTTTTAAGCAATAGAGACACTATTTAAAGAGCAATGCTTATTCTATCGAGATATAATTAGATTACAATAATCTTAGAAGATTTATAAATTAAAAGAAGCTAAACTTAAGGCAAGTTCGCTAAACGCTTAAATTAGTTGTTTATAACTTTAAAATCTTTTATTGTCTAAGTAAAAAAAATTCGACAAGTAAATTATTAAGACGTCTTAATTATAAAGAAATCTCGTTGTTAAATACAAGATTGCTACTAATATTGCAAAACAAATTGACACTATTGTTTAACAAGAATTTGCTAGCGCAAAGCAAACAAAAAATATTAATTAATTTAACTTTTATATCTTAAAATAAGCTAACGTTGTTATTTAACAAAAAGTTGCTAGCGTAAAGCGAGCAAGAAATACTAAGTAATTTGACTCTTGTATTATAACTAGTAGAAGTATTTACTAGTAACGCAAAGATTTTGCAATTATAAAGTAGAAAGAAAATTTTTAATAAAATAGTATCTCTATTTTAACTAGCTAATATACAAATTGTTATTTCAAGAAAAGTAATTAAAGATATATCAAAGAAATTGTATAAAAAATCTTAGAAATTAATAAAATTCTTAATTAAAATTCTTTAGATTAAAGATATTTGAGTCGAGAAAATTTGTGTTAAAATTAAAAAGTTGTTTTGTTGTTAACAAAAGACATAAACTTTAAATTAAGAAAATCTTGTTAAACATAATAGATTGCTCTATGTCTTAAAAAATGCAATTGTTAGAGAGAAATTAATTCGCAAGAATTATAACAACTCTTTCACAAAACACTTTGAAATTAAGAAAATTCTAAATCTACTCTAAAGAAAGTATTTCTAATTTGTTTGCGCAAAACAAATAAAAACGTATGTTAAAATATATAATATTTGTCAACGTATTAAAGTTTCTTGTTATAAATTGTATAGTAAGCTTTAATTCTTATTTGTTGCTAAAAAGTTATAGAAGAAAATTATTATAAACTTTGTAACAAGCTTGTTGTCAAACAAACGTTATAAAATTGTATATAACTTAATCTTCGTAATAGTCGATTGCTATACAAAAATAATTAAATATATATTTGTAACTATTAAGATCAATATTGCAAAGCTAGCGAAAATATTTTTCGATAAAATTGTTTTACGTTTTGAAACGTTAGCTAACATAGTAAGCGACAAGAAATTTGTTTTTACTAGTGTTTTCTAGTTTGCTATATGCTTTTATGCACAAATTAGAAGACAATTAAGTATTGTCTTTTATTCTTAGATAGATAGCTTAATCGAACAATAAAACTAAGCTCTTAAATACTATTTTCGCACTTACGTTAACGCGAAATAAACAAGATAGACTAATTTATTATTAATAATAGAATTTGTCTATAACAATAACTATTACGTCTTAATTAAGACTTTGTCGTTCTATCTAATGTACAATTATTACTCGAAGATTTACTATAAAGTTGAGAACAACTTTATCAAAAAGAAGATACTATCGATATAGAAATACGTAAAACAACTTTATAATTTAAGAAAAGTTCTAGCAAAGCATCTTAAAAACGCTATTGCGCAATAAACAAAATATTACAATAAAAGATGTAGATTAAAGAGCTTTGCTATAGAAGAATTAATTATGCTCTTAACTAGAAATCTAAAACAAAAGAGATTTAGCAAGAAAATGTTGCACAAGTATATCGAATTGTTTAGAATTAAGAATAAGAATAGAACGCAAACTTATTGTCTTATCTTATCTAATATCTATTAAATTTATAATATTTTTTATATTTTACTTTTAAAGTTATATTTGTATTGCGTTAGCAATAAGCAAACAAAATAAATATTGTAAGCTTCGAAACTTATTAATAACAAAGTCGAATAAAAAATTAAAAAAATTCTAGACAAGACTAAGTTAAAGAGACGAGTATAATATAAAATTAAGTAAATAAACTAAGACAAGAAGTATAATTAATAGCTAAGAAAAAAGTCTTTTGATAAGATTAATAAGTTGCAAAAGAAATTTGAAAAACAAGCATATAGCAAGCGAAGACAAAAAAAATAGCGCAACGCGTATTGCAACAACGACAACTATATTAACAATAATTTGCTTAATAGAATATTGCGTAATTGTTGTTGTATTGTTGTTGTATTTAGTTAAATTTACAATAAAAGATCTCTTTATTTTGTTATACAAGATACTAGAAATAATAGAGTTGTCTCTCTTAATATAAATACTAAAAATATAACTTGTAAATATAGCTATCTAATTGCTCTCTTTTAGTTGACAACGTATTGTAGCAACTTAACAAATTCTTAACAACTTGTCGAACTTGTTCTAAACAATTATAGAAAACTATTAAATTTATTCAAAAATAAATTGTTAAGCTTTGCAAAGTTATTTGTAAACAAGTTTTTAAAATTGCTCGAAGCATTTACGTTCTCTTAAGAAAGTCAAATTGCAAAGAATTTGCTTTGCTTAATTATTACTATTTTTGTCGCAAACTTAATCTTGCTATTTATATACATCTTCGTGTTCTTTATTTTCTATAAATATATAAATAAGCAAAGCGCGAACAAAAATAGAAGGAAAACTTGTTATATTATTATCTAACAATCTTGCTAACAACTTAGAGTCGCAAAGAGATTTAATCGCAAAATTATAAAATTTTGCAAAAGAATCTCTTAAGTTTGTTCAATTTAGATTGACGACAAGTTTAAAGACAATCTGTCTCAATTTTGTTCTTCTTTGTCTTTGTTAACAATTTGTTCTTGTTTTTGTTTTTATTTTTTTTCCAATTCTAAATGTATATTAGTATACTACACAATACATCAAAATAAACAAAAAAAAGATAAAAAAATGTATCGAAAAGCAAGCGAAAATACTTACAATTAATATATACTTTAAAAGAAGATCGATTAATTGCTTTATCTTAATAACAATATTATTTTAATTTCTCTTTGTTTTTTCGAGTTCTTGCTTAAGCTCAATTTAATACTTTAGAGCGCGAATTAAATTACGTTCGAGTTAACAAATACAAGATTGCGTTCAATTTGTTGTTAATAAAGTAATTTTTTTATTGCGTTGTCAACTCTTTATATTAAGAATAATACTCTTTCGCACGCATTTTACTAATCTAGAAATTGTGTTTTTGACTTCGAATATTTTACAATATTTGTCAACAAGAACTTCTATTTAATTTCGAAAGTATTTAGCGAACTAATAAATATTAGTAGCTATCGTACTATAGACGCAAACAAAATATATTACAATATAGCAATTTGATTTACAATAAAAAACTCTACAATAAGTGCAAGCACTCTCTTTTTCGCGAACGTATACACGCTTGTTTACGCAAGTTATACATAGAAAATTACTACAAATTGTAATATATTAGTTCTCGTAAACAATAAGATATCGAAATTACTTACTCTCTTAAATTCTTAATTTCTTAGAAAATAAAGATAAAGATATAATAATTTGATATTTGCATTATATATATAAGTCTTACGTATTGCTATTTTTGTAACAATTTATTTACGACAAGAAAGCAATTGCAATTGAGAAAAATATAGAAAGAAAGAAAGAAAAGAAAAGAAAAACAACAATATTTATATTTATAGTTTATCTAATGTTTGCGCAACGTTAACTTTACTTTAAATTCTATTTAAAATTCTAATAATAACAACAACAAAGCAATAACTTATTATAAATTGTTATTGTCGTTATTACGTTATTCTACAAACTATATTGAATTAAAGCATAGACTAATTTCTATTAAGTAAAAGACTCTTTTTCTCTTAATTCTTAAAAAGATTTAAGAAGATTTTTAACGAGCTCTTGTAACGCTAGTGCTTAATAGACGTCTTTGTCTTGTGTAAGACTAATACAACTTCTAATATTACTAAGAGTTAATATTTTAAGAGGAGAGACAACTATAATGTTATAGTGCTATCGACGCGCTAGCGTCTTAGAGTATAACAAAGCACGTAATCTTAACTAACTACAAAAGTTTCAAATCGCACGACTTCTTTTTCTAGTTAGAAAGCGAAAAATAGACTTGCACGTTATAACAAGTATTAGATATAGAGAAAGCTCGTCTCTCGTTGTTCTTTAACGATTAGTCTTACTACTATCTATCTTATATAATTGAGAAATAGTAATAAAAGCCTATTATATCTTACGTCTTTTATATCTTAGTGCGTCGACAAACAGCAAACGCACTCGCATCTTATATTATACTTGCTTAACTTAATAGTATTTTATAAAACAATATAGAATCGATTAAACAAACTAATCAACTTTCTAAAGACATATTTTATTGTAGTAAAAAAGGTTTTTACAACAATTTTGACTTATAATAATTTCGAATTTCTAGAGAATTAACAAGACAAGAGAATTAAGAGGACTTAGAAATTTAGATTAATTATATTTGTTATAATAATTTAACTTTATATTTTGACATTATATCTCTCTATCAAAATATATAAATTTTGAAAGAATATTTATTATTAGTTATGTCTATTGCTTTAACTTTAATTAATAAGAATCTTAATATTAAGATATAATATATTCTCTTTCTTTTTCTTTACGCAATATTTAATTTGACAAGATTTAAATCTTTTATATAGAGAATATTTTTCGAAAACTCTTCAAATTATTAATATAAACTTTTCTTAAATTATATTTATGCTTAAGCTTTATATATTAAAGTTGTATAAAACAAAATTATATTTTATAATATTAATTTAAAGAAATAAAAGTACAACAATTAACAATATTCTAATTATAGAAGATCTTTATCTTAAATAGATAAAAGTTAACTTAAACAGTTTTGTTTATAATAAATATCTTTGTCTTATTACAAGCAATCTTAAGACATATAAGCAAATAGAAGAGATAATTCGATTGCAAAACTATATCTCTCGAATTTTATTTAACAAATTTTATTAAATTTTGCTATTTATCGAGTTCTAATATTTAAAATTTAATATACTTTAACTTATATATACAACATATATAAAGAGAGTCTTCTATATAGATAAATTCTCTTTGCAATATGCAATAAATAGATAAAAATATTAATATATTGTTTGTCTTAATAACTTTTAAGTTATTAAAAGACTAATTCTTTAAAACTATATTATATATATTGTTAATACTTAAATTAAATGCATATCTTATCTATTATAAAATAAATTTTTTAACAAAATCGAGAAAACTATTTCTTAATTTAATATATAGTTTTGCGATAAAAACAATTTGTAAATAGCTATATTGTATCAAATTAATCGAAATCTTTATATAAAAAATTTTGCAAATTTCTTACTTTATTAACCTTTAATTATTGATTAGAAGTTTTGTAATTACTAAAATTTCTATACTTATATTAAGACATATCTAATACTTAAATATATTATTAAGATAATTAATATTAAATTGCTTTGTTATATACTTCGCAAAATTACTATTATATTTTAAGCAAAAAGAATTAAAACACTTAACTACGCAAAGACTTTGCTATATATAATATATATAATAAATTCTTTTGTTGTTATTAAGAAATTGCAAGATATTATTCTATTTAACAACTTAATTAATCTTTAGAATAAAAGTAATATTAATTTTAAGATTAATCAATTACTAGAATTGTTAAATTTAAATGTAAAGATCTTTTAACAAAAGTAATCTTAATTCTTATTTAATAGTAATTAATTGCTTAAGAATTAAGTACTTAATACTTCTTATTTAATATATCTTTAATTAATTTTTAAATTAATTTTTAACTTAATTAAAATTAATTATTATTTCGAGAAAAAAGATGCAAAGAATATATAGAGTTTGATTAAAATACTATTAATTAAATTACTAATATTAAGTACAAAAGAAAAATATATTAAGAATGTTATTGTTAATCTTTAAATAAAGAATTTAAAGATACTTAACAATAACAAAATAAAATACAATCTATATTATAGATCTCGAGTTAAATTCGATAATATTATTGAGTCTAATATTGTTAAAATCGATATTAATATTAAAATTAATATAATAGAGAGTCTTCGACTTTTATTAATTTTTATAAACTTGATACAAATTCTTTTAATATTATAATGCACAATATTCTTTATTTGCAATTTTGTTATCAACAATTTAAAAATATTGTATTAAAAATTTTAATTAAAATCTTAATACAAGATTTCAATATTATACAATATTTTTTATAAATTTCGACGTACAAATAATAGAGCAATTTTTTGTTTTATCTCTCTCTTGCGTTTGCGTTTTCGAATATTTTGTAAAGTATTAAAACTAGAGTTAAAGATATATTGCATAATATTAATTGTACTTAGATTATAATTATTTAAATAAGTCGATCTTTTTTGCTTTTTATTATTAAATAAAAGTATAATATTTATTAGCAATTTGAGATAACTCTCTAGAAACTCTATTAGCGACTTGGGACTCCTAAGATCCTTGTGTCGATATCTTAGTTCTAAAGTCATATTAGTAGATTCAATTGATCTCGAATAGATCTCGAGCATTATCAAAAATTTAAGAAATACGTTAAGCGTCATTCGAACATTACTCGTGTTGTCAAGATATGTCGAACGCAATTTGCGAGCATTATCTATCACGCGCAATTAATCACGCGCAATCAATTGCGCAATTGTAGAAGATGCTTTTGTTTGCACATTATTCTTGCATAGAAATTTCACGAATCGTTCGATTCTATTATACAAATTACTATGATGTGAGCGAGTAACAAACGAAGATCTAATCGAAGTGCTACGAGAGTTCATGCGCATTTCGAACATCAAAATTATACTTTTTGTCAAGTCTTTTTTAATTTTTCAAATGCAAGTTTCTCGTCGTTCTTCGAACGTTCTCGAGGTTGATCTTGGGTTATTCGAGTCATCTTAGCATCTTGAAATTGAGGAATTGATTCCTCGAATTGTCGATGTTTTAAGAAAATATTTTTGCGACGCATTTGATGTTATATCTCTTAATAACTATCGATATTAATAAGATATTTGCGATATTTGCAACAATCGAGAAATTTTACTATCGAAAATATTATTGTTTTTAATATCTTTTTTCAATAAGTTAACTTTATTTCTTTTAAAATTTATATCGAATCTTTGTTTATTACTTTTGTATTTTCTCTTTGCGAACAATGCTTTAAAGATATTGTTTAACAATTATTAAGTTCTTTGCATCTTATATTTTATTAAAGCTAGATTACATAATAGAAGTATTTTAATTTTCTTTGCATTAATTTTGTTCTTATCTCTCTTTATTCTTATTAGTATTTTATTGCTATTTTTATCTAATATCTAATCTTATTTTAGTATATCAAGAATCTTAGCACTATACTAGACTAATCGCGTCGGGTTGGGTCATCAAGTTCAAGTCGAATACTTGATTCGAATTTTAACGATTCGTATTAACTCGACTCGAAAGTCTTGACAATTCGATTCTTAAATTTGAATCGACAATTTGAATCGACAATTTGAATCGATTTCTATACTTGAAATCGAAACTTAACTCGAAAAAATCGATTCGAATTGTCAAGATTATTATTTTTAGTAAATTTTATTATTTTTAGTAACAATTAATTGATAATTTGATAGAAATAATTAATTTATTTAAATTAATTAATAAATATATTAGAAATTTCTCTTTATAAATGTATTACTATTGTGCGTTACCTAGTAATTAATAAAAAATCTAAATTTAAACTTAATTTATACTATTTTTAGTATTTTTGATATTCTTGACGATTCGATTCGATTTCTAATATTGAAATCGAAAATCAAGTCGAATTAAGTTGAGTCGATTTCAAAATAATAGAAATTAAGTTGAGTTTTAAGTCGATTCCTAATGTTGAAATCGTTAAGTCGAATCGATTTCTAAAGTTGAAATCGAAACCCAATCCGACAATTAGTCTTAACTATACTTTAACAAAGCGTCTTAAATATTGCTTAATTTGCATTTTAGATCTTTATTGTTAATTATTAAATATTCTTATATATTAAGAATCTTTAATATTGCATTTAATATTAATAGACTTAAAGTAAATTGCAAAAAAGAACTTTTAAGAATATTTATTATCTTTTGCTCTTTTTACTTCTTGAACTAACGTCTAATTTAAAGACGTTTAAATTTAATCTTTTCTTGTTTTAAATTTAACTTCTTATATTAATTAATCGAAATTTAATTATTTGAATAACAAATCAAATAATACAACTTTAATTTAATCTTTTCGAAATTTAATAATATTGTATTGTTTAAATTTATGTTAATAAAAAGTCTTAATTTCATCTTGTAATAATATTTGCATTTCTTCTTTAATATAAAATTAATTAATTTTTATATATTTTAAGATATATTGCGTCTTCGATTTGTTGCTTTTAAAATCTTTTTTTTAAATTTAAATTTCTCTATTTTTGTTAAATTTTCTTGCTTATTATTAGTTTTGCAATTCTTAAAATTTGTCTTTTCTATTATTAACTTCTTAATTAACGTTCGATTTAACATATCTTTTTAACTTCGAATTTCTTTATATTATTGCAAGAATAAAAAAATAAAATATACTTATTCTTTGTCGCATCGATTTGCTCTATTAAATTGTTAATATATTTTTGCAATTAATAAGAAAAGTATTTAAATATAAATTTTTCGAATATTTAAATTATCGATATCTAGCTTATACGCATTTGTGTATATTAAAATTCTTGAAAAAAAAAATTCTCAAATCTTTTTTAGAATGTATCTTAAATATACTTTTTGTTGTCGACAATTATAGAAACAAATATCGACTATACTTATTTTATTATTTTTAATAAATAGTCTAAAGTTATTATTTATTATTAAATATACTCGCATATTCTATTTATATTATTTATATTATTTATATATATAATTGTCTTTAAAATATCTTAAGAGCTTTTAACTTATATTAACAATATATATTGCAAATCTTTTATATTTTTTTTAATATATTTAATAAAACTAAATTGCAAGTATATTTTCGATCTATTTAAAGATATTTAAAATATCTTTATATTAGAAACAAATTATATTATCTCTTTATATTTTTTAGAGTTTTGTTATTAATTATAATTAATATATCTACTATTAATATTTTAGAACATAATTGCGTACTAAGAACGTTAAAATAAGCGTAATTTATTTAAAACTCTTTCTATTTGTTTACAAAATATAATTTGTTAATAGCAAATATAGACTAATCGTCGGGTCGAGTTATGATATCACTCCTCTAGTTCGACCCGACGCCAAGATCGGGTCGCGACGATTTTTTGGAATCGAATCGCTCAAATTAGTTTAGCGCGCTTCGCGCTAAACTACTTATAGTAATTGACTAAACTACTTTGAGCGATTCGATTCCTCGATTTTTTTTGACCTAGGTCTTGGCATTTGCACGTGACATTTCCGGGTTAGCGCGACTAGTCTAAGCAAATATACAAAGTCGCAATTAATAGAACTTGTAACGCAAAATATTGTTAAAAAAATTATTAAATATAACGATCTTAAGACTTGTAAATACTATTTTAATTAAATTTAATTATTAAATACTTTATATTAAATACAATAGCAATACTAATTATACGTATATTTTTTTATATATATTTTCTTTAGTGTCTTTAATTTGTTGTTATTGTCTTTTAATACTAGTAATCGACAATTAATAATCTTTTTTAATTTTTTACATTAATTGCTTTTTAAGACAAGAAAAGATATAATTATTAATGCAATTTTCGATAATAAAGACATAAACAACAACGTCTAATATAGCAAATTTTTCCTCGAATCTTGTTTTTGCTATTACAATTATATTTTTTTAAAGCAACGTTAAACGCATTTAATTGCTTCTATTTAATTTTAAATTCAAATATATTTTTAACAATATTAATAATCTTCCTCTTAATTGTTTTTGTAATTAACGTCTTGCAATCTTTTATTTTGTTTTTTATTTTAGAATATTGCAAGAATTAAGAAATAAAATCTAATAATAATAGGCAACTTTGCTCAATATATTAAATTAAGAAAGTAATCAATTTAAGTTAACAAAATTATAAAATTATAAAAAGCGCTAAGTAAGATATTAAGACTATAAAAGAAGTAATTGTGCTTATATAGAAGTTGCGATTTTAATTTTTTTTAAGATTACTATATTAAAACTAATACTATAGTCGATAGTTAAACTAATTAATTCTAAAAAGAATGTTATTAAATAGAGCATAAATAAAAGTAGTAAAATCAATAGTTGTTGTTAAATGCAAAAATTAAAGTATTCGCGATTATTAGATAATAAAGTTGCGTATATGCGTTTAAAAAATATAGTATAAGTGTTTTTAATATATTACTATTAAAGATAATATTAAAATAACGAGAAATAAGAGTTTTGTTCTCAAATTTAATGCAAAAAAAAGTAAAACAACGCTATAACAAATATTATATTCGATGCGAATGTGCTCAAATATGCTAAATGCTAGTGCTGTTATTGCGTCGAAACTAATCTCTAGTATTAGTTCTAGCGCAATTCTAACATAAACGAACTCGCTTGAATTCGCTTGAGGATTGTTTCTGTTTTTTTGCATAGATCTAACTACTGAGGCAAGCGTTTATTAGGGCTTTCCTTAAGTTATAGCTATTTTATTGATTCCTAGCGCATTGCGAGCGTGGGAGACTGGAAGGCAATGTGCATATGGTCGTGGAGCTTGTGTATGCGAGCTCCTCTGAGGGTAATTGGGCATAGCGCTCCTCCCTTATACACTGTGTTATAAAATCCAGAGCAATATTGGATAAGAGTGGGTCCTAGTGTTTAGGGTATCCGAGATCGGACGACAGATCCGACGCAACCCTAAGATAAGCCGTGTGGAGCCTCGGTCAAACAGACGACTTCCTGTCGAATGTACACCATGTGGAGCGTCTAGAACGACGATCGAACAATATACCTTCAATCAACAAATCGCATTTCCCAGGTATGCCAGCGAATGGAACAATCGGGTGGGTCTGAGGCCTATGCAGCCTCGGCATCATGGCAGACCCGTTGTACCAACTCCTGGTACCGTATTTCGATACTCCTTCCCCTCGACCACCTCCAAGCAGTCAGGACCCTGTGACTGCGAAATACTTGAGCCGCCTCTCGACGCTTCCTTTGAACGCACTTACCTCAACCGAACCTGAGTCTCTGGCCCAGTCGAGTCAATCGACCCTTCGTTCGCTACAATCTCTTTCCGCCAAATCCAACGCAGCCATTGTCACGTCGTCGGACCACCTTTCCAGTCTAACGATCAAACTACCATTTATCGCGGCAGAAGCACGCAAGCTTCAAGATGGCATACCGAAGCTGGACGAGCAAGCAGTGGCTTTCTCCACCAAGTATAGCAGGAGTGCGAAGAACGATACGCTGGATCGACGGAAAAAGGCGCTGTTGATGGCCAGGAACGTCGACCGCGTATCCGACATCCTCGATTTACCTACGCTTCTCAGTTCTGCTATCTCTTCATCAACTGCGCAAGGCGCATCGAGTACCACCAACTATGCCTCAGCGCTGGATCTTTATTCACACATCAAGAGGCTACATCTACTCTACCAGGATTCGGCCCTTCTCAGCTCGATATACAAGCAGACAGAGGAGGCTATGCAGGAGATGACATCGAGTCTCATCGCAAGCCTGCGCGTGCAGAATATCAAGCTAGCGGCCGCAATGAGGACAATCGGCTGGCTTAGGCGTGTTGCTCCCGATTTAGACAGCTTGGCCAATCAGCAAGGTGGCGCTATGAATAGAGAGGGTGCTCTTGGTGCTTTGTTCCTTGTATGCCGGCTGGCTACTCTTGTCTCAATGCTCTCCGCTCTCGACCCATTGCGAGATTTGGCAGATCAAGAAAGCGTCATTAGCCAGCGTGAGAAAGGAGTTGGTACCAAATCCAACAATTACTGGTCAGGACAGCAGACCGAGCAGTATCTGAAACGGTACATCGAAATCTTTCGTGAACAGTCTTTCGCCATGGTCTCGATGTATAGAAGCATATTCCCCGCGGCGCCGGATAATGTCACTGATGACCTAGGCCCAAAATTTCAGTCTTTGGGCTTGAAGAGTACTTTACCATCACTAGATCTGAAAGACGATCCATTACTGCCGCTACCCTCGGCGCTGTCGACCTTTCCGTTGCATCTTGTGGACTTGCTCACCACCACCCTGAAACAATACTTGCCCAATGTGCGGGATAAGTCCTCTCGCGAGAGTCTGCTAACACAGGTCCTGTACTGTGCTGGGAGCTTGGGCAGACTCGGCGGCGACTTCAGCCTGATAATCGCATCGCTGGCAGATGATGGCGAAGACGACTTGAGTGAGGAAGAGGATGCTCAAGTGGAAGGCTCTACTGGTAACGAGGAATGGGTGGAGGTCATGAGAAAGCACCGAGAGCTAGCAGGTCGCTTGGAGCTGTTGGCGAGTGGAGTTGGAGGCTCAGGAAAGTCTTTACCTAGCAGAAGTCCTATGTCGCCGACCAATGCGTAACGTAAAGCGAATTGCAGGGCCCTCTGAACAGACCATGAGATACTGCCAAAAACGAGCACCGCTCAGCCAATGTGCAAATGTGCTGATGCAGTATGCTATGATCACAACGTGAGTCGTGGAAGTAACTCCAGTTATATCCATGTAGTATCCCATGCGCCGGCACAGTGCTCTTTTCAGGGATTGCCTATATCACCTATGAGTTCAGGACCTTCTCTGAATACTGCTTTTGGGTACATGTATTGTGGTTGATTGAGAGGGATGCTTTAACCGTTTGCCCCTTTAGCGATTGGTCTTTATTGGTGAATCAGTCCATCAACTTTTCGCTTTTGCGTTCTTTCATGGATGCCAAGGATCGAAGTGCACCCCTTCGTGCCGGCGGATGGGATATAAAATCATTGGACAGATCATGTGGGAATCTAACAGTGTAACTTGAAAGCAATGGAAAACACATCCAAAAGTCACGATCTCGTGACTCAGGACAGCCTAAGGTCAGGCATCTTAGACGAGAGCTTCTATAATGCAGGCGTTCTGTATTTTTACTATTTACTATCGTGCCAAGCAGGTTTCTATGTCGCAGCCAGGAAGATGCCAAGGTTTTGATGAGATTATCACACAAATCGTGATTTTTCGCGCAATTAAATTAAAATCTCTTTCATCTATTTAATTAGCATCTTGATTAAACAGTATTTAAAGTCTTTAATATAATCGTGTAATTTGCATGTTTTGTAACTCTCTTCTCGTCATAACGTTTGCTCTAATTGACGATCAAAGAGTTGCAATAGTCGATCGCATTAAAATTGATAAAAATATTATTTAAATATCGCATCTAGAGAGTGTATTTGAGCATCAAATACGCAAAATAAAACGTAACATCAAGTTATATATCTTTGTCGTCGTTTCTTAATATCGAAGAGATTTTAACAAATTGATCGATAAAACGATCAAAAATAGTCTTCTAAATTATATTAATCTTCGTCTTATTATTTATCTTAACGAAATGTGTCTCTATTTGTATGACGAATTTAACATTATTGTCGATATCAACATAATCGCGAGAATGCTTTAAAAAGAGAAATAAATGTATAAGAGAGTCAATATATAAACGTCTCTTGTACTTGCATACTAACAAATGCTTTATAAATCTTTTATCGCGCTTTGCAAAAAATAGATTGATCGTTAAATCAAGTTTCGATTTCAACTTTAGAAATTAACTTAACTTGACGATTTTAACATTAGAAATCGACTTAAAATTCGACTCGATTTCTATTATTTTGAAATTAACTCGATTCGATTCGACTCGATTTTCGATTTCAATATTAGAAATCGAATTGAATCGTCAAGAATGTCAAGAATATTAAAAATAGTATAAACTAAGTTTAAATTTAGATTTTTTATTAATTATTAAATAACGCACAATAGTAATGCATTTATAAAGAGAAATTTCTAATATATTTATTAATTAATTTAAATAGATTAACTATTTCTATTAAATTATCAATTAATTGTTACTAAAAATAATAAAATTTACTAAAAATAATAATCTTGACAATTCGAATCGATTTTTTCGAGTTAAGTTTCGATTTCAAGTATAGAAATCGACTCGAATTGTTGATTCAAATTTAGAAATCGAATTATCAAGACTTTCGAGTCGAATTAATACGAATCGTTAAGATTCGAATCGAGTATTCGACTCGAACTCGATGATTCAATCCAACGCAATTAGTCTAGCAAAAAGATTAGACGCAACATAGTATTTAACAAATACAACTATGTTAATAAAAGACATATTAATTAATATTTTTAAATAAATTTGTCGTTTGCGAAAGAATTGACAATATAAAATACAAGTAATTGTTGCGAGATTACGAAGTAAAGATGCACACAATATTTAAACGATTAAAGAAATAATTAATATTGTTAACATTTACAATCAAAGAATATATCGTTTGAATTATTTATTACAAATCTATTATGTAAACGATCTTTAATAACTTCGTTCGCAATTACGTTCTTTCACTTATTATATTAATAATTGACGAAGATTCTAATTTAATATTTTGTTTAAATAACGTCTTTGCTTACAAGAGTAAGAAGCTTCAAGAAATGTATAATAGTGTCGACGTTATATTGACGTTTCTTTCTTTATACTTTTGCGACTTTAATTTTATCGAAATCTTCTTTGCAATACTTAAAAAATAAATAAAACATCACGAATAACTCGCGAAGAATTATGAGATATTTGAGAAGTTCTTGCAAAAAACTATTTTAATACAAGAACAAAAACACAATTCTAATAGACTCTTTAGAGTGTCAAAAATAAATTATTCGTATTGCGATAACATGTGTAACTAGACATCTAAATAAGAGTTTTGTAATTCGTAATTTCTTCAATTTCTAGTCGTTTTTATGCATTTTGTGTTAATTTCTTCTTTTTTATGTAATTAAGCAAGTTATTATTTGAGTTCTCGTTTTCGTTCGTGTCTCTATATTTCAATGTGTTATCTTAAATCTTATTTTTGTCAATTATAAAAGAAAGAGTTTATTGTAAAGAAACAATTAATATTTGCGTTTACGTTTGCGTTATAGAAGAAAAATTTACTAGAGTTTTGTTTATAAGATTCTTTGAAAACAATTGCGATGTAATGCGTCTAACATAATTTCAATCGTTTGCATAGTTTTCAAAATTCGTAGTTTAATTATTTATAGATTCTTTTAACTTTATCGACGAACGAATACGTGAAAATTAAGATTTTGCAACGACAATAATTGTAAATTAATATGTGTATACTTAGAGAAAGAATTCAAAATTTCTATACGACTTTGTCGAAGATTGCATTGACGTTAATTTAAAATTTAATGTTTGTAATGCTAAATTTTAAGTAATTAAACTTTGTCGATTCGCAATGTCGTTAGCGATAATTAATGTTTTTAAGTCGCATTATTATTATCAAAAATTCTTCTTTGAACGACGCTAACAAAAAATACGTATTTTTTGTTAATAAATGTTAATGCAAGCATTTTAGAAAGACGAACAATAATATAGACAAAAGAATAAAAGATTTAACTTATTATTTATATCTTGTATCGCATTATTAAAGCTTGCATTAATTGTCTTCTTATTGAATTGCTTAACTCTAGACTAATTGCGAAAACCCAAATTTATCACGTGACTCGATTCCATGACGTTAGATTCGAGTTCTTAGCAATTAAGCGAAAGAATTCGTTCTAAGCGAGTCAATCAAGTAGCTTGATTTATCAATCTTGGCAATTCGATTTCACGCTAAAAATTTGGGTCGAGTTTCGATTCCAACTTTTGGAACCAAAACCCGACTCGACGATTAGTCTACTTAACTCTTAAATAATTCTTATAAAATTTAATTTTACAAACAAGAGTAATGTTAATTTCAAATAATATATCGATCGATAATTATTATTTAGTATTTGTTTTCTAATTCTAGACTATTTGCAATGTAAAGAATTGCTTGTTTAGAACGTTACTTGTCTCTAATATTGCATCGCAAAGAGCATTATTAAAAGCAAGATCTTTCTCGCGAATGACTTAATCGACGAAGTTTATTATAATAGACTTATTGAAGAATATTTTAACAAAATTGCTTAATAAAGCAACGAGAAGATTGTTATTCACGTTAGATAAACATGTATAAGCTCTAAATTTGTCGCGAGAATATTCTTTATTTATACTATTAGTTACTCGTTATTTGCGACAACGATTCTTAATACGTTCTTGTTCGCAATTGAGTTTTATTTGACATTCTTATTTACGTTCGCGAATTCTAGTTTCTTGCTTACGTTCGCGATTCTTTATCATATTTATAAAACGTAAATCGAGCATCATTTTAACAAAATTAGAAATAGAACTAGTCGTCAAAGTAGACGTCGACATAAAGATAAAAGTCTTGAAAAACGCATATTTTCTTGCTCTTAATACACTTCTTTTATTATGTGAATTGTTATTAAGATCAATTATCTCGCATCGACGTTTAACAAATTTAGAAAAATTAATAAGAATACATCGATTAATTATGTGCTCTTTAATTTAGTTTTTGACGTTCTTTTGATCGAGTTTATAATGCTTGTTGTTGTTTAAATAGGATTTTTCTTTGCTCTTGTTTATATATTTACGATTCTTACATTTGTGCATATTTACAATTTTTTTTGTCGTCGCAATTTTGTTGTTTTTGAGTAAATTTGCAATCTTTGCTTTGCGAGTTGCTTTGTTCTTCGCAATTTTTGTCTTAAGCATAAATGCAATAAGCGATTTTTTTAAAGAAGAAGAATTTTTTAGATGCGATAAAAGTATGTTTGATTCAATTCTATTATATAAAAAAGATATACGAACTATTATCTTTTGCTTTTTGGATCGCGAAAGAAAGCACTATTTAATGCGCGAAATTACATTAAATAGAAAATTTGTCTTTTTTCTAAGCTTTGTAACTAGTCTTTGATTAGATTTTTATTCTTTTTAGAGAATTATTGTCTCTAATTCTAATTAATAACATAAAATGACATTGTTTTTAACATGCAACATTGCTTTATCTTAAACACGAATTTAAATTATTATATAATCTTTACTTTTAATGTTACAAACAACAACGAGCTTATTGTCTTGTTCAAAGAAGATATTATTGTCGAAGACAACAATATAAATTAACGTGTAATTCTTTTAAAACAAGTAGCTTATTCTTCTTTTTCTCTTTAATTTGTCTCTCTTTTTGTATAGCTTCGAATCTCTCATTTGAAAGACGACGTTCGCCACAATTAATAGTTTCGCTAGCAATTATTCGATCTTTCTTATTCAAAGGGATCTTCGCCACAATCGTTGCATTAATAGACGTCTTATTGTTTACATCTTTATTATTATCGAATTTATCATTACTTGCAACATCAAAATTTGTATCAAAATCGAAGAACATCTAATGAACATTGACGTTAAGAAAAGAGATTTTGTTTGCGAACTTCTTCGCGAAAACAAAGAAACTCGTCGTCAATTGTCTTTTAACTTTGAACTTCAATTTAGTAACTTTAGACTTTGTAGACGATAAAAAATTATTGAAGACAACGATGACGATCTTCTCGAAGGGCTTTTTCGTTTTGATAGGCTTGTTCATAGCGACGACGACGAGAGGAGTTAGAGAGGTCATCGACGACGAGATGAAGATAGAGGGGAATGTCGACTATATAGATATACTAAAAGCTTCACGATTGCATGCTAATTGAATAGGTGAAAGAGGTTTTAATTCAATTGCGCGAAAAACCACGATTTGTGTGATGGTCCCACCAAAACTTTGGCACCTTCCCGGCTGCGGCATAGAAACCTGCTTGGCACGATAGTTTCTGCAGGGGGATGCAGCCACCTCCCCATCAAATTTGGTGGCACTGCCACAGTAATTTCGTGAGAAGTAAACAACATCCCCGTCGCCATTTTCTGTCCACATTTTGACCTCGCCGTCGCGATTTTCTATTCGCATTTTGACCTCGCCGTCGCCATTTTCTATCCGCATTTTGACCTCGTCGTCGCCATTAAACACCACCAGAACCACCCCCCCTACCTATAGTACTATCGCCATGGGTCCTTCCTCCCCCCCCCTCTTGTTGCCCTCATCGTCGCTCAATTGGATAGTCAATTGGATAGCCAGGTCATCGACGCCTCGAACCTCGACGTCGACAGTCAATTGAGCATCGCCCACGATCCTAATGCCCTCCCCTCCTCCTCCATCGACTCCACCCTCCTTCGCGTCCTCCTGGCCTAGAAGAGGCTCGCCGACGCGTCTTCACCTCACACGATTGAGACCGATGGGCGTTTATGTTTGAGGACGATGGGTTCGAAATCTACGAATCAATCACAAAGAAGTACATCATTAAGGACATACATGAGGCTATTGGAGCTCCTGACAAGCATCTGTTGGAGATACGCGAGATTCTTAATTCAATCAAGGATCGCTACTATGAGATTGCAGAGCAGACGACAAATTGAGCAAAGGAAGAGCGTACGCCGGCCATCACCAAGTGGATAGAACAGCTGGCACACCTCATTGGTTTCATTAGAAAGAGGGGGGTGAATACAGCTCTGCAGGAACTCGCCGACGAGGTAGATGACGTCGTCGAGGGGCTTCCTCGCAAGCGAAGGCGTAGATTTGAGGACAATGAGGAGGAGAAGGGCTAAATATAAATTCATTGACTATACTACTCTATACTACTACATATAATGGCGACGATGAGGTGCCCCTCTGCTCCCCAAACTATTTGGTGGCATTGCCACCAAAATCCGATGAGAGCAGAGGGGCATCCCCCAAGGGCAGCCGCGATGACGATGAGGTCTGCATTTGGCGACGATGAGGTCAGCCCCCGTTCCCCGGAAATTAAGGTGGCAGTGCCACCTAATTTGGTGGGGAGGGGTGATCATCGCGCAGTATTATATTTTAGAAAACGCCTGCATTATAGAAGCTCCCTCTTAGACGAGCCGGTATACCTTATGGTACGACAGATTACCTTAAGGTATCATCGATCTGCCTCAAACTAACATTAATTGCCAGTGCTATTTCGTACAACCGTCCATCGTGTCTTGTTGACGTAATAGACAGCCATGACCAAGCACCCGAAGCAATGCGACGTTTTGATGGGGCAGGCTCCTCGCTTCAGGAGAATCGCGACGAGGCACTCAGTCACAGCCCCCTTCGCGACAAGCGCAGCTTTCCTGCCATATGCGAGAAACGCAACAGATTCCTACAAGACATTTCCCGATCCATTTAGTATTTGGCAGACGGAAGCTCAAAAATTCGAGTCCAGCACTCATCGCCGCAATGCACACAAAACTCCCTGACCTCCCTTTGCGAACCTCTCCATCACCATCCAAAGCCCGCGATGGCGTCTTTCAAGAGTTCATTGAGATCTCAAGTGCGCCGCAGGTCTACACTGATGCCCCGATGGTCGAAGCCATCCGCAAGGCTTACCCTGAGCTGCACTTGACCATTTCCGACTCATGCGATTATCTAGGCTTTGCTGCAGCAGGTCAAGCGACCGCGATTCCTATTGACTCCGAAGGCTCGACGCCACCGAACCTGACGTGGAAAGACTACTATGCGCCGGCAAGACGGTTAGATGGAGGCCCCGGCGGTCTTGCCGATGACGTTCAATTTGGGAAATACATGTACACTTGGCAAGAGAAGGAATTCATCCTCTACGTTGTCCTTACTTCCCACCCGTACTATCCTAGGAAGGTCAACTATCTGCTAGGTCCAGCCAAGGAAATTACAGAGGCGTGCATGCTGGCTGCCTGTCAGTATTCTAATGAGCTGCATGATCAGGTGTGGGTATTTGACAAGGGACGCTGGCAGAAGAACTCGGAGTTGTGGCAGAGCGTGAAGCATGCCTCATGGGACGATGTTATCTTGGAAGAGGGCATGAAGAAATCGATTATGGGAGAGATCAACAAGTTCTTCGATTCGAGGGAGAAGTATCAGAAGTTGAAAGTTCCATGGAAGAGAGGCGTGATCTACTATGGCCCGCCAGGTAAGTCCGTGCATACAGTGATTACGTTGCCTTATGCCCGTTTGGACGCGTAGATGGTCAAAAGATTATCTTTTAAAAGTGAGGCTGAGATTTTGATGTCTGCAAACAATGCCAAAACAGTCTGTGGTCGGTCTTCAACGTCAAACTTACATTGCAGACTTGGACAGGAGCATGTGGCGGGATGACTCTGCATGTAGGCTGATTTTTGGCAGGCAATGGCAAAACTATATCTATCAAAGCTACGATGAACGCTCTCTACAATCGTCCAGATCCAGTACCGACGCTCTATGTCCGGTCCCTCACATCAAGATTCGCTCCGCCTCAGTACTGCCTTTCGTGGATCTTTCAACGCGCGCGTCGAACCGCACCATGTTATCTTGTTTTCGAAGATCTGGACAGCATTGTCACTGACGCCGTACGATCATACTTCCTCAACGAAGTAGACGGTCTAGAATCTAACGACGGCATCTTCATGATTGGCTCAACCAACCATCTTGAGCGTCTTGATCCAGGGATCAGTAAGCGGCCTAGCAGGTTTGACAGGAAGTACTTCTTCCCAGAGCCAGATCTGGGGCAAAGAGTGCAGTATTGCGAATATTGGCGCAAGAGGCTCTCCGACAACGAAGATGTTGAGTTTCCGCAAAGGCTGTGCAAAGCGGTTGCAGAGATCACGTATGGGTTCAGCTTTGCTTACATTCAAGAAGCGTTTGTGGCCTGTTTGTTAGTTATTGCGGGACAGGACGACGGAGGTACTGACGATGATGGCGACGAGGATGGCTTCGCAACTGTCCAGCATGTTATGACGAAAGACGAGGACAAGGATCTTGATCAGTATGTTTTGTGGAGGCAGATGAAGAAGCAAGTGCGGATCCTGCGACAGGAATTGGAGCAAGAGAAATAATCACCGAATTTCAACGGGATGGAATGAGCATACAAACCATGGAATATCTCTTTAGTCAGTCCAATGAGTCTGAAGACTTCTATCATGCATGATCCTTATTCGTCCGCTACATCTACCGCCTAAGTACATGATTGATGGCCAGCTTAGTTCGAAGCCTGCGGCGCGTTAGCGTAGGAAATCAGTTTTAGGAATCAAGCTAGTCCTACCCGTTCAAGCTCGAGTAGAGAATTTTCACCTTACAATGGTTCGCAACCAGTGTCGACGGGACTCAACATCATAGCAATGGTGAGCTTTGAGTCTTCCTCAATAGACCGTTCCGTGTCCTCAAATCCGTGCATACAGCATAGAACGTGATATCGTGGATCCGTCATAAAGACCTCAAGCAACGATGCTGGTATGCCGTAGCCGCTCAATCATCATCGTGAATCACCACTCCTTTCTCCTCGACCACCTTCCCGGCCACTTCGCCTCCCTCCCCAGTATCTTCCTCTTCCCCCCATCCCAGCTCTCCGATCTGCCTAACCCTCATCATCGGCCCTTTCCTCACACCCTTCATCTCCTCTCCCTCCCCCTCACTATCTCCTCCTTTCTTCCCTTTCTTCCTCTGCCTCCTCTTCCTATTCTTCTCCGTCTTCTCCTCATCCCTTCTTCTCTTCTCATCCCTCCCCTCTTCAAACTTCTTGTCAGCTTCCTCCCGCTCCACCTCCTCATCCATCGCCTTCACCCGCTCATACTCCCTCCTCCGACTGGCCTTGTAGACATGGAACTCGCCGCTGCCAGCCCCAGCGGAGGAACCCTGCACGTTGGCGACGATCTCGGGCGGCGCGCCAATTCTGGACTTTATGACGGCGGTGGAAGAGGGAATGGGGATTTCGGTGTCGGGTTTGGAAAAGAGCGCAGTGAGGGAGGCGGCTTGGGCCGTGGTGGGGGTTAGGGCGCGGCGTTTGAGGGGGCGGTGGGAGCGTGGGTCGGCGGAGGTGGGGATAGATTCGGGGATGGGCTCTGACATCTTGAAAGGTGATCTATCATCAATTGCGGATAAGGGATGGAGTCAGATTGTTATCATATTGAAGGGAAGAGAGGTGGGAGTATCACACGCGTGGACATCAGTCGGGCCGAAGATCAGCCGGCGTGATGAGGTTCGTTCAGTTCTCTTTTCTTTATCGCGTCACAAAATGCTTTATATTTGAAGAGCACTCTCGGTGTGTCTGTGATGTTGTGATGCAAGAGCTTTACTAGTCGTTTGAGCGAAGGGAAGGGGCTTGCTCTATGCTCATTCCGTTGTCATCATGGCCCAAGTCAGTGATTTCCGTCGGTTGATTGGCCATCACTGACTTTATATACTAGTTTTACGCTGAGGATGTCTGCGCCTTCGAGTCAGATCCCTTCATCGTAGCGACGGTGGAGGTAAGCAGACCTCCGTAGCTATGGTCCGGGAAGGGGGCTGTCTGACCATTAGCAGCACACTTGGCGAGATGTAAGCCTACACTTCTCTCCTTTGGGCTTTAATACTTTCCCTATCAGCTGGGCTGTCCAGCGCTTCCTCAAGCCTTAGACACTACGCTATTCGATTCTCATAGCATGAAGAGGATTATGAACATTCCCTCATCTGTCGCTCCTCGAGGGTACGTATTGACAACCAGAAGGTAGACGGAGATCCCATTGAAACCCACAGTGTCTACTGGCATCGGGATACCCCGAAAAAGGTTCGGAAGGAGCTCATGCTAAGAAAGCGGGTGAGCTCTTTCTCTTTTCCTCCGGGCCACATGAGTACATAATTTAATGCTTATCAGCCCGCTCCTGGTTATATCGTAGTATCCTTCGCGCAGCCACACGACTTCCTTTGTCTCATTGCTGAGAAGTCCCTGATTCTAGTCGATAGAGCTTTAGCTGCGGGAGATATTGTTAAGCGACAATTATCGGATGCTCAAAGCGGTACCATCATCAGCACTTCTCTCAAGTGTGGTCTAAGACCATCATGCAGTGCTCTGACCTTCGCTGAGAAGGAACCCCGAAAAGCTCATGGACTCTGCCCAGCCTACTATGAGCACAGAAACGGGCACAGTCCTTGCTCATCGCAATGTGTTCTCCTAGAAATACCGGATCAACATCGAACGTCAATTGAGGAGCTCTACGGTGTCCCAGCATCCGAATTGGAACATTGGAACAAGTATCGCGAAAACGATTATATCATCTACAGAGATTGGATTGGCTGTATACGCTACATTACGGATGAGGTAACTATCCGCTTGAACAACGGCAGTGTTGTCGTCGTAGAGGATCCAGAAGAACTCGAACAATCGTGGTGGGTCGACGGTTCGCTCTCAAGTGAGCTCCACAAGCGCCTCTTTCAGGCCGATTACCTACTGAATTGGTCCAAGAAGAACCTACCGGGGGATATGGAAGCCAAAACTGTCGATGCTATGCCATGTTATCCAGGTCAGATCGTTAAAACGAAGAAGGGAAATCTACGTCGTGGACGCTGGAAGTTTGGGGCCTACGATCCTAATGTAATACCACAAGGCATTGTTGTTGAAGTTCGCCACGTACAGCTAGAGGTCGCTTGGAGGCTACCGAACATATTCATGCCCTATAGAGCCCACACAGACCCACCGTCAAGCATCCTTGATCTTGATGTCCTGGAGAGCGGTAAAATCACAGTATACGATCTATCAAAGCAGCCACCAGAGTCAAGTGGTCATGATCTCTCCGGCGCCTCTTACAGCCCCGACATTGCCTTTGGCGGGTTCGTGAGGTTTAAAGACGTTGCTGGCGCTGCTGTCAAGTACGATGGCACGCAAGTCAATCGTACCTCTCAAGATACAATCAACCACTTTAGGCGAACACCGAGAACCGCTACCCAAGGATTCGACATGAATGTGCTAGAAGTGACGCGCACTCAGACCATAGTGGTAGTCCAATGGCAAGATTCCACAATTACCAAAGAAGACTCTGTCTTCCTAGTACCATACATCAATGTGGTAAGTAATCATCTGGGCATGTCTTACCCATTTTCCCGAGGGTTTCGAGAGCTTGCAACATGTTTTAGCGGTATCCGCTCCCAAGGCATCCCTCTTTGCTCATTGCGTTGACTGAGAGGAGGAATGCTGACTCCGAATTTTGCTCAGGACGATCAAGATGTGTGGCCTGGGGATTACGTCTCTCTCCAGGCTGAAGAAGAGGTCAATGAAGATTATAACACCATTAGATGCGGTAAAATAGGTGTGGTACAATCCGTCGACGCCAGTGAGAGGATAGCTAGAGTACGCTGGTTTACAGCCACAGTTGCAACAGTGTGCATCGACGATAGAAGTACGCAGGTATCTCCAACGAGCTTTGGTCCGATCGGGGACGAGTACAGCATTGTTTCGCTCTTCGATATTACTGTCTATTCAGCTTATGGTCGATCACGAGGAGACTTGATGATAGCGGTCCCAAGCCCTCTACCACCGGCAAGTTCCCTCTATGCGGAGGAACAATCCGAAGACGTAAAGCAGGTTCTCGACCATGTGTATCACGGTTTGAACCGCCACAATGGAGACGACTCACCGTTGCACTCCGACGATGGTTCTTCGGTAGACACCCACATCACCGATACCCCCAATGACATTGATTGGCTAGGCGACGTTGTTGATATGCATCTAGATGGAGACGTGACGTTACGGCTGAGAGCAGCCTCCGAGGTTCATGATATCAAACTACCTTTTGAACGCTGCGTGGTCGCTGTGAGCGATCAAGATTACTATGATTCGTCCGAATCCTCTGAGGAAGAAGACCCGGACGTCGATGACAAGTCGATCGAGTTGTGGAGCGACTATTCTGCGGATAGCGAAGTCGGTACAGTCAATTCAGGGAAGACGATCGAAATGGAGATAGAGTATGAAGGCGGAGACCGGCTTGACAACGAATCAGACGACGAAATGTGGTCCACCGAAGACGACGAGCAAATTCCCCAATCAATTTCGACATCGTCGAAATCTAGAAATGACCAGATTAACCTAGCAAATCTGCGTTCTGACAATGTTTCAACAGCCCAGAAGTAAGTAAATTATGCCGAATATTCATCCAGCAGTCATAGAGCCTTGAGACAGTCAAATCCGCATCTAAGACATGCCTCTTGACTCGATCCATCAAAGCAAAGGAGGAACGCTGACTCAAAATACTTGTAGTGAGATGGCAGATTCACAGTATCCCCAAAATACACAAAGCGGACAAGAGAGCAACACCGCCTCAACCACCGTAGCAAACACAGAAACGCTAGCCTCGGAGCTACAGCTCTCGACCTATTCATCAATGCCGGCCCAATTTGCACTCCTAGAAGAATCTCCCCCAGCGGATCACCACTTTCTCAACCACCCTTCCCACCTCACAGCTCTCACAATGAGACGCATAGCAAAGGTAAGTAGCTTTCTGAGCATCTCTTACTCCTTTCCGAGTTGTCAAGAAGCTGTAAAACATGTCTTAGCAGTATCCGCTCCTTGCGATGCCTCGTTGCTCAATCTACTGACGTAAAGGCGGGTTGCTGACTCTGATAATTACTCAGGAACATGGCATTATGAGGTCCTCCCTCCCCTCAGGCATCTTTGTCCGGGCTTGGGAGTCCCGCCTCGACCTACTGCGCGTGCTGATCATCGGCCCTCGTGACACACCTTACGAGCTCGCACCCTTCGTTATTGATTTCCACTTTGCGGATGACTTCCCTGAAAACCCACCGAAAGCGCACTTTCACTCCTGGACCGATGGTCGTGGGAGGATCAATCCGAATCTGTATGAGGATGGAACGATCTGTATCAGTCTCCTGGGAACGTGGCCAGGTGATGAAAAGGACACCTGGAGTGCGAAAGGAAGCACGATGTTGCAGATCATTGTCAGCCTGCTGGGTTTGGTGCTAGTTCAGGAACCTTATTTCAGTAAGCCCAACCCCCCTCTGCTTTCTCGCCATGGTCCACCACCACATGATGACTTGAGTGCATTTGGCTCGAGCGTGGCCTTTCCGGTCGCCAATGATGTAAATTCTCAGCTACCTTACTATAATATGTCTGAAACCCATTCACCCGCCCCAGTTCTCCAATCTCGAAACGTCCCAACTGTTGAACGATATCGACTCTAGCTAATCGGTTGCAAATGGACAGACGAAGCCGGTTTCGACATCCTAGCCAACACCGACGAAGCATGCACCACCTCCGCGCTCTACACCGAACGCGCCTTCGTCCTCGCTCGCGGCTTTGTCCAACGCGCTCTGAGCAGCAAGCCGGGCGGCGTGGCTGATATAATTGAATGGCTATATGACAAGCCGTCCACAGAGGGCGCAGGGCCTTGGCTACTACGCACCGTGATCGAGGAAGCGAGGGCACGGATCGCCGATCGTGGGGAGGAGGCGGTGGGGAAGAAGCTGAGTCGTGGGGCGGCCATCATGCTGGAGAGGACGGTGGCCGCTTTGGAGGAGCATATGAAGCGGGGAGCGGAAGGAGATGGGGGTGCTTGATGGAAATTGTAGCGTGAAGCCGCCGGCTTCTGAATCGAAGCCTTCAGCAGGAGGTTCAACTTAGGGCTACAAGTGTAAAGGCGCCAACAGTAGGTTCAAAACCTAAGAACTGTTTACCGCATTAGCGATGATAGTCGTTGGTCAAGCACCCCATAATCTTTCCGCCAATACGTTTCTCCCTTAAGTACCTAGCTCATCATGAACCGCATAGCTGCTTCAACGATCCTACAAGCTCATATATGCTCGATACCGTGAGTTGAGTCTCTTAGTAATAACATTATACACAACCCCCCATACACCTGCTAGCTCCTCAATCCCCCATTGTTCTGCGTAGTATCGTTGTTGTCCTCGCGGCGCGATCAAAATGCTACGGATCTACGTAAGGGAGTTGCGGCTGAGACATGCAATCCGTCCCCGAAGTAGAGAAGCACATAAGAAGAAAAGTACATAGTCGTGCAGACACACAGCAAACCGACGTCGTCATGTTAACAGCTCACACCGCTCAAAGACGCTCAGTATCTCCTCTATAATTAAAAACACCACCTTCAATCGCACTTAGCTCCTCCCGACTCGTCAGCTGAATACCATGCTTCAGGCAATGCATAATACGCAAAAGCTAGCCTCGAGCTCGTATCGAAAGGAGGAGTGTTCGTATTCACCCTAGCACTCCAAAACCCCACCATTCCCCCTCTCCAAAATCGCCCTCCCTATCCCCTCATCTCCACCAGACCCATACCACTCTCCTCCAGCAACCATCCCCCCTCAACCCCACACACCGCCCCCGCCTCGCGCCCTTCCATCCCGCAAAAACGGTAAACTTATAACAACATCAATTGCGTTTTGGGTGGGCTTCCTGCTATCGTATAGAAGCGTTTCTATTACGGTCTACTGGGGTTAGTGGGGGGGGGGAGATGGGGTGGGGTGGGTAGGTCGATATCGTGGTTTTAACAGTGCATAAAGCCCGGAGGAAGAAGAGCGACGATCTCGAGAAGTGGGGCGTTTGCTGGGTGCTAAGTCGATATGCTGGCGTTTGGCTCGGGTGGTGGGATTGGGGACGGAGGCGGAGGAGGGTGAGGTGGGGACGGAGGTGGCGGGGGTGAGGTGCGTGAGCGTCTTGACGGGGCTGCAGAGGGGGGCAGAGAGGGTTGTGTAAGGCTGTGGGGGAGTGGCTGCGGGCGAGGGAAGGGGGGCTGAGGATGAGAGTGCTGGGGAGGAGTCGAGTGGAGTGTCGGGGTCGGAAGTACGTTTCCGTTAATAGACGCGGCGTGCCCGGCGTATGTGCTGATGCCTCTTTGACAGGTAGGAGGTGGGTTCACGATCCGACTCCACACTGCGCGTGTGTCGATCACGAGGTAGCCATAAAACCAAGTTCTGCACAAGGGGCTCAGCCTTAGCTTTGAGGCAGATGGGTGGAGTTGCGTTTTAGGTATTCAGTGGGTTGTCGTTGTGCGTCTTTGGGAAGACGGACGGGGAGAGGGTGAGGTTGGGGGATGGGGATGCGATCCGGGGTGGGTGCGATAGGAGAGCGGGTATATGGGTTTTGAGATCTGTGAGGGTGACTATGCTAGGGCCTTCGTGAGGATTTGGAAGGGTTGGAGCTGGGACGATCTCCTGTCGATGTTCGGGCTTCGGGGTAGGATGCATGTTAGACTTTGAGAGACGCAGGCTTTTGTCTAGCTCCCTCGCCTTCCTCTATTGCTGGTATGTATAAGGAAAATAATTGAGAAACGAAAGATAAGAAATCTGCTTTTCTGACGCGGAAATGGACAAGGTTGTTTGCACGAATGTCGGTATTGCTCGATAAGACGAGGCTCCAAGACGAAGCGAGAGGTTGTGGTGGTTGCTGGGGATTTACGGCTGACGCCTTGCCCACACGATCTGGCTTTTAGTATATGCAGCTGTTCGACGAAGGGGTGTTTAGTTAGATCACACTAGAAGAAGAAGTCGGGGGCCGCGAGACGGATAGTTGATTCATGTGTCAGTGCTATGGTGAGATAGTCGGTTGGAAGGGAGGTACGGACGGAGTGTAAGCGTTTGTGCCGCGACTGGTGATTTGCAATGTTAGAGTTTCGACAGCTGTGCTTCTGGGTACTGACCGTGGATCAAGCAGCCGGCGAAGCCTCACGATACCAATGAGTACTGGGCATGATCTAGGGCTACAAGGGCCTTTCCGCTTGAAATCGATATCCATGGGAAAGCCCATGTCTCTGAAGAACGAATAAAAAGTAAGTGGGGAAAGTGATAGGTAGGGAAGTAAAGGAGATCGAGGATGGGAAATCGATTTAGTCTGTCTTATGGAAAGCTTTGAACAGCGGCAGATTCATGGGATCATAAGAAGAGAGAGCATGTAGTGGAAGCTGTGGATATGTGGTGGATAGCGACAATCGAGGTCGCAGAGGCAGAAGTACGCATGGGTGATAATCAATGATTGCTCGTTGATTGTCATGAAATTTAAATACAGGTGAACTTAGAAACAGCACAGAAATCTGTAGAACCTGTTCATAGTCGTCCGCGGCCAAGGAAAATACAGTTTTGGGAGCAAGGAGGTCGCGATGAATCTGAGGACGCCACGTTATAGGTACTGTAAGAGAGGTTCCAGGATATGCGCCACCACTCTTCTCCAGTCTTTGCTAGCAAGAGATTGCTCGTGCAGAATAGCCTATTTGATATGGTATACAGTAAGAACGCATTCGAATTTTCGACACCAGAAGGTGGTTTTGTCTTAGAAAGCGAGACATGAAGCTATCCCTATCGTGTAGCATATCTTTCGCCCTTGTAGTTACTAAAAGAAGTTTTGATCCTAGTATATCGTCTTGTAAAGTAGTATCGTGGGCTTGATCACTACGTTGGCTGGTCCGACGCAATTGCAAAAGTTGCGCGGACCGTTGCGAACGGAGGCACGGTTCTACGGTTTTCCGTTTTCGGACGATGGGCGGAGATCCGACGCGCATGGGCAGAAACCTTGATCTGGCTTAGCCTGTCTTTGGTGCTAAGCAGCCCAGACATGTACCTTATAAAAAGCGGTGGAAAATGCGTGCGGGCTTGGGAGAACATATTCGTAGACTTTTGTGGATGCTGTAGGACGATGCCTGGGTGAAAAGCTTGCTACCTCCTCCAAAGCCCTGATGCAGTGTACACGCATTGTACTTCTTGTCATGTGACTGGCGTAGTCGTCCGATGCCTGGATGAATGTTCCGAGCGTGTCGTAGTACCATGACTGGGCATATTGCTCTGTTCGAAGGCTAGTCAGAGCTTTCCGGACGGCGTTGACTTTGGAGCACAGAGTTCAAAAGGGTATTCGGTTTCCACTGGCAGTACCTTTGCTAATGCTTGTCGTCAGTTTGACAGCATCAAGCATGTTTAATCTGGTCAAAAGGCGCTGTATCATTGACCTTTAGAGCTCCCTGGTGTTGATCAGTGATTTGGTATGCTGAGATGTTCCTCGATTAACGGTGGAATGGATCGATATCGGACGGTAACGGTGGCCCAGTGCCACCTCGCGATCGGTTGGGATGCCGTCCATACAACTTCCATGCACTCAGGACCTTGACAAGCAAATATTGCCTGGGACAGGGCGCTGTTATTTGTCATTGGAGAGATCCTGAATTTTGATGCTTCGGAACAAACCGAGCGCACTTACCTCTCTGTTCCACGGATCGGACCGAATAGTGCGGAAGCCTGCAGGGGCGCACAAGATGTTAGGGCAGAGGGAGAACAGCCTGCATCGAGATAAGTGTCCTGACAGCTTGCTGCTCGATCGTGTCGATCTATGGCCACAGGTGTAAGGAAAGACTGGTGTACTAGCAAATCACAAGAGACATCGTGAGTAGAGAAGACACTTGATAATGCCCGTCATGCATGATTTGCGTTTTTGAATCAAGCGCAGAACGCGCATGCATTGTGCGCTACCGAGATGACAACTAATTTCCACCGCCACCCACGGCACAGCTCTTGACGCACAGATGTCGTTCTTTCTCCCGATACCGGACCCTGGAGAAATGACAGGAGCGTAGGCTCTATGTTACAAAGATAGCGTGTAAATGCAGGTGACCAGAAAATATGCCAATTGAAGATAGCCCACTGGGCGAGGAATGGAAAGGTAATGCCAGCAATAAGCCACCTGAACATTGAGCAACACGCGAGAAGGGTATAAGCAAACAAAGATCAGAAGCAAAGTATGCCAAATACAGCTGTTGTACATCCGTGATCCAAGTCTCGTCACACCGTGATAGATGAGAGGCGCGCTCCGAAAAACCTTCAAGATATTGGTTCAGGCTCTCGTTTCGGACTGCTGTTTCTGATGCGTTCATTACTCCCGATAAGGTCTCGTGACGAATTCCGCATTTCTGATCCTGACGGCCGCTGCTGCTGATGGCGTGTTTCAGGTTGCGCCGAGGTCTGGCGCTGACTACTGCTTTCGGCTTCAGAAATGCTTTGGCGTCCACTCTCTGTCCTGCCTCGACGCCGAGACACTGGCTGCTCATGCCCAGCGCCACCAGCGCGAGATGAAGTGTCACTTCGTTGCCGTGAATGACCTCGACGCCGTCCCGATGTAGATGTTGAGGAAGTTTGCGAAAAGGATGGTGACGTTTCGGGCATATTGGAAGAGCTTCCCGTTCCTGGTTGATGCGATCCAGTAGTTTTGCGCTTTTTGGGCGAATGTTGATATTCGGACCGAAGATGAGACGCTGCATTTTGCGAGTACGGGGATTCATGTGTACTTTTTGTAGACGGTGTGGGCGGATCTTTCGAAGCCTGCGTTGCTGGAGGGACCCAGTGATGAAAGAGGAGCGAAGGAGATGATTGCTGGTCTTGCTGTTGGCTATTCTGGCCTTGCTGAATCGAATGCTGGCCGGGTAATGGGCCCGGAGGTGGAGGCTGGATTTGCATGTCTACAGTGTTAAGGCGCGGTAGTCCGGATGAGCCAGCTGCTGTTATTCTCGGAGCCGAGGTCGGCGGCGCAGCTTGAAGTGGCGGCTGTTGCGCCCTTGATGCTTGGTATGAAGGCACAAACGCCGTAGTCTGTTGTGTCTGCGGAGCAATATGCTGCCCAGGTTGAACGGACGGATTCGGCTGGACTTGCTGCAGCTGTTGCGGTCCGTACGGATTCGGCTGTGGTCCTGCGATCAATCGCGTGTTTTGCGCCTGATCTGATTCTGTCCGCGTATGTAGCTGAGCTTGTTGCTGCTGCTGCTGCTGTTGCTGGTGCTGCTGCTGTTGCTGGTGCTGCTGCTGATGCTGGTGCTGGTGCTGATGAGCTTGAGAGAAGCTTAATTGGGCCATATACTGCTGCGTCCACTCCAAACTGGCGTTCGCCATATTTGCCCCGCCAATGCCGGCGAAGACCATTGGCACCATATAGGGTGGAACGCCGCCTGATAGGGACTCCCGTAACATGTTCTGCTCGATCTTGCGTTGTTCCAGACGTAGTGATTCTTGCCGGGTCTTCTCCTCCTCCTGCTTTCGCCTGTCTTCTTCGGACTTTGCCCGCAGCCAATTTCGCATCGATTCATCTGCGCCTTGCCAGGACGACGGTGCGGCGGGTAATTGGCCCATGGACAAAGCACTGGTTGAGGGACCGCGTTCTGGATTGGGCAGGGTCATGGCAGCCGGAGGCGGCAGACCTCGGTGGGGAGTGCTCATCCTTCGAGGAAGTTTGTCCGGCAGAGGAGGAAGAGAGGCGGAGTTTCCCTGCGGAGAGAAGTAGGAGGTTGTGGATGTAGGTAGAGGGGACGGATACGCATGAGGGCCACCGCTACCAAAGCCGTGCTGTGTCGTAGGTTTCAGTGTAAGCAACATCGGTGCGATTGTCGCGCTGGAACGTCGAAAACATGGACAGATATGAATAGATAGGAAAGGGCAGCGTGGATTATGTACGACGTAGGCGGCGCGAAGCCATATATGAAGCCATGTGCAAGGGCGCCAGGCGAAACATGGCACACGATATTTGTGCCGGCGTGGTAATAAGCGGACAACTTACATGGAAGGAGGAGCCAAATGGTCAACAACTGGCGTGTGCAGCAGCCGGCGGAGTTGGTAGATGCGGAAGTGGTGACGGAAGGGGGAAGGATGTGCAATACACGGGTACGCAATAGGCAACGCGGCGATGCCTGCAAGGCCGATCTTTTGGGAGGCGATGAGGGCGAGGAATGTCGAGACGGCAGGATTGGCGAGTCGGCGAAGAATGCGCGCTTCTTCTCGAAGAAAGCGAAAACTCTATATGGAAGAGGCATAGGGCCGCTGCTTATGAGGGAATGATAAGTGGACGATTGACAACACTCCAACCCATCCGGTCTTATTCAGAGTCAGGGTCGATGTTTAGCGCGACAAGCCGGTGATTCCACCTGGCCGCTTGGGGCTGCACCGCCGGTGGAGGCGTGCCTTTCTTGGTAACTGTTGCGTGAGTCCCTGGATATATGCTTCCAATTCGCTGCTGGGTCAACCGGCTATCGGAGCGTTACGCTGACTACGAATTACGAAAGTTGTCAACTCAGGAAACGTTCAACGGCTGACTCTGACTAGCTCAAGCACATACAAGTACGAGTATACTCGAGTCGGGCGGCTCAAGCGAGGAGTGAAGGATCGCCGAGACCATATCCCAAATCAGCACCGCCTGTATGGATGAGGATAGTGCTCCGCTACCCCATCTTGTCGAGTCCAGGATGATCAATGTGATATCCTCGACACAGTGAGACAGTGTTTGTGGATCAAAGCAGTCTGAAGTCGCTGCAAACGTGCCCGCTGCCGTTCTGCACGCACGCCGTTGGTGAAGATGCATGTACCTCCGTACATCTATTTATCTACTTGGTCCGACTACACCTCCCAGACGACCGACCAACCTGCGTGGATACACAATAATGCTCGGCTGTGTGAGTACAGCTTGTTTGGAGAACGGAAGATGCTGCCATACGCTCAGACGGATCACCGCCGCTTTGCAGCTGCAAGCATAGGACGTCGACGCACGCTGCAATCGATGGAAATTTAACATCCGACAGCTGGCCTGTGCAATAATGAAATTTTCATGATCCGGATCACATATCGAGGTGCCTGTGTACCAGCACTTACAGCCGTTGGGCCCTCTGCAGGACATGTGCATTAGAGCTGCCACCCACAATTGGGGCATGCAGTGGCCCATGATGCTTTGAGCTTTTATCCGCTACATTTGCAGTGGAGAGTCTCCAAGCGCACAGACGGATATCGTCCGATGTACCTCCATACCTACCTCCTGCGGGTGTGACTGCTCATCTTGCAATACCCGCCTGCTGTGGTGCAACACTAAAGTATCTACCTCCCCGCAAATCTGCTGTGCTTCAGTCTTTCTTACTAGTCGTCGATGGGCTTATTTCCGGGCCGCATGACATCGAAGACTGTGGAGACAGAGCAGGCAAGATTCACCTTCGTTTACCAATCGTAACGTGTCCGCAATTGTTGACAGTTGAGAGAACGATATGAGGTATAGATAGGTCTTATCCGTACAATGATCTTTGGCAACGAAAGCGCCAGATCTCGAAGCCGTTTCGAAATCAGTTCGCCGAAGCTACACAGTCAATTGATTCCATTTCCGTACATCTCTCCTACGCCCATTGCGTTCAAGCGTCAAGCCATTCCCATAGCCTTACGGCCGATCCGTCGGTGGCACTGCCATCATCGGCTTGGATTGGCTTGAAGATGGCTTGCGACGGGCTGAGAAATGGCTGGAGATCTACAAGCCACAAGCCACGGCGGCGGCGCTTTGCGCAAGACGGCCACATGGCGTTCGTATCGTGCCGGGCGAATTCCTTGGTCGGATCGCGGAAACCCGCTACGCACTTTCGATATTCTCAGGAGTCAGGACCCTTGCTCTTACAACGCATAAAACAATACTTTAAGTTATGCAGTGTGAGAGTAAGGGCCTTCATTGAACCGCCGCCAACTGGAAATTTCGGTCATCAGTAAAAACTTAATTGGCGATCAACAGCCCCAATCGAAGGTAAGCAAGTGTGAAACATGAAACGACCCTGTTTACTCAAGTCTTGCTCAACAATGATCCAATTTGGCACAATTTCTAGATCTAGTCAGACTGCATCGCGATGCAGTCATTGATGTAATTCAGAGATAGATTGTTTATCCAGTGGCAGGCAATCAAGAACTTCTTTCTGGCACCCTTTGGAAACCCGTGTTGAATGCTTTACATATGGTCCAACTAATAGTGGAGATGCGGAAGCCGTAGAGGTAGACCGTCAAAGGATCTCTCTTGCTCAATAAGGTCACTAGCAGGAGGGTACAGAGAAGGTAATGGATATCTGTTTCATTCAAGGATCCCTGAGAAGTGCACCACGCCATCAGATGGGATAGGATCTTATTAAAAGCCAAGAGGCCCAGGACTTCCATATGTGCTTCTGAGGCAGGCCACAGGAGCTAATGTTACTTACACACCCACGTGATTCGCCGTGGACATGGTTCCATCAAGCTGCAGTATCCATTTAAGATGCTCACCAGTCTCCAGACAAGGGCTTTCCGCTGTCGAGTCTAGGCGTTCTTCAGTGAATCTTTATATCATCTAGGCAAGCTCTATTGTCTGTAAAGTCTTTCCACACTATTGGGCACAATCAGTATTCATTTTTATCTACGGTCGGACAACGTGGCCCCTTCACGAAGCAAGGTGCGGTATATACATTTCTTGCTGTGCTCAAAAGTCTATGAAACGCGAGAGACCGACACTATTATATGATCGTCGTCAAGTTTTCGCAGCATCAAGTCTACCCTCTATATCGAAGTCGCGGTCACCTCGAGCTGTGCATTTACTGTCTATGACCAGCAACATTCGCAATCCATGATGGTCTTACACGTAGACTTACGCGACGTCTTGGTGATCGACCCTCTGACGCATTCTAAACCCTTCCCAAGCTTGCTTTTTGTTTGACCTTGGTATTCGCGAACCCTATCAGCATTGTCACCGCTGATGAGCCCAATGGTAATCCGAAACCTTACCATGCGACCAGGACATACCACCTGCCCTCATCGAGACTAGCTTTGGTAACTATCCGGCCGGACACTCTAAGCAACAGACACTACCACAGGCTCATTGCCCTGTCTATCGTGATGGCAAGGTCTAACGATTACGACTTCTCAGAAGACTCCGGAGACTCAGGCGATAGCTAGACCCGCTCCACATTTTCCGAAGATACCCTCTTACTCCGGCGGTGCACCAACGCGCGCAGGCAGACCTGAACATCTACCTCCAACGGGCGGACGTCGCCCGAGCTTCCAACAAGAAAGACGTGCTCCTCTGCCAAGCGCCCTGGTACCACTACTGCAACGGCGGTCGCCACCACCCACCGGTGGATCCCTGCTATCCCCACGTTTCCAACGACGACGAGCATTATCGTGGCGAGGTGTCCTGGTGCGAATCTCTGCATCTCTCCGTCATTAACGCGCTATCAGAACCCCTGGCACTACCTCTCAAAAAAACAGGTCGAGAGCGAGTGACCTATTGTGGGCTTTCGAATGGAAGTGCAACGGTCATTACTAATCTTCTGAATGCAATATCATGAACCGGGTGGATTTTCGAGTGGGGATGTCCATATTTGCACTGAGTAGCCGAAGGCGCCGAATGATATCCTGTCGTTGTTTTGCTTCTAGAATACTTTGGCGTCGCTGGCTGTTTGTTGTTGCCAATGGCAAACAATTCATTTACGTACTGGTGCAATTCTTGGGGCGTTTCTGCTTTGGATAAGACCACACCTCTCTTTCAAAATCACCCTTCTTCCTCTGCCAACAGATTTCATCTACAGGGCGTTCAGATGAAGTAGGTAGTATTCATCCATAGCCCTTCTTTCCTTTCCGCGATATCCTAACGTCGGTAATGCTTCCTACAACAACCCCCTCCCCCTTTCGATATACTCCTCACCACACCCTCAAATCAAAGCAATCATCCGCTTCCTCCTTTAGATCCCCTCCATGACCCCTCCCACTACGTAAAAGCCATACCATTATACTCTGCCTCTCTAGCTACATATCGCTACAGCTGAATCCCCCCCCCCCCCGGCTTCTCATCTCAACATTCCCCCAGCAAAATTCGCAGGAATAATCGCACCTACCTTATTCCTCACCCGCGCATCGTAGTGACTACACCCAATCAACTAAGCGTCGTCATCCTGTCTCCCTCCGGTGCAAAACCAGCCATGCCCGACACATGAGGACCGCCACCCTACCCTAAACAACAGTCCGCCCACCCTCAAACAAGAACCATCCTCAGCACATACTCAAGCAATCAATCCCCCACGCGAATCCACTCTCTCCCGAAACCCGTCACCTCCCCCCTCCCCTTCCCGGTATCATCCCCCAAAGACCTGACGCGCCCCTATATTTCCCCCCATGATCACCAACCCCAGCACCGTAACCCCCTCCCTCGCCTAGAACATCTCCCCTTCCCCCCTGTATCAGCCCAGCGCCCTCTTCCCATCGGCCCCATGAGCAATTACCCGTACCGGTCCCGATGACTTGACCAGGAACCTTAACCCAACGAGCGATGTACCCTGTGTCTCTCCACCCAGAACAGACTGCCATCTCGCGAATCAACATCCTTTCAGGGGAGCATTTCGCGGAGGAGATAGGATAGGCTCGGGAGAATGGATGGGTTAGGAGAATAGGTGGGAAGGGCAGGAAAACAACAGCGCCATGCGTCCGATTCCTGCCCCGTGCCACCGAGTCTTCGGCTGCCCAACGGATAACCCTACCCACCAAGCCAGCGCATAAAGGCAGTAGTCAAAGACAGGGCCATTTTCCAAATCTCCCGACCCAGGGGCGAATAGAAACATCGATCGTGAATAATGTGCAGTGCATTGAGAAAAAAGTGGCATATAAGGTATGGCCAGGAATGAACACGCTCTATTTGTACAGGAATGATTTCAATAGTGCAGCAGGGAAATCCATAGAATACAAAACGCCTCAATTCGCCTACTCCTCCCATGTCGATGCCTCGGTATCAAAAGAGCGCCACGCTAAGTGCTCAAACAACAAGAGGCCGTGGTAGAAACGCGAGTAAATGGCTAGACCTTCTGTAAGGCAGACAGGGAGCATTGCAATGTGGAAAATTGGTATTCAAGTGAGGGTCTGGGGAAAACACGCTCTATTTGTACAAGAATACGTATATCGATAGTGCAAACAGGGGAAACTCTAAAAGTACAAAACGCCTCGTTTGCCTGCTCCTCCCTATCCATGATGCCCTAGGATCAAAAAGCGCCACGCTAAGTGCTCAGAAACAAGGAAACGCGACCAGCCGGCAAGAAATACAGGGTGGACTGGGCGAAAGGACTGGGCAGAGGATGATGAAGGACTGTGCGTCTGACTCACCACGAGGAATCTACGACGGCGCCTGATCCGGAGGAGCTCCAGGCGTTGGCGTCGTGTTGTCTCTCTCCTTCACTACTTCCGTCCCCGTGCCGAGCGCTTCCATCGGATTGCTTATCTCCTGCCTCGGCGTCTGCACCCCCGCATCCTTCATCTGCACCCGCACGACGGGCACAACCGTCTTCTCCGTATCCGTCTCCTTCAACTTCGGCCTCTTTAACTTCCCCTCCCTCGCCTCCTTAACCGCCTTATCCGCAATCTCACTCGCCGTACCCTGCAGATTCCCAACCGGCTGCGCCTCATGGTCCAGATACTCCTCCAGCATGGCTCTCAAGACTGCAGCGCGCACGGGTTTGGCGAGGTAGTTGTTCATGCCCGCGTCGAGGCACTTCTCGCGATCGCCGCGGATGGCGGACGCGGTCATGGCGATGATGAGCACGTCGCGGACGGCGGGATCGGGGTCCTTGCGGATGAGTTTCGTGGCGTCGTAGCCGTCGAGGACGGGCATCTGGACGTCCATGAGGACGAGGTGGAAGGGTTGGTCTTCGAGGGAGCGGCGGCGGAGGGCTTCCACGGCTTGGAAGCCGTCGCCGTAGGCTTCGGATTTGAAGCCCAGCTTTGTGACGAAGGAGATGGCGATTTTCTGGTTGATGGGGTTGTCCTCGGCGATGCAGATGCGGAGCTGGTCGCGGGGGATGCGGGAGAGGTCGATCATGGCGGGGGAGGAGCGGGCGGCGGTGCTGTCAGCGTCGGAGGACCATTTGGCCATGGGGTCTGGGTCGCGGGATCGGATGGTGGTTTGGGAGGCGATGGCGGCGGCGGTGGCTTTGAGGAAGGTGATGGTGAAGGAGACGTTGGTGCCGTGGCCGACTTGTGATTCTAGCCATATTCTGCCGTTGAGGACGTTGATGAGGGCTTTGCAGGTGGACAGGCCAAGGCCACTGCCTCCGTAGGACCTCTGAGTGGAGCTATCGGCTTGGGAGAAGGGTTTGAATAGGCGGGAGACTTGCTCTTGCGTTATGCCGATGCCGGTATCGACAACAGAGAACGTGACGCGGATGCTCGCGTTGTCTTCGTATTCGGTTTTAGAGCGGATGGTGACGGAACCTTGAGCGGTGAACTTGTAGCTATTGCTCAAAAGGTTCATGAAGATCTGATATAGGCGCACAGGGTCTCCTATAACGAGTAGTTGATTGTCAATGTCGAGTTCTTCGATTGTTCTTAGGTCTTTTTCAAGGTTGGTATAGGATAGTGCTCGTACGACTTCGGATATGGTGTCCTTCAGATTGAGAGGCACGCTGAAAAGCTGCATCTTTCAGGCTTCCAGTTTGGAGAAGTCGAGGATATCGTTGATTACTGTGAGTAATGTATCGGCGCACACTCGGATGCTGTCTGCGTACCCCTCTTGCTCGGGGTTCAGTGGAGAGCCCTTGAGTAATTCCGACATGCCGATAACACCGTTTAGGGGCGTCCGCAGTTCGTGGCTTACATTCGCAAGGAACATACTCTTCGCCTTAGCTGCTTCTTCCTTGAGCCTTACGTTCTCCATTGCCTCGGCCTCGGCACGCTTGGCTTTGCCCTCTGCCTCTCGTGCTGCCGCCAGGGCTCGCTTCTGTGAGTCGATCATTGCAGTATTCGCTGCAGACACTTTTTGCACTTTACGGAAGAGCAGTGCGTTGGTGATTGATATCGCAACTTGGGAGATGAACAATTGCAGGACACCCAAATTACGATCTGTGAACGAATTCGGTTGCCCTTCTAGATAGAGCACTCCGAGCAGGTCATTTCCTCGTATGATCGGCAACGACATGACAGATCGAACGGACATGGTGTTGCAGAACCGCTCGTCACGCTTAATATTCTCGATGACGAGGAGCTCTCTAAATCGAATCGTGTAGGCTATAACCTGCTTGTGGGTCTGGTCCTGGATGTCAGCAAGCGAAACTGATCCGGCATCGATACCATCTGGCGTTCCGGAGGTTGCTAGCACCCAACCGTCTTCGCCTTCGATCACCATGCCAGCCCAATCTGCCTGCGCACCGGTGAACTCGAGCGCTATCTGAGTCATCTTCACAAGCAGACGATCGATCTGCAACTCCGATGATATGACTTGGTTGACATCCAAAAGGCTTTGAAGATCTAATATGTCAAGACCAAAATCTGATACGTTAGGACGTGACAGCGCGGATTTCTTGCCAGACGCCGCTGCTGGACTCGGGCTTACCCATGTATTGGTTCGCTCTTTTGCTGTTTCTGGGGGCCTACCCCGGTTGTGCTGGCTGTTGTGCTCATCTATACGGAGATGTGTCGGTTCTGTATCACCGAGCGCGCTATCGGTTTGAATTCCGGCCTCTGCGGTCCGCGTAGTCGTTGTGCTGTTCAAAATCCATTCGTGCTTCGTGGTAAGGTATGCAACCTTTCCAATAGCACTAATCCGTGAGTACACCGCACAAGCCTCGAGGATAGCCGATCGAGCCGCACGTCTAGCACCGCGGCGAATGAAGAATTCGCCTTGTAACTCGAATGCCAACGCTTGATCTAGCATGAAATCATGTAATTGAGTGTGGTCGATCGCTGCCTCATAAGCTCGGATTGCATCGTGATATTGGCCTGTCAATTCGCATATCTCTGCTTCGAGTAACAGTGACCACATTAAGTAATTTACGTCGCACTGGCTTTGCCATTCCACAATGCGCTCTTTGTACTCCAATACTTTGTCGAGGGTCCGATTGAGGTCGTCCTTAAAATTCGCCTCTCTAGCTTCCGCAATCATTGACAATGACAGATAGAACAATGTTAGGCGGTTGTTGCGCATGCTGAAGAGTTCATCCATAGAAGAAAGGATTTCGTTTCCAGTGTCGACAGCATGCTTGTGGTGACCAAAAGCGTATTGTGAGACGATCAACAAGCTTTTATATAGATACAGCGACCTATACCAGTTAGCTAAGAAAAGGCAAGCGTGACATCAGGCCTAGCGAGATTCATGCCACTCATTGCAGTCTGGTATGTAGCATGTAATCTACAGCGATACCGACCTGTGCAAACTCCGTTCCAAGTTCATGACAGCATGTCCCGGCCAACAAGGAGCATGGATCTCGCCGCTCAATAATAAGAGTGGCTGACGTACCTGTCAGGATTGGACATGCTGGACCTTATGAAACGAATGTATTTTGCCGTGTTGTGGTTTTCGTCAGACATTACTGTCTTGGGGGAATCATTTAAAGTCTTGCCTTGCAGCGAGCGTGAGAGTTGTCTGCAGGCGATTATCGATACGCCTCCTCGAAGGTCCTGTTCCCAGTCATTGAAGTCTTCCGGAGCGACCGAGCAGTACGTTTCAATCTCGTTCATGTCAAAGCCGAGATACATACGACATAGCGCAATCGAAGAAACGGTGAACAAGTATAGGTGTTTGTCTCCAGAAACAAGGCCTAGCTCTAATGATTCCTCCAACACTTCAAAGTGCCCAGAGATCGGAGAGAACAGATGCGCAGCAAAATGGATCAAGACAGTGAGTCCCCTTCCGACTGTAGAGGGATCGTGGCACTGCCTTAGCAGCTGGAGGCTCGCATCGTACATTTGTCGGTTGAAGGACGGATCCTCGGCAAACCGCTTGGCCCCAATCATCGAGAAGTATGCATAACCGAGACCAACTTTATTGAGAGCTTCTGAGTGTGTTACGTAGTACTTGACAAAAGATATAGTAACCATTTGGAAGAACTGTAATGCACGTCAGCGCTACTCGAGCCTACCTCTACAGTGGAGCCTACTGGAGAATCATTCCACAGTGCAGCACTGATTGCTTCGCAGAGAACCTGTCCTAATGCCCGAGTCCGTGAGCTAGAATAGGTGAACTTCTGAGACAGGTCACTTCCGCTTTTCTCTCGTAGCAGCCCCCGAAGGGCTAGGTATTCTTCATGGCAATTTTTCTCTGTAGGCGTTTGGAAGACAAGACCTAATTCTGCCAGGCACGTCTTCAACGCATCAAAGGCTGCCACCAGCTTGCCTTGCCGAGAGAGAATTCTGGATTGAAGAATCCATGCGCTGGTCTTATCAGACGCAGAACGTGCGCCATTAAATATTGCGTTTATGAGATCCTGCGCTTCTGAAAGTTGGCCTTCGTGCCAATAGAGATCAGCGGCCTGGGAATAGCACTCTAATGTCTCTGCGTAGTCAACGTCTTGCCCGTTTGTCCACGGGTCAGGCTGCAATAGTGAAAGGCAAGTCTGCAACTGTTGTAATGCGGTAGACCGACTACCAGACTCTGTTGCTTTATGGGCGGCTTGAAGTAACACTTGCCGGTACTCGCGTCGTTGTTTGACGACCCTTTTGATCAGCCGAGACGCTTCGCGTATGTGTCGTGCACGCGCATAGAAGGAGAGATCGCCGCTGTTAGTATACTTCATCATGGTCCGTGCAATAAGGAAGTGCATGTTCTCTACGTCATGACACTCTTGGAGTGAGCCGGAGGCTTGGACATACCGATCGTGGGAGAAGCTGAAATGGTCGTCATCTGAGCCCGGAACGAGTACTAAGGCCTGCAAACAAGCGTTCAGACCTTGCACAATATTCGCGGACGCATTTGTGCCCATAGATTTCCCTACTGCACGGCAAGCTTCCTCGTGGCATTCATCGAAATCGCTGCATTCGCCCATCAGCAACTTTTGCAAAAAGTCGAAACTGAAAGTGCTTCCAAGTAACGAAGCCCAGGCAAGGATAGATCGTGCAGATGGAGGCAGATCTCGAAGACGCTTGGTAAGGAAATCATGATCCAGTCCATAGGTTTCGCTCTCAAACTCGCGGAATATCCTATCAAGGTCAAACTCCCAAGCTGACTGTTTCCACATGTACCAAATACATGCTTTTTGGTGACATACTTCAAGCATCTGTCGAAGGAAGAACGGATTGCCGTTGGTTCGTTCTAGGCACACCTGAAGTATGTCTCGCAGTCAGCATTGCTTTCTGAATCTAGCGCGTGGAGCTATGGGGCATGATTTTCAGAGCGGATGACAAGTTCCAAGCTTCTTACAACGATCAGTCTTGAGTAGAAGATACTCAACAATCCACTTACCATGGCTAGAGAAGAGACATAATCCTTCTCTCTGTGGAGAGTCGCTGCCACGTAGTCGATCACTTCTTTTTCGTTGAGTGGAGATACTGGTACTCTCGTGACATTGATTCCTCGAATGTCTAGCGCTGATTTGATATTGCTTGGTAATGAATATTCGTCGCGACAAGAAATTATAAGGAGTAGCCCAAGCTTTCTCGCCACAACACTCGAAAGCAGCTCGAGGCTTTCACCTTCCGCATATTGTAAGTCATCAAGACACAGGCAGATGAGCCTATTAGTAGACAGTACTCGTAGTACCTCTGCGATCGAGCTGATAATTTTCAAAGACCTGGAAGTAGCGTTCGTGCGGGTAGCATCTGTAGTTGACAAGAGTCCGTTACTCGTACTTGCATTGCGACCGCTGTGTTTACCCACGGAGCTGGAGCCATCATGGCTTAGCGAAGAATTAGCTGCGAACCTAGATGGCCTCCCAGCCTCTAAAGCTTCGGATGAGATGAGATCCACCGGAAGATCCATCATGCTGCATAACGAAGGCCAAATTGGCCTGAGCTGGCGACGGATAAGATTGTGGTAGTCGCTGTTGATGTCGCTTTCCGAAAATATCTGTCGAAATAAGGAGCCGACGCTGCGGAATACCGATTCGAAGGGATTGCTCTTCTCACGCTCGAACTTAGCTATTGCAGAGTAGCCCGACCTACTTCTGATATCGCTCTGAACATTTTGCAGGAGACTGGATTTCCCAAGACCCGCACTGCCAGAAATGATGACTACCTCGCAACGTGACCTCTTCTTGTACCTGCGGCCCACCTTCGGCCTTGTTGAAAGAGCCAGCTGCTCATTCCTTTGGCTTGCTGAAGGACCTGCGGTTGACGCGTAGCTATTCACGGAAAAGGTCGTTTCCACTGAGTGTCTGCTATCGGTAGTCTCTAAAGCAGGTTTCTCGATTGAGGATTGGTTGCTGTCTTTCCTTCCAGAGATATGAGATTGTGGAAGCCGACAGGCGCCGTTAGTGATTACCACTGAATTGGCGTTCATATTGCTTGCTTGATCATAGGAACTCACGCTGCTAGATCTCACACCCTCTTCGGCGTTGTCAAATCTTCCTGATATTGTAGACGCCGACTCCGAAACCATACTGTATATGCCAGACCCGCCATTGCGATCTAGGCTAACAGGTTGGACTTTGGCAACCTTGTCGATGACTGCAACGATCTTTTCATGGTCCTCACCCCCACCATAGATGCCTGGAGGCAGCATGAAAATAGATAAGACATCTCTCGAACCGAGCTGGAAGTTCAGCAGCGCTTCGCCATCGCCCTCTGCCAATATCCGTTGTAATTCCACAAAATCGTGTTTCAGGCCACTCGTTGAATTGTAACGCTCATCAATCTGCTTCAAAGTCATCTTCTGAATGATATTGGATAGAACATCGGGCACATCCATCCTTTTCGAAGAGACAGACGGGAGCCTTCGGTTGAGCACAGCTTGTATGACATCAATTGGCGCATCCCCATCGAATGCAGGTTCACCTATAAGCATAGTCCAGAGTAAAACGCCGAGAGAATATATATCACTTCTTGAGTCTGGGTTCCCCGACAATCGGCCGGTCTGTTCTGGGGCAATGAATTGAAGTTTGTTCTTGATGCCAAGCTCCCGAGACAACTTTGACCAGCCGGCGCTGGTAAGCCCATTCTCGAACGAACGCGGGCCCGAGCCAAAGTTGACGAGTTTGACGACTCGGGTATGCTGACTGAAATGGAAAGCGTCTGCTCGCAATTCCCCGTGTACAACCCTGAGCCCATGGTGCAGCAATTCCAAGCACTCGGTAGCACCAACGGCAAAATCCAGGAAGGTCAGAAGAGATACCTGATCGTGCGGGCTTGTCGATGGTTCTGGTCCTGGTCTTCCCAGTGTTCTCGGATCTCGACCTCGCAGCCAGGCCTGGCCGAAGTCCACTAAATCGACGAGATAGTTCCGTCCGGGTGATTCGAAGATCGAAACAACCATAGGCTCATTGTGTGCTGGGAGGCTAGGGAGCCTGACCAACTCAAGCGGCCTTACGATATGCTTGCAGTCTGGGTCTGAAGTCTGCTTGAAAGATCGACAGAGCTGGAACTCGCGCTCAAGACGGAGGGCGTGTGAGGAGATCCTCGCAATCACGGGTCTATAATCCCTCTCCTCCTCGATTCTCGCAGATGACAGATCGTCTGTAGCTGTGGTACTGCTGCTTGTATCATGGTGTCGTAAGATTGGCTGTGTGCCTGTCCTGGGGGAAGTTCGACTCGAATTTGAGGCTTCACCGTGCGCTGGGGGGAAACTTGGTTTTTCGCGGTTGATGTTCTGGATACCGAAGACATGCCAATTGTCATAGCTCTACATTGTCGACATTAGCGGTACTCTTAATACCAGATCTCATGACCTGCCGAGTGGAAAGGCTCCAAGCTTTGGTCCCAGGTATAGCCTTTCAGCTTAGCTAGTCGCTCGAATAGATATTGATGCGGTTGCAGTAGCTCATCTTCGCCGCCGCCGCTGGACTCGGTCATTTCGGCCGAGGGCAGAGCATTGTCGAGTATCTATTGAGGCTGACCCCGGACGTGACCCGCATCATATCCAAGGCCGAAAGTAGACTAGGCGGAGGCTTGGCATACATTCGCTGCCGACGATCTGTCGATCTCATGAATTGGCAAGTCCACAAGATGTTGGGTCCGCTCAGACACATGAATTACTATAACTAAAGTATATGACCTCCGTGGATGAAGAATACAAGACTAGCAGGTAAGAATACTTCTAGACTATCTGATTGACCATTAATCGTCTTGACTATTTGCAACGACCTCAAAACATATGTAGCGCCCCTTTTCTGCAAGCTATCTAGCAAAGGAGCAGTAGAGTACACAAAAGAAAATTCAACAGTGTTAGTGAACCCCTCCGTTCGATTCAAAAGCACTAATAAATACGTAGAGCCTTATGTAGCTTTCTCTCCAGTGCTCTGGCCAACGAGGGATTTGACATACGCTGCGTCGTAGCCAGCACTAGGAGCAATGCCTCCGAGGATTGCGAAAACCGTAAGTAGAATGACACCAAAGACCATGATTTTGCGCCAGGCGGGATGCTTGGCTCCATACTCCGCCCACTGTCGATTGGCCTCGGAAAATTGTGCTTTGATCGTATCGCCACCGAGCTTGAAATAGACGAGGCCGCAAAGGGCGATAGCATAACCGAAGTATTGAAGAGCCGAAACTGGCGTGCCCCAGATCATGATAGAGGCGAAAACGAGGAGAATGTCCTTCAGGACACCACACAGAGTCATGACCAGAGATGATGTCTTGCCGATCTGCGAGATGTCAACAATTCATCCTTCATCAACGATCACGTAGACTTACAAGAAAGACGACTGAGACATTCAATGCGAACGCTATCAGAGCGTTTGCCAGCAAGGTGAATACACCAAGGTTAAAAACCTCTGCCAGGGTGATTTTTGGCAACTCAAAGACTGCTGCCGCACAGAAATTCATGATGGCGCAGACCGGCGCAAAGTAGTACAGTGAGACCAGCGGATCCATCTTAAATTCTGCGGAGCTCAACAATCTCTGCACCATCACAAGTCGGGTGGCTTCGAAGGCAACGCCACCGAGCTGCAACAGAAATCCTATAAGAACGAACTTGATTTCTCCGAAGGATGCAACGATCACACCGAGCACGATGACCGAGACATTGAGGAACTTCCTCCTGTCCGGTGATTCAGTACCAAAGAAGTAGCCGACGATGAGGACTGCCACGGGCATAGTAGCCTATCGGACATTTTTAGCAACATGATAGTGTCGCCTTCTAAGATCGAGGTAGAGAGTACCTTCAGCATTTGGATAAAGGCCACGCTAAGGTACAAGTAGGTCATATTTCCGCATATCAACGACAAGCTGAACATGGCGCCAATTGGGACAATTGCTCGTAGGTAAACCTTGCCGGTCATTTTGACCGTCTTCCGCCCATCGAGTAGTCGCGTAGTTCGTGCCATGATCTGCGTCATGAGTGTTGCAAAAGCGAGATGCCACATTGTGAGTGTAATAGCTGTGAGGTTCGTTATGAAGGTACCTCTTGAAGGAATGTAGAGACTAGGGACGTACGATAATCTGCAGAACAGTTAGCAACGTCGCCGATTCAGCTGTGGGTAGTCTTTACTTACGGAAGTTGGCCGTGTCCAAAATCCATTTGTTAAAGATGATGACGCTGGAGCTCAATGTTATCCAGACACTGTGATCGAAAATCCGTGAGCCCGTATTTATAGCGTCGGCTACAGTATTGCACCTACCTAACGTAGACTGCTGGATGTAAGGTCGACGCAGGCGGTTCGCTTTTCTCCACTGCTGGGTTGACCGTGGGTAGGACTGGCGCTGTTGGAGACGCTGGACCGGAGCGCATGACCTCCGCAGAGACACGCTCTTTCTCGTTCTCTACCCCCATATTTCCGATGCGAGATAATTGGGATTGGAAGAAGGATTGGGCGTCGAACGGCCTTGACCGTGAGATACCTCCGGCGCGGAGCAGCGTGTGGTTTGCAGCAATGGCGCTGCGATGAGTCAAAAAGCTTATGAAAGCATTTGAAGTAGGAAAACTGGTGATGGCAGGTTGATCATGGACCGTTGGTGGATCTAGTTGATCGTTTCAGATCAAAGAGGCTGAGCTTCAGCTTCTTATTTTAGGGCCAAGCGTCGAAAGTCGAAACTGCGCTGCCCCGTTCGCTGCCAGCGGCAAGTCTCGGCGAGATGACTAAAGTCCTAGGCTCCTAGCCAATCTCCCCAATAAGACATCGACCACGTGCATGCATCCTTCGTACCCTAGCATTGATGTACGTACTACCTTACTTTACTTTACATGCGAGCGTCTGAGGATTGAGGCACTGAAAGAAGCGGTTTGTAATTGCGCCTGACAACAGCATGGGACGACAGTGCAGCAGAGCCAGATGTAATCGCCAAGCATGATGGGTGGGAAAGCCGTGGACAAATTTTAGAAGTTGATTATTTGCTCCCTTATATACACAGGAGGATTCATTGTCGCACTGCTCACCATTCACGAAAGCGACATCTCATTTTCAACAACCCGTAACGCCTCGCTATGCTAAATAATGCAGGAACAGGAACAGCCAAACCATGCCGTTTTAGCAAACAAACAACATCGCCACACCCGCCATCAGCGCGCCCACCCCTATAGCACTGTTTCTGGGTGCAGCTGCGCCCTGGAATGGTACTGGAGTTGGTCCCGCGTTTCCACCGTTGTAGCTAGTGATGTTCGGTTGCAGTCCGCCAGAACCAGATGCGCCTGTTGCACCTGTCGCATAGCCTGTTCCGTAGGCGCCAGTGGGGTTGTAGTAGCCACCGGTAGGGTACGCATATCCTGTAGCTGGGCTGCCATAGCCAGAGGCGACGGCAGTGGGAATGAGGCCAACAGGGAGGGGGGTAAGACCAACGTCGCTTTCGAGGATGCTGAGAGCTTGTTCGCCGACGCTTTGGGCGTACTCGATGATTTGGACGGGTAGATTCGTGAAGAAGGCAGCTTCAGTACCAGTAGCGACCTGCAGGACGAATGATGCAGGGGCTGACTGGAACTCGGCTAACGCCGATGAAGGGAGCGCCGACTCTAGAGCAGCGACGACGGAGGTGAACTCCGGTTGAGCCGTCAGCGAGGTCACATAGGCGGCAAGATCATTGATGGCTTGGGTTTCCTTGATTGAAGTTTAGTAAAGGAACGATCCATCGACCAGCAAACAGTGATGACGTACATGAGGAATGAGGTTGGCGATCGGAGTCGGAATTATTTGTTCAATTGCTGTTTCGATCTGCCCTACGTTGACGCTGGGAATGGCATTATTGGCTTGTGCGATCACAGCAGTCGAGAAGGCAGCAAGGCCGAGAAAGGTGGATGAGTGCATTTTGAGAGATGATTATGTGCTAGGAAATGAAATGCACAGACAGGAAAAAGAAAAGGGTAGATTCCCGAAGGGAGGGTAGGTTTGGTGAGAGTGAGTGAGAGCGACTTGAGGAATTGGATGTAGAGTGAAAGTATGAGAAGAAGTAATGAGAGGCCGAAGGAGGACACGTTGCTTATGTACCGCTCCAACAAGACTAATCAAATCCTTTACCCAGCCTCACAGGAAGCTTTGCCCCCGCCTTGTAGATGTTAAATTGATTCATTTTCTGTTGGGTGAAGACTGCAAAAGCTGGCGCAAAAATAGCAGCGCCATACAGACGACGAAACATGCCGTCAGCTTGAGAGAGGCGGAGTACTCCAGCCCGGCTGTACTAACCATCCTGGGCGGAGCCTTGTCACGTGTTGGTGGTTGTCTGAAGCGGCACAGAGAATTCAACGCAGGAAACCATTGATCTGGCGTTTCAAGCTTTGTGGACGTTGAAGTAGAGTCTAGAGCCTTGTTGCCGTCAAAGGAGATAACAAACAGTATGCGACGGTCCATACCGAGGCTGTAGACGATGAGTGTTGTTCCAAGGAATGATACTGCTAGGGTTCGATGAATACGGATTGTTAAGACAACCCGCTGAAAATCTGCAATAGGGATCCTGACAAACCGTGAATGCGTTATTGGGGACATCCAAACGAGACACGTCCAGCCTCCTAGAAGTATCAGGGTGAGCGATGACAGAGCTCCCACTACCTTGACTATAGCGAGAAGACAGCTCAACCACACACACTGTTGTGATCCAGCTTACGTTTTCTGATGCGTTGAGCTGCGCAACAATGACTCGATAACACAGAATCATGGATGTCACATGGTGAGTACTCCTGGTGCCGGCTTCGCTCTTGCAGGGGTTGTGTGCATGTAAAGTAGGCTGAGTCGGAGGTCCGAAGTCGCACAATTGCTGCGCCGTAGGAGTACGCTACATTTGCTGCACAGCTGAGCTTAGTACCTCAGTAATGCCCGAAAGTACTGTGCTAGCACAGCCGATGTCTCTAGAGTCTTGTCAGCCAATCAACCTCAATGCTAAGCGCCCTGGCTCGACGGTGTGAAATGGTGATGCTGTGGGAACAGGCATCGAGATCTTCAATGATTTATTGACGCTCTCTTGCTGCGCTAGATTACAATGGACGATGGCGATGGTCTATTCACAAGCCTTGTTTGAGGTTGGTAATGCCCCATCATCTACAGTTGCTTCCACTCGACTCCGTCCCGGGCTTCCAAGACGCCGCTGCCAGTAATGCCCGCCAGTGAGAAATAACCTCCTACGTACGTTATCACACCGGAATCCATGCAACTGCGGTCGCTGCGTTAGAACGTCGTCAGGCGCTGGAACAGCTGCCTTGAAATGTATGTGAAGGGAAGAGAAAGGGCTCGATATAGCCAAATACATGACCTGGTACAATTCTGAGCGCTTGCGCAATCGTGGGCGTCTTAGGAGCCGACTGTAACATAGATGGTCGGTCTAAAAGACAGCAGCCAGACCGCTTTTCGACTGTCTCTTGCTGAATCGTTTGCGCCCAAGGAAGGAATCATGGTCGGGGTTGATTTGATGCTTTTGCAGAGTATTCCGTCCTTGGCCAGTCTCGGGTCGGGGTGGCGAATCCAAGTCAAGATCTCGAGTGGACCCATTCGCACCATTTCGAGAGTCTTGGTCGCCCGCGTAGAAGCTGGAAGAGTTCTGTGAAAGAGCCATCTCACGCGCGGTCTCGATAGCATCCAGCCATTCTTGAGCTGAGGCTGACGTTGCGGATCCGTCGGAAGAAGAAGCCTTAGGGTCCTCGAATGTATAGTGTTTGTCGCGCTTGATATTCATCAGAACCTGAGGGACAATGGAAGTTTCTACCTGCGGACTTACTGTATCAATGGACCAGTGATTCAGGCCCTTGGAATCCTGCACCTTCTTCCATGCGCAGTTGGCTGCGATTAGGGATATCTCTGACTTGGTCTTCTTCTCATCACCACCAGCAGCTACCATGAGGACCCGCGCGCTCGATGTGATCATCACAAGCCTCTGCCGCTTCTTCGGTGTACCGCTGCCAAAGAACCTTGAAAACTTCCTGGGAGCTTCGCCATCACCATTTGGAGGGCCACTCGAACTTTTTGGGCTACTTGGACCTGGTGACGACAGTACCATCAGATTTCCGAGCTTCAGTATACGTTCATTGCTCTTGGTGAGAACAGGGGACCACTCGATGTCAAGCTGTGTCGGAGGGGCTAGCTCTGTAATAATCCGAGGCGAAGGCTTTGGGGCGCCATTGATCGTGGTTCCGCTTTCATAATGGGTGGCTGAGGTACTGTGTGAGGGTTGGATGCTCGGAGGATAGCTGTTACCATTGCCGCTCCGACTCGTCTGACCGTTGAGTTTCATGGGTTCCGCCACAGCAGGTACGAAGCTTCTCAGCTTAGGTGCCTTCTGCTTCCATAGCCCTCGACCCCATCTGATACCCTCGAAGAACTCATGATTCTTGACATGTTCTATAGTCAGTCGTCTTGACGGGTCCAGAACCAGCAGTCGCTCCACTAGATCTTTTGCGACCTCTGGAAATCCTCGAGGAAATTCGTAGTTTAGCGCGATGATCTTCTGGAAGGTCAAATACTCGTTTCCCGCTTTGAACGGTGGTCTTCCTGCTAGCAGTTGGTATATAATGCACCCGAAAGCCCATAGGTCACTGGCTTTGCAGGCATTCTTATCGGTCAAGAGCTCGGGGCTCACGTACTCTGCAGTTCCAACGAAAGAATTTGCCCTAGTCTGTTCTGAGCCATTAAGTATATCACTTGAATCCGTGACACCACTCGACGCTGTTTGTGAATTTTGGTTGATATCTAGGAGCTTTGCCGTACCGAAGTCAGTAATCTTGACATGAAATTGGTCATCCAGCAGGACGTTCTCCGGTTTCAGGTCTCGATGAATAACCCCTCTAGAGTGCATGAAGTCGATAGTGTCCAAGATCTGCGCACCATAGAATCTCGTGCACTCCTCGTCAAATGTGGTCATTTGTTTCAGGACACCAAGCAGCTCACCGCCGGTACAAAGGTCTAGCACGTAATACAATGATGACTGATCTTGGAAAGTATAAAATAGCCGCACGACTCCAGGATGGTCTGTTAGTCTGTTAAGGGCGTCCTTTTCAATAGTCACATATTTGACCTTCTTCTCCTTGATAATGTGGTGCTTTGAGAGAACCTTCATGGCATATTCCCGGCCTGTTTTCCGATCCGTGGCCGCCATGACTGTACTATATGATCCCTCACCGAGAGTTCGCCCGAAATGGAAGTCTTTCACACCCTTGCTTACATTCCTCAGAACAGGCTTACCATTGGCATCAATTTCCTGCCTGATACCGACCGCAGCGCCTCTCTCTTGCCACTCCTCGCTAGCTGTAAGTGGTGTGCTTTCGCCAGGGCCACGAGTACTTGAGGACTGAGGTGGCTCAGATCCATTGACCTGGCTGATAGGCCCATTGCCCATGCCCCTCGAACTTTTGCGAGGTGGTAATTGGCCACTGCCTGCGGTTATCTGCTGATTTTGCCCATACGATCGATCTGTGTGGCTGCTTTCGGTTGAGGGAACTCCGGCCTGCATCGCTGAAGAGGCTCCTCTTGAGCTGCTTCTTTTGGGTAGTCCAGGGACAGCAGACCGCGAGGATTGACGATAGGAACCATGTCTCTGGGGTAAACTGTTATTCGAACTCGATGGAGGTGTTTGAGTATACATGGCGGACACAGGGCGAGATGTTGCGCTTGGGTGTCTTTGACTGAGTGGCATAATCGTTGGGTACTGAGGGAACTGGGCTTGTTGCTGATCCTGATAGGTGAGCGGTATCGATTGGCGATTAGCTTGACGTTGGGCGTAGGAAGTTCGTTCCTTGGACTTAGGTGATTGTCGCGATTCGGCCGAAGTTGGTGGCTGGTTTGTAGATATGGTTTCGGTAGAGAAGGCATCTGGATCGAAGTCTAAAGGAGAGACAGATCTTTCCGGAGAGCGTGGAGATACAGGAGGTAGTAACGGTAGATCTGACGTGTTCTCATGCCGGCTCGGCGAAGTATTGATAGCAGACGGTGGTGATTCTGATCGTGACTGGCTCCAGGATTGTTCAGGTTGCGAGCTTGGCAACATTGCATCTGGGTTTGCGATGCGCAAGCCTCCAAGGGACTGGGATAGAAGGAGGTCGCCGTCCATATTCGACGGGCTCACTCCAGACGCAGGGAATATGCCTTGTTCGTCGCTGTACCTGCGTCGTGGAGTAAAGAGACACATGGAGATGATACCTCAGGAACTAGCGGGAAGGGCTGAACAGGGGTCCTCGTACCAGCACCAGTTGACTTTAGTGCTCCGCATCTGAATCTGATCTCTCCAAACTCAATCTTCGTCAACAAATAGAAATCAATACAAGAGGGCATAGATGCGGACCGGCGAACGCACTTGCAACATTGTGAATCGTCAACTACAAAGTACCAGTGATACCCTTCCGCTGAGGCTTGGCGCAAACGTCACCGCAGGGGACGAGACAAAGTCAGTCAAAGCTTTCTAGCCTGCTCCCTTCACCCAACTATCCGCGCAGCTGTTATATTCGACGTGGAGTTATCTGCTCAAGACGCAGGTTCGCATATCTATCTTTCCCTTGCCTGTCTCCAGGTACTGGCACTCTTCAGATTCGCCCTGAGATTACTACCTACGGAAAGTTGCATGTGTCGCCGTCTCTCAGCGCCTTGAGAAAACGCGCAACATACTTAGGTTTGGCGATTTCTTAATGTGTCTCATGACGCGATAACTTTGAATACCAAGGATACCACTCTGGAATTCGCATGAAATCACGAAAGATAGATGACTTACTGTAAGTAAGCAAGGCAGTAGCACTCATTAGCATTAGCATTCCGAGAGTCTGAACCTGTTCCCCGGCACTCCCTGATGAAAGAACGTGGTCTTTCGATCGTATCTCGGAATGAGAGACTAAAGCCTTCCATACGCAGTACATGCCTTTCACAAGCGTGGCTTAGTGCATTACTGTAGTTCCATTTTATTTTCGTGCTTCGTAAAGAATCTTGACAGGCTAACTAACTAAGGTCTCTTTGTTTACTGGGTAAATACTCTTTGATGGAAGGCCAGTATGCATGCAATGGCAATCCTGTTGTTGCAGATTGACTGCGCAATAGTGGAGTGGAGTGTCGTAGTTCAGCTGGTAACGTATCATCTGCTAAGCACCGAAGAATTACAGGCGAATTGGGTTGAACAACTCGATGATAAGGTGGTTCTCTCTGGTCAGATGATTAGTTACTATTACGTTATCATCAGTTACTCTTTCTATGCTAATTGAGTATCTACTGTTGGCAATTGCATCTTAACCCATATGCCGACATGGTGCACGTCTCCGGGGGCTAAACAGCATCTACTCCTTGACATCTTCAGAAATTGTTTTCACGGGACGATGTTGAATGGATCGGCTACTGACAGCCTGTAACTCAACGGGCAGACGCTTAAGGGGTATCGCATTTGGTCAAGACACACATGAAAGGAACCTTGAGAGGAAGGAACAAGGCAAGGTTCCTGTCACTGAAATGCATCCGTTCTTGCCGATGTATGGGACGGACAAGACTCATCCAGGCCTTCCTTCTCTGCATAAGTTTCTTCCAATACCTTCAATGCCAATTGAACTTGAAGATCGCCAGCATTTTATCCCTCTCTTTGCTCTTTGCTCGTCAACGAACATCCCTCCTCACCAAGATGTTACGCATGCGACCCACCCGAATTGAACTTGATTCAAGAGACCACCATTGGCATAATGTCCGGCACGATAACCGTCAAAGGCAACGCGCAAGAGTTTCCGAAGTGGAGGTTGCCACTATTGCGTTGCCCTACAATTCTTCAACACCATTGCGGACTCCAGAAGATCCGACTTCACCCAGCCGAAATTCAAGTCCTTCGAATTCCGAAGATTCAGGCATCGTAGCTGCCCCGCAGATGCCCTTGTTCTCCAAAAAACCGGACACGCACAGATTCTGGTTGGGCGTGATGGCTGGAGCGGGTGTCTTGCCAGAAATACGGTCCACTGATGCTGCTAGACCTGTCCTGATATCAGGGCCGTCAGACCATGTTTCTAGGATCCACTCCGCCAGAGGTTCGTTCGAGAGTGATGGGTATGAAGATACACGGCAATATGTTGAAGCGGAAGAATGGGAGAAGCCGAAAAGTACAATAGAACCCCCCAAGGTTGAGCAAGGAGACTGCAAAGACCATTCTAGCATACCGCGAAAGCCACTCAAGGTGGGAAGTACGCGTGAAGTAATCCAGGGCTTGCTCGAGGGTAACAGGACGGCCTTGCCTTCACCACGAGATCTGCACAGCCGCCGTTTGTCCGTCCTCTCCATTCGCCGACAAGGTCAGAGAGAAGACGACGTCCGCTCGCTGAGCCGGCGTGACTCCAATCTGAGGGATCTGGACGGCTCCTCGGATCCGACGCCAATGCTAAGCGAATTGCAAGAGGCTTCAACGACGGCTACGATACAGCCAGAGTCATCCGAGGGTCCATCATTCGATGAACGAGTTCAAAACGATCATAGCCAGGCTCTTGCGATCATTTCAGAAAGTCCAGGAACCAGGCCCATCGCAGAGCTGCTCCGGATGACTGGTCCCTCAGCTGAAATGTATGCCATCGAGCCCTCTGCATCAATCTCTTCGTCGCTGCCCCGCCATGTCGACAACATGCGTCGACGCTCAAGCGTATTTCCAAGGTCCCCACTTTATATTTCTCACTTAGCTGCTTCCAGCTCACCCGAGAAGCGCCCCAGACCAATGTCCGACACCAACGAGCTCGATGTGGCGGCCGAAATGGAGATGCTTAGTATCAATTCGCGCCAAAGGAAGCGGTACAAAAGACGTAGTCAAAGCTATCCCTATCTCACATCGGAAGCGGAGCCAATCTTGAATGGACACCAGTATATGGATCCTACGCCTATCAATCCTCCTATTCCCATGGGTCTTGGACCTACGGCTCTAGCTCGAGGATTCAATAAAACTCATCTAACGCCATCGATGACTGAATCAGAGAGTCATGCTATTGCCCAAGACAGTCCATCAAACACCTCGTCTTCAGCTACAGTCTCGCCAGCTCGTCTCCATATTAGGCCGGGGGCGAGATCGTTCACACCCCACTACCAGTCACCATATAGCTTACCGCTGACCATACCACCTTATGCTTTTAGTGCTGTGCGCCGTGCAGTCTCGTTCACACCCGCGCTTCCGTCGTCATCATCCTCACCAACTGCTGTTCCGTACAACACTCCATTGTACAACCACAGCGCACATTCGCACCCCTCAGTGACCCCGCCTCCACGTACGCCCAGCTATGCCGTCTACAATGATCGCTTGCCGGCTTCGACGCAGCCACAGACACCGGCAGGGTTATCCATCAATGGTGTCCATAGGGACGGTCTACCATCAATACACAGTGGAGCGTTTACTGCACCAGTTGGTATGGCCAGGGACCCCAGATCGCAGCACAGGAGGGATACCTACGATTCCGCGAGTCCAAGCAGCCGTCATGGCAGGGTGCAGGGGTTGAGGCTCGACGAACAAGAGAATGAGCGACATGGCTTGGAGACAGAGAGAAGATGGAGGAGGCAGGCTTCGCTGGGGCTCACAAGGCTAGACTCGGAGAGTGAAGGCGAGTAGCAAGAGTCCGGGAAGTATGATCAGGGTCGAGCGCAATTGCAACTTTCTATATCCAGCGTGTGATGGCGACCGTAATCGCACAGTCTTCAGTAACAGGTGATGGTGATAGCATTAGTGATGAGTGATTTGCTGTTTTCGCAATGAACCGCGAACTCTCACAGTAGATACATATACTATGCGCCGAAGTACTGTATTTGTCTTTGATGGATGAAGTTGCTCCATGATGCCAATTATTGGTTGTTAAGCATGACGTCATCACGGTTGGGACGTTGTAATTCGACCTCAGGCGAGCCAGGCTTTCATTTGCCATTGCGCCGACTGGGCCGAACGCGCGGCTGCAAGATCTTTTCAATAGCCATGGATTTAAAGCGCAAAGTTGCCCTGTCTTTCATGGTTCAATATAATCATCAACGACTCGATCTGCCCGTTAACCACAAAACATGGCTCCTCGGGCGCAGATTCCACCCCCCTTGAACATCCCGGATTCCAACTCGACCGTCGTTGTTCATGTTATCAACTCCACTGCGCGCATTCAAGGCATCCCAAGCAACTTTTTCTTCGAGCCCGAGATTAAGGGTTTCGACACTTTAGATCCCACAGCTTTCTCTTTTCTCATCGAACATCCTGCCAGCAGTCGCAAGCTCTTGTGGGACCTTGGTGTTCGTAAGGATTGGCACGATCTTGCTCCAGGGATCGCAAAAGCGATCAAAGATAGAGGGTGGAAGGTCACCGTGGAAAAAGGCGTTGCAGAAATATTAGAGGAGGGGGGCGTCAAGCTCGAGGACATTAATTCTATAATATGGAGGTAAGTTGGTTTCGTAATCAAGCTTATGATACATTCAGCTGAGTTTCATTGAAGCCACTCCCACTTCGATCACACTGGTGATCCTTCTACTTTCCCCTCTTCCACCGAACTCGTTGTAGGACCAGGATCCAAGGAGAATGTCATGCCCCGCTTCCCAGTCAAAGAGGACTCTACCATCAGGGAGAGCGATTACAAAGGGCGGGAGGTGCGGGAGATTGAATTCGACAATGCTGGTCTCCATCTTGGCCACTTCAGAGCAATGGATTACTTCGGAGACGGTAGCTTCTATCTACTCGACAGTCCAGGGGTGTGTAAAACCTCGTATCTCGTGCCCTCCCCTATATGTTTGGCTAGATGTCAGTTGAGATACTAATACTGTGGCAGCACGCGATAGGGCACATGTGTGGTCTCTGCCGCACGACGACTGCCCCAAGTACATTCATTTTTCTAGGCGGCGACTGCGCGCATCATGTAGGGGAGTGGCGCCCCACTGCATACTTGCCATTGCCGGACGAAATAACACCGTCGCCGCTGCCTGCGATACGTTCGAGTGCCTGTCCCGGCGCTCTCCTTGCTCCAATTCATCGTTTCCACCACAAGAACGCGACATCACCAGATTGCGACGCAGATGCTATGACACATCCATTCTTCACCGTAAGGGACGAGGCTTCATATAACGGCGCCGAGGCCCGAGAGAGCGTAGAACATATGTGTGAATTTGACGCTCACGACAACATTTTTACTATGATCGCCCACGATAATACGATGTTGGATGCTATTGACTTCTTTCCCAAAGCATCAGCAAATGACTGGAAGCAGAAAGGATGGCGGGAGAAAGTGATGTGGCAGTTCCTACGCGATTTTCATGAAGCTGTGGCAGAGCATGTCGATAACGAAGCCCGCCGATAAATATCCGAGAGTACGGGAAGTGCGAAATAACGATAGCAGGGTGAAAACGGCAGGGGTGCCTCGGTCGTAGAAGGTATTTACTTCAAGAATTTTCAACGGTAGAACAAGGGATCGTTGCACAACCATCACAATCAGAGCCTGGAGGCAATATCCCATTCGCTGGCATCAGTGGATGCTGATCGCTTGGCAAACTTTATGGAACCCTTCTCTGGTTACTTTCTTTGAGTTCCTCCGTCAATATCAGTGATATCTCTAATGTTTATTCGCTTTCACAACGGGCCGCCACTGGTCATTCAGTCCATCGTTATGTTGTCAACACGTTTTCCAAGTGTGATATCTGTTTTTTCTTAACCATTTCAGGGGATTCCTATTCTGTCAGTGCAAGAAGTACAGTTACTAGCATCATGTCTGAATATCCTCCGGAAATCTGCAGGCAGAGACTAGTCTGTCCGTCGGAGTACCACCATTGGAGAGCTAGGTCATCGGATGAGCCATTTCCAAGAATTACTCATATTACATCCGCGGACAGGATGAGCAGCCACGAGCATGTCAATCAGAACCATGTTCAAGTATCACCATCAAAGTTTTTACGCGGCGCTACTGAGGTCTCCACTGCCCGACTGAAGCGGCATTCCAAGCTCATCTAGGGCCGCCAATGGCAGGCAACACATCGTTCAATAAACATTGATCCAGGCAGCATCTGCTCACTTGTCTATATCCGGTGCATCTACGAATGCGTTTCCTCATACTAGAACGCCTAGATTCAACGCTTCCCAAGACATTCATCCAGAATAATATATCTCGATCATGCGAGGACGCACTCAAATTTCAGCCGAACATCCGGGACATAATTGTCAGATGCGATTTTGGAGGCTGTTTGGGAGGTCGCAAACGCCACTTCAGCAGTTGACCTGGCGGTCATGGTGACTCTGGGCATGCTAATCCTGCATGGTGGCACCAGTGGGCGCTAGTCTACTTCGCAGCTCTGGTGGAACTCATGTCTTCTCCTGCTTCCTCACGGCCCTGCAACCATGCCACTGATATTCTCTGACGTGTTGCCGATTTGGCGATTGGCCATCATTGGTCGTTTAGTGCATGGCCAATCCGTCAACATGTTGCTCTACGGTTCAAAGCAAATTCTATTTGGCTCAGCCAGCTCATGGGATTCGCAAGGCATGGGAGACTCGCGCCTGGTCATGCAGTTGAACGGAAGGGCGAAATAGCCGACGGGATCGGCACGTCAGGATGCACCTTTCCGCAAGCATTGCTTGACCTCATTCGAAGACGAGATTGACGGGAGCAAAATAAGGACGACCGTTCCTGACATTAGCTCGGAAGACACTGATTGGCTCACCCCAAACTCGGCTAATCCACGCGATGGCGCAAGATCTGCAACGCTAATAAAAACTAGTCCCGTCTCGGTGCAGCTTCGAGCCCTTGAATTCTGATTGGCGCATAGGGTCCCTTAAAAGAGCAGCTTCCACCGTCTTCTTGCTTTCCTCCTGCATCAATCCATCCGCTGTCACTTGTCACACGCGTTGCAGTCTTCGTCTGTTGCTCGCCTTTTTTCCTTTGTTGGGGGCAATCGTGCAATGGTTCCCGGTTCACATTGATCTTTCCTTACCCTACACCTCTCCATCATCTTCTCACCACTACCACCTTCCAGGTCTCGTGACCTTCTTGCCTGCCACCGCCCTTCCCTTCGACAGAATCGTCATATCATCAGTCAAGATGGGTTCGCTTCGGTTCGGTGACTTTTCCGACTCCCCTGCCATGATCTTACCACCACCCCAGCACTCGTTTGACCCAGTATCTTCATACCATAACTCGCTTCAGCAATATCATTCGTGTGCACCAATCAGGCCTATGGATATTTCCCTTGACTCCCAAATTCAGCCAGCAATCACTTCGTCGCCATCGATCGTAAATCCGTCCCCAGCCAGCAACAAGCGGAAACGGAACGATTTCAGTGATGAGACAGAGTCATCACTCCACCACCAGCATCAGACAATGACCCCTCCATCTCTGGCAGCTTGGGACGAAGCCATGTATGGTGAAGGCATGAGCCGCGTACACGCATCCCCCCATCGTCCAATGACCACAGAGAGTCAAACCGGTAAGCGCCCTACCTCGTCCATTCAACGTTTTCGCTGATTAACGTTTTCAGCAAATGGCTTCCCTGGCTACAATCATCCCAGGTTATGTTACGATACCAAGCTCGAAGAAGGTGCTAAAACCACTGCCCAAACAGAGTCTCTCCGTGCCGACGGAGAGCCAATCGCCCCACCACGCCAGAAATATCAGCGTCGCGAGTCCTCAACCGTCAAAGCCACAAGCTCGCCCAAAGCCACCATGGCTGAACCTGTCATCGACCACTTCAGCCACCTCCTCGGTGTGGGCTGGAACCGCATCAGCCCGGACCCCGACACCCAAGCAGCGACGCGGGGATGGGCGAGGTACATTGAGAACCACTACCATCTTTCGGATGTCGAAATCCTGTTGACGAGCAAAGCCTTCGAAGGCGCCTGCCTAGTATGCGCCCGCAATGGAGCACATAAAGGATATTTCCTCTTCAGCGAGGACCTCGGCCAAGCGCGACTGGTAGCGTACAATTGGGACATCTGCGTGGGGCGATTGCAGTCTAGCCCCCTTACTTTCCAGACTGAAGAGACGTTGATGGCGGCAAGGACTCCAACTCTGGGTGCTACGATGATGGGTGGTGGCGCTTGCGCTATGCTTCCGCGACCGGATATGAACATTGCGGCTTTGCCCGCGGACGATTTGATGATTTTTGATTAACAGAAATGGGAGTTATGAGAAAAAACGGAGTGTGGGGTGGTTGTAATTTTTCAGTTTTCATGTTTAGGACCGCTGCCGCACCTAGGCGTAGAGCTGGGGTTTAGCTTGGCTCATGGGATGCTGGCTATGTCTGACGGAGAGCTGCTCACGTGAGCTTTATCACGGCAATATGTAAAAGGAAGAATGGGTATAGCAGCGGGCAAGGACGGCCTGCTGGGAACCATTGACAAGTAATTGGAAAATCAATTCATTATTCACGAAATGAGTCTAAATTCCTGGGGTTTGGCAGTCTCACAAGATTTCTGAGTTCAGAGAGAACGACCAAACTGAACAAGGATATCTCCAGCCTCTGGAAATCCCCCGTTTGTCCATTTCCTCGATTATCTCAGTTGAAGGCGATGTTGATTGTGGTGTAAAGTACTTTGTAAGTTGAAGAAACAGCAATTACGGTAGGATGTAGGCACGATGATAGAAAACCGCTTGCGATTGGCTGGATGCCGAGACAAGGCTTAGCTGATGAATCCTTAACGCCGGCTTTCCGCGTGGACTGCCCCTGTCACAAATTTAGAGGTCTCATTGTTGACTTCGCCTCAAAACTGCGGGTACTTGCGTTTACACGATTACCTGTAGAGTACACGTCTCTACTTTACTCCTTCTTGCGCCAGATCCTCTTCCCTTGTTCCCTTTACTCTCCAGCCACTTCCACCGCCAGACATCATCTAATTACACATCAATTGCACCACAGATATGGCAGAAGCCGATACGTTCGTCCTGCCTCGCCACTTCGTCCACCAAGCGTTCTAGCTAACCATTTGGTAGCACTGTCGACGTGCTGATTATTGGCGCCGGTCCCACCGGTTTGGGAGCTGCGAAGCGTCTTCATCAGCTTGTAAGAAATCCCACTAAGTTCCTAGGCGTGGCTAATCAAGTGCGCAGGATGGGCCGTCATGGACGATAATCGACTGCAACGAAACGGCCGGTGGTCTGGCCTCGACAGATACTACTGCTGAAGGCTTTGTACGCCATTATTATACACCTCTGCTTTTCCAATATCCTGACCGTGCGCTTAGCTCTACGATGTCGGCGGTCATGTTATCTTCTCTCACTACAAATACTTCGATGACTGCATCAACGAAGCACTGCCGAGGGAGGCGGACTGGTACACACATCAGCGCATTTCGTATGTTCGATGCAAAAACCTATGGGTCCCATACCCATTTCAAAACAATATCTCCATGTTGCCCAAGGAAGAGCAGGTCAGATGTATGGATGGCTTGATCGACGCAGCGCTCGAGGGGCGCGTGGCCAACACCAAGCCCCAGACCTTCGATGACCATATCATGCGTACCATGGGCGTAGGAATTGCGGATGTATTCATGAGACCATACAATTTTAAGGTCTGGGCGGTGCCGACCACAAGGGTACATCGATGACATCCAAAGTCCCGGTAATGGATCTAACTTCTGATAGATGCAATGCGCCTGGCTGGGTGAGCGAGTAGCTAGCCCAGACCTCAAGACAGTCACAAAGAACGTCATACTACAGAGAAGCGCAGGCAATTGGGGGCCCAATGCCACATTCCGCTTTCCAGCCTTCGACGGAACAGGAGGTATCTGGATTGCCGTTGCGAAGACTCTGCCCGAGGAAAAGATGTGTTTCGGCAAACATGGTGCCGTCAAGTCGGTCGACGCGGAAGCGAAAAAAGTCACTCTGGAAGATGGCAAAACCATCTCCTATAAAAAGCTCGTTAGTACCATGGCCGTGGACTCGCTTGCCGAGAAGATGGGCAACCAAGAGCTCGTCTCCCTAAGCAAAGAACTCTTCTACTCTTCAACGCACGTCATCGGCGTTGGCGTCCGCGGCGAGCGTCCCGAGCGCATTGGCGATAAATGCTGGCTCTATTTCCCCGAAGACGACTGCCCCTTCTACCGCGCCACCATATTCTCTAATTACTCGCCGAACAATCAGCCTCCATCCTCCAAGAAGCTTTCGACCATGCAGCTCGCCGACGGCTCCTCGCCCTCTTCCACCTCCCCTCAAGAAGGCCCCTACTGGTCCATCATGCTCGAGGTTTCCGAATCCAGCATGAAGCCTGTCGACCACGACAACATGCTCCGCGACTGCATCAAAGGGCTCCTCAACACCGAAATGCTCCGCCCAACCGACGAGATTGTCTCCACCTACCACCGCCGCTTCGATCACGGTTACCCGACCCCTACTCTCGAGCGCGAAGGCGTTCTCAAGCAACTCCTGCCCAAGCTGCAGGACTTCGACATCTACTCCCGCGGCCGCTTCGGCAGCTGGCGCTACGAAGTCGGGAACCAGGATCATAGCTTCATGCTAGGCGTCGAGGCCGCCGATAACATCGTGAACGGTGCTGCGGAGTTAACACTGAACTATCCGGATTTCGTTAACGGGAGAGCTAATCATGAGAGGAGGCTTGTCGATGGCGCGCAGTTCTTCAAGAGCATGAAGGGTATCCGAGACCCGGAGAAGCCGCTGAAGCCGTATACCACGGCAGGGGCGAAAGAGGAGGGGACGGTGATGGTGAATGGGAGTGGGGTCAAGATGAACGGCATGGTCAATGGAGTAAAATAAGATACGCGAGTTCGAAGACAGGGTGCATAAAGGAATAGAGGAAAGCCTGTTGTTGCTGGGTGTGTGGCCGCTGTGAGTTTGAGGTGTATTTGATGGCTTGGACTGGAGGACGTGATACCTTTGCATGTTCGCACATTCCTGTTGCCTGCTGTATATTAGAGTCAACTGCAAATAGACCGTAATACGTAAGCAAAGACCATAGACGTACTTCGCATAGGCCACCACAATGGCCTCCACTATCATCCTGCCAGAACCTTACATATCTGATGGATCCAGCAGCACCTTGGGTTTTTAGAATGAGATGTCAAATCGATACCAGCGTCAAGTCGGTAAACCGTAAGATCGTTAAGCAGTAGGAGATAGTCCAACCTTTCCCCTCCGACCGTCCTCTATTGCTATCTACATATTCTGATTTAATAGTCGGTATATTACGAAAGCGCCAACGACCGCGAGCACAAGAATATCCAATTGGTAATCTTCACGACCTAGATAGTACCTTTCTCTGAACGTAGTAGCAATGCCGCACCCCGTCTTTGCTTCCTCCAAAGTTGCTCTCATCACAGGAGCAGCCTCCGGCATTGGCTTCGCCGTCGCAAAGCTCTGCCGCAGCCATGGCATGCACCTCGCTCTCATCGACAACAATGCGGAAGCTTTATCGCGTGCGAAGACGCATTTCGCAAATGATGAAGCCATCACAGAGACCTACGCTATGGACGTCAGCCAGCTCTCGGACTGGAAAGATCTACGCTCGAAAGTGGAGAGCAAGTTCGCACATATAGATTTCCTGATGCTAAACGCAGGCATTGGTCCTAAAGGTACATGGACCGACCCGGAGTACTTCGAACAGGTACGAGTACCCCAATTCGCATCTCGTCTCACCCTATGATGGTCTACGATTCCTTCGACTTGAATTCTAGAACGCTTACACTATTCCACTGTTCGCCCCATCTAGATATTCGCTACCAATCTCCTCGGCATAACCCACGGCCTCTCAACCCTCCTCCCGCTGCTACCCTCATCCACACCCACCGCCGTCGTGATCACCGGCTCAAAGCAAGGCATCACCAACCCGCCCGGCAATCCCGCCTACAACGCCTCTAAAGCCGCGGTCAAATCCCTTGCCGAGAGTCTGAGCTATGACAAGCGCGAGACCCAGACGAGCGTCCACTTACTAGTGCCTGGGTGGACGCATACGGGGTTGACGGGCGGTGGGGAACAGAAAGAGAAGCCTGAGGGGGCGTGGTGGCCCCAGCAGGTGGCTGGGTATCTGGAGGAGAAGATGGGAGAGGGGAGGTTCTATGTGATATGTCCGGATAATGATGTTAGTGTGGAGAAAGATAAGAAGAGGATGTTGTGGGCCGTCGGCGATGTGGTCGAGGGAAGACCGCCTTTGTCGAGATGGATGGACGAGTGGAAGACGGAGGCGGAGGAGTGGATGGAGAAGCAGAAGGTGTAAATCCTCGAACGTGAGGACGTTGGGAAGGATACGATCGAGCTATAGAATGAGCCATGGTGGCAGAACATCGAGAGGGAAAGCGTAGCACAGCTAAGTTTATCGACTCTATACCTTAGTCGTGTTCTTCCTGTTCCACCTTTGTGTGGTTCATTTTCATCTCCATACCATTTTTTCTGCCCAAGGTATCTGTCGCAGTCCTGCCTCTCAATATTTTTGAGCTTCTCCTAATCTCCCAACTACTTGCTGGCTTCGAGCTTCTCCTATGGCTGCCTTGTTGCGCTTCGTCGAATTGATTGACTGCATCGCCCGTGGCGTTGCCGACATTGTGACGATGGCGCTATAGCACGTTGAGCCATGCTACAGACAGATGCCAAAGAGACAGAAAGCATTAAGTACGCATGCCTAGGTAAGCTACGAAGATTGCCCTTGGAAGTAGTTCATTATCCACACATCAGGCCTTAAGTCTTATCCTCTATTTCTGAAATCTCTTGCTGTACGAACACGGGGATTTGGCAAGGCGATCAAACGCGTCTCTCTCAGGGTATACACCGGTCTGTATCTTGAAGCCGATTGCAGGTCAATAGCCTGCGCCTTCCACCGTGCTACCACATTGTAAATGATACAGAAGTAAGCAAACAATAGCCAACCCAATGGAATGATTCAAATATCACAGTTCTCCATTTCTTTCCTTTCGAACCTTAAAGCCACAACAAGTTTGTAAGTCGGCCTCAGTGGCCCTCACGCACCGCAGGCTTGACATTTGGAATGATTTTGCAATATGACACTACTAAAGTCTTTGGTTGCTGACATCTGCGGTTAGCCTCTAATTCTAGATCTATCGTACAGTAGTCCGGTCTTAGATTGTCTATGGCCATTGCCAGGTCAATGAAGCAGATGATGCGCATCAAGTCGCAGATCATCCATTGATCAATGTGGTAAAAATTCCGTTGCTTCTTAGACAGAAACACCAGCACGGTTCTACTACCACTACAGCTCAATTCTCTATGTGTCGAATTCCCACGTCTATCCCCGTAACAGCACTTCTCGCGTAATGGCATAAACCACCCTATGGCAGCCCTTGTTTTTGTCCTTCGAACTCTTACTTTAGGAAGCGGGAAACGTGCAGGGTCAGAAGCGGATGGCATGCGTCGAATCGTCTAACAGCAATTTACATGTTTGGCAATCAGCAATTAACGCAATGCAGGGGATTCGCCGATTCTCTACCATCGCAGATATCAGCGTGCAGGGGGCTACTTCTAGAAGTCTGACAGGAAAATCGGAGATATATATTGTCGATCCCCAAGGCACATCAATGCCTACCACAAGAAATACGTTTGCGAACAAAGTGGCATTTCAGTAAGTGCGACTCATAGCTTTCAAGTTGGTGGTGTTGTGCAATCTAAGAGCTATGCTCGCCGTTGATGTTCTCCAATATGAAGGGCAAACATCCAGCATTGTGCATAGACAGAATTCTGCTTGCTTCCCTTCTAATGCTCCGAGTCTGCACTTCTGCCACTCCTCAATGCCGCTGCTTCCCCAGAGACAGATGCTGGCCCACACCAAGAGACTGGGCGAAGCTCAATAGCTCCGTAGACGGGCAATTGATCGCAACGATCCCTCTTGAATCTCCATGCCATGATCCCACCTACGACGCTGCAAAATGCCAAATCGTACAGCAGGACTGGATGGACCCCAGTGAACAGTAAGCCCTCCTTCGAGGTCTCCTTACTCTATTATAAGTTCATCTCATGTTAGTTCAGTTTCAATACTTCATCCTCAATCATGGCCCCTTACTTCTCCAACAAAAGCTGCGACGCCTTCACCCCCCGAACAAGTCCCTGCACGCTAGGAAATTACAACGACCACGCCATCAACGTCTCGCAGCCGTCCGATATCGCCAACGGCATAACCTTCGCAAAGAGGCACAACATCCGGCTCGTGATACGGAACACAGGTCACGAGTAACATAGCCCCTCTCCACCACCTGAGCCGTCCGATACGCTGACCATCCTTCGAAGCTACAATGGTAAATCCGTAGGAGCAGGCTCCCTGGCCCTCTAGACCTACAACCTGAAAGACATCCAATTCCTCGACTACAAAAGCCAGCACTATACCGGCAAAGCATACAAGATCGGTGCTGGCGTCCAAGGCTTTGAAGCCCTTGCAGCCGCCCAGAAAGTCGGCCTTACCGTGACGTCTGGCGAATGCCCCACCGTCGGCATAGCAGGGGGGTATACGCAGGGCGGCGGCCACTCTCTGTAAGCCTTTTTTTCCTGCACACTGCTCGACCGCCGTACCAGAGGCGATCGCTGATCCCCATCTCCAGCCTAGCCTCCAAATACGGCCTCGCCGCCGACCAAACCCTCGAATTCGAAGTCATCACCGCCACGCCCGGCAGCGCCGGCGCCCGCCTCCTCAAAGCAAGCCCCACGGAAAACCGCGACCTCTACTGGGCCCTCTCCGGCGGCGGCGGCGGCACCTACGCCGTCGTCTACTCCCTAACCGCAAAAGCCCACCCCGACCTCCCCATCGCCGCCGCGAACTTCTCCTTCACCCCAGGAACAAGCCAGGCTGCCCTCATCGCCGGCATAGCCGCCTACCACGCCTGGGCGCCCTCGCTCATCGACCAAGGCGCCACCATTCTCGCCTTCGGCTCCGCGGCGTCATTCAGCATCGAACCCATTATTGCGCCTGGCCTGCCTCTCGCAACACTAACAGAAGAGATCACAGCGCTCACGGACAAGCTGAACGCACTGGGCGTAGGATACGCCCTCCCCAATGTGCAGCTCTTCCCGGGGTACTGGCCCGCTGCACAAGCCCTCATGCCGCCTGTCCCTGTGGGCACGTCGCTCTATGGCGGAAGATTGATTCCGCGCTCCGTGGTGCTGGAGAACGGGCAAGGTCTGGTGGATGTGTTGGGGGATATCACGGGTGGGGGGGAGGGCGTGAGCTATGCGACGCTGGGGGTGAATGTCAATCGCAGCGTGGCGGGCGAGGTGGACAATGCGGTGTTGCCGGCGTGGAGGGAGGCGTTGCTGGATGTGGTGCTTGTTGTGTGAGTCCGCCCGCCCACTCTGCATCTACACTTTCATAGTGCTGGTGTCAAACTTGGTTATCCTGCGAGGAATGGAGATGGGGATAAGCTGCTAATAAAGGTGTTGGTGTGTGATAGCCCTGCGCCCGGAACAGCATCCATGGCCGAGCTCCTGGCAATCCAGCAGAAGATGACAGGCTGGGTCGCGCAACTAGAATCCATAACCCCGGGATCGGGGTGTTATCTGAACGAGGTAACCCCCCCCCCCCCCCCTCCACCTCCAACTGCCCAACAAATTGTCAATCTATACGCTCTCATCGTTGGAGAAAAATGCAGACTGCTGACCCCTTTTTCTTTTCTGCTGTAGGGCGACTTCCTCGACCCAAAATGGAAAACCACATTCTACGGCGCCAACTACGATCGCCTAAGGGGGATCAAGGCGAGGTGGGATCCGGATGGTGTGTTCTATGCTAGTACGGCGGTGGGGAGCGATGAGTGGGTGCTTGGGGTGGGGGGGAGGCTGTGTAGGGCGTGAGTGGAGAGGGAGATTCGGGGGGTGGGAGGAGGTTGTGGAGGGGATGGGGTGGAGGTTGGGAGGGGAGCGATGGGTATCGAGAACAAGGCCGTAGGGGGGCTTTAGATCTCTGATGTTTTGCGCTCGATGTTGGAGCTTTACAAGCACGGATCTAGTCGAGGGAGTGGTCCTCAGACTTGGAATTGCCGGGATATGCTCGAATGACTGGGTCAATGCAGACAACCAACCCCGCGCAATCGAGCAGAGACGGCTGATCTTTTTCAATTATCCCATGCGCTGGCAAGGAACGATACACTCAACTCCTCGACTTCTGAAGCAGGAAGCACGCTTCAGCGAAGTGACCCACCGGGAAAAAGTCATGATCTAAGAAGGCAGACCCAAGAAGGCGGACCATTGCTGCCCACTCGTCCATCGAAGCGTTGCACATCTTCCTGGATTGTATGAATCTCTGAAATGAGTCTTACTGATCTATCGTGCTTTCGCTCCTGTTGGGATAAGTTGACTTTACTTTTGGTGCGCTCGGTCGTGTCTATTGTTGTCGTTTGCTTGTGATCTCTGGTCTTTTTTCTTCAATGTGTTTAGTCCAGAGATCGCCTTGTAAAATATACAGCGCGAGAACATTTTGAACAGAGCTATCTACTGCGTTCTGGTCCATTCCTCCCTGGCATCCGTGGTTGGCATTGATATAAACTGGACTCCCAATTGCGCCGGAAGTGGTATTGCTGATAGCCGTTTATGGTCCGGCTCGAGTAAAGAGAACAAGAGATCTCATGGCAACAATCAGCTATTCCTTCGACCTCGGTTATGAATCTACAGGCAGAGCTACAAATCCGTCCTCGCACTTCGGCCAACGGCCTTGCTGATGATCGCGCTATACAGAGACAGCGAGACCACTTATCGATTTCAGTCAAACCGGCTTCGAAGTCCACAAAGCCACCAGAAAAGGCAACACCCCCTCATGCGATGGCAAGATGTCGACTGGCATGACGCAGAAGCTACTAGTACACTACTGAATGCTGAACTAGGGCAGTCTCAAGACTCTCACACCACTCGCAGGGAGCGCCCTCAGTAGTCATCGGCCTCTACCAGAAAATGAAGCAAGAGCTTCACAACACCACAATCCCCTGAAGGACTGACTTGTATTTCTCGCTTGATAGCTGAGCGAGTCTTCCTCCTGGGGGGACATGAGAAGGGCGTGGAACAGGTCGTCGAGTCTTTGGGAGTGCATGAGCTGTTGATAGACTATTTCCCCAAGACACGGAAGCCCTTCAGGGAAGTACTAGCAGCTATTTGTTATGATGTGATGGTCCGTTCCGAGTCTCTCTTGCGGATGGGAAGAGCGTGATGCATGACGCTACAAGGACGGCCCTCCCATCGATGATGGAGCGAGGCATCTTCTGCGGCATTTGGGCCTTCCTTGACGACTATTGCAAGACGTAGGGCGTAGGCAGCGATAGTGCCTTGACGAGTTCAAGGCAGCGAGCTCTTAAGAAACGGAGTTGGATCACTAACGCAGCGAGAGTAAGTCCCGGAACGCCAAAGAAACGGTACTTCAATTGCCTTGGCTCGTGACCGTAAGTGCCTGCCTCCTGCTGTCGCTTGACGCTGGGCTTAATATAATCAAGGTTCATCCATGAGGATAAGAAGTACAATTATGTTAGCAGCCGTCTTCCCTCCTGATGCTGCATTGTTAGCCGAGAAGTTGATTGCTCTGGTCAACGTAGTCACTGATGCAGGATGGAATGGAACTTTTAAGGAGTCTATGTTGTATTTATATGATGTATGAAGGAAGGGAATATTGGCTTGTTCGACCACCACGAAACTTCTCTTTATAGGTTTTGGCTATCGCGACGATTTATTGTAGTTGACTCGATCATTGACTCGTAATGTACGGGATTGATCCCATGCAGCGGCATGGATGGAGACTTACTTCTACTTATTCGTCAGTCCAGTCATCAGATCCATCACCAACCTGATACCATGTGCATCAAAGCCGATCTGATTCGTATCTCAACAAACGATGTGATAATGGATCAACAGTTTGCCTCAATGACACTGGGTATTTACAGTGCTATCGATCGGTCAGCAAACCTATATTACGTTTCCCAATGGGCTTGTTCGCTTGGCAAGGGATTGGAGGTTTGTCGGTCTGCCAGTGCTGGGGATAGGTTTTCGATATTGTATGTATGTTTAGTAAGGCAATGCTCGATAAATTGGCCACCATACCGCTTCTTTTTATGAATACTGAGCTTTGGCACATCGGCCGTGCTTTTGAGGTTGATCATCAGTAACGCCATATTTTAGCACTCTCGAGACGTCATGCATGCCTCGCTTTTTCGTTTCCGTCGCTATGCATCCAACTTGCCTCTTCAGTCTCGGCCAACCTGTGATATTCAACCCGCGATTCCTCCCGCACTCATGGGTGCTCCGTTCGGAGTCTCAGGACTTGATTCCTGCTCTTCAACTCCTCCCGACTCCTGCGCCAGGCCACTAACTTTCGCCTTCTTGAGTTCCTTCGTATTCCTATCCTTCTCCGCCTCAAACTCATAAAGGAAATCCTTGCCGTTTCCCCCATCCTCCTCATCCTCCGGCGCCAAGTACAAAGGCCTCTCTACCGCCCTGGTCCAGTACATAAGACTCCGGGCACCGATCCTTCCTGTCGTGTTATACACATCTTCAACAGCTCTAAAGAAAGCCGTCGCCTCGTCCTCCAAACCCAATACCCTCAGACTCCGGATGATCCTCGTAATGCGCAAGTGGTTGTGCGTAAAGCCCGAGACCCAATTCGTCGCCCTAGAAATGTCGCGATCCTGAAGCCTCTCGATACGAACGCCTTCGAACTCGTTCGAAGCCTGGAAGTCAAAGCCGTAAAATCGGCAGATACGCTTTGAGGAATCTCGCATGCGGTCTCGGAGTTCTGGGCGAGTGCGAAAGGCGTGGAAGGTTGAGCGGCTTACGACGGGGGCAGAGTAAGACATCGAGGAGCGTTCGGGGAGGGGAAAAAGCCACTGGATGTAATTATGGCAACCTTCGAGCTTATGATCGTCCCAAGCGAGGACTGAGCTGAGGGTGCGGCCTTCAGAGTCTGGGGCTTGGAGGGTTGGATCGTAGAAGCGAATAATCGGGGACGTCGATGGATTGGTGGTGGTTTTGGCCATAGTGTATGTCTGTCTTGGGTATGGCTTGATGCTTGAGGTTGCTGGCAGCAGAAGTCTTGTCTTAGGGGAGTAGCCAGATTAGGGAGCTGAACTAGCTACAGTGTGTGTCAAGGTAAACAGGTGGATGGCGGGAGAATTAGGTTTCAATGTGCTGTGTGAAAGCAACTTCTTCATTGATGTGAATGCTCCATGCCGGATTTGCCACTTCACCACCCTGACATGAGCGATACAATGATTTGGTGAGCCAGAAAGTTGTTACCCATGTGATGCCGGTATCTCTGTTGATCTAGGAAGTGACATCGTCATCATTGGTTGCTCACTACAAATGATTGACCGTCGCATCATGACTGTGTAATGTCATGTGTTGAAGGAAAGAACGTTTGACATCGGCCGCCGAGCTCTCCGCTAGCCGCCCCCCGGGTAGTGCCGTCGCACCTAAAAGGGCCCCGAAACGCCACTGAAACCAGGGACAAGCGCCCTTGGCCGGTACCTGGAGCTCTAAGCTAATGTAGGTAATTTCGACCGCAACAATGTCAAGACTGTTCTCTATCTCCAATTCTCTTCACGTCTCTGCGTTGATTCAATTCTGTTGTTGACTATTCACCGCATTCTTGATTTCAAAGCCTGCGCAGGCGCAGCCATCATGTCCTCACCCACCACTACCGCGACCAAATCTTCCCAGCATCCCGATCCAACTCTCCACCTCCACCCACTCCCCACCGCACGCATCACATCCTCAACTCTCCCAGCCCAAGCCGACCCACCATGGTACGAGCATCTAAGTATCGACACCATCCTCCTCGTCCTCTCACGCACCCTCTTCCATCCCTTCGCCGTCTGGATGCTGCCTCTCTCCCTCCGCGCCATGGCTGCTCCGTACTCCTCGAGCTCATTCATCGCGACATTCACGTATGCGAGTATCGTTAATGTAATCTTCCTTCTGGGAGTCCTGAGTGAGAAGTATGCGTACGGTGCGCCGCGAGAGGTGGATCTGGAGGAAGAGGTCGTGGTCGTCGTGGGCGGGAAAGGTGGGTTGGGAGGGTGCATAGCAGAGGTATATGGAATGAAGGGGGTGCGGACTGTGGTGCTTGATGTGGCTGTGAGTAAGGATGAGGAGGGGAAAGATGAAGAGGGTGGTGGCGTGAGATACTACAGGTGTGATGTTGGCGATCGGCAGCAAGTAGAGGAGGTGTGGGCGCGTGTCAAAACGAACGTGGGGACGCCTACTGTATTAATCAATTGTGCGGCCGTTGTCGGCGCAAAGCGTTTTGTCGATTTGTCTATGGATGAAGTAGAGCGGTACGTACTGCCTAGATTCTCATCCATTCTCCGCCATCTTCAGCTTCCATCCCATGTTTCCCCCTCGACTTCCGTCCTGTCTCTTCCTCCCAGCTGTCGTCCCTAATTCTCCACGGCGTTCATGGCATCTTTCATCCAGCTACCATGCGTCTCCCCCAAGCTTTCGTCCCATCTCCGCCGCCGTCCCCCCAAAACGCACTTATCGCTGACCCACCCCACAGCATCTTCCACACCAACCTTCTCTCCCACTACCACCTTACATCCCTATTCCTTCCTCCGCTCCTCACTCGCCCCTCAGGCGGCCATCTCATCACTACCTCCTCGGTCCTTGGCTCCCTCGGAGCCTCCCACCTCTCACTCTACGCATCCTCCAAAGCCGCCCTCTCCACTTTCCACAGCTCCCTTACCGCCGAACTCCGGTCCAGCGCCTACCCGCCCAACAACATAAAAACCATCCTTGTCGCCCCGGGTCAACTCGATACGCCAATGTTTGCCGGTATTAGGCAGAATTGGTGGAGAAGGTTCATGGGGCCGAGGGTCGAGGTAAGGGAGGTGGCGATGAGGATTGTGGGCATGGTAGATAGAGGCGAGGGAGGGGAGGTGCGCATGCCGGCTTATGCGAGTTGGATTGGGGGGATGGGCGGCCTGCCCGTGGGCGTGCAGAGAGCGTTAAGGGAGTTGAGTGGGGTTGATGAGGAGGGGAGAGGGGTTGCAAAGAAGGCGGGAGGGGTTAATGAGAAGGCGGGAGGGGTGGGCAATGGCTTTGAGGAAAAGGAGCGAGGGGGTGATCATGATAGGAAACGTATTGTAGGTGTTTCGACTATCTATGATCAATACCGCAAATTGTCATATAGATAACGCAGCCAGTAAGGACGGGTGTACTTTAGCTCGGCGAGACTGTGCGGGTCACTAAAGCCTTGTTATAATGTTGAATGCTTCGTTAGCTATGGGTTAATTTTAATCAATCAGTCCATCATCGTCAGAGGCGTCTATGCCGTTTCCCTTGAATGGTTTGTGTAATAAAGATTCATGATTATCATTTTCATACGCGCCTGGCGCCTACTGACTGTATTTCGACGACTTCCGTCACAAATACGGATCATGACTTCATCGTCCGGTCAAACGTTTTCTGCATTCACCCAAGATCAACGCTTAGCCTGCATCAAAATTTGGATGACTGTACAACAACAGAGGAGAAGAATCTGGTCAAGGCAATGCTCTAACTTCCCCCATATACATGATACAACACAACCGCTGCTGATGTCAATATCATCTCACTTTTCACAGCCAGCGAATTAGAGACTTGACCCATCCTGCCTTTTCGCACCCTCAAGTCCCAAGCCTGATACTCCTCACACAGCTTTGCTAACTCTATCGATGGCCCTATGACGCGCAGCGGTTATTAACCTTCCCCAAGACAGGCTCAAGCACTCCAGATATGCGTCATGGCCACACCGAACAGCCATGGGAGAGCTCAAGTATGGAGGTCAAAACCTGGTACCATACTCGCGGTCTGAAGCAGGCCCGTCGCGTATACCTAGCAGCAAGCTTAAGTAGCATGAGCTAGAGAGCACGAGCCGGAGGACAATATCGTCGAGCGGCAACGCAGATCTTGGGAGACTTCCGAACGTACAACCATTTGGGGTGTCGGGGCAATTTTCGAACATTGAGGGCAGTCTCTATATCTTCGCAGGTCAACCCGGGCGTCGAGGAGGACTAGAATAGCCCCAAAATTCGTCGACGGGCCTCAATCAGCTACCTTCCCTAGGCCATGTCCGGTTAAGTTGCTGCTGTGCATTGCGGCCCGTCTGGCCCAATGGAACAACGCGATTAGGCGCCTCCGGGATGGGGACACTAACAGAACTTCGGGCGAAGCTGGTTTCGAACACTGAGGTCCAACAGTTGAAGTCATGAAGATGCAGCGCCTATCAACCAAGCAAGCACGGAGTGATCAGGGCAAGATCCAAAAGTGAGGTTTGAAACATCATGCAATGCCAGCTTCGACGGGTTGTTGTGGCGTTTGCCTCCGGTGGCGTTGGGCGAAGCCTGCTCCGACGCAAAGCTCTCCATTTCTTCATACCCAATCACTGATTTCTCAACCCGATCAGATGGGTAGGTAGAAGATGGCGGGACTGCTTTTACATGCTACAGAGTCATCGAGGTGTTCGAGGAAACTTGCCCCTTACCTGGGACCATGGCGGCTCCAGATGCAGGGGTGGTAAGGCACACAGAAGGTACGTGGAGGGCTGCATAGCCTTGTCTGAATCGAGTGAATTGCTCGCCCATCCCGACCAGGCTTTTGGTCCAGGCTACAGCGGCCGCTTGATCGGCTTGCGGATCATTACACTTTCTTTCTATGTCTACCTTTTGTTATACAATATCTACCAAATCCTTTTTTCATGGGCGCCGTGAGCAGAGATACTCGAATAATCAATCTACAATTCGATAAGCATGGACCCAGCAACAGCGGCCGGGCTCGCTCTCGCAGTGGTGCCTCTTATGCTATTTGCCCTCGAGAACTACGAATATACATTTCAACCGATCATTATTTTCACCCGCCATTATCGGAGAGAAGTTGAGAGATTCCAGATTGCACTCAAGGTTCAGAAGGTTGTTTTCCAGAATGAATGCTGCCTTCTGTTGGACCGTGTCCAACTCAGCCAAGGCGACGTAATGATTGATGATCTCACACACCCGTTATGGCGAGATAGTAACCTGGAAGACCGCATAAGATTGCAACTAGACGAATCTTATGACGCATGCATATCTTCTTTGTTCCTCATCAATCAGATCTTGGCCGAGATACTGAAGGAGACAGGCACTCTTGAGATATTGGCACAGCAGGTATTCAACCAAACATCTAGAAGCACGGTCTGACTACTTCACGGTGTTCCACGCGCTTGGGGATGTCACATATTGCGAACACATGGGAACAATCATTGATTACATAGCTAATGCGACTACAGAAGCACAGTATACCTAACACGGATTGGAAAGACTGGCTTAAACGTTTCAGGCAACGAAGCAAGATTAGCTTCTCGAAAGACCGTTTTGATGGGAAGCTCGAGGAGCTTCAAAATCGTATCGATGGCCTGACTAAGCTCCGCAAGCAAGTCGAGCGCTTCAAAGCGGACAGACAGATGGTAAAAGTTACACATACAGCTGCTGAAGATTTAGCCCACTTTCGTCTCGTCCAAGGCGCCTCGCTCAAGCTCTATGATGTCCTCTCAAACCTCTGGCATTGTGACCTATCGAATCAGCATTCCGCCAACCTATCGCTAGGAGTCAAGGGTGTCAGGGCTTGCGAAGATGGAAGTACGCAGAACGTCCAATTCGAATCGGGATGGTCATGTCTTGCATCAAACCTGCCCATGAGCCAACAGGAAAGGTCTCTTTGGCTATCTATAGAGGCGCGTTCGAAGGGACCGACAGTGACCGAGAATGCTGCTCGAAGGCTTCATCAAAGTCTGACGGCCGCGCTCGAGCGATCAAAAAAGCCTCAGGCCTCCTTGCACAGTCAAGCACAGTCATGCAGCGCAACCAATACCTTGCTTCCGGATCTTGAGAAGATACCGAACCTGTGCAGCCATCTCCTTGGACAGTCACCTCACCCGGATCCGCCCACGTGCGCTGGATTCTTGCAAAAAGGTAAAACCGATGAGCACCTCCTCTATGCGGATGGTGATAGGACCATCAAAAGGGATGGGTTGAAGTCTCTTGAGGACGCACTGAACGCAGCCAAAACAGATCCAGAAGGTATCCCGTACCCGGAAAAGTTGACTCTGGCAAAGCTGCTGGCGCTCGCCGTACTACGGTTCCACTCCACACCATGGCTTAACAGCGAGTGGGGAAGCCGTGATATCGTCTTCTATGGTATCACAGACTTTTCAGAAGATTCGCTGAACGGACCCTTTCTCAAATCCATGGTAGCAAGTACAGCAGGCAGCACAAATCAGATTATAGTCGCGCCAAATGTCGCATCCCAAACGACGATGTCACGTCAGCATTCGCCGATCTGCAATCAGACGCTGTATAACCTGGGCGTCATGCTTGTTGAACTAGCATATAATCGTCCGCTGCAGGACCTGCAGAAGCCGGAAGACGATCAGGGAGATCCTTATACCTCATACTGGACGGCGACGAGAATGGGAGATAAAGTAGGGCGCAAGCTTGGACCTGTGTACGCGGACGCTGTTAACATATGTTTGTATGGGGGCTTTGGCCCATCCAGCGACCTCAAGGATACGCAAGTGCAGGCACGATTCTTCGACGAGGTCATAAGGAAGCTGGCAAAGTGTGCTGAGGCAGTCATGATATGAACGCCAACATTATTAGGGTTTCATCGTTGAGCAACATGTTGCAATACCGTGTCAGGGGTCATACTTCAGGTTTGGTTACATAATTGACAGCTCAAGAGGAGGGGATGATCTACACGACAAACGAAGAGTCTGATAGTACGAGTCACGAATCGAGTCATGACAGGTTCACCATGAAGACAGTCACCCATTAATTTCATTGTTCCACACCGTTCGATCCTCGGTGATATATCGACTTCTTTCCCCACAGCCAGGCATCATCAACAACTCTCGCTCACAATGAAGGATCCGGAAATAAACCTCTCCACCACCCAGCACACCGCTTCCCCAGCATCCAACGAAGCCCACGAACCCCCCGACAACCACGCCATCTACCTCCACACCACCATCACCGACTCCCTCTCCGCCCCCGTCTGGGGCAGTTGCCTAACCAGCGATCTCCACCACCTAGCCCGCCTCCTCAACCTCCGCATCAACGCCGACAACGACGCCCAAATCGACGCCTGGCTAGACCTCGAGATCGAAGAGCGCATCCTGCTGATCCAGAGCTACGACCCGGACTACATCACGACACAGATACTGAAATTGGAAGCGGAGAAGGGCGTGGAGATGCTGAAGGCGGCGAGAAATGCGTTGAGGTATTGCATCCCGGAAGGTGTCAATAGGGAGGTGGAGGGTGTTATTGGGCTTGTGGATGGGTTGGTGGTGAGTGTGGAGGAGAAGTGGAATATGGCGTTTTGGCAGGATGCGAGGAGGCAGTTGCAGGGGCTTGGGAGGTGATGGGGTAGCTGGTAAGGTCTAGCTTGAGACGGCTTGGGGATGTACGTGAGGCTCACTGTGAGAGCCGGTGAGGCTCGCAGGGGTATAGGCTTCTGGGAAGGATTGAAAGAGGACATGGACGAGCTTTACCTTCAGGGAATATCCTTTGTCGGTCAAGTGAACCTAATCAAACTTGATCAAACCAAAACATGGCGTTGGATGCATAGTGTTGCTGATACCAACCCGTTCCTTCCCAAGCCAAGCTTGATGAATTCTCAGCATCCATCATCCGCTCAAAGCTCCAGTCACTCATACCAGCAACTTTCATCCACTAATCACCCATTGCGACTATGCACCCACTCACCAGATCCGCGAATAACACTATTGATCAGCCTCATAGTTGCCGAAAGCAAATCCATCAGCACTAGGACCCCTCCTTCATGGAACGTGAGTCTGCCATAGCATAATATACCTCATCCTGCATCCTACATCCCTAGTGACTAGCACTCCACCTCTCCTTCCCTCCTTCTCGTCCCTTGCTCTCTCTGACAGCGCGTACGTGCACGACGCCACCAACACAGCCCTCTCCGAGCATACTAGATTCACATTGACTTGACTGCCTTTGAGCACCTATTACCCCCTACCTTCAACAACAAGAAACTGACCCCCCTTCCAGCTTTTGATCCATCGTCCGGAGCATCTACTTGCAACGCTCGCTACTGTGCGAGGTCGTCGTTATAGTAATTCACGTCGGCGTGTCTCAACCGCTGTGATCGAATCGACTGGGGGGCGCACTGGCTTGAGATATCGGCTGTGAAGCAGATTATTTGCCCTGCCGCATATGCACGACCCAACCCTGGAATTTTCACTTATTGACTATCCATCGAGAAACAAGCCGCGCTGATGGAGAGATCGGTGTTCGTTGTGGATGCAGAGATCAAGGTATAGAAGGTGTGTGAAGATGTCGTTTCTCGAGGTGGTCCGAGACACTGCTGCTCAGGCAAAGAACTTTCGATCCAAGAAAATCAAGAAGGAGACGGTGCCAGAAGTCGAATTCTCGGCAAGTAGCGCGCGATATGTCAATCGCTATACCACTGGGAGTGGAGATGTAGCAGGGCAGATGAGCAGGGCAGCGCTCTCGTTGCTGAGGGCAATACCTTCTAGGGGGGTCCTCAAAGGATGAGGAATACCGGCCGCGGCTCGAGGGGTAACGAATGAAGTATATACGAGCCGAGTTCGCGGATTCTGTATAGAGACGCAGCAGGGCAGTGCGAAGTGCGTCAAAGCAAGATTGTGAGAACCTTTGAGGTTGGCCTCGAGGTATGAGGGTTCAAGAGGGGGCAGAGGGAGGGATGCTTGTGCAGAGGGGGCATTGATCGTGCATGGTCACTTCGTTTTGGTTGAGTTGTTGATGTCTTGAGGTGATGTAAACGTAGTGGTGCGGAATTGTTATGTCGTTGAAGCTGCTCTGGGGAGGGTTGGCTCTTTCCCTACCGAGGAGTAAGGAGTTGGGTGGGGTTGGACATGCGAAAGCAGTAAACAAGGGGCTGCAGAAGGGGAAAGATAATATGAGATCTCCATCCTCGAAAAAATGGATATCAGTATGGGGGTATGGCCGATGTAGGTATCCGGCGTCCACCTAACTCAGAGATAGTGAATGGCTCGCCGCTAGCCCACGAATATCAAAACCGAATCAATATCCAGCAACTCCTGCTGTGCACAAGCGGGATCCCGTCTCTCAAGATCACTGACCGCATGAGCACTCTAGGCCTTAGCCAAGTCGACTCCCGCCTCAGTATCATCAGCCTGGGGCCTTGCAGGCCGAATCGCAACCGGGTACCAAATCCACCAGACAGTCATCGTTGCCGCCATCAGCACAGCGTCGAAAACATAGATCGTCCATTCGACCCTCAACAATGGGCCATTACGTCCACCAATATACTCCACCACCCTGATGATATTCCTCACCATGATAAGCGCGCTGACGACGTACAACACCAACATGGTCGTCTGCCACTTCAAGGCTGCAACGGACGACTGTCTTGTCGGCTGCTTGCAGAGCCTCAGGTGGAAGATGATTGATACCAGGCCGAACAAGCCAAAGAGGAATATCTGCAGGAACAGGCCGCCTAGAATGACGTTCTGGCCCAGCTTCACCTTGGAGGAGTCATGGGAGGAGGCCAGGATTCCTCCGCCCCCACCTTGGACGAAGAATGTGAAGACGTCACCGAAGACGAAACACTTCGTCAGCCAGGTCACGCGGATGACCGAGTAAGATTCTGCGTGCGTAGCGCGTATGACTCGGCCGAGAGTCATGTAGATCGATGCGGCGAAGAGGGCTGGCGCGACGAGGATGAAGAGGGTCTGAATGATGTAGGGAGGGAGAGATTCGGAATGACTGTGACCGACAGCACGGCCAATGTAGCCAATGAATTCAACTTTGAGAGGTCATTCTGTCAGCCGAGTGCTTTGCTGCATACTCAAGGAAAGGGAACCAGTAAGTCGCCAGCAGGGGAAAAGCGTACATATGCCCCCAACGGTGAAGGGTAAACAGAACCATAATCTTGTTCTGATCAAGCGGTAAGTGTGGAGGATGGTAAGAACGGCGAAGATGACGATAAAAATGGCTGCAGCGACAATAGAAGGAGTATACTGATAATGATCATGTCCAGTCTTGGCTGTAGCCATAGTTTTTGATCTCGGAGATTAGTGGATGATGCGATAAGCGTGCTTGTTGAGGTTTAGACTCTGAAGAAAGATAGACAAGAGGAAAATGTGCTACAAGGGTTTTCAGGAGATGTTCTTGTAGCATGTAGATCGTGCTAACGCTGCGATACTGGGGTGGAAGTAGAAAGCATGAGAATCCTCACTCTTATATCAGGAACCTATGCCTGAGTGTCTCATTCAAACCTTCATAGCTGAATGGCAGGACCCGTGGGTGGATCTTTCCTAATGTTCCGATTGATTCAACTGCGCCTAGCAATGGAAGCAATACGCGTATATGCAATACATACGCGTTTAGGCAAGCCAAGCCCTGCCCTCATCCTGGTACCAGAGCACCAATATGGCTTAGCCTCTGCATTCGCAGATCATGGGCATGTTTCGCAAAGCCGCGTATTTAGTATCCGCGTATTCCAAGCTTCGTCATTGCAGGGCAGCGTCCAAAAATTTCGCGAGGAGAAGAAGAGCGCCTAGGGTTTTGACGAAGCTGTTCCCTTGACTTCGATTCTTTGTTTGACTTCGCCCACATACACTGCGTCGTGCTTTCTCCAGCCTCGATCAACAATGCTTCACAGCCGAGAACTGACATCATCCGAGTCTCCAAGGCAAGCTGTGAGTGACATGAGCCTTCGAGTAAGCACGTCGGTGACTGACCCTGCTGGATGAGCGACTGGAAGCATGGACGATCACTATGAGAAAAGTGTGACGACTTTCAACGGGAAGGAAGCTGGCCTGCAAGTCTTGTGGGGAGGTTCTTCTGACAATGGCGCATACAATAGATGGTACCTCAATCAAGCAAGCTGCTTTAATGCGGATGATAATTATCGTTCAATGATAGGAGATTTCCTTTTCAGGGGTATTATTCGATTTGGGCCTTGGCGACCGCAGACAAATGTGCTTGTGAGCTTTTTTCTCATGGTGTTCATGTTCTCAATTATGATTGAGCGTCCCTTGTTCCAGGCCATGGATCTTCTCGTAGGCGTGAAATTGCTTCCATTCGGGCTGGCCAACTCTCAGAATGAAACTACGATCTCACGGTTCGGCGTTGGGCACGCCATGGTCGTCAGACCCACGATCCGCCCACGGTGCAAGAGTCAAAGCGTCGAAGCCGAACTGTAATCTGCATCATGCCAAATCGTTTTTGTCATGCGGTAATAGTAACAGTACGTACCAGACAGCATTCACTCGCAGTCGATTATTTGCATTGGCCATAGCAGCCAACGGCCCCAATAATTGCCGAGCTGCGCGTTGATAGCTTCGATCAAAGCTGCACCGGAGTTACCAATGGCCCAAGCCTTGCGATAGGAGTGCAGAACAACACCATAGTAGGCCAAGATGATCAGAGCTTCGGGTCGACGTTGATTGAGAAGCTTGACATATTCCTCCGGCAACTGCACAGGCCAAGCGAGAATCCACCGAATGGTGAAATGTGAGGTTGATGGAACATGGGCCCTGTCGAAGAGCCAGAACAAACGATCGATGGCCGTGCTGTAGGCTTCAGTTGATGAAGGTTGAAGTTCGGACTCATGGGTCAAGTCAAAGAGCTTTCGACATTCGCTTGGGATATTGTCGTAAGGGGGTTGCGGATGACGACCCGAAACCCTCGTCAAAGGCTTTATTTCAGAATCGCGAATGTAAGACCACCACTCGGCAATTACTAGGCTGCGCACACTTCGCGTAAGGCTGATGTAGCGTTGTATATGATCGAGGTACTCGCTGGAGCCAAGGCTTCGCGTACCTTCACGATCGGCGAGGAGATGCAGGCCCAGAAGAGAAGAGAAGAGCAAGATAGCAACGCAATTTGACTCGCTTACCTGCTTCTGGACACTATTGAATTCATTTAAGGCAAAGCTCTGAAGCTCCGTGGCTCGCGTGTGATAGAAGCCCTGTCTTTCCGGTCTGCATATCGCAAGGTGCATGGCTGCAATGGCCAAGATCTCATTCAAGAGGAAAGGATGGGATAGACCGATCTTGACGGTAGTAGTCTGCCACATCTCCTGCTGATCTGACTCAGGACTCATCGTTGCATAAGTGACAGTAGACCAATGGTGAAGGAGTTCCATATTGACTAGGTCCGAGTGAGGTATCGTCTGCTGCTGTACTGGGTGAAGAGAGGGTGCTCTCAACTCGCTGTCCATACCATCGCCGCTGGATGTACTGGCATTTAGCGTGTTCGAAAGATCATTGACGTGAGGTCCCGTAAAAGTCGGGCTAAGCCTAGTGGGCTGCTTTGACAGATACTGGCATTGCAAGTCTGCCGTTAGGCAGCTCACACATCGAGGCTTTGTCTCATCACACTGCGGTCTGAGATAAGCTTATGAAAACGGGAGAGATGATCCAATGAAGGCCCCATACTTTGACATGGCGCTTCTTGCATTGCGCGCAGCCAGCCCTCGATTTCTTATGCGATCGTCGCGGCATGACTCTCGCTCGAAGCCAAACAGTGGAGTAGCTCAGTTTTGGTACCAACCATCTCTGCTAAGCCCTAAACTTGAATTGACGATGTCCATCTCATCTCAGGATTCGGGTGGAATGGCGTGTCAATCCCTAAGTATACAGTCTTCGGTGACTACACTTCATCTGATGGTGGGGATCATGTGAGTATCTTACTCAAGAACCTTAAAGTAAGGTACTTGTATTACACGAATATGTCCCCACGAGCGGCTCCCGGGCCGAAAGTGATGGCTTGATCGGGCTTAGTGTTTGTCATTCTCTTGGCGTCGAGGGGCGTCTCACCAAACCTGGATGGATCGACGACGAATTTTGGTTGCTATTGCTATCAGCGCAAAGTATCCTTACGAAATCGTGTCTTGTATGAGCTTTGTATACAATCGCCTTTGATAGATCTCTACGACGCGATACCAAAAAATAACGCGTAGTGTCATGCAACGTAATGCAGGCGAGATTCAAACACATAAATCCAACTCTATGACCAAGTCCAAATATTGGTAGATTTTTATCGAAGGTGTGCGGCTCACTTCTCGGTGTCTGATGTTGATATGAGCCACTCTCAAGTGTGTACCGTCAAGGTGAGTCCAGCATCTATCATGAGTCCGGTACCGTTGATATAGCTTGCCGACGGGCTGCACAAGAACACGATGTAATCTGCAACCTCTTCCACTTCCGCAGCTCTTCCCAGCGGTGATGCAGCTTTGATAATCGCCCCGAGCGGAGGTATGCGCTTAAGGCTGGCTTGCATCATCGGTGTATCGACCCAAGACGGACAGACTGCGTTCACACGAATATGACGGTCGATATTGTCGATAGCTGCGGCTGTCAGGGACCATGTCATTCTTCCTGCGAAGCTTGGGACTTACCTGCTGTCTTCGTGAGGCCGATCACGGCGTGCTTAGATACGGTGTAGGGCATCATTCCTGGAGCTGCACAATATGAAGCTACGGAACCAAGATTGACGATAGAGCCTCTTCCCAAATTTCGACTGCCGTGTCTACCCTCATACCTGAGCGGTTCCTGGCTTGCCATAGCTTTTGACACAGCACGGACGCATAGCATAGTGCCTTTCACGTTCGTTTCGAGCGTTTTCGAGAACATGTCAACCTTCAAATTGGGTGTTGTTGCACCTGAAAGGTTTCCAATCTGGTTCAAGGTCATATCTTAGCCATGGAAGATGTTATGATGCAAGCCAGGGAGTCTCACGCCTGCGCTATGAACACTGTAATCAATCCTACCAAAGGCCTTGACTGCTGATTGTACCATGGATTCGACACTATCTTCGTCCACGATATCCACCTTCACTGCGATGGCACGGAACTGAGGATGCTTTGAAAATTTCTGGCATTCCTCTATGGTGGCTGAGGCACCGTCGTGGTTGATGTCCGCAACAACCACACCGCTAGCACCAGCTTCGGCGAATGCCAGAGCGGTTGCTTTGCCGATGCCTGCTGCGCCCTACAAAGGCTCTCAGTATCATACCGATCGTTTGATGATGGTGTAATGCTTACGCCAGTGATCAGGGCAACCCCGTCAACGGAAGCATTGACAGGCATGGTTACGGTAAGTCTGTGGATTTGTGCTATTACACTTTTGAAAATCAGACTCAGAAACGCGAAACGCTCTTGGAATGAAACAAGATCTCAAATTTGCGAAATCATTGTTGGTGAAAAAGACCCGAAGACCCAGGCAACGCTAGGAAGCTTAGCCTAAAGCCTGCTACTGGTGTGGACACCAGCTCTGTCGGAGTGGGAGCAGTTGTCCCTATCTCCTACTCCTCCACGTGCTTTCCTATCAAGGTTCGCACGGACCCTATCAACACGTAGCCCACAGAGGTAGGTACAGTGAGGCTAGGTGCATGCAGCAAAGCTGTTGCCTACAAACGCATTCCGGTGATTCGTTTGCTGTTTCGGATCCACAGGCACGAAGGATGGCCACTAATGCATGTTGTTCCTACGCCGCCGTCGCCCGCTTTCGTTCGACTCTGAGATGTAATGTTCTCGGTTAATACACATCTTCCTGATCGCAAGGCAAGGTTTCAAGGTCTTTCAATGTTGAATCTGTCTCATCAGTATGGTAGACACCGCAAAGGATTTCACATCCGACCTCACGACCAATGGAATCCAAGTGGTGGAAATCGTGTCAGCGGCACTGTTGCAGAACCCATTCAATAGCACTGGCGCCAGCCGAGGAGGAAATCGATGTCTGCAGGCCGCTGCATACCTACGGCGTGGACTTGCAGCTTGCGCTCGAGCTACGGAACTGGTTTGCGAAAGTATTCAGGGACAATGTTGCCGTTCTTGATATCACGGGCCAGCGGAGTATCGAGGCCCTGGTGCGTCACACGGTGGAGAGGATCGAACCCGGTATGAAGAGGAAAGCACAGGCGTCAAGATTGATTGCTCGCGGTCAGAGTGCCGAGTTTGGGCTCTGCAAGAGCTCAGTCTACACCTAGTAGTTATCCAACGAGATCACATGTAAGTATATTCTCTAGATCCAGACCCTCTCTTTAGTAATTCACTACCGCAATCATTCGACGAATTCAAAAACAGAAACCTCGAAAGGCCATCATTCTCGGCCTCCGCTCTTCGGGTAATGCCCCTTCCTCTTCTCGATAACTTCACCCCCCCCCCCCACCCCCCGGAACCATACTTGTTGTTGCACCAAACCATCACATCTTCCTAGTCTACCTTATCAATCTTCGAAGCTCCATCTACAGCTTCCCATCAATATCAACCAAATTTCCGAATACACCCCCAATTCGCACGACAAACCACTTGAAGATCCCCGATTTCCAGCCTAAAATGCATCCCCTTCTTCACTCTTCTCTACCTCCTCCAACATCGACTCACCCTCCCCCCCAACCTCTCCAGCCCCTTGTCCCCCTCCCCCTCGCCCCCATCCATCACATCTCCATATCTCCCTATCAGCGCCACCTCCACTATGAGCATCACTCTCCTCCCCTCCTATACCCACCATACCCGCCCCTGCTGTGACCCCTGCCATCCTACTACGACAAAATATGGGAAAAACAGAAGCACATAGTTGTACTTATATACAAATAGCGAAAGTATTTTACAAAGGCAAGAAATATTTGCATTATCATTCTCGCTAGATCCTATTACAGAGTCTATAAAATTTGCGACTTTCAGTAAGTGTAAATCGACCTGATGATTAAATAGGAAGATGATGCGATATCTTTTTAGGCGTTGGACAGGATAGATGTTGGTTCGTTCAGGGTTTGCTCTCCATCCTGGGTAGGGCGGAGGCGATATATGAGAAGGGATTGCCTACAATGATTCTCTTTAAGGATGTCGCGAAGTCTTAAAGGGATGGCTCGAAAAATTCTCATGACCAAAAAACGTGCCCATATAGGTTTGTAAACTGGATATACTATCTTATCAGTGATCATCTTTAACTGTAGACACCCCATCTCATCATCCAGCTCACTGCTCCGCGTAAACCACAGCAGCCCCTTCCTCCCCCCCTCCCCCTTCTCAACCTCAACCAAACACCAACGCCCTCACCTCAATACTCTCCCTCAACCTCGCCCCCACCCCACTCCTCGGATCCACAAACGCCGTATGCGGCACCCTCCCCCTCCCATTCTCACTATCGTAACACTCAAGCAACAACCTCTCATCCCCCCGCATCCCACTCCAATAACACCAACTCTGCCCCTCCGTATGCTTCACCGCCGCCGTCTCCCCCTTGCGGTCCGGATACCGATGCTCAATACCCACAAGCGCCCCATCCGGCACCGACGCGCTGTCCGCGAACGCCAGCGGGAAGGACTCCACGGCGCCGTTGATGGGCCGCCAGACGTTGATGATGCGGTAGCGCCCCTTCAACAGGGCGGCGGCTTCGGTCGCAGGGAGGTGGTGCTCGACGCGGGCGCGGGCGGAGGCAGGGGTCTGGTCGATGTGGACGCGCGTGACGGGGGCGCGGGCGGCGGTGGGGGTGGCGCGGCGGATGGTGTGGTCGAAGAGGAGGACGCGCTGGGCGTGGGGGACGTGCGCGAGGAGGAGCGCCTCGACTTCGGGGTAGTAGTTCTGCTTGACGGAGGCGTCGGACAGGAAGTCGTGCTCCGAGGAGGGGGGGATGTTGGTTAGGGCGGCGAAGGCGTTGGTGTCGAGGCTGTAGGATGCTTCGTGGCCGCGGATGTCGGAGATGGTGATGGGGATGTCGATGTCGCTGAAGTTGCGCTGGGGGTGGCCTTCGGGGGGGGTTTCGACGTAGTTGAATGGTTTGGAGCCGTCTTCGGGGGCTTTGTAGAAGTTTAGCTTGGCGGTGACGGGGCCGCGGTGGATGTTGGATGTTTGGAGGGTGGAGGTGTGGGGCGAGGCGATTGTCTGAGTAGTTGTGGCCATTGTAGATCTGTATCAGAAGAGTATTCGCACGAAAAGGGATTCAGGCTGTTGTGAAATGGTCCGTGGACAGTGATTGTAGACTGCGAATGGACAATTTATTTGATGAATGGAGTGAGGTGGGTGTTATATAGACCAATGGACGAGGTTTAATGATCGTTCTCTATTTCTAATCCCATCTCGCACGTCATCTTGACTGGTGCTGATGAATGGCGCGAACCTGACAAAACCCCGCTGAGCCGAGCTGCCGGATATAGTGGTGGCGATCGGATGCAGGCTTTCCAATCAGTAGGTACAGGACTGTCCTCTCAACAGGTAGTCCCAGACAAAAGGGAAGGGGGGGAATTTGCAAGTGTCCCGTGCGATGGCAGGATGCTCATTCTCGAGGCTTGCCACTGCTCGGTACTTGTTCAGTAATAACATTTTGCCGGATTGGTGCTGGACTGATTGACCAGTCCAGAGCCTTTGCCGAGTCGGCAAGACGTTGTAGAATATAGCCTAATCAGTCTAGAGAATCGAACAGAACGAAGAAGAGGAGATAAGAGAAAGGGAAGAAGGGGCCATTGAGTCCTGTTTAATAAGCATCGGATGGTGCGTAAAGGCAGCGCATGTAGTAGGAGATCATGGACCGTCAAAAATACCTTTTCGGACATCTCAAATAAGCTAGATTCTTGCTAAAACCATCAAACGCCCGGCCAGGGGTATATCCAGCAAAACTGCAGCAACAATGCTTCCCTTCTAGCTCCATGAACCCTCATAAATCGTCGTGAGAGCGCGCGGTTTTGTTGTGGCGCTCACTCATCCTCCTCGTTCTTATCCTCGTCGTCTATCATCACCTTGCCGAACGTATTCGTCGTCCTCGCGCTGCCCTCCTCTTTCCCCCATTTGCCTTTGCCATCAGCAAAAACATCGTCCTCGGTCTTCTTGCAGACTTCTCCCCAGCTCATCCATAGTTCCTGGTCAGTCCAGACGCCACCTCTGCCACCACGTGTATCCCACCAGGACAAGCCCCCTTCGGCTGCTGCCTGCGCCGCGGCAAGTCCTTGCGAGGATCGTACGTAACGTCGGAGGAGGGGCCGCGCGTAGGGCTGAAACCACATCGAAGACCACCAACTAGAAAGGATAGACTTGTCTCCATTGATATGCAAGAGTGTCGGGATCGAGGGCAGAAATAGATTGGTTGCCAGAGGCACTTCTTCCCATACGGGCTCCAGATCTATCTGATCGAGCTTCGGCGAGAATGGTAGCAGGATGCCATTAATTGGATCATTGTTGTGGTTTCCAGGTGATGTATACCAGAATGGTTCTTCCGCCTTCAGCAGGTCAGCGGGTAGATAGAATGGAATTGAACGAAGTGACTGATGCTTCGCCTGGATGGCGTCAAGGGCATCGCTGTCGTTGTACCTGATGAAGTCAACATCATCCGTTGAATGTGTCATCGTCTGGAACAGCTCGGAGCCATAGTCGAGACCCAGCGAGAATTCATAGTTCTTTCCTGGTACGGTTGTTACAGGATTGATGGTCTTGTTGCTCGCTAGCGGAGAGTCTGATACCCCAATGGCGTTGGATAGATAGTCCAACCAGCTATTCTTCGAGGCCTGGCGGAGTGTTTCGCGCTGGTACTCCTGTTCCCCAAAGATTTCAGAAAAGACAAATTGATCGCCGATCGTTCCTCGGTTATCTTCTTCGACCTTCTTAACAGCGTAATCATAGATAGCACGGACATCCGCCAATGGTCCTAGGATAGTCCCGGAATTGAGGAACCTAGGACGGTTGAGATATGCCTCGGGATCCTTGTCCGTCTGCGGCCCATACAGATTGTTGGGCAGAGGGGAATATGGGACAGCCGCGCAGGCCGGGTCTTCAAGTGGGTTAGGCCAGCAAATCTTATCGGCCGCAAACATCACCGATTGTGTGTATTTCTGGACGGTCTCCTTTTCACCTAGCTGATCGGGTTTGTCATGTGTTACCGCACCATACCTCCTGCGTAGGCGCTTGTTGGCGTCAACAACCATGCTGTGATACCTCGAAACCATGATATCCGGAGGAAGCTGAAACCATACGTCGAAACCATCAATGATCAGTACCAGATCATCATCTTTCATATGTGCCCCATTCTTCAAGTAATCGTAGACCCCAGGAATCTTCCCAACATGGGTACCATTATCCCAGCCGTCGCCTTCGAAAACTTTCTTGTAATTGATGAGCGTAGGCGAAGGGTAGCCAAGTACAAATGCAGACAGGAGGGTCTTGCACAGCTTGGAGTTGCTGTGGGATGCTGGGATAAGAAGGTGAAATGAAGGTTTCGTCTTCAATAAACCGCTAGGCGTAGTGGCATTTAGGACTGCCTGTGGCTTCTCTGAAACAAGCAACGGAGCTCCATCAATGGGCTCTGGTGAGTAAGGATTAGAAGGATCAGAAAGTATCCGGTAGCCAGCTGTGGTGGACCTGCTCAAGGACTTGCGAGTGTCAGTGACTATATGCTCAGGGTATTCAAGGAGACCCACGCTAGGAGACGTCCTCCATGTCAGTAAGAGGACCAGAAAGATACCTAAGGAGACTATGATTACGGTCCTTGCCCGTCTTGTCCGGGCTACGCGTAGAAAGTACGGTGTTGATTGGGGCCTTCCAGGCTCGGTAATGGAGTCGAAGGCATCGTATAGAACCATGGTACTGGGAGTGGTGAGCGTTGGCAAACAAGTCTGCGTACCGAGCTCTCGAGCGAGTACTCGTAGTGCAGAATAGCTTTACAAGACTGATACAGCGAAGGATGTCTGGTGAAGGATTGAATGGTAAAGACGTCATGCACGCACGACACGGTGACACCGGGGAGCGAGTGGATAGATCTTGAAAGTCTGGGGAAAGTGACGACTGGCAGGTAGGGAACGACTGGAAGGAGCCCACAAGAGGCCTTGACAGCAATCAATTGAGCGCGCGGCTCCTGCTTGTGCTGCTGCAACATCAATCAGGAAGCAGAAGCCTGCCATAGATCTCTCCCAGAAGAAGGCGTCCTAGGGTTGGAATTAGGGTACCTATGTGACAAATCCTCCATCACTGCTTCCCAAACTCAACTACGAAGTGTGTGAAAAAAAACTTTCGAACACGCTCAAATTCGATTTTTGAAAATCACTTATTAACGCAACGTGCAATTGTGTCAATTGATACGTTATTCGAACTATCTAATTGCTGCGCATCAATTAATGTTCAATAATTATAATAGAAAGAAATAATTGATCTTCAATAGATTAATATTCTCTTGAAGACATTTACGAACACAATCTTATTCTACATATTAATGTTAAAGATTTGCTTGTTCGTGTTTAAAAGAAGAAAATTATATCTATATTTATTGTAAAACAGTTATTCGACAAGATAGCTTGCTATTTAAAGCTATTAAGAAATTAATTTACGCAAACAAATGTAATAGATGCTATTAACAAGTTAATTATTAAAATTAATTGTAATTATTAAAAAATAAAAAAAGATATTACAATTATACGCAAGATTATAATAAATTTCTCTTTATTTATTTTCTTGCTCTTCTTTATATACTTTAAAAACAACTTTTAGAGCTAATTATTTATAATCTTTTTCGAAAGCGTCTCGAGAGCGTTTACAATTATTAAATCGAAGTTAACTATTAACAAAAATATAAAAATTGTTGTATATTTAAATAACAACAAGTAGAAACAAGTATTGCAAAAGATATTTTTCAAAATAGAATCGAAAATATTAATGCGTATATTATGCAACTTAAGATAGCAATTAAAGATATTAGAGCAATAAAGAAGCTTTCTAATAAAGATATTGCAATTTACACAATTAATAAAGAGAAAGTTATTAAGCTAAGAATTAACAATGCTTAAATTGTTATATTAGAAAGAAAAGCAAAAGCAATTATTCTAATATATACGATAATAATCAACAAAGTAAAGATTAAAAAATAAAATCTTAAGAGCGCAAAATTGCGCGCAATAACTATTTAAAAGATACATAACTACTATATAAATATAAAAAAGTTTAAAAATATAAAGATAATATAAGTTAATTAAAGATAGCAACAACTTGCTTAAGATTAAAAATACGCATTTATAATTATAAAGATCTTGATATCGAAAATAACTAATATTATTTTTAATTTTAACTTGATAATAGACAAGCAAGTTAAATCGATATCGATATATAATAAAGTATGTAAAACTATATAATACTTTAAATATTATTATTACAAGTATATTATAATTTAATATATAAGAGAGAAGAGATACAATTATTGCGTTAAATTTTACGTTATTAATTTTAAGATTTGTTTGAAAAACTTTAAATTTAGATACTATCTATATAAAGAAGATTATAAATTATAGCAAAAGAATTGCTTAAAAAAGCAAAAAGAAATACAACAAGTAATTATCGAAAAAAAGAATATATTGTATTAATTCTTAATTAAGAAGACAACAACAATAAAGAACAAGTTTTACTTTAGCAAAAAAAAAGAATTTCGATTATTTAAAATTACAATTGATAACTCTAGACAAATTAGAAATTATAAGCAAAAAATATACAAAAAAATAAAGCGACAAGAGATTAAGAAAAAAAACTATCTTTAAAAGAATAACAATATCAAATCTATCGCAAAAATTAGCAAGTTAAAAACGAAATTCTTAATCTATATTATTTGTAGTGTAATCGTTGGATCGGATCGAACATATTTTTTTTTGTTCAATCCGAGGATTCGAATAGACTTCTTTGTTTAACTCGAAGCTAAATTAATTAATTGCGCTACGCGATTTAGTTCAAACCAAGTAATTTTTTTTGTTTAAAAGCACGCTAAATTCTCTATAGAACAAGGTAATTTTAATAAAATACGTATAAAATACAAGAAAGTTATAAATTTTTTAAAATTTAAGGTTTTTTAAAGTTAAGCTTCTCGAGCCCGATTACTTAGCGATTCCCTCGCGAAATCGAGTTCGACGATTAGACTAATTATTTGCAAAATTAGATAAAGAAAGAGAAAAAATCCTATATAAAGAATCGAACAAAGAAAGTTTCTACTTAGAAATTAACAAAATATTGTTAGTATTAAGAAATATTAATACAATAACTTGCTTTAGTTAACAATTATATTAGAAAATTATACTCTATCGATACTATAGTACAACGTTAACAAGTCTAAATCAAAGATTATAATATTACTATTCGAAAATAAAGATATTACAAATTTTAATATACTAGTTATTTAAAAATTATAAAGAAATCTCTATCAATCTATTACGAACAATAGATTAAATTAATACTTCAAGCTATACTATATAAGTAACAAGAATACTAGAGTATATCTTTTTTTAACAAATATATAGCGTTTGTCTTGTATACAATAACTCACAAATTCAAGAATCTTTGCTCTCTTACTGTAAGACTAGCGAAGAGATGAACAATTAATATACACAATATTTATAATTTGTGAAAAAACAATAAAAACAAAAGCAATTTATTATTTTTATGCGCGACGTTAGCAAAGAAAGTCGATAGCAAATATATTATAACAAGAAACTTTAATCTCTATTATCTTAAATAGAACAACAACAAAGTAAAAGCTAATATAGATACTTATAAGTTAGCAATTATAATAAAAGAGTTTAGACTAAAGAGAATACTATTAAAAAATACAATTATCTAGAGACAAAAAAGCAGATAAAGCATTATCGATTTTATCTTTGTTATTTAACTTTTGTATGAAAGCTTTATCGAATATAATGTTACAAAGAATATAAACAATTACTTAAATTACTATTTTATACGTATAATATTTAATTTATATACAATAGTCGCAAAGCTTATAGAGAGAAGAAACTAGAACATAACAAATATAGAAACTTTATAAAAGATTCTAAACGAAGAAATTATTAAGAGGCTAGCACTTATATTGCTTAACAATATTTTTGACAACTCTAAAAACAAACTAGATATATAGAAAATAATTTAGCAAAAACAATTAAAGCAATTATTAAGAAATTTATATTGTTTGTTAGAATTTGTCTCAAATTCAAAGCAAACTTTATAAAAAATTTTTTTTTTTTTTTATAAAGTTAAAAGATATTGTCGCATATAGTAGCGCAATAAAAGTAACGAAAACTAAAAAAAATATATTATAATTAAAAATTGTCTTAAAAAAATAATACAAAAGACTATAAAAACTTAATTTAGAAAAGAATTAAAAAAGAATTGCAAATTAATCTCTAAAATATAAAGTAAATACAAATAGATACGCTTAAGAATATCGCAAGAAACTTGTATTTTATTAATATATAACTACTTATTACTATTATTAATAATCAATTTCAATAAAAAAGCAAACATTCTTTTAAAAACATTCTTCTTATTATTTTTACAAGTAAACTTGTTAAATATAATAAATAATTATAATAATTAAAATTTAACAACAAATAAAATTACGCAATACAAAATAATAAAAGTTATAGCGTTAATAATTTCGAACAAGATTTCGAATAATAACAAAATTACTAACAAAATATTAAAGCAAATCGATATTACTATAATATTATATTTATATCGTATATATAATGTTTGTTTAGAGAAAAACTATTGCTTAAAGTATTTTTGCAATACAATTATTATAGTTTTACGAAAATTAAATAAAAGCAACTACTTTATAATTATATCTTATTGCTTTATAATAATTTTTAATATTTTAAACAAGATATTCGAGTTTATACTAATTAAGAGAGTTAATTATTTGACAAAAATACACAAATTATTGTTGCGTACTTATATAAGAGCAAGACAATCTATTTTAACAAAACATTTATTATATTATCTAGTAAAGAAAATATATATAATATAAAACAAGAATAAGATAATTACAATTTTATTGCTAGATATATTAAGAATATTCGACAATATATTACGTTTAAGACTATTATACGATCTACAAAATAAACAAACAAATAAATATATAATACAATAAATCGAAAGTTTTCTAAGCAATCGAATTATTATTCTTAGAATTAAGAAATACAAGACAAATAAAGTTAATATTACAATAGATATATTGCAAAAGTTATTATTGTTATTAATTTTCTCTCTCTTTTATAACGCTTTGTTGTTAAAGAAGTTATATAGCAAGAATATTGTAATTTTATTAATTAAAAAAGACAATATTAGAGTTAATTGCAAACAATTAATCAAAATATATAAAAATATATGCAAAAAGTAAGTTCGCACGCATAAGATTAAGTTCTCTTTTAGCAAATATTAATTATATTATGTTATAAGAAAGAAACAAGACATTAATAATATAATTATTATTAATAGAAACACAATGATAATATTAAAGAAAACAATCAAATATTTAAAAATTATACTAGATAGCAAATTCGATTAAAAAGCTTAAATTAACGACAACAAGATAAAGATATTTAAAATTATAAGAATTTTAACAAGTCTTGCAAAATTAATATAAGAGATTAAGTTAATTAGAATAAGACAAATAATATATGTAATATTTTTATCTTAACTAACTTATAATTGCTCGATATAATATATATCTTACAAGAAAAAGAGTTATTTAAAGAGTATTATTAACAATTTATTAAGCGTTTAATACAAAGTATAAAGAGTTATTATCGAAGTTTACAAAGTTATCTTATGTTTAATTTTACAAATCAAGATATATTTTTTATTAAAATATATATGTTTAAATCGAATAACAAATTTAACAACGCTTAGAATAGCTATTAGTTTAGTATACAATATTATAATAAGAGATAGACTTAAGAAGAAGAATCAAATTATAAGCTTGCTAAAAAAGTTAACAAAGAGATTAAAAAAAAAGACAAATACTAGTATTAACAATTTAAAGATTATTGTATTATTTGTAGCGTTGTTATAATAGATTTTATCAATTATTGTTATTAGTTTAAGCAAGAAAACAACAAAAGAAGCGTATAAAAAGCTACTAAAAAATCAAATACTCTAATAGTATATATTGATAAGAGCAAGATTAACAAGAAGATAAAAGCAATAATTGTTTTGTTATATAGAATGATTAGAATTTATTTGCAATTAAACACGACATTTATTGTATATTCGATAGAATTATATAGAATTATTTTAATCTCGATATTAATATATATATTTAAACAAGATAAGATTTACGTAATTATATATATAGACAATTAAGCAACAATTAGAATAATCAAGAATTTAGACAATAATTTAAGTTAATATTTAGTCAAAAATATAATAAAATTTATCGATATTCTTTGCAAAAAAGATATAGAGATTAAGTTATATTAAATATTAATATATATAAATATTAAGAGCAACAAAATAACAAATATTGTTGTCAAACAAACAACAAAATAAAGACAAAAAAAGAATAGCTAAGACAAACTAATAAAATATAATACAAATTAAATAATAAAGTTTGTAAAGCTAATCTATTATTTTAGAAATACAAGAAAAATAATGCTAACAAAAAAAGCTTAACAACAATAAACTATTCTATAGATCAAAGATAAAATTAACAAATAACTATATACTTTGCAATTAAATTCGAAGAAATTAATATTAAAGTTTTACGACAATTTAATTAAAAATCTTAGCGTATTCGCAATATAATTAAGAATAAGAAAAATAAAACTTTGTTTTTTTCTATTTTGACAAAAAGTATTTAATATCGAAACAAAATACTATTAATACAAGTAAATATTGCAAATAATCGAATATATTTTATTTATATATAAAAAGTATATCGATCTTAGACAAAATTTGTAGAAGAAATAAAAGAAAAGAAAGACTTAAAGAGAGCTTAGTTTAAAAGTTATATTTACTAATTTTTATAATCTAAAGAAAACAATTATATTTATAAAAGAAATTGAGTTTATTAATTAATTTCGAATTTTAATTGTAGAGAATTATTAAAACGTTCGAAATAAAATATATTAAATCGAAAAATTATTTAGCAACATAAAGTACGAGACAAGAACTAAGATAATTGTGCTCAAAGAAACTGCTTTATTTAGACAACGTATATAGAAGATATAGATAGATAATTAATCAAGCTTCTTGCGAAGTCTAGTTGATTAATTGTTACTAGTCGCATAGCATTCTTAAATAAAGAAGACTCAAGTGCTTAATAAAATAATTAATCAATTAATTAATTAACTACGAAGTGTATGCTCGTAAGATTCAAAGACTTAATCTAGAATAGCAAGAACAAATTACAATTTATAAACAATCTTGTAACAAATTCTATTGCTCTTAAGTATCAAATACGTCTTTAAGAAACAACAAACTCGTTTAATTGTCTTAGTACTTAGATCTATCTACAGAAAAATCTTTAATCCTAAAGTCAATTCTAAATACTTGCTTAAGTTAGAACAACGTCAGAATTAAAATTAGACAATAACTTATGCGCAATAACTTAAACTAGATTTTAGTATATCTAAGCACGCTTAAATTCGATATAAAGAATATTATAACAAGTTTTTAAATTTTTTCTATGACAAATTTGAGAGCAACATAATTTAATTTGAGAAGAAATCGATTTTCTTGTCGATAAATATATCAAAGTTGTCTTTTTTTAATCAAAAATATTGTTAATCAACTTTATTGCGCAATACAATATCGATTATAATTATTATAAGTATTATTATTGTTTAATTTGCTACTCTTGTCTATACTCTATTTAATAATGTTAAAACCAAACATATATTATATTTGACGCGCTCTTATTGTTGTCTTCAAGTTGTAGTTCTTGAAAAAATCGAAAAATCGAATATTTCTTATACAATTTCTAAGCTTAACTAAATTCTATACTTTATATTTGAAGCTTTTAACATTCTATTATTTAAAAAATCGATTAATTAAAGATTTTACAAGTGCTTGAACTTATTTAATTGTTATTGTCGTTATATATTAGATACTTTATTAACGCAAGAACAATAAACGCATTCGAGAATAACAAAAGTGTCGAAAAAATGCAAATAAATTAAAAGCGCATTAAGATAATTGTGCGAAATTGCTTTAACTTCGAAACGAGATAAAAGCAAATTAATAAATTAATGCAAACAATAATTGACAACTTAATTGTTATAACAAAGATTAATTTCGAAAAGAGTTTGCTATTTTAAATAACATTATTTATATACAATATTTGAAAGACTATATTAATTATTATGTTATTGTTAATTTTAGAAAATAATTAATATAAAAAGTTAAATAGTTTTTCAAAATATAAACTATTAATATTAAATAATAACAACAATAATTCGAAAACGCAAAACAAGATAAAATTAGGTATCTTTATATACAATTAATTATATTATTAATATTTAAATAACAAAAAAGTAATCAAACTAATCTTGTTTTAATATTCATTAATTCGAAAATTGCTATTAGTTAATACTTTAACAACAAGATATTAAAACACAAGTTTTTTTTTAAATTGTGCATACTAATTATTGACAAACTTTATTTGATCGAAGAATAACAAAAATTTAAAGTCGAATATACAAATCTTAATATACTTCGAATAGAACTGTTAATCGAAATTTTGATATTAAAGATGTTTGTTATCTTGAATAACAAGGTCAAGAAAATAATTCGAAATTAATATAAATTTGACAAACAAATTAAAGTATTGCAAATATTATTAGATTACTTTAAGATATTTTTGCAATTTATTAAAATAAAAAAGACAATTCAAAATATGTTAAATTTTTAATTTTTTTTATCGAATATTTTGCAAAGCGCATTCGATATATTAAAAACAATAATATATATAAATAGTATCAATTTAATGCTTTAAGTTTGCAAGTTCTTTCGACAATAAATAAGAAATTTCGAATATTCGAAAAAAATTTATTTAATAAATGCTTCTCTTAATAATATTAATAATCAAAAACAATAAAAAATGTATTTTATATACTTTTAAAAAGAGATTGCATCTATATTTATTTTTTAGAATTCTAATTTGCATCAAGATTTATAAAATAAAAATAAACAATTCAAATATTAGACAAGTTATTTAATAACTTGTATTTAAAAACATTAATTAAATATATTAGCATCTTAAATGCGCAAATTAATACGTCAAGAAGCAAGCATATTTTATAATATTGTATTTAAAGTAATATATAGAATTTCGAGCTCTTAAAGTATTAATTAATTGCAAAAATATTAATATTAATTTTGTTACAATTATCGAAGAAGTAGATAATGTTAACAACAAAATATTTAAAGAAAAAAACAACATTAGTAATCGAATAGTAAATCTTAATAAAAGTACTTCTTAATTAGAGTAGAATCTTGATAAAAACAACGCAATTAAGTTTAGACTAGTCGCGTCGAGCTAGGTCATCGAATTCGAGCCAGGTTCCTAGCTCGCCAAGACCCAATTTGGGTTAGAAATCTTGACCCAAGTATTCGAGTCGAGTCAAAGGATAGATATGAAGTACTTAGCGTATAACCTGGCTCGACTCGCCAAGACTCGAAAAATTTAGATTATTTTTAAAAAAGTGCATTAATCAACTTAATCAAATTGATTAATTTAATTAATTTGTTTATAATATTATATAGTAATGCATTTAGATAATGCATTTGTACGTTATTTGTGCGTTATTATTTTTAAACTATTTTTAGTAATTCAAATAATGCGAATTTTTTTAAAAATAGAAAATCTTGACATTTTGGCGTTATTTTCGATTGCTTGGCGAGTCGATCGAGCCAAGTCAAGAAATCGTTGACTCAAGTTGATTTCGAGTCGAGTCAAGAGATTGATACCAAGTATCTAGGTCGAATTAGAATGTTGATATCGAAACTCGATCCAACGATTAGTCTAATTAAGTTAATAAATAAGTCAAATTTTGCATATTGTTATAATCTCGAAAAGAATATATAAGAGTTAATTAACGTTTTAATCAATTATTATTAAAGAATCCAATTGCTATATTTTAATAACAAAATAATCAATAACATAAGTTTTGCAAAGTAAGACAAAATTTAGTCTAAATTATATTGCTCGAATTGCAATTCAAATAAACAAATACTTATTATTTTGTATAGCAAAAATAATATTTAAAATATTTAAATATTAAAAAAGAAAATCTAATTTAAGAAGCAATTAAAAAGCTAAAGAACACAAAAGATTTATACAATATTTTTTAATTCTTATCTTAAATTCTATTTAATCTTAATTATATCTAATAAAATATTAAAAAATCTAATAATTTAAGACAAATATATAATTAATAAAGCAACTTTTAAGTAAATTATAAAAAGTATATAAAGTAACGCAACGCAATACAATGTTAAGATACTCGAAATCTTGAAACAAGATTAACAATTAAATATTAAATCGAATAAAATAATTGCAACAAGATTGCGCAACAAAGACAAAGTAAACAAAGAATTAATAAACAAAGTTGTTGTAATTTTTTAATAACAACAAATTTTTTATTTAATCAAAATTAATTACAAATCTTTAACAAAGAGTAATAAGAAACAAAAGAAGAAAAATAAATAAAAAATAAACGCAAAATCGATAAGTGCAAGCTTCGTTGATCCAAAAATAAGAAAAAATATTGCGTTAAAAGCTAAAAATTAACAAATATTAAAAGATAAATAAGATGAAAATCTCTCAAAAACGCTTTCGAAAATATTTAGAATTCGAAGATAAAAGTTGTTAAAAGAAATTTTAAAGAATATTAATAGAAATCTATTGTTGTTATAGAACGTGCAAGAAATTAAGAGACAAAGAAAGAGATTAAATTACTTAAACAATTATAAATTTAGTTCGATTATCAAACGCGCGCAATGCAATTTTAACAATTCGACAAATTTTAATAGAAGTAAGCGCAACAATTGCAATAAACAAAGTTGTGCAAATATAAATTTAAAAGATTGTAAAAAGAACTAGAATATATATTCTTTATTGTTAAATATTTGCAACAACAATATATTAAAAATTAAAAAAAATTAAGAACTTTTGTCTAAATTTAGAGTTTTCTCGAATTTAGATTTGTTATTGTTGTTTGCGTATTTAATTTTTAAAATCTTATTATTATTTATATTCTTTGTTGTAACGAAGAATTTTGTTTAATATTAACAATTATATTTAGCATTATTTTTACTTAATTTAACGATGCTTATTATATATAGATTTATAATAGAATTTTTAAAGTATTAATTGATAAACTTTTTGATTAATAACGTTTCTATTAGATGCAACGTTATACTTTATATATCTTTCGAATTATTCTTTTTTAAATATTTGTTCGATTTAACAATTTTAAATAATTTCTTTATAAATAAATTAAATCTTAACAAATATAAATATGTAAGTATTTAAATTTTAAGCGACTTATTGCTATTTTAAGAAAATATTAAATTTTCTTTTTAAAATGTCTTTAAATTTAAGTTTAATAACTTTAACAATCGATTTATTTCGAAATTAAAGTTTTCTTGATTTTAAAAATTTATTAAACTATTAATTAATATTGTATCTTGCAATTTCTTTGATATTATTAATATATCAATTATATAAAGTATGCGCAATAATACTTAAGCATAATTTAATATACTTGTTGTTTTTGTCTAAAAAACAATCGCAATTTTTCAAAGAATATATTTTAAAAATTCGATATTTGCGTGTTTAATAATATATCGAAGTATTATATATAACTTTTTATAATTGCAAAAGTTCTAATAATTTCGAAATTCTTAATCAAAAATTAATAAAATTGCAATAATCGATTGCGCAAATAATAATTTGTAAAACTAATCTTTTATATATCGAAGTAATTTATTTAAGATTTGATAAGCTTCTTAATATAAGATTTAAATTATATTAGAATATTATTAATAATTTTGAAGTTGTATTTCTTTTAACAAGTTAAACGTATTATAATGTCGATTGTACAAAATTTATAACTTTGTAAGATTAGTTTCTTGATATTTTAAAAGTTGTTGAATTAAACAACACGTTTGCGTTATTATTTATTAATTGCATATTAAAGATTTAATTTGTTCTTAAAATGCGCGTTATTAAAGTAAATATAATAAATCAATTCTATTATATTAAAGCTAAAATATTATAATTTAATTATTAATATTAGTTAGTTAAAGCTATTGAAGAAGAGTTCGAATATATATTTTTGCAAAACTATTGTCGATTTTATTCTCTTATAAATTTTCAAATTATTTGCGCAAATTTGTATATAATTGTCGAATTACAAATTGTTGCTCTTAAACTTAATTTACGTAAAATAAAGATTGTTAATAATATTAATATTATTAATCGTTATACTTTTATTTTTGAAAATCGACTTTATAAAATAATATTTAATTCGATAAGATCTTAGCAATTAAATAAATAATATAAACGTCGATTAAAAAATTTTTTTTTTATCTTTTTGTACTTTAAATCTATAAAGAGATTTTATATAATAATCTTAATATATCGCAATTAAATTTGCTTTGTTAATCGAACAATACTAATTAATTCGATTATTACTTATATTTATATCAAGTTTAATATTCTCGATCTTTATTACAAGTTATCGAATTAAAAGCAAATAAAATTGAGAATTTTATATCTTCTTTTTTAGCAAAATTAAGTTAAATTTGTAAGATTCAAACATAAGAGTTATCGTAATAAACTTAAATTGTCTTATTTTATTAATTTTATTAAATTTTCTATCTTTTGTATAATCGAAATTATTATATGTTAAAATTGTAATTAAAAGTTTCTCTATTAATCTAAGTTGTCTTCTAATCTTATTTGTTTATTTTTTTATATAATATTGAATTGTGCAATAAGACATAATTAAATTAATAGAGCATAACAAATTAACAATTCTTCGACAAGCGTATTATTGTAAAGATAGAGAGCAAAAATCGACTAAAAATTATTCGATTTGTCGAGATGAAGTAGATAATATAGTTTCGATATTGTTAAGAGCTAAACTTTAAATATATTTTTGTTGCAATTATTCTAATATCTTAAGCAATTAAAGCTAACAATAAATTTCAATTAACAAGAAATATATTTGATTATTGCTTTCTTAATTTTCTCGAAGTTAATTAAAGTTTTTTAATTTATAATCTCTAAGAATTTCTAATATTTCTCGAAGACTTTATCTTTTATTAACATATTTAGTTCAAATCGCAATTTATTTATTGCTTAGAATCAATTATAATAAGATACAATAATAAACTTTTGTAAGTTTATTAGAAGAAAGAACTCTTTTTTCTTAAATATTTCTTATAAATGTAATTGAAAAACTTGCTATACTATTTTGCAAATTTATTGCAATATTGTTTCAACAAAGTTAAATACTTAAGAATTGTTAACTTATAGTTTAATATTAGATTCGTAATATTGTTAACTTCCTTAAAATTTAATTCTACAAAATCGACAAACGTTCGCAAGAAAGATCGAAGTATCTAAAAATAATAAGCGAGCGAAATAAATATCGTTAGAGAAATAATCTTCATTGTTAAAATCTCGCAAAAAGAATAATAAAACAAGACTTAATATTAACTTTTTAATAATTAATAAAGACTCGATAAGAAGAAAGATTATAATGCGAGAATTTTAATATAATAAAAAACACTTAGAATCTATATATTCTCGAATATATTGAATAAAGATTGTGTTTATTTCTAAATTAACAAAATAACAAAAAATGAGAATAAATCAAGTTAATTTTGCGCAACGCTATTTTGCTTATTTAATTACAAGCGAGCATTTATATTAATACTTATAATGTTATTAATGCAAAAAATTAGATTAAACTTTAATATTCTCGATTTCGCATCTAGATTGCTACATAACAATTATTATAAATTTATTTTCTTTTTTGTTAGATATAAATTTTTTGTTAAACATTTAAGTTAAATAATCGAATTAACTTTTCGTTTTTTATGCTTAATTTTGCGACTTTCGATATATTATTTTACTATTGATTTGTTGTCGAAAGTATTTGTCAATTATAAAAAATCAAAAGTAACAAGTTAGTGTTATTTAATTCTATTAAATGCAAATATTAATTGCGAAGTATAAAACTACAAATTAAATTTATTAATATACTTTAATTGTCGAATTTATTCTTAGATGCAAGACTTATTGCAAATACAATTTACTTAATTTGATATTTTAAAAATATTTTATAAAACTTGAGCAACGTCGCGTAACAATATTGTAATCAAAAAAATTGTCGCGTTATTGCGTAAAGATATTGTTAAATCTTTATAAAATATTTGCTTTTAACTCTTTTATCTCGAAGACTAAGTTTTATAATATAATTTATATTTTTATCGCAATACAACAAGTTTTTGTTTATTCTTATATTTGCTTTTATTAAATAATTGTTATTAAGTATCGACATCTTTTATCGCAAACAAAAGTTGTATATTATAATATATATTCTTGAACTTAATTTATTAATTCTTGTATTGTTTGCAACTTTTAATTTAAGTTAATTATATTTAAAGCTTCGAATTTCTATTTTAGACAACAAATATAAAATTATTAAGAGCATAAAAATTAAGAAAGCAAATTTTACATAATGTTGCGTTGTATCGAAGAATAGACTTGCGCAATAATATATAATTTCGAATTGTCAACAACAATCGCAAACAATTTGCGCTCTTAAGTTAAAACTTCTTAACAAATTGATCGAAATCAAATTGCTTTGCGTTTGTTTTCGATATTTGCACATTACTTGTTACGCTTAAGTCTTTATTAATTTTTTTTTGCTAAATTACTTCGAATTGTTTGCAAATTGTTTTTTTTATTTTGTAACTAATAAGCTATTAACGTACTAATTAAGTAAGAATTAACGCTAATAAATGCAACGCAATTCTATATATTGCTTATAAAAAGAAGTAAAACAACGTCTAAGCTTGCGTCAAATACTTAAAAATTTTTATAATTCTTTTTGCTTTGCATTGTTATTTGCTCTTTATTCTTCTTCTTAATAATATAGAAATAACAATAATTTGTTGTTTGCTATAATAAAGAATTTATTTCTTTTTCAAATTCTCTTTGTTCTTTCGATAGCAAATATATATTTACAATTAATTATTATTAAGCTAGTATATTTATAAATAAATATATCTCGACTTGCATTGTTGTTTTTACAACTTTTTTAATAAATAAGATAAACAATATTAAGATGCTTTGTGTCGAAGAGATAACATTTATACAATGCGCGTCTTGATTATCTTTTGCAATTAATTTGTATACAATTTTAATTACAATATTGTTAATATAAGATATTGTTAATATATCTCAATAACAAAATATAAATACTAACTTTATTTAGTGTCTCTTAAATGCGCTTAAGAGTTTGCAATTAATTGTTTTCGAATTTAAGAATATATTATTTATTATTAGTTTTGCATTTGCTATCTTTTTTTGAGTTTTATCTAATACTTTGTTAACTTATTAATATTATCGATTGCAATTAATGTTCGAAATTTGCTCAAACAATAATTTTTTCTCAATTTATCTTAATCGAATAAAATAACAAGACAAGACAAATTTTATTACTCTTAATTTTTATTTTGTCTTTCTTATTAGAAATCTTAAAGATTTAATTCGAACGCAACAAATTATGTTAAAAATCTTAAAGATTTAATTCGAATGCAACAAATTATATTAGAAATCTTGAAAATTTAATTTAAGTATTTTATAAATGTTCGATTTTTTTGTTTACTTAAAATTTACAAAGTTATTTCGTAAAGCGTATTTGCGCTCTAATTCGATTATATATATAAACAATAAAAGACAAGAAAAAGATATATTAAAGAAAAGATAAGAATATTTATATAATATATATTTGAAGTAAGATTAATTATAGATATTTAATATTGATGCGTTTTGTAAATCAAAAAGAAATAAATATGTCTTGTTAATAAGCAAAAGAAGTATAAGAATAAGTTGCAATTCTAATTATTCTAAAACTTACTTATATTTAAATAATCAATATAGTAATTCGACTTTCGCAAATAAAAATTTCAATTTAAACTTGTATTTAGACAATTAATATAGCAACTCGACTTTTGCAAATAAATTTTTTAATTTAGACTTGTATTTAGACAATTAATATAGCAACTTAACTTTCGCAAATAAAAATCTTAATTCGAACTTATATTTAGACAATTAACAAATATAAGACAAGCAAAAATTAATACAATTAAAAATATATATAAAAATAAAAATAATTAAGATATATTATAAGCAAATATGCGTAACGCGAAATTGTCTTTACAAGAATTCGATTGCGTTGTAAAATTAGCGCATTAAAAAAATATATATTTTATTAACTTTAAAGATTTATATTAGCAATAAAGCTAAACTATATAAAATTTAAGCGCTTATTAGATTACTAATTGTATTGTTAATCTTAGCAAAATTAATTAAAAACTAAAATTGAGATAATTTATATAAATTGCGATTTGTTTAATTTGCGTTCAATATAACGTAAAAATAATTAAAATAATCGAAAAGTATTGCAAAAGAAAATAAAATTAATTTGCAAAAGTTGTTTTTAAGAAAAGAATCTAAATTTATAATAACAAGTTGTTTAACAACAATTTTGTCGAATATATTAAATTTAATTGCAATATTATTGCTAACAACTATTAGAACAATTGATTTAAAAACCTTTTTTCTTTCTTTTAACGTTCGACAATGCGCAACAAGAAAGCAATTATATAATATATCAAGTCGAATTGTATTGTAACTTAGCGCACTTATACAATAATAAATTATAGCGTATAAGACTAAATAAATAGATATTATTTTTGCACAATTAAAAAAGAAGACAAACTCGAATATTCTAATATATTACGTACTATTTTTATCTAATACTAAAAAAAATTATTTAAGATTAAGTTAAAATCATTAGAACATCGAATTCGACTAAGTATTTATAGACAACTCTTTAACTTTAAGCGATATAGAAAGTCGAATAAAGCTCAACTTATTAGAATTATTGTTTTTTTTTATTTGCTATAAATTCAAATTACAATCAAATTTACAAAATTGTTTATCTTTCTACTTTTATATATTGTAATAGAAGCATAAAGCAAAATTTATAGATGCGTTAATATTAATTTATTTATCGAACAAACAAAGCGATACTTAAATCTTATTAATAGAATTTTTGAGAATACAAAATTTAGCTACAAATTAATTTATTTTACGAATAACAATCGAGCACAATCTCTCTCTTTACTTACTTAATTGCTTTTCTCGCTTTTGCTCTTATCTTTTGCTCTTGTTCTTTAATTTTAAGAATAACAAATATTACTCTTAACAATATTGTTAATTAAGAGATTAAATGTTATTAACATAAACTTGTTAAGCAAAGACTTATACATTAATTAGAACAATATAATTGAGAAAGAAACTAAGCATATAAATGGCGACAACAAAATAAATAAAGAAAAAGAGATTATAAGTAATAAGATTTCGATAAAGAGTAATAATATTGATATAAAGATAAGACTTGTATAAATTAAGTCGAGAAGATACAAGCTTATATGCTAATTTATTATAAAAAGAAGAAGTAGTTGCGCAAAATTAATTGTTAAAAAAATTAAATAACGCAAAGAAAAAGAAGTGCGTCGAAATCGATAAGAAATTAAGTATTTTTTCGAAGGAAATTAAGAAAAATAAGCGCAATATTATTATTAGTTATAATCGTAAATCTTCTAAATTAGAGAAAAAATAATATAGTAAAATTTATTGTATATTCAATATTAAGAAGTTAAACTTATATAAAAAGTTAAAGAAAATATCGAAACGCAAGTTTGAAATATTTAAGAATTATTAGCTTATTATAAAATCAAAAGTTAATATTTACGAAAATTAAAAAACAATTAATATATCTTAAATTAAAGTTTGTCTCGATAATTATTTTGTAAATATTACGCTTAAACAATTAAGTATTAACATTTGAAAAAATATATAATTTGTCAACTTTAATAGCAATAACTTTTCGAAAACAACGCATATTTTGTTCGATTATATTTCGAAAAAAATTTATTGCGTAAGCAATAAAAATTGCAAGAATTATATTATTTATTCGAATTAAGCAAAATATTATTATAACTAAACTAAAGATATTTATTATTAAATAAAAAAAAAAGAACATAACAAGAATTTATATTTCGTTTGTTTCTTGTATAAAAATTAAATAACTAATAACAACAAATTACTCTAAAGAAAATCGATTAAAACTATTGTTCAAATATTAATCGATTATTTTTGCGATTTTACAAAAGAAATTACGAAATTAAACAAAACTATATTTAAACAAAGAAACTTACTTATTATCTTTAAATTTAAAAAAGGAAAGTCGAAGACAAGCAATTAAATTATTTGCTCTATTAATATTGTTAAAAAGAACTTTTATTTTATTTTTAAGATTCGATTTTGCGATATTTTTGTTCGCGAGTTGAACAATTTAAAGTTGATTAAAATTCTAATTAAAATAAAGAAGAAGCAAAAAAAGATTGTTGTTTAATTAACTAAGAGCGAGACAAATAAAAAGAGAATTAACAATTATAACAAGAAAGAACTAAATAAGAAGAAACTTAAATTAAAAGACAATATTGATAAAGATAACAAGAGAGAATTCGATTCGAATGCAAAGTATGTTAAAAAGAAAATTAATTTCGACAACAACTTATTTAGTTTAGAAAGCAAGAAGAAGTAATTAAGATAAGCAAAATTGCATTTTTGCAATTTTGTCTTGTTAACTTTGTTATATTTTTATTTTAATTAAGATAAACAATTGTTAACAATAAGTGCTAATAATAGATCTTAAGTTTCTCTCTTTTAATGTGCATAAGATACAATTAGTAATTATATAATTCTTATAAAATTAAGTAGAGATTAACATTATTCTTGTATTAAATTTTGATTTTGAACATATTAAAGATATTTAAGTTACGTAATTAAAATAAGAGAGATAAATATATAATTGTTATTATCGAATTAATAAGCTTTGTTATTGCTTAATTAGTTGCACGCATTAAACTTTATTGTTATTGCTAATTTATTTCTATTGAGCAACTTTATATTTTGATTTTTTTTTTAACTTACAAAATATTTATTGTTGTTATAGTAAATAATTTTTGCGTTTTTTATTTTCTTAAAGACAATCTTGAACTTTTGCAAAAACTTTATTTAATACAACGCTATTATTTGCATTATTTTTATATGATTTTCTTTTAAGAGTTGATTTGCTTGCATTTGCGTAACAAGATTATTTTAAAATATTTAACAAACAAACGTCTAACTTATAACGAAATCGATATACAATTAAATTAATGCGAGAAACTTCTATAATAAGATAATATATTAATACAATTAATTTAACAATGTAAGTTTAAGTGCAATTTGAGTTATATATGCAATAACAAGATTGCTTTACTAATTAAACTCGATATTATTCAAATTTTTTTTGTCTTTTTGCACGTTAATATATTATAAAAGAATAGTTTGTTAAGAAACCCAAATATTACTCGATGTCAATCTGTGCAAAATCTTAAATCTAATAAATATAAATATAATACAAGTTCGAAAAATTCTTTATTAATATTAATTAGATAATTAGATAAATTGTAAAAAGATATTTACTTTCGATGCATATTTCGATTTTATTTCTTAACTCGCAATTAATTTGTTTTAAAAAATCGATATTTATAAAATAACATTTGCAATCTTTTACTTCTTCGATTTCTTTTGTTATCGAACACTTAATAAAAATAAATAACTCAAAAAACATCTTGTTAGACACACTATTATTACTTGTTTTTTGTCGCTATTTATTATTGCTACAATTGTTGCTCTTAATAATCTTGATAACTTATATCTTACTCTCTTTTTAAAATTATTAACGTCTTCGAAGAATTATTAATTGCTAGATCTTCTTAAATTATTTCGAATACTTTTAACTTATTTGCAAAAAATACTAAAATATCGCAAAACTTCATTTCTTGTTTTAACAATATAAGTTGCGTAACAAATTGTTAATCAAACAACAAAATATCTCGCGTAAAATCTTGTTCTCTTTTTTTTTTTGCAAACAAGTTATAATATTTTAAGTAAAAAGCAAACTAGCTTCGATAAAAGAAAATTGCGTTATTGTTAAAATTATTTATTTAACTTAATATTCGAAGCTATTGTCTAGCTAAAAATAATCAAAATTTGCTTCTTAATTAGCGCAAATTTCGTTAATTTTCTTTATCTTTTTATTACGAAACTTCGCGTAAATAATTTTAATAACTTTTATACCTTTTGTTTAAATTACTTTTATTGTATTTTTTTTGTACGTTTATTTCGACTTTACTTGTTATAACTTGTTTTGTCAAATAATATTAAGAACTTCGTTAACAATAATATTAACAATCTTGATCTTGTTTATTATTTTATTTAAAATTGCTAAGATCTCTCTCTATTAATTTTTTTTTCGCTTCTTTGTTTTATTTAGTTTAAGATAATTTGTTAAATATAACGTAAATTAACAATGTTATAAAAAGCTACGCTAAATAAATTATTTCGATTTGTGTTTATTGTCGATATATTAATAATTAATTGTTAACATTAATACTTATAAAGTAAAATAATATATTAAAAAAAAAATTTACAATTAAGTTCGAAATCTTAAGATAATATTTTAAAATTGTATTAACAATAAAGTTTTGTTACAATCTTTATTGTTATTCTTGATTTAACAAGTTAAAATGTTGTAATCTTTAATTATCTATTATATAATAATCTCTTGTATTAAAAGATTGCTAAATAAAGAAGATTAATTGTTAAGCATCTTAATTTAGCTTTTACTTACAATTTCCTTATATTAAAACTAATTAAATAACGTACGCATATTATAGTCTCTTAAAGAATTAAATACTAGAAAGAGAGCTTGTCGACAAATTAAGCAAAATTATTGCTTCTCTTAAAGTTATTTTTAAAGTTAAAGTTGCATTTGTGCGACTTTAATTTGCATTTAAATATTCTATAATAAAGCAATCTTATAGTTTGTAATACTTTGTAATAAAACGATTTTGCAACTTCTAATACTTTTTGACTAATAAATATTGACAAGACGTAAGCAATTATTAATACAATATATATAATAAACATGTATATAGTATTTGCAAATACAATTATTCTAATTATAACGTTTTATCTTATACAAGTTATAAGATTATTCTTAAATACATTTATAAATATTATTGTGTATTTTTACTCAAATAAGACTTATTTATTATTGTAATCGATTTTTATCTTAAATATTAAATATTGCTCTTAAATCTTCTAGCAAAATTATATTTTAATATCGACGCTTACTCTTTATAGATAGTTTATACTATCTATTATAGCGCTCGTTAATCGTTCGAAGCTATTGCATTATATCTTGTAGCGTTGTTTATAAATAGTTAGGATTGAATGTAGGGTTCACTCTAGGGTTAGGACTTGTCGGGCATCAAACATAATTCTGCAAAGGAGAACTGAGCACTGAGACAATCGTTTGATCACAGAGGTGAAAAGAATTATAACAGAAAAACTGCGGGTGAGATTATCATAGCTAAAGCGGTAAACAGTCAAAGCATTTGACGTGAGCAATTCTGAACTCAAGAAGCATGATCGGGTAGCAAGCTGCATGTACTCCAGGAAATACCATCCTAGAGGAGGAGTTAGACTGTTATCATTTGAATAAGTCTAATAGAAGTATCGCAATACATGCATGTCTAGACATTACCATTATCTTTATGAACTTTTGGTACTCCAGCGCTAATGCAAATGTAGATGAATGCTGATGCTTTTGCTGATGCCCTGGCGTACCTTACGCCTGTTATGCCATGCTTCTGCCTTTCAAAACCACACAACGAAGCCGAGCATCACACCCATCAAGCCTAACCCCATGCCTGCAATCTCTTTTCCGCCGGCTGCGGCACCTTTACCTGATGCCGAAGGAGTGGCGGACGTTGTTGGGCTGCCCGTCGACGAGGCTGTAGCAGCAACGTCAAGTGTCTGTCCAAGGCTAGGAAGCTTGGCGTTTCCATTGACCATCCAACCACTCGCGGTCGACGTTGGGCACGCAGGTGGGGAAAGCTGCCCCGTAGACGCCTTGTAGGCGGAAAGCTTAACACCAGTCGGGGTCAACGTTGACCATTGGCTTTGTAGATTGGTATAGTCGGGTAAGACTGGCGATGGTGTACCCGAACGAGGAAACCCATCTAACGCGGTCGTTGCAGCTGCGCCGGTAGGGTCCACTGTTGCCCCGTAGCTTATAAGGCCATAGTCGTTGGCCTCTTCAATCCATTCATAGATGATTGCGCCTGACCAGGTATTCGCCATGTCCGACCCGAAGATAGATGCTTGGTCCTGGAATAGCCGGTGAGCTGGCTTTCTGCAACCGGTTTCCGATATGAAGATCGGGATGTTATAGCTGGTTGCATTTTGCTCAAGCATAGAATAACCGGAAACGTCATACGAGGACTGGCCACACCATTCATAGACGTTCAGAGAGTAGAAATCGGCGTTGATGGTTGGATCGTCACCGCACGCCATGTAATTCTGAAGCATGGGTCGAAGGTCAGGTATGTCCGCTATCGCAATGTCAGAACGCTTGTTTAATTCGCGCCAGCTGCACTCGCTTACCAGCAGAGTAGCCGATTGGGATCTTGCGGTAATTCTTTGAATCTCTATACGCCTTAACGTCTCTCAATGCGGCCTTGATGTAAGGGGCAGCTGCAGATCCATTCCCTGTAAGGAAAAACGTATTAACGCCTCCGACACGTGTATTCTTGCGGAAGTACTCACCTCGCGTCAGAACCTCATTGCCAACGAAAAACCCAGCAGTGTTGCCAAATTTTTGGAACTCGTCCAAGACGGCTTCGAACCTCGTGAGTTGTGTTTGGTTCCATGTGGGCGAGTCCTGTGCGTATACCATAGTCAGCAGGCGTAGTAAGACAGGGTATCTTGAAAAAAGAAGCGCAGTTGCGTCTGCACAGCGTCCAATTATCAATGGATGTTCTACACCGGCGAAGGAGACAGAAATGAGAAACTTCGTACCTGGTCGATTTGGGTGTCGAAGGTGTCCAAGTCGACGAACAAGTAGATGCCTGCATCCTCAAAAGCACTCATACAGCCGCTATGGTCACCAGTAGGGTCAACATGGTATACGCGTATGGTATTCGCTCCCAACTTCTGCATCGAGGTAGCATCGAGTTTGCATTGGCCCTCATCGAGAAGTGGATCGGTCGAGACAAGCTGGTAGGCAATTCTGCATCTCTCTTAGCCCCAGCAACGCGGCAGTGGAAACCAGATCCGCTCACCCTTTTATGTAATATTGATCTCCCTTACTTGTAAAGAACTTGGATCCCACTGCAGTTATCTGGGGCAGGGACGCCGCAAAAGAGACATTGGCGAGCAAAGCAACATTGGCGAGCAAAGTAACGAAAGCTGCGAGAAGGGAGATCATTGTGTTCAACGCCAATAGTTGGCTGTCAATTGCGCGGTATGTCAAAGAAAGTAGGTAACTACGTTTCAACGAACCCAGTAACGGTCACAAAAGGAACGAGCGATTGAAGCCGAATGAGAGTTGGGGGGAGAAAGTGGCTGTCAACGAGTGCTTCCGTGAAGTATTTACAGAGAATCGCACGAGGTCAAGCAGGAGCAAGGCTCATCAGCTGTCAGTCGCGGCAAGAACGAGTGATTGACCGGAGTCGACAGCGACGGCACCTGCTTGCGTTTGGTGAAACGAACGACGAAACAAAGAAGGGAAGAGAGCCGCTGCTGCTGTTATGCGCTTCAGATAGAATTGACGATCGATTGCTCAAGATCGACGAATCCCGCAGGCTTGGCGCCTTCCCGAACACGGATAGCAATCGATGACGGTCGTCGGCCCGCCGCTGATAGGCAGATCTTGCCTTGTGTCACCTTTAGCTGCTGAAGGTACTTCGTATCAGAGGGGTTATATGTTAGCGTGACAACGGTTTATTTTGCCCAGCTCTCACCAAAATAAAATCCTGTGACGCTAACATATAACCCCGTGGATAGGAAGTACCTGGTGGAAAGCGTCCGGTCAATGATGTTATTTCTTGGCGGCGAGCCTTTCCTGACCAAGGCAGCGTAGCGAGACTCTGACCAATTAAACGTCACCGCTGATGCCAAGCTTAGGTCGATGCTAGCGGGCACCTTCCATCCACTGTGGGTGCCTACTGTACCTTATGAGTGTCGAGGGTCACGAGACGGCGACTTCAGATTTAAAGATTAACCAGTGGTGATCCACAACCAAAGATGATTTCGTCAAATCATTAGTCGACAGCATTCAAAATTGAGTGATAAGGCAGGGAGGGTTAGCTTTAGCACGACATGCGATAGACTGGATCCTGGATTCGTCAGATCCTTGTATGAGCGCCGACAAGGTTTACGCCTAGTAGTAATTAGAATTTTGGGTGAAATGGGGTGACCAAAACCTCTCCTCTGGCAACGGTCACGCACCGGGCCGATGTATCTACCATGATAAATTAATTGATTCTTTTGCCAGCAGCCCGTAAAAACATCCTTAGTAAATCCGATATTAAGAACCGGTGGCCGAAAACTCAACGCCAGCGCCGTAGCAACAATAGGTAAAGCAAATTTCGACTCTTACGAAGCGAAGCTTTACAGCGTCGCCTGAGGCTTTTTGGCGCACATCGCTGCTACATGCTGATTACCAAGCACTTTGAACTCATCCCTGCCGTGATAGGTAGCATAAGAATCGAAAGGATTCGTTCCACTCGGTAGATTTGTGCCAAACTGCCAGAACGAATCGTAAGCCACACTTGTCAGGTTCACAATGGTGGTCTGCCAATCTTGCTCAACGCCGAGTCTGATACTCGCGTCTGGGACGCCGTATTCCTCAAGGACAACGGGCTTGCCAGCGGCTTTCCCGATGGCATTGTGTTGCTCGATCCACTCGTTGCCCCAGGTATAGTTGTAGCCCCATTGACTCGGATACAAGTGGAATGTTCCATAGTCGAGTGTAGGGATGCCCAGGTTCTTGACGAAGTCGACACCTTCGTACCCACTGTAGGCATATGAACCGTCGCCTTGTGGCGGAGTTAGCCAGCCCTCATCGCCAAGGGATACCATATGTTTAGGGTCCAGCGACTTGATGTAAGCCGAGATGTCCTTGGCCCAATTGTATATCACCGAAGTATCGCAGGTACTGCAGCCGGGCTCGTTTGCGAGCTGTCATGCAAAAATGGCGCACGATGACTTGTAGCGGTTGACGATGAGCTTAATGTATTTCTTATAAGCAGCTTGAGAAGCCACATCAGTGTAAAAGGAAGCATGGGTTCCCCCGAAAGCGTTCGTATAGGTGTTGATGCCTCCCAGGTCATCGAAGTTGTTGAGCAATGGTAGGACGAGCTGAAGGCCATACGTGTCTGCGGTAGCTACCGCATAGTCCAGGCGAGGAATCCCTAGATATAGTCAGTGTATGCGCATCAAAGTAGTAGTCCGGAAGATACCGTTGGACGGGTCGTAATTGAATTACTGGCCACTGGAGTTGAGTACTTGGTAGTAGACATTGGTCTCCGTAGCTGCGTTGTTGGTGCTTCCGAATCCCCACGTTCGTACTACTTTGTAACCTGTCTATGTAGGGCCGACGTCAAGCTTGCAAGTGAAGATCAGAGTCGGCTTACTGCAGCAATCTGAGACATTGCATGATCGACATCTGAATTTTGACGGAGATGACCGAGCCACCAAGCATTGGCTCCTGGCAATTGTCAGCGAACGGATGTTTTCGACAACAATGATATCAAAGGACTACTGGCGAAATACTGAGTGGTGCCTCCTATGTCGAACAGCCTTCCGTTGACTTTAGACACATGCTTGTGCCGAGTCCTTGGGAGGATCGGAGACGCTGGCTCTGTGACAAAATCATCACCAGGGAGGGGTGAAGCATCCGTAAAGAGTGACTTGGCGAACAGCGTGGCACACAGTGCCAACACACTGAAGAAGTTCATGATTACAACTGTCAAAAAGCTTCAAACTTGCGATGCTCAGTCGGGCAGCTAGTGGAGAGGTGTTGCCCGCTTTTATATTCGATTTGACTGGAGCTTGGTCGCATTGCCTTGCACCATTGCTATGGCTTGGCAACCAAATGAAGGAGACGAAAGGGGAAAGGCAATTCCGCACTTGCAGGCATAAGCTGCGTGGCTTCCATAGTGCCTTCGAAGCACCGCGGATACGGAAGTGTCAACATAGAAGCACGTAAGGGTAGGAAAGCTAACGCAGAAACCATCACAGACTTGACTTCAACTTGAGTTCTAGAACGGATGGCCATCGTACGATACACCACTACTCCCAATTGATTCACGTTCTATCCCTGTCCTAGAGCAGCGCCACGAACGCAGCACGAAGAGCAGCTGAGATTTTGGACACCGCCTGGCTTCGCTTCATCCTACATTGAGTTGGCATTCGACTTCCTAGGAACGTAGAGATTTGGTTGATGGCTAGATTCGATATGACGGATATCAAGTGTCAATCGTCGGCTTGCTGTTTTAGGGCATCGTATTCAAGGTGCCAAACACACTTTTGCTGGCCCAAATACGTGAATTGTACTGTCTTCCATGCCTTGATCGTGGACCTTGCAAATTGCTGCAAAATTCAAGTGTAAAAACTCCAGCGACCCCCCTTCTGGGTTTTTCTGCCTTAGCCTGACAACCTTACTTTATGTGTTACCGGCAGGCTGGCGTTGCCTAGATCCACCCGAAAGCCAGCCATTAAGCGAACATGTGATATTATGACAGTATGGAGAAGCCGGAGAACGATTGGTAAGGCTTGGACTTTACCCCAGATTCAACCTACATCTGCACCTGCTGAGCCAGCACGCTAACGAGTGTTGCGTTAACGAGAAACCTAAAGTATGTTCAGATTGAGATGGCACAGCTGACCGTTCGAAAGCTAGATCGAGCAGCGGACATAGCACGAAGTGCGACGTATTGTAGACATACAGCGAAGTGCAGAGCATAACTGAAATCAATGCGACATAATACCGCGTCGAATAGTCTATACAACGTGATCACAACAAAGAAATACCAAAACGGTGGTAGAATGGTCATAGTAATTAGCAATCTTCGAGATGGCCGAAGGAGAATAGTGTGCTCCTACTTTGCATTTGCAGGTATGATTTCCGGTCACGCTTGTCATCCGCCTCAGTGCGCAACGTGGTCAAAGCCACGTCCATGCTGGCGTCCTGGATCATTGACCAAGGAAAAGAGCGTAGTAAAAAAATCTGATCCGGTTTTGCTCTCGGTCGTCGCTCCCGTCGGTTGGTTTACGAGACGTTATAGCCGCACCATTTAGCAAATGAAATCCGGAGGGACTGCAGGGCCAAGACAGCCACGTCCTCAGCCAATCTTTGCTGCACAACCTGTTCCAGACCTACAATTGAGAGTAATGCAGCAGTCACCCAGCCCCCAAGTCACGTTCCCTGTCCTGTCAGACTAACCAGCGATTGAATCCTTTCATGGTCAAAGACAAATGCACTTCAGGACCGCGCCCAATGGGAAGCGCCCTGTCAACTTAGCAGCGATCAAGGGTGGCGGTCTTGTCTCCCTCGGCGTGCTGGTCTATCAGCTGGATTGTTCTTTGTATGCTATACTATATCATTTCTGTAGTATTAGACGGAGCATTGTTGATCGTTCAATCGGAGATATATATCGGTTCCCAGGATCCTAAGCTCTTGGGTTTTCTGAGGGTTACTTTCTACCGTCCTCATGTTGACAAGCATTCACAATAGACCGGAATCAGTAGCCATGTTTTCGCGAAGCGAAAAGCGAGTGTGGATGCCATGAGGGGGGGGCGGCCAAGGTAGTGATTGTTGACGCGTTGGTCTTGGCAAGGTAGTGATCTCGTTGAATGTTATCAATGTTGTCAACTGCCGGAAACCATTCAACAGATAGGGTCGCGAGCAGTTGTTCTGGCATGGGCGATGCGACTACTGTCCGACGCCGTACGAAAGCTGTGCATGGGGTATCAGATGACAAGAGGAATCCCACATGGCGAAATCTGTATTCTCTCGAACTTTGCACCGCGCGATGGACGATTTGAGCAGCAATTTGGATTGGTGGAAAGGCCGAAAAGAAGTCACGCACCTTATAGGGTAATTAGAACCAACTACAAAAGACTACCGTACCCAACCCGCCTCTAAAATGGACCACAATAACCAACGGGCCGACGGAATCACGTATTGCCCTTGGCAGCAACGCTATTAAGGAGGTACGTTGCTTAACCAGTGAACGCCACTAATCTTGATATATCGTCTCGCACGATGTTTAGACGAGATTATGTAACGCTCGTTGATCGTAAGAGACGTAAAAGATACTCCGTATACACAACATTATTAGTATGTCATCAGATTTGATGTACTATCTCGTCTGTCTCTCTAAAGCGTCTGCATATTCGAAACACATCTTTCAAAGCTTCGATTCGAGGTCCAAATCGATCGCGCAAACGAACGTTTGCACTCATTGTCGATCGAGGGATCGAGGAAGCTTTGCAGGCAGGCATTAGATAATCAGATAGGCTTTACAACAACTATACTTGATCAACGCGATAGCGACGAGATAATGTAGTGGAGTGGGCAATAATAAGTACAAAGAAAGTCGATCGAAAAGAAGTGACTAGGCAGAGCAGTTACATTAGATTTGGTGGCGTTTGGTAGATGTACATAGCATAATTGCGTTGCCAAGGGCAATTCATGGTTTCGTCGGCTCGCTGGATATTGTGGTCCATTTTAGGGGCAGAATGGTTATGGAAGTCTTTTGTCGTAGAAACAATCTCCATGTATGAAACACTCAGGCTCTGAATGAGGTAGCCTGCCAAGCCAATCCACGTGATCGACCTACTTGTCGACACGACCTACTAACATCAAAATTTCCCCAAATAACTGATCCCCAAGGACTTGGTTCGACTATCCTCGAAAGAGCAGAGCTAAAACTTCTCCTCTTACCGTATACCTCTTCGCTGCTCGAGCACAATCTACTATACAAGTCCAATTGGTATGCTGTCATTGCGACCCCCAGAGCCGCCGCTTGACGAGTACCACCTCAACAACATGTCAAAAGGCTCTTCAGCAGCCCCCAAGCGCTACCGCACCTAGCTCTCGTATCCATTATAACTCATTCAATACCGCCCTCCCGTCATCCGCAGCTACTTTGTGACCTCCGGCGACCTTGATTCCCCCTGAAGCTTTTGGCTGTGATCTTCAGGTACATTATTATTTCAAGTAGTCGAACATCCTGACACCCTACTGAGTGGCTTCTCCGTTTTCCCTTCCGTAGCCGTCCTGTGAACGTCTTCTGGCCTACCTACGATGCGATGGCTCAGCAAAGGCAAATCTAAAATTCCTGCGTGATCCCTTGAGTACATCAGCTTTCAGTGTACTCGTACAGCTATGTACCTTAAGGGTGCAATGATAATGTTCCTGTGTATTCTGACTTCTGTTATCTCTATATATGTTCGCCTTTCTGTTGTAATCTCTATTTGGACCTATATCAAGATCCCTTATTTAGTTTCGTTTCAGCCTGGTCCCGGAACTGGGTGAAGTAACTTGATCAATTGATTGCGACTTGATTTCGATTCGTTATCTGCTTCGGAGGCTGAAGCTTTCACTTACTCTGTCGCTCCTCGCCCTGGCGGTTTCATCTATCTCATCCTTCCCATGAAAAGCAGAAGCCGCCAACCTCGTAAGAACACCCGGCATCTCCGTATCAATACTCATTCTACAATTAGTAGTGGTCCCACAAGCCTCAGCCAACAGTACATCCCGGATCTTCAAGCGGACATTCATCCCCTCGATATCCAACCCTTACAAATACCGGTGGTAGCTTTCCCACCGATACTGGTTTTCCTACGGGAGGCTTTCTAAATGGGACAAATCCAGAAAGCTTGATTGTTTCCAATGCCCCACAATCCTCCACCCGTCCGATCAGCACCGGCACAGGCACGAGATGAATTGGTTTCCAGGACTGTACATTTCATGGTACAGTCGGTGAGTCGTAGCTACCTGGAAGGACATCGCCACTGCCGTGGCGGACAATCCCAAAATCTATGTGTTGTGGTGTTCGGAACAAGCCAGCGATGCACAGAGTCTCATCAGCGCCAGGTGGTGGCCAGGCCCCGATCATGGTCGATATTGTCGGCATCGACATTTACCCTAAGAGTTACCAGGCATTCTTGGACGTCTAAGAGGACTTTTATGAAAACTTCGCCAAGGCGTCCAACAAGACCTGCGTGATCGGCGAGCACACTACTAGCTCAGATGCCGAGAAGATGCGTTAAGCTGGAGCAAATCTTGAGCGCAGAAGCCTTGTTAAGCTGCCCGAATCATACCATTCTCGTGATTCGAATACGACAAGGAGGTCGTTTTCTACGTCGCCTCAAATGGGGACACTGTCGCAAAGAACGTGCTCGACTGAGCATGAGACTTGGCAGAAACCCGTATTTATTTGGGGTTACCGTGTATGATATAATGCACACCCGCAGCCGGCATCCCAGAAGGTTTGGTTGTTCAATGTCATAGCACGAGCTACTCTTCAATTCTTTCACGGTTCTAGCTTTAAACCGGACACCGTCCAAAAATCATACTCCATCAGGCAACTTGTCGATTTGATTATTATAAGTGATGATCCCAACCATCTTGAGCACTTTTCTGCTATCAATATTCAATAACAAGTGCTGAATAAAGTACATAAGGTACTTTACATTGAAGCCTGCGTCCGTGCCCGCTTCCTCGTCTCTCGACACAGTTGCCATGATTGGCCCTCGGAAGTGCTTGGCACTGCAGGGACCTTATCGATAGCGCCAAATGATCCAAACAAGGGCCGAAGCGCATCGAGTCGTTCCAAGGTGGAGGCGGACATCTCATGTGACTCCAGCAAGTAGCAAATCGCGCGCACCATCGCTTCTCCAGTTTCTCTTCCATCTGTGTGTGTTTACGCGATCGCTGGGTCGAACAAGACGGGCCTTTTTGCGACTCAAGGGAAGAATCGTACATACGACGTCCGGCGTCCCAAGTTCACGGGGTCGTCTCCCTTTGCACACAATCAGGCTTTATGAGCATGCACTCAAAGACCACCCGATGACAGCAATAGGCCCACCAAATACCCAGAATCCCAATTCAATGGTATCTCATCACCAACCTCAGCTTCCGCCCCCTCCCACCGACCGCGCCCTTACCGCTCGCCGCCCCTCTTCAATCTCTTCCCGCTCTACAACCCGCCGGCACCGCAGTAGCCGTTCGCATCATGGCAGCCAATCCTACCGTCCCCAGAATGAGTTTCCCAACTTCGCGCAGACCGGTGATGTGGAGATCATCATCCAGGCGGATGGACAGGAAAGACGATATACCCTTCATCGTCTGATACTGGCCCAATGTTCTGGATTCTTCGAAGCGGGCACGAGTGAAGGCTGGTCGAGAGCTCAGACGGTTGGAACGGGGCAGCAGCATAGCAATTCGCTGGCTAGAATTGGAGAGGAAGATGAAGGAACAGGGCAGAGGCAGGTGTGGAGATATGAGCTTGACTGGGGAAATGGCCAAGAGGATATGCCGATGCTAGTCCAAAAGGTAACCCTCTTTCTCATGACCGCAAGGGAATAAAGCTAAATTTCTCCAGCCTCTCCCCTCGTCTCTGTTCGGCGCCGGGCGTCAATCGCTACCTTTGCCAGCGATCCCTCATCGACCACCCCCACAAGCCAACGGAAGCTTCTTTCGCAACCAGCCTGCGATGCAATCTGCTGCACATATTCCTTCATCTCAAAATCTTACTACACATTCAGATAATTCGCTCTTGACCGACTACGACAACCTCTTCCGCATCTTTTACAATTACGCTCCGTCCCTCGACAGCATCAACATCGCGACGACCTACCTACAATGCAAGTCTCTCCTCTCGCTCGCCGACATGTACGACGCGCTCGAAGTAGTCGGCCCGCGCATCGACCATCACCTTCTGCAATTCCAATCCCGCCTCTGGAAGCAAATCGCCAAATACCCGCCCTCGTACTTAAAGCTCGGTTATCTAGCCCGCAGCAAAGTCATTTTCTCCGAAGCGCTCATCCACGTTGTCGGCCAATGGCCCGCTGGATCCCGCCAACTGAGCCACGCGGTTCCCGAAGCCGTGTTGGATCTGATAGAAGATAAAGTCGACGAGCTCACAGAGAAGAAAGCCAAGATCGAGGCCCAGCTCTTCAAGATCACACTCCTCACCTCAAGAGGAGAACGAGTCTCGCCTACGAACAGCTACACAGAGTGGCTCGCCCTCTGTCTATGGCGACAGTACCTCTCAGACCAAACCTCGCCTCCACCATCAAAACCACCAACCACATCTTCCTCCTTCTCCTCGCGCCACCGCGCCCCCGCCCCTTCCCCCCAAGCCCCCCCACCGCCCCAAACTCAATCCCCACCCTCATCCTTCTACCGCGCCCTCTTCACCGCCAGCCAGTCCTATCTCGCGCACGACGAATGCAAGAAATTCATCCGCCTCGCGCCTCTCCCAGATAAAGAAACCAGCACGCGTGAGGCGCTGAAACGCTTCGAGCGGAAGCTGGATGAGATCAAAGCCCAGGCACGAGAGATTGTAAGGCCGCTGATGAGGAGCTTGCTGGAGTTGGATGTTAGTGGGGGTGGGGGGTTGGGCTATCTTACGTGTACGAGGGTTGAAGAGGGGGAGTGGCCTTGGGATTGAGGGGGGTGTTGTCTAGGGCGGTAGTATGCTCGTAACACTTTTGTTCGTATGTGTGCCACCTCGGTCGTTCGACTTTGACTTAATGGACGAGGTGTGCACTCAAAAGTTTCGGTGCTGGACGCTGAATAGCGGCTCATGGGCATCAAGCGGGGGGATTGAAATTGAATCGCGCAGCGCAGGGAGTTCGAGGGGGAGGCCGATTTGATCATTTCCTGGAGAGGCTTTGTAGCTTAGATACCCCCGCTTTATTGCTCGATTACGATCACGAAATCTCCTCCACTTGACCTCTCACTCCATATAAATCTCCTCCCTCAACCTCTGCAATCCCCCCAAAAAGCCCCTACCCCCACCCCCCGTCCTCGCCTCCGCCTGCTCCCGCCTCGCCCCACCGCCCACATCCAACACCCTCCGCCGCTCCTCCACCATTCCCTCCAGCCCCTCCACGACCTTCATCCGCGCCCTCTCCTCGCCCGTACCCTTCCACACGCCCACCACCTCCCGCAAGGCCGCCACCCTCTCTCGCGCGGTCTTCAGCCCTTCGTCACTCCCCCGCGCACCCCCTTCGTCCAAAGCCAGCAGCTCGGCGATTTCTCGCTTGAGGTTCAAGAGCGCGGCTTGGCCTTTTTCTTCGGCGTTGGGGTCAGAGGGCGGGGGGTTGATGGCTATGAGGGACGAGGCGAGGAGAGAGGGTGGCAGGGAGAAGGAGAGCGCGGAGTTGAAGGTTTGGGTGGTGCGCTGGAGGAGGGATCTGACGTGCTGGAGCGTGCGGAGGCGCTCGATCGCTTGCTTGGTCTGCACTTCTTCCGCTTGCTCCTCGTCTGATGCCGTGCTACTGTTTTTGGGATTCTGGGGTGACGGTGCTTCTTCCCCTGCTGTTTGTTGCGCTACCTCGTGCTCTGATTCAAAGCCGTTGGGGACGAATCTTCGGATTGCGCTCCCGAGTTCCCCGTCCGCGGAAGTCATGGCTTCTACGAGCCCCACGGCCTCACCGCGCAGGAGCTCGACTTCGTAGGTTAGTCGGGAGGAGCAGCGCAGGATTTCGTCTGTTAGGGCGGTGAGGGTGTCGGAGAGAGTGGTGGTGCGGGCTGAGAGGGCGGCGATCTGGGATTGGGTTTGTGTGGCTAGGGCGCTGGAAATTGGAGGGGTGGGTTTGCTGGTTGAGGATTGGGAGGGGGGTTTGGAGGGGGTGAGGGGGGGGAGGGTGGAGTTGAGGTAGGCGGTTGGGGAGAAGGTTGGGGAGAGGAAGGGGTGGAGGAGAGGGTCGGCGAGGTGGATGGAGGGGGGGGTGGAGGGCATGATGGGATTTGGATGGATGAGGAGGTTTATTGGATCTTTGAACAGATCTTGTTACTCATAGAAGATAGACCAACAATTTCAGTAAAGCTACAGGAAGATCGCCCGCTAGGCTACCCCGGATTCCGGCAATTAGGGGCCGAAAGAAGGCTGATGGGTGGCAGTTTCAGTCCCCTTGGCGGTAAAGGCGCAACAGCTCTAGGCATGTGGAATCTTTGCGAATTAATCGTCTTTCGTTGTTATCATATTCTCTGCTCACGTTGTTTTCGTGAACGGTGATCAAATTAGCGCATGCTCAATGCAATTGTCTCTCGATAGAATTGTCAAAATGAATGACTAGGAGTTCGATTTAGATCGAAGTTTAATTAGAGGATCATAACATTCGCATTTTGGCAAGCAGATCGAGCTAAGCGTGTCAAGATATTTTCCAGATTCTCCAAATTCTGCAGATTTGTAAACATAGATCTAAACAATTATCGAAACTATATAATCGAGTACACTAGACACAAGAACTATTTATTAGAAACAACTAGAGAATTACATTGTTTCTTGCGAACTCATATTATAATTTAGATCTAATATTGAATTCAACAATTGCCATTATTAGTTTAACGAACATTATTTTGTTCGTTAATCTAATTACTTAACAAGTTCGATTAATTGTTAAATTGATCGTTATTCTAACATCACATCGTTTGTTTATTCATTTTTCGCATAACTTATATTCGAAGTCTTGAACAATAGTATTGCTTTATTTGTTCTAATTAGCGTCGCAAAGCGCAATCGAAACAACAATGTGCAATTTATAACAATTAAATTTATATACATTGCTTCGTTATATTATATATCTAGCGCTTTTAAAAATTTTCGTTGATTTAGCAATTGCGTTACTTTGATTCGCACTCTCTTTAATTATTAATTTATCGTATTTCGCAATTTTTGTCGTTATATTTTTAACAACTTTTTGAGTTTTTTGTTCTTGTTTCGCAATTCTCGTCGTTACAATTTTGATTATTTTAATAATATCTTGTTTTCGCTTTGCGATTTTTATCGTTATGTCTTTCGTCGTTTTGTTAACTTGTTTAATGTCAAGATTCTCTTAATTGTTGTTGTATAACAAATTGTACATTTCTTAATCGCAAAAATTATTAATATAGAAACTCTTGTTTATTTCGTTTGTCAAAACGATATAAGTATTGCGTTTAATAATTGACAACGTTTAAAATTGACGCAAACTTAAATTTTGTCAATTTGATTAATGTTTTCAACTAAAACGATTCGCTTCAATTATTTTATAAATGCTATAAAAAAATTATTATTGCGTTAATGCAAAGCATTTATTAGAGTTTCTTGATAATATATCGCTTTTTCTTTACGATTGTATCGTTTATTATTAGAATCTTAAATCGTTATTACAATTAATAATTATTTTATTAGTGTTTCTTTAATGCAATTTAAGATCTTTCGTTTCGTTCTTTTGTTATTTATTTGTTTCTTTGCGCTAAACATGTAGTTTTAAGTTTATATTTAATCTTGTCGAATCAAGTTGTTTTTGTCGTCTTAAACATAAGAGCAACAAACTATTTCGCGAGTCTATTTATCGATATTTGTCGTTTTGACAATACGTTTTCAACAAGTAATAGAGAAATAAATGCAAACAAAACAATTGTTTACTTACAAAAAATTATTTTTCTTGCGATAAAAGAAGATGTTCTCGTTTTCAAAAGTCGCTTTTTTTCTCTTTTATATTCGATCTTTTACAACTCATTAATAACGAATAAACAAATTAAGAACTTTAATAAAATTAAGAATTTAAAGACATTTAATAATATTAATAGCGCATCTTTAGTGTCTAAAGCTTACATTAATTATCTTAAGTTTACTCTTTATGTTCGAATCGATCGCTTAACGAAACGACTTTAATTTTTATAATTGTAAAATTCTTATAATCTTAATTTTCTCGTTTGTGTTAACTTGATCGATCGTAATGTTATTTTGATTAAGCGTTGTATTAATTTAATTAAGCGCTTTCGAATTATTATATAATAATAGATCGTTTATTGTTTATATCTTAATCTTTTAAATATTGTAATATAAAAATTATTTTTAATAATTTAAATGCTTATTAATTCGATTATATTGCGATTTAACTTTTTTGTGCATCGTCTTCTTTGCGAAATTGTTGTATTTAATCGAAACTTTATATTTCTTTATGTGCGAGACTTAATAACTTAATATATAATATTTAAAAAAGTTAAAATAATCTATTAAATCTCTCTTTTTTTTTCGAAATTTGCAAAAAATCTTCTTTAATTTATTAATATAATACAAGATATAATTTATATAACGCAAAATTTTATCGTCGTAAATTTAATAATATGTTAGCATAACAAAGTCTAAAAACGTTCGAGTACACAATATTACATACCTTAAAATTGAAATAAACAGCGAAATTATTACGAGAATCAATTGACGCAAAATTAGCTTTTGCTTATTGTTTATTCATTATTTAATTTTACTAAAACAATTAAAATAATTAAGTTTTACATACGTTGTTATAAGTTAAAAGCGTTGCTTAAGCTAATTTATTGCACTTTCTCTTAAAAAAATAGAGTTATTTTAATTTTTTGTAAATTGTAAAACATAATAATTGATAAATTCGCAAATTTATTTAAACAAATAATTTTTAATGTCGTTGCTATAAAGTTAATGCAAAATATTTATTATTATTGCATTATAAATGTTTACAAATTGATGTTTTTAAGCAAAGCTCTTTATTGAATGCACTCAATTTAAATGCTTATTCAAAACGTTATTTTTAATCTAGTAAAGAATTTGCGTCTAAATGCTTTCGTAAATGCGATTAAATCAATTAATACATATATTTTCGCGCTAAATAGATAAGATTGTACATATATTGTAATATTAATTGCTTTTAACGTCGATAATTAAAATCTATTCCTTATAATCGACATTTATATCGATTAATATAAGATAATTACGTTAAGTGTATTTGTTAACATAAAAAATAAACATTTTTTTAACAACAAAAGTCTTAACAGCTGCAAACAATTAATTAAAATAAATACTTCGTAAATTTTTTTTTGCCTTTACGTTTAAGAATTATTTTTATTGTTTAATAATATATATTAATTTTGATATCTATATTCTTTGATTTAACAATCGAAAAAAAAATTAACTAAACGAAGTTTAAACGAATCTAATTTTTTCTTGTCTTATTGTTAAAATTTTCGATTGTTATATATATCGAATATGCTTGTTTGTTGTTGTACATTCTAGCTAACACGATTTTGTCAATAAATAGCATAATAAATATTACAACTGCTTTATCTAAAAGACTTAATTAAGTTCTTTATTATTAATTTCTTGTATAAAACTCATTATATATTTGAATTTTTCTTATTATGTTTTATTGACAAATTAACTAATATATTAGATTGTTTGCGAACGTCAAATAATTAATAAGAAATTCGATCGCTTTTGTTATCTTTTAATGCTAAACTATGTAAAATCGATTTTGTAACGCGCGAGTCGTTTTACTTAATTTAAATTAAATATGTGTTTAAACGTCGTTGCGATCTTTATAAAGAACATAATGTAAACTATTTCGTTATTCGTTCAAACTTTTGAAACTTAAGAGATTGTGCAATAATTTAAGATTGACGTTGTTAAAGAATTTGTTTATATTATTAATTGTGCATTTAAATTGCAATAATTAATAAATTATAATATAATTAACTTAATTATTAAACAATTAATACATTTTTTTATTTATTAAATTAAGAAAAGATTGCAACAATTTAAATACATTAACAATCGAACGTTTCGCTAAATATTTGATCATCTTTTCGTAAATATTAATTTGTATAGTTGTTCTTGTTGTTATAGACTTTGTTTCTAATCGCTTTTTCGAGCTTTTAATCTTATTTTTTTTTCGTTTATTCGAATATTATTTTCGTCTAATTCTTTAAAATCGTTATTGTTATTATCTTTCTTAATAACGAATTTAAGATTTTCTCGCAATTAACAAAAGTTGCACTTTAACAATAAGATTGTTGTACTAAAAAGTTGCATTAAAGATGTAGCATTGTTTGTCTCTAATTTAATTTAAAGAATTAAGAGCATTTAAATCGTAAATTTTAAATAATTGTTCTTTACGTTTCTTAAGAATACATAAAATTAATTAATTGTTTTGTTATTTCGAATTAATTTATTGTTGTTTGTCTTACTTTTACAAAAGATTTTAAGTTCGTATTGTTGTCGTTTAAGTCAATTTAACTTAATGCTTCTTTTAAAAATCTTTGACGAAATTGTTTGTTCAATAATATAAAACATGCTCTTAAGTGTTGCTACATACGAGCAAAAAATGTAACTCTTCGCAAATAAAACGAACAATTGCGTTTGTATATATTTTTTTTAGTTATTTTTGTATTTGTTTGCAAAGAAATTCTCAATAATCGTAAAAAGAATTGTTAAGATATTTAAACTTAATGACAAGATATGTTGCTTTAATCGCATCAAAAAACGATAAATTATTAGAAATAAAATTCTCTTTAAATCTAAAGTAAGTCGAAGCTAGACGAAATTAATCTAATTAACAATGTTATTTTGATCACAAAGATTATATATTTAATTTTGTTTTTATTAACTCTTTGCTTACGAAACAATTAGCGAGTTAACAAAACAAACGTATTAAATTTAAAAGACATAAATTATTTAATAAAGATCGTCTCTTTGTTGAACAAACGTTAAGTTATAGTTACTTTAATAATTTTACAATCTTTGCAAATTAATTATTTTAAAATACTTTTCGTTTACATTCTTTTGCTTATAATTCTTACATATTTATTTATGTTTTACACATATAATTTATAGATTTACTTTAAATTTTTTTATACATTTAATATATTGTATAGCATTTCTTTATGCATGTAAATAAATTACAAGTTACAATCTTGTTCTTCGTTACAATTGTACGCTTATGCAAAATTTCAATTTTAATAATAGAGAACGAAACGATATTTAACGATAAAATTCTAGCTTTTATTGCTTTCTTTATTGTAGTTTATTTTTTAATTTGTATTTAATAATATACTTAACGTATTCGATGTCAATTATAACTTTAACAAAGAGAAAACAAAAAATTTAAAAAAAGAAAAAGAGAACGTAAGTTAAAAAAATATAATAAAAGAAAACGTTTAAAAAATCGTAACTTCGTGTTACGAGTCTAGCGAGCTTCAATAAATATACGAATTACGCAATACAAGTAGTACGAAGTACAATTACTTGTATTGCTTTTGCGTCTTTACTTAGAAGCAACAAAAGTATACTTTTATTAATTTTGTCAAAAGCAACAAGAGCTTGCTTCTAGCGCTTCTTGCTAAAGCAACAAGAGCAAAATACTAATGTCTTATTGCTCTACAAAAAAGCAAGAGAAGCATAATAGAATTTCTTTAGTATATAGATTTCCAAATACAACTTTCTTATAAATCGTATTTAATTTATCTTAAGTTTTGATTTATTGTTACGACTACTAAAGTTGCAATTTCTTGTTATTAAGTGATTGCTTGCATTGTCTAAAGACGTCTATAAATCTCTTTAATAGCATAACTCTCTTTAATATTTTCGTAAAAAGTACTAGCGTAACACTTTGAACACTTTAAGAATGTTTGTATTAGATTAACGCGTCTCTATCTCGAACACTAGCTTAACAACATCACATCGACTCTCTATTAATAAAGACGACAAAATAAGAATTAATAAGTCTAACGTCTATTATGAAGATTAAATCGACCTAGAGAACTAACTTATATAGATGAATATTTATTTTATTTTCTATTTTATTTCAACGAACAAGAAAACGATTTTCGTATTCACATTTCTTAGAGAAAGAGTTCAACATTAGCTGAAGTTAAATTTACGCAAATATTTGAAAAATTATAACAAAAACTCTCGTGCGATGTTTACGAACTTCGATAATTTCAAAAAAGAGTTTCGAAGAATCTTCGAAACATTTAACGAAAAACAAATTGCGAAAAAAGTGATTTAACACTTAATTTAACGAATTTCTGTAGCAAACTACGTAGCAAGATTTCAAGAGTATGTTAATTTTATTAAGTAAAACGATGTCGCACTCATAACAATGTTTTAACAAGATTTTAAAAACAATTTTAAAAACAAAATTATGTGCGATAACAAATTTATTAGCGACATGTTTAATCTTATCGAAGTAGTTATCGATTTCGACGACAAACTATATGAAAGAACTATAAAAAAACGATACGATCAATTTCACGAAAAAGCAAGAATCTTCTTTGAATCAACGATCAAATATTATTAGAAAGAATTTTGTTTTAATTAGAAGTATAGTAATCTAAACTATCGTAAATCTACATCTATAAAATTGAATTTTATTCAACGACGCAAAGAAAAGAATTTTAGAGAAAAGCAAGATAACAAATCTTAAAAAACGTGCTATTTATGTGACAAACTAGATCACTTCGCAAAAGATTGTTAATTACGAAACTTAATAAATCGTCAACAAATCAATGTTATGTTAAGAGAGATATTTAATAGCTAGGACGACATTAGAGAGCAAGTCAACATAAAGACGAACATCTTCAAAATTAAATCGAACGACAATTACTATTTGATAGAAAACTTAAATTAATTATAGAAAGTTCTAGATAAAATATTATTAAGCAAGGCACTCGCATCTACGTAGAAAATCAATTAAACATTTTAGAAAACTATTAAATCTCATAGTCTAGTTATCGACTTAAACGAAAAATATAATTGAAAAAACTTTTACAAATGCATAAAAGATATCACAAATTATCTTAAGACTTTAGTTAACTCATCGAAGATTATAAACGAATGCGAGAAGAAACTAGAAAGCAATGTTACTACAAAAAAGAACATACTTGACATTATTATGAAACAACTAAATCTTATAGCATACGCAAGCCTCAATTAAATAGCTTGCTACGACGACTCATGCTAGACTCATCTAGAAGAAAAGAACGAAGTCAATTAGTTTTCTAGAAAGTCAAAGTTAACAATCTAGCAACAAAGGAACGCTTTGCGCAAATAGAGGTTTAAAGCAAAAGTCGCAACACAAAAGTAGAAAAAAGTTCAAATTTTTTAATAAAGAGCATACTAGCGAAATGCAATATGTTAGCCCAGCAACAACAACTAAACTTAACAACGCACATACAATGTTTTATCACATTAATTAAGATTAACGATTATTGATTCACTACAATGATCGATTTTAATGCGACAAGTAATTTTATGATTAAAGCTTTTATAAAGAGAGAAGATTATTTTATTTAAAAGAAGTCTAACGCTTACAATCTAGTAATTGTAGATAAAAACTCATTACTCGCAAGAAATGAAAAAGTGAACAAAGAAACAAAATTACTATCAATAGCTATTTAACAACATTACGAGAAACTAATCTTTAATATAGTGAAAATAATTACTCATAATATCGTTTTAAAAATGCCTTGATTAAAATAGCACAATCTAGAAGTCAACTAAAATATACAAGTATTTAGATTCGCGCAATGTGATCACGCAATTCACATTTAATCTACGCATTAATAACGTTCAATAATAGATAAAAGATTAAATCGAAATTCGATCGCAAGTAGCAAGCTTACATTTTTGCAAAAAAACAATCTAATAAAGTTCGACTCGATAAGCACTAGCAAAGATTAGTTGAGCTACGAAGTCAAAGTAAGTGAAGAAAACTACGAATCTTCTAAGAGCTTTAAACTATTTAATACAACGAAAGAATTGCTAAAGCATATATCACGAATATATAACAATTGAAAGCATTTATTCTAGAAAGAGAAAACAACTAAGATTTTATCTAAACATTAATTGTAAAATTACGAGATTAAACTTAAACTAAATAAGCAACTTACGTTTAAATTTATATATACTTTATTTAAAAAGAAGTTAAAAACACTTCGCGAATATCTAGCAAAAAACGAAAAGAAAAAATTTATACAAAAATTCTAATTACAAGCAAGATACTTAATTTTCTTTGTATTCAAAAAGAACAAAATCTTTCGTCTATGTGTTAATTATTAAAAGCTAAATAATATTACAATAAAAAATCGATATTTACTACTCAATATTAGCGAACTTTGGAATCAACTATTTGAAGCAAAGTATTTCACGAAACTAGATTTACAAGAAGCGTACAATCAAATTAAAATAAAGATAAGAAAGAAGTAAAAAATAGCTTTTCGTATACGATATAAATTATACAAATATACAATAATGTTATTCGAATTTACGAACGTCTTGACAACGTATTAAGAAATAATTAATGATATACTACGACAATATTTGAATCGATTTGTCATAACATACTTGAACGACATTATAATTTACTTAAATGTTTCAAAGAAACATATTAGTTATGTCTTCAAAATATTAGAATGTTTAAACAAGAGAAACTTACATTTTAAGTTAAAGAAATGCGAGTTTTATTAAAAAGAAATTAACTTTTTTAGATTTGTCGTTAAACAATATGAAGTACGCATGAATCTCGAAAAACTACGAGCAATTAAAGAATAAAAATTATCTATTAACGTTAAGAAAGTTTAATTCTTTCTAGATTTCATAAATTATAACAAAAAATTTATTAAAAACTACTTCGTTAATGCAATACTATTGACGAATTTTACGAAAAAGAAGACGTCATAAATATAAAAATTAATAGAAGAAAAATTATTTCAAAATCTTAAATTAGAATGTTTAAAGAAATTAATATTAAAAATGTACAATTTACGATTATTAAACAAGATTGAAATTGACGCATTAAATCTAATTATCGATGCATGCTTTAGTTAAGAGCATGAAAACATATAACATTTAATGACATATCTCTCGAAAAAGCTTTTGTTAATTGAATAAAATTATAATATTTACGACAAAAAGCTACTTGCTATTGTAGCGTCCCTAAAGTTATAAAGAGTATACATCGAAAAATCATTAAAACTTACAATTCTTACAAATCATAAAAATCTTCTACATTTTACTACTATTAAACAACTTAACAAAAGACAAATGCGATGATTAGAATAACTTGAACAATACAAGTTTAAAATACAATATACATTAGACAAAGACAACGATAAAGTAGACGCACTTAACAAAAGAAATAATTATATAAAAACGAAGAAATCGTTTAATTACAACATACTTAAGATCAATAAAGACGAATCATTATTAGCAAACAAATACGAGCTAAATGCTATTTTACAAATACTTAGAGACAACAAGAAAGAATTTCTAATAAAGAAAGAAAAACTTCAAATATCTATCGACAAAATCGACGAATATATAAGAGAACATCATAATAAATTATTGCAAAGACATTTAGAAGTGATCAAAACTCTTTAGCTTTTACGCTAGCATTATTAGTTTCCTTAGATAAGACAAGTTGTCAAGACATACATTAAACGATGTCTTAGTTATTAGTAGAACAAACATGATACATATGCGAGCTATGACGAAATTCAATATTAGAAATTATCTAAATCGTTATGAGATAAAGTTACGATAAACTTTATTATTAAGTTGCTCAAATTGATAAACTTAACAACTAAAGACAAATATAATTTAATATTAATAATGATTAACAAACTTATTAAGTACTTATATATTATCGCATGCAAAAAGAAGTTTATAGCAAAACAATTAAGATACATTGTATTAAATCGACTTATACGATATCATAATATATTTAAAGAATTAACTAGTAACAAAGACAAGCTCTTTACGTCTAACTATTAAAAGACGCTTCTATTAATGTTAAGAACGAAACTCAAAATGTCTATTGTCTATTACTTGATTACGAATGATTAAATAGAGCGAACAAACTAGAGTTTGAAGCAATATCTACGACACTACGTTAACAATACTTATAGTAATTAAATATTACTTTTATCTATGACACAATTAACATTAAATGCAAAGATTTCGAATATTACTAAGATAACTTTATTCTTCGTCAACTATAATAAAGAATTTAATCTCTTCAAGAAAGAGCGAAAGCATCTATTAACACAATTAGTCATCGAAAGAATAAAGACACTTAAAAAGATACACGACAACATCTTAAAGATACAAAAAAAGTCGATCAAGTACTAAAATAAGAAACGAAAAACGACATCTTAATTAAAGAAAGAAAATAAAGTATATCTTTTTATTAAAAATCTTAAGACAAGGAAGTTAAGCAAAAAATTAAATTATGTTAAAGTTGAATCGTTTCTTATTAAAAAGACAAAGAAATCAATCAATTACGAACTTGACTTGTTCAAAGACGTCAAAGTATTTCTAGTATTTTATATCTTATTATTGGAATCAACGAATTTAATCACATCTTTATAGAACACATTTTATTTTTATTTACAAAAGAAGAAACAACATAAAGTCGAAAAAATTCTATAACAAGAAAATCAAAAATATCTTATTAAGTAAAAAGAATACTTTATATCGAAGAACACGTAAGAATCTTTTAAGAACTTGAAAAAGTATCAAAACAAGTTAAAGTAGTTTCGTCGACAATAGTTTCGACAAACATCTTTAAGCTTTTATTAAAAAAAGTTAACGAAGTAAAGAATTAACTCTTTGAAGCGTTCGAAAATACAATTTGTTTCGACGCAACATCAATAAAAGAATCAAGAAATAAATATGACAACGACGTCGTCTTCGCTTGAAGACTTTTCAAGTTTTGCAATTTATTATTTATCATAACTCGTTGCTCTTTTTTCACAAAATTAATTTGACGTAGCAATCGTTGTTGTTGCGCGTACGTTTCACGCAATTTATTTTTCAATTTTTGGCGTTAATTTTTGAATCTTCGCCAACGAGTAGTATTTAGTGAGACTAAATCGCAAGATCGTTCGATGCGAACACATTCGACACATTTCTTAATATCTTTAGCAACGCGACAAGACTTTCTCGAACGAGAAAAATTTTAGCAAACACGCATATCGAGAAATTTAATTTCTAAAAAAGCAACTCTAGCGAGACGACAATCGTAGAAATCGAAAGTAATAGATTTGATACGAAACATGTCAAGGAAGATTTGCTTTCAAAACGAAAACGTTAAAGAAAAAAAATAATGTTACAAGTCTAGCGAGTTTCAATAGATATACGAATTACGCAATATAAGTAGTACGAAGTACAACTACTTGCATTGCTCTTGCGTCTCTACTTAAAAGCAACAAAAGTATGCTTTCATTAATTTTGTTAAAAGCAATAAAAGCTTGCTTCTAGCGCTTTTTGCTAAAGTAGCAAAAGCAAAATACTAGTGTTTTATTGCTCTACAAGAAAGCAAGAGAAACATAATAAAATCTCTTTAATATATAGATTCTCGAACACGACTTTCTTATAAATTGTATTTAATTTATCTTAAATTTTAATTTATTGTTACGACTACTAAATATGCAATTTCTTGTTATTAAGTAATTACTTGCATTGCCTAAAGACGTTTATAAATCTCTTTAATAACATAATTCTCTCTAATATCTTCGTGGAAGGTACTAGCGTAACACTTCGATAACATTTTAAAAAAAAAATCGTAAAACAATGTTAAAACGCAATTAAATTAAGTTAAAATGTTACACTTTTATCTTCGCAAATTATTTCTTCGTTACAATCGCACGCTTATGCGAGATTCTAATTATGTTAATAAAGAGCAAAGAAATAGTTAACGATAATGTTTTAGACTTTTATCGCTTTATTTATTTTAACTTATTTCTTAAAGACAAATTCGACAATATACTTAATATATTTGATGTTAATTGTAACTTTAACAAGAAAAAAGCAAGAAATTTAAAAGAAAAAGTAAAGTAAGTTAAAAAGATATAATAGAAAAAAACATCTAAAAGATTGTAACTTTAACGAAGTCTTTAAAAGAAAAAAAAGATCGACAAATTATACTTGAACGTCGTTAAATTGTGTTAAAATGTTATACTCTTATTTTCTTAAATCTCGTTTAAGTCTCGCTATAATCGCGCGTTTACGTAAGACTTTAATCTTAATAATAAATAAAAACGTTTAAAAGATTGTAAATTAGTAAAATCTTTAAAAAATTTAATTATTTTAGCTTACATTTATTTATTAATAAAAAAAGATTGTTGAACTATGTTAAATTGAGTCGAATTGTATTAGATTTTCTTTTTTTTCTTATCTTGTTCTCTTTCTTTTAAATTGATAAATTTATTAAAGTTTCTTTTATAAGATTATCTAATAACAATTGACTTGTCGTTCTTCTTTTTATATTTTATTTCTTAACATAGTTAAACAACAAACGTGCGCTTTGCGCTAAAGACTTATTAAATAAAATCAATAACAACGAAAATAATAATAACGAGACTATTGTATTCTCGCTCAAGTACAATTAATATTGCATTTAATTAATCGTTATAAAGCGTTTCAAGTTATTTTCGCTTAACGTTAATTGTTCTATTAGCGATTAATAGAATTTCTTCTTGTTTTGTTTTTCGAAATCTAATGTAACGATTAAAGCATTAATAAAGTTAAGCTTTAAATAATAAAGCATTAAATTAACTTTAATTATTAGTTCGCTTAATAAATTGCTTGTTAAGAGCAATTGCTATAACAAAATCAATTGCATTAAATATTATATACGTTGTTCAAATGCATTGTTTTCTTATTTTATAAAAGAATAAATACAATATTGCTATTGCGAGACAAGATAAAGTTAATATTATTAAAGCAAATAAAATTCTAAACTTCAAAATCGTTCATTAAAATAATAAAAAGATTTGAAAGATAAAAAATCTAACGTCGTATCTATATAATTATTAGCTCACAAATACAACAATAATACATAAGCTTAAACCTAGACTAAACAAACTTATTAAAAAAATTAAAATTAATTAAATAAAATTAAACAAGATTGTAATAATTATCGCAATTATAATAATTAATCGATTTAGCGTTAAGAATAATTCTAAGATTATTCTTATTATCGCAATATTAACGTTTATAAAACAATAAATAAACAAGTTTGCGAAGCATCTTGAATTTGATATTTTTTTTAACATTATTAAGCATTATGTTCTCTTAAAGATAATTAATTTTAAAGCGTTATACATAATATAAATAACAAATATTGTGCTAATTATATACGACGAAGTTATTAAATTCTATTTTAAATTTTTATTGTTCAAGAACTTAAAAACGTTTAAGAAAAAATTAAATTAATAAAATAAAATTTAAAATACGATTTGTGAAGCTTTGCATTATATTTACTTTCACAAAGTTGTTCTTAATAAAATTTATATTAGTAAGAATTATATAACGCAAACATTTGTTACTTGTTATACTAATAAGAATCGCAACGCTTACGAACGATTTTAAGCAAATTAATTTAATCTTTGTTAATTTATCGCTTAATAATCGAACATATTATGTAAAATAAAATAATAAACTTGATCTTCGATCTAATGTATAACGAAAAAAATAACGAAAAGATATCGACAATAAACATAAAACGAAACGAATCGCGCTAAACATTAATTGTAAAATCGAAAATACTAAACAATTTATCTTCGCTATTGTCGTTAAATTAATTAGTTTTATTAGACTAACAAAAGTTGTTAATCTAACAAAAATTATCAAATTGACAAAACAATAAAGAGAGAAAAGATAAGTTTTGTCTTTTTGATCGTAAAGTCGTAGCAATTATATTAAATATATAACGAGAAAATATAATTTAAAAGTACATTTATATCTAAATTAATTAATAAGAGTACAAAGATTCTTTTATTAAAGCCAAAAAAATATAAAAGATTTTTAACGTTATTTTGTCGTAGATCTAAAAAAGAGACTATTTGTTGTAGATCTAAAAAAGAGACTATTTGTTATGCGTTTTCTTATTAAGATTTCGTTTTTAAACGAGCTAATAATACTTCTTTAAAGCTTTTGGTTAAAGCGTCTTCGACAAAACGACATATTTTTCTTCGAGACGACGTTGTTAAGTAAATCTCTTCGCATGCGTACTTAAATCGCATTAAAGACAAATCTATAAAAAGAATTGAAACACAAATTATATTAACTATACATAAATTTCGTTGCATATTAAAATGTTTAAAATTAACAACAAAATAAAGTTTGCTTTGATTGTTCTTTTAATTAAGTAATTAGACTTAAGATTTTATTGTATTTGCGCAAAGTTTATATACAATTAATGCATTAATTGTAACAATAACATCGAACTCACACGTCAAAGTTTTACATATTTTATTTTTTTAAAATTTACATTAGTTTCTCGTATTTAATATGTTCTTAATGCGATTAAAACAAAGCATACGTGCGAAAAGAAAACGTTATTTTTACTTAGAACAATTTTCGATTACGACGATGCTTAATCAAAATATTAATTATTTTAATCGTTAATACGAAAAACAAGAGATTGAAGCAAATTAAGTCGAGTTGCTAGAAAATATAGCTTAATCAATTAAAAAAATCAACTTAAACATTAATTTAACAATGTTTATTAAGATAGACGTTTTCTTTCGTTTGTCTTAGAAGAAGCAAGAGTTAAAGCTTTATTATTAGAAAGTTTAAATCTTAATTAACAACTTGATTCGATTTCGTCTTTTAATAAATAATAGTAAAAATGGCACACGCAATAGATTGCAAATGCGTTTGCAAATTTAACAATTAAACGTAATTATTAGCTATTTAATAATACGTATGCTAGATTTTTAAAAGTTCTAGATTTTCGAACATTTCGATCAAGAGTTGAATCGATAGTTACGTCAACTAATTGTTGACGTACAACGAGAAAAACTTGATTGACTTGCGAATACAACGAAGAACGAGAAAGAAAATTAAACGATTGCGTTATTCGCTTAGTCAATATAGATTAAACTAACATTTAATATTTAAAAAATTATTGATAAACAATAAGAGCACAATCTTAAGTAAAGTCTTCGTGCATGTAACGAATTTTGCAAAACATTGCAATTCTAATAGTAACTATTGAATTGCGAAGTTACTCTCTTTATTTACGAGTTGAACGCAAGAGATTCGAGATCTTTGTCGACTTCTATTTATTCTCGAACGTGAACAACTTTTCTTATGTCTTTTATTTTTGCAATTCTTCTTTAATGTTTGCTTTTTTTTAACAAATAACTTTTTTTTTGTTCTTAAATTGTTTGCGCAACTTCTTCGTTAATGTTATTTTTTTTTTATTTAATTCGATTGTAGTTTTGCGTCTCTTTATTTTTTTCGCGCTTTTAAACTTCTTCTTGTTCTTATAAGATCTAAGATATGTAAATTCTTTATTAATAATTACTATTATTTTTTACTAATAGATTGTCAAATGCAATTCAATTTTAAAAGTTATCAATGTGTCTTTATTATTATTAAAAATAATTATTAAGAATTCCTTCTACTATATATTTAAAAGAGAACTTCTATTTTTGATCGAGTTATATCTCGTTATTAATGTTGACAACAATTATTAATAATATTTAACGCGAGAAATCTACATATAGAAAGAGCTAAAACTTGCTTTAATTACAATAAACGTTAACAAGAGTTTAAAATTAACAAAACGAAAGATATTTTTTCGTCGTAATAGTTGACGCAATTAACGCATTATTAAAGCATATTGTTAAACAATTATCTTTTTTTGCATAATAAATATGTTGTATACATTAATATTCGAAGAAGTGCAATTGTTTGCGACAAATATAAGCAAAATTTGCTTCTTATTAATGCATTTTTTTAATTTTGCTTTAACAAAATTGAAATTATTTTGTTGTAAACAAGATTAACAAGCTTTAATCTCTAAATTTAGCGTACTTAAAGAAGATGAACGATCTTAAAAATAATAATTATAACGTACAAATTTATTTAAATATCTTAGTTTCTTTGCAATCTTTGTTAAAAAAAAAATCTTTATTTAATTAATATTTTTGTCCAATTAAGTTAGCTTATCTATAATGTTTTAATAAAATTAGAAAAAATTAATTTAACACAATATTATTATTAGAATAATCGAAATCTTAAATATATAACATTTATACATTTAATTATTGCGCTTTTATTTTAGTTGCAAAGAATTACTTACTTTGACTTCGCAACACTTTGCGTCTTGTTCGAACCCGCATATGTTAAATTTTTTTAAATTGTTTTTATTATTCGAATCTCTAATTATTATGTAAAATTTTACATTTACTTGACGTTCTCTTAGATATTTATTTTATCAATTTATTATAAAAGTAATTTGCAACTTTCGTTGCGATCATTGACGTCGTTTTAAATTTAACATTTCTCGTTAATTAATAATTGTTATAGTATTTTTGCGAAAAATTTCAATTTTACAAATTCGCAATTATTAATAACTCAAACATTATATATCGAACATCTACAATATAATTAAAGAATTTTTTTTTTAAACGTCTTTCTATTTAGAAGAGTATTAATAAAGCTTACAATTATAATTCAACAATTTCGAATAACGTAATCAAAATATCTTCTTTTTTTTAATTTATTATCGCATTAATTTTCAAATACTACAAAGATAATAATACAAAAATGCAAATATTAAAACAAACGATAAATAAAAAAAAAGTCGTTAATAATCGCTAAAAGTCGAAGTCGATCTTAGAGCTTCGTAGCAATTTAGTTACTCTCTTAAGAGAACGACGTTGCAAAGACGATTTTCAAAATTAATTTAATAAGAAACGATATTAACATAATTTACTTCTTTGCGATAAATATATCTTAGCTTAAATAAAAAAAAGCTTATATTAATAGCTTGAAATCGATTTATTACAATTGTAATTTATTTCGAATGTTTGTTAAACAAAATACATTAATCTTTCGAGTTTTAAAGCGATAAAACGAACAAATTTTTACAAGAAACGAAAAATAATAATATGCGCAATTTAGATTGCTATAAACTTAAACGAAAACTAATAATTAAAAAGATAAAAAAAGTAAAAGTTAATATTATTTAACGTCTTCTTATAATAATAAATGCGCTAATAATTGTTAAAGTTATAAAGCAAACTAATTTGCTAACGCAAAAAATTTTACTTTCGATAAACATCTTAAGTAATAAGAAGAGCGATTCGAACGACAACGATTACGAATCTACTTTTACGTTGTCGTTCTTTTTTACTTCGTCTTTTAAATTTACTCTCACATTGTCGTTCTCTTTTATTTCGTCTCTCAAATTTACTTTTACGTTGTTGCTCTTTCTTATTTTAATTCTTAAACTCACGTTTACTTTGTTGCGCTTCTTTATTTTTTTTCTCAAATTTACGCTTATGTCGTTTCGACTCTTTTTATTATTAATAAAACTAAACTTACTTTAAGACGTTGCAAACGAAATCGAAAACAAAATTAATAATGCGTTACAAAATATAATATGCGAAGTTGCAAACAAAATGCACGACAATATATTTAAAGATAATAACAATATTGTGACGAATTCGTAATTCGACGTCGCTATTACTATAAAAGAATATACAAACGTATTCAAATTAACATTAGCGTAAGTACGAAGAGTTCAAAAGACAAGCTTTATATCTCGCAATCAAAATATCGATTTATATTATTATTAGAATTTAGTTACTTACGTCTATCGTTATGCTTAATTATATTAATAAGAAAAAATAACAAAATAATTAAGATACACTAAAATATCTTTATGTTAATTTAAAAGATGTCGAAGTTTGTTAACAAATTTTGCTAAAGAATTTGTTTATAAAAATTAAGCATTTCAATAATTCGTTGTAAATTAAAAATAAATAAGCGAAAAATAATTCGAATAAAATCTTTTTTTTACTAATACGAATTCGAAAATGTATATTATTTTTTTGTAAATCGATTAATGTCAAAGTATGTTAAATTGACGCAAACAAATCGAAATAATAATAAATCGAATATTTCTCAAACAATAAACGAATATCGCTCTCAATTAATAAAACGTTAAAAGAAATAATTTTGCAAGTTATTTACGTTTGTTTACAAAAAAGTAAGCACATAATCTAGCGATTTATTGTTCTCGCAAAATAAGATTAATATTATTTGTTTTTACGTAAAGAAAAACTTAGTAGAAATATACAAAAATTAATATAAAATCTTGCTTATTAACGTTACTCAAAAACTATAAAGACATTAACGAATAAAAATTAAAAAATAAAGCGACTTAGTATTTAAAGACGTACTTAATCTTGACAAATAATTTTATTATAAAAACGATCAAAGAAGCAAATTATTAAATCGAACATTATTATCTAATTTTACGATATTTAATAACGCTTTATCTCGCTTAAAACTTAAGCGAAGCTCAATTATTAACAAAATTATTTAAACAATAAGAGAGTAATTGTTAATCAAATAAAGCTTAATAAAACAAATAGAAAAACTTCGAATTATAAGCAAATAATTTAAACATTATTAAAAGAAAAAAAAAATAATGTTAATGTTTTATCAATTCTTTAAATAAAAAAAATCTTAAAAAGCTTATAATTTACGTTTTTCAAAAAGCTAATCTTTTATTTTGCGTTGTTCGAAATCTTCAAATAAAGTATGTCTACTTGTTTGCTCTTAATTTTTACAATAACAATTATAGCGAATTTTGACAAACAATATAATACTTTTCGCAAAAAGTATATCGAAGCAACAATAAAAAAAATTAAGTGTTTGTTTAAAAAACGTTTGCAATTATCGATTTATATTTGCTTTAAACGTTTGACGCAAAACGCTTTTAAAACAAAAGATTAAAAATAATGTTGTTGTTAAACAAGTTTGTTTTGCAAGTAATAATATTTAAAATATATATAACAAACATTAAGACGCTTCAAATTACAATTTTAAATAAATTTCGAACACAACATTTTAACGTCGAAACAATAAAATTAATAAAAGACATTTATATCTTTGCGTTATATTATTTACGTTTGTGTTACATCTTTTTAACGTTAACGAAAATTAATTTAATTAATAGTTTGCAATTAATTAAAAAGAAATTGTAAATCAAGAATTAATTAAACATTAAAATAAAAAACAAGATGTACAAGTATATGTTTGTCGTTACTATAATTATAAGAATTAAGCTTAAAATAATAACGAAAACACTTTATAAAAAACAAAAAAGAAATTGTTATATTTTCGATTTATGTTTTTTTTTAATCGTTGCATATGTAGTTAGCAAAATACATTTATTATCGCAATTTCAAATAATAATAATTTTGATTTAAGATTAACATTTCTACGATAATTAAGCAATAAACTACGTGTACAAATTAATTTGCTCGAATTAAATGTGTTTACAAGAAAAAAAAAGTCGTTAATTGTATATTTTCAAATCGTTTAACTTCGAAGTCGAAATTAACTTTTAATTAAGTATTTTTTTTGCATTCGAAAAAACAAAGCATTGTTAACAAAGAATAAAAACCAAACTAATATAACGAATTATATATTATAAAATAAATTCAAAGTTTATTTCTTAAATTACAAGCTATTAAAGAAGAATTACAATTTCAAGTTTAAAGGCTATTACAACACTCGATAGTTCAAGAATTTCTTTTTGTTAAACAAAAAAAATAACTTAGAACGCAATATTATTGCTTTAAGAAAATTCTTTATAAATTCGATTTTAAATTTGTAACAAAAAAGAATGCTTTTAATAAAATATATATAGAGACTATATACATTAAATAACTAATTAAAAATTATAATGTTAACAATAAAATTATATTAAGACAATCTAAATGAATTAAGATATTTACAAAAGATTTTGTATATAAACTATTAAGATAGCTACAATAATTCGAAGTATATAATAATATTTTTAAATTTAGCACAACGCAATTAAATTTTATAGATTATAGTTAATTCAATACAAACTAACGTAGTCTAAAAATTGCAACAATATTTAAAAATGCTTTAATATCTTTTTTTTAAGCAACACTTTTTTTCGATTTAATGCTTTGATTACTAGACATTTAAGTAATTAAAATTTAGTAATTTTGTATAAAATGCGATTTTAGAATTAGGCGCAATTAGAACTTCTTTATATTTATTAGTTTAACATAGTCTAACTTAATTTAATAATATGTATAAAAAGTAAAATTTAAAGTTAAACGCATTTAGAGCTTCTTTATGATCGTTAATCTAACATAGTTTGACTCAAACTAATAATTGCATTGTTAATAAGTATTTTATAATCAAAGTTTATTGTCGTTGTTATCTAGAAATTGATAGTTATTTAAGACATCTTAATTAGTTGAAAATACTATTAGTAGTAAAAATTTTCTTTGAGATTTAAAAATAGAATAATTTTTGTATAATAAATAGACTAGAATTGTTATTTAATAAAACTCGAAATAGAAATTTAATATATAAACGAAAGAAGTAAGTTGCATAATCTCGCTTTCTATAAATTTAACATCTATTATAAAGACTTGCTTTAAAGACATTTTGTATGTTTTTTTATATATTAACTTTAGCTTGCTTAATAATTTTTCAAGTTACTAGTTAAAGCGCTTTCACAAGTTAATAACTTCAATTAAATAATATTATTTCACGTTAATTTACATCGAATAATCGCGAAAATTAAGCTTATCTTAAATTTTGTCTTTATCTCTTTATTTCTTTAATTTTTTTTAACACTCTAATAAGTTTTGATCGTATTAGCGTATCTATTAGCGATTAACATATCTCTTTAAGATAACAATGGCATTTAATTTTAACTTAATTTTTCTCTTACAAATTTAATTAAAAATTTATATTAAAGATAAGTTTTAAACGATCGATTTTATAATCGATAAAAAATATAAAAAAATTATTGATGTTTTGATCGCTAAGCTTAAGAAACAAAGTCTTATAAATAAATTATTAACAACAAAAGACAACAAACGAAAGCTTTAAAGTACGATTTAAGAATTTTAAACAACGTAATCGAGATTGCTTTTTCTCTTTGATTTAAGCTCAACATAATTTTAAAAGACGCTTAATTATATAATATAGAATAATCGTTATTATAACAAACGACAAATAAAGAAAAAGAAGTTGTCAATAATTACTAAAAGTCGTAAACGATTTCAAAGCATTATAATAACTTAATTTCTTTTTTAAAAAAGCGACGTTATAAATGCGATCTTCGAAATTTATTTTATAATAAACAATATTGACATTATTTATTTTTTCGTTATAAATGTTTTTAAAAAGCAATATTAAGAAGCTATTTTTGACAAATTAAAGTCTATTTATTTTGACTTTGATTTTTTTCGAAGTTTCGTCAAGTAAAATACATTAGCAATTCGAGTTCTTTAATTGTAAAACGAATTTACTTATATAAAGAACGAAAGATGCTAACATGCGCGACTAAGATTACAATAAAAACAACAAATTATTCGTTCTTAAATAAACGAAAAAATAACGAATAAGTAACTTTTGACGTTAACGCAAATTAATAAATGCATTAACAAATAATATAATTATAAAGAAGACATAGTTGCTTGCGTAAAAAACTCAAGATTTAATAAAAATCTTAAGTAATAATAAGAGAAATTCGAACGAATTCGAATACGAATCTACTTTTACGTCGTCGCACTCTTATACTTTATTTCGTAGATTTATTTTCTTGTCGTTGCGATCTCTTATTTCATTTTATAGTTTTGTTGTTACGTCGTTGCGTTCTAGCATTTTATCTCTTAAATTCACGTTTATTTAATTGCGCTCTTATATTTTATCTCTTAAACTTACGCTTACACAATCTTAATTTTTATTATTATTAATATTATTAAATTTACTTCAAGACGTCGTAGATTAAATCGAAAACAAAATTGATTATTTATTAGAAAACACAATACAAGAGATCGCAAACAACATGCACATTAATGCATTTAAAAATAATATTAATGTTAAGTCGAATTCGTAACTTAAAGTCGTATTTGATACAATGCAAAATATTAAGAATTTCAAGAAAAAATCAAATTTATTTATAATAAACGCGACGATATTGTAAGTCGAGTTTTATATTTTAAAATTAAGATATATATTTATTTAATCGTTAGACTTGAACAACTAAAGTAGATAATAATATTTAATTATATAAATAAGATTAAATAACTTGAATGCTACAACTTTATTAAATGTTTATAACTTTTTTTACGAAAAGATGCAAAAGAAATCTTAGCAAATTAAGCTTAAAAACATAACAATATTCTTCGACAATTTTTAATTATATGCTATATATTAAATGTGAAGATTTGAACGAAAATATTGCGACAATTTTTTTTGTAACAATATAAGATTAAACAAGATATAATATTTTTTTATGCATAAATTGATGTCGAAATATATTAAATTAACATCTTCAAATTGCAATAATAATCGATTTAATTGTTTTCGTAAAATAAATAAACATCGCTTTGAATTAATAAGAAATAAAGAAAAGCAATTTTATAAAGCACTTGCGATTTTTAACAAAAAGAAAATCACAAAATTTAAATAATTTTTGTTCTACTTAAAAGAAGATCGAAATAAATTGTTTATATATTAAGAAAAATTTATTGCGTCAATTTAAAGTCAAATACGACTTAACACTAATTATAACTTTAAAAGATATTTAATCGCATTAACTTAATAAGTTTAATAAATAAATTAATTTTATCTTTGTAAACGTCTTAAATCTTAATAAATAAATTTAACATAAAAATATTTATAATAGTTATAGATTAAACAAAACGACGTTAATAAGAATGCTAATCTTAGAAAACAATATTTTACAACAAAAAACTAATCGATACTTTATAATCACAACGAACAATTTATATTATTTATAAATTGCGAATTAATTCGTTATAAAGAAGTCTTTGCAATTTGACAAAAACAGTAAATCATTTTTTGTAAAAATTACGTTTTACGATATTATATAAGCGAAAGTTATTAAAAACGAGTTTTATTTCGAAAAACATTTTAATTTATTTACTCTTAAATTTTTTAAAGAACTAAATAATTAACAAAAATATTTCGACAACATAAAAGTAATTGTTGCTTAAACAAAAATTAATAGACTTAATAAAAAGACTTTAAATTATAAGATAGCAAAGCAATTACTACTAACAAAAGAAATAACTATATTAATCGCTTATCAATTTAGCAAATAAAATGTCTTAAAAATATTATAATTGACGTTATTCAATTAGCTTTAATTTTATTTTGCGTTATTCAAAATCTTTAAATAAAAAAAGAATATTTATTCGCTTCAAGAATTTACATCTAAAATTATATCGAATTTTAACAAATATTTTAAGATTTTTCGAAAAAAAGATTTTAAAATTATAATTAAAAAGATTTAAAAGTTTGCGAAAATAATCTTAGTAATTATTAGTTCGTACATATTGCGCAAATCGAATATTAATCGCTTCAAAAGCAAAAAACTTAAAAAAATATTTTTATTAAATAAGCTAAATTTAGAAATAACAATATCGAAAATGTTTAAAACGAATGTTAATACTTTGCAAATTGCAACACTAAATAAGCTTCGAACACGTTATAAGAACGCGAGAATCGTAAAAATAACAAACAATACGTATAGATTGACGCTATATTGTTTTCAAATGTGTCTTACGTTTTCGATATTAACAAAAATAGTTTTAAACAACGATTTGAAATTAATCGAAAAAAAGTTTTAAAGTAATAAGTAATTAAATTTAAATACGAAGAGCAATTTGTATTAACTAAATTTTAATACGATTATAAACTCAAGTTCTAAATTAAAGCTTATAAAAATTAAAATTAAAAAGAAAATAAGATTTACGACAAAATTTCTTGTCTTTATAAATTTTTTAATTGTTGTTTATCTTGTAAACAAGATATGCTTATTATATCGAAAATAAAAAATAAAGATTTTAATTTAAGATTAATCTTTTTGCAATAATTAAACATAAAGTTGCGTATTCGATTTAAGCTATTCGAGTTCAATTTATTTACAAAAAAGAAAATAACTCTAATTGACGTTTTTTAAAAGATAAGAAATCTTAAAAGTAAAAAACTAATCAAAAAGAACAATTCGCACGTACTAATAAAAACATATATTTTGACGAACAAATAAAATTTAAAAAAAAACAATTAACTTTATATTACGAAATTAAATTATTAAGCAAATCGAAAGTTGTAAGTTAAACAAAAAAAATAACAATTTGTGCGAAAAATAAAGTGTTTTAACGCGAAATTTGTTAATCTCGATTTTTTAAAAGAAAAAATAATTATAAATTAAACAATAATAAATTCGAACGTAATCGATTATGCGATGCGAGTTTGCGTCAAAAACAACAATAAAATTGTATTTATCAAAAATAAAATAATTTTATTAAGTAACAAAACGATTGTATAATTAAACGATAAAGACGAAGAAACTTAAGAGAGAAAAAACCTAAAATTAAATAATGTTTAAATGCGAGATTGCAAAAAATATAAGCAATTTCTCTCGCAAACTTTTTGCTTTAATAAGACATTATTATAAGCATTTTAAATAAATTAATTTGCTATGCTATACTTAAAAACTATTTAAGCAATGTTCTTTCTATGTTTGCAACACTATGTAATCGATGTTGCGAAAACAAATTAAACAATGTTTTTAAAACGAAAATATTTAATTTAATTAATTAAAGATTAGATTAACACGACTTTGATACGTTAACAACTATTGTTATTAACAAAAGAAATCTAATTAAACTAACTATATTGAGTTAGACTAAGTTAATTTAATCTCAAGTTAATTTCGCGATCGCATACTTTATTGCTTTTACTTTCTTACAATTACTCTATTTAGCAATTCTCTTATATCGCGCTCTTTGTTTCTTTATTATTATCTATTTATTCTCTTTTAAATGCACAAAATATAATCGTTATCAAAATTATTACAACAAGAAGACAAACTTTAATAAAGAAGCTTGCAACTTAAGAATTACTCTCTAAGAAAAAATCAAAAGCTTTTCAAAAATCATTTGTTAAAAAGTTGTCTCTTAACAAACTTAAACAAATCGAAAAAACGACGTTTAAAACATTGTTCGTTGTCTCGTTCAAGATTACAATTGTGTACGTGTTTATTGTTAAATTATTGTCGAAACGAGTTGTTTCAATTGCAAACGATAGCGACGCGAAATTACTAAACAAAACTTTTAAATCTTTGTTAATTATTATTACAATCGCATCGAAAGTAAGCTTTTACGTATCAAAAACAATTTGCGAAATCTATTAATTTATACAAAACAAAATTTTGATCTTAACGTTAAAATTAATTACTATAACTATTAATAAGAAGCACGTAATTAAATAATTTCGAATAATTAATTTTACGTCGTAGATTTTATTGAGCAATTTAAAGTTTATCGTGTCTATTGTATCGAACGCGTCGCAAACTTTATTGATTTACTTTTGATCTTTAATCTTTTCAATGCAAAAGCGCGTAAATATTGACGTTAATATCTTTCTTAATAACTTTGATAAATATAAATTGAAAATTATGTTCTTATTAAAAATCTATTTAAAAACAATATTAGACTTGAAATGTCACAAACAAACGACAACTATTGTACGAACGTTAAACAAAATCTTTATCGCAAAAAGCTCGTAACAAATTTTAAAGTTTACTTGCTTTACTATTATGCAATCGCTCTTCTATAATAAGCGATACATTTTTTCACAAATTTATATTAAATAATAATGACAATTTTAAAAACAATAATTACGAATCGAACTTAAAATAAAATAATTAATTAAAAAAGCTCTATAATTAAAAAGCAAAGCGCAATAATCTTTAGATCTTTAATGCATTACAACATGTTTTCAAGACAACATAACTCTTAAAAACACAAAATTTTAATTTTTCAATTAAATTATCTTTAAAGTGCAAATTTTAATCTTCGTTTTACTTAAATTTGCGAAATAACAACTCACAACGTCTAGAATACACTAATAGCAATACAAGAGAATTGTTATTTAATAACGTTAAGATTGCTTATTTTTGATTCGAAGCATTAAAACGATTTAAAGACGATTTCATTTAAAAGTATTAAAAGATTATAAGATTAATTGATTTACTACTTAAAGTTAATAATAATGTTTAATTACAAAACTAATCTAAAAAAATTATAATCGAACGAAGAGTCTTTCGAATTCGATCGACTTGTAAGAATAGTGTGAGCGAATATTGTCAAAAGACTTGACAACAATTAATTTTCTTCGAACATAAATTTAATATTGACGTCGAATAAAATTAAACGAATAAGTATCTATAATATTTTAATAATATCTTTGACAATTAATATTGTTTTAGCTATTAAATCACATTATTTATTATCGAATTTACATAATAAAAAAGATACAAAATGTAATTTGCAATCAATATATTTTTACAAATGTTAATAAAATAGAATTAAAAATCAAAACATTATTAAGTTTTAACACTCTTTTAATAAAGAAAAGAATTGAAGTTAATATTACATTAGCACGCGTTACGTCGCTAACAAAAGCAAAAATTTAATTAATCTTTTTTAATTTCTATTATAATCAAAGTTATATTGCGAGTTTTCTTCGACAACAACAATAACAATATAAAAAAAACTTTAATTATAAACAAATACTTAAGTCTTTATTATTGATTGCTATTGTGTTAATATGCACTTTAATACATTGAACTATCAAGAACTAAGAAGAGAAAAAAGACAAAATTGACAAAATTTGCTTAATTATAATTATTAATAATGTTTTTATGTTTTGTTTGTAAGATGCATATTAATTTGTGAAATATAAAGCATTATAATAAATTTATAAGAACGTAAACGATTATGCTTATTATTGTGCAAGTTAATCTCGAAAGTCGTCTAAAAGAAAAGACGCTTTATTTGAGTAAATAAGATAAGAACGATAATATACTAAATAATTAAAAGTTTATGCTAAATACTTCGATAATTCGCGTAAAAAATATAAAAAATAGCGAAAAAAAAACATACAATTATCGAAGATAAAAAAAGACAAATAACATTTCTCTTTAATAACAAGTACTAAGTTAAATAGAAAAAAGATATATACACTAATTATATGTTAAACTAATCGTTAAATTGATCTTAAATTGTCAAATTAAAAAAAAAGACTTTTTGACAAGATAAGAAATGAAATTTTGCATTTAAACGAAAGAAATTCGACTAACAATTGTTTTTTACGAAATAAACTCGAAGAAAATGTTTATACATTATTAAGAAAAGAAACAAATAACGAAAGCGATAAAAAGAATAAGTTAAATAAGAATTTAAATAATGTCAATATTGCGAAATCTATTGTTGTGAGTAATAGTTACTTAATAATTTAAATAAATAATTAATTAATTCGCATAATACGAGACAAATATTATCGAAATCGCAATTTAAAGACAATAATATTGCAAAAAATAAAGATAGCTATGTAAGCATTGTAATTTAGTGTCAAGAAATCGCACTAATGTTAACGAATTTATTTGTTAAATAAAAGAGCAAACTAATATTAATAATATAAATACTTAAAAAAGTCAAAATATAGAGAACATAAACGACAACTATTTAATATTTTGTTATAAGAAAAACATTCTTACTATAATGTTCGCAATCTTTTCGTTTGTAAACTTTCGATTTATTATTGTTTGTAAAAAGAAAAATTATCTATGCTATACAATTGACAAATTCGAAAATGCTAAATTAATTAATTTTCTAAAAAAATACAAAAAATATTTAGCAATAATTAAGAATTATAATTCGAATTAAGAGATTAACGTGTAAATAAACAACGTTTAATCAAAAGAGTTGATGTAATTTTTCGAGAGTTATTAATGTTATAATAAATATTTAGTCGCAACGCTTTACACTTTAGATTGCGAAAATATAATGTATATGTTAACAACACAACGCAATAATGTTGTTTGTTTTATAAATCGCACAATTGTTATTTATATTGTTGCGTCAATTTGACGCAACGTAACTACGATAACTAAGATAAAAGCTTGTAAAGCATAAATTAATCGAACTTAATCTAACATCTAATTGTTAAATTAACATAAAGATTGTTAAATTAATTTACATACTTATAAGATCGACAAGTTCTATAATTGTGCGATTAATAATAACTTCTTAAACAATTGAAGCGTTAAAATTATTTAAGTTTGATCGATCGTTAATATTTATAAGATACTAATCAATACAATAATTGCTATGCTCTCGATTAATAGAAAAATAATCTTGATTGTTGTGCGTAGTAATCGTACTAAAACATCAAATATTATTTGATTTTATAAAATTTGCAAGATTTGCGATATCTTGAACGAAGTACTCGAATCTTGATTTCACTTAGTTCTAAAATTCGAGTAACACAAAACTGCGACTTTTGTTATGCCAGATCTATGTATTCAAGCAACTAGAATCTTATAAAACCAAATGCGGATGAACAGTTGAGAGCATACGACGACAACAACGAGTACACAGCGATGGACCGATATTGTTGTGGAAATGGATATTCTGGATTCTTAAGATCTGGGGGCGGAGAATTCAAAGTCGACTACCCCGCACTAATAGTCGACCGCGTTAAAATGATCCTCGGCTAATGTGCTTCGATAGGCAACCGCTGCCTTGCCGATCTCAAAAGCGTTGATCAATATTGGATGAGGGTGACAGCTTAAACGTTAGGACCTGCTATACCATCTCATCTACATGGAAGTTGTGTGATAACTCCATTGTATCAGCCCGACGGGTGTGACAAGCTATTTGAACCTCCAGACACTGCTGTTTCGAGTTTCCATCATTCAGATCGCAAGGCTACACAGCCAGAAAGTCTTGCAGCAAACAGAACTTCACTCGATCAGGGTATATCACTTTCTTTGTGACTCAACACCGGTTGTTGCGTATGGCTACGCCGTCCTTGATTCTCCTTTTTTCTTTTTCATCAACATCGTCTTCATCGCCCAATTTGGGCTTCCTGGAGGGCTCCAACCACGACTTGCTTCTTGAGCGTCAATTAGCAACACCACACAACCATGCCCCGAAAAGCCTTCGTTGCTGACCTCCGAAAGGCAGCTGATGACGTTTGCATCGATCATCTATCCGACCTGAAAGCTGGCGATGAGGATGGCACAATCACCTTCAGGTTTCATTTCGAACGTGCTCCACCACATGCCTCCAAGGGCGTCAAGATCTCAGCCATCATCCCTGGTAGAGAAGCCCCTTGGATTTTGATCGTATGCTCTTCGCTAACCAAAATGGCAGATGTGTCCGAGTACCCATCCGCTCATATGTACATTCTATGCACGGATGACGAGAACGTCCCGCACGCCATTAACACCGCCATGCAGGATATCGGTGACTTTTCCGGAGTCGCCATTGTGCAGATGCTGGAAAAGGTGGCCAAAGCTCTAAGTAAGGCTACTTCCGGCTCTCAAGCTAACCCATTGGACCTCGACGACGCTGACCCCATGGACGTTGACGGCTCGGATCCGGAAGCGGAATTTGAGGAGGACGACGATGATGATCCTGGCTTCTCTGACGATGATTGGGCTCTGGATCCCCAACGGCAGTCACATCAACCTAGTACCGCCAAACGAAATTATTCTCATCCAAAAGACCGTGCCTCAACTATTGCTCTCAACCAGCGAATTCGACGGGATTTGGGGTACGCAAAGCAAGTAGGATTCCGAGTTGGACACCTCGGACAGCTCCTCAACAACGGAAAGGAGTCCTTTGTCACTGTTTCCTGCCGTATCGCCAAGCTTGGCATTTCCGAAGAGGCTTTGCAAGCCTGGCATCTAGACGCTAACCTCTACTACACCCTGGTCATACGCTTTACCTCAGGCTATCGTACATATGCGCAGCTTGCGCAAGACGAATCATTCTACGGAGAGAACAGCGTGCATGTACGTGTGGGTTTATCTCGACGGTACAAGATCACCCTTTCTGAAGCCATCGATGCCTTCAGCAAAACCACCGAGAAATCACGAGAGTCCAACAAGTCAGATGAAGAGGTTGCTGAGGTCTCTAAGGGGGGTTTAAATCCCTTCTTCATCAGCCGAACCCTCAACGAGCTTTTGGGCGAAAAGCTTATGACCCTACTACGGTACCGGGACAGATTCGCATTCGGCTGGGACGGTGCAGAGGAGTATTATCATGACCATCAAGGCATGAGTGTGGAGCTCGCCGACAACCTAGACCCGAAGTATTGGGCTGAGGACGAACTCAATACTTCATTGCCAAAATTGGTCACTTCGGACCATCTATTGGATCTAAAGCAAGAGAATTGTATGACAAGGGAACCATCATTCCCCTTGCTAGCGATGCAATTTGCCCTTCGCCACCTTGTACGATGCACGGAATACTGCCTGATCTGTCATTGCCGGGTTAGAACAGACTTCGAGGCGCTCAAGCCATATGTTTGCTCTAAGCCTCTATGTCTCTACCAGTACATGGCGCTCGGTTTTGGCCCCAGCATCGAGCATGAGATCATCGCACAACCGCACGTCGTCGACCTTCTGGTCAGCTTTTGCTATAGCAGCGCTTCTATAAGAGGTGCTTTGAAGACCTTGCCGGTTGGAATGGGATTGACTGTACCGTCACCTGATATCATACCGAACCACTCTCTCCAATACGGCAGAGGTTCCATGGCCCATGCTACTCTCGATGATCAGATGATTCAGGCTTTAGATCAGACCGATCGGCAGCCAGGGGTGGCCCATACTGCTCGTTTCGACATGGACAAAATGGAGCTCATCTTCGCTTTCGAAGACCGAAGCCGGCCACTGCGCTTGGGGAGCTGGGTATGTCTGTCGAAGCCTGGAAGTATTGAACAAAAATTGCACTGCAAAGTCATTGATGCTTTGTATCCGGTTGTACGCCTGGGGCCACCAATCGTCTGCGGCGCCTTCGTTGTGGAAGACAAGCCTACGACCACACGCATAGGTGGACCTGCCAATCTCACCCTGAACGCTACTCCTACCCCTGCTGCTACGCCTCCTTTGGGCCAGCCGCGAACGTCCACGACCTCGAAGCTGCCGGAGATCGACTTTACCGCTTATGACCGGAATTTCGATGACTTGACCGCGGACGGAAAGCAAAAGACGATCCGTATGCTGCTCGACACCTTGCCTAGCACCGCCGAAATGAAGGAGTATCTACAGAAAGGCAAACATGCGACGCTGCAGTCCTGGACTGACCGACTAAGTCCAGCGGCTCTTGGAGTTCTTCGCTGGATCTTGGCGTCCAATCGGTCATGTATTATCCAAGTTGACAATCTTGACGGAGCATCGCCGAAGGTACCAGAGGAGCGAGTGACTGGCATGCCGGAGTACATGCAATTCCGCTTCGCCCAGGTAAGTACATTTCAAGATATATCTTACCCTTTCTGAGGGGTCTCAGAGGCTTGAGACGTGTCTTAGCAACATCTGCTTTAAAGACACGCCTCTTGGCTCATCCCATCATCTTGAAAGAGAAATGCTGACTCTGAGATTACCTAGGGAGCCCCAGATAAGGAGCAGAGGTTTATTTCTTCGATGCGGACCGAGCTTCCGCAAATGAGAGACTCAACGTGTCCTACAATCTTTGCCTGGCACGGCAGCTCACTCCATAACTGGCACTCGATCCTTCGAGAGGGTCTGCACTTCAACGAGGTCGTGAATGGCAGAGCTTTTGGTAACGGCGTTTACTTCTCCCCACACGCTCAAACGAGCCTCATCTATTCAGGGGGTTTGTTTGGGCGTTTTTCTGGATCAATAGTGCCACAGAATCTCCTGAGTTCGTGGATGTGGCCACCTAGCCAGTTGTGTATCTCGGATGCCTTGTCCCTCAATGAGATCGTCAATAGGCCGGACAAATTTCAGTCTACAAATCCACATCTGGTAGTTGCCCAACTCGATTGGATCCAGACGCGCTATTTATTCGTCAAGTGTAACAGCACCGCAATGTCGCAAGTCACGAAGGAGGAAGATGCACCCGCTGAGGCCCTATCGCAAGATCCAACATACACCGCAACCGGGGCCTCTGGTCAGAGAATTCAAATTCCTCTTACCGCCATCAGCAAATCTCGTCGGCCATCCAACCCCAAGAAGAGGACCAGCAAGGGAAAAGCAAAACAGTCGATCGACAGAACACTGGTAGAACTGAGTGATGACACTGATGTAGAAGATATCGCACTTTTCTGCGTGGATGAAGACGAAGTTCAACCTACCAAAGCTCTATCAGGCGTACCAGGCTCGTCGGCAAAGAAAAGCACCAAGACCCGTGAGCGCAGCAAAACCGATTTCTGCCCCGGCACCCTCAACACCGCCACCCTCCCCATGCTAGAACCTCCATCCTACGCAACCTCGACCGCCTCCAAAACCCTCCAGAAAGAACTCACAGCCACGTTGAAGATCCAAGATTCGACGCCCCTTGCCGAACTCGGCTGGTACCTCGACCGCGAACTCATCTCCAACGTCTACCAATGGATCGTCGAGCTCCACTCCTTCGAACCCCAGCTCCCCCTTGCCAAGGACATGGCCTCTCGCGACCTCACCTCCATCGTTCTAGAGATCCGCTTCCCAGGCACCTACCCCATGGCCCCGCCCTTCGTGCGCGTCGTGCGCCCGCGCTTCCTCGGCTTCCGCGAAGGCGGCGGCGGGCACGTCACCGCGGGCGGGGCACTGTGTATGGAACTCCTAACGAACAGCGGCTGGAGCGTGGCGTCGAACATCGAGTCCGTGCTCGTGCAGGTGCGCGCCGCAATCAGCAGCACGGAGCCCGCCCCCGCGAGATTGGAGAACGGGCCCGTGAGGGACTATGGACGTGGAGAAGCGGTGGAGGCGTATCTCAGGGCGTGCCAGATGCATGGTTGGAGCGTGCCGCCGGATTTCATGAAGAACTATGGAGGCGGGCCTGGGCCGGTGGGACAATACTAAAGTACGCAAAAGGATGGAACATGGGGTATGAATTACAAATGGGCGTGGGAAATGGGTATGCATAGCCCGCTTTCTGCATTTTCTCTTACCAGGCGCCGAGGCAGCAGGGAGATACCCAACCCAGATGGCGTTGAGGGTCATGATGGATGAAATGGGCGGACAGCGGCATGTTTTCTGAACGTATGTCCTATTTGATGGCCATGCATTAGAGACGTCTTTACTGCAAAGCATTCGGTAATTAGCTCCTGACGTACGTACTCGAGCATACAATCTTAAATGTCAACCAACTCCCCAGACATGGGGCTGTGTCCTTGTCCTATTATGTGGATTTTCCTTCCTTGCGAAAACGGACTCTTGTCGCTCGCTCTAGTTGGTGAAAGTGGAATTTCTGGAGAGTTACTTTACCATCTCCCACTTATTGCCCTCATCCTCTTGACTTCACGTATCGACGGAAAAGGTACAGTCGAATCGAATCCATCCATCCATCCATCCGGCCCACCCTCAGCAACCACTCCACACCTCCCCCTTCCATACTCAGCTCCCTTCCGTATCTCCCCTCCGTTCCTCTCCCAGACGCCGATATATACTGTCAATCCAAATCCGACTTACACTCTATTCCAACAAGTACGAAAGCGCAGAGTTAAACGTCATTACTGGGTTCTGGCGGGTTTGGAATTGGAAAATGGGAGTGTGTGATGGTAGCAGTCATTTTGAGGAGTAGAGGGGGGGAGTGGTGGTTGTGAGTAGTAGGTATCTTTCTTTCTATCTGCTTTCGAGACTCGTGATGATCTATGTACATGCAGATGAGGGGAAAAGTCAGAGGCTAACCGCTCGACGTTTGCCCAGTGAGCAACAGCTTGGTATCAATCTCCTGTGTAGGCCAAGGGATGATGTCTTTCTTCGTCCATGCCCTGTTAGTACCGGGTACATTACCCGTTTTGTCATCGCCACGAACTCTCAAGTCTCCGTGCATGATCCCATCCTTCCACCACATGAAGAGCTTCTTCACAACATCCCACGCTTCGATCGCTTTACCGTCGCCCATGTGCCACCACCCTGGTCTCCGCACGCCTTTGCTCTTCAGCACAGCTAGGAATTTGTCGATGACGGCGATGTCGTGCTTGGAGATGTGGTGCACCCAGCCATCCAGGGAAAGACGGTGGTTGAGAAAGCGGGCGTGCGGGGAGTGGGGCGTGAAGACGGGAGGGGGTTCGCAGAGGAAGTAGCAGAGGAGGATGTAGTCGTGGAGGAGCGTCCAGGGGAGGTGGGTGTAGATGGGAGCGATGATTTCGGAGTCGATGTGGGCGCGGACCGGGGTCAGGGGCTGGGGGGTTGCTGGAGCTGGGTTTGAGAGGCCGAAGAAGCGACCCAGTAGGAGCCAGGAGGACGGGGCTGGCGGTGGGGAGGCCGGGCGATGGAGAGTCTGGTGGTGGTGGAGTGGTGGAATGCCGGGAGCGGTGGTATTGGTTTGTGGTTTGGGAAAGAGGATCCGTTCGGTCTTGGTGATGGTGATTTCCTTATGATGCTCCACTACCATAGCCGAGGATTCTAGAGAAGAAGACTGTCCATCGTACAGTGGTGTCTCGTGTTCAGGACTAGAAGCCCCTTCAGATGACTCCGCAAGACGACGGGCCGGAGGTGGTGAGGATTCCTGATGCATCTGTTGCTGAGCTTTCTCTCCTTTGTCGATAACCCTCGCAGCGTCCGTTCCTGATTGCAAGGACAAATCCTGCGGTGTCGCCTCTATCTCGTCACTGTAAACTACCTTACTCTCCTTTCTCCAGGACCTTGGTAATTTGCTCCGTTTTGGCTTTGGGGCCTCGTTGGTAAGCTGTGCCATGAAAGCGTCTGGAGAAATTTCATTCATATGCTCAGATGATCGAGCCTCTGCTTGCCAAATGTCATAGTCGTCTTCATCGTCATCTGATGGTTCCTGCTCATCTTCGCCATCACTATTGATGATAACGACTTGGCTTGTGTTGGCTTCCTCGATTTGCTTGCTTACGGCTTCACGCTCACGTTGCCTACACGTTCATGGGGTCAGCATGCCGCCTTTGAGTCTGTGGATTGAGCCAGGGAGCATGTCTCTATAGCGGCGCCCGCTTAGACCTGTCTCAAAACTCTTCTGACATACTAAGGGGTTTCACAATGCTCGGAAAACATAACGTACCACTCTGCCTCTCGAGAGTCTATGGTCTTGTCCCCAAACTGGAGATCGGCGGCTTCCCCACCGGTATGATGCTGTGCCTTCGGTAGTGCTGGCTTTCTCTGTTCAGGAGACGTCGCTTTCCAGCTCATTCGATCTTCATCGTCGATCAAGCTTTCTTCGGGGCTAGGAAGCTGGCGACGTGTTAGAGCTGGATATTCAACTTGCTGTTCCGGTGCTGGGACTATGAGGCTGTAGTCTTTCGATTTAGCTGAGTCCGGCAGCTGTGGATACGTGCTTGTGGCATCTTGACTGGAAATATCATCGTCACAGCGCACTTTAGTTTTGCCCTGGGCATTCTTTTGGCGCCTGGCTAGTTCTTCGCCGAGCCTCAATCCGGCTCGCAATTCTCGTCGCGTACCCGGACCGAAACCGCTGAAGAGATCGTCCATGCGCTGCTTAGGGGATTGGGCAGATGCTGGTTCAGAGCATGAGCCAGTACCGACTGCGGACGAGCTACGCTCTGCGCTACCATTATTCGGATTTAGTACACCTTGGAGCGCAATGCCGGCACGGACGATGCGGGTCAGCTTCGGCGTACCATCAGTAGGCTTCTCTAGTGGGCGAGGTGAAAAGTGAGCCTCAGATGATGGCATTTGAGGAGGCAGTTCAGGAGACGGCGCCACGGCTGGTGTTACAATCTTTGAGGTGGAGTCCACTTTTCCTGCAGTGGTCTCTATACAAGGAGCCAAGGAAACGGAAGATGGCTCTTGGTTATCCTGGTCATTGAGCATTGACACTCGTCCAGGACGTTGCTCAGCTGAAGGCAAGGTAGAGTGTGATATCATGCTAAATCCTTCGCTCTCAAGGATGGAGTCATACTCTTGGTGCTTTTCGGTCTGGTCAGCAATGGGCTCATCTTGTTTATTTATGGCCTTCCCGTAGAAGACTCTCACTCCTGAATTCAATACCCTGGACCGAACTGGGGATAGGCTATCGTGGCGAAGCCTCGATCGCCATCGGGCTTCATCTGCTTTGCCTAATGCGGAATCCGGAAAGGGGGACTCTTGCGGCGAGGTTCCATCGAGAGACCAATCATCAGCTTGGCCTTGTGCAGGTTCCGCCAGGCTGTGTCTGATGGCTACTGGGAGATCATCTGAATCTGAGGTGGTGACCTTTATGGGAGACATTGCATTTCGCCTGCCCCGGCTTCGCGAATGTGGTTTCGTTGGCTCTGGGCCTGGCTCGTTGGACTTGGCTTGCCGCTGCAGCTCAAGCTCTTCCGTCGGAAGCATTGCTGTTCCAGTGCTATGAGATACCGGCCCTAAGCTTTTCCTTGGTCTACCCCTTCCCCGTCGAGCTGGCGTTGCTGCGTCTAGGGCCATTACCTCCGCTGTATCCTCAGTGAACGCCGACATAGTCTTTCTCTTTCTTGAGGCTTTAGGTTTTGGCGTTCCACTTCTCTTCAATGGTTCATCCATAGATTTCCTTGGCCTTCCTCTTCCTCTCTTTACAGGAGAAGGTGAGGAGTCGACACCAGTCTTCAACGGAACAGTGGTAGTCGTGGTGTGTTGTGCAATCACTTTCTTCGGAAGTCCAATCCTCGCGTCATCTGGTTCAGCTTCAACAGTAACACGTATTCTCCACGGGCTCGCAGTGTTGTCTGCGGGAGCTGTTGATCTGGTAGGTGAGGGTGAGAAACGGGGAGCTGGTGGCGTGGTAAGGTAGAAGTCTTGTGAGCAAATGTTGCCGGTACGATCTTGTAAAGGTTTCCTAGATGTTGTTCTTCGTGGTGTCCTTGTAGGTGACGAAGCCGGCACGTTATCTTGCGATATTGCTAGGGGATCGGGTGAGGGGGACCGAAATTCGTGATGTGACGCCATGTTGGGCTCTGAGACACCTCAGCATAGGATTAGAGCTTTCTATTCGATTATGGGGCCTGCGATAGCGATTCCGACTTTTGGTGCTCGTCTGAAGCTCAAAATGAGCCTGGAGGTGCCGTTGTTGACGGTTGTCGTAAACAAAAAGAGGTTCTTGGCAATTCGCCCCTAAACCATAAAGCCGTTATCACCGGAAGGGGTTCTCGATGCTACCAACCAGCTCAGCTTCACGCTCTCAAGTGTAGCTTGAACAGGCTTCATAAGAACTTCATTACTATTTCTTCCAATTATATACAAGCGCCTTTCGGGGCAGATCGAGATCCAGGTATTGGAGTGCTTCTTGTGATCTGTAGCCTCTGTTTCACAGTCCTTCAATAAGCTAAGACGACACGATACTGAAATCATAGCGCGCATACACCACAGCCGGCTCTGAATCTACAGTGTATATCTGATATCGATCTTGACCCCATTGAGGGTTGTTAATTCCATCGATCCATTGCTGCGTCTCGATCACTATGCACCCGTACTTCGGTACATAGGTAGTGTTCCCCTGCACATGCTGCTGGCTCTGCTTGACAGGTATAGTGCCATTGAGATTGTCGCAGGTGTAGATCTGCAAGCTTTGCTGGTTGGTGTAGATGTCGAGCTGGATCCCGGTGCTGTTCGAGGCCATGGTGAGCACACTGATGTCGTTCGCTTCAGGAGCGGAATATCGAGGGCGATCGAGGATGAAAGCATTGTCGTAGCCTATGCACCCGGGACCGCAGCCATCCACCCCTTGGAGGATATCACGACCAATTTGCTTAGGAGACGTGAAATCAAGCCAGGTTCCGTTGACGACGCCAATGGCGCCCGTGGGTACCTCCAAACCATCGATTTCGATATATCGGTCATCGTAGGGCATCTGCAGGGTATTGTTGAGGACCGTCTGACCCGCAGTATCGACGAAGGCTCCGAGGTTCCAGTAGACATGATTCGCGAGCATGATTGGGGTAGGCTCGTCGAGTGGTATCGAAACCAGTCGCGATGTCCATCGAGGGCCAGCGGATACAGTGTAAGTGGCATACGTGATGATGTTGCCAGGGAAACCTTCGAAAGCTTGGTCTAAGAACGAGAAAGTGATACTAGAATCGTTCGCCTGTACGACTGTCCAGTTCCGCTGGTCGTATCCTACTATGCCACCATGTAGAGTGTCATTTCCTGAGTGTTCGTTCTCGGGGATGTGAGATGTAACGCCGTCTACAGTGAATGTACCATTCTTGATGCGATTCGCGTAACGTCCAACTATGGGTCCGAAGTAGGTATGAACGGTCTCGGTGTCTTTGAGATATTGCATTCCATCGTCATAGCCTAGAACAACGTCTTGAGGATTGCCATTCTTGTCATTGACGAACAGGTTGGTGACGCGAGCTCCATAGGAAATGAAAGACGCATTGATGCCAGGCGCGGAGAGAGTATATTTGGTAAAGGGAGAAGAGCTCTGCGCAAGGATAGAGGGCAGGAGGATTGAAGCAACAGCCCAAGAAGGGTGCATCTTGAGTCGACTTTGATACGGAGTTTGAAGAAATTGGTTTATAGCGAAAGATTAAGAGCGGACATAATAGGAAGAGGAAAGACAGAGAGATACATGGCAGCTTTATAGCTTGCCATAGCGAGCTGAGGGGACTCGTACTTGGGAGCTCGTTCGATACTTGCGGGGTTGGTGCAAGGTACCACCAGTAGAAGTACGAGTGCGGAAAGCTCTGTGCAGACGGAGATGATGTAGGATTGCGAAGCTGCTAGCGATCCTATCACAACAGCTTTATAGACTCGGGAATTTGGCAATTTCGTACGCACAAAGACGTCATCAGCCATGATACAGGTCAAAGCATGAGGGATTGTCTCGGCCATGAACCCGTTTGAATCCTGGTCACTGGGCTTTTAGGAGCCGGGATCACCAGACTTAAGCTTCTCAGAGGAGTGATGCCGAGGCGGCTCAATGCGGGGAATGCGGGGCTTGGTATGAGCGAGATGCAGTCCAGGTGCTGGTAGTGGCCTCAGTGCTTAGATCTCCTTCGCAGAATCATGTTTGAAGTCCGACAATCCTAACCCTAAGATTAGCCCTACACTGAGCCCTAACTATTATAAACAACGCTACAAAATATAATGCAATAGCTTTGAGCGATCGACAATCGCTATAATAGATAGTGTAAATAGACTGACCGCCGGGCCGGGTTTCGGTACCAACATTCTGGCCCGACCCGGATACTCGGTACCAACCTCTTGACTCGGCTCGGAATCGACTCGGGTCAACGATTTCTTGACCCGACCCGATCGACCCGCCAAGCAATCGAAAATGACGTCAAAATGCCAAGATTTTCTATTTTTAAAAAAATTCGCATTATTTGAATTACTAAAAATAGTTTAAAAATAATAACGCACAAATAACGTACAAATGCATTACCTAAATGCATTACTATATAATATTATAAACAAATTAATTAAATTAATCAATTTGATTAAGTTGATTAATGCACTTTTTCAAAAATAATCTAAATTTTTCGAGTCTTGGCGAGCCGGGCCAGGTTATACGCTAAGTACTTCATACCTACCCTTTGACCCGACCCAAATACTTGGGCCAAGATTTCTGACCCGACTCGACGCGACCAGTCTAAGTGTAAACTATCTATATAAAAAGTAATCGTTAATATTAAAATATAATTTTGCTAGAAGATTTAAAAGCAATATTTAACATTTGAAGAAAAAATCGATTATAATAACAAATAAGTTTTATCTAGACAAAAACACACAACAACGCTTGTAAATACGCTTAAGAATAATCTTATAACTTGTGTAAAATAAATCATTATAACTAGAATAATTGTATTTGCAAATACTATATATGCGCTTGTTATATATATTGTGTTAATAATTGTTTACGTCTTGTTAATATTTGTTAATCAAGAAATATTACAAGTTGCAAGATTGCTCTATTGTAGAGTACTTAAATGCAAATCAAAATTGCGCAAACGCAATTTTAACTCTAGAAACAACTTTAAGAGAGACGATAATCTTGCTTAATTTATCGATAAGTTTTCTTTCTAGTACTTAATTCTTCGAGAAATTATAATATACGTACGTTATTTAATTAGTTCTAATATAAAGATATTGTAAATAAGAACTAAATTAAGATGCTAGCAATTAATTTTCTTTATTTAGCAATTGTTTAATACAAAAGATTGTTAAATAGTAAATAATCAGAGATTATAGCGCTTTAGTCTATTGAGTCGAAAATAGCAATAAAGATTGTAACAAGACTTTATTGTTAATACAATTCTAAAATATTATCTCGAGATTTCGAACTTAATTGTAAATTCTTTTTTAACATATTATTTTATATTAATACTAATAGTTATTTATTAACACGTTAACAATAAACACAAATTAAGATAATCTACTTAGCGTAGCTCTTTATAGCATTGTTAGCTTACGTTATATTTAACAAATTATCTTAGATTAGATAAAACAATAAAGCGAAAAGAAAAATAAATAAAGAGAAGTTTTAGTAGTTCTAAACAAAGCAAAAAACAAAATAAAAATTCTTAATATTATTGTAAGCAAAGTTCTTGATATTATTAAGCAAGACAAGCTATAACAAGCAAAATCGAAATAAAAGTTTTAAAAAAATGCGATAAAAGTAATTTAAATTAAAGATATAAAAGTTATTGAAATTATTTATACGAAACTTTGTAATAGAAAGACAAAGAGAATTTACAAAATTTGTGCTAATTAAAGAGCAAATTTCGACTATCTCTAGTTAGACAACAACTTCGAATATTAAGTTAAAAAAATAATTTTAACAATAACGCAATTTTCTTTTATTGAAATTAATTTGTTTTTTGCTTAAAATATTATAATTTTTTTGTAAAAAGAAAAGAGAGAGCAAGATTTTACGTGAAATATTTTGTTGTTGAATTAACAATTTGTTGCGCAACTTATATTGCTAGAACAAGAGATTAAGTTTTGCAATATTTTAATATATTTTGCAGATAAGTTAAAAGTATTTAAGATAATTTAGAAAGATTTAACAACTAAAGACTTTTCGAAAATGTTAATAATTTTAGAAAAGAGAGTAAAATATAAGTTATTAAAATTATTAAAAGTAACAATTGTAGCAACAATAAATAACAATAAGAAGACAAATAACAATAGTATATCTAACGAAGTACTTGTTAAGTTATTTATTTTTACTAAGTGTTCGAAAACAAAAGAAATCGAAGAGATAAAAAGTTACAAATATTAATTTATAGATATCAATCTTCTAAAACAAATTAGTTGCAAGTTGAAAGATAAAACTAGAATATATATCGAAAATAAATATTTATTTACGTTTTATTTAATTATAAAATTAATATTAATAAAGAATTTCTCGAATTTATATTATACTTATACTTGCAAAATTGCTAGATATATTAAATTGAAGTTTAACTAGTGTGATCGTCGAGTCGGGTTTCAACCCGATCGGGTTGACCCGCCCAATCCTGACCCTGGAATCAGGCAAATTTCCTAGCCCAACAGGGTGGGACGAGCGAAGAATGCGCGCCAAGTGTTCAACCCGACCCACTCGATCACGTGACGTCACGTGACGCGTTGACCGTATGTGGTTAGCGTGGACCCTGCGCTAGCCCAATCGGGTTAGCATGAATTCTGCGCTAGCTCAATCGAGTTAGTGTATAGATAAGATAAGATAAGATAAGCGAATGCTAACGTGACGAAGTTAGCTCGAATTCTTGGCATTGGCCCGACGAAACCCGACCCTAGGGTCGAGTTCGCGCCTTGATCCTGGCCCAACCCTACGGGGCCCAAGAGGGTGGGTCGGGTTGAGAAAAAAGTGTTCGACCCGACCCAACGATCACACTAAGTTTAACAAAATTAAATACAAAATTATTTTAAAAAGATTAAAGACTTGCTAGCTTAAACAATTAACTTTTTAACATTTAAAAATTAGCAATTAAATCTCTTTTTAATAGCAAAAACAAGATCAATTGCTTGTTTTAGAAATTAAATTTCGAAATCTTTATAGATGTGTATATTATATATTTTCTTTTTAAATAATTAATTATTGATATATGTTAAATTGTAATTAACAAGATCTATAGCAATAGAATCTAATTAAGATAGTCAATAAAGAACAATATTGTTGTAGAAAATATATTTAATTGGTTTTAGAATAAAATGTGTTTTAAAAAACAAATTAAGACAATGATTAATAAACTTATAGTCGAGAAATTTGTAATATACTAGTATTGTTAGCAAAAACAAAATAATAAGTTTAACTATAGATAGTTGCAAACAATATTTTACTTCTTAAGTTAGCAAATTATTTGTATAAACTTAAAATATTAAATATTAAATATTTGTCTTCGATCTAATTGCAACTCTTGTTTAATATTGTAATTTTATTATATTAAATTTGTTGTTAAAAAAGATAATACAAGCTTTTACTATATTAATATATATACATTTAAATACTTAAAAAACAAGTACAAGAACGTAATTGTTACAAGCTTATTTAAGTTAATTAGTAATTTAGATTCTATACGCTACAAGCGAATCTACTATTATATTCGACATGCTCGAGAAGCAAGTATCTCGAATATAATATTTAACATACTTGACGAACAAGCATTGCAAGCAATTATGCTTACTATACTTAACAAGCAAGCAAGACGAACAATCTATATCTTTTTAATATATAAAAACTAGAGATACAATTCTTTTATAAATTGTATTTAACTTATCTTAAGTCTTTACTTATTGTTACTCTAATTTATTAAATTATTTGTAAAAATCTATTAAATATAAGACTATTTATAGCTACAATTCTTTTTATTAAGTAATTGCTTATATTGTCTAAAGACGTCTACAAATCTCTTCAATAGTATAAACTCTCTCTAATATCTTTTACAAAAATATTAACATAATACTTTAAATATTTTAAGAATATTTGTATTAAATTAACGCGTCTCTATTTCGAACACTAGCTTACTAGTATTATATTGATTTATATTTAACAAAAACGACAAGATAAAAATTAACAAGTCTAACGTCTACTATAAAGATTGTATCGATTTAAAGAACTAACTTATACAAACAAATATCTATTTTATCTTCTATTTTGTTTTAACAAATTAGAAGACGATTTTTGCATTAATATTTCTTAGAGAAAGAATTTAATATTAATTTAAATCAAATTTACGCAAATATTTAAAAAATTATAACAAAAATTCTCGTGCAATATTTACAAATTTCAACAATTTCAAAAGAGAATTTCGAAAAATCTTCGAAACATTTAACAAAAAACAAATTGCAAAAAGAATAATTTAGCACTTAATTTAACAAATCTTTGCAATAGATTACGTAACAAGATTTCAAAAATATATTAATTTTATCAAATAAAATAATATCATACTTATAATAATGTTTCGACAAAATTTTAAGAACAATTTTAACAACAAAATTATATAAGATAACAAAATTATTAGCAATATATTTAATCTTATCGAAGTAATTATTGATCTTAACAACAAACTATATAAAAGAACTATAAAAAAGCAATACAATTAATTTTACAAAAAAACAAAAACTTTCTTTAAATTAACAATCGAATATTAGCAAAGGGATTTTGTTTTAATTAAAAGTACAATAATTTAAACTATCGTAAATCTATATTTATAAAATTGAATTTTATTTAACAATACAAAGAGAAGAACTTTAGAAAAAAGCAAGATAACAAATTCAAAAAACGTGCTATTTATATAGCAAATCGAATTACTTTGCAAGATATTATTAATTACAAAACTTAATAAATTGTCGACAAATCAATATTATATTAAGAAAGATATTTAATAGTTAAAACAATATTAGAGAGCAAATTAATATAGAGACAAATATTTCTAAAATTAAATCGAACAACAATTATTATCTAATAGAGAAATCAAATTAGTTATAAAAAGTTCTAGATAAAATATTATTAGACAAGATACTTGTATTTATGCAAAAAGTTAATTAAGTACTTTAAAAAACTATTAAATCTTATGATTTAATTATTAACTTAAACAAAAAATATAACTAAAAGAATTTTTACAAATATATAGAAAATATTACAAATTATCTCGAGATTTTAGTTAATTTATCGAAGATTATAAACAAATACAAGAAGAAGCTAAAAAACAATATTATAATAAAAAAGAATATATTTGATAAAATTAAGAAACAACTAAATCTTATAGTATATATAGATTTTAATTAAACTATATATTATAACAATATATGCTAAACTTATCTAGAAGACAAGCAAGAAATTAATTAATTTTCGAAGAAGTTAAAGCTAACAATTTAGCAATAAAAGAAAGTTTAGTATAAATAGACGTTTAAAACAAAAGTTATAGCACAAAAACAAAGAAATGTTTAAATTTCTTAATAAAAAGTATATTAGAGAAATATAATATATTAGTTTAGCAATAGCAACTAAACTTTATAACATATGCACAATATTTTATTATATTAATTAAAATTAACAATCATTAATTTATCGCAATAATTAATTTTAATATAATAGATAATTTTATAATTAAAGCTTTTGTAGAAAGAGAAGAGTATTTTATTTAGAAGAAATCTAACGCTTACAATCTAGTAACTGTAAATAAAAATTTGTTACTTGTAAGAAATAAAAAAATAAATAAATAAATAAAATTATTATCGATAGCTATTTAGCAATATTACAAAAAACTAATCTTTAATATAATAAGAATAATTATTTATAATATTATTCTAAAAATATCTTAATTAAAGTAGCACAATTTAGAAGTTAACTAAAATATATAAGTACTTAGATTTGCGCAATATAATTACGCAATTTATATTTAATCTATATATTAATAACGTTTAATAATAAATAAAAGATTAAGTCGAAATTTAATTGCAAGTAGCAAGCTTATATTTTTGCAAAAAAACAATTTAATAAAATTTAACTTAACAAATATTAACAAAAATTAGTTAGATTACAAAGTTAAAGTAAATAAAGAAGATTAAAAAATTTCTAAGACTTCTAAATTATCTAATATAGTAAGAAAATTGCTAGAATATATATTATAAATATACAACAATTAAAAGTATTTATTTTAGAAAAAGAAAATAATTAAGATTTTATTTAAATATTAACTATAAAATTACAAGATTAAACTTAAATTAGACAAGCAATTTATATTTGAATTTATATATACTTTATTTGAAAAAAGTTAGAAATACTTTGCAAATATCTAGCAAAATACAAAAAAAAGAATTTATTAAAAAATCTTAATTATAAACAAAATACTCGATTCTCTTTATACTTAAAAAGAACAAAACTCTTTATCTATATATTAATTATCGAAAGCTAAACAATATTACAATAAAAAATCGATATTTACTATTTAATATTAATAAGCTTCAAAATTAATTGTTCGAAGCAAAATATTTTATTAAACTAAACTTACAAGAAACGTACAATTAAATTAGAATAAAAATAAAAAAGAAATAAAAGACAATTTTTCGCACACAATATAAATTATATAAATATATAGTAATGTTATTCGAATTTACGAATGCTTTGACAACGTATTAGAAAATAATTGTTACGCTAGTATTTTTACAAAGAGATATTAAGAAAAATTATAGTATTGAAGAGATTTATAGACGTCTTTAAGCAATGTAAGCAATTACTTGATAACAAGGGTTGCAACTATAAATAATCTTATATTTAATAAATTTTTATAACTAATCTAATAAATTAAAGTAACAATAAGTAAAGACTTAAGATAATCGAACACAATTTGTAAAAAAGTCGTATTCGAAGATCTATATATTAAAAAAGATTCTTCTTATTCACTTAGTTTGCTATTAAGTATGTCGAGCATTATTTGCTTAGCTTGTTGTTAAGTATATCGAACATTATTTGCTTAACTTGCTATCAAGTATATCAAGCATTGCTTGTCTTGTTAAGTTGTCAAATATACAAATAGTTGTGCTTTGTGCTATATATTGCGTTGTAGATTATATATTATATTGTTTCGAACTAGACTCGTAATACTATTTCTTTTCTTAAAAAATTTTTGTCTTAAAAGTTATTGTCTCTTCTATTATATTTTATTAGCAACAAAGTTGTTTTCGTCTTGTATTCGAAATTGAACGCTACAGTCTCCTAATAGATTTTGTCTACAAATATTGCTCTCTCTTTAGTTATTCTTGTATCGCAATAAAAGACTTGTTATCTTATTTAAAGTATTTAAAATATTTTTGTGCTAGCAAACTATGCGTAAACATATTGTAATTTTTTCTTAATTATAATAGAAAAGATCTTTTTGTTAAAATTGTTAAAAATAAAGCTTTGTTAACAATTGTTATAACTTAATTGCTACAAAATAAGAAGATTTTGAAGAAAATTATATTAGTAATTCGAGAAAGCGATTTGTTAACTTTAAGATACGAATGTCGCTATTATAGCTTAAGACTAGCTAATAGCTAATCTTTGATTACAATAGTGATATTCTTTTATTAACAACTTTATAGTTTATATTTACTTTTTTTCGTTGAAACATATATTTAATATTCCGAAATATAATTTTTGTTATAACTCTAGTAATGTATATTGCAATTTTAATTGTCTTGTTTAACTATTATTGTGCGTATCTTAAGCAATTCTTTATAAATATATATCGTCTATAAATTATTCTTGGGCCAAAATTTGCTTATATTAGTCTAGATTAGTCTAAATCTAACTTATATATATATTTTGACATGCTTTTTACAAATAAACAAATTTGTAACTTGACAATTTAATTTATCGCTTCTTAAATTTTTCTTTACATAGCTTAATTTGCTCGAACTCTATATATATATATATAACGATCTCTTTGCTAATATAAATATTGTAATTCGACAACTTAATCTTTTTTTTGTTTTTATATTTAGAAAATTGATTTAAATTTGCCTTAAATTTAATTAAGATCTTGTCTAAATATGTAGATTACATAATAGCGCGTTGTAAATTACTACTATTAAATTAAATTTAACGCGTATGTATTTTGCGTTAGTAAGCTCTTAGATTTTTGATAATAATCTTAAATATTATTGTCTACTTCTTTCTTTCTTATTATCTTTTTATTAGTTTAATTATTAAGAATCTATTTATCAAGAATTTACAATAACATCTTATTTATTTGCTTTCAATTTTAATTATAACAAAATTTCAAAATTTCAAAAGTCTAAACGCAAACGTATGCGAAAAAAATATACTTTCTTAATTATTTAAACATTATTAAGAACTTTTTTAACAAAGTCTTATAATTTGTTTGCTAACACAATATTACTTCAAAAGCGTATTAAGCATATTTTTATTTTAGAATAATATTTACTTAGAAACGAACAAAGATTAATTGTAATTTGCAAAAGAAATTTCGAAACTTAATAAAAATTGTTAATTATTTTATATTTATCGAACATCTTAATAAAGATACAATTACTTACGTTAATAATTTCAATATTAAAGTTGTAATAAGAAAAGAGTTTGCAAAAAAAATAAAAAAATAAAATTACAACGCTAATCTTTAAAAGTTTTTTGTGTTAACAAGTTTCTTCTTTGCTTCTTTTAGTTTTTTTTGTCTCTTTACTCTTCTTTGTTTTGTTCTCTCTTTATTAGTTCGTTTTATAACTTGTATTAAGTGAATTCGAATTTAATTGCATTTTATCTTAAATAAAGATATTTATACTTTTATATAAGCTTGCAACTAAATAACTTTTTATAATTGTCTTTGATATTGACTTGCAATTTAGCAATTTTTTTGAATTTTCTTGTTGTTTAATTACAAACGCGGAATATCTTTATAGACAAAGTAAACTAAATTTTGATATATATTAAATTGAACAAATTATATAGATTAGTTGAAGACAATAATTTGCGCAATAGAGTTTGTTAAATTTAATAAATAAATAATAAATATTTTCGAATTCTAGTTTACATACAAGATAACATAAATAAATTAATTTCTTGCTTTTGTATTATAATCTAATTAGAGAACCAAAAAAGCGCAATTTTTTTTATCGATATTAATTTTAAAAATAATTTGTTTAATCTTCTTTCTCTTGACGTCTTTAAATTAACGAAAACTTTATTATATCATTTAGCAAAGTTGTCGAAGAAAACTAGTAAAATTAATTAATATATTATAATATTCTTTATATTTTATATTTTTAAAATTAACGTTGCATTGTTCTAGACTTAAAGCGCTTTGCGTTCGAACATTTAAAGCTCAATAATAAAAAGAAGTTAACAATCTCTTTATTTTTATCGAAGAAAATCAAGAAAAAAAAAGCAAAAAAAGATAATTAGCGATATTTTAAATAAAAAGAAGAATTAATTATCTAAACTTAAGTTTTCAATTAAAGAAATTAATACAAAAGTAAAGATTATTGATATAAAAATAGTTTTTAAACATATATATTTTAACTATAACGTATATGTTATTTTTATTAATTTAATAAAGATTTCGAGAAATTTAAGAAGTTTAATATAAATGTTCGATATACAAATAACTTTACAAGAAACTATTATTTAATTATTAAAAAAATAATAATAAACTACGAAGAGCAAATACTTATTACTAATATTAAAAAGAACAAATATTGCAACATTTGCAAAGTTTCTTCTAACAAACAAGAGAATCTTACAAAGAAATAAAAATACTAAATTTCTAAATATACTTAAACTAAGCTTGTTAAACAAAATTTTGATTTAAAAGAAAATAAAACAAATATAAAGATTTATTTCGTAAAAAATTAAATATAAAAATTATTAGTGTGATCGTCGGGTCGGGTTTCAACCCGATCGAGTTAACTCGCCCAACCCTAATCCTAGGGTCAGGCAAATTTCCTAGCCCAACAGGGTGGAGCGAACGAAGAGTGCTCGTCGAATAATTAACTCGATCCACCCAATCACGTGACGTCACGTGACGCGCTAACCCAATTGGGCTAGCGCAGAGTCTACGCTAATCGCATATGATTAGCGTGAACCCTTGCGCTAGCCCAATCGAGTTAGCGCATAGATAAGATAAGATAAGATAAGCGAATGCTAACGCAACGAAGTTAGCTTGGGTTCTTGACATTGGTTCGACGAAACCCAACCCTAGAATCGAGTTCGCGCCTTAACCCTGGCCCAACCCTACGAGGCCCAAGAGGGTGGATTGGGTTGAGAAAAAAGTGTTCGACTCGATCCAACGATCACACTAAAAATTATAAATATTGCAATATTTATATTTTAATAAATCTAAATATTTTTTGTTAATTGCTTGAAAATATAATTATAAGATTAATTAATTAATTTGTTACTTTAACTAATAATATTATTTTTTATACTTATCTTAAGAAATTAGCAAAGCGCAAGAAAAAGAAAAAAACAATTATTAAATCGATAAATTCGATTCAATTTAACGAACGCTTTTGTCAAATTTCTAGATTTATTAACTTTGTTATTGTTAAAATTGATATTATTGCTTGTTTTAATACATAATTAAGTTTCTTTTACAAGATATAACGATCTAAATATATTATTGTCAACAATAATATAGTTTTACGATTTAATTTTATCTAATGTTGCGTTGTTACTATTAAATTTTTAAAAAAACAACTTAATTAAAGTCTTATTTATTTAATTTATATAACAATAACTAGCTTGACGTTCTTCTCTTTTTATTTTATTCTCTTGCATAGTATTTATTTAAGATAGAATCTTTGTATATAGAAGTCGAAAACAAAGAGAATAAATTTGACAAAAATAATAAAATCGCATTATAGAATATCGCTTTGCTTTATATATAAGAAAGAGACAATAACAACTTTATTTGTGCTTTTTTATTATTGTTATAGACAAAAAAGAGAACGACAAATAAATCGATAATTAAGATTGTTATTTAGCGAATAAGCTATTATTAACAATATATAACACGAAATCTTTAAAGCATAAAAGAGCAACAATTAATTTAAGTAACAAGAACAATAATTCGATATTATTATTTGTTAGTTGTGAAAACAATATCTCGATTTAGTGATCTAGTATTGTAGATAATAAGAGTTATAACTTTATGTAAGTAATAAGAATATCGTCTAGCTTATCGATTGTATTAAGAGATTAAAGGCATCGAGCTTAACGTCTTTCTTATATTTTTAAATATAAAGATATATTTAACGATGTCTTTAATATTGATTAAATATATAGCATATGCGAATATTCTGAATTGTTATAAATTTAATAATTGAGCGTAATTTATAAATGTTAAGTTTGTTAAAGTTATATTTATTGCTTATGATCTTATTCTTACTTTAGTAATGCGACTTAGCTAATCTTATAAAAAAACAATTTAAGATAAAGAACAATAATTGTAAAGAAGATACAAAATCGAATTTTTAATAATTTAATGTTCGAGAGTTAGTTTTTATTGACGCAAGATATATCTTTATAATAGTCGAAACAACAAGATAAATCTTAATTAAATTAACAAAACTTAAATTATTCTTAATAGACGTATTAATATTACTAGAGACAATAAATAATATTTTGCTATAATTTATTACAATAAGTACTATCTTTTTTACTCGAGTAAAAATTGTTATGATCTAGTCAAGATTTAAGTTAAATCTTAATCAAATTTTGCTCAAATATAATCTAGATTTAAGACTAGCGTATCTTAATGCATTACAATAATTTCTTTTGTTTCTTTTTCTTTTTAATACAATTTTATCTTCGTATTTTCTATTAATCTCTTAGTTTTTAGTAAATTTATGCTATTTTAGATACAATGTTTTATTAACTTATTCAAGTATTTAATTTTGTGCTATAGATAACTCTTAAGCGAACTTCGCATATATAGACAATAAGCGCAATTTTTGTTTATTAAACTCTTAAAAATATATACTAACTTTCTTGTAAAAAAATAATAATAATTTGATTAATAAGATAGAATTCAAGATTTTCGAAGTATTACGCAATTCTCTTAAACGTAGAAGAAAAATATTATTATTCGACAACTAAAAGAACAATGCAATAAGAATGTTATTATTATAAATACAACACAATATAAGTTTATTTCTAGTTATAGAAATGCTTATTAATTAAATGCAATTTACTATTAATCTTGCGTTTGTTAAGAGCGAATCTCGAAGTTAAAAAACGTGTTTTTTATATTTGTTTTAATCTTTTAACAATAAGCTTAATATTATATTCTTAAAGACTAATTGTACGAAGTTTATATTACAAATCTTCGAATTTGTAAAGAAACAAAAAAATGCAATATTGCTACGCAAGATTCGATATTATATCGAAATTCTCGTTTTATAAGATAAGATAAAACAATATTCGAAATGTATCTTTATATCAAAACATAGAATTATTATGCGCAAGATATATATCTTTTTGTAAACTACGTTTGCTATTGAATACAACGTTAAAAATTATAAATCTTAAATTAATTCTTAATAAAAATTCAAATTGTTAATACTAATAAAACGTATATAAGAGAGAATAGCTAATTGTATAAAAAGCGTCAAAAATTAGCGTAATAACAATGTAGAAAATATTCTTGTATTAAAGAAGATAAGAAAGATATTGTCTTTATCTTTTTCTATTATAAATAAAAGCTTATCTAATTGTAGCTCTATAACGCGATAAAAAATTGTCGATTTTATATAATAGAGCAAGTTCGCGATGTAATCAAGAATTATTACAACTTTATTAACAATAGAAAGTCGCATAATTATATTAAAATCTTATTATTAAAATCGACTTTTCTAAGCAAGGATATTTAAAATATAAGTTTGTTTGTCTTTATTAATTTCTTGCTAAATTACAATTAGAAAAACCAATCTAAACTATTTGCGAATCTAATAATAATTAAGACTTTTACGTCTTTGTTTTTTAATAACAATCGAAAAGGTTTTGAAATTAATTCTTTAATTAAATATATATTTAATTTTATAACTTTAGAGACGATTAAAATAATAAAAAATTATAATTTGTTATTGTATCGAAAAGTTTAAACACAAGACGCAAATATTTATTAATTTCGAAAAACAATATATCGAAGATATGTATTTGACTTTATTAACAATTGCAATCTTTATACTTATAGTGTATTAACAAATGTCTATAAGAAAATACAATAAAAATAAAACAATTAACTTGTAATACGAAGAAAAAAATACATACGAAAATTGCAATAAAAGATTGTGTTTTGCAACGAAAAAACTATTAACAAGTTTAACAATAGCAAGATTTTGCATGTCTCTCTTTAAAAGTTTTTCTCAAATTTGAATATTAATAAATCGAAATTCGAATACTTATTGAAGCGATATAATTGATAAAACAATAATAAGAATTCGATAAATGCTTCGAATAAAAAATTTAGTATGATCGTCGGGTCAGGTTTCAACCCGATCGAGTTAACTCGCCCAACCCTAATTCTAGGGTCAGGCAAATTTCCTAGCCCAATAGGGTGGGACGAGCGAAGAATGCGCGCCAAGTGTTTAACCCAACCCACCCGATCACGTGACGTCACGTGACGCGCTAACCATATATAGTTAGCGTGGACCCTACACTAGCCTAATTGGGCTAGCTTGAATCTTGCGCTAGCTCAATTGGGTTGGCGCATAGATAAGATAAGATAAAATAAGATAAGATAAGCGAATGCTAACGCAACGAAGTTAGCTTGGGTTCTTGACATTGGTTCGACGAAACCCAACCCTAGAATCGAGTTCGCGCCTTAACCCTGGCCCAGTCCTACGAGGCCCAAGAGGGTGGGTTGAGTTGAGAAAAAAGTGTTCGACTCGACCCAACGATCACACTAAAAAAATTCGTATTTAAAAACTTAAGAAATAACAAAATACGTAAAGATAAATTAACTTAAGCAATTAATTAACAATTTTAATAGAGAAAAAGCGTCAAACATGTAAGCAATAATTGTATAAATATAAGTTATCTAAAGAAGATTTAACTTAATTTTGACAAATAATTATAAAGATATTAACTAATTGCAAGAGTGCTAGTAAAGAGAAGTTAACAATTAAGACAATATTAAAGTAAGTATTTTTAATCAAAAATGTAGATCTAAATTAAATCTAAACTAGTTTTGAGTCAAATCTTTTTTAAGTTATCGAATAACAACAAAAGTATTAGCTAATTACAAAGATACTTGTAAAGAAAAGTTAACAAATAGAGCAATATAAAAGTAAGTATTTTTAATTGAAGAAGCAAATATAAGTTAAATTTGAGCTAGATTTTGCTTAAATTTAGCGAATAACAAATGCTATATAAGCTAATTACAAGAAGTATTTACAAAAAGAATCTAAGAAAAACAACAACGTTAAAGTAGATTTGCTTATATACAAAGAAGAAAATTTAAATCAAATCTTGTCTAAATTTAGCAAATAACAACAAATGAATTAACTAATTAAGAGCGTACTTATAGAAAGAGATTGCTACACAAAATAATATCTAAGTAGACATTCTTAAATAAAGATGTAAATTTGAATTAAATTTTGCTCAAATTTGACAAATAGCAACGTACGTATTAATTGACGACAAAAATACTTATAAAGAGAATTTAAAAAAAAGAATAATGTCGAAATAGACTTTTTTTAAATAAAAGATATCTTGTAAAGATTACATTAAGTTGAATATTAAATATTTATATTTATTTGCAATTAGGCAATTACGACTTCTTAAGAAATATAGCTAAAAATATAAATTGTTTTCAATAAACGTAATTAGATTTTAGATCGATCGAAGTTAATTAGAGAGCGACAAACAAAATGTATTAAGAGAAAGAAGTATTAATATAATAAGTCGCGTTTGTTATCTCTATATTATTATTTATATTAATATAGTTTGCGAACAAGTTAATCGTTAAGTTGAAAATTAATATTAAGAATAATTTTTAATAAGATAAATATAAAGCTTAAGTTAAGAAACGAGAGAAGAATATATTGTTAAAATTGATACTTAGTTAAATTGCTTAAAGAAAAAAGCTAAGTATTAAGAATAAAACGAATACAATTTAATATACAAAGAAAAAGAAGATTTTTTTTATTAATTATAAATAATGCAAAGAAATACAAGAGATTCGTTGCTTATACAAAAGAGTGTTTGTATATAAATATCTTTATAAATAATAAGAAAAAGAACTTTTATTTCTCGTAAAAATATAGCGCATATATAAGAAAAATGTATTTAATGTTTAAAGCATCGAATATTTTTATAAGCGCAAATGCATTCAATGTTATAATATAAATCAAACAAATTATATTAGAAATTGCAATATTATTGTGTATATAAGTTGCGATTAAATAAAAGTCTAAGTAGTTATAAATGTTAGAGACGTTATATTTTTTATAGTTTATATTGTAAGCATAGATTAAAATGTCGCGAAATAAATTGAAAAAAATATTATAACTTATAACAATGTTGTTTGGCGAAGATAAATATTTTGACTTAAGATAGATTCTATAGCAACTTTATTTAGCTAATGTAACTTTAGAGCTAAGATATCGACACAACAATTCTAGAAGTTCCAAGTCGCTAATAGAGCTTCTAGAGAATTATTTCAAATTGCCAATGTAATGCAAAGACAAAACAAAAGATATAATATCTATTATCAAGAATAAAAAAGTCGAATGTTCTTAAATTCTTTAACTATCTTATTGCGAATATTTTTGTCAAATTGTCTTTTATCTTCTAGTTATCTTTTGCTATACTAAATAATTTTTCGAACGTTCATAGAATCTCTAAATAAAATTATAGCAATTATCAAGATTCTTCTCTAATTCTTACGTGTTCTCTAAGATAGAATATTCTTTTTACTTAATAAGATAGTTTTGATCTTGCTACTCTAGAATTTTTTCTACTTTGTATTTGCTTTCTTTTTGAGTTTTGTAATAAAATATTTTCTATATAGATATACTAAAGTCGATTAATTTTAACAATAAGATATAAAATATTAAAAATACTTTAGCGTTCTTAGATAAGTCGAGTTCGTAATTGACTAATCTCTTAACTATCTTAATAAAAAATAATTCGATCTTAACACAGTTTAATTTCTTGCTTTTCTTCCTAATTTTCAAATTCTTTGTTAAGAGATATATTTTATCTTTCTCTTTTAGCTAAGATTTTATTTTTTATTTCTTGTTTTAATACTTTGCTAATCTTTTTTGCATAAAAGAAATGTTATTTTATATCTTCTTTAATATAGCTACTCTTTCGATAACTAACTATGCTAATAGATGTCTTTATTTATTTTTAAAAAGATTGGATTCTTTGTTATAATTAACAAAAAATAAAATTATCTTTGTAATATTTAAGATCTTTGCATTTAATGTTAGTTATATTATAGATAATAATAATATTTAATTAATTTAAGTAATTTTAATATAGTGTCGCAAATATTGCTTAAGACTCTAATTTGTTTGCTTTATTTAATTATTTGTAATTAAGTAATAAATAATAGATATACAAAGTCTTGTATCTAATATTAATATAAATATTTTTTAACAATTAAATATAAAGAGCTTGTCTCTATTACTAGTTAATTCTTTAAATACGTTGTAATATTGTATAAATCAATTTAATACAATATATTCTAGTTGTTTCGCTATAAACTTCTTTGTGCATACAATAATATATAAGTACTTAATAAATTTATTAATTATTACTAGTATCGAGTTATATCTATCTTCAATTGCTAGATTTGTTAATTTCGACAACTTAATAATAAAGTTTATTATAACTTTATTTTATAACAATTTAAATAATTCTTAATATTAAATTTTGTTATAGCTCGCATATATATTATATTTGTTCTACTAATAACTAAAATAGTTTCTAATATATGTCTCGACAACTTGTTTTATTTAAGAAAACTAATAATACTAATATAAAAGTTAAAGAATTTTTGTTACTTTTAAGTGCTTTTGCAATAATTTATTATAATATTCTCTAATATATTTGTCGATTTTGTCGATAAATATCTAGAGTTTTTCGTTTTTTATTAGGAATTCTTCTTTATTGTTTCTAAGTATTTGTAAAATAACATTTAATTTGTGTTAATTTGTTAATAATAATTTGTTTTTGTTAATCTTAAATATATTATAGTTAAACAGTTTCTTTGTTTTTATCTAATTATTTCTTTTGTTAAATACGTTTGCTCTATTATTATCTTTATCTAATATATATTATATCTTAAATTTATGTTGTTCGAGTTACTCTAATTATTGTACTTGTTTTTTGTTAAACTATTTAATAATAATAAAGTACAAAAGATTCTTATAATCTATAAAAATTATAAGTTTTAATAATTCTTTAATATATACTTTTTATAATTTTAAGAAAACTATAATAGCAAGTAACTTCTTGTTGTAAATATTATAATTTTATTTAATTAATAAGAGTTTTCTTAAAAGATATATTATTAAATATTATATATTTTTATGCTTTTAATTAAAGTATATATTAATAATTAAATTTAATATATTAATTTCAATTTTATTTAACAATTGTAAGTTATATATTTTTAATATTAATTTCTTTAAATATTTTAACTTAAAATTTTAAAATGATTTCTCTTTTATTAATTTTTATATTTATAGCGTCTTTTTTTTGTAAAATTTGTTAATAATATTGTATTAAAAAAGTAATGTTTAATAAACTTCTTGTTATAATTTATAAAATTCAAAAAGAATTAAACTTTTTTAATATTAATAAATAATTTTTATTTTTTAATTGCTTGTAACTTTTTAAAATTTATATTTACTTTATATTGTTTAACAACAAATTTAAAAAAAATAACTTTTTTTTAATAAAACTTGCATTTCTTTAATTTAAAATATAGATTTCTTTTATTTAAATATTTTAGTACTTTAAAAATATAATTTATATATTTTTTTCAAATATTTGAATAAATTATAATATTGTTTAAGTATGCTATAACAAATTAATTCAAATATTGTTATAATATATTATTAATTATTTTCTAATATATTGTTAAGATATTTGTAAGTTTAAACAATGTTATTGTGTATTTATATAATTTATATTATATGCGAAAAGCTGTTTTTTTTTTCTTTTTTATTTTTATTCTAATCTAGTTGTACGCTTTCTATAAGTTTAATTTAATAAAATACTTTACTTTATACAATTAATCTTAAAGTTCGTTAATATTAAGTAATAATTTTTAATTCTTTGTTATAATATTGTTTAGCTTTTAATAATTAATATATAAATAAAGAATTTTGTTCTTTTTAGATACAAAGAGAATTAAGTATTCTATCTATAATTAAGATTTTTTAATAAATTTAATTTTTTATTTTTTGTTAAATATTTGCGAAGTATTTCTAGCTTCTTTTTAAATAAAATATATATAAATTTAAATATAAATTGCTTGTCTAGTTTAAATTTAATTTTGTAATTCTACAATTAACATTCAAATAAAATCTTGATTGTTTTCTCTTTTTAAAATAGATGCTATTAATTGTTGTATATTTATAATATATACTTTACCAATTTTCTTGTTATATTAAATAGTTTAAAGCTCTTAAAAAATTTGCAATTTTTTTTATTTTTTTAAACTTTATAATCTAGTTAATCTTTGTTAATTTTTTTGCAAATAATTTTTTTGCAAATAGTTTTTTTGCAAATTAATAAACTTGCTACTTGCAATTAAGTTTCGATTGAATCTTTTATTTATTATCGAACGCTATTAATATATAGACTAAATATAAATTGCGTAATTATATTGCGCAAATCTAAATACTTGTATATTTTAATTAATTTCTAAATTGTGTTGCTTTAATTAAAATATTTCTAAAATAATATTATAAGTAATTATTTTTACTATATTAAAAATTAGTCTTTTGTAATATTGCTAAATAGCTATTAATAGTAATTTTACTTCTTTATTTACTTTTTATTTCTTGCAAGTAATAGATTATTATCTACAATTACTAGATCGTAAGCGTTAAACTTCTTTTAAATAAAATATTTTTTCTTCTTTACAAAAGTTCTAGTTATAAAATTATCTATTGTATTAAAATTAATTATTGCAATAAATTAACAATTGTTAATCTTAATTAATATAAGAAAATATTGTGTATATATTATTGAGTTTAGTTGCTATTGTTAGCTAATATATTGTATTTCTCTAGTATATTCTTTATTAAGAAATTTGAATTTTTCTTTGCTTCTATATTGTGACTTTTGCTTCGAATATCTATCTATATTAAGCTTTCTTCTTGTACTAAATTGCTAACTTTGACTTTCTAAAAAAATCAATTAATTTTGTTCCCTTCTTTTAGATAAGTTTAATATAAGTTGTTATAATAAGTTGTTTAACTAAGACTTTTATATATTATAAAATTTAATTGTTTTATAATAATATCGAGTATATTCTTTTTTATAGTAATATTGCTTTCTAGCTTCTTCTTGCATTTGTTTATAATCTTCGATAAACTAATTAAAGTTTTAAAATAATTTATAATATCTTCTATATATTTATAAAAGTTCTTTTAGTTATACTTTTTGTTTAAGTCAACAATTAGACTATAAAATTTAATAGTCTCTTAGAGTGTTTAATTAATTTCTTGCATAAATGCAAGTGTTTTGTCTAACAATTTTTTATCTAGAACTTTCTATAATTAATCTAGATTCTTTACTAGATAATTATTGTTGTTCGATTTAATTTCGAGAGTATTTATCTCTATATTAATTTGCTCTCTAATATTGTTCTAATTTTTAAGTATCTCTCTTAATATAGTACTAATTTGTCGACAATCTATTAAGTTTTGTAATCGACAATCTCTTGCAAAGTAATTTAATTTGTTATCTTGCTTTTCTTTAAGATTCTTCTCTTTGCGTTGTTAAATAGAATTTAATTTTATAAATACAAATTTACAATAATCTAAATTATTATACTTCTAATTAGAAAAAAATTCTCGCTCTTTTGTAAAATTAATTGTATTGCTTTTTTATAACTCTTTTATATAATTTGTTGTCGAAATTAATAGTTACTTTGATAAAATCGAATATATTGCTAATAAATCTGTTATTGTGCATAATTTTGTTCTTAAAATTGTTCTTAAAATCTTGTTAAAATATTATTATAAATACAATATTATTTTATTTAATAAAATTGATATACTTTTAGGATTTTGCTACGTAATCTATTACAAAGATTTGTTAAATGAAGTACTAAATTATTCTTTTTGCAATTTGTTTTTTGTTAAATATTTCGAAGATTCTTTGAAGCTCTCTTTTAAAGTTATTAAAATTTGTAAATATTGTACAAGAGTTTTTGTTATAATTTTTTAAGTATTTGCGTAAGTTTAATTTGAGTTAATACTAAACTCTTTCTCTAAAAAATATTAACACAAAAATTGTCGTTTAATTTGCTAAAACAAAATAAAAGATAAAATAAATATCTGTTTATATAAGCTAGTTCTTTAAATCGATACAATTTTTATAATAAATATTAAGTTTGTTAATTTTTATCTTGTTGTCTTTATTAAATATTGATTAATATAATACTATTAAGCTAGTGCTTATAATAGAAACGCATTAATTTAAAACAAATATTCTTAGAATATTTAAAGTATTACGCTAGTATTTTTACGAAAAAATATTAGAGAGAATTATATTATTAAAGAGATTTGTAGACGTCTTTAAGCAATATAAGCAATTACTTAATAACAAGAGTTGCAACTATAAACAATTTTAGATTTAATAAATTTTTACAAATAATTTAATAAATTAAAGTAATAATAAGTAAAGACTTAAAATAAGTTAAACACAATTTATAAAAGAGTTATATTCGAAAATCTATATACTAAAGAAGATTCTTCTTGTTTGCTTAATTTGTTGTCAAGTATATTAAATATTATTTGCTTAACTTGTTGTTAAATATATCGAATATTACTTGTTTAACTTATTGTTAAACATATTAAATATTGTTTGTCTTGCTAAGTTATTAAATATATAAGTAATTGTATTTTATGCTATATATTGCGTCGTAAACTATATATTACACTATTTCGAACTAGACTTGTAACAATAATTAATAATATACTACAACAATATCTAAATTAATTTGTTATAATATACTTGAACAATATTAAAATTTACTTAAATATCTTAAAAGAATATATAAATTATATTTTCAAAGTACTAAAATATCTAAATAAGAGATATCTATATTTTAAATTAGAGAAATGCAAGTTTTATTAAAAAAAAAAAAAAATTAAATTTGTTATTAAACAATATAGAATATATATAAATTTTAAGAAATTACAAGCAATTAAAAAATAAAAATTATCTATTAATATTAAGAAAATTTAATTCTTTCTAAATTTTATAAATTACAGTAAAAAGTTTATTAAGAATTATTTTGTTAATACAATATTATTAACAAATTTTACAAAAAAAATTATTATAAATATAATAATTAATAAAAAAAATTATTTTAAAATCTTAAGCTAAAATATTTAAAAAAATTAGTATTAAAGATATATAACTTACAATTATTAAATAAATTTAAAATCGATATATTAAATTTAGCTATTAATGTATACTTTAATTAAGAGTATAAAAATGTTTAATATTTAATAATATATCTTTCGAAAAAACTCTTATTAATTAAACAAAATTATAATATTTATAATAAGAAAATACTTGCTATTGTAGTTTTTCTAAAATTATAAAAAATATATATCGAAAAATTATCGAAATTTACAATTTTTATAGATTACAAAAATCTTTTATATCTTATTACTATTAAATAGCTTAACAAAAAATAAATGTAATAATTAAAATAACTTAAATAATACAAATTTAAAATATAATATATTTTAGACAAAAACAATAATAGAGCAAATATACTTAGTAAAAGAAGTAATTATATAAAAATAAAAAAATTGTTTAATTATAATATACTTAAAATTAATAAAAATAAATTACTATTAGCAAATAAATATAAGTTAAATATTATTTTACAAATATTTAGAGACAATAAAGAAGAATTTTTAATAAAGAAAGAAAAATTCTAGATATCTATTAACAAAATTAACAAATATATAAAGAAATATTATAATAGATTATTGCAAAAGTATCTAAAAGTAATTCAAAATTCTTTAGCTTTTATATTAATACTATTAGTTTTCTTAAATAAGATAAATTGTTAAGATATATATTAAATAATATCTTAGTTATTAGCAAAACAAATATAATATATATATAAGCTATAGCAAAATTTAATATTAGAAACTATCTAAATTGTTATAAGATAAAATTATAATAAACTTTATTATTAAATTGTCTAAATCAACAAATTTAGCAATTAAAGATAAATGTAATTTGATAGTAATAACAATTAACAAATTTATTAAGTATTTATATATTGTTATATGCAAAGAGAAGTTTATAGCAAAATAACTAAAATATATTGTATTAAATTAACTTATATAATATTACAATATATTCAAAGAATTAATAAATAATAGAAACAAGCTCTTTATATCTAATTATTAAAAGATACTTCTATTAATGTTAAAAACAAAACATAGAATATCTACTATTTATTATTCGATTATAAATAGTTAAATAGAGCAAACAAATTAGAGTTTAAAGCAATATTTAAGATACTATATTAACAATACTTATAGTAATTAAGTATTACTTCTATATAATGTTATAGCGCCATCGATGCGCTAGCGTCTTAGAGTATAGTAGGGCACGTAATTCCAATTGTCTATAAAAGCTTCAAATCGTACGACTCTTCTTTCTAGTTAGAAAGCGAGAAGCAGGCTCGCACGTTATAACGAGTATTAAGTAGGGAGGAAGCTCGTCTCTCGTTATTCTTCAACGATTAGTTTTACTACTATCTACCCTATATAGTTGGGACATAGTAATAAAAGTCTATTATATCTCGCGTCTTTCATATCTTAGTGCGTCGACAAGCAGCAAACCCATTCACATCTTACATTCTATTTATAACATAATTAATACTAAATACAAAGATTTCGAATATTACTAAAATAACTTTATTCTTTGTCAATTATAACATGAAATTTAATCTCTTCGAAAAAGAACAAAAATATCTATTAGCTTAATCAATTATTAAGAGAATAACAATACTAAAAAAGATATATAATAATATCTTAAAGATATAAGAAATGTTAATCAAGTATTAGAACAAAAAACAAAAAACAATATCTTAGCTAAAGAAAAGAAATAAAATATATCTTTTTACAAAAAAATTTAAAATAAGAAAATTAAGTAAAAAATTAAATTATATTAAAGTCGAATTGTTTCTTATAAAGAAAGCAAAGAAATTAGTTAATTACAAACTCGACTTACTTAAGAATGTTAAAATATTTTTAATATTTTATATCTTATTATTGAAATTAACAAATTTAATTATATTACATATAAAGATAAGTTTAAAAATACAAATATTACATTTATCTATAATTTAGAAAAACTATAAAAGTTAGTGTAATCGATGTAGTGTGATCGTTGGGTCGGGTCGAACACTTTTTTCTCAACTCGACCCACCCTCTTGGGCCCCGTAGGGTTGGGCCAGGGTCAAGGCGCGAACCCGACCCTAGGGTTGGGTTTCGTCGGGCCAATGCCAAGAATTCGAGCTAACTTCGTTGCGTTAGCATTCGCTTATCTTATCTTATCTTATTTTATCTTATCTATGCGCTAGCCCAATTGGGATAACGCAGGGTCCACGCTAATCGCATCTAGTTAGCGCGTCATGTGACGTCACGTGATTGGGTGGGTCGGGTTGGACACTCGACGCGCATTCTTCGCTCGCCTCACCCTATTGGGCTAGGAAATTTGCCTGACCCCAGGGTCAGGGTTGGGCGAGTTAGCCCGATCGGGTTGAAACTCGACCCGACGATCACACTAAATCGATGGATTGAATCGAACACTTTTTTTTCAACCCGATCCATCCTCTTGGGCCTCGTAGGGTTGGGTTAGGGTTAAGGCGCGAACTCGATTCTAGAGTCGGGTTTCGTCGAGTCAATGTCAAGAATTTAAGCTAACTTCGTCGCGTTAGCATTCGCTTATCTTATCTTATCTTATATATGCGCTAACTCGATTAAACTAGCGCAGGGTTCACGCTAATCGCATATGATTAGCGCGTCACGTGACGTCACGTGATCGAATGAGTCGAGTTGAACATTCGACGCACATTCTTCGTTCGTTTTATTTTGTTAAGCTAGGAAATTTGCCTAATTCTATGGTCAAGGTTGAGCGAGTTAATTCGATCGAGTTGAAATTCGACTCAACAATTATACTAATAAAAGTTAAAAGATACGCAAAAATACAACAACTTCGTAGAAATATTTTTAAAAAGAAAAAATATATATATTACTAGATTTAAGATTTAACATAAATTAATATTAGATTATACTTGTGTTTTTTAACAAATTATTCTTTTATAATATATTAATATACAAAAAAATAAAAAGACTCTAAACAATATTAAGTTTAATTAATAAAATAATCTTATTATTGCGTATACAATTTAAATTGCATCCAAATTTATATTGTTAAACTAATTATATTAATATATTGTTTTATTGTAGAAATTTCTTATATTAATTTAATTGTATATTAATTTTATTGTAAATTAGATACTTGTTTATTAAATATTTTAAGATAATTTTGTTACACAAACGCAAGCTAATTGATTATTAAAAAGAAATTAAATAAAAATTTAATACAAGAGTAATCTTAATTTCTACTTAATTTTATAAGAGTTATATAATTACTAGTTGCATTTTATATATATCAAAAAAAATAAAACTCGAGATTTATTGCTAGTATTTATTGTCAACAATTGTCTATCTTTATATTACGTTAATACTTTCGCAAGAGAATATTAGAGAGAAATTTATACTTTAAAAAGATTTGTAGACGTCTTCAAGCAATGCAAGCAATTACTTAATAACAAGAGATTGCAACTTAGTAATTGTAATAATAAATTAGAACTTAAGATAAGTTAAATACAATCTATAAAGAAGTTGCGTTCGAATGCTATATATCTTTTTATTATTTAAGATTTAAGATATTCAAGATATTTAAAATCTTAATTATTTTAATTATCTTAATTTCGAATTTAAGATATTTAAGAGTTAAGTCTTCTTAATTATCTTAATTCTATTAATAGATTTTCTCTTTCTAATTATCTTATAAAGAGCAATGCGCAATAGATAGTATCTATTAGTACGCAACTCGTAACACTAAATAATAGAATTGTAAAAAGTTTCGAATATAAAGTGTAGAATCTAGTTTAGCTTAGAAATTATATAATAAGTATTAAATTTTTCGATTTTTTTAAAAATTATAACTTAAAAACAACAATAAGAGTATACTAAATATGCAACATATTGAATTCTAACATTATTAGATAGATTATAAACAAGAGTAGCAAACTAAACAACAATAATATTTAAAATAATTATAATTAATATTATATTACGCAATAAAGTTAATTAACAATATTTTTAAATTGTAAAAAAACAACTTTAATATATTTATTAATTAGAAAGTTAATTTTTTCTTAAATTAAATTATGTTGCTCTCAAACTTGTTGCAAAAAAAATCTAAAAACTTGCTATAATATTCTCTATATTAAATTTGAACATATCTAGATACACTAAGATCTAGTTCAAGTTATCGCGCATAAGCTATCGTCTAGCTTCAACCCTAGCGCCGCCCTAACTTAAGTGAGTATTTAGGGTTAAAGGGTTTTCTGCAGCAGGTCTGAGTACTGGGGCAAGCTGGCAGTGTACTTGAGGAAATGAGACATGGGTCCGCGAGAAAGAGCAGGAAAGAAGGGTACCTGGAGAACCCACTCTGGGGACTCCCGTCGCCAGGTGCTTACAAGTGGAAACGCCGGTCGGCCTGCACAGAAAACGTGTCGAAGAACACCACCATTGCCTCCTAGCTTGACTCCGGTCAGTAGATGTGGTCCTACATGCAAATGTCCCAACAACTCCTGTCAATGCAACCGGTCCATGAACCTCAATGAAGAGCTGATGATACTAGAAAACGCTGATGTAGTTCCCTATGCGCTCTTTCTGGTTTTGGGCTATGCATTCGGCAATCCAGGTGATGTTGCGGATCTCCTGTCTTAAGTCAGTTCAACAATGCTCACTCGAGAGTCCTCTATCGTATTTACCTGCTCCCTCAATTTCACCCAAGCATAGACCACAGCGTGCGTAAATTGGAAGGTGAAAGCGCTCTTCGAAATCTCCATCTCCTTCTGATAGAACATGTCTTCCAGACTCTTGCCATCTGAGCCAGTTCCTCCACTCATGTTGCCCGGGCCGGAGCTGCTCATGCCGCCTCCAACCTGGTCGAAGTAGGTCTTGTAATCATGAACGCCGCTCACCGCAAGCCCAACGCCCTCGACATCGTCCGCTCTCGAAAGCATCAAAGTGCCCTCAGGGTATAGCTTCCCAAACTCCGGATACAGCTTCCTCCGGTCTTGTTTGGCCAACTCTGTGCCAAACGAGTTGAGCGTTATATTGATAGCCCTTCGGTCGGCCTCGAACTCTAATATTTCGCTCATCACAGTCGAGGTAGGCGTGCCGCTCATCTCTGGATGGTTGTTGATAAACCGATAGAAATCCTCAAGATAGTTCTTGTACAGCGTATTGCGGACGATCTCGATGTTCAGCTCATCAAGATCCTGATGGCTCAACGAGCCCTTGAAGTAAGGTGCGAGAGGCGTTTCGATCAGGACAGAATTGTATAGCTCTTCGATATTCGTGGCAACGCAGAGTACAGGCATGGTCTCGAACCAGCCTAGAGGGTGGCATCGCTCGAGTAATTCCCGGGTGTCTCGTTCATGCAGTGTGCCAGTAATCAGAAGGGCCACATTATCGATCATGTATCCATAGGTAAGGTATTCCATGAACTTCGCTAACGATCCAGTTGCTTGGCCTTGCAGGTATCGAAATTCCGCGACAAGCTTATCTGTTGTCTTGTCGGCCAGGGCTGAAGTTGAAGGATTGGGTGGGAGAGAGGCGAGAAAGTCGCCATAGGCTGGGGAGAGCTGTAGCTTAACGTCTGTAAGATCATCAGTAAGGCCGAGCTGATATTGTTGTAGAGCTCCTCACCATCGATCGTTTCGCACTGTGTCAGGTTGCTGTAGTTCTGTTGCGTAAGAAGAGTGTTCCTGTATCCTCTAACCACGCCTTCCACATAACTGCATGGATTAACAAATGCACACTAACACACTCGGTTGTTCTCTGAAGCTCACCCGCCATTGACATTGTAGAAGAGTCCTTCCATTGTGCTGATATGTATTGATGATCCGAACAGAGCATTTGCGGCGCATAAGAGACAAGATGCGAAAAAATACGCTAACGCGATTAGTACAAGCACAACATTTAGCGAGAAAGTCGAATTTGTACGGGAGCGCAACTCTGGAAAGAGCAACCGTTCAGTTTGCACAGCAATCCGTAAAACGGCGTCGCGCCTTCCTAAACTATGGGGCTTTTCATTCTACAGTATTCATCGCTCCTGCCAATCATCTTACCTATGGCTAAGCACTGTGCAGGGAAACCCCGGTGGGGTATGCGCTCCTCAAAGCAAAGAGCTCCAAGATCCTTGAGGACCATAAAATATCTGGCGAAGACGAAACAGCAGAAGGCATCTGCAGTCTGTACGTGAGCTATTTTACTTATAATAAATGGCTTTCATTACAAATCTGGCTACAGAGTTGGACCGCTTAAGCTTCAAAACTGACTCGGTCTTTGTATCAAACAGCTTGAAATTGAAGGAGTTCCACAAGTTCGATAGTGCAGCTACCGGTAAACCAGACAAGGACAATTACACTTGGCTCAGCGGTACTGAATGTTGCAGCACTCGAACAGACAGCTGCTCTTGTCGAAGGCAAAGTGACACCGCGCCTCTCAAACCTCCTCGACGGCATCAAAGATGAGAAGAAAGTCTCGCTCGCGGTGGCCGACCCCAAACTTGGTAAGTAGTATAAAGTATGTCACTCGTGGATGCTAATCACGCTATAGCCAGCGCGATCAACAGATTGCCACAGCTATCCCTCAAGATTGTCTCCGATGCTTCCACTGCGGACCTGTACCGCGCCATCCGTAACCACCTACCTTCGCTCATTCCAGGCCTCCTTCCTCAAGATATATCGACGATGTCCCTTGGTCTTTCGCATTCGTTATCACGGCACAAGCTCAAATTCTCCCCAGACAAAGTCGACACCATGATCGTACAAGCAATTGCGTTGCTAGATGACCTCGACAAGGAGCTCAATACGTACGCTATGCGGGTCAAAGAATGGTATGGCTGGCATTTTCCGGAGATGGGACGAATAGTGAACGATAATTTGGCCTACGCTCGGGTCATACTGAAGATGGGCATGAGATCCAATGCCTCAAATGCGGATCTGGCCGACATATTACCGGAAGAAATCGAGGCCGCTGTCAAGTCCGCAGCCGAGATCTCTATGGGTACCGAGATCACCACCGAGGATATGGACAACATTCAGGCGCTCGCCGAGCAAGTCGCTAGCTTCACCGAGTATCGTTCGCAACTCTCCACGTATCTCTCCAACCGGATGTCTGCGATTGCTCCTAATCTAACCACCTTAGTGGGTGACCTCGTTGGTGCTCGATTGATCGCCCATGCTGGCAGCTTGATGAACCTTGCGAAGAGTCCTGCCAGCACCATCCAGATTCTAGGCGCGGAAAAGGCGCTTTTCAGAGCTCTCAAAACCAAGCACGATACGCCGAAGTACGGTCTTATCTATCATGCATCCTTGATCGGCCAAGCCACGGGAAAGAATAAGGGTAAAGTTGCTCGTATATTGGCAACCAAAGCTGCGTTGGGTCTGCGTGTCGATGCCCTCCACGAGTGGGGTCAAGACGGTGAAGATCCTATTCCAGATGATGAGAGGAACGCAGTAGGCTTAGAGGGTCGAATGAAGGTTGAGCGACGACTAGCTTCACTCGAAGGAAGACCCGTACGATCGAAAGGCGTTGCTATTGGGCCAAATGGGGTTTCAGCTGGACCGGGCAAGTGGGAAGTCAAGGAAGCTCGGAAATATAATCCTGACGCCGATGGTCTTGTCGGTGATGAACCCGCTGCCTTGGCGCCCCGCATCAAGAGTTCGCAAGATAGCAAAAAGGATGACATGCTTTTTAAAGCTTCGCAGGACAGCCAAAAGAACAAGAAGCTGATCGAGGAAATCGATGAACACGCCGCTTCGGGAAGCGAAGATAGCTCGGAGGCAGAGGCGGGAGCTGAGGACGCCGAAACCAAGGATGACGTGGACATGGAGGATGACACTGGGGCAAAGGATGAGCCTGCATCCCAGATTGAGGCATTAGCAGCGACGGAGTCAATAAATAAGGCGAATGGGCATATCGAGAAGGCAGCTGCCAATGGCGATGAGAAGTCCGAAACCATATCCACCGTGTCCGATGACAGTCCAGACTCGCCCGACTCACCCACCCCTCAAGAAATCAATTGGCAATCTTCCATCCTTGGTAACACGAAAGTTGCAAAGAAAGCTCGGAAGAAGGAACGACATGAGCGGAAGCTTGCACTCTCGGCGGAGCGAAGTGAGGCACGAGGAAAGAAGAATGCCAAACTTGCCCGGAGACTCGACCGCAAGGAGCGACGACTGAAGCGCGCCGAACAATTGGAACGACGGGAGGCAGGGGAGGATGAGAAGTATCGAGAACCTGCAGCGGAAGCAGGCTTGTCGATAGAACGGTATAAGAGGAAGCTCGAGAGGGGTGAGATCAAGTTCGAGGACGGTAAGCCGGTTTCGATCAGCAAGAAGGACCTGAAGAAGGCGAGAAAGGCAGCCGAGAAAGCCGAGGAGAAGAAGGTGGAGAAGGTACATCAGGATGGAAGTAATAAGAAGAAGCGGAAGAGAGAGGACGACATGGAAGGGGTCGAGAAGTCGGAAAAAAAGAAGAAGAAGAAGAAGACTAAGGCTTAGAAGGCGCTGATACTTGGCTTTCGATTGTTGATAGGTCCGGGGTTGGATCATTGTGGCAGTATTTGACCATGGCGTTACTCACTACGCTCTGGACGCTGCATGTAAATGGATATGATGCTAAAGTATGCCAGAGGTTGGCAAGGCTTCAGTCGGAATAATTCTACAAGACTTCGCACCAGTTTTGCGAAGAAACTACCCCAATGCTGTCTTCCCGGTGCCTTCATAGCTATAGATTAAGTACTGTTGAATATCTCGACTCTCTAGCCCTTAACCCCGCCCTAGCCTGCTCCCTCCTCCACCCCAAATAAATCACGCTTGAACAAGACCAAATCTCAGCACCCACCCTCCATCTAGCAGCTACAACCCCACGATGAAGGTCCCACCCCCCCATCCCCCATCTCCTCCCCAAGACCGCAAGACTAACACCCAACCCCCAACGCCCAGATCCTCGAGACCCAATCCGCCGTCCTCTCCAACTACGAAGTCTGCACACACCTGCTCTCCCTCCCCTCCCGCCCCCAAACCACCACGCCCAAAAGCCAAAACTACGAGACCGTCATCAAAGAGGTATCTTCCCCTCTCTCCTTCCTCCCTTCTTCCCTTCACTCCCACACTCCCTCCCTCACCTCCAGGG